>Ga0213919_1000004_pt1 | contig 559314 bp, 561 predicted proteins | sample McNCre317MG_FD_161056 | JGI IMG/M metagenome (GOLD analysis project Ga0213919, IMG submission 161056) | Freshwater microbial communities from McNutts Creek, Athens, Georgia, United States - 3-17 MG | ecosystem: Environmental > Aquatic > Freshwater > Creek | place: USA: Georgia | collected...
CCACCTCAAGATAGCGTGTCTACCAATTTCACCACGACGGCTTTGGGTTGTTTGTTCTACAAAAGCGAAGAGGGATAACGCTTCCTGAACAGCCTCAGAGTTTACCCCGAAAAAGGGCCCCATTCGCCCTGAGGCGTGAAGGTTTTGCGATTACTTCGTTGGAATTTGTGCCGCGCCTGAGGCTGGCACTTCTGCGACTGGCGCAGGTGCCACGACAGCACCTTCGAGCACGCTGCCAGAGCTGACAGGGCGCAAGTTACCGAAGTAAGCCAATGCCAAAGTACAGGCAAAGAATACAGCCGCCAACACACCCGTGGTGCGTGACAAAAAGTTCGCGCCACCGCTGGCACCAAACAAACTGCCAGAGCTGCCGCTACCGAAAGCTGCCCCCATGTCCGCACCTTTGCCGTGCTGAACCAAGATCAAACCAATCATGCCCAACGCAGACAACAACTGCACCACTTGGACGATATTCAAAATCAAACTCATAAAAACTCCGAAAAAATTATTACTTTCAACGCGCCGCAGCAGCGATGATGGTTAAGAAATCTGCGACCTTGAGGGCTGCACCTCCAATGAGACCGCCATCAATGTCAGGTTGCGCCAACAATTCAGACGCATTGGCTGCATTCATGCTGCCCCCGTAAAGAATGTGTACGCGATCCGAATGCTCAGTGGCCGCTTTGAGCTGCGCACGCAACACGGCATGCACAGCTTGAGCTTGCTCTGGCGAGGCGGTTTTTCCCGTGCCAATCGCCCACACAGGCTCGTAAGCCACCACGATTTCGCTGATGCAATGACCGTTGGTGTGAATCACAGCGGCCAATTGTCGCTTGACCACCTCTTCGGTTTTACCTGCTTCGCGTTCAGCCAAAGTTTCACCCACACACACAATGGGCGTGATGCCTGCCGACAAGGCGCGTTGCGCTTTGTATGCCACTTGCTCATCGGTTTCACTGTGGTACTGACGACGCTCTGAATGACCGACGATGGCATATCGCACCGCAAAGTCTTTCAACATCACGGCTGAAATTTCGCCCGTGTAAGCACCCTGCTCGTGCACCGACACGTCTTGTGCCCCCAAGTCGATGCCCGAACCTTTGACCAATTGCTGCACTTGCGACAAATACGCCGCAGGCACACACACCGCAACCTGGGCATGCTTGCCACCCAAGGCTCGCGCCAAGCCCTGTTGCACTTCGTGCACCAAGACTTCGTTGGCAGCCAAGCTGCCATTCATTTTCCAATTGCCCGCAATAAGTTTTTGTTTCATCACTTACTCCAAGTCAAAACAATCTTGCCAATGTGCTGGTTAGATTCCATCAAGCGATGTGCATTGGCAGCACCGTCGGCAGAAATGGCGTCAAACGTGGCGTGAATGACAGGCTTGATGCGTCCAGCTTCAATCAGCGGCCACACCTGCTCGCGCAAGTTGCGTGCAATCGCTGCCTTGAAAGCCACCGAACGTGGGCGCAAGGTTGAGCCCGTGATGTTCAAACGACGACGCAACACCTTGCCCGCATCAAAGCTGCTCTTGGCACCACCTTGCAACGCAATGATGACCAAGCGGCCATCTTCTGCCAAGCAATCCACCTCACGCGCCACATAGTCGCCAGCCACCATATCGAGCACCACATCCACGCCTTTGCCGTTGGTCAGGCGCATGGCCTCGGCCGCAAAGTCATGGGTTTTGTAGTTGATCGCATGGTCAGCACCCAGCGCCACACAGGCGGCACACTTGTCGTCGCTCCCAGCGGTGACGATGACGGTTGCCCTCATGGCCTTGGCCATTTGAATCGCCGTCACGCCAATGCCGCTAGAACCACCTTGCACCAGCAAGGTTTCCCCCGCCTGCAAATGCGCACGGTCAAACACATTACTCCACACGGTGAAGAATGTCTCAGGCAGCGAAGCCGCCTCCACATCACTCAACCCTGCGGGCACTGGCAAACACTGGGCCACAGGTGCAACGCAATATTGGGCATAGCCACCACCGGCCACCAGGGCACAAACACGGTCACCCACCTTCAAGCCAGCCTCAGCCAAAGCTGTGGCATCGCCTGATTCGATGACACCGGCCACCTCAAGCCCCGGCACGTCTGACGCGCCAGCAGGCACGGGGTAGTGACCCATTCGTTGCAACACGTCAGGGCGATTGACACCACTGGCGCTGACAAGAATCAGCAACTCACCCTCACCCGCCTGCGGCACTGGCCGCTGGCCCACGCGCAGCACCTCTGGGGTGCCAGGCGTGGTGATGTCAACGATGTGCATCATGTGCGCAACCGCCTCTCAAACCTAATTAGGCTTGTGGGGCAGCGTCGTGTGCGTGGTCTGCTTGAGGACGCTCAATCAACGCCTTCATCGACAACTTCACGCGACCTTTTTCGTCTGTTTCGAGCACTTTGACGCGCACGATTTGACCTTCGCTCAGGTAGTCAGTGACCTTCTCGACGCGCTCGTGGGCGATCTGGCTGATGTGCAACAAACCGTCTTTGCCTGGCAACAAGTTGACCAAAGCACCGAAGTCCAAGATCTTGGTGATGGGGCCTTCGTAGACTTTGCCGATTTCGACTTCAGCGGTGATCTCTTCGATGCGACGCTTGGCTTCTTCAGCCTTAGCACCATCAGTGGCAGCGATGGTGATCGTGCCGTCTTCTTCGATGTTGATTTGAGTGCCGGTTTCTTCGGTCAATGCACGGATGGTGGCGCCGCCTTTGCCGATCACGTCACGGATCTTCTCTGGGTTGATCTTCATGGTGAACAACTTAGGTGCAAAGTCAGACACTTCGGTCTTGGCTTCACCCATAGCCGCTTGCATCTTGTCCAAGATGTGCATGCGCGCTTCTTTGGCTTGAGCCAAAGCGACTTGCATGATTTCTTTGGTGATACCTTGGATCTTGATGTCCATTTGCAAAGCGGTAATACCGTTGGTGGTACCGGCCACTTTGAAGTCCATATCGCCCAAGTGATCTTCGTCACCCAAGATGTCGGTCAGCACAGCAAAACGGTTGCCGTCTTTGATCAAGCCCATGGCAATACCGGCCACGTGTGCTTTCATAGGCACGCCAGCGTCCATCATGGACAAGCAGCCACCGCAGACCGAAGCCATCGATGAAGAACCGTTGGATTCCGTGATTTCAGACACCACGCGCATGGTGTAGGGGAACTCTTCTTTGGTTGGCAAGACCGCAACCAAAGCGCGCTTGGCCAAACGGCCGTGACCGATTTCGCGGCGTTTCGTAGAGCCCATGCGGCCCACTTCGCCCGTGGCAAAGGGAGGCATGTTGTAGTGCATCATGAAACGGTCTTCGTACTCACCAGCCAACGCGTCAATGCGTTGTGCATCGCGCTCGGTACCCAAAGTGGTGACCACCAAAGCTTGGGTTTCGCCGCGTGTGAACAAAGCCGAACCGTGGGTGCGTGGCAACACGCTGTTACGGATTTCGATAGGACGCACGGTGCGTGTGTCGCGGCCATCGATGCGTGGCTCGCCCGCCAAGATTTGGCTGCGAACGATGTGGGCTTCGATGTCGAACAACATGTTTTCGACTTTGACCGCGTCAAACTCAACACCGTCGTCTTTCAAACCAGCCATGACAGCGCCGTAGGCTTCACGGCAAGCGTGTGTGCGTGATTGCTTGTTGCGAATTTGGTAGGCAGCGCGCAGTTTGTCTTCGGCTTGTGCTTTGACCTTGGCGATCAGTGGCTCGTCCTTGACAGGGGCAGACCAATCCCAAGCGGGTTTGCCAGCGTCGCGCACCAAGTCGTGGATGGCGTTGATCGCGATATTGCCTTGCTCATGGCCGAACACCACAGCACCCAACATGATTTCTTCTGACAACTGTTGAGCTTCAGATTCGACCATCAACACAGCAGCTTCGGTACCAGCGACCACGAGGTCCATCTGGCTGTCTTTGCGCTGTGTTTGACCTGGGTTCAAGACGTATTCGCCGTTGATGTAACCCACACGAGCAGCGCCGATAGGACCGTTGAAGGGGATGCCAGAGATGCTCAAGGCAGCAGACACAGCGATCAATGCAGCGATGTCAGCATCAACTTCTGGGTTCAACGACACGGTGTGAATCACCACGTGCACGTCGTTGTAGAAACCTTCTGGGAACAAAGGACGGATGGGGCGATCGATCAGACGGCTGGTCAATGTCTCGTGTTCGCTAGGCTTTGCTTCGCGTTTGAAGAAGCTGCCAGGAATCTTGCCTGCAGCGTATGTTTTCTCGATGTAGTCAACGGTCAAGGGGAAGAAGTCTTGGCCCGCTTTGGCGATCTTCGAACCCACAACGGTGGCGAGCACCACGGTGTCGTCCATGTTGACGAGCACAGCGCCGCCAGCTTGGCGAGCAACTTCGCCAGTTTCCATGGTGACCGTGTGTTGGCCCCATTGGAATGTCTTGGTAACTTTGTTGAAAATTGACATGTGTTTTCCTAATGAAGTTTGGCAATCAACCGGTGCAGCACACGATGCCATTCCAGAAAAGTTGAGGCTTTTTTGGAATGACACAGCTGTCGAATCTGCGCCTTGTTATCTTGCCGGTGGTGAAAAGAGTGTTTAAAAGTGCAAAACGCCTGAGCTTGTTGAAAACTCAGGCGTTTGTCGTTAAAAATTTAACGATTACTTGCGCAGACCAAGCTTGGTGATCAGAGCAGCGTAACGGTCGAAATTCTTGGACTTGAGGTAGTCGAGCAATTTACGACGACGGCTCACCATGCGCAACAAACCGCGACGACCGTGGTGGTCTTTGGCGTGTTGTTTGAAGTGAGGTGTGAGTTCGTTGATACGAGCAGTCAACAAAGCCACTTGGACTTCGGGGCTACCTGTATCGCCGGCTGCACGTGCGTTGTCTTTGACGACTTCTGCAATTTTTGCTGTCAACATGGTTTTTTCCTTAAATATTTGACTTGCGTTGCACCGTGGAAGTTGGTGCAACGTGCTTTGCTTACCCCAAAAGGTAAAGCCCGCAGAGTATAGCAGGCGCAGCCGCCTTAGGCCTAGACGCTTGAATTAAGCCAACTCCGCCAGCGGCCAGCGGGGTTTGACGTCAAAGCTGTAGCGCGGCTGGGCTTGGGCCATGCCACCCTCGCCGCTTTGCAGACGCATGGCCGCCGCCATGGCAATCATGGCGCCGTTGTCGGTACACAAATGCAGTTCGGGGTAATGCACCCGCACGCCTTGGCGCTTGCAGGCCATATTGAGCTGTTCGCGCAAATGCCGATTCGCCCCCACGCCCCCCGCCACCACCAAGCGCTTCAGACCGGTGTCACGCAAGGCTGTGAGCGACTTTTTCAACAAAACTTCGACAATGGCGGCCTCGGTAGACGCGGCCAAATCGGCTTTCCGAGCTTCCAAGTCGTTGCCCAGCTTTTTGGCTTGGGTCATCACTGCAGTTTTGAGACCTGCGAATGAAAAATCCAAATTACCGCTGTGCAACAAGGGGCGCGGCAGCTTGAAGGCTGCGGGATCGCCCTGCTCTGCCAGTTTCGACAAAGCGGGGCCACCGGGATAGCCCAAGCCCATGAGCTTGGCCGACTTGTCAAACGCTTCGCCTGCAGCATCGTCAATGGTTTCGCCCAGCAATTCGTAGCGGCCAACACCATCCACGCGCATGAGTTGGGTGTGACCACCCGACACCAACAGCGCCACAAATGGAAATTCGGGCGGGTCTTCGCTCAAAAACGGTGACAACAAATGGCCTTCTAAGTGATGCACCCCGAGCACGGGCTTGTTCAACGCTGCGCCCAAAGCGCAGGCCACGCCGGCCCCCACCAGCAAAGCACCAGCCAAGCCGGGGCCGCGGGTATAGGCCACCACATCAACCTCTTGCAAGGTGTGTTGCGCCTCAGCCATGACCTCGCGCGCCAGTGGAATCACACGACGAATGTGGTCGCGACTCGCCAACTCAGGCACCACGCCGCCATAGGCCACATGCATGGCCACTTGGCTGTAAAGGGCGTGCGACAGCAAGGCTGGCACCGCCTGACCGTCTGAGCGGACCAGTGCAACACCTGTTTCGTCACAGGAAGATTCAATACCGAGGATCAACATAAGCCGCCAAGTTTATGCGCTCAGCGCTGCATGCATTACCTTGGGGCGAGATCTCCCTGCGCAGAAAACGGCTCCACATCGCGCTGTTCGTTCGACTCGCGCATCACGATCGGCATCATGATCAAAGGCCCCGCCACTGAGCGTCTCAACATACTGCGTGTCTCAATAGGCGCCGCAAACACAATGGCAAAGGTCGCAACCACCAACTGAACGCACGCAAAGCCACGCCCACGGTACAACCCCCAAGCGCGCGACAGCCCCATGCGCTCAGCCTGACCTTCGCGATTTACCAAAACTGTGAAAGCATCCGCGTCAGATGAAGAAGCCATTGGGACTGTTATCACCTCATGGCTCTCAACGTCATTCCCCACCGCATCCTCAAACGCCTCGGCCGCTTGCGCCTCAAGCATCACGCCAGTGGCCGTCCCTACGCCCTCATTTGTCAAAGAGAGATCCAGCCCCATCCGCGCACAGGATGCGTCGACCAACTGCCGATTGAGATCCGAGAGGTCGTCCTCAAGCAAGACGAAAGCATCTGTGAATTTCTGCGCCCGCCCGATTTGCAAAAAACGAGAATGCGCCACTTCGAAGCGATCTAGTCTGTGATGAACCTCTTGCGTCACCTCATGGATATTTTGCAACCTAACCTCGGGCGAAATCGACTCTCGGTGCGTATCGTCAACGTCGACATCCATCGTTTGCAAATTCACGCCAGTGCCATTGACATCAATCGACTGACGGTTGGTGATGCCATCTGCTGACGCAATGGATTGCCGATTGACGTCTTGCGCTGTCACGTCAATTTGCTGAACGTTGTCAGCCGCGCTCGCCGCATCCAAACGTTGACGGTTGTTGACGGCCTCGCTTTTATCAAGCGTCTGAAGATTGAGACCGTCTGTGGCATTCAGTCCAACTTTGACCACATTGCTTTGATTGCCAAAATCATCTGACACGCTTTGGATGTTGCCCTCCATGGTGCGCGCAATGAATTGACTCATTTCAGAGTCGCCCGAAGCCCCCACCCACACGCCTTGGTTTGCAGCATCTGCAAAGCTATTGGCCGTCGTGCTGTTGACATCTGTCAATTCGTTTTTAAATGTGATACCACTCGCATCCTCACTTCCCGTCAGGCGATCATGGGTGACACGATTTTTAAACTCACTGGTATCAAAAGGCTTGAAATTTTTGGTTTCCAGAACTTGCAAATAATGCGCAAAAGTTTTTTCTGTGAAACCAAACGCCGTCAACATGCTGAGGAAGAGCTTGTCTTCCAGATGCGCTACCTCGCCGTCTGACAGCATCGAATCACACACATTCGTCAGGATGTAGATTTTTTGCTCCGGCCTCAACAGCGCCGATGCCTCGTCTAAAAACTGCTTCAGCTTCACCGAGCGCACATATTTGAGCGCCACGTTTTGCAGACCCTCAAACTCACCAATCACCGCCTCTAACTGCCCCACCTCTTGCGCGCCAATCGAACCATCGGCAGTCAACATGTAAAGCAGGGCAATGGCCAAGGCAAAGTGAGGGGTCATGGGTTGACGCTCATCCCTCACCCCTGCGTATTTGCCTAAGACTGACTTGTCATTTTTGAGCGCCAGTATTTTGAAATAAGGCTCGAACTGCGCCTCACGGACACCAAATGCCACCGCCATCTCGCCAAACAGTGCGAGCTCGGCTTGGTCCGCATGACCGTCTGCCAGCAAGGCATCGCAGACGTTGGTCAGAATGCACCATTTGTCTTTGACACTCAACAGCTCCGAAGCTGTTGCAAAAAACTGCGCAACAGGCACCGACTGCACATAACGCAAGGCATAACTGAGAACGACCTTGTCTTTGCCCAACACGGCTTGAAGTTGACTGCTCTCTTGCGCCTCCAACTCACCGTCAGACGCCATCATGTAGAGCAAGCTACAGGCCAGCGCCAAATAGGGCGTCAAAAAGATTTGTTCTGAACCTTCGAGTTCAGCAACCCCAACCTCAGCTTTGAGGGTCTCCAACAGATTCGGTTTGAGGTTTGCGGCGGCCATACGCCACAGTAATCAAACCAAGAATTAACTGGGTGACAACTGCGTCATAGGCATCTTCGATGACGCAGTTGTCATCGAGCGAACACTCAATTCGAGCGCTCCAAAGGGGCTGACACCGTGGCAACGACCGTTTGCTTCTCCGTCACCGTCAACGACAAGCTCGCCTGATGCAGCTTGGCAATCTCCAAGCAAATGCTCAAACCCAAACCGAGACCATCCACTTGGCGCGCATGAGATGCATCACCTCGGTAGAAGCGATCAAACGCACGCTCACTCAAGTCTGCGGGAATGTCGGGTGTTGGGTTTTCCACCGTGAGCTGAAACCGCCCATCGGCTTGTGCAAGTGTGAAATGAATCCAACCTTGAGCTAGGTTGTAATTGACGGCATTGGCATACAAGTTATGGACGAGTTGATGCGCCAAGGTCTTGTCACAGCGCCAAATCACGTGGGGTGCAATGGCACTTGAAATTTTCAAATTGGGTTGAAAGGAATGCGCATCCTTGATCAACTGGGTCAGCATCTGACTTAAATTCAGATCGCTCAACTCTTGCTTCAAGCTGTTGGCATCGGCGCGAGACAGCAGCAAAAGCTTTTCCGTGATCTCAATCAACCGCTCCACCTCATCGCTCATGCTTCGCATGCGAATTTGTGCATCTGACCCCATGGGCAAGTCGTGAATCAAACGCTCAACATTCCCCCGCAAGATGGTGAGCGGTGTTCTCAATTCGTGCGAGGCATCCGCCGCAAAGCGACGAGCTTTGGTGAAGCTGTCATTCAAACGAAACCTCAAGTCATCAAACACCTTGACCAGCGTCTCAAACTCTTTGAAAGGTGCCTGCAACGTCAACGACTGATCCAAAGTCTTCGCTGTCAGCTTGGCCATGTTGTTTTGAATGGAGGTGATCGGTCGCATCACCATATAGGTCAAGTAAAGCGTGAGTGCCAGCAGCATGACAAGAATCGTTGGCAACACATAAATCGTGTTGCGATCGCGCAGTGCCCACACGCGGAGCATGAGCGCATCAATTTCCTTTCCCTCTAGCCAAACTTCAGCACCTTTCAAACGGTCTTTGAATCGAACCGCGTACCAGCTCTGACCGTCTACCAAACCTTGAGAAAACTCAACATCCCCTTGAATCGAAACTGAACCGCCACGCCAAAAATCAACATTCGCCAACAGCATCGGACATGCAAAAAATGCACTTGAATTGACGGTGTTTTTCGACCTGTCGCAGAGCACATAAAAATCAGAAATATTGCTAACCAAGCTGCCTTTTTCGAGGGCTTTGAAGCAACTTAAAAATTCGTTTGAATGCTGAAAATGGTCTTCACAGGTGGTCAAAGCCACACCCATTTCTTGGTGGATACGGGTTTGCAACTGATCCGTTAAAAAATGCTGCGCAATCAAACGATTGGCACCAATCACCACCACAGTGATCAAAATCACGTGCAAAAACACACGTACTTTGAATGACTTTTTCATACCCTAAGCCTCCAAGCGCAGTCGATAGCCCACACCGCGCACAGATTCAATCGGCGATACACGCCCGTTGCTACCACGTTCAAGCTTTCGCTTGATGCGACGCACGCACACATCTACCACATTGGTTTCTGGGTCAAAGTTGATTTCCCACACGTGTTTGAGAATTTGCTGGCGCGAAAAAATATGTCCAGGCGAGCGCATCAAAAACGCCAACAAACTGAACTCTCGTTGACTCAACACAGCCGTCACGTCATACCACTGCACCTTGTGACTGACCACATCCAGCGTCAAATGGCTCAGTGAAATTTGCTGCACTTGCTCTGGCAACTTGCGCTGCATCACCGCCTTAATGCGTGCCACCAACTCTTCCACGAAAAAAGGTTTGGGCAAATAGTCATCTGCGCCCATCTCAAAGCCCATCAATCGGTCGGGCAAATCAACTTTGGCACTCAGGATGATGACGGGCGTTGTGGTCCCTGCCGCCCTAGCTTGATGCAAGAGATCAAAACCATTCAACTTGGGCAGCATCACATCCAAGATCACCAAATCATGTGCGCCCGTAAGCACTGCAGCGAGGCCTCGTTCACCGTCATCCACATGGGTCACGTCATAGCCGGCCGCAGACAAGCCTTTGATGACGAACTCCGCAATCTTGGCTTCGTCTTCAATCAACAGAATTTTCAAACCGACCGTCCCTTGTTTTTGATTTCATTTCATTTTGAATCGATAAGCCCAAGTTGAAAGAGCACACAAAATGACATCTTCGTCATTGATGGTCGCATGACGCGCATGTCACTAATCTAGCGCGAATGCGGGTCGATAGTTCAGGTGTCAACGCTCACCGAGAACCGCCATGTCACACCTGTCTCCCATCACACACACAGCAGTCCATCTGGAAGACCCCGTGATCAGCGCGGCGACCTCGATCGCCAGCACGGCCTCGACGCCCCCCACTCCCGTGACACCTCAAATACGCGCCCCCAGCGCGATCGCCATGTCTTTTGCATTTGACAGCATTGCAAAAACACTCAATGTGGTGATCAAAGACGAGCGATCTGGCGAGATTGTGAGAACTATTGAATACACACAGATACCCGCAGATATCCACCGAAGTGAGAAGCTAAACGGGCTGCTGCTCAACCAGTTCGCCTGAGGACTCGCGCCGCATTCACAGCGAAATTAGCCATATAGCCATAAGTTATCTAGCCTGCGAGACAATCGCAGCATGAGCATCAGCCACTACATCAAAGACATCGGCCGCGGCCGCGACGGCGCCCGTGCGCTAGACCGTGCGCAAGCCGCTGATTTGATGGGCCAAATCTTGGATGGCCATGTCACTGATTTAGAGCTGGGTGCTTTTTGCATTGCCATGCGCATCAAGGGCGAAACAGACCAAGAGATGGCCGGTTTTTTAGACGCCACGCATGCACGCTTGCAACACATCAGTGCCACCGGCCCTGTCGTGGTGCTGCCCAGCTACAACGGCGCACGCAAGCTCCCCGTGCTCACCCCCCTGCTCGCCCACCTGTTGGCCCGCGAAGGCTTGGCCGTGGTGATGCACGGCACTGCCACTGAATCCACACGCATCACCAGCCAAGAGGTATTGAGCGCCATGGGCGTGACCGCCCTCAGCCAAGCACGCGCTGTCGCGGCGGGCGAAGTGGTGTTTGCGCCCACCGAAGTGCTCAACCCCAACCTCAAACGTTTGCTCGACGTGCGCCGTGTGGTCGGCCTACGCAACCCCGCGCACAGCTTGGTCAAGCTGATGAACCCCACCACAGAAGCGAACGCCTTGCTGATCAGCAGCTACACCCACCCCGAATACGCCATCTCTATGGCTGCCACGTTAGAGCTGGCTGGCGCGCGTGCTTTGTTGCTGCGCGGCACCGAGGGCGAAGTGGTGGCCGATGCACGTCGCACCCCGCAAATGGCGGCGTTTGTGCGCGGCACACGCACGGCCTTGGTCGAGGCGCAAGCAGGTTCGCTCATCAAACTGCCAGATCTGCCCACCGACATCGATGCGGCCAGCACCGCACGCTACACGCAGGCCGTGCTCCAAGGTGAATTGCCTGTGCCCGCACCGTTGGCCGCACAAGTACAAGCCGTGCTAAAAGCCTTGAGCCTGTGACCATGACACACGCACGCCAACCCCATGTGACTTTGGTCGGTGCAGGCCCCGGTGACCCTGAGCTGTTGACGCTCAAAGCCGTCAAAGCCATTGCCTCGGCCACGGTGCTTTTGGTGGATGACTTGGTGAGCGATGCCATCACCGCCCACGCATCACCCAACGCGCGCATCGTCCATGTGGGCAAGCGCGGTGGCTGCAAATCCACCCCACAAGCCTTCATTGAAAAACTCATGGCGCAAGAGGCGCTGGCTGGCGAAACCGTGGTGCGACTCAAAGGCGGTGACCCCTTCATCTTTGGTCGTGGCGGCGAAGAGGTGGAACACTTGCAAGCTCAAGGCATTGCAGTCACCGTCATCAACGGCATCACCTCAGGCTTGGCGGGCGTCACCTCACTGGGCATTCCCCTCACCCACCGCGAACACGCACATGGCGTGGTGTTCATCACTGGCCACGCCAAGCAAGGTGCGGCGGACAGCGTGGATTGGGTGGCCTTGGGCCAAACCGCGCAACAAGCCAAACTCACCTTGGTCATTTACATGGGCGTGAGCGGCGCGGCTCAGTTGCAAGAGGCGCTATTGCAAAGCATGCGTGGCAATACCCCTGTGGCCGTGATTCACCAAGTGAGTCTGCCCACACAACGCCACGTGGTGTGTGAGTTGCAGCAACTGAACGACACCATCGTTCGCGAAGCATTGGCCAGCCCATCGGTCATCGTCATTGGCGATGTATTCAAAGGAATGTTGGCGATGCAAGGCGGGGCTGAACTACAAGCCTCTGCGGGCTAAGCCCCCACTAAACTCCCTGCATGAAATCGTTTGATGCTGTGATTGTGGGCGCCGGTGCTGCCGGTTTGTTTTGTGCAGGCGTGGCCGCACAACAAGGTTTGCAAGTGCTGGTGCTGGATCACAGCGAGAAGGTGGCCGAAAAAATTCGCATCTCTGGCGGTGGCCGCAGCAACTTCACCAACCGCGAACTCGATGTGCGTGCGCCGCACAAACACTTCTTGGGCGAGAACCCGCAGTTTTGCCGCAGCGCCCTGTCACGCTACACGCCGCAAGACTTTGTGGCGCTCATGCAAAAGCACAACATCCCATTTCACGAAAAACACAAAGGCCAGCTGTTTTGTGACCGCTCCGCCGAAGACCTGATTCAAATGCTGCTGGCCGAATGCAACGGGTCAGCCAACGGCGGCAACGTCACACGCTGGCAGCCCTGCAGTCTCAAAGACATTCGCTACTCAGATGCCGCCCCCGAGGCGCAACGCTACGAGGTCGATACAGGCCAAGGCACGGTGCAAGCCGCAGCGGTGGTGGTGGCGACGGGTGGCTTGTCTATCCCCAAAATTGGCGCAACCGACATTGGCTATCGACTGGCCAAGCAATTCAACCTGCGCGTGGTCGAGCCCCGACCAGGCCTAGTGCCGCTCACGTTTGACGACAAAGCGTGGGCGCCTTATGCCCAACTCTCGGGCCTCTCCTTGCCTGTGCGCATTGAAACTGGCACCAAGAAAACCCTGCAAAGTTTTGACGAAGATTTGCTGTTCACACACCGTGGCTTGTCGGGCCCGGGTGTGCTACAAATCTCCAGCTATTGGCAAGTCGGCACAGACCTACGCATCAATCTCGCTCCCGAGATCGACTTGGCGGAGGCCTTGATGGCAGCCAAACAGCACTCTAAAAAACTCATCGCCAATGAGCTGAACGCTTGGGTACCCTCACGTTTGGCCGACACATGGGTCAGCCAAGACCCCGCATGGCAACGACCCGTGATCGAAGCCAGCGACAAAGCCCTGAACCTCTTGGCCCAGCGCCTGAGCGCTTGGCCGCTCACCCCCACGGGCACCGAGGGCTACAAAAAAGCAGAGGTCACCGTGGGCGGTGTGGATACCCGTGATTTATCGCAGCAAACCATGGAATCCAAGCAGCCGAGTCTGTATTTCATTGGCGAAGTGGTGGACATCACGGGCTGGCTGGGCGGCTACAACTTCCAGTGGGCGTGGTCCAGTGCGCACGCCTGCGCAAAAGCCTTGGGTGCGCGTTTGAAACCGGCGGTTTAGTCGCTATAATTTCGGTCTTTGCTGGCAAACCCCCAACGGCCTGATCAACTTAATGTTGGGGAACACCGCAGGCATGGCGCTTAGGCACGATCTTCCTAGGCACCCTCTGACTGCAAATAATTGGAAATTTTGGTAATGACCACCATCCGTGTAAAAGAAAACGAACCGTTTGACGTCGCTCTGCGTCGCTTCAAGCGCACCATTGAAAAATTGGGTCTGTTGACCGACTTGCGCGCTCGCGAGTTCTACGAGAAGCCAACCGCTGAACGTAAACGCAAAAAAGCAGCAGCCGTGAAACGCAACTACAAACGCATCCGCAGCATGCAGTTGCCCAAGAAGCTGTACTAAGCAGCCTCTGCCCCAAAAAAGCTCGCTAGGGACGCCTCAGCGGGCTTTTTTTTCGAATCATTTTTCCCAGTAGGAATGCACCATGAGCCTCAAAGCACAAATCACCGAAGACATGAAAACCGCCATGCGCGCCAAAGACGGCGTGCGCCTGGGCACCATCCGCCTGCTGCAAGCCGCGATGAAGCAAAAAGAAGTCGACGAGCGCGTGGAGCTGGACGACGCCATGGTGATTGCCATCGTGGACAAACTGATCAAGCAACGCAAAGACTCTGTGGCGGCTTACCTGACGGCCCAGCGCCAAGATTTGGCTGACATCGAAAGCGCCGAGATGAAAGTACTGGAGGTGTATTTGCCTCAGCGTTTGAGCGCTGAAGAAATCACAGCCGCTGTGAAGGCGATCGTGGCAGAAGTGGGTGCTGCAGGTCCTGGCGATATGGGCAAGGTCATGGGTGCTGTGAAGGCGCAGTTGGCAGGCAAGGCTGATATGGGACTGGTGTCTGCTGCTGTTAAAGCTGCTTTGGCGGGTTAATACTTCTTTGAGAGGTGGGGCATAACTCCCCTTCTCTGACTGTTGACGGGGCTAAGCCCGACAACCCTAGGCTCCTCTTCGCTTTGCTCAGAATGTCGCTACGGATTGCAGGGCTTAGCCCCGTCAACAGCGGTTTTCGTGTGCTTAGAGTTTTCACGCCAGCGTAGTGCTGTCGAAGTAAGGGCTTTGAGCGCAGCGACAAAGCTTATGCAGAGCGCCTAAAGCGAATGCGGTGTTGCCTAGCTGCCCGTAGCGACATTCTGAGCAAAGCGAAGAGGAGCCTAGGGTAGTTAGGCAACACCGCATTCGTGCAGAGACAAACTACAAAACCAAAACGCAACGAGCACAGAAGCTTAGCTGCCAGCCACCTTCATGCGATTGATCAGCACAGAACCAATCGTCTTAGCCCCCATCGTGTAAGCATCCGAACCAATGGCCTCAATGCCTTGGAACATGTCTTTCATATTCCCCGCAATGGTGATCTCTTGCACAGGGTACGCAATGCGCCCGTTCTCCACCCAAAAGCCGCTGGCGCCGCGTGAGTAGTCACCCGTCACGTAGTTCACGCCTTGTCCCATCAGTTCAATCACAAACAAGCCGGTGCCTAGCTTTTGCAGCATGGCATCGAGGTCGTCGGCGCTTTGCGTCAGGCGTGAGGACATCACCAAGTTGTGTGAACCGCCCGAGTTGCCTGTGGTGGGCATGCCCAGTTTGCGCGCGGTGTAGCTGCTGAGGAAATAGCCTTCCACGCGGCCGGCGTCCACAACTTGTCGTGCGCGGGTGGTCACGCCTTCGTCGTCAAACGGCGAGCTGCCTTTGCCGCGCAGGACAAACGGGTCTTCGGAAATATCGATGTGTTTGGGAAACACGCGTTTGCCCAAGGAGTCGAGTAAAAACGTGCTCTTACGGTACAGCGCACCGCCGCTCACGGCTTGCACAAAACCACCCAGCAAACCAGCGGCCACGGGCGCTTCAAACAACACGGGGCATTCCACCGTGGCAATCTTGCGCGATTTCAAACGGCTCAAGGCGCGTTCTGCGGCGTAGCGCCCCACCGCCTCAGGCGAGGCCAGTTCATCGGCGCTGCGCATGGAGCTGTACCACGCGTCGCGCTGCATGCCGTCGCCCTTGCCTGCAATGGGTGCCACCGAAATGGTGTGGCGCGAGCTGGCATAGCCGCCACGGAAACCGTGGGTGTGGGCGCTGAAAAAATGGCTTTGTTGGGCCGACACCGCTGCGCCTTCGCTGTTGGTAATGCGCTTGTCGGTTTGCATGGCCGCAGCTTCGCAACGCAATGCGAGGGTGGCCGCGTCGGCGCTGGTGATGCTCCAAGGGTGGAATAAGTCCAAATCGGGGTGGTGTTTGGCAATGTCTTTTTTGTCGGGCAAGCCAGCCACAGGGTCTTCCGCAGTGAAGCGGGCAATGTCGTAGGCTGCTTGCACGGTGCGCTCGATGGCGTCTTGCGAGAAGTCGGAGGTGCTGGCGTTGCCGCGGCGATGGCCCAAGTACACCGTCACGCCCAATGATTTGTCGCGGTTGCGCTCCACGTTTTCAAGTTCACCTTTGCGCACCGACACGCTCAAACCGCAGCCCTCAGACGCATCAGCCCCCGCATCGGTGGCCCCCAGCTTTTTGGCGTGCTTCAAGGCAGCATCGACCAGCGACTCGAAGTGTTCGCGGCTGTAGCTGAAACCTTGGGCGGGCGTGTGGGAAGAGGCTTGTGTTTTGGAGGCTTTGGTCATATCGGCGGCTATGATACTTGTCACTGCGTTTACCCTTTGTGTTGAAGGGCAAACCGACCTATTTAAAGCTCTCCAATTTATGTCACGTAAACCCAAAAAAGGTTACTTTGTCCGAGGCCAATTCGTGGCCGAAGGCAGCGAACTCGACCTCGAACTCAAAGCCGAACTCAAGGGCACCGAGGGCCTGAGCCGCACCGACCGCAAAAAAGACAGCGACGAGCGCCAAGACTTGGGCGTCGAGTTGCTGACCCTGCGCGGCGAACTGATTGAGCGCCTGAACACGCAAGGTCACATGACTGACCAGCTGCGCGAAGCACTGGCCGAAGCACGCCGTATCACCAACTTTGAAGGCAAGCGCCGTCAAATGCAGTACGTGGGCAAGCTCATGCGCAAGCTCAGCGAAGAATCGATTGAAGCCGTCAAAGACGCGCTCAACGAGCAACGCATGGGCAGCACCAAAGACACTTTGGCTCTGCACTTGGCCGAGAGCTGGCGTGACCGCCTGATGGCTGAAGACACCACGCTGCAAGAGTGGATGAACGAATACCCCAGCACCGACAGCCAACAGCTGCGTGCACTGGTGCGCCAAGCCCGCAAAGACGACGCCACCACCAAGGCCGACATTGCCAAAGGTTTGTTGCCGCGCCAAAGCCGTTCATACCGCGAGATTTTTCAGCTCATCAAAGAGCAGCTCAACCTCGCAGAAGACACGCTGCACACGCCCGAAGAAGACGAAGACTCTTACAAGCCTTGATTCAAGCCATGACCGACACCACCCTGCCCACCCCCGATGCCCGTTGCGACACCATCAAGGTCGGCATCGTGTCCATCAGTGATCGCGCTTCCAGCGGCACATACGAAGACAAAGGCTTGCCCGCCTTGCGCGATTGGCTAGGCCATGCTTTGTACAACCCGATTGAGTACGTCGAGCGCCTCATCCCTGATGAGCAAGCGACCATCAGCCAAACGTTGATTGAACTGGTCGATGCCGGTTGCAATTTGGTGCTCACCACCGGCGGTACAGGCCCAGCCAAGCGCGATGTGACGCCCGAGGCCACACTGGCCGTGGCCCACAAAGAAATGCCTGGCTTTGGCGAGCAAATGCGCCAAGTGAGTTTGAAGTTTGTGCCCACCGCCATCCTGTCACGCCAAGTGGCCGTGATTCGCAACGAGTGCCTCATCATCAACTTGCCCGGCCAACCCAAATCCATCCAAGAAACCTTGGGCGGCTTGAAGGATACAGAGAGCAAACAAGTGGTGGACGGCATCTTTGCCGCAGTGCCCTATTGCATCGACTTGATTGGCGGGCCCTACATGGAAACCCGCGATGCGTTTTGCAAAGGCTGGCGTCCTAAGACCGCGTTGAAATCTAAGCGCGCGTAACGCAACACACGCCTACAAAAAAGCCCGCTGCTGCGGGCTTTTTTATTTCTTAGCGGGTGTCTCTCCTATTTTTTGGACGATGGGCTCGGCCCGCGACATATCAAAATAAACTTCATCAAAGAAAATCTTCACGCTTGGCAGGTCTTTACCTGACGCACTGCGACTAGGCATGAATTGCAGAACCTCAAAAATGTAATGGTTCAGGGTGTCCACAAATTTGTCGAAGTGAGGCATTTCCAAATCAAACATGGGCTTCACAACAATCTTCCATTGCCCCACCATCAACGGGTTTTCGCTGACCATGACGTCACAGACGATGTCACTCGTGACCAAACCGTATTGCTCCAAATCAAACGTGAACTTCCCCTCAAACTCCCCCACAGGGTTCAGGGTTGCCCAAAGACGCTTGGGATACACATTCAAGAACTGCATCATCAATCCAACAGTTGGTTCATACGAGCGGCCTCGAAGTGCTCTTGACGAGCAGCCTCTGAAGGCACGCAATCAGGTTTGGCTTGACCGGCGGACAGCTGTTCAATAGCTTTCCACAGCAAAGCAATTTGATGTTCTTGTGTCGAGGCGTTGTCAATCAAACCACGCATGGCTTGGCTCACAGGGTCGTCGTTTTGCGTCACGCCGTAGGCCGAGAAACCCATCTTGGATGCAGCTTCCTCACGCTTAGCATCCGTCTCGGCTTGGATGATGCGTGCAGGGTTGCCCACTGCAGTGGCTCCTGCTGGCACGGGTTTGGTCACCACCGCGTTGCTGCCCACTTTGGCACCGTCGCCCACGGTGAAGCCGCCCAACACTTTGGCGCCCGCGCCAATCACCACATCTTTGCCCAAGGTGGGGTGGCGCTTCTCGCCTTTGTAGAGCGAGGTACCGCCCAAGGTCACGCCTTGGTAAATCGTGCAGCCATCGCCAATCTCAGCGGTCTCACCCACCACCACGCCCATGGCGTGGTCGAAAAATACACGGTCGCCGATCTTGGCGGCGGGGTGAATTTCAATGCCGGTGAACCAGCGCGAGATGTGTGAAATAAAGCGGCCCAACCACTTGAGGCCCAAGTTCCAGCAGCCGTGCGCCAAGCGGTGCAACAACACCGCGTGCAAACCGGGGTAGCAAGTCAGCACTTCCCAGCGGCTTCTAGCAGCGGGGTCGCGGTCCAAAATGCATTGAACGTCAGAGCGTAGGCGTGAAAACATAGTGGTGTGATTATCGTTGGCTGTCAGACTTCTTTTTTGGAAATCTGAGACATGGCCTTGGCAATACCACGCAAGATGTGAATCTCTTCTTGCGTCACCTGCGCGCGGTTGAACAACTGGTTCAACCGCGGCATGAGCTTCTTGGGCGCTTCTGGGTCTAAAAATCCGATGTCGATGAGTGACTGTTGCCAGTGATCGAGCAAGCCTGCGAGTTGTTGGGCATCGGCCAACAGCGTTGGCGCTGACGATGGTGCGGCTTGCACAGTTTCAGCACTGTCCACTGGCGGCAACATCGTGGCGAGTCCACCTAAAGCTTCCCGCCAGTCATACGCCAGCACCTGCACCGCCGCGCCTAAGTTCAAGGAGCCAAACTTCGGGTCCGTCGGAATGCTCAGGCAGGTGTGGCAACGGTACACGTCTTCGTTGCGCATGCCAAAGCGCTCGGAGCCAAACAAAAAGCCCACGCCAAAGTCAACGTCTTGCTTGTGCTCGGCGGCCAAGGCTGCAAAGTGCGGGCGTGGCTCTAAGGTGGGTGGGCCAAAGTCGCGTGGCGTCATGGCGGTGGCGCACAGGTGGTGCAAGCCGTCTATCGCTTCATCCAAGGTCGCCACGATGCGGGCATTGGCCAGCACATCTAGGGCACCGCTGGCACGCTGAATGGTTTCTTCGCGGCGCAGCACGTTGTCCCAACGGGGCGCAACCAGCACCAAATCGGTGAATCCCATCACCTTCATGGCACGGGCTGCTGCGCCCACATTGCCGGCGTGGCTGGTATTTAAAAGAATGAAGCGGGTTTTCATGGGGGTTTTGTCAGTCTTCGCGCGTAAAATCTGCGTCATTGTCGCCGCCCGCATCGCCGGGCGTTCATCTTCGGCCTGTTTGGGTCAGCTCTTCACAAAATCTATGTCGTCCTCTTCTTCTGTACACCCCATGCTCAACGTGGCCGTCAAGGCTGCACGCGCCGCCGGCGCCATCATCAACCGCGCCGCGCTCGACGTGGAAGCGGTGCGTATCTCACAGAAGCAAGTGAACGACTTTGTGACTGAAGTTGACCACAACAGCGAACGCGTCATCATCGAAACCCTCCTCACCGCCTACCCAGACCACGGCATCTTGGCCGAAGAGTCAGGCGCGACCCACGGCAACCCCAACGCCGACCACATCTGGATCATTGATCCTTTGGACGGCACGACCAACTTCATCCACGGCTTCCCCTACTACTGCGTGAGCATTGCTTTGCAGGTGCAAGGCCGCTTAGAGCAAGCCGTCATTTACGACCCCACCCGCAACGACTTGTTCACCGCCACCAAAGGCCGTGGCGCGTTCATGAACGACCGTCGCATCCGCGTGAGCAAACGCACCCGCTTGGAAGAGTGTTTGCTCGCCACCGGTTTCCCGTTCCGCCCGGGTGACGACTTCAACAAGTACCTCAGCCTCATGGGCGATGTGATGCAACGCACCGCCGGCCTGCGCCGCCCAGGTGCCGCCGCGCTCGATTTGGCCTATGTGGCCGCAGGCTTCAGCGACGGTTTCTTTGAACTCGGCTTGAAGCCTTGGGACATGGCCGCAGGCGCTTTGCTCATCACCGAAGCCGGTGGCTTGGTGAGCAACTTCACGGGCGAAGGCCCTTACCTTGAGCACGAAGAATGCTTGGCTGCCCCACCCCGCATCTACGCACAGTTGGTGCCCATCACGCAAAAGTATTCCAAGTTTGCAGGCGCCGACGACAAGCGCGCAGCCAGCACGGCCGCCAAGACCTTGAGCCTGTCACGCCAAGCGCCAGACGCGCCGCTGTAATCCGTTTCACACTTTCTGGCAGGCACTGCGATGCGTGATTTGTCTGGGCACACCCCTATGATGCAGCAGTACTTGGGGCTCAAAGCTGACCACCCCGAGACGCTGTTGTTCTACCGCATGGGCGACTTTTACGAGTTGTTCTTTGCCGATGCCGAAAAGGTCACGCGCCTGCTCGACATCACGCTCACGCAGCGTGGCCAGTCCAACGGCGAGCCAGTGGTGATGGCCGGTGTGCCATTTCATTCACTCGAAACCTACCTCTCACGCCTCATCAAGCTCGGTGAATCCGTGGCGATTTGCGAGCAAGTGGGCGACGTGGCAACCAGCAAAGGCCCCGTTGAACGCAAAGTGGTGCGCGTGGTCACGCCTGGCACGCTCACAGATAGTGCGTTGCTCAGTGACAAAACCGAAGCCTATGTGCTGGCCATTCACCAAAGTGACCGTGCGGGTTGCGGCCTGGCGTGGCTCAGCGTCACGCAAGGCTTGGTGCATTTGGCCGAGTGCGCCACAGCCGAGCTGCCCAACTGGATTGCCCGCGTGGCCCCCAGCGAAATCATTTACAGCGCCGAGGTCAGCCCCGCGTTTGAGCAACAGCTCAAAAACTTTTGCAGCAACCTCGGACTGCCCGCCCAAGTGCGCCCCGCGTTTCAGTTTGATGCCGCTTTAGGTGGCCGCAAGCTGCTGGAGCATTTGCAAGCCGCGTCGCTCAACGCATGGAACGCGCAAGACGTGGTGCAAGCCCATGCCGCCGCCGCCGCACTGCTGGCCTATGCCGAACACACCCAAGGCCGCGCCCTCACGCACGTGCACGGCGTGTACGTGGCGCGCAACGATGCGCTGATTGACCTGCCGCTCACCACCCGTCGCAACCTAGAGCTGACCCAAACACTGCGCGGCGAAGACTCGCCCACACTGTTCTCGCTGCTCGACACCTGCATGACGGGCATGGGCAGCCGCCAGCTCAAAAACTGGCTGCTCTCGCCAGAGCGCGACCGCAGTCAAGCCATACACCGCTTGGCCGCCATCGAAGCGCTGCAAGACAACCGCACCCAAAGCTACAAAGTGCTGCGCGACGCCCTCAAAGGCTCGGGCGATGTGCAGCGCATCAGCGCCCGCGTGTCGCTTCGCCAAGTGCGTCCACGCGAATTGGTGTCCTTGGGTCAAGCGCTGCAAAAGGCGCTGCGTATTCAACCGCTCATTCCCACCTTCTCGGCCTCAGCAAAGAGGGAGACAGAGCACTCTGCTACGTGTCCCTCTTTGCTGGTGCAAATCGCCCAACATATGTGCGTGCCGCCCGAATGCGGTGCATTGCTAGAACGCGCATTGCTGCCCGAACCCGCCGTCTTGGTGCGCGACGGTGGCGTCATTGGCCACGGCTACGACGCAGACCTTGACGAGCTGCGCGCCATCCAAAACAACTGCGACGGCTTCTTGCTCGAACTCGAAGCCCGCGAACGCGAGCGCACCGGCATTGCCAACTTGCGCGTGCAGTTCAACAAGGTGCATGGCTTTTACATCGAGGTCACGCAAGGCCAAATCGACAAAGTTCCGGCCGACTATACGCGCCGCCAAACCTTGAAGAACGCCGAGCGCTTCATCACGCCCGAGCTCAAAACCTTTGAAGACAAAGCCCTCAGCGCGCAAGAGCGCGCCTTGGCCCGCGAGAAGTTTTTGTTCGAGCAACTGCTCGACACTTTGCAGCAGTTTGTGCCCGCCCTCACCCGCTTGGCCCAAGCCGTGGCCACGCTGGATGCGCTGTGCGCCTTGGCCGAGCGCTCGCTCACGCTGGGTTGGTGTGCGCCTGAGTTTGTCAAAACACCGTGCATTGACATCGCACAAGGCCGCCACCCCGTGGTCGAAGCCCGCTTGGCCGAAACGCATGGCGTGGTGGCTGGCGGCGCAGCCAAAACATTCATTGCCAACGACACGCGGTTGGGCCACCACCACCGCATGCAAGTCATCACCGGCCCCAACATGGGCGGTAAATCGACCTACATGCGCCAAGTGGCCATCATCGTGTTGCTAGCCAGCATTGGCAGCCACGTGCCTGCCACAGCGTGCCGACTGGGGCCGATTGACGCCATCCACACCCGCATTGGCGCGGCTGATGACTTGGCCAACGCGCAATCGACCTTCATGCTGGAGATGACCGAAGCCGCGCAAATCTTGCACGCCGCCACGCCGCACAGCTTGGTGTTGATGGACGAGATTGGCCGCGGCACATCAACTTTTGACGGCTTGGCCTTGGCCAGCGGCATTGCCACGCACTTACACGACAAGACCCAAGCCTTCACGCTGTTTGCCACGCACTACTTTGAACTCACCGAATTCCCTGCCAACCACCGCGCTGCGGTGAACGTGCATGTGAGCGCGGCCGAGAGCGGCGCCAGCATTGTGTTTTTGCATGAAATTCAACCTGGCCCTGCCAGCCGCAGCTACGGTATTCAAGTGGCCCGTTTAGCTGGCATGCCTTCTGCTGTACTCAGCCATGCCCGCCATGCGCTGGCCTCGCTCGAAGCGGGGGCTGACGCATCGAAGGTACAAGTTGATCTCTTTGCGCCACCGCCGTTGCAAGACGACATGGGCCCCAGCCCGCTGCAAGCCAAGCTGGCCGAGATCGACCCCGACAAACTCAGTCCACGCGATGCGTTGGACGCTCTGTACCAATTGAAGAAACTGTTATGACTTACTGCGTTGGCATCAAACTCAAAGCCGGTTTGGTCTTCTTGTCCGACTCGCGCACCAACGCGGGCCTAGACCAAATCAGTACCTTCCGAAAAATGATTGTTTACGAGAAGCCGGGCGACCGCTTCATGGTGTTGTTGTCGGCAGGCAATTTATCCATCTCGCAATCGGTGCGCGAGATTTTGCAAATCGAGCAACTCAAAGACACGCCCGAGAGCGAACCCATCACCATCTGGAACGCCAAGAGCATGTTTGATGCCGTGCGCGTGTTGGGCGGGGCCATTCGTCGTGTGCACGAGCGCGATGCGGCGGCCCTCAAGGCCTCGGGCGTGGACTTCAACGTGTCGCTCATTTTTGGCGGACAAATTGCAGGCGAAGGCATGCGTTTGTTTCAGGTGTACTCACCCGGTAACTTCATCGAAGCCACGGCTGAAACGCCTTACTTCCAAATTGGCGAATCCAAATACGGCAAGCCCGTGCTCGACCGCGTGTTGCACCCCGACACCCCGCTGGACGAAGCTGCCAAGTGCGCTCTGGTGTCGATGGACTCCACCCTCAAATCCAACCTCTCGGTGGGCTTGCCCCTCGACATGGTGGTGTACGAAGCCGACCAATTTGCGAGCGACAAAGTCGTGTGCATCGACGAAAACAACCCCTACTTCCAAATGATGCACAACACGTGGGGCGAAAAGCTGCGCGAAGTATTTGATGGCATCGAAGACCCCGTGTGGGACGGCGGCGTTACCGCCACACCTTTGATGCAACCCGCACAGCGCGTGCAAGCCCTGAAGAAAATTCAAACCCCAGACGACAAGCTCATCTGAACGGCATGACACAACCGCTCATCGTTTTCTCACACGGCAACAGCTTTCCCGCTAGCACTTACCGCGTCATGCTCGATGCCATTCGCGCACGCGGCTTTTGTGTGGAAGCCGTGGACAAATTTGGCCACGACCCACGCTACCCCGTCACCGACAACTGGCCGCACTTGGTGCAGCAACTGACTGACTTTGCCACGCCCTTGGCTGCGCAAAACGGTCCCGTGTTTTTGGTGGGCCATTCATTGGGCGGCATCCTCAGCATGATGGTGGCCGCCAAGCACCCCGATCTGGTGCGCGGTGTGGTGCTGCTGGACTCGCCCATGCTGGGCGGCTGGAAAGCTCAGTTGCTCAAAGTGGGCAAACGCGTGCCGGGTGCAGAAGCCTTCTCCCCAGCGGCCATCAGCCGCAAACGCCGCACCAGTTGGGCCAGCGAAGCCGAAGCACTGGAACACTTTCAACACAAAAAAGTGTTTGCCAAATGGCACCCCCAAGTGCTGCAAGACTATGTGACCTACGGCACACACGACGAGCAAACCGCACAAGGCACACGCCGCGTGTTGAGCTTTGACCGCGACATCGAAAGCGCCATCTACAACGGCCTGCCTGACCACTTAGAAACGTACTTCAAACGCCACCCGCTCAAATGCAAAGCCGCCTTGATTGGCGGCTTGCAATCGCGTGAGTTGAAACAAGTCGGCTTAGATTTCAGCCGTCGCGTCACGCATGGTCGCGTGATGAAGATCGATGGCACGCATCTGTTTCCGATGGAGCATCCGTTGGTGGCAGCGGCGGCTGTAGAAACCGCGCTGCTGAACTTGATGATTGGCTGATCAAGCCGCCCAAGTCACCGTGCCGGTCCACGCCGTGGCCAACACCACGATGCCAAACACAATGCGGTACCAAGCAAACGGCACAAAACTGTGGCTAGCGATGTAGCGCAGCAACCAGCGCACACAAATCCATGCGCTGATGAACGAGAACACCAAGCCCACAGCAAACACGGGCGCATCGGCCATGCTGAGTAGCGCACGCTCTTTGTACAAGCTGTAGGCACCCGCGCCAATGAGCGTGGGAATGGCCAAGTAAAACGAAAAGTCGGTCGCCGCTTTGCGCGACAAGCCCAGCAACATGCCGCCAATGATGGTGGCACCGCTGCGGCTGGTGCCGGGGATCATGGCCAAGCACTGCACCAAGCCCACTTTCAAAGCGTCGATGGGCGACATGGCTTCCACCGTTTCGATGCGCGCAGGTTCAACAGCGGGTTCTTCTTCGCCCTCAGCCTTGGCACGGCCCCAGCCCTCGGCCCACAGAATGATGAAACCTCCGAGGATGAACGTGCTGGCCACCACGGTGGGCGTGAACAAATGCGCTTTGATGAACTTGCCAAACACCAAGCCCAACACGACAGCGGGCACAAAAGCGATGAGCACATTCAACGCAAAACGACGGGCCTCTGCTTGTGTGGGCAAAGCCACCACGGTGCTGGCAATTTTTTGCCAATACACAATGATCACGGCGAAGATGGCGCCCGTTTGAATGGCGATGTCAAACACCTTGGCCTTCTCGTCATCCATCCCCAACAAAGCGCCAGCCAAGATGAGGTGGCCTGTAGATGAAATAGGCAAAAACTCGGTCAAACCTTCGACCACGCCCATCACGGCGGCTTTGAGCAACACAATGAAATCCATACAACTCCTTTAACTCGCGCAATTATCGGGGGTGCAGGCTAGCCCCAAGCAGCGAAGTCAATGAAGCCTTGTTCGACATTGGTGTGTATCAACTTCACCCGCAACAGCTCACCCACTTCATGGTCTGAGGTGTAGGACGTGAGCATGCCTTCGACCGGCGGCGAGAACACCCGCACCCAAATGCCTGAGGTCGTTTTGCCCGTGACCACGGCCTCAAACACTTGACCGATGTGGCCCGCCAACATCAAGGCCGACTCCGATTTGCGCATACGCCGCTCCACTTTGCGCGCCGCATCTTCTTGCTGGGTGCAATGCAAAGCGAGCGACTCTAATTCCGCGCTGCTGTAGGGGGCAGGCGCTTGCATCAACACGCTTTTGATCATGCGCTGCGTCACCAAATCGGGGTAACGACGGTTGGGGGCGGTGGAGTGGGTGTAGTCACGCACAGACAGGCCAAAGTGGCCAATGGCTTCGCTGTTGGCACGCTCGACCACGTACTCGCCCGAACCCATGAGCTTGACGATGATCAAAGACAGGTCAGGGAAACGCAACGGGTCGGCTTTGTGGCGCTTGGCCAAGAAGACCTCCAAAGCGGCCGAGTCGGGCTCGGCGGGCAAGTGTTCGTCATAGGTAGCGGCCAAGGCCACGATGCGCTGCCAACGCTCTGGCGAACGCACCACGCGGCGCAAGGACGCGTGTCCGTGCTGCGCCAAAAATTGCGCCGTGCAGGTGTTGGCCGCGATCATGAATTCTTCAATCAACTGACGCGCTCGGTTTTGCACTTGTTGGCGAATCGCCACCACACGCTCACCTTCAAACACCGCATGAGGCTGCAAGGTTTCAAACTCCAAGGAACCATGTGCATGCCTGCGCACGCGCAAACTTTGAGCCACCGCGTCTTGCAACAGCAATTGTTCTGCCATGCCATGCACGGCTTGGGCGGCATCTGGCAAGGCCTCATCGCCTTCGATCCAATCAGAAATCGCGTCATAGGCCAGCTTGGCTTTGTTGTGCACCTTGGCACGGTAAAGCTGGCTGTGGGTCACCTCGGCCTCTGAGTTGATGACCATCTCTACCACCACGGCCAAGCGTTCTTGGTGAGGGTTAAGCGAGGTGAGATCGGTGCACAAACGGTCGGGCAACATGGGAAAGATGCGCGTCGAGGTATACACCGAGGTGGTGTTGTGCTTGGCATGCGCATCTAGGGCCGAGCCTTTAGGCACCAACACATCCACATCGGCCACGGCCACCCAAATTTTGGTTTGGCCATCTGCTTGCTTTTGCGCCACGGTGAGTTGGTCTAAGTCACGTGAGTCATCGTTGTCGATGGAGCACCACAACCACGCCGTCATGTCGACCACACGCGGATCGGCATCTTGCCCTGCGTGCGCAATGGCCTTCAACTCTTGCAAGACCGCCCGAGAGAACTCGGGCTCTAAGCCACGTTCGATCATGGCTTGGCCTGCAATCAACGACAAATCGGAACGACCCAAAAAGTGTTTGTAACTCATGGCCCGAATGTAGCCTGTCATGGCGGGCGCGTATCATGGGATTCGCTATGCCACTGATTCAAAACCTACGCACCTATCGCACGCAAATTCTCATGGCCTGTCTGGCCTTAGGTTTGATTTTTTGGTTGTCACTCAATGTTTGGCTAGGCCCCAAAACGCCTGTGGCCTCGGTGGTGCAACGTGATTTCGTACAAACCGTGGTGGCCAGCGGCCACATCGAAAGCCCACACCGTGTCGATCTGGGCGTGCAAATCACAGGCACGGTCAAAGCCATCCCTGTGAACGAAGGCCAAAGCGTCACAACTGGGCAAACCTTGATCCAACTGGAAGATGCCGAATTGGTCGCCAGTGCGCGACAAGCCGAGTTGGCCGTGACGCAGGCCCAAGCCAAGTTGCGTCAACTGCGTGAAGTGCAAACCCCACTGGCTGAGCAAGCCGCGTTGCAAGCACAGGTCAACCAAACCACGTCGACACGTGCTTTGCAACGCACACAGGAATTGTTCAACAAGGGCTTCATCGGGCAAGCCGCGTTGGATGAGGCCACGCGTGCGGAACAAGTGGCACGCTCGCAACTCAAGATCGCACAGCAACAACTCAGCAGCGCACGTGCCGGTGGCAGCGACATGGCAGTGGCAGAAGCGGCTTTGTCTCAAGCCCAAGCGGGTGCCGAGCTGGCACGCGCCCGATTGCGCTACAGCCAAGTGCTGGCCCCTGCCGCTGGCACCCTGATTGCACGTAACGTCGAACCTGGCGATGCGGTGCAAGCAGGCAAGGTGCTGATGGTGCTGTCGCCCGAGGGCGAGACACACGTGGTGGTGCAAATTGATGAGAAGCATTTGAACTTGCTCAAACTTGGGCAAACGGCATCGGTGTCGTCTGATGCCTATCCCGATCAGCGTTTCGCCGCCGAGCTGGTGTACATCAATCCAGGGGTGGATGCGCAGCGCGGTTCGGTGGAAGTCAAGTTGCGGGTGGCCCAGCCGCCGGCCTATGTGCGACAGGACATGACGGTATCGGTCGACATTGAAGTGGCCAAACGCAGCCAAGCCGTGCTGGTGCCCACCGAAGCCGTTCACAACTTAGACAGCACTGAGCCTTGGGTGCTGAAAGTGGTTCATGGCAAAACCGTACGCAGCCCCATCCGCCTTGGCCTGCGCAGTCAGGGCATGTGCGAAGTGCTAGAGGGGTTGGCAGTCAACGACCAAGTGTTGGCCACGGCCGCGCTGCCTGTGAACGACAAAACCCGCGTGCGCCCCGTCTCTAACCTTGTGGCGAAATGAGCAGCAACGACACACGGCCTCCCCCCATGCGCCAGCCCTTGCCTCGCTGGATGCCATTTGAATGGCTGGTGGCGCTGCGCTTTTTGCGTGAAGGGCGCGTACAAACCATCTTCATCATCGGTGGCGTGGCCATTGGGGTGGGCGTGATTGTGTTCATGTCGGCCTTGCTCAGCGGCTTGCAAAGCAACTTTGTGAAGCGCGTGTTGACGGGCCAAGCCCACATCCAATTGCTGCCGCCCAAAGAAACCGCGCGTGCACTGCGCGGTGCGGACCCTTTGACGGTGGAAGGCAGCATCGTTCAGCCGCCACTGCAACGCCTCAAGAGCATTGACCAATGGCAAAGCGTGGCCGCACAAATACGTGCGCTACCCGAGGTGAACGTGGTCTCGCCCGCGGCCAACGGCTCAGCGTTGGTGGTGCGGGGCGACGCCAGCCGCGCCATCACGGTGGTGGGGGTGGAGCCTGAGTTGTACTTTCGCATCGTGCCCATGCCAGAAAAAATGGTGCGCGGCACCGCACGCATCAGCATCAACGACATCTTGATCGGCACCGAATTGGCCAACGATTTGGGCGTGTCGGTAGGCGACAAACTGCGCGTCACCTCCGCCAGCGGCCATGCCAACACGCTGACCATCACAGGCGTGTTTGACTTGGGCAACAAAGCCGCCAACGCACGCACCACCCTGATGGCGCTGCGCTCCGCGCAAAGTTTGCTAGGGCTTCCTGGCGGCGTGTCGACCTTGGATGTCACCGTGCACGATGTGTACGGCGCGGAGTTGGTGGCGCACCGCATCACCCAACTCACGGGCGTCGAGGCGGACAGCTGGATCAAAACCAACGAGCAATTCTTCACCGCCATCAGCGCACAAACCACCGCCAACACCGCCATTCGCGTGTTTGTGGGCTTGTCCGTGGCGTTTGGCATTGCCAGCGTGCTGGTGGTGTCGGTGGTTCAAAAATCGCGCGAGATTGGCATCTTGCGCGCCATGGGCATCACACGTGAACAAATCTTACGCATCTTTTTGCTGCAAGGCGGCCTGCTGGGCTTTGGCGGCGCGTTGGCAGGTTCAGCCCTAGGCTCGGCTGGGCTTGTGGTCTGGCAACACGCCCAGCGCAACCCAGATGGCACAGTGATGTTTGCGGTCAACTTCGAGCCCTTGATGTTTGCCATGGCCTTGTTACTGGCCACGGCCACAGGGCTGATCGCCTCATTTGCCCCCGCCATGCGCGCGGCGCGGCTTGACCCTGTGAGCGCCATCCGTGGATAAACAAAACTTGTCCTCTGCCACACAGGTGGTGCATCTGCAAGATGTTTGCAAATCATTCAATGTGGGCCTGCCCAATGAGATTGAAATCTTGCATCACATCAACTTCAGCTTGTCTAGAGGTGAGTTTTGCGCCGTCATGGGCCCCTCAGGTTCTGGCAAAAGCACCTTGCTCAACATCATTGGCTTGCTGGATCGCCCCACACATGGCCAGCTGGCCATCACGGGGGAGGAAACCACTGGGCTGGGGGACCAAGCCCTCACCCGCTTGCGCGGCCATGCCATTGGCTTTGTGTTTCAACACCACCACTTGCTCAACGCCTTCACTGCGCTTGAAAACGTGATGATGCCTTTGCTGGGTGCAGCAGGTTTTCCCAATCCCAACATCGAAGCACGCGCCGCCCAGCTGCTGGACAGCGTGGGCCTGAGTGCCTTTGCTAACCAGCCCTCGGGTAGCTTGTCGGGCGGCCAACAGCAACGCGTGGCGGTGGCTCGCGCACTGGCCATGAACCCCGCCCTGCTGCTGGCCGATGAACCCACCGGCAACCTAGACAGCAAAAGCGCCGATGCCGTGTTTGAGCTGCTGCGCCGCGTCAGCCGTGAACAAGGCACAACGGTTCTGTTTGTGACCCACAACCCCGAGCTCGCGACGCGTTGTGACAAAACCATTCAAGTGGTGGATGGACGGGTCCTCTAGCCAACGGTTGATGCGGATGACACGAGGTTTGTCGCCGCCATGACGTGCCAAAGTCGCCCTCATGACGTGTTCAAAAGCGAAACAAAAAACTAAATTACGGGCCTCGGCAAACAGGAATTTCATATGTTGATTCAAAAACTCAGACTCCAACGCGGTTGGTCACAACAGCAACTCGCAGACCTCAGCGGTCTGAGCGTGCGCACCATTCAGCGCTTGGAACAAGGGCAAGTGGCAAGCACGGAATCTTTGAAATCTCTGGCTGCCGTGTTTGAAATTGATTTCTCAACACTTCAGGAGCCCAACATGAACACTGCAACAGTCCTCGCATCGCCCGCATCACCTGCTGCTTTTGACGCCGAAGAAGCCTTGGCCTTCGCCCAAGTGCGCAAGCTCAAGGGCTTTTATTTGCATTTAGCTCAATACGTCATCGTCATCACCCTCTTGCTTGGCATCAATTTATGGGCTCACCCCCAATACCTGTGGGTGCGATGGGTGGCGATGGGTTGGGGCATTGGCGTGCTGTTTCATGGCCTGCGCGTGTTTGAGCGCCTCAGCCCTTTGGGTGCTGAGTGGGAGAAGAAACAGGTGGAAAAACGCTTGGGCCGAAAAATCTAAGCATCGCGATGGACATTGGGCGTGCGCTGTCCAAGATCACGCATTGCCCCGCCTAAAATCGCTGTATGACGAAACCCGCCCATCCTGCGACAGAACAAGACCACAAGCCCAGCAACTTTTTGCGCCAAATCATCGAAAACGATTTGGCCCAAGGCACCTACGCCAGCCGCCACTGGGCGGGCAGCCCTGGTGATGCAGCGCATCACTCAGCAGGCGCACCAGATCCTGCCAAGATTCGCACACGCTTTCCGCCCGAGCCCAATGGTTACTTGCATGTGGGTCACGCCAAAAGCATTTGCATCAACTTCGGCCTCGCGCGTGACTACGGTGGCGTGTGCCACCTGCGCTTTGACGACACCAACCCCGAAAAAGAAGACACCGAATACGTCAACAGCATCATCGACGCGGTGCAGTGGCTGGGCTTTAGCTGGAGCCAACCCGGCAACGACAAAGCCTACCAAGCCAGCGACTACTTCGACTTCATGTACCGCGCAGCCGAGGCCTTGATTGAAGCGGGCCACGCCTACGTGGACGAACAAACGCCAGAAGAAATGCGCGTCAACCGTGGCGACTTTTCTAAGCCCGGTGTGAACAGCCCTTTCCGCTCACGCACCCCTGCTGAAAACCTTGCACGCTTTCGCGAAATGCGCGACGGCAAATTGGCCGATGGCGCAGCTGTGCTGCGCGCCAAGATTGACATGGCCTCGCCCAACATCAACCTGCGCGACCCAGCCATCTACCGCATCCGCCGCGCCACCCACCACAACACGGGCGACACTTGGTGCATCTACCCGATGTACACCTTTGCCCATCCTATCGAAGACGCGCTGGAGCAAATCACGCACAGCATTTGCACGCTGGAATTTGAAGACCAACGCCCGTTCTACGACTGGCTGATGGAGCGCCTGTGCGAGTGCGGCCTGCTGGCTGCGCCAAGCCCGAAGCAATACGAGTTCTCGCGCCTCAACCTCACCTACGTGATCACCAGCAAGCGCAAGCTGGCTCAACTGGTGAACGAAGGAAAAGTGAACGGCTGGGACGACCCCCGCATGCCCACTATCGTCGGCCTGCGCCGCCGTGGCTACACACCCGAGAGCCTGCAACTGTTTGCCGAACGCATTGGCGTGACCAAGAGCGACAGCTGGATTGACTACAGCACCCTCGAAGGCTGCTTGCGCGAAAGCCTAGAAAACACCGCACACCGCGCCATGGCAGTGCTGGACCCTGTCAAACTCGTGCTCACCAACTGGGACGAAGTAATGGGCTCGGGCCACCTTGAGCCTTGCACACAACCTGCGTTGCCTCACGCTGAGGAAGGCGCTGAAGTGCCCACACGCCATTTCAAAATTGGCAAAGAAGTTTGGATTGAGCGTGACGACTTCGCCGAAGTGCCGCCCAAAGGCTACAAACGCCTCTACCCTGGGAACAAAGTACGCCTCAAAGGCGGCTACGTCATCGAGTGCACGGGCTGCACGAAAGATGCGAATGGTGTGATTACAGAAGTGCAAGCCACCGTCATCCCCGACACCAAGAGCGGCACCCCCGGTAGTGCCACCGTCAAAGCCAGCGCCGCCATCACATGGGTGGGCGTGAACGATGGCCTGGAGGCGCAAGTGCGCATGTATGACCGCTTGTTCACCGATGCACAACCCGACGCAGGCGGCAAAGATTTCTTAGCCGCCCTGAACCCCGACAGCCTGAAAGTGGTGACCGCCTATGTGGAGCCATCATTGGCCCACGTGCCCGCCGGTACGCACTTTCAGTTTGAACGTCACGGCTACTTCGTGACCGACCGCGTGGACCATGCTGAGGGTAAGTTGGTGTTCAACAAGATCACGGGGCTCAAGGACACTTGGGCCAAATAAGTCACGGAAAAGTTGTCCATGGCCTCTGTGTATGAAGCTGTGGACAACACCTTGGATATCTTCTTCCGTCTAGATTCCATCAGGCTTCGCAAACATTGCCTTGAAAACAGGCAATCAAGCACCATCTTCTCATTCGAGTTACCCAATAGCCCCAAGCCAGTCTGGCTTGACTATGTTTCGCCATCACAAAGGATTTTCTGAATGTCAACGCTTCTCGACAAATTGCAATGGCGCTACGCCGCTAAAAAAATGGATGCCACCAAAGTGGTGCCGCAAGACAAAGTGGAACGCATCATCGAAGCCGCTCGCTTAGCGCCCACATCGAGCGGCTTGCAGCCATTTGAAATTGTGTTGGTCACCAACCCAGACGTGCGCGCCAAGATTCAAGCCAACGCACATGGCCAAGCGCAGATCACCGAAGGCTCACACCTGTTGGTGTTTGCCGCATGGGACAACTACACCGCCGAGCGCATCAACATGATGTTTGACTTGACCAACGCGCAGCGCGGCGGCACCAACGAAGGCTGGGAAAACTACCGCCAAATGTTGTTGGCCAATTACCCTGCACGCGATGCAAAAGTGAACTTCGAACACGCCGCGCGCCAAGCCTACATTGGCATGGGAGCCGCCTTGATCGCTGCAGCGTTTGAAGAAGTGGATGCCACGCCAATGGAAGGTTTCGACCCTAAAGCTGTGGACGAAATTTTGAACTTGCACGCCCGCGGTTTGCGCAGCGTGGCCATCATGCCTTTGGGCTACCGCTTGGCCGAACAAGACTGGCTCGCACCTCTCAAGAAAGTGCGCCGCCCACGCGAGCAGTTCGTGACCGAAGTGAAGTAATTACTTCTTCTCGACGGGATTGGCCGTCAACAAGTGAGCCGAGTAAGCGCGCATAAATTCGCGGGCTTTCTCGGCTTTTGTATTGAGCCATGCGTCATACGCGCCCTCGCCCAAGATGACGGGCATGCGTTTTTCGTTGCCATTTTGTTGGTAGCGGTGCAGCAAGGCGTGGCTGTTGGCGTTGACTGTCAACAGCGTGAAGCTGATGATTTCTGTGCCGTCCTTGGCCCAACGCTCCCAAATGCCGGCCACGCCCATGGGTTTGCCGTCCACTCGGGTGATGCGTGTGGGCACGGCTTTGCCGCTGCGCCAGTCGTCTTCAAAAAACGCCATCATGGGCACGATGCAACGCTGGCCTGCCAGCCACGCATCGCGAAAGTTGTTGGATGTGGTGACGGTTTCCGAGCGCGCATTCACCATCTTGGTGGAGCGCAGTTTGGCGTCGGACGCAGACTTGACCCATTGCGGCACAAAACCAAATTGGCCCACGGCCAGTTCGCGCACCGGCGCTGTCAACGCCTTTTCATCAGACGGGGCATCAGCTGCAGAGCCTTCAGCCGCAGGCGCATTGCGCACAAACACGCCCAGCTTGCGCGGCCACAGATCGCGCTCGAAGGTAATTTCGGGAGGTGCCACATCAAAGGCATCAGGGTACATCGCGGCGTTTTGCACGCTTTCAAAATGGGCAGTCATGCGTCCATGGTAGCCGCCTGATACGCTCTAGCCTTCGTTCGCTTTTCATCTGCCATGCTGATTCGTTTTAACAAGCCCTACGGCGTGCTGAGCCAGTTCACCCCCGAGGGGAAATGGCGCGGCCTGAAAGATTTCATCAACCTGCCCGGCGTGTATGTGGCAGGCCGCTTAGACGCCGACAGCGAAGGCCTGCTGCTGCTCACCGACGATGGCCAGTTGCAAGCCCGCATTGCCGACCCACGCTTCAAGATGGAGAAAACCTACCTCGCGCAAGTCGAAGGCATTGCGGATGTTGCCGCACTGCTAGCCCTGTCCAACGGCGTGATGCTCAACGACGGCATGACCCTGCCCGCTCGCGCCCGTGCTGTAGATGCTCCCTCCTACCTGTGGGAGCGCAACCCACCCATTCGCGTGCGACAAACCAAGCCCACCTCGTGGATAGAGCTCACCATCCGAGAAGGCCGCAACCGCCAAGTGCGCCGCATGACCGCCGCCGTGGGCCTGCCCACGTTGCGCTTGATACGCACAAACATCGGTCCCTGCAGCGTGATGGATTTGCCGCTAGGGACCTGGCAAGAGACTGAATTACCATGACCCCATCTCACTCCGAGATAACCAAAAAGAAGGTGATATGGCCAAAGGCGAACAACACAGCAACAAAATGACAAAGAAGCCTAAAAAGGACACGTCACCTCCCAAGACCTCCACCTCGGACCGTCCCAACCCACCCACCACATACGTTGCACCACGCGGCAAGCTAAAGAACAAGTGATGTCTGCCACCCTCGCCCTCGCCACACTTCGCATCGCCTTGGCCGATTTGCGCAGCAACGCGCTGACGGACCGTGCCTTCATTCAAACCGCACGCACGCAAGAAGCTTTGTTCAAAGCCCTGCCAGCCAAGTTTGAAGAGGTGTGGTTAGGGTTGGTGGATCGACTGGAATCGAGTGCGTTGTTTGCCGAAGAAAGCTGCTCATTCAGCCAAACCGATTTGCTAGACAACCTCTCGCTGGTGCTGGACAAAGCCGAAGCGAAATTAACTGCCACGAACTGACAGCCTAAGCATGACTGCCCCAGAGAATTTTCAAATCTTCACCGTCAAGGTAGAGCCCGCTGGCCTGCAATACGACGTCGAGGGTGACCTCACCTTGCTCGAAGCAGCCGAGCTATCGCGCATCGAACTGCCCAGCTCTTGCCGCAATGGCACCTGCCGCACCTGCGTGTGTCGACTGGTGAGTGGCGAGGTGACGTACACCATCGAGTGGCCGGGCCTGAGCGCCGAAGAAAAAGCCGAGGGCTATGTGCTGCCCTGCGTGGCCCGCCCCACCACAAATGTGGTGCTGGAGCAAACACAGGCTCGCGCCACCTAAGTCCATTTACGCCACCCACACATGAATCCGATTTACGAAGACGAACACCTGCTGGTGTTCGAAAAACCCAGCGGCCTGCTGTCTGTGCCCGGCCGTGGGCCAGAGAAGCAAGACTGCTTGTCCAAGCGCGTGCAAGACATTTACACCGATGCGCTGGTGGTGCACCGCCTCGACCAAGACACCTCGGGCCTCATCGTGATGGCGCGCGGCATCGAAGCACAGCGACGCATCAGCCGTTTATTTGAAACACGTCAGGTGAGCAAGCGTTACATGGCGGTGGTGGCAGGCAACCCGCTGCTCACCCAAGCGCACGTGCCGACCAACGAAGAGGGCTGGCGTGCGATAGAGGGCAACATCATGCTCGACTGGGAGCGTCGCCCCATTCACATCATTCACCCCGACGGCAAGCCCAGCCTGAGCCTTTGGCGCATGGTCCAAGCGGGCGACACCGCCAGCTTGATTGAGCTAGAACCCTTCACGGGCCGCACGCACCAACTGCGCGTCCATATGCAAAGCTTGGGGCACCCCATGCTGGGCGACTCGCTGTATGCACCGCCCGATATCTTGGTACTCACACCGCGCCTGATGCTGCATGCGCAAGACATCGGGTTTCCCCATCCTTTCACCGAAGAACCGCTGTTTTTCACAGCGCCCATCACTTGGTCTGCGGCAAACCCCTATATTTCAGGAGAGCGCCCGTAAGACATCTGTAGTCCAAGCGGCGCAAACTCATTTGGTTCTAACTTTTATAACTGGAGACAGAAATGCGTGAAGTAGTTGTGGTCAGCGGTGTTCGTACAGCCATTGGTACCTACGGCGGTAGCCTGAAAGACATTCCCCCCACCGAACTGGCCGCCCAAGTGGTGCGCGAGTCGTTGGCTCGTGCCCATGTGGAAGGCAAAGATGTGGGCCATGTGGTGTTTGGCCATGTGGTGAACACCGAACCCAAAGACATGTACTTGTCACGCGTGGCCGCCATCAACGGCGGTTGCGCCGAAGGCACGCCCGCTTTCAACGTGAACCGTTTGTGCGGTTCGGGCTTGCAAGCCATCGTGTCTGCCAGCCAAGCCATCATGCTGGGCGACTGCGACATCGCCATTGGCGGCGGCGCAGAAAACATGAGCCGTGGCCCTTACGCAAGCTTAAGCGCCCGTTGGGGCGCACGCATGGGCGACACCAAGATGGTCGACATGGTGGTGGGCGCTTTGCACGACCCCTTCCACACCATCCACATGGGCGTGACCGCTGAAAACGTGGCTGCCAAATTTGGCATCACCCGCGACATGCAAGACGCAGCAGCCGTTGAGAGCCACAACCGCGCTCAACGAGCCACCGAAGCGGGCTACTTCAAAGACCAAATCGTGCCTGTGATGCTCAAGAGCAAAAAAGGCGATGTGGCCTACGCCACCGACGAGCACTTCCGTCCCAACTGCAAGATGGAAGACATGGCCAAGTTGAAGCCTGTGTTCGTCAAAGAAAACGGCACGGTCACTGCGGGCAACGCATCGGGCATCAACGATGCCGCTGCGGCAGTGGTATTGATGGAAGCCAAAACAGCACAAGCACGTGGCGCTAAGCCATTGGCACGTTTGGTGTCTTACGCCCACACAGGCCTCGACCCAAAAATCATGGGCATGGGCCCTGTGTCAGCATCACGCTTGGCTTTGCAAAAAGCAGGCCTCACCACCAACGACATGGACGTGATTGAAGCCAACGAAGCCTTCGCTGCACAAGCCTGCGCGGTAAGCAAGGAGTTGGGCCTCGACCCCGCCAAAGTGAACCCCAACGGTTCTGGCATTTCTTTGGGTCACCCCATCGGTGCAACCGGTGCATTGATCACCGTCAAGGCCCTGCACGAACTGCAACGCATCAACGGCAAGTACGCGTTGGTCACCATGTGTATTGGTGGCGGCCAAGGCATTGCTGCTATTTTTGAGCGTCTTTAAACCCACATGAACCGCCCAACCGACGACCGTTTGATTCAACGCGAAGCCAACCAGTTCGCACTGTTAAATCAACGTCGGTTTGGGCCGTTTTTCTGGACGCAGTTTTGCGGTGCGGCGAATGACAACTTGTTCAAATTCGCCTTCACCGTGATGGTGACCTACCAACTCAGTGTGAGCTGGTTGCCCGTCTCTTTAGCGGGCTTGGGGATTGGGGCACTGTTCATCCTCCCCTTCCTTTTGTTTTCAGCCACCAGCGGGCAGTTGGCCGACCGGTACGACCACGCCACACTGATGCGCTGTGTGAAGAATTTTGAAATTGGCATCATGGTGCTCGGTGCTGTGGGCTTTGTCACACAGCAAGTGCCCGTGCTGTTGCTGTGCACGTTTTTGATGGGCCTGCACTCCACGCTGTTTGGCCCCGTGAAGTTTGCGTATCTGCCTCAAGTGCTGAAAGAGCACGAACTCACCGGCGGCAACGGCATGGTGGAAATGGGCACGTTTGTGGCCATTTTGTTGGGCAATGTGGCGGGTGGTTTGCTAGTGGCGATTCCTGAGGTGGGCCACACCAGTGTGGCCATCGCTTGCGTGGCTGTGGCCGTGTTGGGTCGATGGACCAGCGCAGGTATTCCATCGCTGACGGCCGCCAACCCTGAACTCAAAATCAACTGGAACCCGTTCACTGAAACCATGCACAACCTGCGTTTGGCCAAGGCCAACCGCTCGGTGTTCATCACCCTTATTGGCATCAGCTGGATGTGGTTCTTTGGTGCGATTTTCCTCAGCCAGTTCCCCAGCTTTGCCAAAGAGGTGTTGCACGGCGATGCGCAAGTGGCATCGCTGCTCTTGGTGTTGTTCTCGGTGGGCATTGGCGCGGGGTCACTCTTGTGCGAGGCACTCAGCCGAGGCCGCGTTGAGATTGGCCTGAGCCCACTGGGTGCGATGGGCATGACGCTGTTTGCGGTGGACTTGTATGTGGCGTCGAGCCACTTGCCAGTGGCTGAACTGATGGGCATCAACTCCTTCGTCACACACACCGAACACTGGCGCATCATGGCGGACTTAGTGCTGCTCAGCCTGTTTGCTGGCATTTACAGCGTACCCATGTATGCGCTAATTCAGCAGCAAAGCCACAACGCGGAATGCGCACGCATCGTTGCAGCCAACAACATCATCAACGCCCTGTTCATGATTGCCAGCTCGCTCATCGCAGGCGCGATGCTAGGTGCAGGTCTAAGCATTCCCGAAGTGATTTTTTGGACAGGCGTGGCCAATGCCGCCGTGACGCTGGCCGTCTTTGTGGCCGATCCCAGTTATTTGCATCGCTTTGCTGCTTGGCTGCGCGGGGTTTGACCCAGCGCAAAGGTGTGGCGGCTTCTTACAATTAAGCTTGCGCCTGCAAAGTCAGAAACGCCAAGGCACCGCTGATCAGCAGCGCACCGGCACTCCGTTTTATTCGAAAGCTTTTATGTCCGACACACTCACCGCCACACTGCCCACCCGCGAAGTCACCCTCGCTTGGTCTGATGCTTTGTCCCTTGAGCTGGACTTCATGGACGACACGCACCGTGAGTTTGTGGACTTGTTAGCCGCCACAGAGCTGGCAGATGACGACACTTTGGTGGAACGCTTCGCGGCCTTGATTGAACACACCGAAGACCACTTTGGCGGCGAAGACAAATGGATGGCAGACACCAAGTTTTCCTCCAGCAATTGCCACACCATGCAGCACAACGTGGTGTTGGAAGTCATGCGTGAAGGCCTGCGCCGCGGCCGCGACAAAGGCGACATGGCCGTGATGCGTCAAATGGCACACGAGCTGGGCATTTGGTTCCCTCAACATGCCCAGACCATGGATGCTGCTTTAGCTCTGCATCTACGCCGTGTGGGGTATGACGCTGAGACAGGTATCGTGACAGCACCTGAGGCTTTGCCTGAAGATGAGATTCACGGCAGTGGGAGCTGTGGTGATGGTGGGTGCGCTTAACTACCTTATGTTGTCTTCGCTGACGTGAGGCGACCAAACCCCTCGCTCCACCAACAAAGAAAAAACATCAGGCGTACCGAGTACGCGCCAACGCAGCCCCAGCCGCCAAAGCCTCCAGCTTCTTCACAGCCACCTCACGACTCATAGGCGCCAACCCACAGTTGGTACAAGCAATCAAACGGTTCTTAGGCACATACTTCAAAGCCATGCCAATGGTGTCGGCAATTTGCTCTGGCGTTTCAATCACATCGCTGGCCACGTCAATCACGCCCACCATCACGTCTTTGCCTTCGAGCAAAGCCATCATCTCGGGCGGCACGTGCGAGTGGTAGCACTCGAGGCTCACTTGTTGGATGCTGCTCTTGGCCAAGGCGGGCAACACTTTTTCGTATTGACGCCACTCGTCGCCCAAGGTCTTCTTCCAGTTGTTGTTGGCTTCGATGCCATAGCCGTAACAAATGTGAACGGCGGTGGTACAGGTCAAGCCTTGCGCTGCGCGCTCTAGGGCTTTGACGCCCCAGTCTGCGGCTTCGTCTAGGTAGACATTGAACGCGGGCTCATCAAACTGAATGATGTCCACGCCATCGGCTTGCAAGGCCAAGGCTTCTTGGTTGAGCAATTCGGCAAAGGCAAACGCCATGTCGATACGACCTTGCACAGGGTCTTTGCCCTTGCCATAGAAACGGTCGGCCACGGTGTCGACGATGGTCATGGGGCCGGGCAAGGTGAACTTGAGTTTCTTCTGGGTGTGGGCGCGGGCCAACTGCGCTTCAAACGCATGCACACGGCCTTTCAACTTCAAAGGCGCAATGACTTGCGGCACTTGCGCGTCGTAGCGGTTGTTGCGAATGCCCATCGTCACTTTGTTTTCAAAGTCGATGCCTTCGACCTGCTCTAAAAAGCCGTGCACAAAGTGTTGGCGCGATTGCTCGCCGTCACCAATCACATCCAGGCCCGCGTCTTCTTGTGCTTTGATCCACAACAGCGTGGCATCTGCCTTGGCTTGCAAGAGCGCATCGCCCTCAGATTGCCACTTGGGCCAAAGTTTGTTGGTCTCGGCCAACCATTCGGGTTTGGGCAAGCTGCCTGCGATTGCGGTTGAAAACATGGTTCGGTCTCCGGTTTGGTTTTAGGTAGATGTCGTCAATGAAAACTCTTGGGCCAGCAGCTCATACGAGCGGGCCTGCGCTGCGGCGTCGTGCGTCCACGTGATGATGACCACTTCGTCGAGCTGCAAACGCTCGGCCAGCCTACGCAGTTTGTCGGCGACTTGAGGCGCACTGCCCACGAAAGCACCTGCGCGCAATTCGGCGAGGGCCACTTGTTCGGAGGCGTTGTAGTCGCGCACGGCCTGATCGGGAGGCAACAAAGCACCGATACGGCCTGTGTTGCGATCCATCTTCCAACGGGCGCGACTTTGGAACAAATGCCAAGCCTCGTCTTCAGTATCAGCCGCCAAAGCCCATACGCACACCGTGGCGCGTGGCTTGGGGTTGCGTTCGTTGGGGCGGTAGTTGGCGCGGTAGAGGTTGAAAGCGTTGTCGACACCTTGTCCATCGGTGATGAAGTAGGCAAAGGCATATGGCAGTCCCAAATGCGCGGCAAGCTGTGCGCCGTAGTCCGAGCTGCCCAGCATCCACACATCGGGCGATGTATTGCCACTGGGATAGGCGTACACGCCGTGGCCGGGGTGACCTGCGGGGATAGGTTCGCCCATGACCCACGCTTGCAGTTCCATCACTTGTTGTGGGAAGTTTTCTGAGGCGTGGCGGTCAGGGTTGAGCAGCTGCGCGGTGCGCCCATCGCTGCCTGGGGCACGACCCACGCCTAGGTCAATGCGGCCGGGGGCCAAGGCATCGAGCACACGGAATTGTTCGGCAACTTTGAGAGGCGCATAGTGCGGCAGCATGACACCGGCACTGCCCAGCCGAATGCGCGTGGTGCGTGCGGCAATGGCGGCCATCAGCACCTCGGGCGCCGTGCCTACGATGCTGGGATGGCTGTGGTGTTCGCTCACCCAAAAGCGGTGATAGCCCCATGCCTCGCACTGAGTGGCAAGGTCTAAGGTTTGACGGATGGCTGCGTCTTGGCTTCGGCCAGCGGCAGCCACGGATTGATCGAGGACAGATAGTTTGAGCACGGGGCAGAGCTTAACTGGCTCCGAATACCCCCGCTGTCGCTCAGGCGCTTAGCCCTGTAACTTATGCCGCTTGGCGCACGCGGCGGTTGATTTGGCGTACGGACATCAGCGCATCAAAGAAGCCATGCAACCAGTCCATGTCGATGGGCTTTTGCAGCAGCTGCACGCCATCGGGTAAACCACCTTTGGCTCGCACGTCTTCGGCACTCATACCGGTCATGACGACCACGGCCAAATTGCTAAAAAGGTTGTGCGCACTCAGGGTTTTCAAAAACTCAAAACCATCGACGTTGGGCATTTTCAAGTCGGTCAACAACACCTGTGGTTGCAAGCTGGGCATGTCCAACAACGCCTCCATGGCGGATGCGTACATCACCGTATCTAAAGGCAAGCCCCATTGTTCAAAGTTGGCTTGCAACATCAAACGGGTGCTTTCATCGTCTTCTACCACCAGCACGCGCAAACGGTCTTCACCTTGCATCATGGAAACAGGGGCCAAGTTGTGTCGACGTTGGTACTCTTGGATCGACTGCAAAGAAATGCGACGGTGACCGCCTTGGGTTTTCCAAGCCTTCAGGTCCCCCTTTTCGACCAAACCTTGCACGGTTCCCACAGAGATACCCAACATTTTGGCGGCGTAGCTGGTACCGCAATAGCCGTCATATGGTTCTTTGGAAGGAGGCATATTCATCATAAGTTCCTGTTCTCTTAACTAATTTGAGGAAAGCTCCACACAAATATGAAACTATTTGTACGCATTTTATAGTCAAGTAAATCCATCAAAGTATTAAAAATGATGAAGCAGAACTCTTGGAATAAAAAATCAACACCATCGAAAAACAAAAAAGCCCAACCACCGCTAGGTGGTTGGGCTTTGGAGGACGGCGTAAAAAATTACTTCAAGGCTTTGAAACGCACACGTTTGGGTTTGGCACCCTCTTCGCCCAGACGCTTCTTCTTATCGGCTTCGTACTCTTGGTAGTTGCCATCGAAGAACACCCATTGGCTATCGCCTTCAGCGGCCAAGATGTGGGTGGCAATGCGGTCAAGGAACCAGCGGTCATGGCTAATCACCATGACAGAGCCCGCGAACTCGAGCAGCGCGTCTTCCAACGCACGCAAAGTTTCCACATCCAAGTCGTTGGAAGGTTCGTCCAGCAGCAACACGTTGCCGCCTTCGATCAAAGTCTTAGCCAAGTGCAAACGGCCACGCTCACCGCCTGACAACATGCCGACTTTCTTTTGTTGGTCGCCACCGTTGAAGTTAAAGCGGCCGCAATACGCACGGCTTGGCATTTGGAACTTGCCCACGTTCAAGATATCCAAACCACCAGAGATGTCTTCCCACACAGTTTTGTCATCGGCCAAGTCTTCGCGGCTTTGGTCCACAAAGGCCATCTTCACGGTTTGACCGATCTTGACTTCGCCGCTGTCGGGTTGCTCTTTGCCAGCGATCAGCTTGAACAAGGTAGATTTACCTGCGCCGTTGGGGCCGATGATGCCAACGATGGCTCCTGCAGGCACTTGAAAGCTCAGGTTGTCAATCAACACACGGTCGCCAAAGGACTTGCTGACGTTCTTGAACTCAAACACTTCATGACCCAAGCGTTCAGCCACTGGAATAAAAATTTCCTGTGTTTCATTGCGCTTTTGGTATTCGTAGTCAGACAGCTCTTCGAAACGGGCCAAACGGGCCTTGCTCTTGGCTTGACGGCCTTTGGGGTTTTGACGCGCCCATTCCAATTCCTTTTTCATGGCCTTGGTGCGTGCGTCTTCGGTGCGCTGTTCTTGCTCCAAACGGGCTTCTTTTTGCTCCAACCATGTGGAGTAGTTGCCTTTGTAGGGAATGCCGTGACCACGGTCGAGTTCCAAAATCCACTCAGCGGCGTTATCCAAGAAGTAACGATCGTGGGTAATGGCCACCACGGTGCCTGAGAAGCGGGCCAAGAACTGCTCCAGCCAGTCCACCGATTCAGCGTCCAAATGGTTGGTGGGTTCGTCAAGCAGCAACATGTCAGGCTTGGACAGCAACAAGCGGCACAAAGCCACGCGGCGCTTTTCACCACCCGACAGTTTGCCAATGATGGCGTCCCACGGGGGCAAACGCAACGCATCGGCGGCGATTTCGAGTTGGTGATCGGAAGCATCGCCAGCGGTAGCAATGATGGCTTCGAGCTTGGCTTGTTCAGCGGCCAAGGCATCGAAGTCAGCATCCTCTTCAGCGTACGCGGCGTACACCTCTTCAAGGCGCGCTTGAGCGGCCTTGACTTCGCCCATGCCGCTTTCCACGGATTCACGCACGGTGTGCTCGGGATCGAGTTGTGGCTCTTGAGGGAGATATCCGATCTTCAGACCCGCCATCGGAATGGCTTCGCCCTCGATCTCTTTGTCAAGACCCGCCATGATCTTGAGCAAGGTGGACTTGCCAGAACCGTTGGTACCCAATACGCCAATCTTGGCTCCGGGGAAGAAGGAGAGGGAAATGTCTTTCAAGATCTGACGCTTGGGCGGCACGATTTTGCCGACGCGGTTCATACTAAAAACGTACTGAGCCATTTGTTTTCTTTCGGGTAGCAGAAGCAATAAAACGCTGATTATCCCAGCTATCTCGATCCGTGCGACAATACCTTTCGTTGCCGCCGCCAGTTGCCGCAACATCAGCACTTCTGCTGGAGCCGTTTCCAAACACTTCTGTTTGTGATTTCTAGAGCTCACCTGTAAATATTGCCGACCTTTGACTGGGTGGCCTTCGGGCCAAGCGGGTTGGTGTCATGCGCTGACATAAGCGCTCCATCATGAAATTTGAAGATTTAAATTTGGCTCCGGCCATCCAAAAAGCTGTGGCCGAACAAGGCTACGAAACGCCTACCCCCATCCAAGCCCAAGCCATTCCAGCGGTTCTCGCCGGTCACGACTTGTTGGCAGGCGCCCAAACCGGCACCGGTAAAACAGCGGCCTTCACCTTGCCCATGTTGCACAAGCTCACCATGAGCCGCAGCAAAGAAAACAAATTTGGCGTGTACGGCGTGCGCGCCTTGGTGCTGACCCCCACCCGCGAACTCGCAGCCCAAGTGGAAGAGTCGGTGCGCAACTACGGCAAATACTTGCAACTCACCTCCACCGTCATCTTTGGCGGCGTGGGCATGAACCCGCAAGTGGCCCGCATCAAAAAAGGCGTGGACATCTTGGTGGCCACCCCTGGCCGCTTGCTCGACTTGCAACAGCAAGGCTTGCTCGATTTGTCCACCGTGGAAATCTTGGTGCTCGACGAAGCCGACCGCATGTTGGACATGGGCTTCATCCACGACGTCAAGAAAATCTTGGCCTTGGTGCCCAAAGACAAACAAAGCTTGTTGTTCTCTGCCACCTTCAGCGACGAAATTCGCGAACTGGCCAACAACCTGCTCAAAGACCCACAAAGCATCCAAGTCACGCCCAGCAACACCACGGTGCAACGCATCACGCAAGTGGTTCACCCTGTGGGTCGCGGCAAGAAAAAAGCTTTGCTCGCGCACATCATCAATGAGCACAACTGGAGCCAAGTGCTGGTGTTCACACGCACCAAGTTTGGCGCCAACAACGTGGCCGAGTTCTTGACCAAGAACGGCATCAGCGCCATGGCGTTGCACGGCAACAAGAGCCAAACCGCACGTACCCAAGCTTTGTCAGGCTTCAAGACCGGTGAAATCCGCGCCTTGGTGGCCACCGACATTGCGGCTCGTGGCATTGACATTGACGAGTTGCCACACGTGGTCAACTACGAAATCCCTAACATCAGCGAAGACTATGTACACCGCATTGGCCGTACAGGTCGCGCGGGCTCGAGCGGCGAAGCTGTGAGCTTGGTGTCCTTGGATGAACAAGGTTTCATGCGTGACATTGAAATCTTCACCAAGCAACAAGTGCCAGTGGTAGCCGTTGAAGGTTTTGGTCCAGAAGCCGACGAAAAGGCCGAGCCCATCGCCATGGGTCGTCAAACCCTGTGGGGCGGCTTAGGCAAGCCACCAGGCCGCGACGTGATGGCCGCTGCAGCCAAAGCCGCGCGCGGTGAAATGATGCAACGCATTCGCGACACCAAAGCCGCTGGCGGTGGTCGCAATGGCGGTGGCCGTGGCGGCCAAGGTGGTAACGCGGAAGGCCGCGCACCGCGTCCTAGCGGCCATGTGAGCCGTGACCGTGTGGGCGATCGTCCCGCACGCGATGGCGAACGCGCCCAGTTTGGTGACCGCCCTCCACGCAGCGGCGAACGCCCAGCACGTGATGGCAATCGCCCACAAGGACAAGGCCAACGCCCTCCTCGTCAGTTCGACAACCGTGGCCCACGCAGCGATGCACCACGTCCACCGCGCGACTTTGACGCACCCCGTGCGCCACGTCGTGACGATGACGACTTCCAACCCCGTGCCAACGCGCACTTGGGCACCCAAAGCGGCGTGAACGCTTTTGGCCATAAAACGCAAGGTGGCGGTCAACGCCAACCCGACCCCACACGCACCAGCGTAGACCTCATGACCGAACGCAAACGCGGCGGCGGCGGTGGTGGCGGTGGCTTTGGCCGCCGTTCTGGTGGCGGTGGTGGCCGTTCAGGCGGTGGCCGCAGCGGTGGTGGTTTTGGCGGTGGCGGCGGTTACGCTCGCTAAGCCTCAAAGATCTAGCATCAACACCGCAGTTTTACTGCGCGAACAGCAAGGCGTGAACTGATCGTTGGCGTCTTGCTCCTCACCGCTCAAATACATGTCGCGGTGATCTGGCACACCACCCACCACACGGGTCAAACATGTGCCGCAAATACCTTGACCGCAAGACATAGGCACATCAATGCCTGCCGCCTCCAGCACTTGAAGTGCGGTTTGATCTGCTGCAACTTGCAACTGTTGGCCTGATTTGGCCAAGACGAGCGTGAACACGCCGTCGCTGCCGACAGGGGCATTCACCCCTTCATTCATGTCATTGCTCATGCATTTGCTCCACTGTGTTCTTTGGTCAAAAGACGCTCAATCACGCGGCGCGATTGCACGCCACCTGCATCAATGTTGAGCATCAACAAATTGCGCTCTGGGTACTTGCTCAAGTTGCGCTGCTGCGACTCCAGCATTTCTAAATCTTCAGCAAAAATTTTGCCTTGACCTTCGCGAATCTTCGCGGTCAATTCGGTGTCTTCAGGCTGAAATTGACGGGCCATGCCCCAAAAATAAAGAATCGACGTCTCTGTTTCTGGCGTGATGAAGTCCACCACCACACTCGACGCTTTGCAGTCTTGCGGTGCGTGATAGCCCCCCTTGCCTGCATGGGCCACCCCTACTTCAATCATCACGTGGCTGGGTGGCGTGAAGTGGCAAATTTGCCAGCGATCCACCGGCACGTCGTCGGCCAAGTTGTTGCTGCGCAGCGCCATCTGCCAAAACGGTGGTGCCGAAATGTTTTCCATGAAACGACTGGTGATGACGTGGTCGCCCTCCACCTTGGTGGTGCAAGGCACTTCGTCAATTTCTTTTTGACCAATGCTGTTGGAATGCACATACGTCTCGTGCGTCAAATCCATCAGGTTATCGATCATCAGCTGGTAATTGCACTGGATGTGATACAACCCGCCACCGTACGCCCACGCGGGGTTATCAAAAAATTCAAACGCGGGCATCAAGGCTTCATCGGCTTCAGACACATCACCAGGCCACACCCAAATGAACCCATAGCGCTCTACCGTGGCAAAGCTGCGAATGGCAGGAAAGCCACGCACGCGTTGACCGGGCATGGCCACGGTTTTGCCATCGCAGCCCATCTCTAAGCCGTGATAGCCGCACACCAACTTGCCATTGCACACCTTGCCCAACGACAGGGGCGCACCACGGTGCGGGCAAAAGTCTTCCAGTGCGGACACCTTGCCACCATCACCACGGTAAAACACCATGGACTCACCGCAGATGGTGCGGCCCAAGGGTTTGTCTTGCACATCCGCCGATGTAGCGGCCACATACCAAGTGTTTTTCAAAAACATGCGCTCTCTCTTTCTTGATGTTCAATCCACGCGGGCCACGCCCAAGAGGCGGTCCAGCAATTCGGGTTGGTCCAACAGCGCTTGTGCGCTGCCGCTGTGCACCACCGTGCCGTGGTCGAGCACCACGGCTTGATGGCTGATTTTCAAAATGGCTTGCGGGTGCTGCTCGACGATGATGGCGCTCAGGCCCTCCTCACGCGTGATGCGCGCAATGGCGCGCAACAACTCTTCCACGATGATGGGCGCCAAGCCCTCCAGCGGTTCATCCAACAACAGCAATCGCGGGTTCAGCACCAAGGCTCGGCCCACCGCCAACATTTGTTGCTCACCGCCTGAGAGTTGTGTGCCCAAGTTATCTTGGCGCTCAGCCAAACGTGGGAACAACTCATACACACGCTCAGGCGTCCAAGCGCGGTGCTTGGTGCCGCTCGCACCGCGTGCCACCGCCGTGAGGTTTTCATGCACTGTGAGTGATTTGAAAATGTTGCGCTCTTGCGGTACCCAACCGATGCCAGCCGCAGCTCGCTCGTGTGGCGCCATGCGGTGCAGCGGCACGCCACCTAATTGAATGGTGCCACCATGTTGCGTGGTCACGCCCACCAAGGTGTCCATCAAGGTCGTTTTACCGGTGCCATTACGGCCCAACAAGGCCAAGGTTTCCCCCTCGTTCAGGCGCAATGAAATGTCGTGCAACACCACGGCTTCGCCATAGCCTGCACGCAAGCCTTCGATCTGCAAAAGTTCTGTGGCGTTAGTCATGGCTGGTCCCCAAATAGACGGCTTTGACTTGCGGGTCATGCGCAATCTCGTGCGGTGAGCCCTCGGTCAACACGGCACCATTGACCAACACGGTGATGCGGTCGGCAAAGTTAAACACCAAGTCCATGTCGTGCTCAATCAACACGATGGACACATCGCTGGGCAACGCCGCCACGGTTTGCAGCAACTCATCGCGCTCGCCAGCAGGGACGCCGGCCACCGGTTCGTCCAACAACAACACGCGAGGCTCACAAGCCAAAGCAATCGCCATCTCTAGCAGGCGACGTTTGCCGTAAGCCAAATGTTCGGTGCGCTGCTGCATCACATCGGTGAGGTGAAACTGCTCTAACAACGCTTCAGCCCGCTCGGTGATCGCCGCGCTGTGCCCCAGCGGCTGCCACCAACGCGCGCCCTCGCCGCGATGTTGCGTGACTACCATCACCAGCGTCTCTAACGGCGTGAGCGAATTGAACAGTTGATTGATTTGAAACGTGCGCACCATGCCGCGTGCCACACGTTGGTGTGGCGCCAAGCGCGAAATGTCTTCACCTTGCAACACGATGCGGCCTTCGGTCGCGGGCAACACGCCCGTCATCAAGTTGATGAGCGTGGTTTTACCGGCACCATTAGGGCCAATCAGCGCGTGACGCGCACCGTGCGCGATGTTGAGGTTGACATGGTCGGTGGCGGTGATGCCGCCAAAGCGTTTGACCAGCCCTTGCGTTTGCAAGGCGAAAGCACTGTTGCTTGAAGACACGGCACTCATGACGCCCCCTCTTTGCGGGATGCCGCAGAAACCCAAGTCCAAGGGCGAATCAACCGCTCGCGTCCAACCAACACCAGCACCACCAAAAACAGGCCCATCCAAAACGTCCAGTACTGTGGGGTGATGTTGGCAATCACGTCATACATCAGTTTGAACGCCACCGCGCCAGCGATACCGCCATATAACCAACCCACACCACCAATGGCCAACATCAGCATCACATCAGCAGAGCGGTCCATCGCAAACACATCCAGCGATGCAAAGCCTGTGGTCTGTGCCATCAAAGCCCCCGCAGCCCCCGCGATGCCAGCAGCCACGGTGTAGACCACGGCCAAACGGGCCGTGACCGGAATACCAATGGCCATGGCACGCAAGCGGTTGTCGCGAATGGCCTTGAGCGTGACACCCAAGGGCGCATGCACCAAGCGACGGGCCAGCACAAACAACACCAACAGCACAGCCAATGAATACCAAGCCGAGGTTTGTCCCATCAGGTCAAACTCAAACTGGCCCAACAGGGGCCCCATGATGACGCCTTGCAAACCATCAGCCCCACCCGTCAAATCGCTGAACTTGTTGGCCAACTCCAGCAAGATGAGCGCGGTGCCCAAGGTCACCATCAAACGCGTCAAATCGCTCCCACGCATGATGGACAGCGAGCACAGTGCGCCCAACAGGGTTGCAGCAGCCATGCCTACCGCCAAGCCCAGCAATGGATCAGGATGGATGTGCTTAGCAAACAAGGCCGCCGAGTACGCACCAAAGCCTAAAAACGCCGCATGCCCCAACGACACAATGCCGGTATAGCCCAGCACCAAATCCAGCGACACGGCAAACAAGGCCACGATGGCAATCTCATTGATGATGAGCGCGTGCTGTGCCAGCACCCAAGGCGAAGCAAATGCAAGCGCCCAAAACACCAACTCCAAAGGCTGCCAACGCGCCGCACGCAACAGAGAAGTGTGTGCATTCATGACTTGCCTCCTTGACGCACAAAGAGACCTTGCGGACGCCAAATCAAAATCGCAATCATCAAGGCGTACACAATGAATGCGCCCAATTTAGGGATGTAGTACTTGCCTGCCACGTCGGCAATACCCAGCAACAACGCCGCCAGCAACGGTCCGGTGATGGAGGTGGTGCCGCCCACGGCCACCACGATCAAAAAGTACACCATGAATTTCAAAGGAAAGGTCGGGTCCAAACCCAGCACCTCAGCACCCAATGCGCCCCCCAAACCGGCCAAGCCCGAGCCCACAGCAAAGGTGGCGGCAAACACCACGTTCACGTTGATGCCTAAACCTGATGCCGCACGTGCATCATCCACACTGGCGCGCAAACGGCTGCCAAAACGCGTGGCCGACAACACATATTGCAAGCCCATCGTCAAGGCCGCGCACACCGCGATGATGAACAAACGGTAGTGGCCCATGCCCAACACAAACGGGGTGTCAGCAAACAACTCGGTGCGTCCACGCAGCCAATCGGGCAGCTGCATGATTTGCTGTTGCGAGCCCATCAGGTAGTCGGCCGACGCCACCGCCATGAAGGCCAAGCCAATTGAAAACAGCACTTGATCCAAATGCGGTTTTTTATACATGGGTCGGTACAGCGTGCGCTCCAACACCACGCCCATCGCCGCCGAAGCCAAGAAAGCCAAAGGCAAGCACACCAAAAACGGTACGCCGTGACGCTGCATCAGCGCCACGGTGACGTAGCCCCCCAACATGGCAAACGCGCCATGCGCGAGGTTGATGAAGTTCATCAACCCCATGGTCACGCACAAGCCCACTGCCAGAATAAACAGCAGCATGCCGTACGCGACCCCGTCAAACAGCAGCGTGAGCATTACTTGCTCTTGCCTGGGTCTTTAACGTCAGGGATGGTGCTGAACTCTTGGTTAAAGAGCTGACCACCCACTTTTTCCACTTTACGGATGTAGATGTTGTGCACCACGTCACGGGTTTGCGCATCAATGAACATGGGGCCGCGTGGGCTTTCAAACACTTGGCCTTTCATGGCATTGAGCAAAGCTTCGCCATTGCCACCTTTGGTGACCTTGGCGGCTTCGTAAATCACGCGCATGCCGTCATAGCCGCCCACGGCCATGAAGTTGGGACGCAAACCTGCGTTGGCTTTTTCAAACGCGGCCACAAATTTCTTGTTAAGTGGCGAGTTGTGCGATGCCGAGTAGTGATGTGAGGTGACCACACCACTCGCCACATCGCCCATGCTGTTCAAGATATCGTCATCGGTGATGTCACCGGTGCCGATCAACTTGATGCCCGCTTTGTCCATGCCACGCTCGGAAAACTGTTTCATCAGCGCCGCGCCTGCGCCCGATGGCACAAACACAAACACCGCATCGGGTTTCAAGTCACGCACTTTTTGCAAGAACGGGGCGAAGTCTGGGTTGCGCATGGGCACACGCAAGGTGTCCAACACTTGAGCGCCGTTGAAGAGCATGCGGTCTTTGAAAAACTTTTCAGCATCAATGCCGGGGCCGTAGTCCGACACCAAGGTCACCACTTTTTTGATGCCGTTGTTAGGCGCCCAATCGGCCATGGCCACCGCCGCTTGCGGCAATGTGAAACTGGTGCGCACGACGTAGGGCGAGGCTTGCGTGATGCTGGAGGTGGCGGCCGCCATCACCACCATCGGGGTTTTGGATTGCGTGGCCAGTGGCGCTGTGGCCAACGCCAGCGGCGTCAATCCGAAACCAGCTAACACGTTCACCTTGTCGTTCACCACCAATTCTTGGGCAATGCGCTTGGTCACATCAGGCGCGCTGGTGTCGTCTTTGACGATGAGCTCGACTTTTTTACCACCCACGGTGTCGCCGTTTTGCGCGATGTACAAGCGGGCCGCAGCTTCAATTTGTTTGCCCGTTGATGCGAATGGGCCAGTCATGGGCAAGATCAAACCAATCTTGAATTTCTCTTGCGCCATCGCTGTGCCGGCGTAACTCGCCAACAAGCCCAAAGTCAGGGCACTTAGGAAAAAACGTTTTTGCATGAACTGTCTCCTTTGAAATAATCGTCGTCAAGAACTGGGGGAAATCAAATGCGCGCCCGGCAGATCAAGCGGGCTTCGCACCGCTTCACGCAGATTTCTCTGCGCCAAACGCGAGTGCTCGCGCATCACCGCCTCGGCCCGCGCACCTTCGCGCTGGCCAATGGCTTGCATCACTTGTCGGTGCTGGTCTTGGGCCACGATGAGCATGTCGCGCGCCTTGGGTGAATTGGCTTGCACGCCCACAAAACCAGAGGGCGAGGCGAAAGGCAAACTGCCCACGCGTTCTAGCTCGCGCTGAATCACCGGCGATGCGGACAACGCCCCCAACAAGGCATGAAATTGGGCGTTCAAATCAACATAGCGAGAAAACGCTTCTTCGTTCAGCACGGGCTCTTGCAACAAACGATCAATGCCATCCAAACATTGATCGGCCTGCGCCAGCACATCGCTGGAAACACCACGCTCTGCGGCCAAACGGACAGCCAAGCCTTCCACCGTGCCCCTCAACTCAATGGCATCAGCGACATCAGCTTCTGAAAATTTGCGTACAGCAAAACCACCGCTGGGCATTTGCTGCAGCAAGCCCTCTTGCTCTAAGCGAATCAAGGCTGCACGAATGGGGGTGCGAGAGACCCCCAGTTTTTCGACCAAGGCCAATTCGGTGATGCGTGCGCCCGCCTTGAGCTCACCCGCCAAAACCATCTCGCGTAACTTCAGCTGAACCTTCACGGCCTGAGAGCCACCCTCCTCAAAAGGATCGCCCCCAGGGGCTTGAGTGGTTGTTACAAAATCGGTTCGCATCACCAAAATTGTATACATCGAGGCCTAATTTAGATCAAAAAACAGGCATTTAAAGGGTAAATCCTAGGTTTTTGTATCCAACCACCGCAGGAGTTCAGCGGCCACCCCATCGGGACGCTCCATCGGAGCCATGTGCCCCGCCTCCTCAATCACGGCCAACACGGCATGCGGGGCGAGTTGTTGCATGGCCTCGTGTTGCGCTGGCGACGACCATGTGTCTTGTCGCCCACACAGAATCAGCGTGGGCACACGCAGGGATGACAGCACATCGCTGGCATCGGGTCTGTGAATCAAGGCATGAAGTTGGTGCGCAAAGACCGTGGCGTCCTTGCGATCGAACATAGCCAAGATGTGCTCAATCAAATTCGCATCAGCCAAACGGTCTGGGTGCACCATGCCCTTCACCCATTCACTGGCCATGGCACGCACGCCGTGGTCTTGAGCAATTTGCAGCAAATGCATGCGCTTGCGGACTTCTTCTTCACCTGCGGGGCCAGATAACTTGGGCAGATGCCCTGTATCTAAAAGTGCCACGCCAGCGACTCGCTCGGGCGCGATGCGCAACACCTCCATTGCTACGCGGCCTCCCATGGAATGCCCTGCTATGTAAAACAGCGGTGGCGCGTCTTGCAGTAACTGAACCGCCATTTGAGACAGCGAATTCGCATCGCCATGCTCAACCACAGTACAAACGCGCCCAGTGTCCAATTGGGGCAAGAGGGGCGCCCACACCGTGTGATCACACATCAACCCTGGCACTAGCACCAAAGGTAACGCTGACATCACACGCAACACTCAGGCACAGGTGTCAGCAGCGGTTTCTTTTGATAAAAAGCTTGCAAGTTCTCCATCGTCAAGGCAACCATCGCACGTCGTGTTGACTCGGTGGCACTGCCAATGTGCGGCGTCAACACCACATTGTGCAAACGGCGTAACTCGGGATCAACCATGGGCTCATCCCAAAACACATCCAAGGCCGCACCCGCAATGAGTTTGTCTTTCAAGGCTTGCACCAACACCGGCTGGTCCACCACCGAGCCTCGCGAAATATTGATGAGATAGCCTTTGGTGCCCAACGCTTGCAACACAGACGCACCAATCAGATTTTTGGTGTTGTCACCGCCGGGCACCGCCACCACCAAGTAGTCCACCTCGGCCGCCAAGGCCGTGGCGGTTTTGTAAAAGGTGTAGGGAACATCCGCCTTGGCTTCGCGACCGGTGTACGAAATGCGCATGTCAAATGCCGCGGCACGTTTGGCAATGGCTCGGCCAATGCGCCCCATGCCCACAATACCGATGCGCGCGCCTGAGACTTTGTGGGTCATGGGAAAGGCGTCACTCACCCAATCTCCGTTACGCACGAATTTGTCGGCTTGTGGAATACGACGGCCAATCGACAACACCAAGGCCAGTGCTAAATCCGCCACGTCATCCGTCAGCACACCAGGCGTGTGTGTGACTGTGATGCCTTTTTCTTTGGCTGCAGCCACATCAACGCCGTCGTAGCCCACACCACAAATCGCGATCAGCTTGACATTGGGCAACATGCTCAACAGTTTTTTATCGACCTTGGCAGCACCAGTACCCACCAAGGCCGTGACTTTACTCAAAGCCCCTGGGTCTTGGATGTGTGTGTGATCGTGCACGATGTAATCGGCCTCTTGCAGGGCGTTCATCATGAACGGAGGCAAGGGTGAGACTTGCATGATTTCTTGTGCCATGGCGGAATCCTCCAACTGTCTTTGATTTGTCTATTACTCTACTCCCAGTTTGCCTACCTGCTGATTGACTAACATCACAACCTATGACTGAAGGCACACCTCTCCTCGACATCGCTGGCCCTGTGGCCACCATCACCTTGCGCCGCCCTTCGCTGCGCAACAGCCTGACCGATGACGACCTCACCACCCTGCTGGCTCACTTTGACACGCTCAACCACAACACGACCGTGCAAGTGCTGGTGTTGCGCGCCGACACCACCGGGCAACAGCAAGCTGTGTTCAGCGCAGGTTACAACGTGGGTGGGTTTGACAACGACCCGATGGCGCCCTTGTTTTTTGAAAAAATTCCCGAGGCGTTGGAGCGCGTGCGTCCCGTCACCATTTGCGCCCTGAATGGCAGCGTGTACGGCGGCGCCACCGACTTGGTACTGGCCTGCGACTTCACCGTGGCACAACGCGGCTACGCATGGCGCATGCCCGCAGCGGCCTTGGGCCTGCACTACTACCCCAGCGGTTTACGACGCTACGTGAGCCGCTTTGGCTTGCACATGAGTAAGCGTGCCTTTTTACTTGGTCAATCGATGCCGTATGAAACCTTGGACTCGTTGGGTATTTTTGAAGCACTGGTGGAGGCCGATGCATTTGAGGCCGCCCTTCAAAATTTGGTAGACAACCTAAGCCGCATGGCCCCTTTGGCATTGGCTGCCACAAAAAAAAGCTTGAATGAAATTGCTGCAGGTATGTATAACGAGCCTGCCCTCAAAGAGCGCGCACGCCAATCGGTGCATACCCAAGACTTTGCGGAGGGCCGTGCAGCATTTGCTCAGCGGCGCCCCCCCAAATTCACTGGCACGTGACATGAGCACCAGACACCAATAGGGCAAAAAAATGGGAGCCATGCGGCTCCCATTTTGTTTTGGCCTTCGAAAAGGCCAAGGCCGAAATTAGGCCTTCTTGGCGTAAGCCGAGCACCAGCCCTTGCTAGACACTTGTTTGCCAGCAAACAAGGGGCAGTTGCCGGCTGCATCGCCCGCTTTACCTTGGAACAAAGCGCAGTTACCGCATTGTTGACCTGCGGCGTATTTGGGTTGCTTGGCTTTGTCCACTTTGGTGGCGTCAGCTTTGTAGCCCAAGCCAGTAGCTTGTGGGTCTTTCTCATCCACCATCGCTGCTTGTGCAGCTGTTGTTGCAAAGGCAGCAACGCCAGCAACAGAGATGGTTTGCATCATGAATACGCGACGGTTGGTAGGTTTGTTCATCAATGTCCCCTTGGGAAAGTTTGAAATTGGGCCAGAAGATACTGGCAACGCGTATCTTAACGAGTGTTCCTCACATTGAATTGACAGATATCAATCGAGGTGACTTTTTTGCATGCGTATTTCAGCAAGTGCCAAAGCGTCAACCGTGTCCACATCCAACACGCATCCTTCGTCATCCACATCCACACGACACACCGAGTGTTGGGCCACCACCGCGCGCGCACCTTGGTCGCCCGTGAGTTGCAGCAAAGCCTCTCGGCACGAGGGCGCAAACCCCACAGGATGGCCTTGTTGCCCTTTGTAGCTCGGCACCACCACTTCGTGCTGTTGCAAGGCCGAAGCGACCTTCAGCAAAGTACTGACTTGAATCAAGGGTAAATCCGCAGGCAGGATGAGCCAGCCCTTGGCATCTGGCGTCGCCGTCACACCGCAGGCGATGCTGTCACCCATACCCGGACTGGCAAGGTGCGCCGTGTCTGCACGCTCCACCACATGGCAGGGCAACCCACTGGCGCGCACCGCAGCCAACACATGCGCACGCACAGGCTGGCCGCACAACAGCGTTTGAAGTTTGTCGTGTAGTCCCCCTGAGGCCTTGAAACGTTCGCCTCGACCTGCCGCCAAGACGATGACCGTTGGCAGCGAGGTCACGCTTTGATGCAAGACGATTCGCTCGCCACCGGCGTCACAGCCGCAGCGTTTTTGACCTGCACGATTTGCGCAATGATGGACACCGCAATTTCTGCTGGGGTCTTGGCACCAATGCTCAAACCGACAGGGCCATGCAATCGCGCCAATGCTTCAGCACTCAGGCCAAAGTGTTCCATCAAGCGCTGTTTGCGCGTGGTTTGGTTGCGACGCGAGCCCAAGGCTCCTACGTAAAAAGCATCCGAATTCAACGCCTCCATCAAGGCCATGTCATCGAGCTTTGAATCGTGCGTCAATGCCACGATGGCGGTGTGCGCATCGGGTTTGAGCTCTAGCACCACGTCATCGGGCATGCCCATGACACGGGTCACGCCGTCGAGGCCGAGTGTGGCTGCATATTCTTCACGCGGATCGCACACCAACACCTCGAAGTCGAGCAACTTGGCCATGTGCGCCACAGCTTGGCTGAGTTGGCCTGCGCCAATCAGCAACAGTCGCCAGCGCGGGCCAAACAATGTGGTGAGCGTGATGCCATCAAACTGCAGCGCATCGGTACGCAGGGCATCACGCAGCGTCACCTCTCCCGTGGAGAGTTTGACCGTGCGTGCCACCAATTGGTGCGACGAGGTGCGTTGCAACACCTCTTCAATCCACGCCACGTCTTTGACAGGCTCTTGCACCAAACGCAACGTGCCGCCACAGGGCAAGCCAAAGCGCGCCGCTTCTTCCTTGCTCACGCCATAGGCCACCATCGATGGGTGCGCAAGCGCGTCGTACTCACCGGCTTTGATGCGGGCAATCAAGTCGTCTTCGACACAACCACCCGACACCGAACCGCTGACCACGCCATCGTCGCGCACAGCGAGCAAAGCCCCAGGCGGGCGTGGGGCACTACCCCACGTCTCCACCACCGTGACCAAGGTGACACGCCGCCCCATCTGGCGCCAAGCCAGCACATCACCTAACACACGCAGGTCTAAGCTTTCCATGTCGTGCCTTTAAGCCACCGCGGTTTGCTTGAGTACCTCGGCCGTGATGGGCAAACGACGCACGCGTTTGCCTGTCAGCTTGGCCACCGCGTTGGCAATGGCGGGTGCAACCACAGCAGTCGCTGGCTCTCCAATGCCGCCCGGCTTCTCCGTGCTCTTGACCAACACGATGTCAATCTTGGGCACTTCGTTCATACGCACAGGCTGGAAGTTGTGATAGTTAGTCTCATGCACGCGGCCAGCGGTCATGGTGATTTGGTGCTTCAACGCAGCGCCCATGCCAAAGATGATGCTGGACTGCAACTGCGCTTCCACCGTGTCGGGGTTGACCATGTGACCCAAGTCTGCTGCCACCGTCACGCGATGCACGTGCACCTCGCCGCTGTCGTTCAAGCTCACCTCAGCCACTTGAGCCATGTAGGTGTCGTAGCCTTCCATCAACGCAATGCCCAATGCATGGCCTTTAGCCAACGACTTACCCCAACCTGCTTTGTCAGCCGCGAGTTTGAGCACATTGGCAAAGCGTGGCTTACCGGCCAGCAAGCTCATGCGGTATTCGTAAGGGTCTTTGCCTGCGGCTTTGGCCAACTCGTCCATGAAGCTTTCGTTGGCGAAAGCGTTCATGTTGTGGCTCACCGCACGCCAGTAGCCCACACGAATCCCCGTGTCGTGAATCACCAAGTCATGCTGGGTGTTGGCAATGTTGTAGCCCGCCACAGCGGCTTCGGCCATGAAGGGGTCCATCGTGTCTTTGGGCAAGCCAAAGGCGCGTTGTGTCACCGACTGCGAAGCTACTTTGAAATGCAAAGCCACAGGCTTGCCTGAGGCATCCAAACCGGCCTTGAGTTGGTTCACACCGACTGGGCGGTAGAAGTCGTGGGTCATGTCGTCTTCACGGGTCCACAGCAATTTGACGGGCTTGTTCACAGCCTTTGAAATTTGCGCGGCTTGCACGATGAAGTCGAGCTCCAAGCGACGACCAAAGCCACCGCCCAAGAAGGTGGTTTGCAACGTGACGTCTTCTGGCTTGAAACCCAAAGCACCAGCCACGGCACCTTGTGCACCTTGTTGGAACTGTGTGGGACCAATCAGCAAAGCCTTGTTGCCTTGCACATGGGCCGTGAAGTTCATCGGTTCCAGTGGGGCGTGGGCTTGCATGGGGATGACGTACTCGGCTTCCACCACTTTGGCGGCGCCTTTGAGTGCGGCCGCCACATCGCCTTGCGGCTTGGTGATTTCCAAGACCTTGCCTGTTTTCAAGGCTTGGCGTGTGCCGTCAATCACGCTGGCATCGCTCAAGGCGGCACCGGCACCCTCGTCCCATTGGATGCTCAACAAATCGCGCGCTTTCTTGGCTTGCCACCAGCTGTTGGCCACCACGGCGACGCCGTCATTGATTTGCACCACGTCAATCACGCCGGCTGACGCTTTGGCGGCTGAGCCGTCAAAGCTCTTGACCTTGCCACCAATCACAGGACACTGCGCCAGCGAGGCGTAGACCATGCCTGGCAACTTCACATCGATTCCAAATTCGGCGGTGCCGTTGACCTTGGCGGGTGTGTCCACGCGTTTGGTGCGCTTACCCACGATTTTGAAATCTTTGGGGTCTTTGATCGGTGGTTTCTCTGGCACTGGCATGCTGGCAGCAGATTGCGCCAAATCGCCATAGGTGGACTTGAGGCCTTTGGGGCCGTAAATCATGCCCTTGTCGGCCTTGATCAGATCGCGATCCACGTTCCAACGTGCCGCTGCGGCGGTGATCAACATCTCACGCACTTGCGCGCCTGCGACGCGCAGCTTGAGCCAGCCGTCGCGCACAGAGGTCGAACCACCCGTGATTTGCGCGCCCAGCAAAGCGTTGACATACACCGCATCAGGCGGCGCAGCGGCCACTTTGATTTGGCTGATGTCCACATTGAGCTCTTCGGCAATCAGCATGGGCATGGAGGTGTACACGCCTTGGCCCATTTCGGAACGGGCAGACAGCAAGGTGATGACGTTGTTGTCGGCGATGTGCACCCATGCGTTGGGCGTGTGCACAGTGCCTGCAGCCATGGCTTCGCCCAGTGTGCCTGGCAGGTTGAAACCGAGCATCAAGCCACCGGTCACGGCAGCGGATGTTTTGAGGAAAGAGCGACGAGAGGTTGGTGTGTGTGTCATGGTGTGTCTCCGGCGGTTCAGGCTTTGCGCATCATGGCGGCGGCATCTTTGATGGCAGCACGCACACGGGTGTAAGTGCCACAACGGCACAAGTTGGCGCTCATGGCTTGGTCAATGTCGGCATCGCTGGGGTTCTTGTTTTTGGCAAGCAGTGCAGCAGCGCTCATCAATTGGCCTGATTGGCAGTAACCGCACTGAGGCACGTCATGCTTGATCCATGCCACTTGCAGTGGATGGCTGTTGTCTTTGGAGAGGCCTTCAACGGTGGCCACCTTTTTGCCAGAAACGCTGGAGAGTGGGGTTTGGCACGAGCGTGTGGGCTGGCCATCAACGTGGACGGTACAAGCGCCACACAAAGCCGCGCCACAACCAAATTTGGTGCCCGTCAGACCCAATTCATCGCGAATCACCCACAACAACGGGGTGTCTGTTTCGGCATTGGCCTTAGCAACTTTGCCGTTGATCGAAAAATCAACACTCATGGAAGTCTCCCATTTAAAAATTTGATACGCGACAAGGATAGGGGGTACAGATGCGATCAGAATTAGGCTTTCCCTTATTTCTGTCTCACACAGGTCAGTTTTTCTCAAATTGAAACACGCACCTCGGGACACTACCTATGAACGACATTGCCAACCTTCGCAAAAGCTACGAACGCGCCGAACTGAACGAGTCGGCCTCAGCGGCTGACCCGATGCAGCAATTTGACCAGTGGCTGAAAGAAGCCATCGCCAGCGAAGTGCCCGAGCCCAATGCCATGACCGTGGCCACTGTCAGCAGCGACTTGCGCCCCAGCACCCGCGTGGTGCTCATCAAAGGCTATGACGCGCGTGGGATTGTGTGGTTCACCAACTACAACAGCCGCAAAGGCCAACAACTGGCAGGCAACCCCTTTGCCGCGCTGCAGTTTCATTGGGTCGAGCTCGAGCGCGTGGTGCGCATCGAAGGCCGCGTCGAAAAAGTCAGCGATGCCGAAAGCGACGACTACTTCAACAGCCGCCCACTTGATTCGCGCATTGGCGCCTGGGCCAGTCCGCAAAGCCAAGTGATTGAAGGGCGCGGCACCTTGGTGGCCAACGCTGCCAAATACGGCGCACAGTTTTTGCTGCAGCCCCCTCGCCCACCGCACTGGGGTGGCTATCGGCTAGTTCCCGAACAGTGGGAGTTTTGGCAAGGCCGCAAGAGCCGCCTGCATGACCGCTTGCGTTATCGTCCCTCGGCCGAAGGGACTTGGATTCGTGAACGATTGGCGCCTTAAAAGCTCACTTGCGCACCCACCTTCAAGCTACGCCCCGCCAAAGGCGGCGCATTGCTGCCCATGGTTTGCGTCAACACCGAGGTGGATGAGTAGGCCAGCTTGTTGGTGATGTTGTCTAACTTCGCAAACAGCAACCAATGCGTGAGGCCACTGTGTGTGTGGTAGTTCAGGCCGGCGTTCCACAAAGTGTTGGCAGCAGTCGTCACGCCAGGGTTAGCGCCGTTGTCTGGCACTCTGTTTTGCGCAGCGGCGTGCATGAACCCCAAACGAGCGCCCCACGCGTTGCGCGACCAAGCGACATCTGCACCTAAGCGCATGGGCGCGATGCGCGGCAAGGGGCTGTTGTGCGTCAAGTCTTGGGCACGCACCACATCGGCACGCAGCTCAAGGTCCATCGCTCCGTGTGCAGCGTTGCCCGAAAGCACCGCATCTTGCCCGCCCACCATGCGCACTTTGGCAGTGGACTCAACACCGTAAAAACGGGCACGCACGCCTTCAAAGTTGTAGACCGGTAAGTCTGCCGTCGTACCTGGACTGCCATCTGCCAAGCGATAGGCCCCCGTGGGCTGCTGCGAAATGTAGTTGGCAAAGTGCGAGCTAAAAGCAGTCACACCAAATTTGTGAGCACCTTGTTGCCACTCGCCACCCACATCGAATTGGGTGGCTTTTTCTAAACCGATGTGGGCGTTGCCCACCTCATACGCAGCTGTGGCCACATGAGGCCCGTGGGCAAACAGTTCGTAGTCCTTGGGCGCGCGTTGGTTGGCACTGAGGTGGCTGGTGATTTGCCACCCACTTTGCAATTCACCTTCGCGCAAATTGCGCATCACACCCAAGCTCACACTGAAAGGATTGAACTTTTGAGTCTGCGCAACATTGCCGCCGAAATCTTCACGCAGCGCCACACTGACCGACTCGGTACGCGCGCCTGCACTGAGCTGCCCCCAACTGGTTTTGAGCGCTTGGTAGGTAAACAACGCCGCGCTTTGCGTGCGACTGGGGCCTACAAATTTTTCTGCGCCCTCGGCTTGCAAGTCGTTACGTTCGTGTTGAATGCCGACCGTGCCTTCCAGTTGCATGCCGTTGCTCAAGTGCAAAGTGGGTTGGCGGCCGTCCAAGCGAAAGTCATTTCCTTGGTTGTCGAAGCGCGTACCAGCGACGGCACCTTCATATTCGGTGTGTGTGTAGCTGGTGTGGCCCAGCTGGAACTTTACATTCTCAAACGCGCCCACATCGCGCAGCAGGCCTTCCATCACCTGATGGCGGCGCAGCATGCCAATGCTCACTGTGGGCTCAGCCACGGTGCCGTAACTGCTGCGGTACTCGCTGGTGGACAGGCCGAGGTAGCCACGGTCAAACAACAGCGTGCCACCGACCGCACCGCCTTGGCTGTCGCTGGCCGAGTTGCACACGCGGCGGCCGTTGGGCACGCCATCACAACGCATCTCTTTGGGCACACGCAGCGGTTGGGTGCTGCGGTCAAACGCGTCCACATGCAAGGCCACTTGATCGTTGCCCGCCTCCACCATCGCCCCCGTGCTGCGTTCGTTCGCTGCGCCGCCGGCGCGCATTTCGGCTTTGCCCATCACACCGCCTTGCGCATCAAACGCGCGTTCGCGTGCAATGCGGTTGTCAATCACATTCACCACACCGCCCATCGCGCCGCCGCTGTAGAGCAAAGTCTCTGGGCCGCGCAGCACTTCAATGCGTTCGGTGGTGAGTGGGTCAATCGGTACGGCGTGGTCAGAGCTCAAGCCCGACACATCCATGTTGGCCCCACTGTTTTGCAGGATGTGCACGCGGTCACCCTCCATGCCACGAATCACGGGACGACCCACATTGGGGCCAAACGAGCTGTTGGCAATGCCAGGCAAGTTGTCGAGTGTGTCGCCCAAGGTGCTGCCTTGACGCTGGGTGAGTGCCGTGCCCGAGAGCTGCTGCGCAGGCACCAAGAGACTGCGGTGATCGAGCGAGCGCGCCGTGATGGTGACCTCATCCAAATGCGGCGCCTCATCGGTCGCGACGGTTTGCGCAGTAGCGACGCCAATGGTTGCGCCTAACAAGGCATACGAAGCAGCGGCCACCGCGCTGCGCTGAAAAACGTGTTTCATGTTTGGTCGACGGAGCTGAAGATGCCCCGACCTATTCACAAAGAAATGACAGCGCTCAAGCTCAAAACTCAAGCGCACCCAAGGTCACATCAATGCCAAACAGGCGGCCCTCGGGCTGCATAGAAGCGCTCGCCCCATCCCAAACGTGCTGGCAACACGGCGGTTGTCCCATGTGCAACCGGCAGCACAGGCAACAAGACCAGCGTGGGGACATGCAACAGGTCTGGGCAACTCTGGTCAAACAAGCGGCACTCTGTCGAGTTGCTGTGCTCACCCCAAATGGCGGACAACACCCCCGAGGTGTCTGAGGCCACATGCACAGTTGCACCTGCGCTTGACTTGGCATGCGCCACGCGGTGCATCACGCCCACGGTTTGCACCAACACCCAAGCCGCCAACAACACCAGCAGCGCCCGACGCCAACTGCGCAGGCTCAAGGCAACCGGCATGCAGCGTGGCGCATCAGCCATGACGCACCTTCTCTGCAAAGGTTTGCACAAACTTTTGCACTTTGGGCGCCACCACAAAGGCGCAATAGCCTTGGTTGGGGTGGTGCTCGAAATAGTCTTGGTGGTAGTCCTCGGCGGCTGAATAGTTCTGCAAAGTTTGCAGCTCCGTCACCACACGGCCAGACAGTGCGGCATTGACGTCGTTCAACACCTGCTGAGCCACAGCACGGTCGGTTTCGTCACTCAGGTAAATGCCACTGCGGTATTGGGTGCCCGCGTCGTTGCCTTGACGGTTCAAAGTGGTGGGATCGTGGATGACAAAGAAAATTTCTAGCAACTCACGCAGGCTGATGACCTGCGGGTCGTACACCAAACGCACCACCTCGTTGTGCCCAGTGTCGCCCTCACACACTTGCGCGTAGGTAGGGTTGAGGGTGTGGCCATTGCAATAGCCGGACTCCACATCCAACACGCCCTTGACGCGCACAAACACGGCTTCGGTGCACCAAAAGCAACCACCGCCCAAGGTGATGACTTGGGTGGATAGCGTGGGCGCAGAGGTGTCGGTCATAGCGCGTGATTCTATGATTGCATGCATCATGGGCTACGCGAGAGTGGCTGGGTCATCCGCGAATGGCTGGGGCTTTTGCTGACCCAAGTGCATCTAAAGAATTAAGCTGGTACATTACTAACCAATCAGTCATTAGCGATTTATGGTCACTGAAACTCCTATCCACACCACAGAGCAGGCGCCCAAACGTGAGCGCCGCAAAGAAGCACGTCCTGGCGAATTGCTGGATGCGGCTTTGGACTTGTTTGTTGAAAAAGGCTTTTCTGCAGCCCGTGTTGACGAGGTTGCTGCGCGGGCCGGTGTTTCCAAAGGCACGCTGTTTTTGTATTTCCAAAGCAAAGAAGATTTGTTCAAAGCGGTGGTGCGCGAAAACATCGCCAACAAATTTCCAGCATGGCAAGAAGAATTCGCCACGTTTGAAGGCTCTAGCTCCGACATGCTGCGCTATGCCTTGGTGTCATGGTGGGAACGCATTGGTAAAACGCGCGTCAGCGGCATCACCAAGCTGGTGATGAGCGAGGCACAAAACTTTCCTGAGATTGCGGCCTTCTACCAAGAAGAAGTTATCAAGCCAGGCAATGCCATGATTCGCAGCATCTTGGAACGCGGTGTGCAAAGCGGCGAGTTTCGTGACATGGATCTGGAGCAAGCTGTGCACATCATCGTCGCGCCCATGATTTTTCTGATGATGTGGAAGCACTCGATGGGCGCCTGCGCCACCTCGGCCAAAATTGTGGATCCCGAGCAATTCATCCACATGCAAGTCGATGTGCTGTTGCATGGCATGACCGCACAGAAAAGCAAATCCAAATGAAACACTTCAAACCGCGCTGGATCGTCATCGGCATCATCGTGCTCGCCTTGGTGGCGGGCGTGTTTCGGGCCTTGAATAACAAACGAGCACAGCAAGCAGCTGCCTCGGCCCCTGCCGCCACCGTGACGCAAGTGGAGTTGGCCAGCACCGATGTGATGAAAGCTGAGTTGCGTGACATCACACAAGGCTTGGCGGTGTCGGGCACGGTCAAGGCGGTGAACTACGCGGTCATCAAAGCGCGCGTGGCGGGTGAGCTCAAAGAAGTGGTGGCGCGTGAAGGCGATGCCGTCAAAGCCGGCGATGTGCTGGCGCGCATCGACCCCACCGAATACCAGCGCCGTTGGCAACAAGCGACCGAGCAAGCCAAAGCCGCTCAAACGCAAATGGAAATTGGCAAGCGCCAGTGGAACAACAACCAAGCGCTCGTCGACCAAGGTTTTATTTCCAAAGCGGCCACAGACAACTCAATGGCCACCTATTTAGGTGCAGACGCCAGCTACAAAGCGGCCATCGCCGGTGCAGATGTGGCTCGCAAAGCCTTGGACGACGCCACCTTGCGCGCGCCCTTCGCAGGCATCGTGTCGGGCCGTGCCGCGCAAGTGGGCGAGCGCGTGGCGATTGACGCCAAGATCATGGAGTTGGTGGACTTGAGCCAACTCGAAGTGGAAGTGCCCTTGAGCCCCAGCGAATCGATGGATGTACGCGTGGGCCAAGTTGCCTCACTGCAAGTCGAAGACCGCCAAACACCTGTGGGTGCCAAGGTCAAACGCATCAGCCCCAGCGCACAAACCGGCAGCCGCAGCGTGCTGGTTTATTTGGCGCTCGACAAAGCCGAGGGCTTGCGCCACGGCCTGTTTGCCAAAGGCATTTTGGGAATGGGCAAGAGCCAAGTATTGGCGGTGCCTTTGTCTTCTGTGAGAACCGACCGCGCGCAGCCTTATGTGCAAGTGGTGGAACCCGTCGGTGACCAACTGCAAGTGGTTCACAAAACAGTGACTCTGGGCGTGCGCGGCATGGACTTGACCCAGCCCGAATCTGAAACCCTAGTAGGCGTAACCGGTTTGGCTGAAGGCAGCACTGTGCTCAAAAGCAATGTGGGCGCGCTGCGCGAAGGCATGGTGGTGAAGTACACCGCCAAAGCCCCCAATGCCGCAGCCTCTGCGGCCAGCGCAGCCAATTAAGGCGACAGACCCAGCATGTGGTTCACCAAAGTCAGTTTAAAAAATCCGGTCTTCGCGACCATGGTGATGCTCGCCTTTGTGGTGCTGGGCTTGTTTTCGTACCAGCGCTTGAAGATTGATCAGTTCCCCAACATCGACTTCCCCGTCGTGGTGATCACCACCGAATATCCGGGTGCTTCGCCTGAGATTGTGGAGAGCGAAGTCAGCAAGAAGATTGAAGAAGGCGTCAACTCGATTGCAGGCATCAGCGCCCTGACCTCACGCAGCTACGAAGGCATGTCGGTGGTGGTGATTGAGTTTCAGCTCTACGTCGATGGCCGCAAGGGCGCCGACGATGTACGCGAAAAAGTGGCGGCGCTTCGTCCCACCCTGCGAGACGATGTGAAAGAACCCAAGGTCTTGCGTTTTGACCCATCGAGTCGCGCTATTTGGTCGCTGGCCGTGGTGCCCGAAACACCGCAAGGCGGCAAACCACTCTCGGCTGTGGAGATGACCAACTGGGCCGACCAAGTGTTGAAGAAACGCCTTGAGAACGTGCGCGGCGTGGGCTCGGTGTCGTTGGTGGGTGGCACCAAACGCGAAATCAATTTGTACCTCAACCCGCAAGCCATGGAGTCGTTGGGGCTAAGCGCCGACCAAGTGGTGAACGCGGTCAAAACCGAAACCCAAGACTTGCCCGTGGGCAGCTTGCGCTCGTTGCAGCAAGACCGTGTGATTCAAATCCAAGGCCGCATGCTGCGCCCTGAGGACTTTGGCCAAATCATCGTGGCACGTAAGAACACCACGCCGATTCGTCTCAACCAAGTGGCCACCGTGAATGACGGCGCACAAGAGGTGGATAGCTTGGCGCTTTATAACGGCCAACGCACCTTGCTGATGACGGTGCAAAAAGCGCAAGACGAAAACACCATCGACGTGATTGATGGCCTCAACAAAACTGTGGCCGAGATGAAAGCGCAATTACCCGCGGGTGTGCGCCTAGAGCAAGTGCAAGACGGCTCGCGCCCCATCCGCGTGGGTGTGGCCAACGTGCGTCAAACCCTCATTGAAGGCGCGCTGCTGACAGTGCTCATCGTGTTCTTGTTTTTGAACTCATGGCGCTCCACCGTCATCACGGGCCTCACGCTGCCCATTGCCATCATTGGCACGTTTTTGTTCATGTACATGTTTGGTTTCACCATCAACATGATCACGCTCATGGCCTTGTCGCTGTGCGTGGGTTTGTTGATTGACGACGCCATCGTGGTGCGCGAAAACATCGTGCGCCATGTGCAAATGGGCAAAGCGCCTTACCAAGCGGCGATGGACGGCACGCAAGAAATTGGCTTGGCGGTGCTGGCCACCACGTTGTCCATCGTGGCGGTGTTTTTGCCGATTGGTTTCATGGGCGGCATCATCGGTAAGTTCTTCCACGAGTTCGGCATCACCATCGTGGCAGCGGTGATGATTTCGATGTTCGTCAGCTTCACGCTCGACCCCATGTTGTCGTCCGTCTGGCACGACCCCACCATCCATGCGCATGGCGAGCATGGCCACTCGAATGCGTTTTACGACCGCACCATTGGCCCCATCACCACTTGGTTTGAGACCACCACCGACAAGCTGGTGGCTTTGTACCAACGCATTTTGAAATGGGCGCTGGTGCACAAACGCGCCACCGTGGCCTTGGCTATTGGTACCTTTGTGCTGAGCATCTTCATGGTCCCGCTGCTGGGCACTGAGTTTGTGCCCAAGGCGGATTTCTCTGAAACCACGGTCAACTTCTACACACCCGTGGGCTCATCGCTCGAAGTCACCGAAGCCAAAGCCCAGCAGGTTGAAGCCATCGTCCGCGAGTTCCCTGAGGTGCGTTACACCCTGTCCACCATCAATACGGGTGCTGCGAACGGAAAAATTTACGCCAGCATTTACATCCGCTTGGTAGACCGCAAAGACCGCAAACGCAGCGTCGACCAAATGTCGGCCACCCTGCGCGAGCGCCTGCGTCAAGTGCCGGGCATCACCGTCACACACGCGGGCTTGCTCGATGCGGTGGGTGGCAACAAACAGGTGGAGTTCTCGCTGCAAGGCAGCGACTTGCGCGAGCTGGAACGATTGACCACAGAAGCCATGGACAAAATTCGCAACATCCCCGGCTTGGTCGATTTGGACTCCAGCGTGAAGCCCAACAAGCCCACCATCGAAGTGAAGGTGCAACGCGAAGCAGCGAACGACCTTGGCCTCTCGCTGGGCAGCGTGGCCAACCAGCTGCGCATTTTGGTGGCGGGCACCACGGTGACCAACTGGCGCGCCGCCGATGACCAAACCTATGACGTGAACGTGCGCTTGGCACCCAACGCGCGCAACGCCATGCAAGACCTAGAGCGCCTGCCCTTCACCCTCGGCATCAATGCCGATGGCAGCCCTCGCGTGGCACGCTTGAACCAAGTAGCCAACGTAGAAGAAGGCACAGGCCCCAACCAAATCAACCGCCGCGACCTGATGCGCGAAGTGGCCATCAACGCCAACGTGTACAACCGCTCAGCGGGCGAGGTGTCCGCTGACATCCGCAAAGCCATGGACAGCATCCAAATGCCACCCGGCTACCGCTACCAGTTCAGCGGTTCCACCAAAAACATGGCGGAATCATTTGGCTATGCCATCTCAGCCTTGGTCTTGGCCATCGTCTTCATTTACATGATTTTGGCCAGCCAGTTCAAAAGCTTCTTGCAGCCCATGGCCTTGATGACCGCCCTGCCCCTCACCCTGATTGGTGTGGTGCTGGCCTTGCTGTTGTTTGGCTCTAGCTTGTCGATGTTTTCCATCATTGGCGTCATCATGCTGATGGGCTTGGTCACCAAAAACGCAATTTTGTTGGTCGACTTCGCCATTCGCTCCCGCGAGCCCCAAGAACAGCTCGATGGCTCCATCAAGCCGGGCCTGAGCCGCCATGACGCTCTGCTGCTGGCCGCAGAAGTGCGTTTGCGCCCCATTTTGATGACCACCTTGGCCATGGTGTTTGGCATGGTGCCCTTGGCTTTTGCCCTGTCTGAGGGCTCGGAACAGCGCGCCCCCATGGGCCAAGCCGTGATTGGCGGGGTGATTACCTCGTCCTTGTTGACTTTGGTCGTCGTCCCCGTGGTGTACTGCTATTTGGATGATTTGGCCGAATGGATGAAACGCAAATGGTCGTCAGGCTCTGACGGCCCCGCCCGTTAAAATTTTGCCCAGCTTTAAGTGAACGCAACTGAACAATTTCGGAGTTTTGAGATGAATACCCAAGAACAAGCCCGCTTCAACATGGTCGAACAACAAATCCGCCCTTGGCAGGTGCTCGACCCCCAAGTGCTGACCGTGTTGTCCAACGTGCCACGCGAATTGTTTGTGCCACAGGCTTACCAAGCCATGGCCTACACCGACACCGACATCCCTTTGGGCCATGGTGAATTCATGGCCCCTCCCCGTGTGGCCGCGCGTTTGATGCACGACCTGCAGCTGACTGGCACAGAAAAAGTTTTGGAAATCGGCACAGGCAGCGGCTACATGGCTGCTTTGTTGGCTGGCCGCGCCCAACGCGTGGTGAGCTTGGAAATCAACCCTGAGCTGGCCAGCAACGCCCGCAACAACTTGCAACGCGCAGGCATCACCAACGTGGATGTGCGCGTGGCTGACGGCAGCACCGGCGCTTCGGGCGATGCCCCATTCGACGCCATCGTGCTCGGCGGCTCCGTGGCTGAAGTGCCACAAGCCTTGTTGCAACAACTCAAAGTCGGTGGCCACTTGTTGGCCATCGTGGGCCAAGACCATGTCATGGTCGCCACCCTCTACACACGCACCGCTGACGCCGCATGGAGCAGCAAAGCTTTGTGGGACCACACCGCGCCACGTTTACAAGGCTTTACAGAGCCCACACGCTTCAAGTTCTAAAAGCGCGGCATGATTGACCAAGTCCAACCCGCCCAGTTGCAAGACTGGATTTCATCGCAAGCACCCAACGGCTCCACCGTGGTGCTGGATGTGCGTGAAGCGTGGGAAATTCAAACGGCCTGCGTGACAGCGCAAGGCTTTGATTTGGTGAAGATCCCCATGCACCTCATCCCTCCACGCTTGGCTGAGCTGGATCGTGATCAACCTATTGCGGTTTTGTGCCACCACGGTGGCCGCAGCATGCAAGTGGCCGCATTTTTGGCGCAACAAGGTTTCAGCCATGTGGCCAACATCGCTGGCGGAATCCACGCTTGGTCGTCGCAAGTGGACGCGTCAGTGCCCACGTATTGATTTTTGAAAGAACTGAATGTCGCTCTCTCGCACTGTTTTTCGCCCCCTTCCACTCACTGCTGCAGTTGTGTTGGCTTTTGCAACCAATGCACAGGCCCAAAGTTTGGTGGAAATGTATGACGCAGCGCGAGGCTATGACGCTGGCTTTATTTCAGCCAAGGCACAGTTTGAAGCGAACTTGGCCAGAGCCAATCAAAGCTTGGGCGGGATCTTGCCGAATATTGCTTTGTCAGCGAGTGCGCAACGAACCGACTTTCACTACCGACCTGATGTGCCCAATCCAAGCAACACTGTGCACCGTTTGTATGGCACAGGCATTGGCGCAGTCACACTGACCCAGCCCCTTTACCGACCAGCCGCATGGGCTTCATACCGCCAAGGCGGTCAACAATTGCAACAAGCTGCCGCGCAATATGAAGCAGCGGAACAAGACTTGCTTGTCCGCGTCTCGCAGGCTTACTTTGATGTACTCACCAGCGAAGACAGCTTGGCTTTGGTTCAAGCACAGAAACAAGCCGTCAGCGAACAACTGGCTTCGGCTAAACGCAACTTTGAAGTCGGCACATCCACCATCACTGGCGTGCGTGATGCCCAAGCACGTTTTGATCTGGCAAACGCCCAAGAAATTGCAGCAGAAAATGACTTGCGTATCAAACGCCTCGCCCTTGACTTGGCTGTAGGTTTGAGCAATGCAAAACCCAAACGTTTGGCCAACAACACCAAGCTCATCGCTGCACCGACAGAAGACGTCAGCGTTTGGGTGACGCAATCTGAGGCAAGCAGCCCCGCCGTACGTCAAGCCCAATTGGGGCTAGAAATTGCCTCACTCGAAGTGGATAAAGCCACGGCGGGTCATAAGCCAACGCTTGATGGGCAAATTGCTTACTCGGGTATCCGCAACATCGACGGCAGTGCAACCAGTGGCGCTGCCTCACGCGTATTCAACCCATCTGCATCGCTTGTGTTGAACGTGCCGCTCTTTGCTGGTTTCAGCACGATGTACAAAGTCAAAGAAGCGTCGGCCCTAGAAGACAAAGCTCGTTCAGACTACGAGAACGCTCGCCGTGCAACAGCACAAGCCACACGCACGGCCTACTTCGGCTTGCTCGCAGGCCTGAGTCAAGTCAAAGCCTATGAAGCTGCAGAGACTTCTAGCCAAAGCGCCTTGGATGCCAACAAACTGGGTTACTCCGTGGGCGTGAACATCAACATCGATGTGCTGAACTCACAAAGCCAGCTCTACCAAACCAAGCGTGACTTGGCCAAAGCCCGTTACGACGTGTTGGTCACCAATTTGAAATTGCGCCAAGCCGCTGGCACGTTGACGCCTGCAGATTTGCAGCCCATCAACGACTTGCTCGCGCCTTAATTACTTTTCAAAAAGGGAAGCAGCGCCTGCGCGGTGCGCTGCGCCGCCCCTCGGTGGGCTTGTGAAAACACTTGGCACGCTTGCACGTGTGCATTTTCATCAGGGGCAAAACTCACCATTTGCAAAGCCGTGGTCACGGCCTGTGCCATGTCTTCCACGCGCAAGGCCGCGCCCGCTTCTTCAGCGAGTTGCGCGGCTTGCGCAAAGTTAAACGTGTGCGGCCCCATGATGACGGGGCAGCCACACGCGGTGGACTCGATCAAGTTTTGCCCGCCCAAGGGCGCAAAACTCCCCCCCAGCAAAGCGGCATCTGACAAGCCGTAATACAAAGCCATTTCGCCCAAGGAATCGCCTAGCCAAATCGTGTTGGCATCGTCTGGATTGTTAGCGTCTGGACCATCTGCCCATTGGCTGCGGCGTGACACCTTCCAGCCTCGTTCAGAAATCAACGCTGCCACTTCATCAAAGCGTTGCGGGTGACGCGGCACCACCAGCCAATGCACGGCATAGATGTGGTCTTGGTGGTCACGCGGCGCATCTTTCAAGGCTTGCAAGGTGTCCAGCCACATGGCTTCTTCGCCTTCGCGTGAGCTGGTGAACAGCACCACAGGACGGTTGAGTTGTTGCTTCCACATCTTCGCCAATGTCAGCTGAGCAGCATCAGGCTTGGCATCAAATTTCAAATTACCCAGCACTGCATCCACTTGAGCACCCAAGGTTTGCAGGCGCTCGGCATCGGCTTGTGTTTGCGCCAGCACCGCAGACAAGCCAAGGTAGGCGGGGCGTGACAGCCACGACAAGCGTTGTGCTTGGTGCATGCTTTTCTCGCTCATGCGTGCATTCACCAACACCAGCGGCACCTTGGTCTTGTTGCACTGCGCGACCCAGTTGGGCCACAACTCGGTTTCTAAGATGATGCCCACGCGCGGCTTGAACTGCGTTAAAAAGCGTTGCACGGCGGCAGGTGTGTCCCACGGTTGCCACACTTGCACATCACCGTCTTGCAGCAAGCTCACGCCCTGCGCACGTCCTGTGGCTGTGCCGTGGGTGAGCAAGATGCGGATGCCAGGTTGTGCGGCACGCAAGGCTTGCAGCAAAACGGCCGCCGCACGCGTTTCGCCCAAAGACACGGCATGCACCCACACATAGCCACCTTGCTTTGGTGCTTGTGTGTAATAGCCGAAACGCTCTTCGATGGCCTCCAAATAGCCAGCCTCTTCGCGCCCACGGCGTTGCAGTTTGCGACGCAACAAAGGCTGCAAGGCCCACATGGCCGCGCTGTAAATTTGCAGCATCACGGTGCTGAATCCTTCGCGTGCAAGCACGCTTGCCACGCATCCCACACGGCATCGACGCTAGGTGTGGGGCAATCGACCACGCTGCGTTGACGCGTCAAGCCTTCGGGGCCGGTGCGCCATGCGGTGTCGAAGTTGTAAATCTGAACATGGGGCAAATCCAAGGCGACGGCGATGTGGCTCAAGCCACTGTCCACACCAATCACACCGGTGCATTGCGCCATCTCGGTGGTGAGTTGGTCCAGCGACAAGCGAGGCCACACCACGGCACCGGGCAACATCTCGGCCATGGCCACGCTGCGCAGTCGTTCAGCCTCGCTTCCGTGGGGCAAGGCCACATCGAAGCCTTGTTGTTTCAGGCGCGTACCAATTTCAAACCAATGAGACAAAGGCCATTCTTTGTCGGCACGCGATGTGCCGTGCACCAACGCCACCAAAGGCTTGCGCTGCGTTGCTGCTTGACCCAAGCCATAGTTCAAATGCGCAGGCACGTCATAACCCAAAGCCTTGGCGCACAACACACGGCCACGTTCCACAGCATGGATGTGCGGCGTGATGGGCACAGCCACATCGGCCACCCAACGTGTGGGGCGTTCGTAACCCGAACCCTCGGTGCGATTGGCCAAGGCATAACGCTTGCCACCTTTGGCTTTGCGCGCCAGCCATGCCACCAAGGCCGACTTGGTCAGGCCTTGTAAATCGAGGATGACGTCATACGCCTCTTGCTGCAGATCGGTTTTGAAGGCTTGCCACTCGGCTTGCGTTTGCGCACGGGTGTCGGTTTTGAAATACGCTTTGCGCCAGCGACGTAGGTCACACGGAATCACACGATGCACCGCCACGCAGCGCGCCGCCAGCGGTGCAAAGCCACGCTCCACCACCCAATCAATTTGGGCGTTGGGAAACGCGGCCTGAATATCCATCACCGCAGGCATGGCATGCACCACGTCGCCCAGTGACGAGAGCTTGACGATGAGCACCTTCAAGGGTGCTTGTCTATCACGCAACACGGGCAAGCTCAATGCGCAGCCTCTTGAAACTTCGCATCGGGTTTGACGCGACGCAACAGCGCCAGCATGTCGTGCTCGATGCGGTCCAGCGCAGCTTGGGTTTGGCCTTCAAAGCGCAGCACCAACACGGGCGTAGTGTTAGACGCGCGAATCAAGCCAAAGCCATCCGCCCAATCGATGCGCAAGCCGTCAATCACACAGGCCTCTGGCTTGAACTCGGGCGAAGGCAATTCACCCGATGACACCAGTTCTTGCAACTCCGCGCTCAAACGGTGTGGCTCGCCTTCGGCGCAGCCCACGTTTAACTCAGGGGTCGAAAAGCTGGTGGGCAATGCGTTGAGCACCGCGTTGGCATCGGGGCTGCGGCTGACGATTTCGAGCAAACGGCAACCGGCGTAGGTGCCGTCGTCAAAACCAAACCAACGCTCTTTGAAGAAAATGTGACCGCTCATCTCGCCGCCCAAAGGCGAATCGACTTCTTTCATCTTGGCTTTGATGAGCGAGTGCCCAGTTTTGAACATCAGGGCTTGACCGCCGGCTGCACGAATGGCGGGGGCCAAACGCTGCGAGCACTTCACGTCAAACACAATCGCACCGCCAGGGACGCGTGACAACACGTCTTGTGCAAACAAAGCCATCTGACGATCTGGGTAAATGTTGTTGCCCTCCTGGGTGACGATGCCCAAGCGGTCACCGTCGCCGTCAAATGCCAAGCCCAACTCCGCACCTGAGGTTTTCAAGGTGGCCATCAGATCTTTCAAATTCTCGGGCTTGCTGGGGTCTGGATGATGGTTGGGGAAGTTGCCATCCACCTCGCTGAACAGCTCAATCACTTCGCAACCCAAGGCGCGGAAGATGCCAGGCGCTGTGGCACCGGCAATGCCGTTGCCGCAATCGACCACCACTTTCATGGGGCGGCTCAGACGCACATCGCCCACGATACGGGCCACGTAGTCGGCCGTCACATCGACTTGCTTCACGCTGCCGCCTGCTTTGAGCGTCCAGCTCTCAGTCTCCATGATGTGGCGCAGGCCTTGAATTTCGTCACCATAAATGGCGCGACCACCCAAAACCATTTTGAAGCCGTTGTAATCCTTGGGGTTGTGACTGCCCGTGACTTGAATACCGCTCTTGCACAGCGTGCTGGCCGCGAAGTACAGCATGGGGGTGGTGACAGCGCCCACATCGATCACCTGCACGCCGGCAGCGACCAAGCCGCGAATCAAGGCTTCAACCAGCGAAGGACCGCTCAAGCGGCCATCACGGCCCACGGCGACGGTGGTTTCGCCTGAGGCTGCGGCATGCGTGCCAAAGGCTCGGCCCAAGGCTTCGGCCACTTCGACATTGAGGGTGGAGGGAACGACACCGCGGATGTCGTAGGCTTTGAAGATGGAGGCGTTCACTTGCATAGTGATGAGATTGTAGAGAGCCAAGCCCCCTCTTTGAGGGGCCCACTATGATGGGCAAACACCCACGGAACAACGCCATGCCAACGACTGCCATCTACCAAATGCACAGCACATCACCACTTGGAGATGTGCTGTTGGCCGCAACTGCACAAGGTTTGGCAGGCGTGTGGTTTGTGCATCGCCAAGAGCACCTGCCCGATAGCAGCCAATGGGTCACAGATGACGCGCACCCCACCTTGTTAGCCGCTGCGCAGCAACTAAGTGAGTACTTTGACGGCCAACGTCAAACCTTTGAAATTCAGCTGCAACCGGCTTGGGGCACACCGTTTCAGCGCGCCGTATGGCGGGCCCTGCAAGGCATTCCCTACGGTCACACCAGCACCTATGGCGGCATTGCCCGCGACATTCACAACCCCAAGGCTGTGCGTGCCGTGGGCGCTGCGATTGGCCAGAACCCACACAGCATCATCGTGCCCTGCCACCGTGTGTTGGGCGCAAATGGCTCGCTCACAGGCTTTGCCGGCGGCTTAGACCGTAAAAAGCATTTGCTTGCACTTGAGGCCACGCACGCATGACCGACGCGCACGTGCCTTGGCGTGACTGGGTGCCTGAGTTTGTACTGCTGGCCCTGCTGTGGGGCTCTTCGTTTTTGTTCATGCGCGAAGGTGCGTATGCATTTGGCCCATTCCCCACAGCTTGGGTGCGCATCACCTTGGCGGCAATCATCCTCACGCCTGTGTTGATGTGGCGCCGCGAGGTCGCTGTGCTGCAACAGCACTGGCGCCCAGCGCTGTCGTCAGGCTTGCTCAATGCGGGTATTCCGTTTGCCTGCTATGCCTACGCGCTGATGCACATCAACACCGGCCTGACATCTATCTTGAATGCCACCACACCCTTGTTTGGCGCTCTCATCGCTTGGGCCTGGTTGGGTGACAAACTCAATGCCACACGTGCGGTGGGTTTGGCGCTGGGTTTCACGGGTGTGGTTTTGTTGGCCAGCGATGTGCCTGGTGGCATTTCATTCAAAGCCGGCGGCTCTGGATTGGCTGTGGTGGCTTGCTTGATCGCCACGTTTTGCTATGGCATTGCGGGCAGCTTCATCAAACGCTATTTGCAAAATGTGCCCTCACTGGTCACCACCACGGGCAGTTTGTGGGGTGCGAGTCTGGGGCTCACCCTTCCAGCTTTGCTCACTTGGCCGAACGAAATGCCATCGTTGCATGCCTGGGGTGCGCTTGGTATTGCAGGCCTGTTGTGCACGGCTTTGGCCTATGTGCTGTATTTCCGTTTGATGACGCGCACCGGCCCTGCACGCGCCATGACCGTCACCTATTTGATTCCGGTATTTGCCAATGTGTTTGGCGTGATGTTCTTGGATGAAGTGGTCACGCATTGGATGATGGGCTGCGCCGTGGTCATTGTGATGGGCACAGCTTTGGCCTCTGGTTTGGTCGGACGTCAGGCGCGCTAAGCAAAACGTCGCAGAGCCTGTTACAATACCTGATCGCTTTAGTCGACTTCTAGCACGCTACCTCTACCTTGCGCGTGCCAGCCCCTTAGCAAAGGGGCGCTTTAAGTAAATTCCCACTTCTTCGCGTATTTCAACCAGTTCTTACAGGACTGTGTTTTGTCGTTCTCTATTTAAGATTTTCATGATTCCAGCTATTCATATTCAACACACCTCCATCACGCTTGGTAAATACCGCATCGCGGCCTGCCCACGTGTCCTCCCCAGCGGTCGCTTTGCGGCTCAAGTCTCAGTGGCCAGCGGCCAAGGCAGTGCCAGCACCGCACGCATCATGTGCTTCATCGATGACTTTGCCACCCACGATGACGCGGCCAACTATGCCTTGGCCCAAGGCATGAACTGGGTAAACGACGCCGCACCCACGCACTGATCAAAGCGTTTCTTATCAAAAAATAACCATTGTCTTTACAGAACTTCATGGCGAGTTCACACGCAGAACAGCTCTTGATGCTTAAAATTTTGGCAACTTGAAATACCACTCAAGTCGAAAGACGCCACATGCGCCATCTCCAAGCAGGCCAACCGCTAGTCACCGATGAAGAGCTAAATGCGCTCATGGGTGAAGATGTGCCTGCCGTCTCCAGCACAGACACTTGGTTCAAATACCGGAACATGTTTTTGTTACTTGTGGTGACCTCACAAGTCATCAAGTTGCTGTTCTTCTCACATTTGGCCATTGGCAACTTTGAACTCGGAGCGCTTGACCCGCAAGCTTTTGAACGCTACCTCGTGTTTCGCGCTTGTTTCGTTGTTCTCATCAGTGCTTTTTACCTGTTCAGCTATTTGAAGAATTGGTATTTCGAAAAAGTGTCGTTGCTGTACGTGGGCATCGCCATCACGGCTTTAGTCATGGACTATTTCAATGCCTATGTGTATTTGAGCGAAAACCCCATACAGTGGATAAACGGTTTGATTGCGCTGCGCTTTATCGCGGTGTTTTGCTTGCTGATGAACGCCCTTCGCGCAACTCGTGCGCCAAGCATGCCAAGGTATCTTTGGTCATAGGTTTTGACGGCAATTGAAAATGTCTCGGACCCACTTGGATCCGAGACATTCACAGTCAGGACCTAAGTCTTATTTGTTGAGACTGCGGATCCGATCAATCTCAGCACGCACCTGCTTGACCAAAGGTTCGCCAATGTCCTTGGCGAGTTTTTCTGACACGGGCTTGAGTTTTTCAATGATGTTCTTGCGCTCAGCATCCGAAATCTCTGTCACTTGCATGCCTTGAGATTTGAGAGATACCAGCGCCTTGCCGTCCATGTCGCGAGACACCGTACGTTGGTAAGCGCGGGCCTCCACTGCTGCATCAGTGAGGATTTTTCGTTCATCGGCCGTGAGCTGATCCCACATCTTGCGACTGGCAATCACGATCAACGGGTTGTACTGATGACGTGACAGAGTCAGGTACTTTTGAACTTCATAGAACTTGTTGGTCTCAATGACTGAAGTGGGGTTTTCTTGACCATCCACCGCTTTCACTTCGAGCGCCGAGTACAGCTCGGTGAATGACATCGGCGTCGCGCTAGCACCTAGGCCATTGATGGTGTTGATGATCATGGGCGACTGCGCCACTCGAATCTTCAGACCTTGGAAGTCCTCTGCACGCGTCACCGGACGGCGGTTGTTGGTCAGGTTACGAAAGCCATGGTCCCAATACGCAAGACCAACAACGCCAGGAGGTGTTTTTTCCAACAAGGATTTGCCGACTGGCCCATCGAGCAACTCATCCGCTTCTTGGAAGCTGTTGAACAAGAAAGGCAAGTCAAAGACCGCATATTCCTTGCTCAGCCCAATCATCAAACCGGGCGGCATGGTGGTCATCTCGATCGTGCCGCCTTGCAAAGCCGACAAGGTTTGAATGTCCCCGCCAAGAGCGCCGCCTGGGTAAACACGCACCGTGATTTTCTTGTTGCTTTTTTGAGCCACGAGATCAGCAAATTTCTGAGCCCCTGCATCCATGTGGCTGTTTTTAGGTTGCACATGAGAGAACTTGATGACGCGCTCGCGCACGTCTTGTGCTTGCACCCCCAAGGTCAGCGCTGCCATGCAAATAGGCAGCAAACTGACACGAACGGCGCCACGGATGTTGTTAAGAATTTTCATTTTTTGTCTCCTTGATGGATGAAATAAAGCAATGCGTTTTTTGCCAAATCAGATGTTCATTTCTTGACGGAAGATCGCTTCTTGCTCACGTCGAATGGCGACTGCCTGCTTGGTCGCGTCGTAGTCCACATCGTTCCAAGTCACCACTTCACCCTCAGCAATGTCGCGCTTGAGAACCATGTTGTGTGCCAAACCAATTGGCAAAGCATTCATGCGAAGAGAGTCTGCGGTTTGCATCAACTTTCCGTAGACCGTGAAGCCGCCCTCGCCGTCTAGCTTCTCGCCCTTTTTGAGCGATCGTTTGGCCGTAGCGCCCACGTCGCCACGCCACTCACCCGTTGCGCCCGTGGCTTCTTGGCGCACCGCGATGCTGGCGACAGAAATGCCCAACTCCAAACCAATCAGGTGATAGGGCTTGTACATGGCCGCATATTTGCCCGTGGCGTCGGTTTTGAGACCGTATTGCTGAAAGCAATCCATTACGTATTTACTTGGCGCCTCAAAGACAGCATACACCCCCCAACGCAAATCACGGAAGACGGGGCGGCTGTCACGCTCGATAGAGGACACCACCTCAACCATGCCCTTTTGCGCCAAGATGCCCCCCTCCGAACGGGGGCGCAAGATGTGCGGCAAATCGTCGACACCACAGGGCGGAAAATACAAACCATCTTTGGGGGGCGTTAACTCACAGCCATTGGCCACAGCCGCCATTTCAAGAGCTGACTTGGTGCCATCCAAAAAACTATTGAACATTTGGGCATTGAAATCGCCGCCTGCCACCTGCTCCTGACTAAACCCATAGTGCCCCCACACGGTGTCGGGCGTGCTCTTGTGATAAATCGGCAGGTATTTCGTCCCCTTGCCAGCACAGACTACCTCCATCCCGATGGTGCGCGCCCAATCCACCAGCTCGGCAATCAGAGCAGGCTGATCACCCGATGCCATCGTATAAATAATGCCCGCTTCCTTGGCACGGCGCGCCAGCAAAGGCCCAGCCAAAACATCCGCCTCGACGTTGACCATGATGATGTGCTTGTGGTGTTCGCAACACAACAGCGCGTGTGCAATTCCTGCGGCGGGACTGCCCGTCGCATCAATGACGATATCGACCCAATCACTCGCAATCACAGATGCCGCATCGTCGGTGATGAAGGTGCTGCCATCCTTGGCAGCCTGCGCCAGTGAAGTTGCCGCAAATCGCGCAGACTCCCAACCCACACGCACCAATGATGCTCGCGCACGGTCTGGAGACAGGTCCGCCACCGCAACCAAATGAATCCCCAGCGTACGCGGCGCCTGTGACAAATACATCGAGCCAAATTTGCCCGCCCCGATCACCGCCACACGCACTGGGCGACCTTCAGCAGCACGTGCTTTGAGTTTTTGAATCAACGACATTTCATCTCCTTTGGTATCGTTTTTTTGATTTCCCTGAGTTTACTGAATACAGTATACATGGATACAAAATCAACTCCGAATACAATATACATTGTTATTTTCTGCAATAGAATTTGTATTATTTCAATTTAGCTGTGCACTAATCTACATGAGTACCTTTGACTGGAACGATCTGCAATCATTCTTGGCCATGGCACGCACGGGCAGACTCACCGTTGCTGCTAGACGCATGGGGGTAGATCACTCCACGCTGAGCCGACGCATTGGCGCACTTGAAGAGGCGATGAAGGTCCGACTTTTTGAACGACGGCCAGTCGGCTTTGTACTCACCCCTGAGGGGGAGGCTTTGCTTGGCGATGCGGAAGAGATCGAATCACTGACGGTACGGATGGGCGCAAGGTTGCGCGCTGAAACAGCACATTTAACTGGCAACGTCAGAATCGGAACCCCTGAAGGCTTCGGCACTTATTTCCTAGCCCCGCAATTGGCGCAGTTGTGCAACAAACACCCCGCCCTGAACATAGAGTTGGTTGCCAATCCTCGGTCATTCAGCATGTCTAAACGTGAAGCTGATATCGCTGTCAGCATGGCCCGCCCAAGCCAAGGCCGCGTCTATGCCCGCAAACTCGTCGACTACGGCTTGGGTATTTACGCCAGCCAAAACTATCTTGACGCGCACCCACCCGTGGCAAGCAAAGAGCACCTGCTAGAACACAACTGGATTGGCTATGTAGAAGACTTGATGTGGACCGCTGAGTTGGACTACTTACCCATGGTCAATAGGAACATCCAACCCCGACTGCACATATCCAATGTCATCAGCCAGTTAACTGCCATCGTGGGCGGCGCAGGGCTGGGCGTCTTGCCGCACTTCATGACGAAGGATTACCCAACGCTGGTTCGCGTGCTACCCAACGAGGTACACCTGACGCGCGCCTATTGGCTAATCACGCATCCGGATACCCACGACTTGGCTCGAATCAAAGCTTGCGCCAGCTTTTTGACAGAGCAAGCCAGGTCATTGGGCGAAGATTTTTGGGAAGCCGAATGAGGCGCAGACAAGAAAAAACCGCTATAAATCAAAGACTTATAGCGGTTTTTCATTTACTGGCGGAGTGGACGGGACTCGAACCCGCGACCCCCGGCGTGACAGGCCGGTATTCTAACCAACTGAACTACCACTCCTGGTAGCTGTAACTTTTGCTTGATTGCTTTTAGCAATCAAAGCCAAGTGCTACAAAACTTGGCGACCCTACGGGGATTCGAACCCCGGTACTCACCGTGAAAGGGTGATGTCCTAGGCCTCTAGACGATAGGGTCATAACCTGGACTGTTTCTTTCGAAACTTGTTGCTTCTTTCGAAACGTCTCGACATTTTTGGTGGAGGTAAGCGGGATCGAACCGCTGACCTCTTGCATGCCATGCAAGCGCTCTCCCAGCTGAGCTATACCCCCGTTGGGTGTCGAGAACGATAGTATATCAAGAATTTTAGCGTTTGGTCAAACGCGCCAAAACTTTTTCTTTGCCGCAGAGCCACAACACCGCATCCACCGATGGTGTTTGGGGCGTACCCATCACCAACACACGCACAGGCATGGCGAGTTGCGGCATTTTTAAGCCCAGCTCTGTCAGCACCTCTTTGAAAGCGGCGCTCACATTAGCGGTGTTCCACTCGGTCAATGCACCAAGCTTGGCAGCCAAGGCATCAAGTGCTGGCAACACAGCGGGCGTGATGTGTTTGGCCACATCATCGGCTTGTGGCGTGACATCGTTGTAAAACGCAGCAGCCCAATCGGCCAAGACCAACAAGGTGTCGCAACGGTCTTTGAACAAACCACAAATCGCAGGCAAACGGTCATCCGCAGCGATGCCACGTTTGGTCAGCTCAGCGCTCACCAAAGGTGCCAACGCATCATCGGCCATGGCTTTCAAGTGTTGGGCATTGACCCACTTGAGCTTGGCTTCGTCAAACTGTGCGGCGCTGCGACCCAAGTGGTCGAGGTTGAACCACTCTAAGAACTGAGCACGGCTGAAAATTTCGTCATCGCCGTGACTCCAACCCAAGCGGGCCAAATAGTTGACCATCGCGTCGGGTAGATAACCTTCGTCACGGTATTGCGTCACAGCCTTCGCGCCATTGCGCTTGCTCATCTTCTCGCCTTGCTCGTTGAGCACGGTGGGCAAGTGGGCGTACACCGGCGGTTCTTTGCCAAGGGCTTTGAAGATGTTGATTTGACGAGGCGTGTTGTTCACATGGTCGTCGCCACGGATAACGTGGGTGATGGCCATGTCGATGTCGTCCACCACCACGCAGAAGTTGTAGGTGGGCGTGCCGTCGGGGCGGGCAATGACCAAGTCGTCCAACTCGTCGTTGCTGATTTCAATGCGGCCTTTGACTTTGTCTTCCCACACAACCGAGCCGCCTTGTGGGTTTTTAAAGCGCAACACGGGCTTCACGCCGTCAGGAATTGCAGGCAATGTCTTGCCTGCTTCAGGACGCCAAGTGCCGTCATAGCGTGGCTTTTCTTTGTTGGCCATTTGCTTTTCACGCAAAGCGTCCAACTCTTCCATGCTCATATAGCAGGGGTACACATGGCCAGCAGCCTTCAACTCTTCCAGCACCGCTTTGTAGCGGTCCATGCGTTGCATTTGGTAGAACGGGCCTTCGTCGTGGTCAAGGCCCAACCACTTCATGCCTTCGATGATGACATCCACCGACGCTTGGGTCGAACGCTCAAGGTCGGTGTCTTCAATGCGCAAAATAAAGTCGCCGCCCGTAGCGCGTGCAAACGCCCATGGATACAAGGCCGAACGGATGTTGCCGAGGTGAATAAAGCCAGTGGGTGATGGCGCGAAACGGGTACGAATTTTGGTCATGCAGAAATAAAAATCAAAGGGTATCGAGGCCGCGCAACAGGTCGGCCTTCATGTCGTCTAAATGCTCAAGGCCTGCAGCCACACGAATCAAACCTTGGCTGATGCCTGCAGCTTGGCGTTGGTCTTCCGACAGCTTGCCGTGCGACGTGCTGGCTGGGTGTGTGAGCAAAGTTTTGGTGTCACCCAAGTTGGTACACAGCGAGAGCGTGCGCAGGCTGTCGAGCACATGAAACGTACGGGTGCGCGCTTGCTGCGGGTCAGCCGCTTTCACATCAAACGACAACACCGCACCGCCCATGCCCGACATTTGTTTCATCGACAACGCATGTTGCGGGTGCGACGCCAAGCCTGGGTAATACACGCGAGAAACAGCAGGATGCTGCTCCAGCCACTGGGCCAGTTCATGTGCGCGTGCGCTTTGGGCACGCATGCGAATGTCGAGCGTCTCCAAGCCTTTGAGTACCACCCATGCATTGAAGGGCGACAACACCATGCCGCTGTTTTTCATGACGGGCAGCAGTTTTTCTTTGATGAGTTTTTCGCTGGCACACAATGCGCCCGCCATCACACGGCCTTGGCCATCCAAATACTTGGTGCCCGAGTGCATGACGATGTCAGCGCCCATGGCCATGGGGCGCTGCAGAATAGGTGTCGCAAAACAGTTGTCGACCGCCAGCAAAGCGCCTGCGTTGTGCGCCATGTCGGCCAAGGCAGCGATGTCGCACACCTCGGTCAAGGGGTTAGTAGGCGTTTCAGCAAACAAGATTTTGGTGTTGGGGCGAATGGCAGCTTTCCATGCGGCCAAATCGGTTTGCGGCACCACGGTGGATTCCACACCAAAGCGTGCGAACTCGGAGCCAATGAGCTTCAAGGTCGAGCCAAACATGGACTGCGAATACACCACATGGTCGCCCGCTTTGAGCAAGCTGAACAACATCAGCATCACCGCCGACATGCCCGACGACGTGGCCAAGCAAGCCTCGCTGCCTTCTAGGGCAGCTAAGCGCATTTCAAAACTGCTCACCGTGGGGTTGCCAGAACGGCCATAGGTGTAGCCGTCTTCTTCGCCAGCAAAGCGGCGTGCCGAGGCTTCGGCCGAGGGCTGCACATAGCCGCTGGTGAGGTACAGGGCTTCAGAGTTTTCACCGTATTGACTGCGGTCTGCGGCCAAGCGGACAGCCAAGGTTTCTAAGTGCAAATCGTTGGGTAAAGGGTGCTGGCTCATACCAAGGTCACTCCGAAGGATTGGGCAGCGACAGGCGCGAGTTGTCTTCAGCGCCCTCTTCCGTGCCCACGCGTTTTTCGTTCAAGCGCACGATGTCGCTCACAGACACATCGCCTGTGACGTATACCCCGTCAAAGCATGAGGCATCAAAGCCATCGAGCTTAGGGGCATTGCCCGCAGTGGCGTCACGTACAGCATGCTTCATGGCCTCCACATCTTGGTAAATCAAAGCGTCACAGCCAATGAGTTCACGCACTTCGTCAATGGTGCGGTTGTGTGCAACCAACTCTTCAGGCGTCGGCATATCAATGCCGTACACATTGGGAAAGCGCACAGGCGGCGCAGCGCTGGCCAAATAGACCTTGCGCGCACCGGCGTCGCGGGCCATTTGCACAATTTCTTTACTGGTGGTGCCACGCACGATGGAGTCATCCACCAACAGCACATTGCGGCCTTTGAATTCGCTGGCAATCACGTTGAGCTTTTGGCGCACCGATTTTTTACGCACGCCTTGACCCGGCATGATGAAGGTGCGGCCAACGTAACGGTTTTTCACAAACCCTTCGCGGTAAGGCACACCCAACAAATGCGCCAGCTGTGTGGCGCTCGGGCGACTGGATTCAGGGATCGGAATGATCACATCAATGTCGTTGGGCGGCACGGTGGACACCACGCGCTTGGCCAAGGTCTCACCCAAGTTCAAACGCGCTTGGTACACCGAAATGCCATCCATCGTCGAGTCAGGACGCGCCAAGTACACGTATTCAAAAATACAGGGCTTGAGTTGGGGCGCATCTGCGCATTGCATGAAGTGGGCTTTGCCTGCGAGGTCAATAAACACCGCCTCGCCGGGGGCGATATCGCGCTCAAACATATGGCCCGTACCTTCCAAAGCCACCGACTCACTGGCCACCATGTAGGTGCCATCCGCACCACGGCCAATGCACAAAGGGCGAATGCCAAATGGATCGCGGAAGGCCAACAGGCCGTGGCCTGCAATCATCGAAATAACGGCGTAAGAACCTTTGATGCGACGGTGCACGCGGCGCACTGACTCAAACACATCGTCAGGCTTGAGGGGCAAACCACGCGTGGCCTTGTCAATCTCGTGGGCCAGCACGTTGAGCAAGACCTCAGAGTCGCTCTCGGTGTTGATGTGGCGGTGGTCTTCTGAGAACAGCTCAGCCTTCAACGCATGCGCGTTGGTCAAGTTGCCGTTGTGCACCAACACCAAACCAAACGGCGCATTCACATAAAAAGGCTGCGCCTCTTCTTCGCTGAAGGCGTTGCCTGCCGTGGGGTAGCGCACTTGACCCAAGCCGTTGTTGCCAGGCAAGGCGCGCATATTGCGGGTGCGAAACACGTCACGCACCATGCCCTTGGCTTTGTGCATGAAAAATTTACGGTCCAACTGGGTGACGATGCCTGCGGCATCTTGGCCTCGGTGCTGCAAGAGCAACAAGGCGTCATAGATCAACTGGTTCACAGGTGCGTTGCTTGCAACGCCGACGATGCCACACATTAGGGGAGGTACTTTCCAAAATCAGCCGGTAACACCGGCTTCAACACATGCAAAAACTGTTGCAACCATTGCGCGCCCTGCGCTTGTTTCCAAGCCTCGGTGTCACGCATGGGCGTCATGCCCACCAACACGGTCACGGCCAACAAAATGACCACACCGCGCATCAATCCAAACAAGCTACCAAGCAATCGGTCCAAAGGCCCAAGGCCGACCGCTGAAATGAGTTTCTTGATCACCCAACTGACCAAGACCGTGGCCACCAAGACTGTCACAAACACCACCACAAAGCCAGCGGCATAACGCAACATTTGGCTGCTGCCCTCCATGGGCAACCAAGCGGCCGCCAGCGGGGCGTACATCTGCGACACATAAAACGCAGCCACCCAACCAAGCAGCGACAACACCTCTTGCACAATGCCGCGCCACAGCCCCAGCAAAAACGACAGACCCAAAACGGCCAGCAGAATCCAATCTACGGCCGAAAGTATGTGCATAGCGGGCGTTTAGAGTGTCAAGACTTGCGGCTGCAATTGCAACTGCTTGATCTTGCGAGCCACTTTGTCAGCCTCGTCACGGCTGGTGAAAGGGCCTATGCGCACACGCACACGGCGCCCTTCTTTGCTCTCGATGACTTGGGTGTAGGTGGCGATGCCAGCCTTCTCGAGCTTGCTGCGCGTTTCGCGCAACTTGCCATCGTCCGAGAACGTCCCAGCTTGCACGACAAAGCGAGAACCGGCGTCTTTGCTGTCAGCAGGCTTAGCGGCAGGCTTAGGCTCTGACTTGGCCTCTGTTTTGGCAGGCTCGGGCTTGGTCTCAGCTTTTGGCACCACGGCTGCCACTGCAGCAGCAGCAGCTGCAACAGCAACTTCTGGCTTCAACTCAGCTTTGGGTTTGGCTTCTGCCTTCACTTCGGGCTTAACCTCTGGCACCACTTCTTCTTTCGCATCTAAACCAGCTGCTGCCGACAACGGCTTTTGCTTGGGCGTATCGACCAAAGGTTTGGCTGTAGCACGGTCTGGAATATCCACCGCGATGTCCACCGACACAGCGCGCGGCTGCGTGTCAAACAACAGGGGAAAACCAACCACCCCCAACACCACCAACACCGAAGCACCAATCAAGCGATGGCGGGCGCGGCGGCGCATGACATCCACGCTCTCAGCGGGGGTGTTGCTGGTGTTGCCTTGGGGCTCACCAGCGGGTTGACCGGGCAGTCGAAACTTGAAAAAAGCCATGTAAATGGGGTCTCAGGAGCTCAAATGTGGGGCGTCTAAACGGGGGATGCCATTCGCCAAAATCCCCCCGACCGTGAAGAACGATCCGAAGACCACAATTCTATCAGCGGGGTCTGCCGCGGCCACCGCTGCGTCCAGCGCAGCTTGTGGGTTGGCATGGGTGCTGGCCTGCACATCTTGGCGGAGGTTGCCCGCCTGCCAAACTTCTTGCAGCTGCGTGGCTTTGGCGGCGCGTTCCGTCGGCAAATCGCAGAAATACCAACGGTCAACCAAAGGGCCCACGCGCGCCAACATGGGCGCCACGTCTTTGTCAGCCATGGCACCAAACACCACGTGGGTGGTGGGATAAAAACCCATGGCATCGAGGTTTTCGGTCAATGCGGCCACGGCGTGGGCGTTGTGCGCCACGTCAAACACCAAAGCGGGTTGACCCGGCACGATTTGAAAACGCCCTGGCAGTTCGACCATGGCCAAACCATTGCGAATGGCTTGGGCCGTCACAGGCATTTCGCTGCGCAAGGCCTCCAGCGCGGCCAACACGCCGCTGGCATTGACCAACTGGTTGGCACCACGCAACGCGGGATACGCCAAGCCGCTGTAGCGACGGCCACGCCCTGCCCAGCCCCACTGCTGCTTATCGCCGGTGAAATTGAAATCACGGCCAAACAGCCACAGGTCGGCACCAATTTCGGTGGCGTGGTCGATCACGCTTTGCGGTGGCACAGGATCGCTCACGATGACGGGGCGGCCCGTGCGCATGATGCCCGCCTTCTCGCGGCCAATGGTTTCGCGGTCGTGGCCTAAGAAGTCCATGTGGTCCAAGTCCACACTGGTGATGATGGCGCAGCTCGGGTCAATCACGTTGACCGCATCCAAGCGCCCGCCCAAGCCCACTTCAAGAATGGCCACATCAATGGGCGATGAAGCCATCAAACTCAAAATCGCCAAGGTGGTGAACTCGAAGTAAGTGAGCGACACCTCGCTGCCTTGGCTTCCGTCAATCAATTGCGTTCTTGCAGCTTCAACCCGCGCAAAGTGCGGCAGCAGGTCATCGGGCTGCACGGTTTCGCCATGCACGCGACAACGTTCTTGGAAATGCACCAAATGGGGCGAGGTGTACACGGCTGGGCGGTAGCCCGCTTCCAGCAAACACGCCTCCAACATGGCACAGGTCGAGCCCTTTCCATTGGTGCCTGCCACGGTGATGACGGGGCAATCAAACTTGAGCGCCATGCGCTCGGCCACGGTGCGCACGCGCTCCAGGCCCATGTCGATGTTTTTGGGGTGCAAACGCTCGCAATGCGCGAGCCAACTGTCGAGTGAATTCATCTTTCAATTGTCGCCCACCGCTGCAGACCACTTGGTTTGCGGCATGATTCACCCTATGAGCAAAGCAACCATCACCGTTTACGGCATTCCCAACTGCGACAGCGTCAAAAAAGCCCGCGTGTGGCTGAGCGACCATGGCGTGGACTACGTGTTTCATGACTTCAAAAAACAAGGCGTACCGCCCGATGCGGTGGACCTGTGGCTCCAACATGTGAGCTGGGAGGTGCTGGTCAACCGCAAAGGCACCACCTGGCGCAAACTAGAACCTGCGCTACAAGCCAGCGTGGTGGACAACGCCTCAGCCCGCGGCTTGATGCTGGCACACGCCAGCGTCATCAAACGCCCAGTGCTCGTTCAAGGACACACAGTGATCGTGGGCGTCAACCCCGAGGCATGGGCCAGCGTTATAGGTTGAAGAAGCAACACTGGTTTTACCGCCGCTTTACAGACACCTACAGTGCACAAGCACTACACTTCTGCCAAGTTTTAAAAGGGATACCCCATGAAAAAGACAAACATCCAAATCACCCTGCTCGCAGGCCTGATGGCAACACTGGCCTCTGCAGCTGTGCAAGCCCAAGAAGTGGGCAAAGTCATCTCCAGCACTCCCATCATTCAACAAGTGGCTGTGCCACGCCAAGTGTGTAACAACCAAGAAGTTGTGACAGGTGGTCAAAAGTCTGGCGCGGGTGCCGCCATGGGCGCCATTGCCGGTGGTGTCATCGGTAACCAAATGGGCAAAGGCTCTGGCAATGCCGCAGCCACCATGTTGGGCCTCTTCGGTGGCGCCGTCTTGGGCGACAAGATTGAAGGCCCAGGCACACCTGAAGTGCGTAACGTTCAAAACTGCAGCCAACAAATGTTCTACGAGAACCGCACCATGGCTTACAACGTGGTTTATGAATACGCGGGCAAGCAGTACACCGTGCAAATGCCCCAAGACCCAGGCCCCACGGTGCGTTTGCAAATCACCCCCATGGCGCCAGCCCCTGCCAACACTGGTTACGGCGTTCCCCCAGCAGGTTCTGCGCCTCGCTACTAAAACCTCGACCACACGCCTCTTTTCGGCGTCGTGAACAAGCAAAAGCCGCTGTCAGCGGCTTTTGTCGTTTTGGGTCACCTAAAATCTACGGTTTTGCAATTCCTACAGATACGCACACCATGACCACAGAAAAAATCGACGGCGCCAGCGTCACCACGAAAGCCAATGTTTACTTTGACGGCAAATGCGTCAGCCACGGCCTGACATTGGCTGATGGCACCAAGCTGTCGGTGGGCGTCATCTTGCCCGCAACGTTGACCTTCAACACCGGCGCACCTGAAATCATGGAATGCGTCGGCGGCTTCTGCGAATACAAACTCGACGGCAGCAACGACTGGGTCAAATCCAGCGCTGGCGAAAAATTCAACGTGCCCGGCAACTCGAAGTTCGACATTCGCGTAACTGAGCCCTACCACTACATCTGCCACTTCGGTTAATCGACGGCGGACACACAACACCATGAGCACCATTCTTCAAAACCTGCCCAAGGGCCAAAAAGTCGGCATCGCCTTCTCCGGCGGCCTCGACACCTCTGCTGCCCTGTTGTGGATGAAGCAAAAGGGCGCTGTGCCCTACGCCTACACCGCCAACCTCGGCCAGCCCGACGAGTCGGACTACAACGAAATCCCACGCAAAGCGATGGAATACGGCGCTGAAAAAGCCCGTCTCATCGACTGCCGCCAACAACTCGCCCACGAAGGCATTGCGGCCATTCAGTGCGGTGCGTTCCACATCAGCACCGGTGGCATCACCTACTTCAACACCACGCCTTTGGGCCGTGCCGTGACAGGCACCATGCTCGTGGCCGCGATGAAGGAAGACGACGTCAACATCTGGGGCGATGGCTCGACCTTCAAAGGCAACGACATCGAGCGCTTTTACCGCTACGGTTTGTTGACCAACCCCAGCTTGAAAATCTACAAGCCTTGGTTGGACCAACTGTTCATCGACGAACTCGGTGGCCGCGCTGAAATGTCCGCCTTCATGACCGCCAATGGTTTTGGCTACAAGATGAGCGCCGAAAAAGCCTACAGCACCGACAGCAACATGCTCGGCGCCACCCACGAAGCCAAAGATTTGGAAAGCCTCTCTAGCGGCATGAAGATCGTCAACCCCATCATGGGTGTGCCCTTCTGGCGTGAAGACTGCGTGGTCAAGGCCGAAGAAATCACCATCCGTTTTGAAGAAGGCCAACCCGTTGCACTGAACGGCCAAACCTTTGACTCGCCCGTGGACCTGTTCTTGAAAGCCAACGAAATCGGTGGCCGTCACGGTTTGGGCATGAGCGACCAAATCGAAAACCGCATCATCGAAGCCAAGAGCCGCGGCATCTACGAAGCCCCCGGCATGGCCTTGTTGCACATCGCTTATGAGCGTTTGGTCACCGGCATTCACAACGAAGACACCATCGAGCAGTACCGCATCAACGGCCTGCGCTTGGGTCGCTTGTTGTACCAAGGCCGCTGGTTTGACCCTCAGTCCATCATGTTGCGCGAAACCGCGCAGCGCTGGGTGGCACACGCCATCACAGGCGAAGTCACGCTGGAGCTGCGCCGTGGCAACGACTACAGCATCTTGAACACCGAAAGCCCCAACCTGACTTACGCGCCAGAGCGTTTGAGCATGGAAAAGGTCGAGGACGCACCGTTCACACCGCTGGATCGCATTGGCCAATTGACCATGCGCAACTTGGACATCGTGGACACACGCGCCAAGCTGGGCATCTACGCACACACAGGTTTGCTGTCGTTGGGCGAAGGTGCGGACATGATCAAGTTGGACGGCGGCGCTTCATCTAAGAAGTAATGGCTTCTTGCCCCTCATAAAAAAAGCGACCTTCGGGTCGCTTTTTTTATGTTTAAACCACCACAGGCTCCGGCTCCAACCGAATGCCAAAGCGCTCATACACGCTGGTTTGAATGGCGCGGGCCAAAGTCATCACCTCGCCGCCTGTGCAGGGATGTTCTGTACCACCCACGTTGACCAACACCAACGCTTGTTTCTCGTACACACCCGCATTGCCCACGGTTTTACCTTTCCAGCCGCAAGCGTCAATAAGCCAGCCAGCCGCCAGTTTGATGCGGCCATCGTCTAGCAGATAGTGAACCACTTTGGGCTCACGCGCGATGATGTCGTCGCACTGGTCTTGGGTGACGGTGGGGTTTTTGAAGAAGCTGCCGGCATTGCCAATGACCGCTGGGTCTGGCAGCTTGGCTTGGCGAATGGCGCAGACCCATTCAAAAATCTGCTTCGCCGTGGGGCGACTGATACCCGTCTCGGCCATTTTGCGTTCGAGGTCGAGATAACCCAACACAGGCTTCCAGTCTTTGCGCAGCAAAAACCGCACGCGGGTAATCAACGCTTTGCCTGCTAGACCTAGGCCATTGAGGCCGCTGCTTTCGTGCTTGAACACCGAGTCGCGGTAGCCAAAGGCGCATTGCGCGGCATCGAGGCTGAAGGCTTGGCCGGTGGTCAGGTCAATCGCATCCAGTGAGTGAAAGCGGTCTTGCAGCTCCACGCCATACGCGCCAATGTTTTGCACGGGTGATGCACCCACGGTGCCCGGAATGAGAGCCATGTTTTCTAGGCCTGGCCAGCCGTTGTCCAGCGTCCAAGCCACCAAGTCGTGCCACTTTTCGCCAGCGGCGGCTTCGACCACCCAGGCCTTGTCGGTCTCTTCGACCAAGCGCATGCCTTTGATTTCCACCTTCAGCACCAAGGGCTTCACATCACCGGTCAGCACAATGTTGCTGCCACCACCCAGCACAAACTTAGGCGCATCACGCAAGGCCACATCGGCCAGAACGGCATGCACATCGGCCTCGGCATGCACACGCACCAGTTGCAGGGCTTTGGCCGAAATGCCAAAGCTGTTGTGCGCTTGAAGGGGGGTGTTGGGTTCCACTAACATAGGATAATTGTCTCATTCTGAATTTGAAAGCCGACTGCCATGCCTTCTTTTGACACTGTCCTCGAACCCAATTTGGTTGAAGTGAAAAACGCCGTTGAAAACACATCCAAAGAAATCGCCACCCGCTTCGATTTCAAAGGCACCTCAGCCGCCGTTGAACTCAAAGACAAAGAGATCACCATGTTTGGCGATGCCGACTTTCAGCTCGTGCAAGTCGAAGACGTGCTGCGCAACAAATTGACCAAGCGCGAAGTCGATGTGCGCTTCCTCGACAAAGGCGATGTGCAAAAAGTGGGCGGGGACAAGGTCAAACAAGTCATCAAAATCCGCAACGGCATTGAAACCGAAGTGTCCAAAAAGATTCAGCGTTTGCTCAAAGACAGCAAGATCAAAGTGCAAGCCGCCATCCAAGGCGACGCGGTACGCGTGAGCGGCACCAAGCGCGACGATTTGCAAGCGGCTATGGCCTTGATTCGCAAAGACATGACCGACTTGCCTTTGTCGTTCAACAACTTCCGCGATTAAGCCGCGTCTTTCTTAGACCCAATCTTCGACTCTTGGCCCGAGACCAAACGGGCCATGTTGTCTTTGTGGCGCATCAGCAGCAACGCACTCATCACCATCACAGCCAGCAACTCGGCTTCGCTCATTTGCCAGACGATTTGGTGACCCATCAAGTAGTACGCGGGGGCCAGCAACGAGGCCAACAAAGCCGCCAGTGATGAGTAGCGAAACACAAACGCCACCAGCAACCAAGTGCCCATCACTGCGGCACCGAGCAAGGGCTCCACACCAAACAAAATACCTGCGGCTGTGGCCACGCCCTTGCCACCTTTGAAGGCAAAGAACACCGGCCACAAGTGACCGATGAACGCAGAGATGGCGACCAAGGCCACTGCGCGGTCATCCAAACCAAAGGCTGGGCCATACAGCTTGACCAACAGCACAGGAAAGTAACCCTTGAGCGCGTCAAACAACAAGGTGGCCATGGCCGCTTGTTTGTTGCCCGAGCGCAGCACGTTGGTAGCGCCTGGGTTTTGGCTGCCGTAAGTGCGCGGGTCGTCTAAGCCCATCACGCGGCTCACGATGACCGCGAAGGACAGCGAGCCCACCAAATACGCGCCGAGGGTGAGCAACACCACAACGGAAGAATCTTCAAACATCTGTCTATCCTCTTTTTAATTTTTATTGTGCAGGGTCGCGCATATCCCAACGGATCGCATCAATCGCAGCCAACACCTCTGGCGACAAAGTAGTGCCCCACGCGTCCAAATCGGCATCGAGTTGTGCGAGTGACGTCACACCAATGATGGTGCTGACCACTTGCCACTTGGTGTAACAAAACGCCAGCGCCATTTGCGTGGGCGTCATGCCGTTTTCCAGCGCCAGCGCGTTGTAGCGGCGTGCCGCCTCCAGCGATTCAGGACGCCCCCAGCGTTGCTTGCGCACGCTTTCGTAACTCGAAATACGGGCTCCCTTGGGTGCGTCTGCGCCTGTGATGCCACTGGCGTCGTACTTGCCAGTCAGCAAGCCAAAGCCCAAAGGTGAATACGCCAACAGCGACACATTCAAACGGTGACAGGTTTCGTCCAAACCGTTTTCATACGTGCGGTTGATCAAGCAATACGGGTTTTGCGTGGTGGCCACGCGTGGCAAACCGTGCTGCTCGGCCAAGCGCACAAACTCATGCACGCCATACGGCGTTTCGTTGGACAAGCCCACATGGCGCACCTTGCCCGCCTTCACCAACTGCGCCAGCGCTTCGAGCTGAGCATGAATCGGGGTCTCAGACGTTTCTTTTTTGGGGTCGTAGTACACACCGCCAAACGCAGGCACATGGCGCTCGGGCCAGTGGATTTGGTAGAGGTCAATCACATCCGTTTGCAAGCGGCGCAAGCTGCCTTCGCATGAGGTGACGAAATCTTTCACGGTCAAACCCATGTGATCGCGAATCCAAGGCATGCCGCGGGATGGACCTGCCACTTTGGTGGCCACCACCAGTTTTTGACGTGCACCTGGATTCTTGGCGAACCAGTTGCCAATGATGGTTTCGGTATGACCACAAGTCTCGGCCTTGGGCGGCACCGAATACATCTCCGCCGTGTCGATGAAGTTCACACCACGCGCCAGCGAGTGGTCGAGGATGGCATGCGAATCGGCTTCGTTGACTTGCTCGCCAAAAGTCATGGTGCCCAAGCAAATGGGCGTGACGTGCAAATCGCTGGTGCCCAGCTGTACGAGAGGAAAAGTCATGGGTTCACTCCGAGGTGGGAGGCTGATGAAAACGCTACAAGTCTAAAGCCTCGAAGACCTCTCGTTCGGCCTTACTCATTTGGCTTTGGCACGTTCCTCTTCTTGCAAACGCAGCACGCGGCGTTGCACCTTGCCCGTGGTGGTCATGGGCAGCTCACGAATGAACTCAATCTCTTTGGGATATTCATACGGCGCGAGCTTGCCGCGTACATGCAGCTGCAGATCGGCCACCAAAGCATCGCTGGCTTCATGGCCGGGGGCCAACACCACATAGGCTTTGACCAAGGCCCCACGCTCGGCATCGGGCTTGGGCACCACAGCGGCATTGGCCACAGCGGGGTGCTTGACCAAGCAATTTTCAATTTCGCTAGGACCGATGCGGTAGCCCGCGGCTTTGAACACATCGTCGGCGCGACCTTGGTACCACAGGTAGCCGTCTTCATCGCGCACCGCCATATCGCCCGTGCGGCACCAATCACCGGTGAACTTGGCCAACGTGGCTTTGTCGTTCTTCCAATAGCCCAAAAAGAAAATTGGGTCAGGCTGGCCATGTTGGTTGTAGCGGTTCAGTGCCACATCACCGGGTACGCCTGCAGGGCATTCATGGCCGTCTTCGTCAATCACTGCCACGCGGTGGCCGGGATAGCCCTTGCCCATACTGCCGGGCTTGGCGGGCCAGCCGACGCCTGCACGGAAGGCCCCCAAACCGCCGCCGGGCCGCCCCAAGGCGGTTTGCGCCCCCTCGGGGGGCAGCGAGGACACGTCAGTGCCGAGCGTGGGGGCCCATTCCATCGCGCAGTTGCCCACGATGTAGTTGATTTCGGTTTGGCCAAACATCTCGTTCACAGTGACGCCCAGCTGCGTTTGGCAATAGCCAAAGACCGCGTCGCCCACAGCCTCGCCCGCACTCATGATGGCTTGCAACTTCAGCTTGAATTCATAGCGCGGCTCTGGGTAGGCCTTCATCATGGCCTTCAAGGCGGTGGGGAACAAAAACGTGTGCGTCACGCCGTGCTGTTGCATGAGTGTGAATGCGAGCTCGGGGCTGAAGCGCCCATGCCACGCCACGATGGGACGACCAAAGTACAGCGTGGGCAACAAAGCATCCATCAAGCCGCCCGTCCACGCCCAATCGGCGGGGGACCAAAACACGGCGGCACTGCCTGTGGGCAAGTGCGAGGACGCCTTGGATGCCAAAGCACTTGGCGCACCAGTAAGTGTTGATGGGCCCGCCACTGTTGCAAACCCAAACCAGTTTTGGCTGCACAAAAAGCCCGTCAAGTTACCGATCAAGGCACGGTGCGGAATCAACGCGCCTTTGGGCGGACCCGTGGTGCCGCTGGTGTAAATCAACACCGCACCTTCGTCGGCTTTGGTTTGCACCGCCGTGAAGCTGCGCTGCTGCGCCGCAATGGCGCTGGCGTAATCCACATCCACGTGCAACATGTCGGCGGCGTTGCTCAGCTCGACCCCAATCACCTCTCGCAGCGCGGGGCACTGCGCGCGCACCGCCAGCACATTGCTCACCGACGAGGCATCCACGAGGGCCACCACAGCCTCGCTGTCTTGCAGGCGGTATTCCAAGGCTTCGGGACCAAACAACAGCGAGAGTGGCATGGCCACCGCGCCCATTTGCATCACCGCCACATAGGCCACTGCGGTTTCAAAGCGTTGTGGCAGCACGATGGCCACACGGTCGCCGCGTTGCACGCCAAGGTCTGTTAATACATGGCTCAGCGCATCGGCGGCTTGCTGCAATTGGGCATAGGTGTAGTGGTGTGGGGCCATGACATCGCCATCTGCCGCTGCGTGCGCGATGATGGCCACACGTTGGGCCGCATCAGGCTGCGCCGCCCAGCGTCGGCTGCACACCTCGGCCATGTTGAAGTGCGCTGGCACTTGCCAGCCAAAGCCCTGCTGCATTGCTTCGTAAAAATCGGCCATGTCTCGTGTCCTTATGATTCAAAGAATGTACCCAATCCAAAAGCCTTCGCGCAGCGAGTTTGTCCCCATCCGTCACCTGCGTTACCACGTGTTGCAGTGGGGCACGCCCGCTCCCAACAAAACGCCGTTGGTCATGGTGCATGGCTGGATGGATGTAGCGGCATCGTTTCAGTTTGTCATCGACGCCCTGCAACACGACCACTGGATCATCGCCCCCGACTGGCGCGGTTTTGGTTTGACCGAAACGCCCCACACCGACCACTTTTTCTTCCCCGACTATCTGGCTGACCTCGACCACTTGCTCACCCACTACGCGGGCGATGCCCCAGTCCACCTGCTGGGCCACAGCATGGGCGGCCATGTGGCCACGATGTACGCCGGCATTCGGCCTGAGCGCATCCAAACGCTCATCAACCTCGAAGGTTTTGGCATGCCCGCCACCCGTCCCACGCAAGCGCCAGGCCGTTTGGCCAAATGGATGGATGAGCTCAAAGCCGTTCAGCGCGGCGAGATGGACCTCAAGCCCTACCCCAACTTAGAGGCGGTGGCACAACGCCTGATCAAGACCAACCCACGCCTAGGCACAGACAAAGCCCATTGGCTGGCCCAACACTGGGCACGCGCCAACGACCAAGGCGAGTGGCGCATCTTGGGCCATGCGGGGCACAAAGTGGTCAACGCCCAGCTTTTCAAAACCGATGAAACCCAAGCCATTTACGAACGCATCACCGCACCCACCTTGTGCGTGGTGGCCAGCACCGACAGCATGAGCCAGTGGTGGAAGGACAGCTACACCTTGGACGAATTCATGCAGCGCATTGCCGCCGTGCCCAAGCTCACCCACGCCGTGATTGAGGAAGCCGGCCACATGCTGCACCACGACCAGCCAGAACAACTAGCGGGCTTGATAGAAGACTTCTTAAGTCTTCAACCTGTCATTTAAGTCAGTAAGATTCGGCACTTAATGATGAATAAAAGTGCCATAACCGTCCTCGCCGTCACATGGCTGTGGGGTCTAGGTACCGCCTGGGCGGCAGACGGTGGCAATTTGTACGACTGGCAACCCTGCCCTCGAAGCTTGGCCATCGAAGGTGGCCAGCAGCCCAGCAAAAAGTGGGACTTGACCCTCTCCCCCTACACCCACCACTGGCACGCCAGCACAGAGCATCGCCCCGTGAAACTGGTCGCCATGGACAGCCACCTCGCGGGGGGCCGTTTCTGTGGCTTGGCTCTGTTCACCAACTCCTTCGGTCAAGAGTCGGCCTACTTGTACGTAGGTCAGCAGTGGGACCGTCTTTTTGGTGTGCCCCAGCTGTTCAGTAAAGTGTCTTTGGGGTTGCTGTACGGCTACCGCGATCAATACAAACACAAAGTCGAATTCAACCAACTGGGTGTAGCGCCTGTCATCATTCCGTCCTTGGGTTATGCCTTCACCCAGCAAGACTCAGCGCAAGTGTTTGTGCTTGGCACGGCGGGTGTTTTATTTGCTTACGCGCGCAGCTTCTAAGAACCGGTCTGAACGTGAGAAAATCTGTGGTTTCCCCAGATACATAAAGAAGACCCCATCATGGAAGCAGAACGCATCAACCTCATTGGATCTACCCTCGCCGACCTGAGCGTGCGCACGGTAGATCTCCGGAGGTATCTTTGACTACGATGCCAAATCTGAACGCCTGCGCACTGTCAACGCATCGCTAGAAGACCCCACCATTTGGAACGACCCCAAAAAAGCCCAAGAGCTGGGTCGTGAAAAGAAGGCCCTCGATGGCGTGGTCGTCACCCTCACCCGCCTCACGCAAGAGCTGGCAGACAACGCTGAGTTGTTTGAAATGAGCAAAGCCGACAACGACGAAGAAGGTTTGCTCACCATCGAAGCCGACACACAAGGCTTGGTCAAAACCATCGAAGAGCTCGAATTCCGCCGCATGTTCAGCAACGAGGCAGACCCGCTCAATTGCTTCTTGGACATCCAAGCCGGTGCCGGTGGTACCGAAGCCTGCGACTGGGCCAGCATGTTGCTGCGCCAGTACCTCAAGTACGCCGAACGCAAAGGCTTCAAAACCACCGTGGAAGACGAATCCCCAGGTGACGTTGCGGGCATCAAAGGCGCCACCATCAAAATTGAAGGCGAATACGCCTTTGGTTTGTTGCGCACCGAAACCGGCGTGCACCGCTTGGTGCGTAAGTCACCGTTCGACAGCTCGGGCGGTCGCCACACCTCGTTTGCATCTGTCTTTGTGTACCCGGAGATTGACGATTCGATCGAGATCGACATCAACCCATCTGACGTGCGTACCGACACCTACCGTGCCTCGGGCGCGGGTGGTCAGCACATCAACAAAACCGACTCTGCCGTGCGCTTGACCCACATCCCCACCGGCATCGTGGTGCAGTGTCAAGATGGCCGTAGCCAGCACAGCAACCGTGACGTGGCGTGGAAACGCCTGCGCTCGCGCCTGTATGACCACGAAATGCGCAAGCGCCAAGAAGAGCAACAAAAGCTCGAAGACACCAAAACCGATGTGGGCTGGGGCCATCAAATTCGCAGCTATGTGTTGGACAACAGCCGCATCAAAGACTTGCGCACCAACGTCGAAATTTCGGCCACACAAAAAGTGTTGGACGGCGACTTGGACGCCTTCATCGAAGCGTCCCTCAAGCAAGGTATTTAAGGAACATCATGTACCGTGAAGGCACAGCCCCATTGATTCAACGCGCCGACTACACCGCGCCTGCGTTTTGGATTGACACCGTCGATCTGACGTTTGACTTGGACCCCGCCAAAACCCGCGTGCTCAACAAAATGCGCGTGCGCCGCAACCCCGACGTGGCGGCCCAGCCCCTGCGTTTGGACGGCGATGAGCTCAACCTCGCACGCGTTTTGGTGAACGGCCAAGGCACCTCGTTCAAGATGGACGGCAGCCAGTTGGTGCTGGAAAACTTGCCCGAAGGCCACGAGGCCTTTGAGCTGGAAATCTTCACCACCTGCTTGCCTGCGAAGAACACCAAGCTCATGGGCTTGTACGTCAGCAACGACTCGTTCTTCACGCAGTGCGAGGCTGAGGGCTTTCGCCGCATCACGTATTTCTTAGACCGCCCCGATGTGATGTCGCACTACAGCGTCACGCTGCGTGCTGACAAAAAAGCATTTCCCGTGTTGCTGAGCAACGGCAACTTGATGGACGAAGGCTCGCTGGAAGACGGTCGACACTTCGCCCGTTGGGTCGATCCCCACAAAAAACCTTGCTACTTGTTTGCCTTGGTGGCAGGCCAGTTTGTGTGCCGCGAGCAGCGCGTCAAAGCGCCATCGGGCAAAGAACATTTGTTGCAAGTGTTTGTGCGCTCGGGCGACTTGGACAAAACCGAACACGCCATGAACTCGCTCATGGCCAGCATCAAGTGGGACGAGCAGCGCTTTAACTTGAGCCTCGACTTGGAACGCTTCATGATCGTCGCCACCAGCGACTTCAACATGGGCGCCATGGAGAACAAAGGCCTCAACATCTTCAACACCAAGTTTGTATTGGCCAACTCTGCCACCGCCACCGACATGGACTACGCCAACATCGAGAGCGTGGTCGGTCATGAATACTTCCATAACTGGACCGGCAACCGCGTGACCTGCCGCGACTGGTTCCAGCTCTCACTCAAAGAAGGCCTCACGGTTTTCCGCGACCAAGAGTTCAGCCAAGACTTGGCTGCTGCAGCGCTGAAAGACAACGCGCTTGGCAACGAGCATGGTTTATCAGCGGCGGCGTCGGCCAAAGCCGTCAAACGCATCGAAGACGTGCGCTTGTTGCGCACCGCACAGTTCCCAGAAGACGCAGGCCCCATGGCCCACCCCGTGCGCCCTGACAGCTATGTAGAGATCAACAACTTCTACACCGTCACGATTTACGAAAAAGGCTCAGAGGTCGTGCGCATGATGCAGACCCTGACTTCGCGTGAAGGCTTTGCCAAAGGCATGGCTTTGTATTTCGAACGCCATGATGGTCAAGCCGTCACCTGCGACGACTTTGCCCAAGCGATTGCCGATGCCAACCCAAGCTCAGCCTTGGCCACACACTTGACGCAGTTCAAGCGTTGGTACGCACAAGCCGGCACGCCGCGCGTGCAAGCCGCTGGCAGCTACAACGCCGACACACGCACCTATACACTGAACGTGAGCCAAAGCTGCCCACCCAGCCCAGGCCAAGACCACAAAGAACCGTTTGTCATCCCAGTGCAATTTGGTTTGCTGGGTGCCGATGGCCGCGAGGTACTTCCCACACAGCTTTTGGTGCTGACCGAAACCACACAAAGCTTCACATTCACAGACTTGTCCTTGCAAGCCGGTGAAGAACCTGTGCCCTCTATCTTGCGCGGCTTCAGTGCCCCAGTGGTGTTGGAAAAAGACTTCACCGCCACACAGCTGCTCACGCTCTTGGCACACGACACCGACCCGTTCAACCAATGGGAAGCCGCACAACGCCTGTGCCTGAACGCTGCACTCACTGCTGTGGCGGGCAGCGACGCACCCACGCACGTGTTGGATGCCGCCTTGGTGCAAGCCCTGCGCACCGTGCTGCGCAACCCTGCGTTGGACGCTGCGTTCAAAGAGCTGGTGCTCACCCTGCCCTCTGAAACCTACATCGCCGAACAGCTGGATGTGGTGGACCCTCAACGCATCCACGCGGTGCGCGAAGGCATGCGCACGCAACTCGCCCGCGAGCTGCACGACGACTGGGCTTGGGCCTTCGATGCCCACAAAGACAACGGCGCCTTCAGCCCCGACCCCGTGTCGAGTGGCCGCCGCGCTTTGAGTGGCATGGCCCTCACCATGTTGTGCTTGGACGCACGCACCAGTGGTGACGTGGTGTGGCCAGGTCGCACCTACCAGTGCTTCAAAGATGCCCACAACATGACCGACCGCTTCAACGCCTTGAGCGCTTTGGTGGGCTCGGGTCACGAGCTAGCAGGCGATGCCCTGCAACGCTTCTACAACCTGTTCCACAACGAAGCCTTGGTGATGGACAAGTGGTTTGCCCTGCAAGCCGGCAGCACCGACCGTGGTGGCAACATCTTGTCGCTGGTGCGCAACCTCATGTTGCACCCTGACTTCCACATCAAAAACCCCAACCGCGCACGCAGCCTGATCTTCAGCTTCTGCAGTGCCAACCCTGGCGCCTTCCACCGCACCGATGCGGCGGGCTATGTGTTCTGGAGCGAACGCGTGTTGGAGCTCGACGCCATCAACCCCCAAGTCGCTGCCCGTTTGGCACGCGCCTTGGACCGTTGGTCCAAACTGGCCGAGCCCTACCGCACCGCTGCGCACGAAGCCATCAAACGCGTCGCCGCCAAAACCGATTTAAGCAACGACGTACGCGAAGTGGTTTCGCGCGCGCTCTCCAACTAAGGACTTGCCATGAGTGTTTCTCTCACCCGCTATCTGGTCGAACAACAACGCGCCAAAGGCCTCATCCCCTCAGAGCTGCGCTTGTTGCTCGAAGTCGTGGCACGCGCTTGCAAGAGCATCAGCCACGCCGTGAACAAAGGTGCCTTGGGCAGCGAACTGGGCGACGTCATGGGCTCGGCCGGCAGCGAAAACGTGCAAGGCGAAGTGCAAAAGAAACTCGACATCATCGCCAACGATGTGTTGATCGAAGCCAACGAATGGGGCGGCCACTTGGCGGCCATGGCGTCCGAAGAAATGGACAGCATCCACGTCGTGCCCAACCGCTACCCCCAAGGCGAATACCTCTTGATGTTTGACCCACTCGATGGCTCCAGCAACATTGAAGTCAACGTCAGCATCGGCACCATCTTCAGCGTGCTCAAAAAAGTGGACCCCAGCAAAGGCGTGAGCGAAGACGACTTCTTGCAACCCGGCACCCAACAAGTGGCCGCAGGCTACTGCGTGTACGGCCCACAAACCACCTTGGTGTTGACTGTGGGCGACGGCGTGGCCATGTTCACCTTGGACCGCGAGCAAGGCTCATTTGTGTTGACGCAAGAAAACGTCAAAGTGCCAGCCGACACCAAAGAGTTCGCCATCAACATGAGCAACATGCGCCACTGGGACGAACCCGTGAAGCGTTACATCGACGAGTGCTTGCTGGGCGAAGAAGGCCCACGTGGCAAAAACTTCAACATGCGTTGGATCGCCTCCATGGTGGCCGATGTGCACCGCATCCTCACCCGCGGCGGCGTGTTCATGTACCCCTGGGACAAGCGCGAGCCAGGCAAAGCCGGCAAGTTGCGCCTGATGTACGAAGCCAACCCCATGAGCTGGTTGATTGAGCAAGCCGGTGGCGCCTCCACCAACGGCCGTCAACGCATCTTGGACATTCAACCCACAGAGTTGCACCAACGTGTCAGCGTGATCTTGGGTTCCAAGAACGAAGTGGACCGCGTGACCAGCTATCACACACAAAAGTGATGACCAACTAAGTCAGACACGGCCCAACAAAACGCCCGCATCATGCGGGCGTTTTTTCTTGTGCATGCTCGATGACTTGCTACACCCCAACGTAGCGATGCCACAACCCGTGGTCAGCCTCTAGCGCCGCAGACGCGCCCTGCCACACCACACGCCCACGTTCGATGATGGTGTGCTGGTCGGCCAGCTTGACCAGCTTTTGCACATACTTGTCGATGACCAAAATGCTTTGACCTTCACCGCGCAAGGTGTGCAAGCAACGCCAAATGTCTTCACGCACCAAGGGGGCCAAGCCTTCGGTGGCTTCATCGAGCACCAGCAAGTGGGGGTTGGTCATGAGGGCGCGGCCAATGGCCAACATTTGTTGTTCACCGCCCGAGAGTTGGTTACCCATGTGGCGGTGGCGTTCAGCCAAGCGCGGGAACAACGCATACACGCGCTCTAGCGTCCATGGGTTGGAACTGCTGTTGCGGTTGGCCGCAAAGGCCAACAGGTTTTCTTGCACCGAGAGCGTTGGGAAAATTTGTCGACCTTCAGGCACCACGGCTAGCCCCATGCGTGCAATGCGGTCGGGGCTGTAGCCCTCAACACGCTCGCCACAAAAACGTACCGTGCCCGACAACGCGGGTGTGAGGCCCAAGATGGAACGCACGGTGGTGGTTTTGCCCATGCCGTTGCGCCCCAGCAAGGTGGACACGCCGCCGGCTTCGATAGACAAGCTGATGCCAAACAACACTTGGCTGCTGCCATAGCCGCTGTGCAAGTCGTGAACTTCTAACAAGGCGCTCATGGTTTATTCGTCGCCTAGGTAAGCGCGCTTCACAGCTGCGTCGTTTTTAATCTGCTCTGCCGTGCCACACGCCATGACTTGGCCCGAGACCAACACCGAGATGGTGTCGGCCAAGCGAAACACCGCATCCATGTCGTGCTCGACCAGTAGCAGCGTGGTGTCGCCACGCAAGCTTTGCAGCAGTTGCACCATGCGCTCAGATTCATCGGGGCCCATGCCTGCCATGGGTTCATCGAGCAACATTAATTTGGGTGATGTGGCCAACGCCAAGCCCACTTCGAGTTGACGCTGCTCGCCATGCGACAGCGCACCTGCGGGCTGCATGAGTTGCGCTTGCAAGCCCACGCGTTCGGCCACCTCGGCGGCGCGTGCATAACGTGCGTGTTCGCTGCGTACAGCGCGCCAAAACTGAAAGCTACTGCCCTCGCCCGCTTGAATGGCCAATGCCAAGTTGTCTTGCACGGTGAGGCGCGTGAACACGCTGGTGATTTGGTACGAGCGCACCAAGCCCAAACGTGCACGTTGGTGCATGGCCGTGTGCGTGAGGTCAGCACCGTCAAACACAATGCCGCCTTCGTCGGGTGACAAAGCGCCTGAGATTTGGTGAATGAGTGTGGTCTTGCCTGCGCCATTGGGACCAATGAGCGCATGAATTTCGCCGCGCTTGACCAGCAAGCTGGCATGGTCCGTCGCAGCCAAGCCCCCAAAGCGTTTGACCAAGTTGTCCACGTGCAGCAAGGGCGCGCTCATGGCGGGTCCTTTCGCTGCAAGCGTTGCAACACGCTGGTGAGGCCATTGGGTGCGAGCAACACCACCGCCAACAGCAAAGCACCTAAGCCGAGCTGCCAATGGATGGTGAAGTGGCTCAAGGTTTCTTCCAACAACAAGAACACCACCGCACCCCACACACCGCCATACAAGTGGCTCACGCCACCCAAGATGACCATCATCATCAACAGGCCCGATTGGCTCCACTGCATGAGCGCAGGGCTGACAAAGCCGCCCTGATTGGCCAGCAGCGCACCGGCTAAACCGGCCAAGGCACCGGCCATCACAAACGCAGCCAGCTTGTAGCGGTACACCGCATAGCTCAGCGCTTGCATGCGCACCTCGTTTTCGCGAATGGCTTGCAGCACATGGCCAAAGCGCGCATTCAACACACGAGCCACGGCATAGATGGCCGCCACGCACACAGCCAGCACCACGTAATAAAAACTGGTGTCGTCATTGATGTCCACAAACGGAATTTGCGAACGCCCCGCCAACGACAAACCATCATCACCGCCATAGGCTTTGATGGAAATGGTGAGGTAGTAAATCATCTGGGCAAAGGCCAGCGTGATCATGATGAAGTACACGCCTTGCGTGCGCAGGCTGATGGCACCGATGAGCAACGCAAACAGCGCGCTCACCACCATCGCCGCAGGCCACAACACCCACGCATCCGTCACCCCCATTTGCGTGAGGATGGCCACGCTGTACGCGCCCACACCCACAAACGCAGCATGGCCAAAGCTGACCATGCCACCAAAACCCAAAATGACATTGAGGCTGGTCGCAGCCAAGGCAAAAATCAAAATGCGGCTGGCCAAGGCAATGTAAAAACTCTCGCCTGCTGCGTTGGCGATGAACGGCAAGGCCACCAACAGCAGCAACGCAGGCACACTCCAGCACCACTGCAAGGTGTGGTCGAGCGAGGTGCTTGAAGACGAATTAGCCATGCATCAATTAACCATGGGTGGGAAACAAACCACGCGGCTTGAAGAACAACACCGTGGCCATGAGCATGTAAATCAAGATCGACGCCACAGCAGGGCCAGCGCTCGACGCGGCCTCGGCACTGAGCAGTGAGTCAAACAACATGGGTACCAAGGTGCGCCCTGCTGTGTCCACCACACCCACCAACATAGCGCCTAAGAACGCACCGCGAATCGAGCCAATGCCTCCGATGACGATGACCACAAAAGCCAAAATCAAAATGCTCTCGCCCATGCCCACTTGCACCGCCAGCAGCGGGCCCAACATGCCGCCCGCAATGGCGCACAACGCGGCACCCACACCAAACACAGCGGTGAACAAGCGCGTCACGTTGCTGCCCATGGCCAAAGCCATTTCGCGATTGGCCGCACCCGCGCGCACTTGCATGCCCACGCGCGTGCGCGTGATGAGCACGTACAAAAACAAAGCCACGGCCAAGCCCACACCAATGATGAACAAGCGATAGGCGGGATAGAAAAAGCCGCTCACCAATTCCACAGGGCCGCTGAGCGCCGCTGGTGGGTTGAGCGTGATGGGCTGTGCGCCCCAAATCAAGCGCACGGTTTCGTTACACATCAAGAGGATGGCAAAGGTGCCCAGCACTTGCGAGAGGTGGTCACGCTCATAGAGGCGGCGCAGAACAGAAACTTCGAGCAACACGCCAAACAGCGCAGCGCCCGCCACACCTGCGCCCAGCCCCAGCCAAAAAGAATCAGTGGCCGCAGCCACCGTGGCAATGAGGTAGGCACCCACCATGTAGAGCGAACCATGCGCGAGGTTGATCATGTCCATGATGCCAAACACGAGCGTCAAGCCCGCGGCCAGCAAGAACAACATCAACCCAAACTGCAAGCCGTTGAGCGATTGCTCAAACAGCAAAATCCCATCCATGTTTACAGGCTAGGCATCTTGCAGCTGGCTGCATAGGCGTCGGCGTGGCCTTTGAACACAGGACTCAACGTACGGTTGGTCACGCGGCCTTTGGCGTCTTTGGTGATGACGCGCAAGTAATAGTCTTGAATCGGGAAATGGTTGCTGTTGAACTTGAACGCACCACGCACCGAATCAAACTTGGCGGCTTCCAAGGCTTTGCGCACGGCAGCTTTGTCGTCGAGCTTGCCTTTGCTCTCACGCACGGCGGCTTCGATCAAGCGAGCAGCATCAAAGCCTTGCGCTGCGTACAGCGTGGGCAAGCGGCCATAGGCTTTCTCGAACTCAGCCACAAACTTTTTGTTGGCCGCGTTGTCCATGTCGTGGCCCCACTGCGAGGTGTTGAACATGCCGAGCATGGGATCGCCCACAGCTTTGATGACGTCTTCATCGCCTGAGAAGCCTGGGCCAAACAAGGTGATGTCCTTAGACAAACCTGCACCCACAAACTGCTTGATGAAGTTGATGCCCATGCCGCCGGGCAAGAAGATGTACACCGCGTCTGGCTTGGTGGCACGCAGCTTAGACAGCTCGGTGCCGTAGTCGAGTTGGTTCAAAGCGGTGTAGGTCTCTGACGCCACTTCACCTTTGAAGAAACGCTTGAAGCCAGCGATCGCATCCTTGCCTGCGGGGTAGTTGGGTGCGATCAACGCAACCTTTTTAAAGCCTTTGTCGGTCACCACTTTGCCCACGGCTTCGTGCATGTTGTCGTTTTGGTAGGACGCGCTGAAGAAGTAAGGGTTGCACTGCTCGCCCGCGTATTGCGAAGGGCCCGCATTGGCACTGATGTAAAACGTTTTGGATTGGAAGGTGGGCGCGCCCACCGCCAACATGACGTTGGAGAACACGATGCCCGTCATGAAGTCGACCTTGTCGCGCTTGACCAAACGGTCTGCGGTTTGGCGGCCCACATCGGGGCTGGCTTGGTCGTCGGCCACGATCACATCCACGGCGCGACCAGAAAACTTGCCACCCGACAGTTTGACCGCGAGCTGAAAGCCATCACGGATGTCCACGCCCAAACCTGCGCCGGGGCCTGACAAGGTGCTGAGCAAACCGACCTTCACAGTCGCGTCGTTTTGCGCAAAACCCGATGCGCAAGCCAAGCCCAAACTCAGGGCAATCAAAGAACGGCGAAAAGCGTGCATGAACAAGTCTCCAAATATGAGGGCCAGATTTTAAGTTGGCTATCATTCTCCCCCATGAAACTCCTGACCTGGCCCGTTCCTGCCCTGCTTGCTTGGGGTTCGTCATGGCTCCTCTTCAAGGGCCTGCAAGTGGTGGGCTTGAGCGAAGTCATCGCCTTCATCGTGGCCACATGTTTGGGTGGTTTCTTAAGCGCTTTGGCGCACACCCCCATGCGCAAGGCCTTGATCGTGTTGGGCTTCCCACTCTCCATGGCCGCGTCATCGGCCACCTTGAACGTGCCACCGATTGGCTGGCTGTTTTTGCTGGGCCTCATCGTGTTGGTCTACCCACGCAAGGCATGGCGTGATGCGCCGCTGTTTCCCACCCCCAAAAGAGCCCTGCGTGAATTGCAGCAACACATCGTGCTGCCCGCAGGCGCACGCATCTTGGATGCAGGCAGTGGCATGGGTGACGGTTTGTTGGCTTTGCGTGATGCGTTCCCGCGGGCCGAGCTGCACGGCGTCGAAATGAGCTGGCCGCTGCGCGTGCTCAGCGCCATGCGCTGCTCGTTTGCACGCATTCGTCAGGGCGATATCTGGTTGGTCGATTGGCGCAGCTTTGACATGGTGTATCTCTTCCAGCGCCCTGAGAGCATGCCCCGCGCTGTAGAAAAGGCCGAAGCCGAATTGCGCCGTGGTGCGTGGCTGGTGAGTCTAGAGTTTGAAGCGCAAGAGCTGATTCCCAGCGCCATCCTGACCTGCCGCGATGGCCGCCCCGTGTGGATGTATCAGGTCCCGTTTAACCGACGGGCAAATGGACGCGGCTGACCAGTAGCTTGTCAATGCGTCGACCATCCAAGTCGATCACTTCAAAGCGCCACTCGCCAAAAACCACCACATCGGCCACCGTGGGCAGCTCACCAGAAATGGCCATCACCAAACCGGCCACCGTGTTGTAAATGCCGCGGTCTTCGTCTGGCAATTCTTTGATGTTCAAACGTGCTTTAAATTCGGTCACGGGCATCAGGCCATCGACCAACCAAGAGCCGTCTTCGCGCTGTGTGGCCCAAGCCTCATCGGCAGGCGTGGCTTGCAGGAGTTCGCCCGTGATGGCTTCGAGCAAATCACGGGGCGTGAGCAACCCATGCACCACCCCGTATTCGTCCACCACCAGCACCATGCGACCGTGCGCAGTCGCACGTTCGGCGGGCTTGCGAAACTGCTCTAACAAATCCAAACCACTCAAGGTTTCAGGAATAAACGCCACGGGTTTGGCCAAGGCATCCACCGTCATGTCGGTGCCGGGCGGCAAGCGCAAGAGCTGAGACACACTTACCGCGCCCACCACGTTGTCAAGGTCACCACGGCACACGGGGTACCACGAGTGCGCGCCGCTTGCGCCCACTTGCGCCAAGGCTTGAGGGACGGGCAGCTTGGCGTCGAGCCATTCGATGTCAGAGCGGTGCACCATGATGGAGGTGAGTGGACGCTCGTCGAGGTTAAACACGTTTTGCACCATTTGGTGTTCGTGCTGTTCAATCAAACCCGCATCCACGCCTTCGACCAAGCTGGCTGAAATTTCTTCTTCCGTCACCGTGCGTGCGCCATGCACATCGATGCGCAACAGCTTCAACATGCCGCTGGTGCTGGCCGACAACAAATGCACAAAGGGCTTGGCCAAGGTGGCCAAGGCCAACATCACCGGTGCCGCCACACGCGCCACCGATTCGGGGAACAACTGGCCAATGCGCTTGGGCACCAGCTCGCCAAACAAGATGGTGCTGAAGGTGATGATCGTCACCACAAAAGCGGTGGCCAAACCGGAGGCCCAGTTCTCAGGTACACCTTGGGCCAACAACCAATACGAAAAATCGTCGCTGAATGCAGCCTCGCCCACAATGCCGTTGAGCACGCCGATGGACGTGATGCCAATTTGTACGGTGGACAAAAATTGGGTGGGCTGCGCCATCAAACGCAAAGCCGCGTGTGCGCCACCATCGCCCGACTCGGCCAGCGCGGCCAAGCGCGCTTTGCGGCTGGAAGCCAACGCCATCTCGGACATGGCAAACACGCCATTGAGCAGCGTCAAGAAAACAATCAGTAAAACATCCATCACAATCTCCTACATGGCACTTTACTTGATTGGCGACGTGCAAGGCTGCGACGAAGCCTTAGAACGTTTGTTGACGCACCTTGCGTTTTCCCCCAGCCGCGACACGCTCTATTTGCTAGGCGATTTGGTCAACCGTGGGCCAAACAACGTGGGCGTGCTGCGCCGCTTGATGGCACTGGGCAGCAGTGCGCAATGTTTGTTGGGCAACCACGATTTGCACGCACTCGCGGTCTCACGCGGCGTTCGTCCACCCAACAAGCAAGACACGATTCAAGACCTGTTGACCGCGCCCGACAGCGCCGAGCTGCTGCACTGGCTACGACACCAACACATGGCCCTGCGTGTGAACAACGTGCTGATGGTGCATGCCGGTGTGCTGCCGCAATGGACCGCAAATCAAACAATGGCGCTGGCGGGCGAAGTAGAAGCCGTGTTGCGCAGCGACGATTGGGTGCAGTTCATGCCGCAGATGTATGGCGGCCTGCCCAATGTGTGGCGTGATGACTTAGAGGGCGCTGACCGCTTGCGTGTCATCGTCAACGCCCTCACCCGCTTGCGCTTTTGTGATGCACACGGCGCGATGGATTTCAGCGTGAAAGAAGGTGCAGACAAAGCACCCGAGCACTTGATGCCGTGGTTTGATGTGCCAGGCCGATTGACCGCCGATGTGCGTATGGCCTTTGGCCATTGGTCCACCGTTCACATCGCAGACCGCCCCGATGTGGTGTGCTTAGACGATGGCTGCGTGTGGGGGGGCTGCCTGAGTGCGGCCAAGCTCGAAGCCTCAGACACTCGCTTGCGCGTGGCCGAGGCACCTGTGTGGGAGCGCCTGAGTGTGACGTGCCCGCAGACGATGGATCCGTTGGCCAATTAGTCTGCGTACTGTCCAGCCGCTTTGATGACTGTGGCCCAACGCGCCATTTCAGCCTCGACAAACTTCTTGTGATACGCAGGCTCTAGTCGGTTGTCTGCGACCACGCTGATGCCCAAAGCCTCTTGGCGTTTGATGAGATCTGGGTCTTTCAAGGCAGCTTTCAGAGCTTGGTTGAGTTTGGACAACACAGCAGGCGGTGTGCCCTTGGGCGCGTAAAGGCCATGCCAAACGGATACGCTGAAATCAGTCAAGCCACTCTCAGCCAAGGTGGGCACATTGGCCAGTGCGGGCAATGCCAAGCGCTTTTGGCTGGTCACGCCAAACACTTTGACTTTCTTGCCTTCGATTTGCGGCACGGCATTGGTAGCTTGTTCACACATCAAGTCCACCTGGCTGCCCATGAGATCGGTCATGGCAGGCGCTGTGCCTTTGTAGGGCACCGTGGTCAGTTCCACCTGCAAGGCAGTTTGCAGCATCAATCCACACAAGTGCGAAGCGGAGCCTAAACCTGCATTGGCCAAGTTGATTTTTCTTTTCGCTCACTGACCAGTTTGCGTAACTCTTGAAAGTTATTTGCCGCGAATGCGGGGCTGCTGATCAGCACCGAAGGCGCTTCATTGATGAGCCCCAAATACTCAAAGTCATCGGGCATCTTGTAAGACAACTTGCGGTAAAGCGCAGGCGCGGTGGACATGCCAATGTGGTGCACCAACAGCGTGTAGCCATCGGGGTTGGCTTTGGCCACTTTGGCAGTGCCAATCGTGCCACCTGCGCCGCCCACGTTCTCAACAATCACTGTTTGACCACCCAGTGGTTTTCGCAAGGCTTCAGCCATGTCACGTGCGATTTTGTCGCTGGGCCCACCGGCTGCAAATGGCACGACCAAGGTGACCGGCTTGTCAGGGAATTCGGCCTTCGCAGCGAACGAGGCAGAAGCCATCGCCAAAGCGGCGATCACTCGGTGAAGCACGATTGTTGATTTCATGATGTCTCCTGTGTTGTCGTGATCGATTAAGCCGACAGTTCTTGCATGATTTTGTAGAGGTCCGCTTTGCCTTCAAAGCCGATGCCTGGCAACTCGGGCAAGGTGATGTGGCTGTTATGAACTTTCACGCCATCGGGGAAGCCACCGAAAGGCTGGAACAAATCTGGGTAGCTCTCGTTACCGCCCAAGCCCAAACCAGCGGCGATGTTCAGTGACATTTGATGACCGCCATGAGGAATGCAACGGCTTGCAGACCAACCGTGTTCCTTCAACATATCCAGCGTGCGCAAGTACTCCACCAAACCATAGCTGAGCGCGCAGTCAAACTGCAAGTAATCGCGGTCGGGGCGCATGCCGCCATAACGAATCAGGTTGCGGGCGTCTTGCATGGAGAACAAGTCTTCGCCTGTGGCCATCGGATTTTTGTAATAGTTGCGCAGTGTGGCTTGCAACTCGAAGTCCAAAGGATCGCCTGGCTCTTCGTACCAAAACAAGTCGTATTGCGACAAGGCTTTGGCGTATTGGATGGCGGTGTCTAAATCAAAACGACCATTGGCATCGACACACAGTTTTTGACCATCCCCCAACACGCTCAAGATGGAGTCAATGCGACGCAAGTCTTCGTCCAATGACGCGCCACCGATTTTCTTTTTCACCACGGTGTAACCACGGTCAATGTAGCTACGCATTTCGTCTTTGAGTTTGTTGTGATCTTGGCCTGGGTAGTAATAACCACCAGCGGCATAAATGAAGATTTCACGATTGGCTTTGCCGTTGCCATAACGATCAGCCAACAGTTGGAACAATGGCTTGCCTTCAATCTTGGCAACCGCATCCCAAATCGCCATGTCCATCGTCCCGATGGCCACCGAACGCTCACCATGACCGCCTGGCTTTTCATTGGTGAACATGGTGTTCCAGATTTTGTGTGGATCTAGGTTCTTACCTGTGTCGTCGATCAAAGAGTCTGGGTTGGCTTCCAAGATGCGCGGAATGAACCGCTCACGCATCAAGGTGCCTTGGCCGTAACGGCCATTTGAGTTAAAGCCGTAACCCACCACAGGCTTGCCATCACGAATCACATCGGTGATCACGGCAACCAAGCTCAACGTCATCTTGCTGAAATCGATGTACGCGTTGCGAATGGGTGAACTGATGGGGAATGTTTTCTCTCGGATTTCTACGATTTTCATCTTTGCTCCTGGTGGTGTGGATAATGAAAACGAATCGTAGGTAAGACGCTTTGTTTTGACCAATGCTTCTTTTTTTGCATCTCATGCTTTAAAAGCACTGCCCCATGAAAACCATGAATTTGTCATGGCTAGAAGACTTCCTAGTCCTCTCAGCCAGTGGAAATTTTTCCCGCGCCGCAGATGAACGACACATGACGCAACCCGCGTTTAGTCGACGCATTCGTGCGCTCGAAGAATGGTTGGGTGCAGATTTGTTTGACCGCTCCAGCCAACCCGCCACGCTGACGGATACGGGCCAATGGTTCGAATCGGTTGCACGCGACATGCTCGCCAGAGCCGCCAAAATTCCAGGCGAAGCACGTGCTTTCAATGAAGCCAACTCAACCACGCTGCGTATTGCATCCACCCATGCGTTGTCATTCACCTTCATGCCCGCTTGGTTGCGGAGGATAGAGTCACAGATGGAAATTGGCCAAGTCCGCTTGGTGTCTGATGTGCTGCAGCGCTGTGAGGCAATGCTGCTGGAGAGCCAAGTGCAATTTCTGCTCACCCATTCGCACACAGACGCAGCAAGCACCTTGGATGAACAAGGCTATCCCTCCCTCGTGGTCGGCAGCGACTTGCTAATGCCAGTTTCTGCACCCAAGAAAAATGGTGCGCCACAACACCTTTTGAACAAAGGCAGTGCAAAGCATCCGGTCAAGTTGTTGCGCTACAGCCCAGAGTCGGGGATTGGACGAATCGTGGACCAAATACAAGCCTCGCTTGCCGAAGCGGTACCTGCTGAATCTATTTTCACAGCCCACTTGGCGTCTGTGCTTCGCACCATGGCCTTGAGCGGCAAAGGCATCGCATGGTTGCCCAAAACCTTGATCGCTGAAGATCTAGAGCGAGGCCTGTTGGTCGAAGCTGCCCCGCACCCTTGGTGCATCAACATGGACATCAAGCTCTACCGCGACAAGGCCGCCATGAGTCAAGCGGGTGAAGCTTTTTGGGCGGCCAACTTAGGCTGACCGCCTAGTTCATCAAGTCGTTGACTTGAACAAAGCCGCCACCACACGCTTGGGTTTGATGTTGGCCGATTTGCGTTGTGGCTCGGGGATGGCTGGCGCTGGTTCGGCGCTGCGCACAGGGGCTTCGTAGGGTTTGTCAAAGAACGGGTCGTTCTTCACACGCGGTGCGGGCACATAACCCACTTCGCGACTGCGACGGTTGTTGTCTTGCTCGCGAGGGCGCGCGTCGCGTGAGGCATAGCCTTCACGTGGACGGCTGGAAGACTCTGAGCGCTCGCCACGAGAAGATTCACCACGTGACTCACGGCGCTCGCGCGAACGGTCTTGCTCGACGGTCACGTTTTCTAGCGTGATTTTGGTCTTGAGCAATTTCTCAATGTCCGTCACCAAACGTTGGTCGCTGCCAGACACAAAGCTGATGGCGTGGCCCAAAGCGCCAGCGCGGCCCGTGCGGCCAATGCGGTGCACATAGTCTTCGGCGTTGAACGGAATGTCAAAGTTAAACACCGCTGGCACGTCTTTGATGTCCAAGCCACGTGCGGCCACATCGGTACAGACCAACAAATCGACTTCGCCTTTTTTGAAGCCTTCAAGGGCTTTCAGGCGTTCGTCTTGGCTCTTGTCGCCGTGCAGAGCGCTGGTTCGGAAACCATCGCGCTCGAGCGAGCGGGCCAAACGGGCGCAGCCGAGTTTGCTGTTGCAAAACACAAAGGCTTGCTTCATGCCGTTGGCTTTGATGAGGTGACGCAAGGCGTTGTACTTGTCGTCCACGCTCACGCTGTAGAACTGCTGCGTGATGGTGGCAGCTGTCTCGTTGGGACGCGCCACTTCGATGGTGACGGGGTTTTGCAAATAGCTGCCGGCCAAGCGTTTGATTTCGGGTGAGAACGTGGCCGAGAACAACAGCGTGGTGCGCGTCTTAGGCAAGTGGCTCAAGATGCGTTGCAGGTCTGGCAAGAAGCCAATGTCCAACATGCGATCGGCTTCATCGAGCACCACATATTCAACTTGGTTGAGCACCACGTTCTTGGCTTCGATGTGGTCAAGCAAACGGCCGGGCGTGGCCACCAAGACCTCGACGCCTTTTTTCAGCTCGATGGTTTGGGGCTTCATGTCCATGCCGCCAAACACCACGGCGCTGCGCAGGTTGGTGTGCACGGCGTATTGTTTGATTTGCTGGGCCACTTGGTCGGCCAGTTCGCGGGTGGGCAACAGCACCAGTGCGCGCACGGGGTGACGTGCAGGCGAGGTGGAGCTGTTTTCGTGTTTGAGCAAACGTTGCAGCAGTGGCAGCGAGAACGCGGCCGTTTTACCGGTACCGGTTTGCGCGGCGCCCATCACGTCTTGGCCAGTCAAAACCACGGGAATGGCCTGGGCTTGGATGGGGGTCATGGATTCGTAGCCCATTTCGGCTACGGCACGTGCCAGCGCGGGGGCCAGCTGCAAATTGGAAAAAGAGGTCGTCATGTCTGGGGCGTATTGTCGCATTGTGGGCGGCGGCGACAAAAACTACGCCAATCGCCAAAATTAATCACTTACGCCTCACTCCAAAGCATCCACTGACAAGGCCACTAGGGTGTTGCCTAATGACTCACAGCCTCACCGCCACAGAGAATGGTTTTTTGTTTAAAGGAAGTACCGATGCTTTTGACCCGCTTGATTTTGACGCTTGCCTTAGCCTTGGGTTTGACGGGGTGCGCCAACCTGACACCCGCCACCACACAACAGAGCAAGACGACCGACGTTAAAACCATGCTGTGGGTTGGCAACAGCTTCTTCTATTACAACAACTCCATGCACGGCCACGTTGGCCTGCTGTTGAATGCGGCGGGTGGCAAAGGCTACCGAGCCACCTCAGCCACCATCAGCGGGTCGGGCATCAACTGGCACGACATGGAAGCGCATTTCAAACCGGGCGGTGTTGCAAGCTACTCGTTCGTGGGTGACAACGAAGTGGTCTTCAACACCTTCGACAAACCCTTTGATGGCGTGATGATGATGGATTGCAGCCAGTGCCCTATCCACCCCAAGCTGCAACCCATTTTTTATGAGTTCTCCCAAAAGCACAGCGACACCGTGCGCAAATATGGCGCTGAGCCAATTCTGTTCATGTCGTGGGCTTATGCAGACAAGCCAGAGATGACCACGCCGCTGGCCAACGAATACATCAAGGCGGGCAAACAAAACAATGCACTGGTCGTGCCTGCAGGCTTAGCGTTTGCCAACGCCATCGCGCAACGCCCAGACCTCAATCTGTATGTGGCCGACAAGCGCCACCCCAGCCTGATGGGCACCTACTTGGCGGCATGCACCGTCATGGCCTCGGTCTACAAAATGAATCCGATGGGCAACACCTACACCGCCGGTTTACCTAAAGACGTGGCCACCCATTTGCAAAAAGTAGCATGGGAAACAAGCCAAGCCTTCCACGCCAAAGAAGGTCGCGGCAGTTTGTAAGGCCGTGCTGAGTGACGGGGTTCAAGCGCGCCGCTTCAAGGCGGCTGCTAAGTCACTCAAGATCGCATAGACCTCACCCGCAGGTGCATGCCAGCCCTGCACCACCTCGCGCTGCGCCTGTACCACCGCAGTGTCACCTCGGGCGGCGGGGCCTGTCAGCGCTTGCGCAGGGCCCATGGCCAGCACGTTGTCCACCGTGCTTTTGAGCAAGGCCTCGGTCAAGGGGCGCATCAACTCGGGTGGAACACCAGCGCTGCGCCATGCGTCTTGGGCAATGCCTTGCAACACCACGGTGAAGTTGCTGCTGAACACCGCAGCTGCGTGGTACAGCGGTTTGTCGGCGCTGGCAATTTCAAAGCAACGTCCGCCGATGGCGGTGAGTGCGGTGTGCAGCCAAGTCAACGCGGGTGCGTCGCCCTCTAGCCCGCACGGCGTGCCTGCAAACTGGCGCACACCTGTTTCGGGAGAAGCGAAGTTCAGCACCGGATGAGCGCTGGCCACATAGCAGCCCAAGGCTTGCAAAGGTTGCAACACCGCAGCGCTCAGAAAACCACTGTTGTGAAACACGGTTGAGCCTGCCAGTTGAGCCCCCTGCGCCTCGGCCAAGGCCTGCGCGGCCAACGCAACTTGGGCATCGGGCACGCTGAGCAGCCACACCTGCGCGGGGCGCATCTGGGTTAACGCGGCCACCGGATGGCCTGTGCCTACAAACTGCGCGGCTTGCTCGGCGCTGCTGAAGCTGCGCGAATACAAGTCTTGCACCTGCACTTGCGCATGCTGATGTAACAAGGCCGCGAGGGTTTGACCCACGCGGCCGCAACCGATGACGTTGAAGGTGGTCAATTAGGTCTTGGGCAGTGTGACGCCCACTTGGCCTTGGTACTTGCCACCACGGTCTTTGTAGCTGGTTTCGCACACATCGTCTTTGTCGCTCTCGAAGAACAACACTTGGGCACAGCCCTCGCCTGCGTAAATCTTGGCGGGCAGCGGTGTGGTGTTGGAAAACTCCAAGGTCACATAGCCTTCCCACTCGGGCTCGAAGGGCGTGACGTTGACGATGATGCCGCAACGGGCGTAGGTGCTTTTGCCCAAACACACGGTCAACACATTGCGGGGAATACGGAAGTACTCGACCGTGCGCGCCAGTGCAAAGCTGTTGGGCGGGATGATGCACACATCAGACTCGATGTCCACAAAGCTTTTGGGATCAAAGTTTTTGGGGTCTACCACCGTGCTGTAGATGTTGGTGAACACCTTGAACTCGGGCGCGCAACGGATGTCGTAGCCGTAGCTGCTGGTGCCGTAGCTGACGATTTTTTCACCGGCGGCGTTTTGACGAATTTGGCCGGGTTCGAAGGGTTCGATCATGCCGTGCTGTTCAGCCATGCGGCGGATCCATTTGTCGCTCTTGATGCTCATCGTTCAACCTTTGAATAGGGTTTGTATTTTAGACACGTGTCACGTCGCGGACTGTCGACGGTATCTATTCCCAGAACTATCGCATACGATGATTTTTGATCCATCTAGGAGACACGATGAAACGCCGCACCCTCTTACAGGCCACGCCTTTGCTTTTGAGCTTGCCCACCGCGATTCAAGCGCAAGCGCCTTATCCCAACAAGGCCATTCGCTACATCGTGCCCGTTGCGGCAGGTGGTGGTTCGGACATGATTGGCCGCACCTTTTGCGAACGCTTGGGCAAGGTGTTGAATCAAACCGTGGTGGTGGACAACCAAAGCGGCGGCGGCGGCGTGATTGCCGCACAAACCACCGCCCGCGCAGCACCCGATGGCTATACCCTGATGCAAGGCTATGTGGCCACGCACGGTACATCCCCCGCCACACGCAAACTGTCCTACGACCCCATCAAAGACTTCACACCGATTGGCATGATTGGCAGCACCCCCAATGTGCTGGTGGTCAACGCTGCATTGCCGGTGACCGATGTGAAGTCATTCCTCGACTACTTGCGCAAAAACATGGGCAAGGTGTCTTATGGTTCTGCAGGCGCAGGCTCGTTGACGCATTTGACGGCCGAGCTGTTCAAAGCACAAACCAACACCTTCATGGTGCACATTCCCTACCGCGGCATTGCGCCTGCCACCACCGATGTGATTGCGGGGCAAACACAATGCATGTTCCCCGGCTTGGCAGCGGCACTGCCACACATCCGCAATGGCCGCTTGCGCGCACTGGCGGTCACCGGCAGCCAGCGTCACCCCGCTCTCAAAGATGTGCCCACCATGGAAGAAGCGGGGCTCAAAGGCTTTGATGCACAACAGTGGTACGGCGTAGTTGGCCCTGCAGGCATGCCAGCGCCACTGGTCACCCAACTCAACAACGCCATCGCCCAAGTGCTGGCCATGCCCGATCTGCGCGAAAAGCTGAGTGCTGAAGCCGTCGAGCTCACCCCCATGACGCCTGCACAATTCGGCGACTACATGAAACAAGATTTGGCTCGCTGGACCACGCTGGCCCGCGAGCGCAACATCAACTTAGACAACTGATTTTTTTAGAACTGAAACGGAACCCACATGACAGTCAACACCGCCGTTGCGGCAGACCACCACGCCCCCGCCATCACTGCACAGCTTGCACACTTTGTGTCGCAACACCCCACCCAAGGCTGGCGCGACGCGGTCGAACACGAAGCCCATCGCACTTTTTTGAACTGGTTGGGTTGCGCGATTGGCGCAGCCAACCACGAAGCCGTCGATGCCGCCTTGGCCGCTGTGCAAATGCTCGCCCCAGCGCCACAAGCCACCTTGGCTGGCCGCGCTGAACGCGTGGACATGGCCAATGCCGCCTTGATCAACGGCATCTCGTCACACACCTTTGACTTTGACGACACCCACCTCAAAACCATCATCCATCCCGCAGGCCCCGTGGCTTCGGCCGTGATGGCCTTGGCCGAGCACCAAAACAGCACAGGCCGCCAAGTGATTGACGCCATCGTGTTGGGCATTGATGTGGCGTGCCGCATGGGCAACTTGGTCTACCCTGAACACTACGACCGTGGCTGGCACATCACTGGCTCCACGGGCACGCTGGGTGCGGCTGCAGCCTGCGCACGCTTGCTGGGTTTGAACGAACAACAAACCACCATGGCCTTGGGCATTGCCGCCTCACAACCGATTGGCTTGCGTGAACAGTTTGGCACCATGACCAAACCGTTCCACCCCGGCGGCGCCGCACGTGCTGGTTTGATGGCCGCCCTGATGGCACAGCACGGATTCACCTCTAGCGCCCGTTCACTCGAAGCACCACGTGGCTGGGCCCAAGTGGTGTCTACCAAATTCGATTGGCGCGAAGCGCAAGACGAGTTGGGCCAACGCTTTGAGATCAGCTTCAACGCCTACAAGCCCTTTGCTTGCGGCATCGTGATTCACCCCAGCATCGACGCCTGCGCCCAATTGCGTGCGCAAGGTGTAAAGCCCGAAGACGTGACACGCATTGATTTGCGCGTGCATCCCTTGGTGCTGGAGCTGACGGGCAAGAAGACCCCACAAGACGGTTTGCAAGGCAAGTTCAGCGTGTACCACGGCTGTGCGGTGGGTTTGATTTTTGGCCGTGCTGGCGAAGAAGAATTCTCTGACCACATCGTGCGCCGCGACGACGTGGTGAGCTTGCGCGACAAAGTCAATGCAGTGGTCGACCCCTCGGTGCGCGAAGAAAGCGTGTACGTCACCGCGCATCTGAAAGATGGCCGCACCGTGGACGTGCATGTGGAGCACGCCATTGGCTCACTGCAACGCCCCATGACAGACGCCATGTTGGAGAGCAAGTTCCACGATTTGGCGGACCCGATTTTGGGCCCAGAGCGCAGCAACCAAATCCTCAAGGCCTGTTGGAACTTGAGCAAGGCCCCGAACTTGAAAGAACTGCTCGCCTTGCTCAAGCCTTGAAGACCCGCTGCATCACGTCAAGTCAGCAAACCTCTGAAAGGTTTGCTTGAGGGTGTGCAGCCATTGGTTCTTTTGCGCCTCACTGGCAAAGCTGGCTTCAAAGCTGTTGTGCGCCAACACATAGGCCTGCTGCGCCGTGAGGCCGGTGGCTTCAAAGGTTTGCAAAAAGTTCTCGTTGATGTAGCCACCAAAGTAGGCGGGGTCATCCGAGTTGATGGTCACGCACAGGCCAGCGTCTAGCAACTGGCCAATGTTGTGGTTTTTCAAATCAGGGAACACGCACAGCTTTTGGTTGGACAAGGGGCACACCGTCAGCGGTGTGCGGTCTTTGGCCAAACGGGCCATCAACGCCGCATCGTGCACCGCTTGCACACCGTGGTCGATGCGCTCAACGTGCAACACATCCAAAGCGCTCCACATATAAGCAGGTGGCCCCTCTTCACCAGCATGGGCCACCAGGTGCAAGCCGTGCGCATGCGCCAAGGCAAACACATTTTTGAACTTCTCCGGTGGGTGGCCCACTTCGCTGGAATCCAAACCCACGCCAATGAACTTGTCTTTGAACGGCAAAGCCTCGTTGAACGTGTGCAACGCCGCCTCTTCGCTCAGGTGGCGCAAGAAGCACAAGATGAGTTGCGCGCTCACACCCAACTGCGTTTGCGCATCCACACACGCGCGGTGTAAGCCGTGGATGACCGTGGCCATGGGCACGCCGCGCTCGGTGTGGGTTTGTGGGTCAAAGAAAATTTCGGCATGCACCACGTTGTCGGCTTTGGCTCGTTGCAAATAGGCCCAAGCCATGTCGTAAAAATCTTGCTCATGCAACAGCACGCTCGCGCCTGCGTAGTAGATATCGAGGAAGCTTTGCAGGTTGGTGAAGGCATAGGCCGCACGCAGTGCCTCGACATTGGCATAGGGCAGCTTCACACCATTGCGCTCGGCCAGCGCAAAGATGAGCTCAGGCTCTAACGAGCCCTCGATGTGGATGTGCAACTCGGCCTTGGGCATTTCGCGCAAGAGCTGAGGCAAACGATGGGGGGCAACAACGTGGACTTGGAACATGGCGGTCTCCTAACAAGACTTCATGCTAACCAAGAATGACACATGTCCAATGAAAAGGCCACCCGAAGGTGGCCTTTTTTAACCGCATCAACAGTTTACTTAGCGCCTGGCACTTTGCCTTCCACGCCTTTGACGTAGAACATGATGCCGCTCAAGAACTTGTCGTCAGCGACTTCGTCTTTCTTCAAGACTTCTTTGCCCGTGTTGTCGACCAAGGGGCCTTTCCAGATGGCGAAGCTGCCGTCTTTCAAGCCTTTCTTCACTTCTTCCACTTTGGCTTTGGTGTCAGCAGGCACGTCGTCGGCGATGGACACGATGTCAATCGCGCCGTCTTTCACGCCAGACCAAGTGTGGCTACCGCCTGTCCACGTGCCTTCCAAGGCAGCGCGTGTGGCGTTGATGTAGTAAGGCGTCCAGTTGATCACGGCAGAGGCCAAGTGGGCTTTCGGGCCGTAAGCGGTCATGTCAGAGTCCCAACCGAAAGCGCGCTTGCCTTTGTCTTGGGCTGTTTTCAACACAGCGGGCGAGTCGGTGTTTTGGAACAAGATGTCCGCACCGCCGTTGATGAGCGATGTGGCGGCTTCGGTTTCTTTGGGTGGGTTGAACCACTCGTTGACCCACACCACTTTGGTTTTGACTTTGGGGTTGCTGGATTGCGCACCCAAGGTGAAGCTGTTGATGTTGCGCACCACTTCAGGAATGGGCATGGATGCCACCACGCCCAAGGTGTTGCTCTTGGTCATCTTGCCAGCGATCACGCCCGCCATGTACGCGCCTTCGTAGGTGCGGCTGTCGTAGGTACGCATGTTGGGGGCTTGCTTGTAGCCGGTGGCGTGTTCGAACTTCACACCGCTTGTGTCAGCCGCCACTTTGAGCATGGGTTCCATGTAGCCAAACGTGGTGCCAAAGATCAGCTTATTGCCTTGGCCCACCATGTCGCGAATCACGCGCTCAGCATCGGCTGACTCAGGCACGTTTTCAACGAAGGAGGTTTCAATCTTGTCGCCAAACTCGGCTTGCAAGGCTTTGCGTGCGTTGTCGTGTGCGAAGGTCCAGCCGCCGTCGCCCACAGGGCCGACGTAGGCAAATGCAATTTTCAAAGGCTCAGCCTTGGCTGCAGCGGCAGGCGCTTCAGCAGGTTTGGCTTCTTCTTTTTTACCGCAGCCCACCAACACAGCAGCAGACACGGCAGTCAATGCGGCCGCTTGCAACCAACGACGTTTCATCAAATTAGTCATGAAAAACCCTTTAAAAGAACACAAGAAAAAAAGCGAACAAATTATCAACTGGGATAAAACGGTTTGCCAATCGAAGCAGGCATGTTGACCCGCAACCAGCGCGGATTTTTAGAAATCAGCGCCAGCACCACAATGGTGGCGAGGTAGGGCAACATGCTCAGCAACTGGGTGGGCACATCCACGCCCGTGGCTTGCAAATGAAACTGCAGCATGGTCACACCACCAAACAGATAAGCACCAAGCAACACGCGTGCCGGGCGCCATGTGGCAAAGGTGGTGAGCGCCAAAGCAATCCACCCTTTGCCTGCAATCATGCCCTCAACCCACAGCGGGGTGTAGATGAGCGAGATGTAGGCGCCAGCCAAACCGCACAGCGCCCCGCCCACCACCACCGCCAGCAAACGGATGCGGCGCACGGGGTAGCCCAAGGCATGGGCTGATTCGGGTGACTCGCCCACCGCACGCAAGACCAAGCCTGCGCGGGTGCGGTACAAGAAATAAATCAGCGCCAAGGTCAGCGCAATGGCGCCATAAACCAAGGGGTGGTGCTTGAACAACGCCGTGCCCACCCAAGGCAAGTCGGCCAGAAATGGCATTTCAAACTGCATGCGTTCAGGCAGCTTGGCCTGCACATAGCTGGTACCTACAAAGGCAGAGAAGCCACCGCCAAACAAACTCAGCGCGAGGCCCGTGGCGTATTGGTTGGTGTTCATCCAAATCACCAACACACCAAACAGCGCAGCCATCACTGCGCCTGCACCCATGCCCGCCAAAAAGCCCAGCGTATCGCTGCCCGTATGGGCCACGGTGGCGAAGCCTGCTATCGCAGCGCAAAGCATCATCCCCTCAGCCCCCAAATTAACGATGCCGGCTTTTTCGTTGATCAACAAACCGAGCGAGGCCAGCGCCAAAACAGTGCCTGCATTCATGGTGGCGGCCCACAAGAGTGCATAAGTCTCCATATGAATCTCCATCACAGTGCCTCCACAGAGTTTGGATGGGCTGCACGGACAACCCAACGCACGCGGTAGTGCATCAAGGTGTCACACGCCAAGAGCGTGAACAGCAACAAGCCTTGAAACACGCCCGTCAGAGAGCGCGGCAAACCCAGTCGCGATTGCGCCAGCTCGCCACCGATGTAAAACATGCTCATCAGCAAGGCCGAGAGCACCATGCCCACCGGATGCAAACGCCCCACAAAGGCCACGATGATGGCCGCAAAGCCATAACCCACAGGCACAAATGGCGTGAGCTGACGCAGCGGCCCCGCCACTTCCAAAGCACCCGCCAAACCGGCCGCAGCGCCCGAGGTGAGCAGTGCCAACCACAACGCCTTGCGCGACGAGAAGCCCGCATAGCGCGCCGCATCAGGCGCCAAGCCACCCACTTGCTGCGCAAAGCCTGCATGTGTGCGAAACAAAAACACCCACAGCGCACCCACACCTGCCAGCGCCAACAACACACCAATGTTCACGCGTGTGCCCGTGATGAGCTTGGGAATTTGTGTGATGGCATCGAAGGTTTTGGTTTGCGGGAAGTTGTAGCCCAGTGGGTCTTTCCACGGGCCGTACACCAAGAAGTTGATCGTCATGATGGCGACGTACACCAGCATGAGGCTGACCAAAATCTCACTCGCATGAAAACGGTCACGCAAGAACGCGGTGATACCCGCCCACACCATGCCGCCCGCAACACCGGCGAGCAAGATGAGCACCCAAAAACCAGCGCCGGTGTTGGCGTCAGCCGTGAGGGCGACGCCGGAAGCAAAAATGGCCCCCATCACAAACTGACCTTCGGCGCCAATGTTCCACACGTTGGAGCGAAAGCACACGGCCAAGCCCAGCGCAATCAGTAACAGCGGTGTGGCCTTGACCATCAACTCGGACAAGGCATACACGCTCTTGATGGGCTCCCAAAAGAACACTTGCAAACCACGCACCGGGTCTTTGCCCAGCGCAACAAACAACACCACACCCAACACCACCGTGATGGCCAGCGCCAGCAAGGGAGAGGCATAGCGCCACAGCTTAGACGGCTGGGCACGCGGCTCAAGACGCAGCATGGTTCACCTCCTGCGTTGCAGCGGGTGCATCCCACAAGCCACTCATCCACGCACCGATGCGCGACACATTGGCCTCCTCGCGTGTGAGCGCGGGCGACAAGCGACCCTCGGCCATCACATGCAAACGGTCTGACAGCTCTAACAATTCGTCCAACTCCTCACTCACCACCAACACCGCGCAACCTGCATCGCGCAAGGCCAACAGCGCGGCGCGTATTTGTGCAGCAGCACCCACGTCAACCCCCCATGTGGGTTGCGACACGATGAGTAACTTGGGCGCCGCCTCAATCTCGCGGCCCACCAAAAACTTTTGTAAATTGCCACCCGACAGCGAACGCGCTGCCGCATCAGGGCCACCCGCTTTCACTTGGTATTTGGCAATGATGTTGGCAGCTTGGGTGTGCAGCGTTTTCAAATTGAGCCAGCCCAATGCACCGGCTGCACCGCCAGAGGCCACCGCGTCATGGCGGGTGAGCAAGAGGTTTTGCGCGAGGCTCAGACTGGGCACGGCACCGCGCCCCAAACGTTCTTCGGGCACAAAGTGCAGGCCGAGGTCTCGGCGTTGCTCGGGGTTAAGTTGGCCCATGGCTTGACCGCTGAGCTGGACGCTGTCAGCTGCCGCGCGCATGTCTTCACCCGACAGGGCAAACAACAACTCGCGCTGACCGTTGCCCGACACACCGGCAATGCCCACCACTTCGCCTGCGCGCACGTGTAGGTTCACACCATTCAGGTCCACGCCAAAGGGGTCATCGGCTGGCAAGCGCAGGTCTTGCACGCTCAGCACCGCAGCGCCTGGCTTGTGCTCGCGCACATTCAACTCAGGCGGCAAGCTGCCAATCATCAATTGGCTCAGCGAGGCATTGGTTTCTTGGCGCGGATCGCACACGCCCGTCACGCGACCAGCGCGCATCACGGTGCAAGCGGTGCACAGCGCACGAATTTCGTGCAGCTTGTGGCTGATATACAAAATGCTGCGCCCTTCACTGGCGAGCTGACGCAGCACCACAAAAAGTTTTTCCACCGCTTGTGGGGTCAGCACCGAGGTGGGTTCGTCCAAGATGAGCAGTTGCGGGTTGGTCAGCAAGGCACGGATGATTTCTACGCGCTGCATCTCGCCCACACCCAGCGTGTGCACAGGGCGCGCAGGGTCAATGTCGAGGCCGTATTGCGCAGCGGTGTCGGTGATGCGTTGTGTCACCTCGGCCAAGCTCAAAGATTTGTCGAGGCCCAGCCACACGTTCTCAGCCACGCTCAGGGTGTCAAACAAGCTGAAGTGTTGAAACACCATGCTGATGCCCAGACGACGCGCCTCTTGCGGGTTGCGGATGGTCACCACCTCGCCGTTGAAACGCAGCTCGCCCGCATCGGGCTTGACGGCGCCGTAGATGATCTTCATCAGCGTGGATTTGCCTGCGCCGTTCTCGCCCAATACCGCGTGAATTTCGCCAGGCTGCACCGTCAGGTTCACGGCATCGTTGGCCACCACAGCGGGGTAACGCTTGGTGATGTGGGCAAGTTGCAGTCGGGGTTGAGGCATCGCAAGAAATTCAGTTACGCGCAGAACCGGTGAGGTTACCAGCTCTGGCGATGCATTTTCTTGCAAGCACCGTGCCCGCATTTACCCTAGGTCAAAGCACCAAGATAGCGCGGAAGTCATTCACGTTGGTGTGCGTGGGGCCGGTGACCACCAAGTTGCCCACGGTTTGAAAGAAACTGTAGGCATCGTTTCGGTCTAGGCAGTCGGTGGCTTTCACACCTTGGGTCACAGCGCGCACCAAAGTGTCGGGGGTGACCAACGCACCTGCGTTGTCTTCGATGCCGTCAATGCCATCGGTGTCGGCGGCAATGGCCCACACGCCGTCTTGCGCTTGCAAGGCAATCGCCAAACCCAAACAAAACTCACCGGCGCGACCACCGCGACCTTTGGGGGTGCCTGCCGCTTGTTTGCGAACGGTCACCGTGGTTTCGCCACCGCTCAGGATGACACACGGTTTTTGGAACGGCCCTTTGCCATGTGCGGATGCACGTGCAAGCGCGGCATGGACCTTGCCCACTTCGCGTGATTCACCTTCCAGCTCGTCGCTCAGCACATAGGCGTTCAAGCCTGCGGCACGCGCCACTTCGGCTGCCGCTTCGAGTGACTGCTGAGGGGTGGCGATCATGCGCACGGGTTGCTTGTCCCACGCGGCGCTGGGTTTGGGGGTTTCTAAGCTGCCCGCTTTCAGTGCAGCCTCAACGGCGGCGGGTACTTCGATTTTGTAGCGTTGCAGGATGGCCCATGCATCGGCACAGGTGGTCACGTCAGGCACGGTGGGGCCACTGGCGATCACCGAGGGGTCGTCACCGGGGACATCGCTGATGGTGAGCGTGATCACCTGGGCAGGTGCACACGCAGCGGCCAAGCGACCGCCTTTGATGCGCGACAGGTGCTTGCGCACACAGTTCATTTCACCAATGCCAGCGCCACTGTTGAGCAAGTCTTGGTTGATGCGTTGCTTGTCTGCCAACGTCAAACCCTCGGCAGGCAAGGTGAGCAAGGCTGAGCCACCGCCAGAGATCAAGAACAACACCAAGTCATCTTCGGTGAGGCCTTGGGTTAGCTGCAAGATGCGCTCGGAGGCGGCGAGGCCTGCCGCGTCGGGCACAGGATGCGAGGCTTCGACCACCTCTATGCGCTCAGGCACACCCGCTGGGTGAGGTGGCGTGTGGTGGTAGCGCGTGACGACCAAACCCGACAGCGGTTGGTCAGCCGGCCACAGCGCTTCCACGGCTTGCGCCATGGCGCCACCCGCTTTGCCAGCACCCAACACCACGGTGCGGCCCTTAGGCGGAGCTGGCAAATACGCAGCGGTGTTGTGCAAAGGCAAGGCCCGACGCACGGCGGCGTCGTAGAGTTGGCGTAGGAAAGCTTGAGGGTCAATGCGTGGGTCAGTCATCTGGCTATCCTATCGCCGCACACAAGACCTTAGGCCAACCAAGCTTTGAGCGAAGCGGCCACCTTCTCGGCAGAAATGCCGTAGCGGTCATGCAAGGTGGGCAATGCACCTGCGTCAAGGAAAGCATCAGGCAAACCCAACATGCGGAACTTGGCGGGTGCCGCACCTTCGCGCAACAACAGGCCAGCGACGGCTTCGCCCAAACCACCGATCACCGAATGGTTCTCAGCCACCACGACCAAACGGCCGGGCTTGCGCACTTCGGCCAAGATGGTGGCTTCGTCGAGCGGCTTGATGGTTGGGCAATGCAACACCGCCACATTGATGTTGTCGGCTTCGAGCGTCTTGGCCACTTCGAGTGTGCGCATGGTCATGAAACCGCTGGAAATCACCAGCACATCCGCACCGTCGCGCAAGAGCTTGGCTTTGCCCAACTCAAACTTGTAGTTGTATTCGTCCAGCACCAGCGGCACGTTGCCACGCAACAAGCGCATGTACACAGGGCCTTGGTGGGCGGCGATTTGCGGCACGGCTTGTTCGATGTCCAGCGCATCACAAGGGTCCACCACAGTGAGGCCGGGAATGGCGCGCATCATGGCCAAGTCTTCGGTGGCTTGGTGGCTAGGGCCGTAGCCGGTGGTGAGACCGGGCAAGGCGCAGCAGATCTTCACATTCAAGTTTTCTTCGGCAATCACTTGATGGATGAAGTCATATGCGCGGCGTGTGCCAAACACGGCATAGGTCGTGGCGAATGGCACCAAGCCTGTTTTGGCCATGCCGCCCGCAGCACCCATGAGCAACTGCTCGGCCATGCCCATTTGGAAAAAACGCTCGGGATGCGCCTGCGCAAACAGGTGCAAGTCGGTGTACTTGGCCAAGTCGGCGGTCATGCCAACGACTTCAGGATGGCTCGCAGCGTATTCGACCAAAGCTTTGCCGAATGGAGCGGCTTGCACGCGTTGGCCTTCGCTCGCGATGGAGGCGATCATGGCTGAGGTGGTCAGCCGAGGTTTTTTTTCAGTTACAGCGTTCATGTCTATTCCTTTAAGGACGGTTGGCGTCCAACACTTCCAAGGCTTGTTGCCACTCAGGTGGGTCCACACGGATGAAGTGGTTTTTCTCGCGTGCTTCTAAGAAAGGCACGCCCTTGCCCATCAAGGTGTCGCACAAGATCACGCGGGGTTTGGCATCTGTCAAAGCGCGCGCGGTGTCAAAGGCACGCAGCACGGCGGGCAAGTGGTTGCCATCGACGCGTTGCACATGCCAACCGAACGAGGCCCATTTGTCAGCCAAAGGTTCAAAGCCCATCACCTTGGTGGAGGGGCCATCGGCCTGTTGGTTGTTGATGTCCACCATGCAAATCAAGTTGCCCAAACCGTGGTGCGCCGCAGACATGGCGGCTTCCCAAGTGGAACCCTCGTCGAGCTCGCCATCAGACATGGAGTTGTAAACAAATGCAGGGCTGCCTTGGTGACGCAAGCCCAGCGCCATGCCCACCGCGATGGGCAAACCTTGACCGAGCGAGCCGCCCGACATTTCCATGCCGGGTGTGTAGGTGGCCATGCCCGACATGGGCAAGCGGCTGTCGTCGCTGCCGTAGGTTTCGAGTTCGGACTCGGGGATGATGCCCGCCTCAATCATGGCGGCATACGCCGCAATGGCGTAGTGGCCGTGCGAGAGCAAAAAGCGGTCACGCCCTTCCCACTCGGGCTCGTTGGGGCGAAAGTTCATGGCATGGCCATAGGCCACCGCCAGCACATCGGCATAGCCCAAGGCTTGGCCCACATAGCCTTGGCCTTGGACTTCGCCCATGCGCAAGGCATAGCGGCGAATGCGATAAGCGCAGCTGGCAATTTCTTGAAGGGTACTCATAGGTGTGTGTCAGTCAAAGAAGTGAAATTCAACGCAAGGTCAGCCACGGCAAGTAAGCAAAACCCAGCAACAGCGTGATGGCCACCGCATAGAAGGGAATCAACTCCATCACCACATCACCGATGCGCACTTTGGCAATCGAACTGGTGATGAAGAGCGTGGTGCCAATCGGCGGGTGGTACAGACCAATCGAGAGGTTCACGATCATCATGATGCCGAGCTGAATGGTGTCCATGCCCACCGCAGAAGCCAGCGGCACAAACATGGGCGTGAGCAACAGCACGGCGGCAGGCAAGTCAATGAACATGCCCGTGGCCAACATGATGAGGTTCATGGCCAAGATGATGAGCCAAGGCTCTTGCAATGTCTCTTTGGCATACAACGTGAAGGCCGCAGGCAACTGCTCATACGTCACGATCCAACCCACCACACTAGAAGCCATGATGATCAGCAACACCACGCCGGTGGAGATGCCTGCCTCAACGGCAGCGGCCTTGAGTTTGCTCAAGTTCAGATCGCGATACACCAAGCCAGACACCACCAAGGCGTACAGCGTAGACATCACACTCACCTCAGTGGGCGTGGCAATGCCAAAGCGCAAGAAGATGATGATGAGCACAGGCATCGCCAGCGCTGGACCTGCATGCAAGAGTTGGTGCATGAAAGCGCCCCACTCAAACGGTGTGGTGTCGCGCGGGAAGTTGCGACGACGGCCTTGGATGTAACAGACCAACATGAAGCCACCGCACATCAAGAGGCCCGGCAAAATGCCCGCCACAAACAACGCACCAATCGACGCACCGGAGACCAACGCATACACGATCATGGGGATCGAAGGTGGAATCAAGATGTCAATGGTGGCGGCAGCAGCCAAGGTACCTGCTGCGAATGGCGCGGGGTAGCCGAGCTTTTTGAGCCAAGGAATCAACATCGAACCGATGGCGGATGCGTCTGCCACAGCTGAGCCCGACACACCACCAAAGATGGTGGACGACAGCACACCCACTTGGGCGGGGCCGCCATGCACGCGACCAATCATCATGGTCAACAAATTGACCAAGCTCTGGCCCAATTTGCCACTGACCATCAACGCGCCAGTCATCATGAAAAAGGGAATCGCAATCAGCGGAAAGCTTTGCGTTTGCGTGAGCATCTGCTCCACCGCCAAATGCACAGGCACGCGGTCAATGATGAGCAAACCTGTAACTGATGCCAGCACCAGCGAATGCGCAATTGGGATCGAGAACAGCGCCGCTGCAATGAATAAACCAATGATGAGTAATGTCATGCGTCTGCTCCAATTTCGTTGCGTTCTTCACCGCGCCACACTTGTGGCAAACGGCACAGCGTCACGATGGCCAGCATCACGAAGCCCAACAGCAAACTGCCCACACTCACAGAGCCCGGCACTTGCATGATGGGCGAGCGCTCGTCGGCCGCAATTTCAAACACAGGCCAAGCGGTATAGGCCAAGCCCAAATACAGGCCCGCCACCACCAACGACGCGGCGGTGAGCACCCAACGGCGCGAAGCACCCAACTTTTGGGTCAGGATGACGATCGCAATGTGCGAGCCATGCTGCGCAGCAATGACCACGCCAGACATGATCATCCAAGGGAACATCAGTTCAGGCAGTTCAGAAGCCCACGACAGGCTGGTGCCCGCGGCATAGCGCAGACACACATTCACACTCAGGATGACGAACACGACCGACAGGGTGATGTACAGCACAACGTGACACCACCAAGAAATGACCGTGTCCACCGCTTTGAAAAAAGGATTCATGGCAACACCTTGTGGACCCGCTAGAAGCAGCGGGTCCGGTTGAGGAAAAAATTAACGTGCAGCCTGCACCACGCGGCTCACGAAGTCACCGATGGGGCCAGCTGTCCACTTGGTGTAAACCGAAGCAGAAGCGTCCACAAAGGCTTTGCGGTCGATGGTGTCAATCTGCACACCCTTGCCTTTGAGCTCTGCCACCAACTTGTCGTCCACTTCTTTGTTCAAGCGGCGTTGCAGTTGGGTGGCTTCGGTCGCTGCCTCGGTCACTACTTTTTGGTCAGCGGGTGTCATGCGGTCCCACGTGCGCTTGCTCATCAAGAACGGGGTCGACTCGTACTTGTGGCCCGACAACGAGATGTACTTTTGCACTTCATACAACTTGGCAGAAGCGATGTTGGTCAATGGGTTTTCCTGACCATCCACCACACCTTGTTGCAGCGCCACATAGAGTTCAGAGAACTTGATTTGCTGCGCATCCGCACCCATGGCTTGCATGATGTCCACGGTCACCGCGTCTGGTGGCGTGCGCATCTTCAGACCCTTCATGTCCGCAGGCACTTTGATGGGGCGCTTGCTGTTGGACATTTGGCGAATGCCGTTGTCCCACAAGCCCAACAAGACCATGCCTTTGGCAGCAGCTTTGTCAGCCAATTCTTTGCCAATGGCGCCGTCCATCACGGTCCATGCTTTTTGCACATCGGCAAACAAGAAAGGCATTCCCAAGGCCGCAAACTCTGGCACGGTCGAAGACACCGCGCCTTGGCTGTTGGCTGAGAAGTCCAAGGTCCCAGAGCGCAAAGCAGTGACCATGGCAGCGTCGTCACCCAACTGGGCGGAGTGCGCCACTTGAATTTCAATGCGGCCATTGGTCTTGGCTTTGACGGTGTCAGCAAACTTGACCGACGCAATGTGACGAGGGTTGTCCGGTGGGTTGCCGTGCGCCAAAGTCAATTTGACCGTTTGTGCCGATGCAAAGCCTGTGATGGCGAGCAAAGCGGTGGCCAGTACGGTGCGGCGAATGAGGGAAGTCGTTTTCATGGTTTTGTCTCCTGTGGTTTTAATAAAGGGTCTGTGCCCAAGAATCAGTGAATCAACATGCCACCGTTCACGTCCAACGTGACACCGGTGCAGTACTTGGACAAGTCGCTGGCGAGGAACACCACGCAACCGGCCACATCATTGGGTTCACCGATGTGACCCAAGGGGATGCCGTCCAAAATGGCTTGGCGCTTGTCTTCGGGGATCTTGCCCTTGTTGATGTCGGTGGCGATGAGGCCAGGTGTCACGCAGTTGACGCGGATGTTGTTGCCGCCGTATTCGCGAGCCATGGCGCGCGCCAAGCCCAGCACACCCGCCTTGGCTGCTGAGTAATGTGGGCCACCCAAAATACCGCCGCCGCGTTGGGCTGAGACGGAAGAAATACAAACGATAGAGCCGCTGTTTTGCGCAATCATCAAAGGCAACACGGCTTGTGAGGCGTAGAGCGTGCCGCGCAGGCTCACGTCCAAGATGCGGTCGTAGTCAGCGCCTGTGATGTCCAAGAACTTCACGGGTTGTGTGATGCCGGCGTTGTTCACCAAGATGTCGATGCGACCGTACTTGGCTTTGATTTGCGCCACAGCCGCTTCGCAAGACGCTTTGTCGGTCACGTTGGCCACCAAGCCCAAATGCTCGGCACCGAGTTGGGCCGCAGCGGCTTGTGGGTTGGCCACTTCCAAATCGAGGATCACCACTTTGGCGCCCTGCGCGGCCATCATGCGCGCGGTGGCAAAGCCCAAACCGTTTAAACCTGCGCCGCCTGTGACGACGGCAACTTTGTCCTTGAGTAGCATGCTTGTCTCCTTGTTTGATTGCATTGCGTTGATCGAGTGGCGTGATTGTTTGGCAAGGTAGTGCTTGAGCACAAACGATATAAACTCACTAGCGATTCAATTTCATTCATGTTGCACCGCAACAATTGAACGGATTTCAGCCATGATCCCCCCACTCTCCGCCCTGCAAGCCTTTGAAACCATTGCCCGCCGCAAGAGCTTTGCGTTGGCCGCCGAAGAGCTGCACCTCACACCCTCCGCCGTCAGCCATCAAGTAGCCAAGCTCGAAGGCCTGCTGCATGTGCGCCTGTTTGAGCGCTCGGCCCGAGGCGTTGAAATGACGCCCGCCGGTCAGCAATACCTGCAGCGCGTGGCCAGTGCCTTGGGCGCCATCAACGCCGCCACCGAAGACTTGCGCCACGGCGTGCAAGACACGCTGTACGTGCACAGCAGCCCCAGTTTTGCCAGCCTGTGGCTGATGCCGCGCATTGCCCGTTTTGCCCAGCGGCACCCCAACATTTCGCTCATGTTGTCGGCCTCGCATGTGCACTCCGACTTTCAGCTCGGGCAAATGGACATCGACATTCGCTACGGCATGCCCAACTGGCCCAACCTCGAAGTCGAGGCAATATTCACCGAGCGCATCATGCCGCTGGCCAGCCCCGAGTTCATCCGCACCCATGCCCTGCACGCACCGCAAGACCTGCTGCGTGTGCCCCTGATTCAGTCCAGCGTGAGCGTGGTGCAATGGCCCGATTGGTTCACCCGCTTTGGAGGCGAGTTGCGTCCTGAGCGCATGGGCCTGCGCTTTGACCGCGCCATGATGAGCTTGGACGCCGCCGTGCAAAAACTCGGCGTGGCACTGGAGAGTTCAAGCGTGGGCCAGTCCCTGATTGACAGCGGCAAGTTACAACCCGTGTTTGAAGAACAACTCAGCCTCGAAGTGCAAGCGCACTTCATGGTCTACCCCGCGCGGCACGCCTCACGGCCTGAAGTGAAGAGCTTTGTGGAGTGGCTCAAAGAAGAAGCCAGCGACGCCCGAATTTAAGGGTGCCACGTCGAGACCACCTTGGGGGTCTCGTCAGAGCGGGCACCCGCCAAGGCATAGGACAAACGGTTGGCAGCATCCATCACGGTCTGTGCATGTTTTTTCAGCACCACCTCGGTCAAGCGAGAGGTAGGACCCGAAATGCACATCGACCCCAGCAAGCGCCAGTTCAATCCAAACACCGGTGCGGCCACGCTGGACACCTGCGACTCGCGCTCGCCCATCGAGATGTGATAACCACAGCGCCGGATGTCTTCGTACACCGCGCCAGCTTCGCCTGAAAACCCCAAGATGACGCGGCCTGGCGCTCCCAAATTCAGCGGCAAACGCATGCCAATGCGCACATGGTGGCGCACCGACTGAGGGCCTTCAACACGGGCAATGCAAGCGCGCTCATTGCCTTCTCGCACATAAAACGAAGCACTCTCTTGCGTGGATTGCGACAACTCGCGCAGCGTCGGCTCCACCACATTGTTGATATCGAAACCAGCTTGGTAACGCGCGCCTAGCCAGCCGGCGGCAGGCCCCAATCGCCACTCGCCTTCTTCACGCTGAACCATATAGCCCGCCTGCGCCAGCGTGCGCGCCAATCGCAGCACCGTGCTGTTGTGCAAGCCGGCGCGGCGGCTCAATTCAGCAAGGGTGAGGTGACGCTCACCAATGCGAAAGGCTTCCATGATGAGCAAGGCTCGGGTGACCGAGATCACCCCACCTTCGCCCCCCTTGTCATGGCCTGCAGCAGCGGTGGTTCCAGAATATCGTGGCATGAAATATCTTTCGTTGTACGAAACAGTATTGTATTGAGTGAAACACACATTTACAGTCCGCCACACAAAACAACGACACACATGGAGACATACATGCAGACATCGACCACCTCTCGTCGCTTGATGATCGGCCTGCTCAGCAGCCTCGCCTTCGCGCCCGCCATCGCTCAGCCCGACGCATGGCCCAGCAAACCTATCCGAACCATCGTGCCGTTTCCTGCCGGCGGCGGCACCGACATCGTGGCACGCGATGTGACCCAAAAACTGTCCACCACTACCAAGTGGACTTTTGTGATCGACAACAAGCCAGGCTCTGGCGGCAACCTCGGCATTGACACGGCCGCCAAAGCCCCTGCTGATGGCTACAGCTTGGTGGTTGGCCAAACCAGCAACTTGGCCATCAACACATCGCTCTACAGCAAGCTGCCCTATGACCCAATCAAAGATTTGACGCCGGTGGGACTGATTGGCAACGCCCCGTTGGTGTTGGTGGTCCCGACCTCATCACCGTTCAAAACATTGGGTGATGTGGTGAAAGCCGCCAAAGCGCAACCCGGCTTCATCAACTACGCAACCTCGGGCAACGGCACCGTGGCGCATTTGGCGACTGAGTTATTTCAGCGCGAAGCGGGCATCAAGCTCACACACATTCCGTACAAAGGCGCCACACAAGGCATCAACGATGTGATCGGTGGGCAAGTCCAGTTGTACATCTCTTCGGTGCCAACCATGCTGGGCCACATCAAGAACGGCAAGCTCCGCCCCTTGGCCGTGACGGCCGCCAAACGCACCGACGACCTGCCGCAAACCCCCACGGTGGCCGAATCTGGCTACAAGGGCTTTGAAGCGGTGACGTGGTTTGGTCTCTTGGGCCCAGCCAAACTCCCCGCCTCGGTCGTCAACACCGTGAACACCGAACTGAACAAGGCCCTGAACTCGCCTGATTTGCGCAAAAAGTTGGAAGACCAAGGCCTGAACGTGACCCCCAGTTCATCCGACGAATTCGCCAAACTCATCAAGGCCGACATCACCAAATGGGCACCGGTCGTTAAGGACTCAGGCGCCAAGGCCGACTAAAGACATCTGCCTCAAGGTCCAGAAGTTTGATGTCAACGCCGACCCCGTTTTCTGCAGGCACGGGAGCCGCACACACGCCACTGCCAGTGGACGCTTGTGACTGCCATATCCATGTCTACGATGCCAGCGTTCCCGCAGTCGCAGGCGCAAGCCTGCATCCTCCGGCAGCATCGATCGCCGACTACAGACGCGTGCAACAGCGCATGGGCACACGTCGCGCCGTGGTGGTCACACCGTCTACCTATGGCGCGAACAACCAACCCATGTTGGCGGGCCTCGCGCAACTGGGGAAAGACGGACGTGGCGTGGCGGTCTTGACCGGCGACGAAAACATCGACGAGCTGCGCGCGCTGCATGCGCTTGGGGTGCGTGGTGCGCGCATCAACCTGTCGCTGGGTGTGCAGCATCAGCTGAGTGACATCAGCAAAGTGGCTGAGTGCATTGCGCCTTTGGGCTGGCATTTGCAACTGCTCATGCCTCTAGACACCTTGGCACCGCTCGCCAGTCTGCTGCGTTCACTGCCCGTGGATGTGGTGTTTGACCATTTCGGGCGCATCCCACCCAACTTGGGTGAACAACATCCCGCGCATGAACTTCTGCTGGCCTTGCTGCATGAACGGCGCGCGTGGGTCAAGTTGTCGGGCGGCTACTTGGTGAGCCCCACAGGCAGCAGCGATGACCCTGATTTGCAGCCACTGGCACGCAGCTTCATCAACGCCGCCAGTGACCGCGTGATTTGGGGCAGCGATTGGCCACACGCCACCGCCTCGGCAGGACGACAGCCCATGCCCAACGATGCCGCGCAAGTGGATGCGCTGGCCCGTTGGGCCGGAGATGCGCACGCACTGCAACACATCTTGGTCACCAACCCTGAACAACTTTACGGATTTACACGATGAACATTCCCTCAGACCTCTCACGCCGCGATTGGCTTGCCAGTTTGGCCTTGTCTTTCGCACTGCCTGCAGTTTTGGCGCAAAACGATTGGCCAGGCACACGCCCCATCAGCTGGGTGATTCCTTACCCAGCCGCAGGCAGCACCGATGTGTTCGGCCGAACCTTGGCACAACGCCTTGCGGTATCGCTGAATGCGACTGTGGTGGTGGACAACAAACCAGGTGCCACCGGCACCATCGGGGGCGCCTTTGTGGCCAAGGCCGCGGCCGATGGCCACACTGTGTTGCACACCACCATTGGCGCACAAACGATTGCGCCGCACTTGATGGGCAAATTGCCCTACGACCCTTTGCATGACCTCGAACCCGTGGCGCTGGTGGGCACGATTCCCCATGTGTTGGTGGTGTCGGCCTCTCAACCCTTCAAGTCTGTTGCGGATGTGTTGCAGGCGGCCAAAGCCAAACCCGGTGAACTCGCGTTTGCCTCTGGTGGCAATGGCACGATTTTGCAAATGCAAGCCGAGTTGCTGGCCCAGCGCAACAGCGTGCGTTTCATTCACGTGCCCTACAAAGGCGACGCCCCTGCGCTGCAAGACACATTGGGCGGCCAAGTGCAGTTCATGTTTGCACCGATCACAGCCGCACTGCCGCACCTCAAATCGGGCAGGCTGCGCGCGCTCGCCGCCACCTCGGCCACACGCCTGAAAGTTTTGCCAGACACCCCAACCATGGCCGAGGCCGGTCAAAAAGACTTTGTGGTGGAACAGTGGCAAGGCGTCTACCTGCCTGCCAAAACACCCGCCGCCGTGGTGCAACGCCTCAACGTCGAAATCAACAAAGCCATTCGCGAGAGCGTCATCACCGAACTGGCCGACAAGCTCGGCATCACGCTGGTGGGCGGTGCCGCCAAAACGCTGGCCGATGTGCAAACCAACGACTCCGCCACATGGGCTCGCGTCATCCGCGCAGCCAACATCAAAGCCGACTGAATTTTTCTTTCATTTTTAAAAAGGACATTGCCATGAACCAAGACATCATTCGAAATTTTGATCGCGTCTCTCCCGAACTGGTCAAACAGGCTGAAGAATTTCAAGCCGCCATCCTGGCCGATGTGGCCGGACGTCGCGGCGCCATGCACGGCCGCATTCAAGCCTTGCAACCCCGCATGAAGGTGGCCGGTCCTGCACTCACCATCGAAGTGCGCCCCGGTGACAACCTGATGATCCACGCCGCCATGGCCATGGCCAAACCCGGCGACGTGTTGGTGATTGACGGCAAAGGCGACCAAACCTCGGCCTTGATGGGCACCATCATGATGACGGCCTGCCGCCAACTCGGCATTGCCGGTGTGATCGTGGACGGCGCTGTGCGCGACAGCTTGGAAATCGACGAGATGGACTTCCCTGTGTTCTCCGTGGGCACCAACCCCAACGGCCCCACCAAGAACATCGGTGGCCGCATTGGCCACCCCATCAACTGCGGTGGCGTGACGGTCAAGGCTGGTGACTTCGTGTTGGCCGATGCCGATGGTGTGGTGGTGGTGGAGCGCGAAAAACTCGCCAGACTGATTCCTGCTGCACACAAAAAAGTAGAAGACGAAGCCAAGCGCATCGCCCAAATCAAGGAAGGCAAAACCGCCGCGTCATGGCTGGTGCCTTCACTGCGCGCCGCAGGCGTTTTGAAAGAAGGAGAAGAGTTGTGAGCAAGCCTCGTCTCATCGTGACCGGTGCCGATCTGGCACAACAAGCCCTGAACCTGCTGACCGATTTCGAGATCGTCTATGCAGGCAAAACGCCCACCGAACCCGACATGGTGGCGCTGTGCCAACAGCATGACCCCGTGGCCATCATCGTGCGCTACGGCGCCGTGGGCGCCAAGGTGATGGACGCAGCCCCTTCGCTGCGCGTGATTTCCAAACACGGCAGTGGCACCGACACCATCGACAAAGCTGCTGCTCAAGCGCGCGGCATTGAAGTGCGCGCCGCAATTGGCGCCAACGCAGCCGCCGTCGCTGAACAAGCGCTGGCTTTGCTGCTGGCATGTTCCAAGTCTGTGGTGGACCTGAACACCCGCATGCACGCCGGCCACTGGGACAAGGCCACGCACAAGAGCATCGAACTGCACGGCCGCACCATCGGCTTGGTGGGCTTGGGCGCGATCGGCCAGCGCTTTGCACGCATGTGCGACGCCATGGGCATGAAGGTGCTGGGTTTTGACCCGTTTGCCAAAAACCTGCCTGACTACATCCAGTCGGTGGATCTGGACACCCTGTGGCGCGAGAGCGATGCCGTTTCCTTGCACTGCCCTTTGACCCCAGAAAACAAACAACTGCTCAACGCCACCACACTGGCCCAATGCAAGCCAGGCGTGATCGTGGTCAACACTGCGCGTGGTGGTTTGATTGATGAAGCTGCGTTGCTCGCTGCTGTTCAATCGCGTCATGTATTTGCGGCTGGCTTAGACAGCTTTGCGGTGGAGCCCATGACCGCGCCCCACATCTTCCACAATGCACCTCACATCATCCTGAGCCCGCACATTGGCGGCGTGACCAGCGACGCCTACATCAACATGGGCGTGGGTGCGGCGCGTAATGTGCTGGATGCCTTAGCCCCGCAGTGATGGGCGTTAGCAAATTTTCCTACATGATTTCGACAGGAGACAACACATGAGCATTCGTTTCACTACCCGCCGCTTGACGCTGATCGCGCTGCTTTGTGCAGGCCTTGCCCCGCAGGCTTTTGCCGACACTTGGCCCAGCAAGCCCGTCAAGATCATCGTGCCTTACGGCCCCGGCGGTGCGGTCGACATCGTCACGCGCAAGATGGCACAAAAGCTCAGCGAGCAAACGGGCCAAAGCTTCATCGTGGAGAACAAGGCAGGTGCCACCGGCACCATCGGCATTCAAACCGTGGTCAAGGCCGAGCCCGATGGCTACACGCTGGTGGCCAATGACACCACGTACTCGTTGCTGCCACACATCTTCAAAAAATTACCTTTTGACTACGGGACCGACCTTGTTCCGGTGGGCGCTTATGTGTTTGCGCCCATGGGATTGGTCGTCAACGCCAACTCCAAATTCAAAACCCTGCGTGATCTGGTGATTGAAGCCAAATCGCAACCCAACAAAGTCACCTACGGTTCGGGCGGCGCGGGCACCACGCCGCACTTTGCCAGCGAGGCCTTGGGGCTGGCCGCAGGCGCCAACCTCATGCACGTGCCCTTCAAAGGGGCCGCTGAAGCCACGCAAGCCGTGCTCTCCAACACCATCGACATGCAGATTGCCTCGACCACGGGCTTGATGCCCAATGTGCGCGGCGGCAAATTGCGCATGCTGGCCGTCAGCGGTGACAAGCGATTGGTGGCCTTACCCGATGTGCCCACCTTCACAGAAGCGGGCGTGGCTTGGGGCGGCGTGCTCAACTGGACCGGCCTGTGGGCGCCCAAAGGCACACCACCCGCCGTGCTGGCTCGCCTGCAAAAAGAAATCGCCATCGCCATGGCCACACCCGACATGAAGGTGTTTTCTGAAGGCATGGGTGCCGAGCCGCGCCAAGTCAACGCCGAAGCATTTGCGCGACTGCTCAAAGACAGCACCGAAGCCTGGGGCAAAGTCGCCGCCAACACCGCGTTTGAACGTCAATAATCCGCACCATGTTTTTGCTCAAGCCCCCTACCGTTCGACCCTTGGAGGTGCTCACCTCCATGCCCGACCATTTCCGCCGCACCGGTGTGCGCAGCCTGTGGGCGGATGTGAACCAAGGAGGGCGACTGGCAGACTCGTTTTTGGAAGGGCCGGTGTTTGATGAACAGGGCAACTTGTTCGTCACCGACATTCCCTTTGGACGCGTGTTTCGGATTGATCCCAAGGGCGAATGGGATTTGGTTGCCCAATGGGACGGCGAACCCAATGGCATGAAGTTTCTCAACGCCAAGCAACTGCTGGTCACCGATTACCGCAATGGCTTGGTGGTGTTGGACATTGCCAGCGGCCAAGTGCGCCCCTACTTGGAGCGCCGCAACAGCGAACGCTTCAAGGGCGTGAACGATTTGGTGTTTGACTCACGCGGCAATTTGTATTTCACCGACCAAGGCCAGACCGGTTTGCACGACCCCACAGGTCGTGTGTATCGACTTGGCCCTGATGGACGCTTGGACATGTTGCTGTCGAATGTGCCCAGCCCCAACGGCATCGTGCTGTCCAAAGATGAACGCTTTTTATTCGTGGCGGCCACGCGCGGCAACTGCGTGTGGCGCATGCCTTTGTTAGCTGACGGCAGCGTGTCAAAAGCGGGCCAGTTCTTCACGTCGTATGGCCCCAGCGGCCCTGACGGTTTGGCCATGGATGACAGTGGCCGACTGCTGGTGGCCAACCCCGGCTTGGCGTACATCTGGGTGCTTAGTCATCGGGCAGAACCCGAAGAAGTACTCACAGGACCTGCAGGAGCATCCATCACCAACTTGGTATTTGGCGGTTTCGAGCGCAAAACCATATTTTGCACAGACTCAACGCACGGACATATCTTGAAAGCAGAGATGGCACACCCTGGCTGCGCTTTACATACGACTTAGCATCAATCCAGTTGATGTAAGCAACTCAACGCATCACAGCACTATGTCAAAAGTAGTCTTCTGCGTGAGTTGATTCATAGCGATCTGGTCAGAGCGGACACCGATAGCAAATGTTGATATAGAAATTTCCAATATCACTTTATTCAAATCAGCTGCTTAGTCAGCGAAACAGATGCGTTGCGCAGATCCTTAACGAACGAGTCCTTGAATCGACTTTCAGGAACCGTGAGTGTGAGTGCCCCGACGAGTTCGCCATTACCTTTCCAAATTGGCGCAGAAACGCCAACCAGTCCTGGCACACGATCACTGATGGACAAGATGTATCCATCTTTGCGAATCTTGTCGTAGAGACGACCCTTTGCGCCACTGAAAGCCATCAGCACCCGCCCTCCTGCACCACGATCTAGGGGCAAAACATCGCCAGCTTGCACATGGTCACGCAACAACTGCGGCGAATCCACTCTGAACAGACACAGGCGTTGATCGCCCTGCTTCACGTGCAATGCCACGCTTTCGCCAGTTTTAGCAACCAAATCTTTCATGACCGGCAACACCACATCTTCCAATGAAAACGATGCGGTGTAGAGCGACGCTAAGCGAGAAATTTCAGGGCCAAGCGCCCACAAACCCTCTGGCGTTTTACGCAGCAATCCGCCGTGTGCCAATGAAGCCAACAAACGCAACACCGTGCTCTTATAGAGCCGTGTGCGTTCGGCCAACTCGGTCACGCTGAGAGACAAATCGCCTTTTTTGAAGGCGGACAAAACACTGAGTGCGCGGTCAACTGCGGCAGCCCCGCCTGGGGCAGCTTGTTCGTCGGCAATGGAGGTAATAGATGACTTGCGTGGCATGGGGTGAGTTTCTCAGGAGTTTGACATAGCAAAACAAAACCGTGTAGGATTTGTTCTATCTATTGAATTCGCGTTCTATCTTACAGAACAATAGGAAAAAGTCAAATGACCACATCAACGGTTCTCATCAGCGAAGTCGGCCCGCGTGACGGGCTGCAAAGCGTCAAGACAACGATGCCCACTGCGGACAAACTGGCTTGGATCAATGGCCTGTACAACGCAGGCTTGCGCGAGATCGAGGTGTGCTCCTTCGTTCCTGCGAAGTTGCTGCCTCAAATGGCCGATGCGGCTGAAGTGGTCAAGCATGCGTTGACCCTGCCCGGCCTGACCGTCATGGCATTGGTCCCCAACCTGAGAGGCGCCGAAGCCGCTTTGGCCGCGGGTATTCACAAGCTCACCATCCCTGTGTCGGCCAGCGAGGCGCATTCGCTGGCCAATGTCCGCAAGTCACGCGCAGACATGATCGAAGAAGTTCGCAACATCATTGCGCTGAAAAACGAACGTGCGCCTCATGTCAAGGTCGAGGCCGGTGTCTCCACCGCGTTCGGTTGCACGATTCAGGGACGAGTCACGGATGAGGATGTGGTCTGGATAGCGGCTGAGTTGGTGAAGGCAGGTGCCGATGAAGTCGGCTTGTCGGACACCACGGGGATGGCCAACCCTGAACAGGTCCGCCGCTTGTTCAACAAAGTTCGGACAGTCATTGGTCAAAAAACGGGCGCAGCACATCTGCACAACACACGGGGCTTGGGCTTAGCCAATTGCCTCGCAGCTTTTGATGTGGGCGTCACCACATTTGATAGTTCACAAGGTGGGTTAGGGGGTTGTCCATACGCACCTGGTGCATCAGGCAATGTCGTGACAGAAGACTTGGTTTTCATGTTCGAAGCGATGGGCATCAAAACCGGAGTGAATTTAGAGAAATTGATGGCCGCCCGTGCTTATCTGCAGGCCGGCTTACCGCAAGAGCCGCTGTATGGCATGACGCCTGAAGCAGGCTTACCCAAAGGCTGGACGCAGGAGATCTGACATGACCACAGCTACAAACCTCCCTTACGAAGGTCTCAGAGTCGTTGAATTCACCCACATGGTGATGGGCCCCACCTGCGGCATGGTGCTTGCCGATTTGGGAGCAGAAGTCATCAAGGTCGAACCCATTGGCCACGGACGCGGCGGAGATTCAACGCGTCAATTGCTGGGATCTGGCGCAGGTTTTTTTCCGATGTTCAACCGCAATAAAAAAAGTATTGCTCTTGACCTGCAGACACCTGAAGGCAAAGAAGCTGTGCTGCGTTTGATCGCCACTGCCGATGTGGTCAGCGAAAACTTCAAACCAGGCACCATGAAAAAACTGGGCCTCGACTACGACAGCCTCAAGGCCCTTAATCCTCGCTTGGTGTATGTCAGCCACAAAGGCTTTTTGCCTGGCCCCTATGAGCACCGCACCGCCTTGGATGAAGTGGTGCAGATGATGGGCGGTCTGGCCTACATGACGGGTCGCCCTGGTGATCCGCTGCGTGCGGGCACCAGCGTGAACGACATCATGGGCGGCATGTTTGGCGCCATTGGCGCAATGGCTGCATTGGCACAGCGCGAGAAAACGGGGCTGGGTCAAGAAATCCAAAGTGCGCTGTACGAGAACAATGTGTTTTTAGTGGCGCAACACATGATGCAGTTTGCCGTCACAGGCAAACCAGCAGCGCCCATGCCTGCGCGAATTTCGGCTTGGGCCATCTATGACGTGTTCAAGGTCAAAGATGATGAGCAAATTTTTCTGGCCGTGGTGAGCAACACTGCATGGGCTATTTTTTCCGACGCTTTTGGATTCGCTGATCTCAAAAATGACACCCGTTTGCAAAGCAACAACGACCGCGTCATGGCACGTGAATGGATGATGCCGATCCTGCGCGAAAGGATGGCGAAGTTCAGTGCGGCAGAAATCAGCGCGGTCTTCGAGAAAAACGCCTTGCCGTTTGCCCCCATCACCCGTCCGCACGACTTGTTTGATGACCCGCATCTGAATGCCACTGGGGGCTTAGCCGACATCGAACTGCCCGACGGTAGACCCAGCCGCGCAGTATTGCTGCCGCTCACGCTGGATGGGCAACGCCCGGGGGTGCGTCATTCACCACCCAAGTTAGGCGAGCACAGCGCAGAAATCCTCAGTGAGTTGGGCTACAACGTGGCAGAAATTCAAGCCTTGTCAACGCCGCAAAAGGTTGTGTAACTTTTTGTTTGTGACACGAATAAAACAAACTGGAAAAAACCATGAACATTCTTTTAAAACAAGTTGTTGCCATTGGCGCGATCACGGTCCTCAACGCATTCACTGCGCACGCGCAAACCACTTGGCCAGATCGCACCATCAAGGTTGTCGTCCCCTACACACCAGGGGGTGGCACAGATGCTGTGACACGCAATTTGCTTGACAAACTCACCTCAGAAACCAAATGGATGCTGATCGTCGACAACAAGCCAGGTGGTGGAGGCAATGTGGGACTGGACATCGTCGCCAAATCCAAGCCCGACGGTTACACCCTCGGCATGGGGCAGACGGCAAATTTAGCAATCAATCCTGCATTGATGCAGAAGATGCCATTTGATCCAGTCAAGGATCTGATTCCCGTAGCGCTGATCGCTGAACTTCCAACGCTGTTGGTCGTGCGACAAGACTCACCCATGAAAAATCTGAGTGATGTGATTCAAGCTGCGAAAGCCAAACCTGGCAATCTGAAACAAGCCTTGGCCGGTAACGGTACGGTCGGCCATCTTGCCGGCGAGATGCTGGCAATTAAAGCTGGGATCTCCGTCTTGAATGTTCCCTACAAAGGCGCCGCGCCTGCCATCACCGACTTATTGGGAGGACAAACTGATTTCATGTTTGCCACGCCTCAGGGCGTGCTTGGCATGATCAAGGGCGGAAAGATGCGCGCATTAGCGGTGACCTCCACACGCCGTTTAAGCGTATTGCCAGAAGTCCCTACTGTTGCTGAATCTGGTTACAAGGGCTTTGAGGCTGTGGATTGGAAGCTGCTCGTAGCCCCTGCAAACACACCTGCATCGGTCATTCAACAAATCAACGCGGCCGTGGAAAAAGCATTAACCAACCCCGCATTCAAAGCTCAACTCAATGCTGAAGGCAGCGCCCCCCTGGGGGGAACATCACAAAAAGCTGCCGAATACCTACGTGCGGAACAAGCCGAGTGGGCCGCACTGATTCGTACAGCAAACATCAAACTTGATTGAACCTAACAAGGAGACACAAATGAAAACCGCAAATCGTTTAACACTCTTGATCACATTGATGTGCGCACTTCAAGGTACATCAGTTGCACAAACAACTTGGCCTGATAACAACGTGCGTTTGGTAGTTCCATATGCTGCCGGCGGCACAACAGATTTCGCAGCTCGTCAAATCGCACAAAAGCTGACAGAGCAGACGGGTAAGTCTTTCTACGTGGAAAACAAGACAGGAGCCAGTGGCACGATCGGTACCGATCTTGTGGCGAAGTCAAAGCCCGATGGTTCTACGTTTCAGATCAACGACACCACATATGCAATGCTTCCGCATCTGTTCAAGAAATTACCTTGGGATCATGCAAACGATTTAGTACCAGTGACAACGCTGGCGGTTACGCCTTTGGTGGTGGTTGTGGCAAGCAATGCCCCATATAAGTCTGCCAAAGAATTTATTGAGTTCGCTCGTAAAAATCCAGGCAAAGCTAACTACGGCTCAGGTGGCATGGGCAGTTCAACCCACTTAGGAGCTGAATTGCTCAAGCAAAGCGGCAATCTCTTTATTACTCACATTCCATATAAAGGTGCAGGCGATGCAATTCGCGGCGTGATGGCAGGCGAAGTTGACATCTTGGTCACAGCGGCTCCTACTGCAATTCCTGCTGTGGCTGGTGGTCGCGTACGAGCACTCATGGTGACAAGCCCCAAACGTTTAACTGCATTGCCAGATGTACCAACTACGGCTGAAGTTGGGCTCAAAGACTTCAATGCAACGAATTGGTTTGGCATTGCGGCCCCCAAAGGAACACCTAAACCGATCATCGATAAACTTCAAGCAGAGGTCAAAAAGTCTTTCTCTTCTCCTGACTTGCTTAAACGATTTGCTGATCAAGGCGCTGAACCTGGTGGGATGCCAGTTGCGGACTTCCAAAAACTGGTTCGTGATGAGACTCAACGGTGGGGTAAATTGATCCAAGCAGCTGGCGTACAACCGGAATAAAGGCAAGGAACTCATCATGTGGAACCTGAGCTTTACGCCACCAGAAGTTATTGAGGCACGCGTTTTGACCCGCATGCCTGATGCTTTGCGCCGTTCGGTGCGAAGCGAATGGGCCGATGCCAACAAGCCGGGCCACGTGATTGATTGTTTTCTGGAGGGACCATCCTTCGATCGCGCGGGTAATCTCTATGTGACTGATATCCCTCACGGTCGAATTTTCAAGATCACGGCAGCAGGTGAATGGCACGAAATCGCCAACACAGGGGGGTGGCCTAACGGCATTGCAATTCATCAAGATGGATCGCTGTGGGTGGCAGATTACCGCAAAGGATTGCTGCGAATTGATCCAAATTCTGGTGGCATTGAATCCATCCTCAGTCATCGAAATTCCGAGAGTTTCAAAGGCATCAATGACTTGACCTTTGATCGGGATGGCAATTGCTATTTCACTGACCAGGGCCAAACAGGAATGCACAACCCATCGGGTTGTGTTTATCGCTTGCAGACAAATGGAAAGCTTGACCAGCTACTGTCCAATGCGCCCAGCCCTAATGGCATAGCGCTGGATGCCAGCGGTCGATTTCTTTATGTAGCGGTGACTCGAGGCAATGCAGTGTGGCGTGGTCCATTGTTGCCAGATGGCTCCATCAGCAAAGTTGGCGTGTTTCGGAGTTTTTTTGGAACAAGTGGCCCTGATGGTTTGGCTGTTGATTGTGAGAACCGCGTCGTGGTTGCGCATGCCAGTCTGGGAGGTGCCTTTGTAATGAATGCACGAGGTGAAGTCACGCACTATGTACGCAGCCCTGTCGGGCAGACCGTTACAAATGTGGCATTTGTACCAGGGACATCCAAATTAGTTCTCACCGACTCTGAGCAAGGGCATGTGTTGATTGCTGATTTACCTGGAGATGGGGAAAAGCTTTTTTCTCACGCCTGATATGGCAACCGAAGTATCAGAAAAATTGCAACTGAAGAACAAGATGGAGGCTTTATGAAAAACACATTAGCAAAAGCATTGGTCATTTCTATTTCATTCCTGCTGAGCATGAATTGCCTAGCTCAAAAATATGATCAATGGCCAACAAAGAATATTCGCATTGTTGTTCCGTATGCGGCTGGTGGGCCTGCTGACTTGGTCGCCAGAGAGATTGCACAAGTATTAGCATCAGATCTCAAGCAGTCTGTGACAGTCGAGAACATGGGCGGGGCAATGGGTGTACCAGCTCTGAGTGTGGTGGCAAGAGCTGAACCAGATGGTCATACGCTACTAATGGCAGCATTTGGAAATATCGCTCTACAACCACTCTTAAGCAAAAACGGTGGCGGAGAGTTAGTGGCAAAACTAAAACCAGTTGGAACAATCTCAACATCACCTCACGTACTGGTCGTTTCGTCCAAGTTGCCCATCAAAACTGTTCAAGAGTTAGTTGATTATGCAAAAGCAAATCCTGGGCAAATTAGCTTTGCATCAGCAGGAACTGGAGGTACTGCTCATCTAGGAATGGAGATGTTCAAGTTGCTCTCAGGCACCGATGTTTTGCATGTCCCTTATAAAGGGAGCTCAGGCTCTGTCAACGATTTGATTTCGGGACAGGTCAGTGCACTTTTTAGTAGTTTGCCTTCGCTACAAGGTCTCATTGATAAAGGTTATGTTCGTGTTTTGGCTGCGACTTCTCGCAGCAACTCTCCAGCAACAAAAAATCTTCCACTGATGTCTTCAACGCTGCAGGGGTTTGACTATGCGACTTGGTATGCGATGTACGCACCCATAGGGACTTCGAAAGAGTTAGTTGAACGCATCAACAAAGCAATTAATCAAGCGTTGAAAAATCCAAAATTAGCAGACAAAGTGGAAGCAGCAGGAACTGAGCTTCATCCTGGTACGCCCGAGGAAGTGATTACGTGGACAAAACGAGATGCTGAAAAATGGACAAAGGTAATTCGAGCGGCAAAAATTTCTATCGAATAGTTCTTTGAAACTTTTCAAGGACATGATCGATTTCAGGAAGAAGAATCATGCATCTGCAAGGGCAGAACTGACGCTATCAGCCTATTTCAATTGTTCGCTGGATGTCAGTACTGCAGCAGTTGCCGCCGTTCAGACCATTTGAGTTCACAGGCTGCTTTCGCTGCTTTGCGGCCCCTCACTCAGGTCATAAGAATTAGCTTCTACAACGGACCAAAAGCAGCCAACAGTCCTCTTCGCTTACTTGAGCCACTTTCATCCGATCCTGAATATTCATCGCTTGTCTTCATGTATGCAGGCCGCAAAAATCACGGCCAACACATTCCATACACAGGAGACAAGCGCAGGTTCCGGCTGGAGCATGCGCTCACCGCATGAACGCACACCCCCAACAAAATCTGGCCCACGCCATCCGTTTTCTCTCGATTGACGCCATCGTCAAAGCCCAAGAAGGCCACCAAGGCGTGCCGCTCGGCATGGCTGAAATTGCCACCGCGCTGTACACGCGCCACCTCAAGTTCCACCCACAAGACGCCGGCTGGTTTGACCGCGACCGCGTGGTGCTGTCCAACGGGCACGGCTCCATGCTCTTGTATTCGCTGCTGCACCTGACGGGTTATCCCGCGTTTCCCATCGAAGAAGTGCAACGCTTTCGCGTGCTGGGCTCGGTCTGTGAAGGACACCCCGAGCGCCCGCACGATGAGCCCAATGGCATTGAAGTGACCACCGGCCCGCTGGGCCAAGGCATTGCCAACGCCTTTGGCATGGCGGTGGCCGAGGCTTACTTGAATGCCCGCTTTGGCAACGACTTGGTCAACCACTTCACGTATGCGTTTGTGGGCGACGGATGCCTGCAAGAAGGTGTGGGCCAAGAGATGATTTCACTGGCGGGCCATTTGCAATTGGGCAAGCTCGTGCTGCTGTGGGACGACAACCAAATCACCGACGACGGCAGCACCGACCTATCCATCAGCGAAAACGTGGCCGAACGTTTCCGCGTGGCGGGCTGGCATGTGGTGGAGCTGGACGGCCACGACATCGAGGCCGTCTCTGCCGCACTCGATGCTGCACGCAAAGACCCACGACCTTCCATGCTGGCATGCCGCACCGTGATCGCCAAAGGCATTGCACGCTTGCAAGGCCAACGCGGCGGTCACAGCGGTCGCTTGTTTGAAGAAGACGCACAAGCCGCACGCAACATGCTGGGCTGGACACATGGCCCGTTTGAAATTCCTACCGACGTGCAACAGGCTTGGCGCACCGCCGGCCAGCGCAGCGCCGGTGAACACCAAGCCTGGCAAGCCCGCGTGGCCGCCCTGCCCGCTGCCGAGCGCGCCGAGTTTGAACGCGTCATGCGCGGCGACTTACCCGCGCACTGGCAACAAGTGCTGTTGGACTACAAACAACAAGCCTTGCAAGCGCCACCTGCGCCCAGCGGCATCTTCATCTCCGCGGAGATCAACGACCTGCTCACCCCCGTGTTGCCCGAGCGCATGGTGGGCTGCGCCGACCTCGAAGCACCCACCAGCCACAAGCGCGGCTTGACCGCATTCAACGCGCAAGACCGTGCAGGCTCGTATGTGCACTGCGGCGTGCGCGAACATGTGATGGGCTCGATGACCAACGGCATGGCGGCACACGGCGGCGTGATTCCGCTGTCGGTCACCTACCTCGCGTTTGCCGACTACGAGCGCCCCGCCATGCGCATGGCCGCGCTCATGGGCTTGCCTGTGAAGTTTGTGTTCAGTCACGACTCGATTGGCATTGGCCGCAACGGCCCCACACACCAACCCGTCGAGATCATCGCTTCGCTACGCGCCATGCCCAATATGTGGGTCATGCGCCCAGCCGATGCGGTGGAAGCTGCTGAGTGTTGGGAGCTGGCTTTGCAGAACCAAACTGGCCCAGTCAGCATGGTGTTCGCGCGTCAATCATTGCCCTTGGTGCGTCACACACACATCACCGACAACCTCACGCGTCGAGGTGCTTATGTGTTGCACGAAGCCGCCTGCGGCCTTCGCCAAGTGACCTTGCTGGCCACAGGCTCTGAAGTGTTGCTGGCTGTGCAAGCGCGTGAACAACTCGAAGCTGCAGGCATCGCCACAGCCGTGGTTTCCATGCCTTGCTGGGAATTGTTCAACGTGCAAGATGCGGCTTATCGCCAAAGTGTTTTGGGCACCGGCGTTCGCGTGGGCATCGAGGCGGCGGTGCGCCAAGGCTGGGATGCTTACCTTGGCATCGACGGCGGCTTTGTGGGCATGACCGGCTTTGGTGCGTCTGGCCCTGCTGACGAGTTGTACAAACTGTTCAACATCACGCCCGAAGCTGTGGTGGCCCAAGCGCGCCGCTTGCTGGCTGCTTGATGCACATCGTTGAATAAAAACCAAACACCATCATGAACATTGTTTTCTTAGACCGCGACACCATCTCGCCCGACACCACACTGCGCGCACCGTCGTTTGCCCACACGTGGGTGCAACACAACCGCACCACCGCAGACCAAGCCGCTGCACGCATTGCCGATGCAGACATCGTGATCGTCAACAAGGTCAAGCTCACCGCCGAGGTGTTGGCCCAAGCGCCCAAACTCAAGCTGATTGCGGTGGCCGCCACAGGCACCGACAACATCGACCTGCAAGCCTGCCAACAACGCGGCATCGTGGTGAGCAATGTGCGCAACTACGCCAAACACACCGTACCCGAGCACACCTTTGCACTCATCTTCGCTTTGCGCCGCAGCATCTGCGCTTACCGCGATGCGGTGAAAGCTGGACGCTGGCAAGAGGCCGCACAGTTCTGCTTTTTCGATTACCCCATTCGCGACCTCGCAGGCTCAACCTTGGGCGTCATTGGTGACGGCGTGTTGGGCCAAGCCGTGGCCAGCATTGGCCGCGCTTTGGGTATGCGCGTGTTGTTCTCGGCACACAAAGGGCGCAGCGGACAAGGCAGCCTGTACACCCCGTTTGACGAGGTGCTGAAACAGGCCGACATTCTCACCCTGCACTGCCCGCTCAACGCCAACACCCGCCACATGATTGGTGCGGCCGAGTTTGCACAGATGGCGCGCAAGCCCTTACTCATCAACACAGGCCGCGGTGGCTTGGTGGACGAAGCGGCTGTGGGCCCTGCGCTGCAAGCCGGTCACATTTCAGGCGCGGCATTTGATGTGACGAGTGTGGAGCCACCACACGAAGACCACCCATTCATGGCGCTGCTGGACAGGCCCGACTTCATCCTCACCCCACACGTGGCATGGGCGAGCGCCGAGGCTATTCAGGCTTTAGCCGATCAGCTCATCGACAACGTGGAAGCGTTTGTGCGCGGTGCGCCTGTGAATCAGGTGTTGCCCAAAGCCTAAAATCAACGCACTGCAAAAGCCCGGGATGCGCGGCAACGTGGTGCTCGCCCAAGCTGGGGACTCGGCCACGACTTGTTTCATCGTTTTTTAGGACAAGTCCATGACCACCTTGCTCATCCACCGCGCCCGCTGCATTGCCACACAAGACGATGCCAACACCGAACTGAATGACGCCTCGCTGCTGCTGAAGGGTGGCCGCATTGAACGCATCATTCCCGCAAGTGAAAACATCGACGAGCTCCTAAAGCAAGTCGACGAAGTGATTGACGCCCGCCGCCACGTGGTGGTGCCCGGACTCATCAACACGCACCACCACATGGTGCAAAGCCTCACGCGTGCTGTGCCGCAAGTACAAAACGCCGAGCTGTTCAGTTGGCTCAAAGGGCTGTACCCGATTTGGGCGGGCCTCACGCCTGAGATGGTGCGGGTGTCTAACCAAGTGGCCATGGCCGAGCTGCTGCTGAGTGGCTGCACCACCAGCAGCGACCACCTCTACATCTACCCCAACGGCGTACGACTGGACGACAGCATTGAAGCCGCACACACCATTGGCATGCGCTTCACAGCCACCCGCGGCAGCATGAGCGTGGGCGAAAGCCAAGGCGGCCTGCCACCCGACCGCGTGGTGGAAAAAGAAGCCTTCATCCTCAAAGAAACTCAACGCCTGATTGAGACCTATCACGACGCCAACTTTGGCGCGATGACGCATGTGGCCGTCGCCCCCTGCTCGCCCTTCAGCGTGAGCCAAGACCTCATGCGCGAAGCCGCTAAATTGGCCCGCGCACACAAGGTACGCCTGCACACGCACTTGGCCGAGAACGACCACGACATTGCGTACACGAAAGAAAAATTCAACTGCACCCCCGTGCAATACGCCGAAGACCTCGGCTGGGTGGGCCACGACGTATGGCACGCCCACTGCGTGAAGCTGGACGACGAAGGCACGTATTTGTTTGCTCGCACACGCACCGGCATTGCCCACTGCCCCTGCAGCAACATGCGTTTGTCCAGCGGCATCTTGCCCCTGCGCAAAATGCTAGACGCCGGTGTGCCCATTGGCTTGGGCGTAGACGGCAGCGCCAGCAACGATGCGGCGCACTTGTTGAACGAAGCGCGTCAAGCCATGCTGTTGGCACGCGTGGGCCGCGCGCTGGACGACTTCGGTTGCGACCACGGACCGGCAGAGATGACACCCCGCGATGCCCTGCGCTTGGCCACACGCGGCGGCGCGGAGGTGCTGGGCCGCGCCCACGAGCTGGGACAAATCAAAGAGGGGTTTTGCGCCGACATCGCCATGTTCCGCACGGACACACTCAGCATGGCCGGCGGCGCAGTGCACGACCCCGTGGGTGCGCTGCTGCTATGTGCCAGCGACAACGCCGACTACACGATCGTCAACGGCCGCGTGGTGGTGCGCCAAGGTGAGATTGCAACGGTGGACATGGGGCCGTTGATTGAGCGACATAACCAGCTGGCTTTGCAGCTGGCGTTGGGTGCGAAAAACTGAGTGCCAAGCCAACAAATTCAAAAATCAACGAGGAGACACACACCGTGAAAACATCCAAAAAATTCCATTTGGCACTTTGCATCTTGGCGCTGATGGGCGCAAATGCGCAAGCGGAAGAAATTCAAGTTTTTGCCGCAGGGGCCTCTAAAGTGGCCATTGAATTGCTGGCCCCTGCCTTCACGAAGATGAGTGGTGACACCTTGGTGGTGACGTCTGACACCGTAGGCGCCTTGCGCGACCGCATCCGTCAAGGTGAACGTCCGGACCTCGCGGTATTGAGTCAAGTCGCCATCGAAACGCTGGTAACACAAGGTCATGTGCAAACGGGCCAGACGCAGCCAGTCGGCGTGGTCAGCGCGGGACTTGCCGTCAAACGCGGGGCACCTGTACCTGATATTTCAACGGTCGAAGCATTGAAGGTCGCCCTGCTGCAAGCCAAATCAGTGGCCCATGCAGACGGCGCTCGAGGTGCCACATCGGGGGCTCACTTTGCCAAGATGATTGATCAATTGGGCCTGCGTGAAACAATGCAACCCAAACTCGTCATCTTGCCCTTCGGCGTAGAAGTCATTGACGGGGTTGCGGCTGGGAAATTCGAATTGGGGGCCAGCCAGTCGAGCGAAATTGTTCCCCATCAAACGGTGACTTATGTCGGCGATTTACCTGCACCGTTTGCATTGCGCACGCCTTATATGGCAGGCGTGGTGAACAACAGTAGCAAAGGCACACGTTTGCTGAAATTTCTAGCCACACCTGCAGGTCTTGACGCATTCACCGCCTCTGGTTTTGGCAAGTAAGTCAAAGGCCATAGCGTTGACGCTGGTCACGAAGTCAAAAGCCACCCTCGGGTGGCTTTTGACTTTTACTCTGACTGCCAAGTTGCTTCTAAAGTAATTTAACTGAGATCAGTCAAGCGACAACCCAGACCGCGCAGCCACCGCACGCCAACGCGCCACCTCTGACTCCGTGTGTTTGGCCAACGCATCACCCGTGTATTGCTCTGCAGGCAACATTTGAATCGCTTGCTCAGCCATCTTGCCTGTGTAGGCTTTGTCTTTCATGACCTTCAAGTAAGCGTTTTGCACTTTGTCGATAGCGGCTTTTGGTGTGCCTTTGGGGGCGTAGATGCCGTACCAAGTAGACGCTTCAAAACCAGGCATGACGGTTTCGTTCAAGGTGGGGACATCTTTGAGCTGAGGCAATCGCACTTTGGATGTAACCACCAAAGGACGCACTTTGCCTTCTTTGATTTGTGGCAATGCGGTGTTGGTTTGGTCCAGCATGCCGTCGACTTGTCCGCCGATCACATCAATCAGCGCAGGGCCCGCGCCTTTGTAAGGCACCATCGTCACTTTGATGCCTGCAGAGCTGGCAACCAATGCGGCAATCAGATGTGAGCTTGACCCCACACCCGCATTGCTGATGAACACTTTCTCTGGATTTTTCTTGGCAAAGTCAATCAAGCCTGCAATGTCTTTCGCAGGATGATTTTGTCGAACCATCAGCACCAAGGGCGTATCTGGGAAACGAAACACACCATCGAAATCTTTGACGGGGTCATAACCCAATTTTTTATAAAGCGCAGGTGCGGCGCCCATGTAACCCATGTGGCCCACCAAAAAGGTGTAGCCATCGTTCTTGGCCTTGGCCACTTTGGCTGCGCCCACCGTGCCACCCGCACCGGGCGAGTTGTCAATGACGATGGGTTGCCCCAACTCACGCGCCACGCGGTCAGCGATGTGACGAGCTAATGCATCGGTCGGGCCACCCGCGGCAAACGGCACAACCCACGTGATGGGTTTGTTGGGATAGGCATCTTGCGCTGCAGATATTCCTGCAGACACAACGGCCAGCACACCCACAGCAGATGAAATGAGGGTGCGGCGCACGCGTGAGAATGTTTTGTTCATGGGAATCTCCGTCTAATTTACAGGGTGAATCAACGTGGCTTGGCAGCGAGTGCTTTGTCCACCATTTGCGCGGCGCAGCCCAAGTAATTGGTGGGCTCACACATGGCATCGATTTGCGCGAGGCTGACCAAGCGCGTGACATCGTCATTGGCCTTGAGCACATCCGCCAAGGTGCGCTTTTGCTCCAGCGCCACACGGCAAGCGGCATAGACCACATCGTGCGCTTCGTTGCGACCCAGTGCAGGAGCCAATCCCATCATCACAGCTTCAGCCACGATGAGGCCACCGGTTGAGTCGAGGTTTTGACGCATGCGCTGCGTGTCCACCTCTAGGCCTGTGAGCATGAACAAGGCTTGCGATACCGCACCTGCGGTGTGCAAAAACGCTTCGGGCAAAGCCACCCACTCCGCTTGCCAAGGCCCCGTGGCACGCTCAAAGTCTTGCACTGCACCATCCAAGGCCAAGCCGGCCAAATGGCGCACGGTCTTGGCGGCGCCAATCATGACTTCGCAGCTGATGGGGTTGCGCTTTTGCGGCATGGTGCTCGAGGCACCACGGCCTTGCACAAAGGGCTCAAACACTTCGCCAAATTCATTGGCCATCATCAAGGACACATCCAACGCCATCTTGGCCAAGGAGGTGGTGACCAAGCCCAACCACTGCGCGGTTTCAGCTAAGCCATCGCGCGCGGTGTGCCAAGTGGTTTCAGGCACGCCTAACTTCAACTCAGCCATCATGGCTACTTGCACCTCAAGGCCACGTTGACCCAACGAGGCCAAGGTGCCACCGGCACCCGCAAACTGGCCCACCAACACACGTGGGCGAAGTTGCTGCAAGCGCTCTAAATTGCGCTCCACCATACCCAGCCAAATGGCTGTCTTCAAACCAAACGTGACAGGCAAAGCATGTTGCAAATGGGTACGGCCCGCCATGGGCGTGTCACGGTACTCAGCGCTCAAGCGGCGCAGCTGCGCAGCGACACCACGCAAATCAGCCTCCACCAAATCGAGGCCCGCACGGATTTGCAGCACCAAGGCCGTGTCCATGATGTCTTGGGTGGTCGCCCCCCAATGTAAAAACTTGCCTGCATCACCCAGACCTTCGGCCAGCTGATGCACCAAGGGCAAGATGGGGTAGCCCACGTTGTGGGTTTCTCGCTCTAGGCGGTCCATGTCCAACGTAATTTGAGAAGCACGATCGGCAATAGCCTTGGCTGCCTCGGCAGGAATCAGGCCCAACTTGCCTTCTGCCAAGGCCAAGGCGACTTCAGTTTCGGTGTAACACGCCAGCGTTCCGTTGTCGGAGAACACCTGTTTCATCTCAGGCGTAGAAAACAAGCTGCCGAGGAAACGCGAATCGATCAGGGTGGAATGCATTGAGAAATCTCCTATATGTTCGAACATATTATATGTACGAACATATAAACTCGAAACATACGGACAAACCCTTTGTCTTTAAACTCCACGCATGGACCGACAACCTCTTTATTCCCGCATCGCAGATCAACTGGCCAAAGACATTGCCAAAGGTCGCTACCCCGTGGGAACCACGCTGCCCGCCGAACCCGACTTGGCCACTCAGCTCAAGGTCAGCCGTTCCACGGTGCGTGCGGCTTTGGCCAGTTTGGAAAACAGAAAGCTGGTCTCTCGCAAAAAAAATGCAGGCACCCGTGTGGAAGCCATCAGCCCACAAGGTGACTACGGCGCCACCCTCACCTCTTTGTCGGATTTGATTCAATGGGCACAGGCCTGTGAACGTTCGGTACAGCACACAGGCGAGATCGTGATGGATCAGGCCTTGGCCAAAGAACTCGGTTGTGATGCGGGCAGCAAATGGCTGTGTATTCAGAGTTTGCGTTTTGATGCGGCCCGAGGAAAACTGCCCGTCTCGTGGACCAACGCCTACATCGATGCCAAATACGCCAGCATCCTCAAAGCCATCCAAACCCATCCGAGCGCGTTGATGTCCGAGCTGCTGGAAAAAGAATTTGGCTTAGACCTCGCCACGGTTGCGCAAGACGTGACGGGTTGCAAACTCGATGCGCCCTTGGCAAAAAGCTTGAATGCCGACAGAGACGAGGCCGCACTGCAAGTCATCCGGCGTTACTTGACGCGCGACCACCAACCTGTGCTGGTGACGGTGTCTATTCATCCAGCCCAACGGTTTTCAATTCGAACCACGTTGACGCGCCACTGAATCTCAGAGGCGTTTGGCTAGAAATCGCCAACGCACCGCCAGCCCCAGCAAGGCGACGAGCGAATAAATAGCACCGGCGTAAAAAGTGGTTTCAGCACCATGCTGATCCCACAGCCAACCGGCAAAGCCACTGGCCACGAGCATGGCCACTCCGCTGAAAAGATTGAACACACCATAGGCCGTGCCTCGCAAATCCGCAGGTGCACTGTCCGCCACCATCGTGGCGAGAAGTCCTTGTGTCATGCCCATGTGAACGCCCCACAAACTGACGCCGATCAGAACCGTCCACCAGTGGTGCCCACTCGCCAAGACCAAATCCGCCGCGATCAAAACAACCAAGCCCAAGGCCAACAATTTGGCGTGGCTCATGCGATCGGAGAGCCATCCAAACGGATAAGCCGAACCTGCGTAAACAAGGTTCATAGCCACCATCACCAAGGGCACCCAGGTAACCGCCACGCCCGATTGCTCAGCCCGCAGCACCAAGAAGGCTTCACTGAACCGAGCGAGGGTGAAGAGCCCCCCGATCCCAACCACCCACCAATACGATGCGCCAAGACGGCGCAAGTTCTCGCGCTGAATGGGGTTGGTGCGCTGGTGGCCCCTCTGTGATTCAGGCTCTTGCACGCCCACCAACAACAAGAGCACCGCCAACAGACCAGGAATCACAGCGACCCAAAAAACAGCACGGAAATCGTTGGCCCAAAGCAGCATCAATCCAACACCTAACAGAGGGCCGACAAACGCCCCCACGGTGTCCAACGATTGACGCAGACCAAAGGCGGCGCCGCGTATCTCAGGTGGCGCTAGGTCGGCAACCAAGGCATCACGGGGCGCGCCGCGAATGCCTTTGCCCACGCGATCCATGAGTCTGGCTGCAGTGACAAGACCAGCGCCTGAGGCGATGGCAAATAGCGGTTTGGTCAACGCCCCCAAGGCATAGCCAAACAGCGCGAGGCCTTTGCGCTTGCCTAAGTAGTCACTCAAAGTACCCGAGAACACTTTGACGATCAAGGCGGTGGCCTCTGCCAAGCCTTCGATGATGCCGACGGTAAAAACGCTCACACCCAACACGCCAACAAGAAACATCGGCAACAGGCTGTGAATCATCTCGGAGGAGATGTCCATGAGCATGCTCACAAATCCAAGGACCCAGATGCTGGGTGGAATTTTTTTGACAGATTCAGTCATCGATCGATTTGTAACGGTGGTTAGTTCCATTGTGACCTGAACCTCATCAACACCCCACATTTGAAAGCGGTACATGAGGTTGTCTACACTGAGGCCATGATTCAAGGCCTCGTTCAACTCTTCATCTTCCAAGCCCTCGGCGAACTGGTGTCTAAGTTCGCCCTGCCTTTCATCCCTGGTCCTGTGCTGGGCTTGGTGTTGTTGCTGGCGTTTCTCAGCATACGCGGTCACGTGCCTGCGTCGATAGATTTGGTGGGCGGCAGCATCCTGCAGCACTTGGGGCTACTGTTCATCCCTGCGTCGGTGGGCGTGGTGCTTTACTTGCCGGTGTTGAAGGCCAACGCATGGGCCATCAGTGCAGCGCTGGTCATCAGTGTGTTGGCCACCGTTGCAGTCACAGCAGGCTTGCTCAAAGTGTTGGCCAAGAAGAAGCAGGCACATGAGTAACGAATTTCAAACCCACCTCCCCCCCATCTCTGAGATTTGGGTCTACCTCTCGGGTAGCCCACTGCTCGCGTTGGTGCTGACGTTGAGCGCGTATTTACTGGGCCTCACCTTGTACGAGCGCAGCCAACGCAACCCACTGGCCAACCCTGTGTTGATTGCGGTGGTGGTGGTCACCCTCAGCATCAGTGTGCTCGACATGCCGTATGCCAAGTATTTCGAAGGCGCGCAGTTTGTGCACTTCTTGCTGGGCACAGCCACGGTGTCGCTGGCCATTCCAATCTACAAAGGTTTTGCGTCGCTCAAGGGGCGCATGGGGGTGCTGCTGCTGTCATTGGTGGCAGGTGGTGTGACCTCGGTGTTCACCGCGGTGGGCGTGGCGCGTTGGCTGGGTGTGGACGCATCGTTGGTGCGCGGTCTGGTAGCCAAGTCGGTCACCGCGCCTATTGCGATGGGCATTGCAGAACGCGTGCAAGCCTCACCCACCTTGACCGCCATCTTTGCAGTGAGCACCGGCATCTTGGGTGCGGTGTTGGGTCGCTATGTGTTGGATCTTTTGCGCGTCACCGCTTGGTGGCAGCGCGGCTTTGCCCTCGGCGTGGCCGCGCACGGCATAGGTACCTCACGCGCCTTCAGCGTCCACCCCGAAGCGGGCGCCTACGCCAGCCTAGGCATGGGCTTGCACGGCATTGTGGGTGCGGTGGTGATTCCTTATGCTGTGGCTTGGTGGTTTTAACGTCAAGGGGTTACGGCTCCTCAACCCAGACCACTTGATCATCTACAGCATAGAGACGACACGGCTGCTTACTGCGTTTGTTACAGCTATCTAGAGCCCTTTGAAGTGGGTCATCACCCATCTCTGTCCAACTCCATGCCCCCGTTGCAGAAATGGCAAATGCACGAGGCTGCTGTTTAGTTAAGAAAGTTTGAAACCCCTCGCGCCCCTTATCGCTGACATAAGGAACTTTGAATATCTCCGTCAATTCGGCGAAATCACTGCGAGGTGGCGCTGGCATTCTGGCTGGCTGTGCGTAGCGCGGAAACTTAATAGCAACGGGCAAACCGATCTCTTGCATAAATTTTTCTACAGCAGGTTGCCAGATCACCTCGCCGTTACGACTCCCAAACATGCTGTGTGCATCAGAACCAAAGGTGCCGAAAGCGATCAGACTAGCTTTTCCTCCTGCTTCAACGTATTTCTCATGCATCTGATGGAAAACATACGTTGAAAAATAACTGTCGTTATCACCATAAAACCAAAGTGATGGAGTTTGTGTTTCTTCCCCATAATTTTTTGCAGCCCGAATCAAATTAGATTCCCAAGAAGCACAGGATGTTTGTCGAAGCCCACCTGCAAAATTAACCAATCCACGCACCCCTGGATACTTCAACGTGCCAAAAGCCAACGATGTCCAGCCCCCGTGCGATTGCCCCATCACCAATATCTTGTTTTTATCTGCCCAAGATTGCTTTGCAACATAGTTAAGAACTGCCTCAATGTCTTCAGCCTGAACTCGGCCATTGCTTTCAACGTTGCAACCAGCGTCAATATAGACACCTTCAGAATTTGAAAAACCCTGCCGCATAGGTATAAGGACCACATAGCCTCTCTGCAAGAAAAATCTAGCCGCTCCTGCGTGTCGATAGCGTGTCTGAAATCTTGGATCACCAGGCGCCTTGCCATGATTGATCACAACAATTGGAAATGGTCCGTCACCTTTCGGTTTGTAAATCGTAGTTTCCAAATTCAACGTGAAAAACTTCCCCATCTTAGGAAGCATGACCACTTCTTCATTCAATGCCTCGTTGAGACTCTGCCCCGAAGCACTCGACACGAGCATGCAGAGTGCGATGAGCGCAATTCCAGAAAAATTCTTTAATGCCATAAGAAATCACTGAAACTTAGATTGACTATTTAACAAGCGCCACCGACTTCACTTGTGCCCATGCAGGCATGCCCACCTGCAAGCCCAGCTCATGCACACCACGTGCCGTGACACGCGCCAGCAGCACGGTGTCGCCGCAGCGCAAACGCAGCAGGGTTTGTGAAGGGTGCGCCTCAGGCGTGATGGCATCCACCACGCAGGGCACATGGTTTTGAATGCTGGTGTGTGTGGCTTCGTGCAGAGTCACGCTCACGTCGCGGGCCAGCACGCGCAAGCGCACGGTTTGGCCAGTTGTCAAGCCGCTGTCGCGCACCCACAGTGCGCCACCGGCAAAGCCCACTTGGGCCAAGTGCCATTGGGTGTCGATGTTGAGCACGATGCCCGTGAGTAACGCGCCTGCATCGTCGCCCACCACCACAGGTAAATCAGCTTGAGTTAGCACCTCGGCCACGGGGCCGTTGGCTTGCACGCGACCTTCGTTCATCACGACAAGCGTGTCAGCCAAGCGCGCCACTTCGTCCACCGCATGGGTGACGTAGAGCATGGGAATGTTCAAGTCATCGCGGAGTTTTTCTAACCACGGCAGCACCTCTTGTTTGCGTGTGTGATCCAACGCAGCCAAAGGCTCATCAAGCAACAACAAACGGGGCTGCGTAACCAAAGCTCTGGCAATGGCCACGCGTTGGCGTTCGCCACCCGACAGCTCGCGGCTGCGCCGTTTGAGCAAATGGCCAATGCCCAGCAGCTCAATGGTTTGCTGCTGTACGGCTTGGCTCATCGCGTTGCGACTCTGCTTTTCAGCACGTTGGTGGCCATAGGCCAAGTTACCCGCCACATCTAAATGATCAAACAAGGACGCCTCTTGAAACACATAGCCCAAGGCGCGTTGGTGCGTGGGCAGGCGCACATCATGTGCGTCGTCCTGCCACACCTCGTGGCCCAGTTGCACCACGCCACGCGCCGAGGGTTCTAGCCCAGCGACACATCTCAACAAAGTGGTTTTGCCGCAACCTGAGGGGCCGTAAACAACCGTGATGCCATGCGCGGGCAACTCCACATCGACCGACACCTCAAAATCAGCACGCGCCAGATTGAGCTGCAAATGAATATTCATGCGCCCACCTTTTGACGCTGATGAGAGCGACGGTTGAACCACGATAGACCTAACAGCACCACAAACGAAAACACCAGCATCACACCTGCCAAACCATGTGCTTGTGAGTAGGCCATGGCTTCCACGTGACCGTAAATTTGGGTGGACACCACACGCGTTTTGTCGGGGATGTTGCCGCCAATCATCAGCACCACACCAAACTCACCCACGGTGTGCGCAAAGCTCAGCATCGCGGCCATCACAAAGCCGGGTTTGGCCAAGGGCACAGCCACGGTGAAGAAGGCGTCCCACTTGTTGGCACGCAAGGTAGCCGCCACTTCCATGGGTCGCGGCCCCATGGCTTCAAAGGCATTGACCAGCGGCTGCACAGCAAACGGCAGCGAGTAAATGACGGAACCCAACACCAAGCCCCAAAAGCTAAATGCCAAGGTACCCCAACCTGCCCACTGTGTGAACTGACCAATCGGGCCGTTGGGGCCGAGCGCCACCAACAAATAAAAACCCAGCACCGTCGGTGGCAACACCAAGGGCAATGCGACGAGTGAGGCGACAGGTGCGCGCCAAGCTGAGCGCGTGTGCGCCAGCCACCACGCAACAGGCGTAGCGAGCAATAACAACAACACGGTGGTCACGCTGGCAAGTTGCAGTGTCAGTGCGATGGCTTGGACATCTTCGGAACTCAAATTCATACCCACACTTTACAGGGCGTGGAGACCGCCATCGACCGCTCAATGGTCAAGTGCATATCCATGCGTTCGGATGATGGTTTTGGCGGCATCGCTTTGCAGGTATTTCAGCAGCGCGTGTGCAGCGGGATTGTCTTTGCCCGCATTGAGCAACACCGCATCTTGTTTCAAGGGCGTGTGCAGACTTTGCGGCACCACCCATGCTGAGCCTTGGGTGATGCGCCCGTCGAACCAGATTTGCGACAAGGCGACAAACCCAAGCTGTGCGTTTTCCGTGCTGACGAACTGGTAGGTTTGGCCAATGCTTTCGCCTTGCACCAGCTTGGGCATCACGTTGGCTTGCACGCCCATCTTGTCGATCACTTCCATCGCCGCGGCGCCGTAGGGGGCGAGCTTTGGGTCGGCGATGGCTATTTTTTGGAAACGGTTGCTGCGCAACACCTCGCCTTTGTCGTCCACCAAGTTAGGCTGCTTGCTCCACAGTGCCAAGCGGCCTGTGGCATAGGTGAAACGCGTACCTGCCACAGCGAGGCCTTCTTTTTCTAAGCGAGCAGGGGTTTCGTCATCCGCCGCCAGCAGCACGGCAAATGGCGCACCGTGTTTGATTTGCGCGTAGAACTTGCCCGTTGCGCCAAACGCCAACTGCGCTTTGTGCCCTGTGTCTTGCTCAAACGCCTTGGCGATTTTTTGCATGGGGGCAGTGAAGTTGGCGGCAACAGCGACGGTCACTTCACCCGCATGTGTCGCAGCGCACAACCATACGCCTGCAACAGATAAAAACAGACGCAAATTCATAAAGGATGCGAGCGCAAATTAAGGTAACGCTGCGCCAGCTTCGTACCAACGCTTGATGGCTGCGCGCTCTGCCTCGGTGATGCCGGTAGCGTTGTTCATCGGCATTTGCTTGGTCACCACCGCTTGTTGGTAAATGCCCAAGGCGTGTTGTTTGATGCCCTCTGCCGTGTCAAAGCGAACGTTCTTCATTTGCACTTGTTCGCCATGGCAAGTTTGGCAGCGTTGCACAAAGATGGCGTTAACTTCGGCAAAGCTCACAGGTGCAGTGCTGACTGCAACCGTTGAGGCAGACGGCGCAGGACGCATCCACACAATCACACTCAGCAACATCACCACACCGGCAATCGCAAAGGGCAGCGGGTTCTTGGCGCGACCCAAGTGGTAGCCGTGGCGTTGCACGAAGAACTGGCGAATCAAGGCACCCGCCAGCATCATCATCACCAAGATGACCCAGTTGTTTTCGTAGGTGTAGAGGAAGCTGTAGTGGTTGCTCAGCATCGCAAAGATGACGGGCAGCGTGAAGTAGGTGTTGTGCACGCTGCGTTGCTTGCCGCGCTTGCCATGCGTAGCCAGCTCTTTGGGGTCCATTGCCACGCCAGAGGTCATGGCGGCCACCACTTTGCGTTGGCCAGGGATGATCCAGAAGAATACGTTGGCACTCATGGATGTAGCGATCATCGCGCCCACCAACAAGAAGGCGGCACGGCCTGCGAACAACTGGCACGACAGCCATGCCGCAAACGCCACCACCACAATCATGGTGAGAGCCACAATGCGTTCGCCGTTTTCACGGAAACCGAACACGCGGCACACGGCGTCGTAAATCAACCAAAACGCCACTAAGAAACTCAGTGCTGCGGTGATGGCCGCAGCAGGCGACCAGTCCATCAGCGATTTGTCAATCAAGAACGTGCCCGCGTTCCACAGGTACAGCACGGTGAACAAGCCAAAGCCTGTGAGCCAGGTGGAATAGCTTTCCCAATAGAACCAGTGCAGCTTGGTGTGGATCTTCTTAGGCGCCACCATGTACTTTTGCGGGTTGTAAAAACCACCACCGTGCACGGCCCACATCGCACCGTCCACGCCTTTTTCTAGCAAGTCGGGTGAGTTGGGCTTGATGAGGTTGTTGTCTAAGAAGACAAAGTAGAACGAGGAACCAATCCACGCGATGGCGGTGATGACGTGCACCCAACGCAACAGCAGGTTGGCCCAGTCTAAGAAATATGCGTCCATGTCGAGACCTCAGTCACTTGATGCAATTTGCCATTCACCACTGCGGGCGCTGTGAATGACACGAGGGTCGCGAACAAGGGCCGATGAGGGCGCTGCTCCGCTGCGACAGGTGATGCAAAGTGTATACAAAATTTGTCGCCAAATACAGTTGGATGTTTCGGGGCAAACCCTAGCGTTGCTTATGACGCTGCATTCGCCACAACACCCGCGACCATGTCTGCGGTGATGGCCGATAGCGTCCAGCCTAAGTGGCCATGGCCTGTGTTGTAAAACACATTCGCGGCTTTGCCTTTGCCCACGCGCGGCATCATGTTGGGCATCATGGGGCGCAAGCCCGCCCACGGCACGACCGAGCGGGTGTTGATGTTGGGGAAGCATTGCTCCACCCACTTGATCAGCGGCTGAATGCGGTCATCACGAATGTCGCGGTCTATGCCGTTGAACTCGGCGGTGCCCGCCACGCGGAAACGGTCCAGACCTAAGCGGCTGGTGACGAGCTTGGTTTCGTCATCAAGCAAGCTCACATTGGGAGCACCCGCTTGGCTGGCTTCGTCGCGCAAGTTCACGGTGATGGAATAGCCTTTGACGGGGTAAATGTTCACGCGGTCACCCAATTGCGCCGCAAAGCTGCGACTGGCCACACCCGCACACACCACCACACCATCAAAGGCGTGCACGGTTTGGGCAGCGCCCTCGCCCACCGTGACTACGGCTCTCTGACCATCGGTGCTGACGTGCGACACATCTTGCTCGTACAACGTGCTCACGCCCAAACGTGCGGCGGCCAACGACAGGCCATGGGTGAACTTATGAATGTCGCCCGTTGAATCGCTCTCGGTGAAGTAACCACCGTAATACGTGCCTGCCAATGTGGGCTCGATGGCTTTCATCTCAGCAGGTGTCACAGCGCGGCGTGGCAATCCGCCTTTGGCGAGCATGACTGACACCTGGCCTGCATGGTCAAACCCTTTTTTGTCGCGGTAGATGTGCAAGATGCCTTCGCGCTTGTGGTCAAAGTCGATGCCCTCTTCGGCAGCCCATGCAAACAAGTGCTCACGCGCAGCCACGGCCATGCGTGCGGTCTCGATGGTGTTGCGTTCGTAATGGGGCATGGCGGCGATGAACTCGGCGAACCAAGACAATTTGTGCCAAGTCGGTGCAGGATTGACCAAGAGCGGTGCATCGTTTTTGAGCATCCACTTGAGGCCCTTCAGGATAGTAGCCCCGTTGTTCCACACCTCGGCGTTCGAGGCCGAGAGCTGGCCGCCGTTGGCAAACGAGGTTTCCATGGCAGCGTAGCGGTGGCGTTCAAACAAAGTCACGGCAAAGCCGCGCTTGGCCAAGGCGTACGCGGTGGTGACACCGGTGATGCCGCCGCCGATGATGGCGATTGATTTCATGTGCAGGCCTTTTCTAGAACGTGGGCAACTGAAATAAGCAATGCAATAGGCATGCCTTGTTCAATTCATTCTAGAAATGGGGCGCGGCCCCTTGCATACAAACCTCAGCGTTGTTGCAACAACTGCGCAGCCACCGACACCGCAATGACTTCGGGTTCTTTGCCTGTGATGCCGCTCACGCCAATGGGGCAAGTGATGAAGGCCAATTCTTCGGCAGTAAAGCCTTTGGCTTCGAGGCGGTGCTGAAACGTGGCCCACTTGGTTTTGCTGCCGATGAGACCGACAAATTTCAAATCGCCATGCAAGCGCTGGCGCTTTAAGCAAGCTGCCACCACATCTAAATCTTCTGCGTGGCTGAAACTCATGATGAGCACGCTGGCACCGCTGGGCAAATCGGCCACCGCCGCGTGCACAGGGTCGGAGTGCTCGCACACCACATTGGGTGGCAGTTGTGCGGGGAAGATTTCGTCTCGGCTGTCAATCCACTGCACGTTGTAAGGCAAGGTGCTGAGCACGTTCACCAAGGCACGGCCCACATGGCCGCCACCAAACAGTGCAAGCGGTTGACCGTTGGCCAGCAAGCGTTGCTTGAGTGCGGGTGCGTCGGCAGCGCTGATGCGTTCAAACTTCAAATGCACCACACCGCCGCAGCACTGGCCCAAGGCGGGGCCAAGGGCATAGCGCGTGGTGAGTGCGTTGTCTTCGTGGGTGAGTGATGACGAAGCTTTGGTGTGCGCAGGCCGCGACAACAAAGCACGCGCCTCGGTGATGGCCTGAAACTCCAAGTGCCCGCCGCCAATGGTGTTGACCAAAGTCTGCGGGAACACCGCCATCCAAGCCCCCACCTCTCGCGGGCCAGAGCCCTGCACACTGTCGACCGACACCAACACGCCATCGGCATGTTGGAGTTGGCTCAGCAGCTCAGCGGTGTGGCGTGGCACGAAGGGTTTAAGCCGCGGCCTTGGCCTTGACGGCTTCGCAAGCCATCAAGATGCGCTCAGGCGTGGCCGGCGCGTCCATGTAAACCACCGCTTTGTGGTCGGCGCTGGCTGCCACCGCATCGCGCAAGGCGAAGAAGGCAGACAGGCCCAACATCAACGGTGGCTCGCCCGTGGCCTTGCTGTTGAAAGGCGTCGGCTTCAAGTTGGCGTTGTCGAACAAGGACACCTTGAAGTGTTCAGGAATGTCACCCGCCACAGGAATCTTGTAAGTGCTGGGGCCGTGCGTGAGCAGCTTGCCCTTCTTGTCCCAAATGCACTCTTCCATGGTGAGCCAGCCCATGCCTTGCACGTAAGCGCCTTCGATTTGGCCTTTGTCCAATGCGGGGTTGATGCTGCGGCCCACGTCGTGCACGATGTCCACGGCTAGGAGCCTCCACTCGCCGGTGCGGGTATCGATCTCCACTTCACTCACGGCAGCGCCGTAGCAGTAGTAATAGAAAGCGCGGCCGTTCAAGGTGGTGAAGTCGTATTTGATTTCGGGCGTCATGTAGAAGCCGGTGACGCTCAAGCCCACGCGGTCGAGCCACGCTTGCTTGGTCACGTCGGCCCACTTGACCGACTTGCCGCCACCGTGCACTTCGTTGTTCGCGAAAGTCACATCGCCTTCGGTGCAACCCAACATACGGGCAGCCACAGGCTTCAAGCGCTCACGCATTTGCGCAGTGGCGTTCATGATGGCCGCACCGTTGATGTCGGCACCGCTGGATGCGGACGTGGCCGATGCGTTGGGCACTTTTTGCGAATCGGTGGCGGTGATGCGCACGTGGTCTACGCTGATGCCCAAACCATCGGCGCACACCTGCGCCATCTTGGTGTTCAGGCCTTGGCCCATTTCGGTACCGCCGTGGTTACAGCTCACCGAGCCATCCATGTAAACCACCAGCAGCGCGCCACCTTGGTTCAAGTGTGTGGCCGTGAAGCTGATGCCGAACTTCAAGGGCACGAGCGACAAACCGCGCTTGCGGGTTTTGCTCTTGGCATTGAAGGCTTGCACCGCAGCGCGGCGCTCGGCGTATTTGGATTCTTGCTCGACCTGATCGATCACCTTGTCACCCACCCAGTCTTCAATGAGCTGGTTGTATTGGGTGGTCATCGTGTCGGGCGTGCCGCTGATGGCAGGGTCTTTGTAGAGGTTGAGCTTGCGCACTTCCAATGGGTCTTTGCCCAAAGTCATCGCAATTTCATCCATCACTGTTTCGATGCCGAACATGCCTTGTGGGCCGCCGAAACCACGGAAAGCGGTGGCGCTTTGCGTGTTGGTTTTACAGCGGTGGCTCACCAGCTTCAACGCGGGGATGTGGTAGCTGTTGTCGATGTGCAAGCAAGCGCGGTCGTTCACAGGGCCGGAGTAGTCGGTGCTGTAGCCGCAGCGTGACATGAGCGTGATGTCGGCGCCTAAGACGCGACCGTTGTCGTCAAAGCCCACTTCGTAGTCGATACGGAAGTCGTGACGCTTGCCGGTGATGGTCATGTCGTCATCGCGGTTGATGCGCAGCTTGACGGGTTTGTTGAGTTTGAACGCAGCCAAAGCAGCGCTTTGGCTGAAGATGCTGGCGTTGCCTTCTTTGCCACCAAAACCACCACCCATGCGGCGGCAAATCACTTCGACGTCGTTGGTGTGCAGGTTCAGGGCATGCGCGGCTTCGCGTTGGTTGCCGTCGGGATGCTGGGTCGACACGTACAACGTGAGCTGGCCGTCTTCCTTGGGCACCGCGTAGGTGATTTGGCATTCCAGATAGAACTGTTCTTGCTGGCCGGTGCGCGTGGTGCCTTTGATGGTGTGAGGTGCGCTGGCAATGGCAGCGGCAGCATCACCGCGTGTGATGCCCTTGGGCGGCATGATGAAGCTGTTGGCTTCCATCGCCTCTTCCACCGTCAAGATGGGCTTGAGTTCTTTCACCAACACCTTGGCTTTGTGGGCAGCTTCGCGTGCGTAGAGCATGTCGCGTGCCACGACCACAGCCACAGCTTGACCAACGAACTCAACCTTGCCAGCGGCCAGGAAGGGGTCATCATGAATGATGGGACCGCAGTTGTTTTCGCCCGGAATGTCTTTGGCGGTATAGACCGCCACAACGCCGTGCTCTTTGAGTATGGCTTCGCGGTCAATGCCGTCGCCAATCAATTCACCGTGCGCCACGGGCGACAGGATGAGCGCGGCATACAAAGTGCCAGCATGCTCAGGGATGTCGTCGATGTAGGTGGCCGTGCCTGTGACGTGCAAGTGTGCGGACTCGTGGACCACGTCAGTGCCTTGCTGAACGCCCGATGCGGGCAAGAGATTTTTGAGTGCGGTAGGAGCGTTCATTCAAGCCACCTCTTTCGTTTGTTCTTCAATGAATTCCAAAGCCAAGTTGCGAGCAACCAAAGCACGGTAAGCCCATGTGGCACGCAAGCCGTCGCGCGCAGTGAAGCTCGCGGCAATCGCGGCATCGAGGTCTGCGGCTTTCACATCGGCTGGCGATTTGCCTTCAAGCACGGCTTCGAGTTTTGGAGCACGAGCGGGGAATGGGCTCAGGCCGTTGTAGGCCAGCCTCACGCCAGCCAGCTTGTCGCCTTTGAGGGTGTAGCTGATGGCAGCGCAGGTGGCCGAAATGTCTTGCTCAAAACGCTTGCTCACCTTGTGGGCGCGGAACACATGACCGGCCACAGGCTTGGGCAACTCAACCGCTTCGATGAACTCACCGGCTTCGAGCACGTTTTTCTTCATGCCGGTGTAGAAGTTTTCCAGCAACACATTGCGCGTTTTCTCGCCGCGACGCAGCACGAGGTTGGCACCGAGCGCCAACAAACAAGGCATGGCGTCACCAATGGGCGAGCCGTTGGCAATGTTGCCCGCCAGCGTGGCGGTGGAACGGATGGGGGGCGAACCAAAGCGGCGCAGCACTTCGGCGAAGTCAGGATAAGCCTTAGCGACCAGCGCTTCCACTTTGGCCAGCGACACCGCAGCGCCAATGCGCCAAGCCTTGTCGGTCTCAGCGACTTGGCGCAGTTCTTTGACATTGCCCAAGTACATGATGTGGTCAGGGCGGGCGAACTGTTTGTTCACTTGCAAACCAATTTCGGTGCTGCCTGCCAGCAAGGTGGTGGTGGGGTGTTTGACCAAGTAGTCAGCCACTTCCGCCAAAGTGGCGGGTGACACAAACTCATTGCCCTTCTTGGTACGCACCACAGGCTGCACGATGATGTCGCCGTCGAGGCTCATGGTCGGTGTGCTGGCACGCTTGATTTCTTTGAGCAGCGGCAGGTCAGCGCTGTCGTCCACTTTCAAAGCAGATTTCTTCTCGCACGCCTTGGCTGTTGCATCGATGATGGGCGCATAGCCTGTGCAACGGCACAAGTTACCGCTCAGGGCGTCGGTAATCTCTTGACGCACGGGCGAGGTGTTGGTTTGCACCAAGTTCACCAAGCTCATCACGATGCCGGGGGTGCAAAAGCCGCACTGCGAACCGTGGCACTTGACCATCTCGTCTTGCACGGGGTGCAAAGTACCGTCGGCCTTCTTCAAGCTCTCCACCGTCTTGATGGATTTGCCATCGAGCGAAGGCAGCAACTGGATACACGCGTTGGTGGCCACATAGTCCACGCCTGTGCCAGCGGCATTGAGTTCACCCACCATCACCACGCAGGCGCCACAGTCGCCCTCGGCGCAACCTTCTTTGGTGCCAGTGCGATGGAGCTGCTCACGCAGGTAATCAAGAACGGTGGTGGTGCGACGGGCACCTTGGGCTTCAACGATCTGGCCGTCGAGCACAAAGCGCACGGTGTTGGTGACTTGGGTCATGGTGGGGTGTGAGAGTCTGGGGAAAGAGCCCAGATTTTAGTGACTTGCACCCCATTTAGACGGCAGGTATGCCGCCTCGTATACAAAAAAATTAAGACCCGCGGTAGGTCGAGTAACTCCAAGGACTTACCAACAGTGGAACGTGATAGTGCTGATCAGTGTGGGCCACGCCAAAGTCCAAGCTGACCGAATTCAAGAAATTGGGTTCTGGCAATTGCACGTGCTTAGAGGCAAAGTAGCCCTTCACATCAAACACCAAGCGGTAGGTACCCTTTTTCAAGCTGTCGTTGTCGTACAGCAAGCCGTCGGGGTTACGACCATCGTGGTTCAGGGTGAACGACTTGACCAACGTGGCTTGGCCGTCCTCAGTGGTGGTGAACAACGACACCTTCATACCGGCTGCAGGGCCGCCGTGCATGGTGTCTAAAACATGTGTGCTCAATCCCATGAAATGCTCCAAAATGGTTAGCGACCGACTTGGTCGACCGAAAGTGTATACAATTTTTGCATTTGGGTCTATCATGGACTCACGTGAATTTGCCGGAGACACCAAATGGATAGCTCAACCGCCACCCGCAGCATTGTGGACGCCCTCACCAAAGCCATCGTGGAGCACCGTCTGCATCCCGGCACCAAACTGGCCGAGCAAAAACTGGCCGACCACTTTGGCGTGTCGCGCACCCTCATTCGCCAAGCGCTGTTTCAACTCGTGCAAAAGCGCCTCATCCGCATGGAGCCCGCACGCGGCGCGTTTGTGGCCACACCCTCCTCTGACGAAGCCCGCCAAGTATTTGCCGTGCGCCGCATGATTGAGGTGGAGATGACGCGCAGCTTTGTGCGCAACGTGACGCCCACCCAAATCAAGGCCCTCAAAGAACACGTGGCCGAAGAAAAAGCCGCCGTCAGCCGAGGCGATGTGCCAGGCCGCACCGACTTGCTGGGCGACTTCCATGTGCGCATGGCTGAGCTGATGGGCAACGATGTGCTCGCGCAAATTTTGAGCGAACTGATTTCGCGCTGCGCCCTGATCACCCTGATGTACCAAAGCAGCAATGCCGCCGAGCACTCGGCCGAAGAGCACACGGAAATTTTGAAAGCCATCGCGGCGAAAGACGAAGACTTGGCTGTCAAGCTCATGGATGAACACTTGCGCAACGTCGAAGAAGGCTTGGCCCTTGACCGCAAAGTGCCCAGCAACGACATCGCCATGGCCTTGTCTTGATCAGTACACCGCCCACACGGAGACACCCCATGTCGAATCCCAACGCTACTTACGACAGCACCGCCGCCTACCCCCGCGATTTGGTGGGCTACGGCCGCCAAGTTCCGCACGCGCAATGGCCCAACCAAGCCCGCATTGCGGTGCAGTTTGTGCTGAACTACGAAGAAGGCGGCGAAAACGCCACCGTGCACGGTGACGCGGGCAGCGAGATGTTTTTGAGCGAGATGTTCAACCCGCCCAGTTTTCCCGACCGCCACCTGAGCATGGAAGGCATTTACGAATACGGCTCACGCGTAGGCGTGTGGCGCATCTTGCGCGAGTTTGAAAAACGCGGCCTGCCCCTCACCGTGTTTGGTGTGAGCATGGCGCTGGAGCGCCACCCCGAACTCACCGCGGCCTTCGTCGAACTGGGCCACGAAATTGCCTGTCACGGCTACCGCTGGATCAACTACCAAACCACCGATGAAGCCACCGAACGTGCACACATGAAGCAAGGCATCGAGATCATCGAGCGCCTGACCAGCACGACACACGGCAACAGCATTCATGGCGCAGGTTGGTACACCGGCCGTGACAGCCCCAACACCCGCCGCCTCGTGGCCGACCACGGCGGCTTTGAATACGACAGCGACTACTACGGCGAAGACCTACCCTTTTGGATGAAGGTCAAAAAAACAAATGGCGATGTGGTGCCGCAACTCGTGGTGCCCTACACACTGGACTGCAACGACATGCGCTTTGCATTACCCCAAGGCTTTAGCCAAGCGGAAGATTTTTTTGTGTATTTGCGCGACAGCTTTGACGCGCTTTATGCCGAGGGTGACGAAGCGCCGAAGATGATGAGCATCGGCATGCACTGCCGCTTGCTGGGCAAGCCAGGCCGCATCGTGGCACTGCAAAAGTTCTTAGACCACATTGCCAAACACGACCGCGTGTGGGTGGCCCGCCGCATCGACATTGCGCGCCATTGGAAACAAGTGCATCCGTACCGCGGCAACTAAACAGTAGGACAACGACATGAGCTACTCGCACATCACGCTGAACCAAATCAACACACTGCCCCGCGCCGAGGCGGCAGCCCTGCTGACCGGTTTGTACGAACACTCTGATTGGATTGCCGAGCAAGCACTAGCTGCCCGCCCTTTTGCATCGGCCGCTGCGCTCAAGCACGCGATGGTGAAGACCTTAGAAAAAGCAGGCCGTGCACCGCAACTCGCCTTGGTGCGTGCCCACCCCGAGTTGGCTGGCAAAGCGATGGTGAGCAAAAGCCTCACCGCTGAATCCACCAACGAGCAAACCAAAGCGGGCCTGACCAATTGCACGCCAGAAGAGTTTGCGCACATCCAACAACTCAACGCCAGCTACAACGCCAAGTTTGGTTTTCCGTTCATCTTGGCCGTGCGCGGCCCACGCGGCTCGGGCTTGAACAAGCAGCAAATCATCAGCACCTTCGAGCGCCGCTTGCACAACCACCCCGACTACGAACTGGCCGAGTGCTTGCGCAACATCCACCGCATCGTGGAGATTCGCTTGAACGACAAACTGGGCTACGAACCCGCGCTGGGCCACGAGGTGTGGGACTGGCACGAATGGCTGGCCCAATTCAGCGATGCAGGCGTGGTGAACCCACAAGCACCGCACGCCGCACGCGAAGAACTCACCGTCACCTACCTGACCGACGCGCACCTCAAATGCGCCCGCACGATTGAGCTGGGCATGAAGGCCTGCGGCTTTGACGATGTGCGCATTGACGCGGTAGGCAATGTGGTGGGCATCTACAAAGCAGCATCGGCAAATGCAAAAACATTGATGACCGGCTCGCACTACGACACCGTGCGCAACGGCGGCAAATATGACGGGCGCCTCGGCATCTTTGTGCCCATGGCCTGCGTGCGTGAGCTGGCCCGTGCGGGCAAGCGTTTGCCCTTCAACCTCGAAGTGGTGGCCTTTGCCGAAGAAGAAGGCCAACGCTACAAAGCCACGTTCCTTGGCTCTGGTGCGTTGGTGGGCGACTTCAAACACGAGTGGCTGGACCAACAAGATGCGGATGGCATCACGATGCGGCAAGCCATGAAGCAAGCGGGCTTGAAGATTGAAGACATCCCTAAGCTCACTCGAAACGCAGCTGAGTATTTGGGCTTTGTGGAAGTGCACATCGAACAAGGCCCTGTGCTCAATGAGCTGGACATTCCACTGGGCGTGGTCACATCCATCAACGGCAGCGTGCGCTTTGTAGGCGAAGTGGTGGGCATGGCCAGCCACGCAGGCACCACGCCGATGGATCGCCGCCGCGACGCCGCCACTGCGGTGGCCGAGCTGGCCTTGTTTGTGGAAAAACGCGCAGCCAAAGTTGCTAACTTGGTAGGCACCGTCGGCATGCTCACCGTGCCCAACGGCTCCATCAACGTAGTGCCCGGTCGCTGCCAATTCAGCCTCGACTTGCGGGCCACCACCGACGCGCTGCGCGACAGCCTGATGAACGATGTGGTGGCTGAACTCAAAGCCATTTGCGAACGCCGTGGCTTGCACTACACGCTGGAAGAAACCATGCGCGCCAGCGCCGCGCCAAGTGATGCCAAGTTGCAAGGCCTGTGGGAACACGCTGTGCAAAGCTTGGGCGTGCCCGTGTTCCACCTGCCCAGCGGCGCAGGCCACGACGCGATGAAGCTGCACGAAGTCATGCCCCAAGCGATGCTGTTTGTGCGCGGCCAAAACGCAGGCATCAGCCACAACCCGCTGGAGAGCACCACGAGCGACGACATGCAACTGGCCATCGACGCCTTCATGCACTTGCTGCACAACACGCGCACCTAAGCCAAGCGAACCTCACACAACAACGACAAACCGAGACACACCATGAGCCAAACCCCATACGCCCAACTCGACACCTGGATCGACGCGCACTTTGACGAGCAAGTGAAGTTCTTGCAAGCCTTGGTGCAAGTCCCCACCGACACACCGCCCGGCAACAACGCGCCCCACGCCGAGCGCACCGCCGAGTTGCTGCACACCTTTGGCTACGAGGCAGAAAAGCACGCTGTGCCCAGCGATGAAGTCAAAGCCTATGGTTTGGAAAGCATCACCAACCTCATCGTGCGTCGCAAGTTTGCCGATGGTGGCAAAACCATTGCGCTCAACGCCCACGGCGACGTGGTCCCCCCCGGCGAAGGCTGGACACATAAGCCTTACGGCGCTGAGATTGAAAACGGCGCCATGTATGGCCGCGCCACCGCGGTGAGCAAGAGCGACTTCTCGACCTTCACCTTTGCCACACGCGCGCTGGAGTCGTTGGGCTTGCCTCAAGAACCAGGCGGGCAGCCGCTAGTGCAGCTGCGTGGCGGCGTTGAACTGCACTTCACCTACGACGAAGAATTTGGCGGTGAAAAAGGTCCAGGCTGGTTGTTGTCACACGGCCTCACCAAACCCGACTTGATGATTGCCGCAGGCTTTAGTTACCAAGTGGTCACCGCCCACAACGGCTGCTTGCAAATGGAAGTCACCGTGCAAGGCGAAATGGCACACGCCGCCATTCCCGACAGCGGCACCGACGCGCTGCAAGGCGCTGTGCACATCTTGAACGCGTTGCATGCGCTGAACGAGAACTACAAAAATACCACCTCGAAGATTGAAGGCATCACCCACCCTTACCTGAACGTGGGCCAAATCAGCGGCGGCACCAACACCAACGTGGTGCCGGGCAAGGTGGTGTTCAAACTCGACCGTCGCATGATTCCGGAAGAAAACCCCGTCGAGGTGGAAGCGTCGATTCGCAAAACCATCGAAGACGCAGCGGCCTCTTTCAACCCACCCCGTGGCGGCAAGCAACTCAAGGTCGACATCAAACGCCTCTTGCTCGCCAAGGCCATGGTGCCGCTGGCTGGCAACAAGCCTTTGGTGGATGCCATTCAAAAGCACGGTGGTGAATTGTTTGGCGAGCCCATCCCCGCTGTGGGCACGCCGCTGTACACCGATGTACGTTTGTATGTGGCGCAGGGCATTCCGGGCGTCATCTACGGCGCGGGGCCACGCACGGTGCTGGAAAGCCACGCCAAGCGCAACGATGAGCGTGTGATGTTGGAAGATGTGCGTCGGGCTACCAAAGTTGTGGCGCGCACTTTGTTGGATTTGTTGAGCTGAGTCTTTTCTCTCGTTCGTGAGGGGTTCGCTCCGGAGGGGGTTGCGCAGCTTGGGCACGGCGGCCTCCTCATGCTGGAGTACCAGAAATCGTCGGCCGCCGCACCCAAGCCGCACAACTGTTTTGGTTGGAAGCATCCAGCCGCAGTCTGTAGGTGGAGGCAGTGGGCAGGTGACGATTTCTGGTACCCCAGCATGAGGAACCTGCCCACTGCCTGCGCCTACAGCGAGCCCAGCGCAGACCAGGCCAGCAAAGTAAAGCAGACCAAAAATAGGGTTTCTCCGTAACACCCAACAAGGCATTTTTGTATACAGTTTTGTATGCGAAAAATCCACAAGGAAAACTGATGACTCAATCCACCCATCCCGTCGACGAGCGCCTGCCCACTGGCAAGCTCGCCGCTCTCGGCTTGCAGCACGTGCTCGTCATGTACGCAGGCGCTGTGGCTGTGCCACTCATCGTGGGCCGTGCGCTCAAGCTCAGCCCTGAACAAGTGGCCATGCTGATCTCTGCCGACTTGTTTGTGTGCGGCTTGGTCACCCTCATTCAATCGTGGGGCGCCACCCAATGGTTTGGCATTCGCTTGCCTGTGATGATGGGCGTGACCTTTGCTGCCGTGGCCCCCATGGTGGCCATGGCCAACGCCAACCCAGGCGATGCAGGTGCGCAAATGATCTTCGGTGCCATCATGGGCGCCGGTGCAATTTCTATCCTCATCGCACCGCTGGTCAGCCGTATGTTGCGGTTCTTCCCGCCCGTGGTCACTGGCACCATCATTGCTGTGATCGGCATCAGCTTAATGCGCATTGGCATCAACTGGATTTTTGGTAACCCCTTCGGCCCCACCGCCCCGTCCATCGTCAACCCAGAGCACGCCAAGTGGCTGGCTGACGCTGCCGCTGCGGCCTCGGCCCCTGGCTCTACCTTGCCAGCCGTGCCCAAAGACTTGGCCCTGCTGGCCAAGGTTCCTAACCCCAAATACGCCGACCTCACAGGCGTAGGCATTGCGGCGTTGGTGCTGGCATCCATCTTGATGATTTCCAAGTTTGCCAAAGGCTTCATCGCCAACATCTCGGTGCTGTTGGGCATCATCATTGGTGGCGTCGTCGCCACCAGCATGGGTTTGATGAACTTTGACAAAGTGGGCAAAGCCGAGTGGTTCGGCATCGTCACACCATTCCAGTTTGGTATGCCTGTGTTTGACCCCGTGCTCATCCTCACCATGACTTTGGTGATGATCGTGGTGATGATCGAATCCACCGGCATGTTCTTGGCCTTGGGCGAAATGACCGACCGTCATGTGGACCGCGCCGCACTCACCCGCGGTTTGCGCACCGATGGTTTGGGCACGCTGATTGGCGGCATCTTCAACACCTTCCCCTACACCAGCTTCTCGCAAAACGTCGGCTTGGTCGCCGTCACTGGCGTGAAGAGCCGTTTTGTGTGTGTGGCCGGCGGCATCATCCTCATCATCTTGGGCGTGATTCCTAAGATGGCGGCCTTGGTGGAGTCTTTGCCCACTGTGGTCTTGGGCGGCGCTGGCTTGGTGATGTTTGGCATGGTGGCAGCCACCGGCATTCGCATCTTGGGCGGTGTGGACTTCAAGAACAACCGCTTCAACAGCTTGATCGTGGCCATCTCCATCGGCATCGGCATGATTCCGTTGATCGCCCCCAACTTCAAGCAATGGATGCCGCACAACCTGCACCCACTGATTGAGTCGGGCATCTTGTTGGCGTCCATCTCGGCGGTGCTGTTGAACCTGTTCTTCAACGGTGCGTCCAAAGACGACTCGGCGGCAGTTGCTGCGGCTCGTCAAGCAGACAGCCACTGACCCCAAGCCTTTGCTTGCGAAAAGCCCGCTCTGTGAGCGGGCTTTTTCATGGCCACCTAGGCCGCCTAGCCGCAGCCCCTGTCACGTAAGCAGTAATACCGACAAGGCGCTCAGCACACACAGTTACACTCGCTGATCAAAAAAAGCATCCCACCATCGGATCGCAACACCACATTTCCCCATTGTCTGGAGCAAACAAAACATGGAACTACTTCAAAGCACTGACTTCTGGCTAGGCCTGATGCTGATTATTTGGATCAACATCATCTTGTCAGGCGACAACGCTGTCGTGATCGCTTTGGCGGCGCGCAGCCTGCCCCCCGAACAACAGAAAAAAGCCATCATGTTTGGCTCTGGCGCAGCAGTCGCACTGCGTATTGGTTTGACCGTGGTCGCCGCGAAGTTGATGACCTTGGAATACTTGCAAATCGTTGGCGGTTTGCTGTTGCTGTGGATTGGCGCACAACTGTTGGAAGCCGAAGAAGAAGGCGAAGAAGAAGGTGCTGAGCACAGCAGCTTGTTTGCCGCCATCCGCACCATTTTGATTGCTGACTTGGTCATGAGCTTGGACAACGTGATCGCTGTGGCCGCTGCCGCCAAAGGCGACGAACTGTTGCTCATCATTGGCTTGGCCATCAGCATTCCTTTGGTCATCTTTGGTAGCACCTTGATGATCAAACTCATGGAACGTTTCCCCATCATCATCACCTTGGGTGCATGTTTGATCGGTTGGGTGGGCGGCGAAACCATCGCCAACGATGTGGTACTCAAAGCATTCGGCGAAGCCAACTCTTGGTTCCACTTGGCCGCTTCCGCAGCAGGCGCTGTGATCGTCTTGGCATGGGGCAAATTCAAATCCTCTCAGCATCACAAGACGGTGGAAGCCGAATAAGCTTTCAGCTGTTTCGCATTCCATACAAAGCCAGCCTCCGTGCTGGCTTTTTTCTTGCCAAGACACAAAGGTCACTTGCACCACACAGGTGCGAATCACCACGTTGGTGCAACGTCAGCTTGTATACAAACCAAACTCGCGCACAATTCGCCCCCGTCACGACGCAAATGGGCCCTTTCAGCGGGCACCTTTATTGCAAGGTCGTATACATCGCACCTTCATTCATCTTGTTTTCAGAGGCCCCCATGATCAAACGCACCTTCATCAAAACCACCCTCGGCTTGGCACTGGCTGCTAGTTTTGCTGGTGCTTCGGCACAGACCACGCCCCTCAAATTCCAACTCGACTGGCGCTTTGAAGGCCCTGCCGCTTTCTTCTTGGTGCCTGCCGCCAAAGGCTATTTCAAAGATGCCAAGCTCGACGTGACCGTCGACGCGGGCAACGGCTCTGGTGGCGCAGTCAACCGCGTGGCCTCAGGTGCCTACGACATTGGTTTTGCTGACTTGGCTGCACTGATGGAATTCCACGCCAACAACCCTGACGCCCCCAACAAGCCCGTGGCCGTGATGATGGTCTACAACAACACCCCCGCTTCGGTGATGGCGTTGAAAAAATCTGGTATCAAAACACCGGCTGATTTGGCTGGTAAAAAACTCGGCGCGCCCGTGTTTGACGCAGGCCGTCGCGCCTTCCCCATCTTCGCGAAAGAGAACAAGGTTGGCGCCGTCACTTGGGTCTCTATGGATCCTCCTTTGCGCGAAACCATGTTGGTACGCGGCGATGTGGATGCCATCACCGGCTTCACATTCACCTCGTTGCTCAACATCGAAGCTCGTGGCGTCAAAGCTGACGACGTCGTTGTCATGCAATACCCAGACTTGGGCGTGAAGTTGTATGGCAATGCCATCATCGCGTCGCCTAAGCTGATCAAAGAAAACCCTGCCGCAATCAAAGCCTTCTTGGCAGCTTTCGCCAAAGGTGCAAAAGACGTGATCGCGGACCCAGCCAAGGCCATTGAAACCGTCAAAGCCCGTGACGGCATCATCAACAGCGAACTCGAAACACGCCGCTTGAAGCTGGCCATCGACACCGTGATCAACAGCCCCGATGCACGCGCCGAAGGTTTCGGACAAGTCAAAGGCCCACGTTTGTCGTTGATGGCCTCTCAAGTGTCAGATGCGTTCAACACCAAAACACGCGTGAAAGCGGAAGACATTTGGAACGGTTCTTTCTTGCCATCCGCCAAAGAACTCGACGTGTTGCCCAAAGGTAAGAAGTAAATAGGCACCTCTTGATGACAGCTTCTCCTGAACATTTCGTCGACTTTCAAAACGTCTGGCTCGCCTACAACGACGAGTTGTTGGCGCAAAACCACTTCGCCGTAGAAGACATCAACCTGCAGGTCAAACAAGGCGAGTTCATCGCCATCGTTGGACCTTCGGGTTGTGGCAAATCCACCTTCATGAAGCTCACCACGGGTTTGAAAAAACCCAGCCGTGGCGAGATTTATGTCGATGGCCAGCCGGTCAATGGCCCACTCAAGATCAGCGGCATGGCGTTTCAATCGTCCTCGCTGCTGCCTTGGCGCACCACACTCGACAACGTGTTGTTACCGCTGGAAATCGTTGAGCCTTACCGCTCGAACTTCAAAGAGAAGAAGGCCGAATACGAAGCGCGCGCCTTGAAACTGCTGCAAAGCGTGGGCTTGAGTGGCTACGAGCGCAAGTTTCCTTGGGAGCTGTCAGGCGGCATGCAACAGCGCGCCAGCATTTGTCGCGCCTTGATCCATGAGCCCAAGATGCTCTTGCTCGACGAGCCCTTTGGCGCGCTCGATGCGTTCACCCGCGAAGAGCTGTGGTGCACGCTGCGCGACTTGCATGCCGAACAAAAGTTCAACGTCATCTTGGTTACCCACGATTTGCGCGAATCGGTCTTCTTGGCCGACACCGTGTATGTGATGAGCAAGAGCCCTGGCCGCTTTGTGGTCAAGCGCGACATCGACTTACCCCGACCTCGTGACTTGGAAGTGACGTACACACCCGAGTTCACCAACATCGTGCACGAGCTGCGCGGCCACATCGGCGCCATGCGCAAAGACGGCACCAACCTCGGGCAATAAAACACCATGAATCAAAAACAACTCGAAACTTGGGCGCCTTGGGGCTTGCTCGTTGCCACCCTGCTGATTTGGCAGGCGGCCTGTTCGCTCTTTCATGTGTCCGAATTTGTATTTCCCTCGCCCCTGCGCATTTGGGAGCAAATGGTCGAATACCGTGACGTCATTGCAGGCCACGCTTGGCGCACCTTCTGGGTGACCATGGTGGGATTTGGCATTGCCATCGTCGTGGGCGTGTTGCTGGGCTTTGTCATTGGCAGCTCGCGTTTGGCTTATGCCGCTGTGTACCCGCTAATGACGGGCTTCAACGCCTTGCCCAAAGCCGCCTTTGTGCCGATCTTGGTCGTGTGGTTTGGCATTGGCGTGGGCCCAGCCATCCTCACCGCGTTCTTGATCAGCTTCTTCCCCATCATGGTGAACATCGCCACCGGCCTCGCCACGCTCGAGCCTGAGCTGGAAGACGTGCTGCGCGTGTTGGGCGCTAAACGCTGGGACGTGTTGGTCAAGGTGGGCTTGCCCCGCTCCATGCCTTACTTCTACGGCTCGCTCAAAGTCGCCATCACCTTGGCGTTTGTGGGCACCACCGTGTCGGAGATGACCGCGGCCAACGAAGGCATTGGTTATTTGCTGATTTCGGCGGGCTCGGCCATGCAAATGGGCTTGGCTTTTGCCGGCTTGGTGGTGGTGGGCGCCATGGCCATGATCATGTACGAACTGTTCAGCCTCGTAGAAAAGCACACCACGGGTTGGGCGCACAGAGGCTCACAAAACCACTGAGTGATGTCCCATCCCAAAGCCGCTTTTCAAGCGGCTTTTTTTACACCTTTAATCTTCATTAAAAACACTAACTTAATCGAATATCCAGTGTTAATTCGATAAATTCACCGAATTTGCGAATATCATCAAAGGCACTTTCGCCCGGCGTTAGCCCTCATTGGCACGCCGGATTTTCTTTATTCAAGGCGATACACATGGCATCCTCCAACGAACACAGTCCCGAGAACCCACATCTCGGCCCTAACTCAGCAGATAAGCTCTTTCTAGCCTTTTTGGTCTTGATCGTGGTGGCCGTGACATGGCTTGGCGTTGTCAATTACAAAGAAGCACTCAAAACCGAACAAGCCAAAAGCAACGGCGAAGCTTGGGTGGCGTGGTTGACCGAAACTGGCACCGCACGCTTTGAGGCCAACACGCCACACCCCGCGTGCAAAGGTGGTGTCAAGCCAGCGGCTGACGCCAAAGCGGATGCACCCGGCACTTGGGGCGCTTGCTTGGCACACATCATGGCAACCACAGAGTTGAAAGACCAAATCAACACGTTTTTCAACGTCGCGCCTCATTTTGTGGCGGCTTGCGTGCCCTCTGACCGTACCCTCATGGGCGCCATTCTGTTGGAAGACTTGATGCCCACCCCTCCTGGCTCGGCCACCCCCTTCGTGGCCTCACAACTGCTTGAGACCGACAGCATTGACTACAAGATGCAATTGCGTTTGTCCGTTTGTGACAAAGGTGGCTACGCCATCAAAGTTGCTGAATTTGAATTTTGAGGTGCGCCATGGAAATGACTAAACACGACAAATTTCTGCAAGACCTCAACGTTGAGGCCATTCTGGGTCAAGACCAAGAAGCCGACATCCCACGCGACTTGCCCATGCGCAAGTGGCTGTACTCATGGTTGCTAGATCCCAACATCCCTGGCAACTTCCAAGCAGCCATCGACAAATGGATCAGCTACCTCATCATTGGTAACTTGTTCAGCTTGATGTTTGAACACGTGCCTGCGGTGTACGAACCGTACCGCACCTGGTTTGAATTGTTCGACATCTTCTCGGTGGCCGTGTTCACCGTGGAATATGCCCTGCGCCTTTATCTCGCACCTGAAGATGAAGAGTTCAAAACCCGCAAGAGCGCACGCTGGGGCTTTATTTCTAGCCCCTTTGCCATCATTGACTTCTTGGCGGTGGCGCCTTTCTATTTGAAGGCATTCATCCCGATCGATCTGCGCGTGTTGCGATTCCTGCGACTCTTGCGAATCTTGAAGTTGTTCCGCGTTTTGATTCCAGCCATCGCTGAATTCAAGGAGCTCAACAAAGATCGCACATTCCGTCAAAAGGTTCACGCCCTCGTGTTTCCTAGCCAATACGGCGGCACCATGCAAAACATCTTTGAGGTGTTCATTGCAGTTTGGGTGTTGTTGTCCGTGATGGCTGTGATCTTGGAATCGGTCAAAGGCATTCACTACATCTTGCATTTGCAATTCGTCATCTTGGACGCTGTGGCCGTGGCCATCTTCACCGTGGAGTACTGCATGCGCATTTACTCTTGCGTGGAAGAACCGGGCTACAAAGGCGCTTTCTTGGGACGCTTCAAGCAAGCCAAATCGCCATCCACCTTCATTGACTTCTTGGCCGTGCTGCCTTTCTTCTTGGAAGTGTTCTTGCACCACCTGATGGACTTGCGCTTCTTGCGAGTGTTCCGTTTGGCCCGATTGCTCAAACTCACACGCGGCAGCGATGCCACTGCCGTGTTGGTCAAAGTGGTTGTGCGCGAATGGCCTGTCATGGGCGCCGCCACCTTCATCATGATGCTGTTGTTGGTCTTGACGGCCAGCTTGGGCTATCTGTTTGAATACGATGCGCAGCCTGAGAAGTTTGAAAACATCCCCACCTCAATCTATTGGGCGGTGATCACTTTGGCCTCTGTGGGCTATGGCGACATTTCTCCCGTGACGCCTATGGGCCGCGCCATGACCAGCGTGCTGGCCTTGCTCGGCATCGGCATCTTTGCTATCCCTGCCGCCTTGTTGGCCTCAGCCTTCAGCGATGAATTGGTGAAAGAACGTGACCAGTTGAAGGCGAACTTGTTTGCCATCCTCAAAGACGGCCACATCAGCGAAGCTGAAGCAGCCATCATTCGCTCCGAAGCCAAGCGCTTGCACTTGACGGTAGAAGAAGTGAACAAACTGATTGAAGTGGTCATCAAAGAGCACGAGTTGGAAGAGCGCAATCCATTGCCGATCCACAAGATTGCCGAAAACCCAGCGTTGGCTGTGGAGCACTACAAAATCTTGTTGGGTCAAATCCGACAACTGGGTGTGCAAGTGGATACTGCGCAATTTGACCAAGCAGCACAAGCCGGTGAGCGCCTGTCTGCCAACGAATTCGCCTTGTGGCAAAAGATTCAAGGTAAAGCCTAAGCATCCACACAAGCGGCCACGCTTGACTGTGTGGCCGCTTTTTTATTCCAACACGACACCCCTTCAAACTCGTTAGACCTTCGAATGACAACAGGATTTAAAACCACCCTGATGGAAATATTGGATGGCTCGCCTAAGCACACGGCCAGCCGTTACGTCGAGTGGATGATCACCCTTGTGGTGTTGGTCAACTGCTCGGCGGTGATTCTCGATTCCGTCCCTGAAATTCACGCTGAATTCAAAGACTTCTTTCACGAGTTGGAGTTTTGGAGCGTGATGTTTTTCACAGTGGAATACATCGCTCGCGTGTGGTCATTGGGCGCCAAATACAGCCTCGAAAATGGCGGTTCATGGAAAGGTCGTTTTGAGTATATGTTCAGTGCATTTGGCTTGGTCGACTTCTTTGCCACCATGCCGCATTACATGCACATGTTCTTCCCCGCACTTGATCTACGCATCTTGCGCGTCTTGCGTTTGCTACGGATCTTAAAACTCTCCAAATACAACACTGCACTGCAAGACTTGTTTCATGCCATTCATTCCGAGCGCCAAGCGTTTGGCTCTGCGGTGTTTTTGTTAACCATTGCCACCATCGTGTCTGCTTCACTGATGCACTTTGCTGAAGGTCATCACCAGCCTGAATTTTTCGGCACGATTCCGCACTCCATCTACTGGTCCATCGTGACCATCACCTCGGGCTATGGCAACGTCGAACCCATGACCAAAGCTGGCGAGGCCATTGCCTTGATCACGGGTTTCTTAGGCGTGTGTATGGCGGCGATCATGACCGGTATCGTGGCCTCGGCGTTCTCAAACCAAGTGGCGCGTAAGAAGGCCGCGTTTGAAGCGCAACTGCGTGAAGTTTTCAAAGACGGCAACATGTCTGACGAAGAGCAAGAAACCTTGAGACGCCTGCAAGCGCACTACCGTCTGTCAGATGAACAAGTCGAAGCCATGATGCTGCGCGCCAAAAACAAATCGTCCGCCAATGACTGAGCGAACCATGACTACAGCAGTTCCTACCCCCTCTACTTATCAACGCATCAAGCGTCGCACCTTCGAAATCATGGAAGGTGAAGTGCCTGACAAGTACAGCCATTTCGTTGAAATCTTCATTGCGTTACTGGTGGTGGCCAACGTGATTGGCATCATCTTGGAATCGGTGCCCGAAATCCACGAAGCGTTCGAACACGAGTTCCATCTGTTTGACATGTTCAGCGTCGCCGTTTTCTCGGTTGAATTCGTCATGCGTGTTTGGTCGTACAGCGAAAAATACATACACAGTGGCGGCACGTCATGGGATGGTCGCAAAGAGTACGTGTTCAGCTTCTACGGCATCATTGACTTTGTCAGTACCGTGCCTTTCTACTTGCAGCTGCTATTCCCAGGCGCTGATTTGCGTGTGCTACGGATGTTCCGCTTGATGCGAATTTTCAAGCTCTCACGCTACAACAGCGCATTTGAAGACATGGTGGCCGCCGTCAAGGCCGAGAGAGACTCTTTTTCATCCGCCGTGTTCTTGCTGTTCATCAGCTGCTTGCTGTTCTCCTCGCTGATCTACATCATCGAAGGCCACGAGCAACCTGAAATCTTTCCATCCATCCCTGCTGCGATGCATTGGTTTGTCATCACCATCATCTCGGGCTGGGGCAATGTGGACCCCGTCACTTTCGTTGGAACGATCTTGGTGATCTTCACGCAAATCTTGTCCATCGCTTTGGCTGCGATCTTGACGGGTGTGGTGGCAACCGCCTATACCGCACAAGTCGAGCGTCGCCAAGCCTTGTATGAAATGGAAGTTCGCTCTGTGTTGGCCGATGGCGTTGTCACAGAAGAAGAACAAACCAAGCTGAAAATCATGCAAGCCAAGCTCGGCATGTCAGATGACCAAGTGCAAGCCATCGTGAACCAGATGGAAGAAGAAAAGCACATCTCTGCGGCCAATAAACAATAATTGACGCTTTAGAACCTAGGAGTAAGAGATGGACAACGGCGCCTACGAAAAATACAAACAAGAGAACCCAGACGTCTACACGCCTCTGTCCACTTACGACTACGTCGACCAATTTGTGCACCAACTCACCAACGCCGAATTGGTTGTTTGCGCGGTGGCTGTGGTGCTGGCTGTTTTTGCCCTGTACAAAATTTTTGTCAAACGTAAAGACAAACATTCTGACGATCACAACAAGTAACAAGGAGACCCCATGAGCGAAGCCCCAGAAACCGAATTGCCAGATCACGGCAACGATCCGTTTCGCACCCGTTGTGCCATGCTGGTGTCATGTTTGGCCATGTGCTTGGCCATCGCCAGCTTGGGTGGCAACAACGCCTCCAAGGAGAGCATGAGCAACAACATCTTGGCTGCCAATGCTTATTCGTTCTACCAAGCCAAGAACATTCGCCAGACCGATTACAAAATCGCTGCGGATGAATTGCGCATTCAAATCGCCAACGACAAACTCTCACCTGCAGCCAAACAAATGGCTGAGAAAAAACTCGAGGCCTACGAAAAGAACATCGCTCGCTATGAGTCCGAGCCAGAAACTGGCGATGGCAAAAAAGAGTTGATGGAAAAAGCCAAAGAGCATGAGCACGAACGTGACATTGCCCTGCGCCAAGACCCTTGGTTTGACTATGCCGAAGCCCTGCTTCAAATTGCCATTGTGTTGACCTCCGTGGCGATCTTGACGGGCGCACACGTGTTGTTTTGGGTGCCGTGTGCCCTCGGCTTGTTGGGCATCTTCTCTACCATCAACGGTTTCTTGCTCTTTATTTAAAAGCATTTGATCTGACGCAAAGGCCCCTGAATGGGGCCTTTTTTATGCAAGGCAAGCACCACGAGTGCGAGAAAATAAACGCATGACTGATCACCTCCATAAAACAAAAAAGCCCATCTTGTCGTTGATCTACAAGTGGCTGTTTGATCCTGAATACAAGCACGGCTTTAACCACACGCTGGAACGCGCCATCGCCTTTCTGATCGTGGCCAGCGTGATTGCGGTACTGATCGAAAACACGCCCGAAATCTACAACGCCAACGCCAGTTGGTTCCATTGGTTTGACATCATCACCGTCGGCATCTTCACAGCCGAGTACCTCATGCGCGTGGCAACCGCGCATCTGAACCCTGACTTCGCAGGCAAAAGTTTTCCGCGTTTGCGTTACGCCTTGAGCTTTTACGCGTTGGTCGATTTGATTGCCATTGCACCGTTTTACTTCGCACGTTTTGTCGATGTGGACGTGGAAATGCTGCGTGTCTTGCGGGTCATGCGATTGGCTCGGATGTTTAAGCTGTCGCGTCAAATCATTCCGGCTTGGCGAGAGTTTCACGAACTGAATGCAGGACGAAGCTTCCGTGCCAAAGTGTTTGCCATGCTGGAGCCCACCGGTCACTCAGGGCGCTTGCACACCTACATCGACAACTTCATTGTGTTTTGGATTGCCTTGTCCATCACCTGTGTGGTGTTTGAAACCGTGGCCTCTGTGCATGCCTTGTTCGCCACGGAGTTCATGGTGATTGACGTCATCGCGTTCAGCATCTTCACGCTCGAATACGTCGCCCGCGTTTACTCGGCGCCTGAAAACCCGAAATACAAGCACCTGCGCATGCCGCATTGGGCGCATGTGCGTACCGGCCAAGCCATCATCGACTTGCTGACCATCCTGCCGTTCATTCTGGAAAGTCTGTTCAGCCAGCACTTAGATTTGCGCTTTTTGCGCGTCTTCCGTTTGATGCGCATGCTCAAACTCACGCGCTACACCTCAGCCATGGAAACCCTCTACAAGGTGGTGCTGCGCGAGTGGCAAATCATCTTTGCATCGGTGTTTGTGATGATGCTGTTGGTGGTGTTGACCGCCAGCTTGGGCTATTTGTTTGAACATCCCGCTCAACCCGACAAGTTTGAAAACATTCCGCAATCCATCTACTGGGCCGTGGTCACACTGGCCTCTGTGGGCTATGGCGATATCTCTCCCATCACGCCGATGGGGCGTGCGCTCACCGTGGTGCTGGCCTTGTTGGGCATTGGTATTTTTGCCATTCCTGCCGGTTTGCTGGCCTCTGCGTTCACCGACCAACTGCGCATTGACCGCGATGCGTTCAAACACCGGTTGATGATGGCTTATGAGGATGGGTTGCTCGATGGTGCTGAACGCGAACTCATCGTGGCAGAGGCTGAGCGTTTGCACTTGTCGCACGAAGAGGTCAAACGTCTGACCGAAGAAGCCAAAGCTGAATTTGAAGAAAAAGAAGCCGAGCACCTCACCCAAGCCCATGGTTTGGTGTTGGATGCCACCGCCCATCCACAACTGGCTGCGGCACAGTTTCATCTGTTGGTCACGCAATTGGATCTGATTACGCAAGCCACTGGCACCAACACTCTGCGTCAAGGTCTGAACAACAGCAAAGGGGAAGCAGCGCTTGCACTGGCCGTGTTGGATCTATTGGGTCAACAACACAACGACAGTCGCGCAAGTTAACCTTGCGTCAGCAAGGGCGTGCATTTGCATTTAAGGTATGGCCATGACTCATTTTTACGAACCCCGATTGGGCCACGGCCTGCCCCACGATCCCTTCAACGCCATCGTCGGCCCACGCCCTATTGGCTGGGTGTCTACCCGCAGCAACGACGGCGTGTTGAACTTGGCGCCCTACAGTTTTTTCACTGCATTCAACTATGTGCCGCCCATCGTGGGCTTCTCTAGCACTGGCCCCAAAGACTCGCTGCGCAACGTGCAAGAAAACGGCATGTTTGTGTGGAACCTCGTCACTCGTCCACTTGCCGAGGCCATGAACCAAACCTGCGCCCCCGTGAGTCCTGAGGTGAACGAGTTTGAGCTGGCGGGTTTGACCACTGCGCCCTCACATGTGGTGGATGTGCCACGTGTAGCCGAGAGCCCTGTCTCGTTTGAATGCCGCAGCACGCAAATCATCCAGCTCGAAGGCCTCGACAAACAAAAGGTGCCAACCTGGTTGGTGTTGGGTGAAGTGGTGGGCGTTCACATTGCAGACCATTTGCTCAAAGACGGCATTTACGACACTGCAAGTGCCGGCCACATTTTGCGTGGCGGTGGTCCTGCGGACTATTTCAGCATTGGACCTGAACAACTTTTTCACATGTGGCGCCCCAAGGCCTAAGCCTCTTGAAACCCGTCTCTCCATAAAAAAACCGCTGTCCGAAAACAGCGGTTTTTTTTATGAACAGCTGGGGACTCGCCCCAGCAGTCAAGAGCGATTAGCCCACCACCATCAAGTGGAACGGCCACACGTACGCTTGCAACGTCACGTACAAGCCCACCAAGCAAGCCAGTGCGATGGAGTGGAAGAACACATAGCGCAAGATGTCGCCTTCATGGTTGAACCAACGGGTTGCGGTCGAAGCCACCACGATGGACTGTGCGTCAATCATCTTGCCCATCACACCACCCGAGCTGTTGGCAGCGCCCATCAAGTTGGCGCTGAGGCCCAATTGCTCAGCCGCCACTTTTTGCATGCCGCCGAACAACACGTTCGACGCAGTGTCAGAACCGGTCATGGCCACACCAATCCAGCCCATCAAGGTGCCGAAGAAGGGGTAGAACACGCCCGTGTTGGCAAACGCCAAACCGAGAGTGGTGTCCGTGCCAGAGAAACGCGTCAACGTGCCCAAGCCCAACATCAACACAATGGTCAAGAGCGAGTAGCGCACCAACCAGAACGTACGTGCATAGGCGCGCACGATTTCTGTGGGCTTGTACTTCATCACCAACGCGCCAACGATGGCCGACACAAAAATGCCCGTGCCGGTCGCAGACAACAAGCCCAATGTGTAGACCGCACCTTCTTTGGTGGGGTTAGGCACCACGGGTGGCATCTTTTCGATCAAGTTGTGCAAACCGTCGATGGGAAAAGCGGGCGCCCAAATGCTGTTGAAGTAGGCCTTCACAGCTGGCAAGCCCCAGATGAACACGAACACAGACAAGATCACCCAAGGTGTCCAAGCACGCACCAAATCAGCACGTGAGTGCTTCACCACAGCCACGGCAGGCTTGGCTTCGCCACCATCCGTCTCGTGACCTTTGAGCGAAGGCGAAGTCCAAATAGTTTTGGGTTGCCACACGCGCAAGAACATGATCAACGAAGCCATCGACACGATGGCCGCAATGATGTCAACCAGCTCTGGGCCGATGAAGTTAGACACCAAGTACTGAGGAATCGCGAACGACAAGCCGGTCACCAAAATGGCTGGCCAAATTTCCATCATCGCTTTGCGACCGGCAAACGCCCAGATCAACCAGAACGGCACGAGCAACGAGAAGAAAGGCAACTGACGGCCAATCATCGCAGTGACTTCCATGAGGTCGTAACCGTGCACTTTGGCCAACGTGATCACAGGCGTACCCAAGGCACCAAATGCCACGGGTGCGGTGTTGGCGATCAAGCTCAAACCAGAAGCAGCCAAAGGCGAGAAGCCCAAGCCAATCAAGATACCAGCCGTCACAGCCACGGGTGTACCGAAGCCAGCTGCGCCTTCGAAGAACGCACCAAAACAGAATGCGATCAACAGCAGTTGCAAGCGGCGGTCATCGGTGATGCCCGACAACGAGTCTTGCAACACTTTGAAGCTGCCGTTTTGCTCGGCCAACTGTTGCAAGAAGATGATGTTCAGAACGATCCAGCCGATGGGCAACAAGCCCGTCAAGCCACCGTACATCGCTGCCTTGCCAGCCATCTCTGCAGGCATGCCATACGCCAAGATGGCCACCACCAAAGCAGCGACCAAACCCAAGCCTGCCGCAATGTGCGCTTTGATGTGCATGAAGCCCAAAGCCACCAGCATCACGACCACAGGGATCGCAGCCAACAAAGTGGACACCACCATGTTGTTAAACGGGTCGTAGACCTGTTGCCAAACCATACTCTTCTCCTAGAAAGGTTCAATTAAAAATTGGTAATACCACTTAACCATAGTGTAAGAACCTGCATGCGGGCTGACAGCTCAGTGATTACCCTGAACAGAGGTGTTTTCTTCAGAACATCCATCTAATTTCGCCAATAATTTGGTCTTACCACTTTACATGTCTATGGTTCGTCTCCCATCCCCTGTTGTTCGTTTGGCCGATAGCGTGGTCAATGAAATTGAGAAGCAAATTTTGGATGGCGCCTTGCGCCCGGGTGACCGCATCTCGTCTGAGCGCAAGCTCGCTGAAGACTTTGGCGTGTCACGCCCCTCCATCCGTGAGGCCATTCAAAAGCTGGTCGCCAAGGGTTTGCTCGTCACACGCCACGGCGGCGGCACCACGGTGACTGACAAACTCGATGCCCCTTTTCTGGACCCTTGGCAGGACATGGTCAAAGACCACCCCATGCTTCACAGTGATGTGTTGGAAGTGCGTGAAATGCTTGAAAGTCAAGCGGCAGAGCTAGCCGCTCAGCGCGCTACTGATGTCGACATGGCTCGCCTCGACAAAGCCTTTGCCGAACTGGACGAGGCCTACGCCACCAAAGACCTCGATCAATCGATTGCAGCCGATGTGGCATTTCACCAAGCCATTGCCGAGGCATCGCACAACGTGCTGATTGGTCACCTCACGGCCAGTTTGATGCGCCTCATCCACGACCACGTGACCAACAACCTCAAACACTCGCACACACGCCCCGTGCAATGGGAGCAGTTGCGCAGCCAACATCGCAGCATTTGGAAAGCCATCAAAGCCAACAAGGCCGACAAAGCCAGCATGGCTGCCAAAGAACACAGTGTGTACATCCGCGAGAGCATTGAAAACAATGCCCTTGATGCACACCGCAGACTCAGCGCACTGCGTCGCGCGGAGGCCGTTTAAACCGCCGTCAATCTGCGGTGATCTTGGCGTTCAACACCACAGGGCGCCAACGCTTGATCTCGCGCTGAATCAACTGCCCAAACGCCTCAGGTGATGTGGGCGTGGCTGTGGCGCCTTCGGTTTTGAGTCGCGCTGCCATCTCGGGCGTTGCCAAATTGGCATTCACCACTTGGTTGAGCTTTTGCACCACCGCTGCTGGTGTGCCCGCAGGGGCGACCAAACCGTACCACTGGTCAGCCTCAAACCCCTCCAAACCCTTCACCCCTGACTCGGCCAATGTAGGCACGTCGGGCAGCAAGTCCAAACGTTTGGGGCTCGACACCGCGATGGCGCGCAGCTTGCCCGCCTTAACCATGGGCACCAAGGCGGGTGCACCCGTGAACACCATTTGAATTTGTCCTGCCACAGCATCCGTCACAGACGGTGCTGTGCCTCGGTAGGGCACATGCACCACGAAGGTTTGGGTGGCGAGTTTGAAATACTCCATCGCCAAGTGCGCCGCACTGCCATTGCCACCCGAGCCGTAGTTGACTTTGCCCGGATTGGCTTTCAGGTACTTCACCAATTCCGCCACATTCGTTGCGGGCACAGAGGGGTGAACCACCAACACATTGGGAACCTTCGCCACCCACGCCACGGGGGCAAACGATTTCACAGGGTCATACGGCAAATTGGGGTACACCGACGGCGCAACCGCCAATGTGCCCACATGGCCCATCAACAAGGTGTAGCCGTCGGGCGCGGCCTTGGCAGCGCGGTCTGCACCAATGGTGCCGCCAGCGCCGGGGACGTTGTCAATGACCACGGGCGCGCCCGTGGCTTCAGTGATTTTTTGGCCCATCGTGCGCGCCAACACATCAGGGCTGCCGCCAGGTGTGAACGGCACGATGATGCGAATGGGTTTATTTGGATACGCCGCATCGGCCCAAACGGGTGACACCACACAAGCGGCCAGCGCAAACAAGAACATCGATCGTTTCATCATCCAACTCCCAACATTGAAGTGGCGATCTTAAGTTCAGATCACGCCCAGTAGAGCCGCTGAGGGTTGTCGCTCAGCACAGTCTCCACATGCGCAGGCCCCACCCATGTGGTGAGCTCGGCCAAGAGCGCGTCATAGTGCGCCAAATGTTCGTGGTTGGTGCAAGGCCAGTCGCTTCCCCAGAGCAAAGCTTGGGGCCCCAGTTCTTGCAACCACAGTTGCGCCAAGCGTGTGGCATCCACACCGCCCAAGCGGTACGCACCACTGAGCTTGACGTAAGTGGGGGCGTGCTGCGCACGTTGGGTCAGCAGCGCAATGCTGGCGTCGGTGGCTTTGGCCTCGTTGGGCTTGGCCATGTGATCCACCACCAAGGGCACATCGGTAGGCAGCTGCGCCAGCACATGGGTCAGAGCCCCTTGGTCTGTGTGCACCTCGAGATGCCATCCCAACTCATGCAGTGCGCGCCACACAGGTTCCGCACGCGTCCATTCGGGAATGTCGTGAGAGACACCCGACAAATTCAACCGAATCCCGCGCACGCCCTCTGCATGCAAAGCCTTCAACGCATCGGCCTGTGCATCGGCAGCTACCACGGCCACGCCCCGCAACATCTCGGGATGATCCTTCAGCGCACGCAGCATCAGGTGGTTGTCGACGCCCAAAAAGCTGGGTTGCACCCAAACACCGCGCGTCACACCCACGCTTTGCGCAAGCGATTGCCAGTCAGACAAAGCAGCGGTGTACTGCGGCACATAGCGCGCACCGGCCACAGCCTCGCCCGCATGGAACACATGGAAGTGGGTGTCTACCCAATTTTTTGACGTCGTCAGATTCATGCGCTATATTCTAGTCCTCTAGATGTCTAGTTTCAACATGAACACCACCCTGTCCAACCACACCCCAGGCCAAAGCCGTTACGGCACATTGGCCCTCGCGCTGCGCGACCGCATCTTGCAGGGTGAATGGGCCCCGGGTGATGTCATCCCAGCCGAGTCCGCCTTGGCACAAAGCTACGGCGTGGCCTTGGGCACGATTCGGCAAGCCTTGTCCTTGCTGGTGGAAGATGGCGTGTTGCAACGTCGACACGGCAAAGGCACGTTCGTGACCAAAGGGGTGGATGGCGCATCGATGATGCGATTCTTTCGCTTTCAAGGCGTCGAGGGCGGTCAGAGCAAAACACCGCAGTCGCGCATTCTGAACAGCCGCCTGCGCAGCGCCACCCCACATGAGGCCCATGTGTTTGCTCTGCCGCAAGGCGCACAAGTGCTGCAGTTTGAACGCTTGCGCAGCCTCGACCTTGAACCCTGTCTGCTAGAAACCATCGTCTTGCCTCTCCCTCTTTTTGGCGCATTGGCCGACTCAGACACCGAGGCTTGGGACGACTTGCTCTACCCCATGTACCAACAACGCTGCGGCGTGGTGATTCAAAAAACACAAGACAGCCTGAGCTTCTCGCAGCTCAACGCCACCCAAGCCAAACGGCTCAAACTGGCAGCGGCGCACCCGTGCGTGCTGGTGGATCGACAGGCCTTTGACATCGCAGGTCGCTGCGTTGAGCTGCGCACCACGCGCGGCGATGCCTTCGCCTTCAAGTACACCGCCCAATTGCATTGAGACATTCACACAGGAGATACGCCTTGACACACACCACACACCTCTGGCGACGCCACACTTGGACTGCATTGGCGCTGAGTACCTTGTCCCTTGGCATATTGGCGCCCACCGCCATGGCGCAAGGCGCGTTTCCCAACAAGCCCATCACCTTGGTGGTCACCTACCCGCCAGGTGGCGGTGCAGATGCCATGGCACGTTTGATTGCGCCCAAGATGGGCGAAGCACTGGGCCAAGCGGTCATCATCGAAAACAAACCAGGTGCGAGCGGACAAATTGGCGCATCGGCCGTGGCCAAGGCGGCACCCGATGGCTACACCTTGATGTTGGATGCATCCTCCTTCTCAGCTAACCCCGCCCTTTACCCTAAGCTGCCGTACGACAGCCTCAAAGCGTTCAAGCCGATTGGTGTGGTGGCCTTGTTCCCCAACGTCGTGTTGGTCAACGCCAACTTCCCTGCCAAAAACATTGCCGACCTCACAGCAGCCGCACGCAAAAGCAAAGATGCGGTGTCGTATGCCTCGTCGGGCAATGGCTCGGCCCAACACTTGGCGGGCGCCTTGTTTGAATCAGCCGCCAAAGTCGACATGGTGCACGTGCCCTACAAAGGCGGCGGCCCTGCCTTGAATGATGTGATCGGCGGCCAAGTGCCTTTGTTCTTTGGCAACCTCGCCTCGACCTTGCAACACGTGCAATCGGGCAAGCTCAAAGCATTGGCGGTCACGTCGGCCAAGCGCTCCCCCATCTTGCCGGAGGTGCCCACCTTGGCAGAGGCAGGTTTGAAAGGCGCAGAGATTTACGAATGGAACGCCGTCTTCGCACCAGCCAACACACCCGAGCCTGTGGTGGCCAAATTGGCCGCCGCCTTTCAGCAAGCCTTGGAATCCCCCGATGTCAAAGCACGCGTGGCACAGCTCGGTGGTGACATTCAAAAAGGCTCGCCCGAGCAAAGCAAAAAATTCATTGAGCAACAAATCAATCTGTGGAGTCGCATCATCAAAGAACGCGGCATCACCACCGAATAACCCCAAGGAAAAACCACCATGAACCTCATCGACACTCACACCTTGACACGTCGCCAACTGCTGGCCAGCACTGCGGCCTCGGCACTGGCGTTGTCGCCCGCCCTCGCGCGCGCCGATGCCTGGCCCACCAAGCCACTGCGTATGGTCGTGCCCTTTGCACCAGGTGGTAGCTCTGAAATCGTGGCACGTGCTTTGGCCGGTGAGCTGGCCAAGACCATTGGCCAAAACGTGTTTGTGGACAACAAGCCCGGTGGCGCAGGCAACATTGCCATGCAAGAAGTGGCCAACTCAACCGACGAACACACCCTCGTCTTGGGCCACATCGGCACCTTGGCCGTCAACCCGTACATCTTCCCCAAGCTGTCGTACGACGTGAACAAAGATTTCACGCCCATCACGCTCATCTCTAAAGTGCCCAGCTTGTACGTGGTGCATCCCGACCTGCCCGTGAAGAACCTCAAAGAATTTGTGGCCTACGCCAAAGCCAACCCAGGCAAGCTCAACTACGGTTCGGCTGGCAACGGCAGCGCGGGCCACTTGGCATTTGAATACCTCAAGATGGTGTCCGACACCTTCATCTTGCACGTGCCTTATCGCGGCACAGGCCCCATGCTGACCGACTTGATGGCCGGTCGCCTGCAAGCGGCAGCTGTGGGTGCGCCTGCATTGCTGCAATTCATCAAAGCAGGCAAGCTGCGCTGCATTGCCACAGGCAGCAGCACACGCCTACCCCTCTTGCCCGATGTGCCCACCGTGGCCGAGCAAGGCTTCAAAGGCTTCGAGATGACGCAGTGGTACGGTCTGATGGCGCCCAGCAAAATGCCCAAGGCCAATCTCGACAAACTAGAGAAGGAAGCCGTTGCCGCCGCACGCAGCAAAGTGGTCCACGACAAACTCAGCCAAGACACCGCGTTGGCCATCGGCAACACGCGTGCCGAGTTTGAAGCCTTCATCAAAGTCGAACAAGCGCGTTGGAAGCCCGTGATTGCACGGGCGCAAATCAAGCCTGAAGGGGCTTAACAAAAAAGCCACCCAAGGGTGGCTTTTTCTTTGGCAACAGATTCGTTTATTTGATGAAACGAATTTGCTGGTTGATGCGTTCAAGAATTGGCTTCTTCTTTTCGTTGAACACCGCTTTGTTTTCTTCGATCAAGTTCTTGCCCTTGGTATCAATCGAGATGATCAAGGGGCCAAACTCTTTCACGCGGTTGACCCACAAGGTCTCAGGCATGCCTAGATCAGTCCACTCAGCGGCTTCGATCTTCTCCACTTGCGTGGCAGCCAACACGGCGCAGCCGCCGGGGAAGATGGCGTGCACGGCTTTGTTCTCCACACAACCTTCTTGTGTTTCAGGGCCCATGCCGCCCTTGCCCACAATCAGTTTCACGCCGGTGCGTTTGATGAATTCTTTTTCGAACTTTTCCATGCGCATGCTGGTGGTGGGGCCGATGGACACCATTTCGTATTCGCCATTTTCTTTTTGGCGCACGATGGGGCCCGCATGAAAAATCGCGCCGCCTTCTAAGTTGACGGGCAGCTCGCGGCCCAGCTCAATCAATCGGCGGTGTGCCACATCGCGGCAAGTGACCAGCGTACCTGTGAGGTACACCACGTCACCGATGTTCAACGACTCGAGGTCTTCGTCTTTGATAGGGGTGGTGAGAATTTTCTTCACAGCGTGAATCCTTTGTGCGAAATGATTTCGTAAGACATGTCGGCATTGATCTTGATCTTGCCGCGACGGTGCGCCCAGCAGCCGGTGGACACCGCTACACCAATGGTGGAGGGGTGACGTGCGGATGACTCGATGTTCACGCCCATCACGCTGTTGTTGCCGGTCAAGCCTTGAGGGCCTAGGCCCAATTCGTTCAAGCCATCGGTCAACAGTTCTTCCATCAAAGCGGCGTTGTCGTTGCTGTGACGTGACGTCACGGGGCGAAGAATGGCTTTCTTCGACAAACGCGCCGCAGTTTCAGCCGAGGTGGAAACACCCACACCCACCAACAAAGGCGGGCAAGCATTCACACCGCGTGAGGTGATGACGTCAAACACAAACTCGGCCACACCTTCGTAGCCTTGGCCGGGCATCAACACTTTGGCTGCGCCAGGCAAGGTGCAACCGCCACCTGCCATGTAAACGTCGATGATGACGCTGTCGTCACCGGGCACGATTTCCCAATCGAGCCATGGAATTTTTGAGCCGGTGTTGGTGCCTGTGTTTTTCTCGACAAAGGTCTCCACCGCGTTGTGGCGCAGTGGGCCGTCTTTGGTGGCGCCTTGTGTGGCGCCCAACAAAATTTCTTCCAACTCACCCAACAACGGAAAGTTAGAGCCTGCGGTGAGAAAGTATTGAATGACGCCTGTGTCTTGGCAGCTCGGGCGGTCGAGTTTGTCTGCCGCATCTTGGTTTTGACGCATGGACTCATACACCTCTTTGGCCAAGAAGTTGACTTCTTTCTCACGCAACTCGCCCAGTTTTTCGGTCACGTCGGTGGGCAAACGCTTGCCGATGTACGACGTGAACTTCGCCATCACATGGGTCAGGTCTGCTACTGCTATTTCTTTGTTCACGGGGAACTCCTTTGGTTAATGGGTGGGCGCTCAGTCGAGCGTGACCTTGCCTGCTTTAACAAGCGAGGCAAACTTTTCTGTTTCTTCTTTGATTTGCTTGGCCATCTCGTCGGGCTTGTTGCCGATGGGCTCTGCACCGATGTCCAGCATTTGCTTTTTGAACTCCGCAGAGTTGATGATCTTCACGATCTCGGTGTTGAGTTTTTGCACCACCGGCTTAGGCGTGGCTGCTGGGGCCAGCAAACCAAACCAGGTGCCAATCGCCACACCGGGCACACCGGCTTCTTGCAAGGTGGGCACATTGGGCAAGGCCGAAGAACGTTTGGCTGTGGTGACCGCCAAAGGCTTCAACTTGCCTTCTTTGATGAAGGGCAACACCGGCGTGACGGTGTCAAACGACATGTCCACTTGGCCACCCAACAAATCGGTGGTCAACGGTGCGCTGCCTTTGTAGGGCACATGCAAAATTTGTGCACCCGAGGCCATTTGAAACTGCGTGCCAATCATGTGCTGAGCAGTGCCATTGCCGTTCGAGCCATAGGCCAGCTTGTCAGGTGCAGCCTTGCCTGCGGCAACGAGGTCTTTCACGCTGTTGTAGGGCGACTTGGCATTCACCACCAACACGTTGGGCACCATGGCCACGGTAGTGATGGGTGCGAAGTCTTTGTCGAAGCTGTAGGTCAGGCCCTTGTACACACTGGTGGCGATGGTGTGGTGCACCGCGCCCATCAGCAAGGTGTAGCCATCGGCATTGGCCTTGGCCACTTGCGCAGCACCCAAAGTGGCACCCGCGCCGGGCTTGTTGTCCACGATGACGGTTTGACCCAAATTGGCTGAGAGCTTGGTGGACACCGCACGGGCCAACACGTCGGTCGTGCCACCGGGCGGGAACGGCACGACGATGGTGATGGTCTTGTTAGGCCACGCTTGGGCCTGCGCCAAACCTGCTGCACCACACACGGCAGCCACCAGCATTTGCTTTTTGAACCTGCTCAACATGTTGTCTCCTTTTGTTTATTGAAAACAACTGTAATTTTTTTAAGGTTAAAAATTCAGCGCTATATTCAAAGCATTGTTAACCTAAAGCTAAAGATATGACCAAGCTCATCAGCCCTGCCGACTTAGGCTTTTTCATCGCGCTGGCCAACGCGGGCTCGCTCAGCGCAGCAGCGCGCGAGCAAGGCATCTCGACCGCAGCGGTCAGCCGCCACTTGGGTTTGATGGAATCGCGTTTAGGCATTCCGCTGGTCAATCGCACCACGCGACGCATGGGCCTCACGCCCGAGGGCGAGGTGTATTTGGACTACGCCCGCAAAATCATGGGCGACATCGAAGGCCTTGAAACCCATTTGCTGGGTGCCACTGCTGCACCACAAGGCCTGCTGCGCGTGAACGCCACCTTAGGCTTTGGCCGCAGCCACATTGCGCCGCTCATCTCACAGTTCACACGCCTGCACCCCAAGGTGGATGTGCAGTTGCAGCTCTCGGTCAACCCGCCGCCCAGTGGCGACGATGCATTTGACATTTGCTTTCGCTTTGGCAATCCGCCCGACTCGCGCTCGATCGCGCGCTTCATTGCGGCCAACCAACGTGTGGTGGTGGCCTCGCCTGCCTACCTCAAAAAATTTGGCACACCAAAAACACCGTCGGAGTTGGTGAAGCACAACTGCATTGGCATACGCCAAGGCGACGAAGCCTATGGCCTGTGGCGTTTCACCACCGCCAAGGGCAAAGCCAAAGAGCAACAAACCGAGAGCGTGAAAATTCGCGGCAACCTCACCACCAACGATGGCGGCGTGGCGCTGAACTGGGCGCTCGACGGCCACGGCGTGCTGCTACGCGCGCAATGGGATGTGGAGAAATATGTGAAGGCTGGCAAGCTGGTGCAGCTGCTGACGCACTACAACAGCCCCGATGCCGACATCTATGCCATCTACGCCGAACGCCACCGCACCTCGGTGCGGGTGAAGGCCTTGATTGATTTTGTGGCGGCGGCGTTTAAGCGCCCGTGAAGTCTTTCACCATATGATGGCTTCGAGCAGTTCGGTATTGACCAACGGATAGAGACCCTCTTAGATTGGGGGAAGACCTACTTTTCACGCCTTTGACTCATGAACACAATCAAGCATTGAGCTAACTTTCATGCAAGCCTATACGTTGACAGTAGACGCTTGAACACCTTAACTTGGTAGCGTTCAATTAAGCTTCGTTCATCTTTTAGACAAAGGAAATAACTAATGTCAATCGCGCGTAATTTGTCGACCATATTGCTGAGCTTACCGCTGCTTGCACTGTCTGCGCCTGATGTAACCGTGATGTCGGCTGTCAAAAAGGAAACGGCTCCCTACTTGGAGACGCTCAAATCCCTCGTATCTATTGAGTCTGGTAGCGGGGATCGCGAAGGCCTAGACAAAATTTCAAGCCTGATCGCAGACAAACTCAAAGACTTAGGCGGCAAGGTGGAATTCATAGAGCCTGGCTCTGAAACCTACAGGATGTTTGACACGCCCGTTAAGCCAGGCCGTATGGTGCACGCCCAATTCAAGGGGGCAGGCACCAAGAAAATTTTGCTGATTGCTCACATGGATACTGTGTACCTACGTGGCATGTTGGCAGATCAACCTTTTCGCATCGATGGAAATCGTGCTTATGGACTTGGCATTGCTGATGACAAACAAGGCATTGCAATGATCTTGCATACCTTAGCCGTTTTAAAAGCAAACAACTTCAAAGACTATGGTTTAGTCACGGTGCTGATCAATGGCGATGAAGAAATCAGTTCACCTGCAGCGCGATTTACATTAACCAAGCTGGGTGCAGAGCACGATGTCACTTTTTCTTGCGAAGCTTCACTCGCATCATCTGATCGCATCTCACTTGTAACAGCTGGCATCGGTGCTGTCACACTCAACGTAACAGGAAAAGCGTCACATGCCGGCTCTGCGCCTGAGCAAGGACGCAATGCACTGTATGAACTTTCACACCAAGTTTTGCAAATGCGTGATTTGTCGGATCCTGCCAACGGAGTCAAGTTCAATTGGACGGTTGCTCAGGCTGGAAGCAACCGCAATGTGATCCCTGCCAAAGCAACTGCAAATGCTGATATTCGCGTATTGAAAGTTGAGGACTTCAACAGCATTGAACCCAAAGTCGCAGCGCGCATCACCAATAAACTGATTCCAGATACAAAGGTTGAATTTAACTTTGAGCGTCGTCGGCCTCCTTTGCAAGCCAGTCAAGCTGGGATAGCGGTCGCCAACTATGCCAAAAAGTTATACCAACAAGATTTAGGTTTGGAACTTTCCTTCACCACACAAGCTGAAGGTGGCGGAACAGATGCGGCCTTTGCAGGCCTCAATACTCAAAATGCTGTTCTTGAGCGGCTTGGTGCCAGAGGTTTTGGAGCGCACACCAACGACGCAGAATACATATTGATTGATTCCATTGAGCCTCGGATGTATTTGTTATCCAAGATGATCATGGATATTTCAAAAGGTAAGCTCTGATAAGCCTTTTACTTTCTTGAGACATGACGCAGGTTTGACTCAGGGTGAAGTGAGGCTCATTGATATTCCTTAATGTCAATTTGAAACTGTGAAATAAAGCCCACTCCTCACACACCTTGCCCGAGGGCAATTAGCACATGCCAACTTCGCCCTGTGGGGTGTGCTTGATCGTCAGCTTGCCGCCTGCGTTGATGCAGTTGACCGATGCGGGGTTGGCCATTTCGGCAACTGGAACATGGGGCTTGTCAGACGGTGAGCAGGCGCAGCTGGCTAGGGCGAGAGCGCAGAGGGTCATGGTTTGCGTCCACCCATCCAGTATGCTCACTGGCTCACGCAAATATTTAGCCCCTTTTTTCGCCCGTTCTGCCCCACATGTCTAGCCCCCACGCCGCCGGTTTTATGGTGCTTCATAGCAACCAGCTAGAGGGCCTGCGCGAGTTGGCGGTGCAGTTCATCCGCAACCATCCGCTGCCCGTGCTCGCGCCCGAGGTGTTGCTGGTGCAAAGCAACGGCATGAAGCATTGGCTAGAGCTGGCCTTGGCCAAAGACCTCGGCATTTGCGCAGCCACGCAGGTGGAGCTGCCGTCTGCCAAGCTGTGGCAGATTTACCGCGCGGTGTTGGGGCCTGACAGCGTTCCCGCGCACATGCCGCTGGACAAGTCGCCACTGGTGTGGCGCATCATGCGCCGCCTGCCCGACTTGTTAGCCAAGCCCAGCTTTGCGCCGCTGAAAAACTACCTAGGCCAATCAGAGGCTGACGCATCGCCCATGAACCGCCGTGCGTACCAACTGGCCGCGCAACTGGCCGACGTGCTGGACGGTTACCAAAACTACCGCGCCGATTGGCTAGAAGACTGGGCCCAGGCCCGAGACCAATTGCGCACACAAGCAGGCTCAACCACACCTCTACCCGCCGCACAAAGCTGGCAGCCCGAGCTGTGGCGCGATTTGCTAAACGACCTAGCGGCTGATGCCGAGGTGAAGGCAGCTCTACATACTGATACGCAACACAGCTACAGCTCACGCGCCAAAGTGCACGAGGCGTTCATGGCCAAGATGGCATCACTCCATGAATTGAACGAAGGCAAGGGCCAACGCCCTGCGGGTGTGCCACATCGCATCATGGTGTTTGGCGTGACGTCGCTGCCCATGCAAACCGTGCAGGCCCTGGCCGCTTTGGGCCGCGTGTGCCAAGTGCTCATGCTGGTGCAAAACCCTTGTCAGCACTACTGGGGCCATGTGGTGGAAAGCCGCGTGCCCTTGGCAAAGTTGTCTAAGCAACGTCAAGCGCACAAAGCAGGCTTGCCCGTGCCGCAAGAGGATGGCTCGCTCAGCGAAGCCGACCAATACACCCTGCACATCGACACGCACCCCCTGCTGGCCGCATGGGGCAAACATGGCCGAGACTACTTGCACTTGCTCGATGGCTTTGACGATGTGGATCAATACAAAGGCCAATTCAACCGCGTGGATGTGTTTGTCGATCCCGCAGACACAGCCACCGATGAAGGCCGCGAGCCCACGATGCTGGAGCACTTGCAGTCGTCCCTGCTTAACCTTGCGCCACTGCCAGACCACTTAACCGACGTGCCCGCAGACGACAGCAGCGTGCGCTTTGTGCAAACGCACTCGGCCCAGCGCGAAGTCGAGGTGCTGCACGACCGCCTGCTGGCGTGGCTGGATGCGGACAACACCTTGAAGCCCAGCGACATCATGGTGATGGTGCCCGATATGGCCAACTTTGCGCCGCACATCCATGCGGTGTTTGGCCGCTTTGCACACAGTGACCCGCGCCACTTGCCCTACACCGTGGCCGACACCACACCGCGCACCGAGCCACTGGTGCAAGCACTCGACACCCTGCTGCAACTGCCCCAACTGCGCGTGACGCGCGTGGAGTGGCAAAGCCTGTTTGAAGTGGCCGCCGTGCGCGAACGTTTCGGCCTAGAAGAACACGACGTGGCCCAGCTCGACACTTGGTTAGCCGACGCCAGCGTACGTTGGGGCCTAGACGCAGCACACCGCAAACCGTGGGGCATTGCACCCGACATGGCCGACGCCAACCAAAACAGTTGGCTGTTTGGTGTGGAGCGTTTGCTGCTGGGCTACGCCACTGGCGCAAGCAACGACCTCGCCACACCGTGGGCCGACACACTGCCCCAAGCAGGCATGGGCGGGCTAGACGCACGCGTGGTCGATGGCCTGTTGCAATGGCTGCGCCACACACACATTGCGCTGATCAAACTGCGCCAAGAACACACACCCACCGAATGGGTGACGGTGTTGCAACAGCTCGTCGCGTTGTTCTTTAAGCCCAGCGACGAAGCCGATGAGCGTTTGATTGAACGCGTCATGGCCCCGCTAGAAACATGGCTGGCCGAATGTCAACTGGCCCGCCTCGACAGCCCACTGCCACTGGTGGTGGTGCGCGAACACTGGATGGCCCAACTGCAACAGCCCGCCATGCAACGCCGCTTCTTTGGCGGTGGCGTGCAGTTCGCCACGCTCATGCCCATGCGCTCCATCCCCTTCAAGTGCGTGTGCTTGCTAGGCATGAACGATGGCGACTACCCACGCAGCCAAACTCCACGCGACTTTGATTTGATGAGCGACGCCGCACACGCAGGCAGCATGCAGTCACATTGGCGCGCAGGCGACCGCTCGCGCCGCGAAGACGACCGCTATTTATTTTTAGAAGCCTTGCTATCAGCCCGCAACAAGCTCTACATCAGCTGGCAAGGCCGCCGCACGACCGACCACGAAATCAAACCACCCTCGGTGTTGGTGGCGCAACTCATGGACTACCTCAATGCGGTGTGGACGCGTGATGGTGGCGTGGCGTGCGATGCGCCGTTGCAACCGCTGCAAGCGTTCTCGTCCAAGTACTTCACGCAAGACTCGGCGTTTCAAACCTATGCCGATGATTGGCAACGTGCATTGCCTTCAAACGCAACGAAGCAAACAACTTCAGCGACATCAAGCGCTACAAGCAACCGCACCACATTGACAGACAGCACCACTGCATCTGCAACCGTGGCTCCCACCGAACTCACGCTGCAACATTTGCAGCGCTTGTTGCGTCAACCCGTGGAAGTGTTTTTGATGGACCGCTTGCGCTTGCGCCTAGACCAACCCGAAGAAGCCGCCGAGGAAGAAGAACCTTTCTCGCTCGACGGATTGGAAAAATACAAACTCAACCAACGCATTGCACAGGCCGACGATGCGCAGCAAGCCATCGCCCAACTGCGTCTGAGTGGGCAACTGGCATTGGCAGGGTTTGGCGAAGCGCAACAACACTTGTTTGAAAACGACCGCAAAAAACTGCGCGAACAATTAGATGTGTTGCTACCCAAGTGGCCCAACACTTTGAACGTGCAATCCGCCCACTGGCAGCTGGGCAACACGCACCTGAGTGCTGAGTGGGCCAACGGTCAAACCATGTGGCACACGAACGGCAAAGCGCATGGCGCGGGGCAACAGTGGCTGCAAGTGGCGCTGCGCCCAGGCGCGGTGACGGAAGGCAAAAAAGAAAACCAAGTCCCGCGCATCGACACACTCAGCCAACTGTGGCTGCACCACTTGGCCGCCTGCGCTAGTGGCACGCCCACCACCAGCGTGCAAATTGGGCTTGATGCGGCCATCGAACTCAAGCCCATCAAAGCGGAACAAGCGCAAGAACATCTACAAGATCTGTGCGATGCCTATCTAGAAGCATGGGCACAGCCCCTGCCCGTGGCCGCCAAAACCGCCTGCGCGTTGGTGATGGGCCTGTACGGCGGTAGCAAAGACGCGATGGGCAAAGCGCAAACCGCCTTCAATGGCGCGCACCAAAAGCGCGGCGAGTACCAAGACTCGCCTGCCTTGCAACGCGTGTTCACCAGTTTTGAAGATATGGAACCCAGCCTGAATCATTGGGCTACGCGCTTGTACGAGCCCATGTTCAAAGCCGCCAAGGTGATTCACCTGAATGCCGACCATGCCGAGGAGGCTGACGCATGAAAGCCCTCAACGCACACACCCTGCCGCTGCACGGCCGCCAAGTGATAGAGGCCAGCGCAGGCACAGGCAAAACTTGGACACTCGCTGCGCTGTACCTTCGCCTGGTGCTGGGCCACGAACGCACAGAGGCTTTGCTACCACCGCAAATTTTGGTGATGACATTCACAGACGCCGCCACCGCCGAGCTGCGCGAGCGCATTCGCACACGACTGAGCCAAGCCGCCACTTACTTTGACTTGAGCGCGCAGGGTCGCGAGTTTCCCGCCTCGTTGAAAGTAGATGAGTTTTTAGAAACACTGCGCGACAGTTTTGATAAAGCGCTGTGGCCGCGCTGCGCCCTACAGCTCAACTGCGCCGCCGAGTGGATGGACGATGCCGCCATCTACACCATCCACGGTTGGTCGCGCCGCATGCTCACGCAGCACGCGCTAGAGAGCCACAACTTGTTTGAGCAAACGCGGCTTGAGAACGCTGACCAACTCAAGCTCACACTGGTGCAAGACTATTGGCGTGAATGGTTTTACCCACTGAGTGGCAACACGCTGCAACACATCACACCCCTCATTGGCCAAGACCCAGCCAAGCTGCTGAAAACCTTGCGCGAGATGTGGAAAGAACAAGAGCGTAAACCACGCGAGGTGGTGGCACCCGACATCACGCCCACACAAGCCATTGACACGCACATGGCGTGGCAAGCGCAAGTGGAAGCTGCAGCACTTGCTGCGCGTGAAGCATGGAGTGATGCAACGTTGCAAGCCCTGCAAGAAGCAGGTGCGCAGAAAAAAATCAAAGGCTTGCGTGCTGACTACTTTGCCAACTGGCTGAACGCACTGCAAGCGTGGGCCACGCAAAACACGAAGGTTCACATCAGCAAAGAAGAATTCAAAGTGCTGGAGCGCTTCACCACCCAAGCCTTGCAAGACAAAGGCTGGGCCGAGGCCGAAGGCTTTGCTTTCTTCGCGGCGATGCAAACCTATGTTGAGTTGTTTGACGCCAAGCCCAACACCGACAAACACATTGCCCTGCACGCCGCACACGCCGTGGGCGAAGCGTACAAAGCTGCCAAAACACAACGCGCCGCGTTTGACTTTTCAGACCTGTTGCAAAACCTGCATCACGCCGTGATGGCCGACGATGGTCGATTGGCCACAGCCATTCGCCAGCAATACCCCGTGGCTTTGGTCGACGAGTTTCAAGACACCGACCCTTGGCAATACGGCACGCTCAACCGCATCTATGCGCCTGACGCTTGCAACGAAGCACACGCGCTGGTGATGATTGGCGACCCGAAGCAGGCCATCTACAGCTTCCGTGGCGCAGACTTGGGCACGTACTTGCAAGCGCGCAACGATGCGCAAGCCACGAATACAGACGCATTGCACACCCTCACCGGCAACCACCGCTCTAGCGAGGGATTGGTCGAAGCGGTGAACCATGTGTTCATGCAAACCGAGCAACCGTTTGCATCCGCCCAAGGCGAGATTGAATTTGTCGAGGTATCCGCCCAAGGCAAAGAACCTGCGCTGGTGGTGAATGGCGAAGAGCGCCCCCCCTTCACCGTGTGGCAAATGCACCCCGAGGGTGACGCTGATGTGGTGAGCAGCGCCAGCTACTTGCACCACACCGCGCAGGTGTTTGCCGACCAAATGGCCGACTTGTTGAACAAAGGCGCAGCCACCCCCGGCGACATGGCCGTGCTGGTGCGCAGCCAAAAGCAAGCCGATGCGGTGCGTCACGCTTTGCGTGCACGACACATCCCCAGTGTGTATTTGTCAGACCACACCAGCGTGTACCAATCGACTGAGGCCACCGACTTGTGGCGCTTGTTGCGTGCGGTGGCGTCGCCTCGACAAACCGGCTGGGTGCGTGCGGCCGTAGGCAGCCGCTTGTGGGCGTTGGACTTGCACGAGGTGCTGGCCATCACGCAAGACGAAGCGCAGTGGGAACAACTGCTAGAGCAATTTCACCAATGGCACGGCCTGTGGCAACAGCACGGCGTGTTGCCCATGCTGCACCAGTGGTTGCACAGCCAGCACGTGGCGCAGCGCATGTTCGCCCAGCCCGATGGTGAACGACGCCTCAGCAACTTATTGCACTTGGGCGAACTGTTGCAACACGCCGAGCAAAGCCTGCAAGGCGAACACGCCCTGGTGCGCTACCTGGGCGAACAAATTCACAGCCAACACCACGACAGCGATGCACAACAAGCACGCCTAGAAACCGATGCCTTGTGCGTGAAAGTCATCACGTATCACAAGAGCAAGGGCTTGCAGTACCCGCTGGTGTTTGTGCCATTTGCAGGCGCGTTTTCGGTAGAGAAAAAAGCCAAGACCAACTTCGCACATGAAGACAAAAGCGACGAAGGTGATGACGACAGCGACCCAACGGCCACCTCGGTGGAAGAAGACATGCGCCTGTTGTACGTAGCCCTCACCCGCGCACAGCGTGGCTTGTGGATGGGCGTGGCCGAAACCAAAAATGATTTGAGCAAAGCCACCACTAAAACCGAATTGAAACGCAGTGCCTTGTCGCTGCTGCTCAAACGCGAAGGGCGTGGCGATTTGGGTAACCAGCTGCACAGCTTGTGGGGCACATGCGCACACATCGAAGTGGCTGCATTGCCAGAGTTGCTACACATCAGCTACCAGGCACCCGCGGCTATCAACGCGCCCAAAAATGCCCTCACCCCCACACGCACCCACCACAGCCTGTGGTGGACGGCGAGCTTCAGTGCCATCACGCGTGGGCTGGTGTCGGAATCGAAACGCGACGAAGCGGTGGCGGACGCCATCACAGACGCCATCACAGACGCAAGCTCAGACGCGCAGCCTTACGCGGTGACCACACCGGCACCAGAACCCGAGAGCATCAGCGCATGGCAAACCTTCCCCGCCGGTGCACGCTACGGCACGCTGCTGCATGACTTGCTCGAATGGCTGTCGCAAAACAACTGGCCCGTGGCCAACGCACAAGCGCCCGAGTGGGCCAAGCAAGCATGGGCCAACTTGCTAGAGCGCAAAGCCAGCTGGTTGCAGCTAGACGATGCGCCTCGCGCACAGATTGAGCCGTGGCTGCAAGCCGTGGTGCAAACACCGCTGCCACTGACCGAACTCAACGCCGCACCTTTGACACTGTGCGAGCTGAGCACCGAGCACATGTGGCCCGAGATGGAGTTCAACCTAGAGGTGAGCCACGTCAGCGCCACGGTTTTGGACCAACTCATTCAAAGCCATGTGTTTGAAGGAACGCCCCGCCCTGCGCTGCAAGCGCGTGTGATGCAAGGCATGCTCACCGGCTCGATGGACTTGGTGCTGCAGCACGATGGCCGCTATTGGGTGGTGGACTACAAGTCCAACAAACTGCCCAGCTACGACAGCGCCACCTTGCAAGACGCCGTGCTGCACAAACGCTACGAGGTGCAATACGTGCTCTACACCTTGGCCTTGCACCGCTTGCTCAAAGTACGCTTACCCGACTACGACTACGCCAAACACGTGGGCGGCGCGGTGTATATGTTCTTGCGCGGCATTCACGCCGAAGGAGCGGGCGTGCATTTGCATCGGCCGCCGCAGGCGTTGATTGAGGCATTGGATGCTTTGTTTGCAAATGGCTTGTAAAAAACCCAAGCGACACCAGCACTGAAGCAAAACCACAAACCAAACAATTCGTTTCGTCCGCCACATGCATCCAGTACCAAATACTGGTACCATCCAAATGAAGCGAAAACACCAAAAAACCTTAGACGCCATTTACGCCCGTCCTGTCAGCGCCAACATCCAATGGCGCGACATTGAAGCACTCTTTATAGAGCTTGGCGCAGACATCAGCGAACGAGAAGGTAGCCGCATTGCGGTGGTGCTGTTTGATGAAGTCCGCGTATTTCATCGGCCACACCCCTCGCCCGATACGGACAAAGGTGCAGTCGCCAGTATTCGCAAGTGGTTTGAGCAACACGGAGTCGTGCCATGAATTTGATGACCTACAACGGCTACAACGCCAAAATTGAATACGACGCAGAGCTGGACATGTTCAGAGGCGAAATCTTGGGCCTCACGGGCGGTGCAGATTTTTATGGAAAGAACCCCAAAGAACTGCGTGCTGAATTTAAAAAATCACTCGAGGTGTTTTTAGAGGTCTGCCGCGAAAAAGGCATTGAGCCGCGACGCAACTTCTCGGGCAAGTTCAATTTGCGTATTCCTACTGAGCTGCACGAAAAGCTGGCCATCGTCGCGCAAGCCGAAGGTAAGAGCATCAACACTTTGGCGCAAGAGGCTTTGCTTCAACGCGTGGCCGCATGAGCCGAGCTGCCGCCCTTTCACCACTGTTGCAAGCAACATGGGCGCAATCTTCGCCCCTGACTGGCTTGGACAAATCACTGGCCAACTTGCTACACAGCAAACAACCCAGCGACGACCCACGCCACTTGTGGTTAGCTGCACTCACAAGCCACCAATGGGGACGCGGCCATGCTTGCCTAGACCTTGCCACCTTGCAAACGCAAGCCGCAGCATTGCTAGGCTGGAGTGATGAACAAGTTGCAGCTCTACCCGCAGACTTGCACCTTGCCGCCAGCACGCTACCTTGGACGCAGGGCGATGCCAGTCCCTTGGTGTTGACCGAAGACAAAGGTGACGCATCAAAAGGCACACGCTTGTATTTACGCCGCGCATGGACGGCTGAGCAAAACATTCGTCAAAACATCGCGCAACGCTTGGCACTGCCCTGCGATGTGCCTGCAGATTTACAGCAACGCTTGGATGCGTTGTTCACATCAGCCAGCGATGGCGAGCCCGATATGCAGCGCCTTGCTTGCGAGGTGGCCGCGCAAAACCGCATCACGCTCATCACCGGCGGGCCTGGCACGGGCAAGACAACGACGGTGGTCAAGCTGCTGTCACTCTTGGTGGGCACGTCGTCGCGCGATTTGCAAATTCACCTCGCCGCGCCCACGGGCAAAGCAGCGGCACGTTTGACCGAGTCCATCAGCAACGCACTCACCCAGATGCCCGCTGAAAAGCGTCCGCATATTCCGACCCAAGCGCAAACGCTGCACCGCTTGCTGCAAACCAATAGCAAAGCCACACAGGTGCACCAGCTGGCAACCGATGTGGTGGTGGTCGACGAAGCGTCGATGATTGACCTCGAGATGATGGCCCGCTTGCTGCAAGCCGTGCCATCCACCGCACGTTTGATTTTGCTGGGCGACAAAGACCAGCTGGCGTCGGTGGAAGCTGGTGCGGTCATGTCGCAGCTGTGCACTGGCACCTTGCTGCAATGCCAAACCGTCACCCTCATTCACAGCCACCGCTTCGATGCCAAGAGTGGCATTGGCCAATGGGCACGCAACGTGAACGCGGACGTGGCCGACAACACGCCCGCCCTCAAAGCACTGTGGAACGCCGCGCCCGATTGGCTGGCGACGCGGCCTTTGCAACAAAGCATTGAAGGTGACGCAGCTGAACCCGACGTGACACGCCTGCAACTGGCCAGCGCCAGCGACCCCAAGCTGGCCGTGGGCCTGCGCTACGGTTGGCGAAATTGGTTGGCTTTGCTGGACGCACACCGCCCCAGCAAAACAGTGCCAGCTGCGCCGTGCAGCGATGCACAAGCGGTGGCACTGCTCAAAGCCTTCACCGAGTTTTGTGTGTTGTGCGCCGTGCGCGAAGGCCCGCTGGGCGTGGTGCAGCTCAATGCACAAGTCGAGCACGCCTTGGGGCTAGGCCAAAGCACTTGGTACGCAGGCCGCCCCGTGATGGTGACGCGCAACGACTACGCGCTAGAGCTCATGAACGGCGACATTGGCCTGTGCCTACCAGGACCTGACAGCGTGTTGCGCGTGGCCTTCCCTGCCGTGGATGGTGGCGTGCGTTGGGTCATGCCCTCGCGCCTCGACAGCGTGGAAACCGTGTTTGCGATGACGGTGCACAAATCGCAGGGCTCGGAATTCACGCATGTGTTGCTGGTGATACCCGCACAAGAGTCGCCCGTGCTCACACGCGAGCTGGTGTACACCGGCCTCACCCGTGCGCGCCAGCGCCTGACCCTGTGGGCCCCACAGCTTGGCGTGCTGTGGAATGGCTGCGCGCGGCGTGTGTTGCGCAGCGGTGGTTTGGGTCATTAAGTTGTTCACAATAGAGCCATGCCTATGAATCAATACCTCGCTCAACTCGAACAGTTGGCTGTGCCACTGGCCATCGCGGCCGTGATTTTTGTGTTCTCACTCCTCAGCTTCGGCGTATGGGCATCGCGCATTCGCCAAGTGCGTGCCGAGGTGGTGGGGCTCGATGCCCGCTTAGGCACGCACCAGGGCAGCAGCCGCGAAGCATTGGCTTTGGCAGAGACCAAAACCACCGACAACGAGCTGAAGTTTTTGCTGCGTGAAACGCAGGCGGGCCTGATTGATCTGCCGGCGCAACACGGCACTCATCACAAACTAAATCAAGGCCCGCGCAGCAGCTACAGCTTTCGCAGCCACGCCGACACCTGGACGGTGCGCAGCGTGCTCGGTGGCCGCATGAACTTGGCCTTGTTCGAGACCATGCCCAATTTGTTGATTGGCTTTGGTTTGATGTGCACGTTCATCTTTTTGGCGGTGGCTTTGCAACAAGCGGGCTTGGCGCTCAATGCGCTGGATGTGTCGGCACGCCAACAAGACCAAGCGTTGCAGTCGCTCATTGCCACAGCGGGTGGTAAGTTCATCACCTCCATCGCAGGCTTGTTGTGTTCGCTGGTGTGGAACTGGCGCGCCAAAGTAGCGCTGGAGAACTTGCAATCCAGCATCGACACCCTGTGCCACACGCTGCGCGCACGAGTGCCCGACAACGCAGCCGAAGCCAGCGTGCGTATGCAGCTGGGGTTGTTCCAAGACATCTTGGACGAGAACCGTTCACAGGTAAACCAACTGCGCCGCTTTGAAGGCGACTTTGCCCACGCGATTGGCGACGCCCTCTCGCGCAATATGCAGCCCGCGTTTGACAAGCTGGCCCAACTGGCCGACAGCATTCAGACCTCTAGCCAAAGCTTTGGCAATGCAGGCAGCCAAGCGGCGGTCGAGCTGAGCAAAGCGGGCGAAACATTGACCCAAGGCATCTCGACGGGCCTCGCCTCGTTTGGTGACGCTGTGGGCACGCTATCGCAAACCATTCAGAACACCCGCAGCACCATCACCGAGCTGGATGCGTCACTGGCACGCGCCAGCGCGATGGGCCAGCAAGGCACGCAGCAACTCGAAACCCTGCTGGGTAACTTGGGGCAAACCGTCCAAACGGTGCAAGGCGCCATGTCGGGCCTGCAAGGTACAGTGGAGCGCATTGACGAAACGGCTGAGAAGTTCAAAGACAGCGCCAACGCCATCGAAGGTGCGGTGGGCTTGCAGCGTGCTGCGGCCACTGACTTCAAGGAAGCCTTGATTCCGATGAACCAAGCCTTGGGCCAAACCGTGGACACACTCAAACAAAGCGCGGTGTCTGCGGAAGAAGCACTGAGCCATGTGAGAACGCATTTGCAAGACGCACAAAAAGCACTCACGGGCACCGTGGACGCACTCACCAAAGGCGTGTCGGGCTACAGCACGCAAATCTCAGACCTGCACACCAAGATGGACCAACACTTGGCCAGCGCAGTAAACCAACTCAGCGGCAGCATCACCAACCTGGAAGAAGTGTTGGACGAATTCATCGACGCGTTGCCACCCAAGGCATAAAGCAGCGCGCGTAGATCATGTTCATCAAAACACGTCGCAACACCGAGGCCGCCCACGAGCAGGTGGAAGAGTCGGGTTACATGGCTTCGGCCAGTGACTTGATGATTGGCCTGCTGTTCATCTTCATCGTGATGGTGATGGTGCTGCTCTCACGCAAACCCGAGCAGCCGCCCGAACCACCCGCCGACCCATTGGCCACGGTGGTGCACACCATCGGCACCAAGCTGCAAAACGCGGGAGTGCCTGTGACCATCAACCAAGTATCGGGCGTCATCAGCTTGCCTGCCGATACGTTGTTTGCACGCGGCAGCGCCGAGCTAGAAGGCATGGGCGTACGCACGCTGCGCCAATCGGCCGAGCAGCTGCAGCAAGTCTTGCCTTGCTATATCTATTCGCAACGCCGCCACTTGCCTGCTGACTGCCCACCCAACCCGCAACAGGTGGAGATTGAAACCATCCTGATTGAAGGCCACACCGACTCAGTGCCGCTGCACCGTGGCGACTACAACAACTGGCATCTGGGCCTAGACCGCGCACGTGCGGTGTACAAAGTGCTGGGCTCGGAAGGCATGCAAAGCTACCGTAACGAGCGCGAGCAGCCTGTGTTTGGCATCAGCTCTTATGCCGACGAGCGCCCCAACAGCAAGGACAACGACGCGCAAAACCGCCGTGTGGAACTGCGCTTTGTGCTGGCGTTTCAGCCGACCGACACCGGTGCGGCCAAAGGCCCGAGCAGCACTTTGAAGAAGATGCAAGAGACGGTGCGCTGATCCAACGCTATGCAAGAGCTCTTCGCCCCCCTGCCGCAAGACTTTGACCAGCTGGCCCATGCTGCGCGCACCAAGCGCGGCGGCGGCTTTGGCAAAGACTCAGACTTGCGCACCGTGGGCGAGCGCACCTACAGCGCGTTTGAGCGTGTGCAGTTTGCGCCCAACAGCACTGCACCGCGCCAACGCGATTGGCGCAACATGCCTTATGCGTTGTGGCTGAATGCAGAGCGCGGCCTGCACACCCACACGCCACTCACTGACCGCTACTTTGAAGTGGTCGTGCCTGAGGCTCTGGCCTCACGCCGCCCACTCAAATGGGGCCGAGGTTTGCTGCACACCTATTTGCAAAGCTTCAACCCCGAGAACCCGGTGTTCTTGAAACTGGCTCACACTGCGCGCGCGTTCTTTTTAGACTCACGCGTGTTGGCCTCGCTGTCGGAGACCGAGGCGAATGGTCTAGAGCGGCTCATCACCACGCTCGATGTGCTGGACCCACTGAATGGCCCTGTGCATGTGGCCAATGACCTTCTGGGCATGCCCGCCGACAAAACACTGGCGCAATGGCAAGAGCGCCACGCGCTGACCCAGGGCTTTTGGCTGAACAACTTTTGCAAGCAAGCGTTCGTTGAGGCCTTGCAAGCCCCCGAAGAAGTGCGCAGCAGCCTCGCCTATGTCAAGCGCATGTGCGAATGGGCCATGCACGACATCGGCCAACCCACGCAGCGCCTGCGCTACCCACTGTGCCGCGATGAGTTTGCCTACAGCCTGCTCTCACCTTGGTTTGAGCGCAACCCACCGCAAGACGTGAAGAACGCCTTGCTCTCTGAGTTACTGCGCACCTTGGGCGACCCACGCCATAACCACGCAGGCTGGCTGGGCGTGCGCCGCGAAGCCATTGAGACGGCCAGCCGCTGGCTGACCAGCCGCACCATGGATGCATTCTTTGAAATCTTGCGCCACACCGAAGACGACATTGGCCCCTATCGCCGCCGTTTTTGGGAGGCCTATTTCCATGCCGGTCATATCTTGGAAGCATGGATTGCCTTGGGCGAGCAAGCAGTGACTGAACTGCAAAAAATCGATCCAACAGGTGAGCTGAGCTACGCCAAGATTTTGGGCAAGATTGCGCCCAACCAATGCGTGCTGATGCTGCGCATGGGCAATGTCTTGTTTTGCGACTGGAGCCACCAAGGCCGCTTGCGCGCCATTGCAGCCACCGCCAAACAAGCACCCAAGTTGTACCAAACCGAGTACGAACTCTTTCAACTGCGCTTCCCCACCACGCTGGACTTTAATGACGGTCAGTTGGACGACCCGGGCTTGCTTCACTACGAGTCCGAGCTGGGTGGCTGGCAAGACACGGCGCGGCACTTCATTGCACAGCACTTGGGCATTCAGCTGCCGCTGAACGATTTGATGCCCACGGATGCCCAAAATTAAAGTGACCCAAGGGTTTGTCAGCACCGCTTAAGTCAGACCCTTGTAAGAGCACAGTTTCACAGTTGTAGGGTTTTGAAAGATACCGCCATACAAGAGGAGACCGGTTCATGAGCGACATCACCATTCACCAGCCATCAGCTGAGTTCGTCAAACAAGCCAACGTATCTGGCATGGCCGCTTACGAAGCGCTGTGCAAAAAAGCAGAAACCGATTACGAAGGCTTTTGGGCCGAGCAAGCACGTGAATTGCTGAGCTGGAAGACCCCCTTCACCAAAGTCCTCGACGAGAGCAACGCCCCTTTCTTCAAGTGGTTTGAAGACGGCACATTGAACGCCTCTTACAACTGCTTGGACCGCAACATCGAAAAAGGCTTGGGCGACAAGACCGCCATCATCTTCGAAGCCGACGGCGGCGAAGTGACCAAAGCCACTTACAAGCAACTGCTGGCCAAAACTTGCCAATACGCCAACGCCTTGAAATCCATCGGCGTGAAAAAAGGCGACCGCGTGATGATCTACATCTCCATGTCGATCGAAGGCGTGGCCGCGATGCAAGCCTGTGCCCGTATCGGCGCCACACACTCGGTGGTGTTCGGCGGCTTCTCGGCCCAATCCTTGCGTGACCGCGTGGAAGACACCGGCGCCGTGGCCATCATCACGGCCGACCAACAAGTGCGCGGCGGCAAGCACCTGCCCTTGAAAGCCATCGTCGACGAAGCCCTCACTTTGGGTGGCTGCGACTCTGTGAAGAACGTGTTGGTGGTCAAGCGCACCGGTGGCGACATCGCCATGGCTGCGGGCCGCGACCAATGGATGGCTGACTTGGCTGACAAGCAAGCCACCACCTGCGAACCCGAATGGGTGGGTGCTGAGCACCCCCTGTTCTTGCTCTACACATCAGGCTCCACAGGCAAGCCAAAAGGCGTGCAACACAGCACCGGCGGCTATCTTCTGCATGCGGCTTTGACCACCAAGTGGACTTTCGACTTGAAAGACAACGACGTGTTCTGGTGTACCGCCGACATCGGCTGGGTCACAGGCCACACCTACATCACCTATGGCCCCTTGGCTTTGGGTGGCACTGAAATCGTGTTCGAAGGCGTGCCCACTTACCCAGACGCTGGCCGCTTCTGGAAGATGATTCAAGACCACAAAGTCTCCATCTTCTACACAGCGCCAACCGCCATCCGCTCACTCATCAAAGCGGCTGAAGCCAACGATGCTGTGCATCCCAAGAGCTTCAACCTCTCCAGCCTGCGTTTGTTGGGCTCGGTCGGCGAGCCGATCAACCCAGCTGCCTGGGAGTGGTACTACAAGCACGTGGGCGGCAGCCGTTGCCCCATCGTGGACACCTTCTGGCAAACCGAAACCGGTGGCCACATGATCACCCCACTGCCAGGCGTGACACCGATGGTTCCCGGCTCTTGCACCTTGCCCTTCCCCGGCATCCAAGCCGCTGTGGTGGACGAAGCGGGTCACGACATGCCCAACGGCCAAGGCGGTATCTTAGTGGTGAAGCGCCCATGGCCTTCGATGATTCGCACCATCTGGGGTGACCCAGACCGTTTCGTCAAGAGCTACTACCCAGAAGAGTTCAAAGGCAAGTACTACTTGGCTGGCGACGGCGCGATCCGCGACGAGAAAACTGGCTACTTCACCATCACTGGCCGTATCGACGACGTGTTGAACGTGTCGGGCCACCGCATGGGCACGATGGAAATTGAATCGGCCTTGGTGAGCTGCACCGAGTTGGTGGCTGAAGCCGCTGTGGTGGGTCGTCCTGACGACACCACCGGCGAAGCCATCTGCGCGTTTGTGGTGTTGAAGCGTCCACGTCCTGAGGGCGACGAAGCCAAAGCAATTGCCAAAATCTTGCGCGACCACGTGGGCAAAGAAATTGGCCCGATCGCCAAGCCAAAAGACATCCGCTTCGGCGACAACTTGCCCAAGACCCGCTCCGGCAAGATCATGCGCCGCTTGCTGCGCAGCTTGGCCAAGAACGAGGCGATCACGCAAGACACCTCGACACTGGAGAACCCAGCCATCTTGGATCAGCTGACAGACAACCACTGATCAGCCGAAACGCACTGAAAACCCGCCAATTTGGCGGGTTTTTTCATGGTTGCCTGCTCTTCGTGATGAACAGCCACACATCAGCCTCCTCTAAAACTGGTTTTCAAAGTTTCCGTAAATGATTTCATGACGGAAGATGATGTGACATTGTTGTTCGTGACTGCAAAGATCGGAAATTTCGGGCCGGAAATGACAGGACGAAATTCAAGTCGTGGATCTTGAAAAGATTGAGCAGTGAAATTGTCCACCACCGCAACGCCCGCACCGCAAGCAGCCAAGGCGCAGGCGGCTTGCCCTGAGCGAACTTCAATCTGGCTTTGGGGTTGCAAGCCGGTTTCATTGCACCACTGTTGAATGATGCGGCCTTGAGGCGTGTCTGAACTGAAGGTGATCATTTTTTGTTTCAGGATGTCGCGCGGGGAGATGCCACGCTTAGACGAAAAAATGTGATCCTTTGGAAAAACGCAATTCAACTGCCATTCGCCAATCCGTGTCACACGCAAACGTGGCTGATCGACAGGCATGCTGCAGATACCAATGTCAGCCTGACCTGTTTCTAATTGATTCATCATTTCTCGTACCAGTTGAACTTCGAGATAAATGCGCGCCTCAGGGTACTTCTTGATGGTTGTTGCGATCGCTTCTGGCACCAGTCTTAGCCCCATGTTTGGGCTGCACAAAACACGCAGCGACAAGCCTGTCCCGGCTTTGAGCTCTTTTGCGCACGCTTCAATTCGTCTGACACCGCTGTAAACCTGTTCTACCTGTGCATATAAAGTTTCAGCTTCTGGCGTGGGGCGCAACTTGCCTTTGATGCGGTCAAACAATGTGAGACCGAGCTGAAGTTCAATATGAGCCAACATTCGACTCACCCCAGGCTGAGAGACATGAAGGCTCTCAGCCGCTCCAGTCACGGAGCCAGTTTGCATGACTGCTCTGAAAATTTCAATTTGCCTAATTTTCATAAAAACTCCGTATGCATAACAGCATGTTATGTCATGCCGATCACATGGTATTGGCTTAATTCAGGTGTTGCTTCTTAAGATGCGGCATTCCTTAATGCCCATTTTGATCATGGAGAAACAACAAATGATGAAGTTCAAACCTGCAACGAATGGCCGGCGTCATGCCTTGGGTGCATTGCTAGGCACCCTTGTATTTGCTTTTGCAAGTCCTGCAAGTGCGGATGGTGTTTGGCCGACTCGCACTGTTCGAATCATCGTTCCGTTTGCACCAGGGGGTGGCGCGGATGTATCCGCTCGCGTGCTCGCTGAGCAACTCGCACCTCACTTGGGACAAGCCGTCATTGTTGAAAACAAACCTGGTGCAGGCAGTGCGTTGGGCGTCAATGCTGCAGCACAAAGCAAAGACGGTCACACCTTGCTGATGGGGAGCAATAGCATGGTGATCAATCCTTCTTTCAACCCATCGATTGGCTACGATGTCACGCGTGATTTTGATGCCATTGGCATGGTGTCAGCGCAACCGCTCGTGTTGGTTGTTCCTGCAAACTCAGCCATCAAATCAGTACAAGATCTCGTGAGCCAGTACAAAGGGAAGAATTCCCCATTGATGGCAGGCAACAGCGGAACGGGTACTTTGGCTCACCTAGCTGCTGAAATTTTTGAGGCAGAAACTGGCGTCGCACTGACCCCAGTTCCATACCGTGGCGAAAGTGCACTGATGCCTGATCTCATTTCGGGTCAAGTGTCCCTTGGCTTTTTGAATTTACCCAGCGTTGCCCCGCACATTAAATCTGGCAAGCTGCGCGCGCTGGCTGTCTCGTCACCCCAACCGGTGACAGATTTAACGGGTGTGCCAACTTTTCGATCTTTGAATTACCCAAGTCTGGAAATTCAGGGATGGGCTGCACTGGTCGCTCCCAAAGGGACCATTCCTGAAGATGGTCTGGCACGCATCGAGGCATTGCTGGCGAAAGCACTCACCTCCGAGGCTGTGAAGAATAAATTTTCAACACTCAATGTGGTGCCCGTGAGTTTGTCACGTCAGTCGACCGGACAGTTCTTAAAAAGCGAAGGTGCACGTTACGGTTCTGTGATCAAGGCGCGTGGCATCAAGCCAGAGTGAGGGGATGCGTATGACTCATGTACTCGAACTCTCATGCGATGTATTGGTCTGTGGCGGTGGCGTGGCGGGTGCCATGGCCGCCGTGGCGGCAGCTCGCCAAGGCGCCAAGGTGATCTTGGCCGAACGATATGGATTTCTAGGTGGTAACGCGACGGCTGGCGCTGTGGCGCAATTCAATAGTTGGCAGACCGCGTCTGGTCGACGCGTGGTGTCAGGGCTGGCACAAGAGGTTGTTGATCGACTTCGAGCTTGTGGTGGTGCAGGGGCTCACGAAGTGTTCGTGATGTCCACGGGGCACAAGATGGACAGGGTCGAATATGCCCCAGAGGTTCTTAAGTTGGTTTTAGATGAGATGGTGCTAGAGGCAGGTGTGCAGCCTATGCTTCATGCCAGTTTGTTGGATGTTCAGTGCGAAGAACGATGCGTTCAAAAAGTACGGTTTTTGACCAAAAGTGGAATTTTCACGATTCATCCGTCGGTGTTGATTGATGCCTCGGGTGATTTGGATGCCGCCCGACAGGCCGGCGCTCGTTTTCTGGAATTGGAGCAGGGGGAATCACTGCAGCCTGCAACCATGATGTTTCGTTTCGGCCCCGTAGATTTCAAACGTTTCGACGCATTGCCTAAAGCTGAATTAACAGCGCTTGCACGCCAAGGGTATGAGTCTGGGGCCTTGGCAAGAGCCGCGTTGCATTCATCGCGAGACCCATTTTCCAAAGATGGCTGGTTCAACATCAGCCGCTTAGCGGTTGATGCAACCGATGCACTGTCATTAGGTCGTGCTGAGATGGAAGGTCGTCGACAAGCATGGAATGCCGCAAAGTTTTTGCGTGAACATGTGCCGGGCTGCCAAGAGGGTCGATTGCAAGCCTTTGGGACGCAGATTGGCATACGTGAAACACGACGTGTCGAAGGTGATCATGTGCTCACAGCACAAGAGTTGCTGGAACCGCATCATTTTGATGATGCGATTGCTGCTGGTGCTTATCCCATCGATATTCATCCCGCAGCTGGCGGGGAGTTGGAGTACCGATCGCTGGGAGAGGATCACGCTTATGAAATTCCTTATCGCAGCTTGATCCCCGCAGCTTTGGATAACGTGCTCGTGGCGGGACGTGGTTTGTCAGCGACTCACGAGGCGTTGGCTGCCGTGCGAGTCATGACCATTTCGATGGCTGTCGGTCAGGCTGCTGGATTGGCAGCGGCAATGGCTTGCCATTTGACTCAACCAGGACGCGTTAGAGGCGTTGCCCCTGCGGCTTTGCGCGAAGAATTGCTGAAGGCCGGTGCAGTGATTCAGTGATGTATTTCTAGCCAGTTGCAGCCCCTCAAGCCATTGATAGCTCCAGCAAACGACAAACACCGAATGGCGGACTAACGAGGGTTTATAAGGTCTAACTTAAACTTTTGACAAGTTAAAATTTAACTCAGTCAACTCAAAATGTTTTTTTTGTGAACGCCGTCACAGCCCCCACTCAAGCCTTGCCCACGGTCGCCACTGCGCCCGTGAAGCTCGGCACATCTAAGGCGCCTCAAGCGCCAGCTGAAGCACAGGCTAAAAAAGCAGATGTGGCGGCTGACCTACAAGCCAACAAAGAAGCTCTGGCGCAACGTCTGAGTCAGTCACTCGACAAAAGCCAGCTGGACTACTCGTTTGACAAAGCATCCAGCACGTTGTCGGTGAAGGTGGTCAACAAGCCCTCTGGCGAGTTCATTCGCCAGATCGATTTCAAAGGCTTTCAGGCCATGGCGTTTTCATCCCACGGCTACAAAGGCCGTGTTGTGGACCACGCCGCCTAAGCAGCCCAACGACGACCTCAGTCTTGATCAAGCCAGTGGCAAATGGGTGCCCACTGCTCTAAATCCTTCTGCACTTTGGAAGGTGTGATGTCAAACATCGACAAGCCGTGTGCCGCCATGTGCAAGTAATACTGGGTATCGCGCAAGTAGCTCAGCACCGGCACTTGCAAAGACTCGATGAACAAACGCAAGTTAGAGGCAGAGATGGTGCGTGTGTCCACACGGTTACCGATCACCCCAACTTGGGTGGGCAACTTTTCTGTGATTTTCAACAACTGCTGCAAAAAATCATTGGTGGCTTGCATGTCAAACACGCTGGGCATCACCGGCACGATGACTTTGTCCGCTCGCTCAATCACCTCTTGCAAGCGCCAACCGCTGATACCGCCTGGTGTGTCAATCACCACATGGGTGGTACCGCGTGGCGGTTTAGCGGTGAGCACTAAGTCCGGCTGATATTCCCAAGTCGAAATCTGAGGCAATGTGTCAGGGCGCTGCGTCAGCCAAAATTTAGACGACTGCTGCGTATCCGCATCACCCAGCATGACCTGATGGCCCTGCGATGCAAAGTAACCTGCAATATTGGTAGACAAGGTGGACTTGCCAGCACCACCCTTTGGATTAGCAACAACAACGACTTTCATGCGGCATATTTTCATCTGACAAACATCATCAATACGCCATTTGGCATATTTAATTGAAAAAATTAACAATATCCATATAAACTCGCGCAAATTCACACTGTAGAAAGAGCAGCATGAGCGAAGGCACGAAAGATAAAAGCATATTTATTGGCGCGGGCGTGGTGTTCAAAGGCTCCATCCATGCACCGAACCAAGCCATCATTTCTGGCTCCGTGGAAGGTGAGTTGGTCGCCAAAGACGTGCTCATTGGTGCTGCAGGTGTCGTGACCGGCACCACAGAAGCCGATTTCATCGACGTCAAAGGCGAGTTGAACGAATCCGTCACCAGCAAACATGTGTTGATCGTGCGCAACACCGGCAAGGTCACAGGCGATGTGACTTATGGCGAAATCGAAATCGAACGCGGCGGCAAGATCAAAGGTGGCATGCGACAGGTTTAAGACTTGGCACAGGCTGCATGCAGCGTGACATGCAGCCCTTCTAAAATCAGTGAAACTTTCAGAGCCTTCTCGTTTGTCTCACTCGTCTTCTTCATACGCCGCGCGTCAGCGCTCCCCTCGCAAGCACCTCACAGGCATAGGTTTGGTGGTGTTGCTGCACGCTGTGTTGCTGTGGGCAATCTCGTCTGGCTTGGCTCGTCAAGTGGTGCGCATGACCGAGAACACGGTCGAAGCGGTGTTGATGTCAGAAGCACCGCCGCCCGCCCCTCTGCCAACGCCTAAAACACCACCACCCAAAACACCAGCACCGCCGCCCCCTGCGCCGACCAGCACAGCGCCAGCCATCACGCAAACTACGGCCCCACCAGCAGCTGCACCCACCGCGCCCGCCATTCGCACGGGTGCCGTGATTCAACCCGGCGCACACTGCGCCAAACCCGACTACCCCAGCGCTTCGCGTCGCCTAGAAGAAGAAGGCACGGTCACACTGAAGTTTTTGATTGGTACAGACGGCAAGGTGCTCCAAGCCGACATTGAAAAATCATCGGGCTTCACGCGCTTGGACGAAGCCGCACGCAACGCCTTGTCGAAATGTCAGTTCCGCCCAGGCACGGTGGACGGCAAGCCCGAACAAAGCTGGGCCAACATCAAATACACATGGCGCTTGGAATAAGCGCTGAATCGAAAAAAGGAACACCTCATGTTGCAACACACCTTCACACGCACCGTGGCGACGCTGGCCACCTTTACCTTGAGTGCCAGCGCTTTCGCTGAAGAGGTCGTTGAGAACCCGTATGGCCTGTCCGCCCTGTGGGCACAAGGCGACGTGGTGGCCAAAGCCACGCTGCTGATTTTGGTCATCATGAGCATGGGCAGCTGGTATGTGATCTTCACCAAACTGGCCGAGCAAAACCGTGTGATGCGTTACGCCCAAACGGCACAAGACAACTTCTGGAATGCTGGCGATGTGCGCCAAGGCACTGAGGGTTTAGAGGCTGACAGCCCGTTTCGCTTCATCGCTGAAAAAGGCTTGGAGAGTGCCGGTAAACACACGGGCTTGCTGGGCAACATCAACTTCAACGACTGGGTGACCATGAGCATCCAACGCGCCATGAACAACGTACAAAGCCGCATGCAAGACGGCTTGGCCGTATTAGCCACGGTGGGTTCGACTGCACCATTCGTCGGTTTGTTTGGCACAGTCTGGGGCATTTACAACGCGCTGGTGAAGATTGGCATGTCGGGCCAAGCCAGCATCGACAAAGTGGCAGGCCCTGTGGGCGAGTCACTCATCATGACGGCCATCGGCTTGGCCGTTGCGGTGCCTGCTGTGTTGGGCTACAACTGGCTGGTGCGCCGCAACAAGGTGACCATGGAAGAAGTGCATGCCTTTGGTGCTGACTTGCATGCCGTGTTGTTAGGTTCTGCCGAATCCGGCGCTGCGCAAAAGTAAACCATGGCCATGCACCTAGGCCCCAGTGAGGGCGATGATGAGTTGCTGACCACCATCAACACCACACCTTTGGTGGACGTGATGTTGGTGCTGCTCATCATCTTTCTCATCACCATTCCGGTGGTGACCACGTCCGTCAAAGTGGAGTTGCCACATGAGGTGCAGCAGCCACGCGAGACCAAGCCCGACAACATCATCTTGTCGGTCAACGCGCAAGGCCAAGCCTATGTGTATGACGCCCCCGTGCGCAGCAATGCAGACCTCATCAAGCAGCTGCAAACCTTTGCCGCAAAAACACCGCAACCCGAAGTGCAAATTCGCGGCGATGCCAAAACCGACTTTGAAGCCGTGGGCCGTGTGCTGTATGCCGCGCAAGTGGCGGGGTTGACCAAGGTGCGATTCGTGACAGATCCGCAGGGGAAATAAGCATGGCGATGAACCTGCAAGCTCAAGACGAACCCGAAGTGATGATGGACATCAACACCACGCCGTTGATCGACGTGATGTTGGTGCTCTTGATCATGCTCATCATCACCATCCCCGTGCAACTGCATTCGGTCAACCTAGACATGCCGCAAAACGCCACACCGCAAACCAAGAAGCCCAACGTCGTTCGCATTGAGGTGGACGCACGCAGCGTGGTCAACTGGAACGGTAAACCTCTGGCCGACCGTGCAGCACTTGATGCGCTGCTGCTTGAAGCCAAAGCCCAAGAGCCACAGCCTGAGCTGCACATCAAAGCCCAAGGCAAGGCCAAGTACGAAGCAGTAGCGGGCGTACTGGCCAGCGCCCAACGTCAGGGGCTGACCAAAATTGGCATTGTGGGCACGGAGCAATTCGCCGCGCCTTGATGCACCGGATGTGACTTAGGCCACGATGCCTTTGTCTTTGAGCGTTTGAATTTGCGCAGCGCTCAGCCCAATTTCATGCAACACCGCATCCGTGTCTTGCCCAATGGTGGGTGCGTTGCGGCGATGGCTGCCTGGTGTGCGTGACAGCTTCGGGATGATGCCAGGCACAGCCAAGGAAGTACCGTCATCCATCTGCACGTGTTGAATCATGTCGCGCGCTTGGTAGTGTGGGTCAGCCGCAATGTCAGCCACGGTGTAGATGCGACCCGCAGGCACCGCCGCTTTGTCTAAAGCCTCTAACACTTGCTCAACGCTCAACTGCGCCGCCCACGCCCCAATGGCCTCGTCAATTTCGCCCACGCGTTTGACACGACCTGCGTTGTCGGTGAGTGCAGGGTCATGGCCCAAATCATCACGACCCAAGGTGTGCATGAGGCGTTTGAAAATGCTGTCGCCGTTGCCCGCAATTAGCACATACCCATCATCACCACATCGGTACGCATTGCTGGGTGCAATGCCAGGTAAAGCACTGCCTGCGGCTTCACGTACCGCACCAAACGCGCTGTACTCGGGCAGCAAACTCTCCATGCAGTTGAAAACGGCTTCGTACAACGCCACATCAATCACTTGGCCTTGACCGCTTTTTTCGCGTTCATGCAGCGCCATCAAAATGCCAATCACGCCATGCAAGGAAGCCAGCGTGTCGCCAATGCTCACACCCACGCGCACAGGCACGCGACCTGGCTCGGCGGTGAGGTGACGCAATCCGCTCATGGCCTCGGCCACCACGCCAAAGCCGGGCTTGTCACGGTACGGGCCAGTTTGCCCATAGCCGCTGATGCGCAACATGATGAGACGCGGGTTGATGGCCAGCAACTCATCAGGCCCCAAGCCCCAACCTTCCATCGCACCTGGGCGGAAGTTCTCAATCAACACATCGGCGTCTTTGGCAAGCTGACGCACGATGTCTTGCGCTTCTTTGTCTTTCAGGTCCAAGGCAACCGAGCGCTTGTTGCGCGACTGCACTTGCCACCACACCGATGTGCCGTCTTTGAGCAAACGCCATTTGCGCAAAGGGTCGCCTGTTTTGGGCGTTTCAATCTTCACCACATCAGCACCAAAGTCGGCCAGTGTTTTAGCGGCAAAGGGACCAGCGATGAGTTGCCCCAGTTCGACCACGCGCAGGCCGTGAAGTGGGGTTTGTGTTGGGTGAAGTGTGGCGGGGCTGTTCATGGTTGGGCATTGTGCCAACGCATGCCGCACTTGCAAGGTGGCGTCTTCACGCAGGCGACAGCAACAGCCCGCCGCGAGAGGCTTTAAAACTCGGCGTGGAAACGCGCTGCGTACACATTCACCGGCCCGCGGTCGGCGTTGTACGCGGGGTTTTGGATGCGTTGGTAGTCGGCCGTCAGCCAAGTGCCACGCGTGATTTGGAAACTGTAGAAAGCCTCCAACACTTGTTCGGGTTTGTACGTCAACGAAGTGGCTGAAGTGGCAGACGCATCGCCAATAAAGTACGACATACCCCCCGCAGCCAAGAAGCCGCGACGTTCAGGCGACAAGGTGTTGTGCATGAAAGCCACGCCCACCGTATCGTCGGCACGCCCCCACAAACCGCCCTTGAACACCAGACCTGTTGAAAGCGAACCATCGGCTTCGGTGAATGCATACGTCTCGGTGCGTCCATCAGCCTTCATGGCACGCAAGAAGAAACCCACACTGGGGTTGATGGCTTGCTCAATGTTCACACCCAAACCGTATTTGATTTTTTCGCCACCGCGCACGTCGATCAAAGCTTGTGGTGTGGTTTCAGCAGGGCAATTGTTTGACGACATGCAAGCACGGTTTTGCAACCACTGCGTGGCATCGTTAAAACTCGCCACTTGTGCGCGGTTGCGCCATGCCAAGACACGCACCTTGCCAGGCTGATCGGCCAACATGTGACCACGCTCAAGTTCCACTTGATCGCCGTAGTGTTTGCCAAGGGCGAAGTCGACGGGCAAGCCATTGGGTGTCTTAGGGCCACTCATGCGGCCAAAGCGCAGCACCCAGTTGTCTTGGTACCACTCGCCCGCAAAACCCCAACCAAAGCCACGGGCATCGGCTGCGTAGTCGTAAGAGGCATAAGTCCAATTGCCCCAGTTCATGAACTGGGTGCGAGCGTCTTTGGCATAGGCGTTGTCGTCAAACACGTCCAGCGTAGAGAAATTGCCGGCCGTCAACACGAAGCGGTTCTTGTCGACCAAGCCCGCCATTTGGTTGAAATCAGACTCGATCTGCTCTTGCTCACCACCGTGGTTCCACGTTTGGCGCACAAACAGGCGCTGGCGGTAAAGCTTCAAGTTGCTGCCACCGGCTCGGGTGATTTCGCCATTGGTGAAGCCGCCCATGCCCACCAAGTTGCCAGAAAAGGGCACGCCCGAAGTGACCTCGGGGTTGAAATACAGCTCACCGTCTTGCCACGGGCGAAAGCCCCAGTGCGCGGTGGTGCTGAAGGTGTACATGAACTCTTTTGAGTTTTTCAGACTGTTGGCACCGTGGTACTTCTCTGAAAACGATTCATGCAACTGTCGGTTGTAGGTCAGCTGGTAGCGAGCCGAGGTGTCTTCGGTTTCAACCGTTTGCGCCCACCCGCTCACCGCGGCCAAGCTGCACAGGGCGCAAGCGGTGAGTCGTTGAAGTAAGAAGTGGGGCATAAAAAGGCTAAAAAATGAAATAAGTCGAAGCCATCCAACTTCGGCCAGTCATTGTAGGAAGGCTTTATTTCATTTCCATGAATACGCCCGCTCGCTCCCGCATAAAATCAAAGGCTCCATTTAAGGAAGACTCATGGGACGCACCCTTTACGACAAGATTTGGGACGAGCACGTCGTCCATACCGAAGAAGATGGCACATCCATCCTCTACATTGACCGCCATTTGGTGCACGAAGTCACCAGCCCACAAGCGTTTGAGGGCATTCGTCAAGCGGGCCGCAAGGTCTGGCGTGTCAGCTCCATCGTGGCCACCGCCGACCACAACACCCCCACCACCGGCTGGGAGCTGGGTTACGACGGCATCACCGACCCCATCAGCAAAGAACAAATCACCACGCTGGACGCGAACATGAAAGAGTTCGGCTCTGCCGCGTTTTTCCCGTTCATGTCCAAGCGCCAAGGCATCATCCACGTGATTGGCCCTGAGAACGGCGCCACCCTGCCCGGCATGACCGTGGTGTGCGGCGACAGCCACACCTCCACCCACGGCGCATTTGCAGCGCTGGCCCACGGCATCGGCACCTCTGAAGTCGAGCACGTCATGGCCACGCAAACCTTGTTGGCCAAAAAAGCCAAGAACATGCTCATCAAAGTCGAAGGCACGTTGGCCAAAGGCGTGACGGGCAAAGATGTGGTGCTGGCCATCATTGGCAAGATTGGCACTGCAGGCGGCACGGGCTACACCATTGAGTTTGCGGGCTCTGCCATTCGCTCACTCAGCATGGAAGGCCGCATGACGGTGTGCAACATGGCCATCGAAGGCGGCGCGCGTGCTGGTTTGGTGGCGGTGGACGACAAAACCATCGAATACGTCAAAGGCCGCCCCCTCTCGCCCACCGGCGTGGAATGGGACCAAGCCGTGGCCTATTGGAAGACCTTGCACTCAGACGCGGATGCCAAGTTTGACGCCGTGGTCGAGCTCAAAGCCGAAGACATCTTGCCGCAAGTCACTTGGGGCACCTCGCCCGAAATGGTGCTGGACATCAACGGCATCGTGCCCGACCCCGACAAAGAAAAAGACGCCAACAAGCGCGGCGCGATTGAGCGCGCTTTGACCTACATGGACTTGCAGCCAGGCAAAGCGCTGAATGATTTGTTCGTGGACAAAGTTTTCATTGGCTCGTGTACCAACAGCCGTATCGAAGACATGCGTGAAGCCGCTGCCGTAGTTAAGAAACTCGGCCAAAAAGTGGCCAAGAACATCAAGCTCGCTTTAGTGGTACCCGGCTCTGGCTTGGTCAAAGCACAAGCCGAAGCCGAAGGTCTGCACGAGATTTTCAAAGCCGCTGGCTTTGAGTGGCGTGAGCCCGGTTGCTCCATGTGTTTGGCCATGAACGCCGACCGCTTAGAGCCAGGCGAGCGCTGCGCCTCCACCAGCAACCGCAACTTCGAAGGCCGTCAAGGCAACGGGGGCCGCACCCATTTGGTCAGCCCCGCCATGGCAGCTGCTGCCGCCATTCACGGCCACTTTGTGGACGTGCGTAAATTCGCTTAACCAGGAGCATCGTCATGAGCAAACTTCTGTTGGTAATTTTGGGCCTCGTCGCCGTTGTGAGCCTCAGCGCTTGCAACACCATGCGAGGCATTGGCCAAGATGTGCAAAAGGCTGGCACGGCCATTGAAGACGCAGCGAAGAAAAAATAATGCAGAAATTCACCTTACACAAAGGCATCGTGGCCCCCATGGACCGCGAGAACGTCGACACCGACGCCATCATCCCCAAGCAGTTCTTGAAGTCCATCCGCAAGACGGGCTTTGGCCCCAACTTGTTTGACGAGTGGCGCTACTTAGACCACGGCGAACCAGGCCAAGACCCTACCAGCCGCAAGCCCAACCCCGACTTCGTGCTGAACCAACCGCGCTACAAAGGCGCATCGGTGTTGTTGGCCCGCAAGAACTTTGGCTGTGGCTCGTCACGCGAACACGCGCCTTGGGCGATTGACCAATACGGCTTCCGAGCCGTCATCGCACCGAGCTTTGCCGACATCTTCTTCAACAACTGTTTCAAAAACGGCTTGCTGCCCATCGTGTTGCCCGAAGCCACGATTGATTTGTTGTTCAACGAAGTGCACGCCTTCCCCGGCTATGAATTGACGATTGATTTGGAGAACCAGGTCATCGTTCGTCCACAAGGCGAAACCATTCCTTTTGACGTGCAAGCCTTCCGCAAATACTGCTTGCTCAACGGTTTTGACGACATTGGCCTGACCCTGCGCCAGTCCGACAAGATCAAAGCGTTTGAAGCCGAGCGCTTGGCCACCAAGCCTTGGTTGGCCCACACGATGTAAATCCACATAGAAGAACAACACATGAAAATCGCAATCCTTCCCGGCGACGGCATCGGCCCAGAAATCGTGGCCGAAGCGGTCAAGGTCTTGAACGTCCTCGACCTCAAGTTTGAAACCGAATCTGCCTTGGTCGGCGGCGCTGCGTTTGACGCGCACGGCCACCCTCTGCCCGAAGCCACCTTGAAGCTGGCGATGGACGCCGACGCTGTGTTGTTTGGCGCTGTGGGCGACTGGAAATACGACACTCTGGACCGTCCCCTGCGTCCCGAGCAAGCCATTCTGGGTTTGCGCAAAAACATGGGCCTGTTCGCCAACTTCCGCCCTGCCATTTGCTACGAGCAGTTGGTGGGCGCATCGAGCTTGAAGCCTGAACTGATTTCCGGCCTCGACATCCTCATCATCCGCGAGCTGACCGGCGACATTTACTTTGGCCAACCCCGCGGCCGCCGCGTGGCCACTGACGGCCACTTCCCAGGCGCTGAAGAAGCGTTTGACACCATGCGCTATTCCAAGCCCGAGATTGAGCGCATTGCTCACGTGGCTTTCCAAGCAGCCCGCAAGCGCAAAGCCGCAGGCAAAGAAGGTCGCGTGACCAGCGTGGACAAAGCCAACGTACTGGAAACTTTCCAGTTCTGGAAAGACGTGGTGAGCGAGGTGGGCAAAGAATACCCAGACATTGCGCTGGACCACATGTACGTCGACAACGCCGCCATGCAATTGGTGAAAGAGCCCAAGCGCTTTGACGTGGTGGTGACCGGCAACATGTTTGGCGACATCTTGAGTGACGAAGCATCCATGCTGACTGGCTCCATCGGCATGCTGCCCTCAGCTTCTTTGAACTCAAAGAACCAAGGCTTGTACGAACCCAGCCATGGCAGCGCCCCTGACATTGCTGGCAAAGGCGTGGCCAACCCCTTGGCCACCATCCTCAGCGCCGCCATGATGTTGCGCTTTAGCTTGAACCAAGCCGCAGCGGCTGACCGCATCGAGACAGCCGTGAAAGCCGTGTTGGCCCAAGGCCTGCGCACCCCCGACATCTACAGCGAAGGCACCACCAAAGTGGGCACTGCGCAAATGGGTGATGCGGTGGTGAAGGCGCTGCGCTGATTGAGGCTTTGCCTTGGAAACAAACAACGCGCCTTCGGGCGCGTTTTCTTTTTGAGCGGTGACTTTAGAGGCCCGTGTCAGCTTGAAGAAACTCCCCATCCGATACAATCAACCTCATGTTTCACGCCCGCTCGTTCTCTCTGAACTTCGCTGCCTCCGCTCTGGTGGCGGCTAGCGCGCGCGTGATCACCCTCAAAACCACGACCATTAAGGGCTAAACAGCTCCGGTTCGTCGTGCGCCCCCCGGCCAGACGAGCCGGGCAAACAGTCAGGTCTGGCACTGTTTTCTACATTTGTAAAGGCGTTGAAAAATGAGCAAGTTAGTAGGTTTAGTCGGTTGGCGCGGCATGGTCGGCTCGGTGTTGATCGACCGCATGGTTCAAGAAAAAGACTTCGATCTGATCGAACCCGTGTTCTTCTCCACGTCTAACGCAGGTGGCAAAGCCCCCGCGCAAGCCAAGAACGAAACCACGCTCCAAGACGCCAACAACATTGACGCTCTGAAGCGTTGCGAAATCATCATCACCTGCCAAGGCGGCGACTACACCAAAGAGGTGTACCCCAAGTTGCGCGCAGCGGGCTGGAACGGCCACTGGATCGACGCGGCTTCTAGCCTGCGCATGGCCGACGACGCCGTGATCGTCCTCGACCCCGTCAACCGCAACGTGATCGACAGCGCCTTGGGCAAAGGCGGCAAAAACTGGATTGGCGGCAACTGCACCGTGAGCTTGATGCTCATGGGCTTGGGCGGCTTGTTCCAACACAACATGGTCGAGTGGGTCAGCGCCATGACATACCAAGCGGCTTCAGGCGCAGGCGCACAAAACATGCGCGAGTTGCTGAGCCAAATGGGCGCTTTGCACGCCGCCGTGAAAGACGACTTGGCCAACCCCTCTTCTGCCATTTTGGACATCGACCGCAAAGTGTCAGCCACCATGCGCAGTGCTGAGTTCCCCACCAAGAACTTCCGCAACACCGCCTTGGCTGGCAGCTTGATTCCTTGGATCGACGTACCTGTCGAACACGGCCAAAGCAAGGAAGAGTGGAAGGGCGGCGCCGAGTGCAACAAGATCTTGGGCAACCCAGCGTTCCGCACAGCAGGCTCTATCCCCATCGACGGTTTGTGCGTGCGCATTGGCGCGATGCGCTGCCACTCACAAGGCTTGACCATCAAGTTGAAAAAAGACGTGCCCATGGACGAGATCGAAAGCATCTTGGCCAGCGCGAATGACTGGGTCAAAGTGGTGCCGAACGTGCGCGAGATCAGCGAACGTGACCTGACACCTGCTGCCGTCACAGGCACCTTGACTGTGCCCGTGGGCCGCCTGCACAAAATGGCCATGGGTAACGACTACTTGGGCGCGTTCACCGTCGGTGACCAGCTCTTGTGGGGCGCTGCTGAGCCATTGCGCCGCATGCTGCGCATCCTGCTCGAAGCGTAAAACAAAGTAATATCTCTGGTTATGACAAAAGCCTCACTCCACGCTTCTCGTTTGTTCCAGAGATCTGCTTTGTGGGCAGCCCTGTCACTGTCATTGCTGGGCAGTGCACAGGCGCTCACATTAAATCGCCCTGTCGTACAAAGTAAGCAAGGCGAGTCTTTACGCGCCGAGATCGACCTCAGCGAAATCACCTCTGCAGAACAAGTTGAGCTCCAAGCGAGTTTGGCCAGTCAAGACATTTACAAAGCAGCCAAGATTGAGTTGCCTGCCAGCAACGGCACTCCTGTTGACATTCAAGTTCAACTGCTGCGCCGTGACAACGGAAAAACCTACCTCAAAGTCACCAGCAAGCAAGCGATTCATGGCAATTCTCTCGACCTGTTAATCGATCTGCGTTGGGCAACAGGCCGCATGCTGCGCGACATCAACCTGTCACTGGACGATGCCAACGGGGACAAAAAAGTAAGCCCCCCGCTGATGATGCCTAGCGCATCTGGGTCTGGTGCAACAACGACTCAAATCAACGTCAAACGAGGCGACACAGCCAGTGGCTTGACTGCAGGCAAAACCCCCGAAGGGGTTTCACTGGAGCAAATGCTGGTGGCCCTGCTGCGCAGCAACCCTGATGCCTTTGTCGAATCCAATGTGAACCGCATGAAAGAAGGCGCTTTACTCACGTTGCCTTCCGAGAAAGAAGCTCAGGCTATTTCTCGCGAAGAAGCGCGCCGCGAAATTCAGGTTCAAGCCAAAGACTTTGAAGCCTACCGCGCCGAATTGGCTGCGCGTGCGCCCGGCGGCACTGTGCCTAAAGTCGCCCGCGATGCCGAAGGCAAGCTCGAAGCCAAGGTACAAAACAAAAACGCCAAGGCCAACCAAGACAAGTTGACCTTGACCAAACCCGGCAACGCCGCCGAAGACAAAATTGCCCAGCAGCGTGAAGCCCAAGAGGCGGCCACTCGCGCTGCGGAGCTGAGCCGCAACATCGCAGAACTCGGCAAGATTGCCGCAGCCACCGTGAGCGATGCCGTCAGCCCTGCCTCTGAGGCCGCCTCAGCCGGTGGCGTACTGTCGGTAGATGTGCCAGCTAGTGCAGCGCAAGCCAACAGCGAATGGCTCACGGAGTTGCGCGAAAACTCGCTCACGCCTGTGGGTGCTGGCAGCTTGATTGCTGTCTTGGTGTTGGTAGGCTTGTGGCGCCGCCGCGCTGTGAGCACAAGCGCCCACGACATTCATGGCTTGCCGCCTTTGAACGTGAAGTTCAATTTGGACTTGCCCGACCACGACAACCAAGAACCCGTTGAGCGTGCCTACATCCACGATGTCGCCACGCACATGAACGACACGCACGAACATCCTCACGACCATGCGCACCACGCCCATGACGAAGATGAACTCGAAGAAGAACACACACAACACGACACGCCCATCACTCGCCCAACTATGGAGATGCCCAACATTTCCTTGGATTTGGATGATGCGGCACACACCAGCCCCTACCAAGTACGCATTGATCTGGCTGATGAGCTTTGGAACTTGGGTCAACTGCACACCAGCCGTGCACTGATGGAAGAAGTGGCCATCGAAGCCTCTGGTGCTGACAAAGAAAAAGCCCTGCAGTGGCTGGCTGAACGAGGCTAAGCCGCATGCGCATCGCCATGGGCTTGAGCTACAACGGCCAAGCCTACGAAGGCTGGCAAAGCCAACTCTCGGGCAAAACAGTGCAAGACAAGCTTGAAAAAGCGCTGTCCAAGTTCACCCAAACGTCCGTCTCTACCTTGTGTGCAGGCCGCACCGATGCCGGTGTGCATGGCCTCATGCAAGTGATTCACTTTGACACCGAGCTCGACCGCACGCCCTACTCGTGGGTGCGCGGCACCAACCGCTATTTGCCACTCGACATTGCGGTGCAATGGGCACGTGAAATGCCACGTGAATTTCACTGCCGTGGCAGCGCGATTGCGCGCCGCTATGCCTATGTGGTGCTCGAATCAGCCGTACGCCCCAGCGTCGAAGTGGGTCGCGTGGGTTGGGTGTACCGCCCGCTCAACTTGGAAGCCATGCAACAAGCTGCGCAGTACCTGATGGGCGAGCACGACTTCACCTCATTCCGAGCCTCCAGCTGCCAAGCCCTCACGCCCGTCAAAACCATGACGCGCATCGACATCACCCGCAAAAGCACCCAGCCCGGCTCCGCCGTGTGGCGCTTTGAATTTGAGGCCAGCGCGTTTTTGCACCACATGATTCGCAACCTCATGGGTTGCTTTGTGAAAATTGGCAGTGGTGACAAGCCGCCCGAGTGGATGGCCGACGTATTGGCCGCACGCGACCGCGATGCCGCCGCCCCCACCTTCAGCCCTGATGGCTTGTATTTCTTGGGCCCGCGCTATGAGGCGCACTGGGATTTGCCTGACCGCACCCCTGCGTATGATGGGTTGCCATGAACCGCACGCGTATCAAAATTTGTGGACTCACCCGTGAGCAAGATGTCGACGCCGCCGTGGCAGCAGGCGTAGACGCGATTGGCTTTGTCATGTACGCCAAGAGCCCCCGTGCGGTGACAGTCGAGCGTGCTGCAGCGCTGGCGTTGCGTCTGCCCGCCTTCGTCACGCCCGTGCTGCTTTTTGTCAACGAAACACCTGAAGCCATCACTCACGCCTGCGCGCACGTGCCAGGTGCATGGCTGCAATTTCATGGTGACGAAACACCCGACCACTGCCGCAAAATCGCGCAGACCTTGGGTCGCCGCTGGATGCGTGCCGCACGTATTCCGCTAGAAACCCCAGCGGGCGAAGCCTCCTTCGACCTCTTAAAATACGCGCAAGATTACTCAGACGCCCAAGCGGTACTGCTCGACGCCCATGTCGACGGTTACGGTGGCGGCGGCAAAACATTCAATTGGTCACAGCTTCCTCCAAACGTCAACGCTCACCTCGTCTTGTCTGGTGGACTCAACGCTGCCAACGTGACCGAGGGCATTCGCGCGCTGCGTCACCACGGTTTGTCGCTGGGGGTTGACGTCAGCTCTGGCGTGGAATCGGCCAAAGGCATTAAAGATGCGGCCAAGATTCATGCCTTTGTCCGAGCCGTGCGCGCAGCCGACGCAGAGCACCCGCTCTAAGCCCCCTCCCCTTTTTGTTTGAAGCTCTTGGGCGCATGACCCCCGAGGCGATTTTTGTAGGCAACCACCATGTCGAACTACCAACAACCCGACTCACGAGGCCACTTTGGCATTTACGGCGGCAGCTTCATCAGCGAAACGCTGACCCACGCCATCGAAGAGCTGAAAGAGGCTTACGCCAAATACCAACACGACCCCGCGTTCATCGCTGAGTTCAAAAACGAACTCGCTCACTTTGTGGGCCGCCCCTCGCCCGTGTACCACGCCGCACGCATGAGCCGCGAAATGGGTGGCGCGCAAATCTTCTTGAAACGTGAAGACCTGAACCACACCGGTGCCCACAAGATCAACAACACCATCGGCCAAGCCATGCTCGCCAAACGCATGGGCAAGCCCCGCGTGATTGCCGAAACCGGCGCAGGCCAACACGGCGTGGCCACCGCCACCATCTGCGCACGCTACGGTTTGGAATGTGTGGTCTACATGGGTGCGGAAGACGTGAAGCGTCAAAGCCCCAACGTCTACCGCATGAAGCTCTTGGGTGCGACCGTGGTGCCCGTAGAAAGCGGCAGCCGCACCCTCAAAGACGCGCTGAACGAAGCCATGCGCGACTGGGTGGCTAACGTGGACAACACCTTCTACATCATCGGCACTGTGGCGGGGCCTCACCCCTACCCAATGATGGTGCGCGATTTCCAAAGCGTGATTGGCGAAGAGTGCCTCACGCAAATGCCTGAGATGTTCAAGTCATTGAAGATGGCCGAAGAACAGCCCGATGCCGTGGTCGCCTGCGTAGGCGGCGGCAGCAATGCCATGGGCATCTTCTACCCCTACATCGACCACACCAACACCCGCCTGATTGGCGTGGAAGCGGCAGGTGAAGGCATGGACACCAACCGCCACTCCTGCTCGTTGCAACTGGGAGCACCCGGCGTGTTGCACGGCAACCGCACCTACATCTTGCAAGACGAGAACGGCCAAATCACCGAGACGCACAGCGTGAGCGCTGGCCTTGACTACCCCGGCGTGGGCCCCGAGCACGCGTTCCTCAAAGACATTGGCCGCGCCGAGTACGTGGGCATCACCGACCAAGAAGCGCTGGACGCCTTCCACTACCTGTGCCGCACCGAAGGCATCATCCCCGCGTTGGAATCGAGCCATGCCGTGGCCTACGCCATGAAGCTGGCTAAGACCATGAAGCCTGAGCAATCCATCTTGGTCAACCTCTCAGGCCGTGGCGACAAAGACATTGGCACTGTGGCCGACTTGAGCGGTGCTGACTTCTTCTGCCGTCCGAGCTGCCAAGGCCAAACGGTCAAGGGCGGCCCGACAGAACAAACCGTAAAGATTGTGAAGTGAGCAGCACCATGAGCCGCATTGACGCCACCCTTAAAAACCTCAAAGCCCAAGGCCGCAAAGCTCTCATCCCCTATGTGATGGCTGGCTTTCCACAAGCCAACATCACGCCTGCCCTCATGCACGGCATGGTGGATGCAGGCGCAGACATCATCGAACTGGGCGTGCCCTTCAGCGACCCGATGGCCGACGGTGCCGTGATTCAAAAAGCGGGCGAAGCCGCGCTGCGTTTTGGCATTGGCACAGCCCAAGTGCTGGACATGGTGCGCGAATTCCGCCAAACCAATACCACCACCCCCGTGGTGCTGATGGGCTATGCCAACCCCGTGGAGTGCTACAACCTCAAACACGGCCCTGATTCGTTCGTCAAAGACGCGTCTGCGGCAGGTGTGGACGGCGTGCTCATCGTGGACTACCCGCCGGAAGAGTGCGAAGAGTTCGCCGCCACCCTGCGCGCCCACAACATGGACCTGATCTTCTTGCTCGCGCCGACCAGCACGGACAAGCGCATGGAGCAAGTGGCACGCATTGCGAGCGGCTATGTGTATTACGTTTCGCTCAAAGGTGTGACGGGCGCTGGCAACCTCGACACCGATGCGGTCGAAGCCATGCTGCCCCGCATTCGCCAGCACGTGCACATCCCTGTGGGTGTGGGCTTTGGCATTCGTGATGCCGCTACAGCCACCGCTGTGGGCCGCGTGGCCGATGCCGTGGTGATTGGCAGCCGCATCATCCAGCTCCTCGAAGCCGCGCCAGCGGGCCAAGAAGTGGCTGCTGCGCATGAGTTTTTAACGGGTATTCGTCAGGCTTTGGACGCTTAAACGCCTCTCAAAACAATACCTACCCCGCCCGTTAAAATCCACCCATTCCAAAAGAACTGACGAAAGGCTCACCATGAGTTGGCTCGAAAAACTGCTTCCCCCAAAAATTCAACACACCGAACCCTCTGAGCGCCGCAGCGTGCCCGAAGGCGTGTGGGTGAAGTGCCCCAGCTGCGAAACCGTGCTCTACAAGAGCGACTTGCAAGCCAACCACAACGTCTGCCCCACTTGCAGCCATCATCACCGCATGAGCGCGCGCGATCGCTTGGACATGTTCCTTGATGCCGAAGGCCGCTACGAAATCGGTCAAGAAGTACTGCCTGTGGACGCCTTGAAATTCAAGGACAGCCGCAAGTACCCCGAGCGCCTCAAAGAAGCCATGCAAAACACGGGCGAAACAGACGCCTTGGTGGTCATGGGTGGTGCAGTACACAACATCAATGTGGTGGTGGCTTGTTTTGAATTCGACTTCATGGGCGGCTCTATGGGCTCGGTCGTGGGCGAGCGCTTTGTGCGCGGTGTGCACACCGCCATCGAACAAAAAGTACCCTTCATTTGCTTCACCGCCACGGGCGGCGCGCGCATGCAAGAGGGCTTGCTCTCGCTCATGCAAATGGCCAAGACCAACGCCTCGCTCACCCGCTTGGCCAAAAAAGGTTTGCCCTACATCGCCGTGTTGACCGATCCCACCATGGGCGGCGTGTCTGCCGGTTTTGCGTTTGTGGGTGACGTGGTCATCGCCGAACCCAACGCCTTGATTGGCTTTGCGGGCCCCCGCGTGATTGAAAACACCGTGCGCGTGACCTTGCCAGCAGGCTTCCAACGCGCTGAGTTCTTGCAGCAAAAAGGCGCCATCGACATGATTTGCGACCGCCGCGAACTGCGTAAAACCATTGCCAGCACACTGGCCATGTTGCAACGCCAGCCTGCAGACGCTGTGGCCTAAACCCAGTTGCCTCACACACAAAAAGGCCCTTTCGGGCCTTTTTTGTTTTCACGCCAAGCACCTTCATCACCCTCTTAAAATAAGTGGTTTGCTGCCTTCCTTCTTTGTCGGCAGCCCTTCCCCTACTCACGCCTCTTTAGATGTCTAACAACAACACCCCCGCCACGCCCGAAGCCGCTCCCGTCGACGAAAACCAACTCATGGCCGAGCGCCGCGAGAAGCTCAAGGTCATGCGCGAGCGTCAGGCCGCAGGCCAAGGCGTTGCTTTCCCCAACGATTTCAAACCCGCGCACCACGCCGCCACCTTGCACGAGCTGCATGGCGACAAGACCGCAGAAGTGTTGACCGAAGAAGGCCAGTTCGCCAAAGTCGCAGGCCGCATGATGCTCAAGCGCGTGATGGGCAAGGCCAGCTTTGCCACGCTGCAAGACAGCACAGGCCGCATCCAGATTTACGTGACACGCGATGACGTGAGCGAAGACCTTTACGCCGATTTCAAACACTGGGATTTGGGCGACATCGTGGCCTGCGAAGGCAAGCTGTTCAAAACGCGCACCGGCGAGTTGTCGATCCACGCCACCAGCATCCGCATGCTGACCAAGAGCCTGCGCCCCATGCCCGACAAGTTCCACGGCGTGGCTGACCAAGAGATCAAATACCGCCAACGCTACGTTGATTTGATGACAGACGAAACCGCACGCAAGCGCTTTGTGGCGCGCAGCAAAGCGGTCAGCGGTATTCGTGAATTCATGGTGCAACACAACTTCCTCGAAGTTGAAACACCCATGCTGCACCCCATCCCCGGTGGTGCCAACGCCAAGCCCTTCACCACGCACCACAACGCGCTGGACCAAGAAATGTTTTTGCGCATCGCGCCCGAGCTGTACTTGAAGCGCTTGATCGTGGGTGGCTTTGAGCGCGTGTTCGAGATCAACCGCAACTTCCGCAACGAAGGCATCTCGGTGCGTCACAACCCCGAGTTCACCATGATGGAGTTCTACGCCGCGTATTGGAACTACCAAGACCTGATGCACTTCACTGAAGAGCTGGTGCGCGACGCCGCCATGAAGGCCGCGGGCACCACGCTGCTCACCTACGGCGGCAAGCCCGTGGATCTGAGCCAACCGTTTGAACGCCTCACGATTCGTGAAGCTATTCTGAAACACACCGAAGCTGGCGAGAACGTGGACAACGCCACATGGTTGATCAACGCCTTGCAAAAACTCGGTTTCAAAGAAGAGAAAGACAAACTCAGCACCCGCAGCTTGGCCAGCCTGCAAGTGATGTACTTTGAAGAAACCGTGGAAGAAAAGCTGTGGCAGCCCACCTTCATCTGCGAGCACCCTGTGGAGATTTCACCCTTGGCCCGAGCCAGCGACAGCAAGCCCGATGTGACCGAACGCTTTGAGCTCTACATCACAGGCCGCGAGTTCGGCAATGGCTTCAGCGAGTTGAACGACGCCGAAGACCAAGCTGCCCGCTTCCACGCCCAAGTGGCCGCCAAAGACAGCGGCGACGACGAAGCCATGTTCTACGACCACGACTTTGTGCGCGCCCTCGAATACGGCATGCCACCCACCGGCGGCTGCGGCATTGGTATTGACCGCTTGATGATGTTGTTGACCGACAGTCCCAGCATCCGCGATGTCATTTTGTTCCCAGCTTTGCGCCGCGAAGTTTAAACATCAGCCCGCAACGCAAAACGCCTCGCACCTGCGTTCAGGTCAGCGAGGCGTTTTTGTTTAGGCCAAGGTCATCCATCGATTTTGATTTTCTTGCGCATGATGATGTCATGGTACGTGGCAGAGTCTTGCTTGATTCGTACCGTGAGCGCTTTGGCACTTGGCTCGTCAACCTTCCAACCTTGCAAGAAAAGCTTTTGACGAATCTCACGCGATTCAAGATTTTTGGTGAGCTCACGGCTCAATCGAAGCTGATTTTCAATGGGCATGGTGGCCGGTGCCATGACCGCATTCCAAACTTCAATATTGACCCCCTTCACACCCAACTCTTCCATAGACGCAAGTGTGGGTGCCAGCGGTGTGCGCTTGGCAGACGTGACGGCCACCGCTTCAAGCTTGCCGGCTTGAATTAAGGGCGCAACGGTGGAGGCGGGGAGCAAAGTCATTTGCACTTGGCCACCGATGATGGCACTCAGAATTGGAGGGCCACCGTTGAATGGCACATGAATGGGTTGTATTCCCAGCGCTTGCTTGAGTAACTCCATTCCCAAATGACCACCAGAACCTGGACCGATAGATCCATAGGCTTGTTTGTCGCCGTCGGCCTTGAGTGTGCTGATGAATGTTGCAGGTGATCGCTCTGTCGTTGGTTTAGCGGTGACCCACACCAACGGTGCTGTACCAATCAAGGCAATGGGTGCGAAATCGGTCGCTGGGTCATAAGGCAGTTTGGCATAGAGAAACTTCGAACTGGTTAAAGGCCCATTGCCAATCACACCAATGGTGTGCGCATCCGTCGACTTGGCAATCGTATCGGCGCCAATGTTGCCACTCGCCCCAGGCTTGTTTTCCACAACCACAGGCTGGCCCAATGCGCGTGCAAGCGGTTCTGCGATTAATCGGGCTTGCATGTCGGGTGAAGAACCCGATGGGTAACCCACGATCATTCGGATCGGTTTGTTGGGCCAAGTTTCAGCCGCTTGTGCGGCTGAAGCCAACGTACCCAACCCAAAAACTAAACATGAAAAAAATTTGCTGGAAATCATGGTCTTATCTCTTGGTGAATTGATTGAACAAGGTGGTGAGGGGTTCTTGGCGAACACGTGGTGAGTGAGTCAACGCATCTTGACGAACGTGAGTGAGTTGTTCGAAATATTCAGGTGCAATGACCGATGACGCATGTGACTGCAAGAACGTGAACAGTGCTTGGCTACTTTCGTGAAGTGTGTCTCGGTCCAGATGCTGAAGCAGCAGCACATAGTTTTGACCTTGTCCCTGCAAACGGTTGGCGGTGTTAGGTAGCCAATACGCTTCGGTCATTTTTTCCACACCCCATTCCGATCGAATCAGCATGCCCGTTAAAACCAGTTGCTGGAGCCTGTCATTGAGTTGGTCTTGCAGCCCAGGGTCTGCTGATCGCCATTGCAATGTGGCCAATTGACCCGCTGTGCTGACACCGTGTAAACCACCTAATTCGCAGGGCATTCGGTAAAAATTTCGTAAAACCAAACGCATGCGAACTGACCACGGTGTGGGATGCGTGAAGACATCCCCATATTCAGGCGAATGTAAAGCTCGCAATGAACGCAAGCGGTAGCAAGTGAAATACCGCAAAGGCTGCGTCACAGAACGGTAGCGCATGGCCTCCACAAAATCTGGCAAACCCACACGTTCGGGAACATGCTCAAAGCTGTGCCAGCTTTCATATTCGGGTTGCACATCGGCGCTTTCGATGTCGTTCCAAAGCGCTAAAAATGCATGCACTGAAACGTCGCTCATGCGTTCACCCATTCGGCAAATGATTGATCCGGCAAGACCATCACTTTCGTCGCCACTTTGTTGCGAGCAAGATCAAAGCCTTCGCCAGCTCGGGACAACGGCACGCAATGGGTGACCATGTGACGCAGCAAAGTTTCATGCTGTTCCATGTAGGCGACGACTTTTGGCCAATCTGCTTCAGAGGCACGGTATGAACCTCTCAGTTGCTGGTGCTTGCGCACTAAGGCGGTGAGATCAATCGGAACTGGGCTAGCGTGAATGCCAGTGATCACCAGCACACCGTGCGACTTCAGCGACTGCAACGCAGGTGTAATCACAGCAGCCGCGCCAGTGGCCTCAATCACCACATCAAACGCACGCTCACGACAGAGATTGGCCAAAGCATCCACCATGGGTTGTTCAGCGAAGTCCAACAATTGCGTGAAGCCCAACTGACGCAAAACCTGCAATCGATCTGCATCGCCATGCCCAGCAACGACGACCTCTGCTGCACCTGCTTCTCGGGCAAACAAGGCAATTCCCTGCCCGATGTTTCCAGGCCCCAACACCAAAACACGGTCCCCTCGCTTGACACCTGCCGTGCGCACGGCTTCCCAACTCACAGACAAAGGTTCAGCCAATGCAGCAACCAATGGGTCCATGCCTTGAGGAAGAGGTACGCAATTACGAGCAGGCACACGCACCCATTCTGCAAATGCCCCGTCACGCATCACACCAATGCCTTTGCGCGTGACGCAGTCATCTGCCTGTCCAGCGGTGCAAGCTGGACAAACGCCGCACACCACCGATGGCCTGACCGTCACCAACTGGCCCATCTGAAGTCCCGTGACCTCTGAGCCAATTTCAACAATTTCACCGCTGAATTCATGACCAATCGTGACTGGCAGCGCTGGGGTCATGAAGTGATAGCTCTGGGTCCACTCATCAATGTGCAGGTCAGTCCCGCACACGCCAGTGGCCTTCACTTGGATCAGCACTTCCATTGCACTGGGCGGCTGGCATGCCACGTCTTGCAGTTGAAGTCCGTGCTGTGGGCTGGTTTTTCGTAAAGATTTCATCACGTAGGCTTTCAAAGAAGGCTAGTGTGTGAGCCCGTTTCACATACGTCAAATACCCATTTTGTATAAGTCTCATACATATAAAATATGCGAATGGAGTTACGACATCTGCGCTATTTCGTCACGGTTGCTGAGTTGGGCAGCATCAGTCGCGCTGCAACCAAGCTGTTTATTGCACAGCCCCCGCTGTCCGCTCAGATCAAGCAACTCGAGGAAGAAGTTGGCGCAAGCCTATTGGTTCGCTTGCCCCGTGGCGTGCAGCTGACCCCTGCCGGTCTGTCGTTTCTAGAAGATGCGCGCGCCGTTCTCGCACGCGCTGAGCAAGCCATCGTGCGAGCGCGCGAACAGCAAGTCGGTCAACGCAGTACTTTGCGTATCGGGCTCATGCCATCAGCTACCCAATCGCTGCTGCCGACTTTGATTCGACGCTTTGAAAGCGCGGGTTTGAATTTACAAATTGAAGCGCAGGAACGGGTGCCTTCCACCAAGCAGTTGCAAGCATTGCGCAATGCTGAAATCGATATTGGATTCATCAGACCTGCACAGAGCAATCCACAGCCCGAGTGGGTCGCCGAGATCAACGACCCTTATTGTTTGGCGCTGCCAGAGCGACACCCATTGGCTCAAACACAAGCGGTTTTGCCGCTGCCATCTTTGGCATCCGAAGTTTTTGTCGCGTTTTCACGATTCGCTGAAAGCGACTACTACGACCAAACGACAGCGCTTTGCGAAGAAGCAGGTTTCACGCCAGATGTACGACACACGGCCACTCAATTCATGAGCGTGCTGACCATGGTGGCATGCGGCCTTGGCGTAGCCATCGTCCCCGCATCGTGCGCATTGTTGCTACCGCAACACGTACGTTTGCGACCCCTGAGTGGATTGGAACGAAATAGCCGATTGGTCCTCATACGAAGTCGCGAACGACTGCAAGACTCATGGGGTGATTTCATTGTCCAACTGGCCACCGAAGAGTTGAAGGCATTGGGCGCATCTGTGGACGCGTTGACACATCGCCCCTGACTCATTAGAAAAACTGGCTATACCCCACCGCTCCCAAGCCCACAAAGGCCAGCACCAAACCACCCACCATCCAGCGCACGGTTTGACGCAGCACACTGACCGCCGATACCAAACTGGCGTTTTGCTCGGCCAACTCACGTACGGTTTGCGTGAGTTGCAGCTGGCTTTGCTGTAGCCCATCAATTTGGCTATGCGCGGCGAGTAAACGGGTTTTCAACTCACCCAAAGTAGGCACATCGTCGTGTGCATTGGGCGTAGCCATGGTGTGTGGTGCTGCGTTGGCACGTTGACGATCCATCAGATCACGTGCCTTTTCAAGCACGCTGGGCGCGTGAGAAATCACATCTCCCCAGGGAATCACTTTGAGTGCAGAGAGCCAAGGTATTGCCATGGGATCACTGCGGCTGAAAGCCACTGTTCTTGATGAGTTTGGTCCACACCTGTGTGTAAGCACGTTCGCGTTGCTCCAGCTGGTGTGAATTCATGTAGCCAACAGTCAGGCCCATTTTGGTGAGCTGCTCGTGCACATCGGGCATGGCCAACACTTTGGACAAGGCCACACCGAAGTGGTTGATGGTGGCTTGCGGTGTGCCCGAGGGCGCGAAGATGCCGTAGTAAGGCATGTCTTCCAAACCGCTCAAACCCAGCTCTGCAAAGGTGGGCACATCGGGCAAGGCCGCTTGGCGTTTAGAGCCCAAGACCGCCACCACGCGCACTTTGCCTGCCTTGTGGTTCTCGATGAAGTCAGGCACCGAACCCACACCTGCGGCAATTTGGTTGCCCAGCATATCGGCCATCATGGGTGCACTGCCGCGATAAGGCGCAGAGACCAAATCAAGCTTGAACTTATCGCCCACCACTTTCACCAAAAACTCAGGCGTTGAAGCGGGCGCCGGAATGCCCACTGCGCTTTTGCCGCCGTGGGTTTTAACCCACGCGACATATTCGGTAAATGACTTGGCAGGTGTACCGCCAGACACGGCATACGCATTCACAAAGGTGGCAAAGCCTGCCACGGGTGCAAAGTCATGCGCAGGGTCGTAGCCTGGGTTCTTGACCACCAAGGGCAGAATAGAAATGGTGTGGTCGTGCGAGAGGAACAGCACCGAGCCGTCCGCAGGTGCGGCCTTCAAAGCTTGTGCAGCCAACTGGCCACCAGCGCCGGGTTTGTTCTCGACCACCACCGTGGTACCCAACTCGTCTTTGAGTTTTTCAGCCAAGATGCGGGCCACCGCATCGGTGCCGCCACCGGGTGGGAAGCCCACCATCAACTTGATGGGTTTGCCGTTTTGTGCAGCAGCCAAGCCGCAGCTGAGAGCGAGGGCTAAAACGGCAAAGTGACGACGGGAAGGAAACATGGCGGAACTCCTTTTTTAAAACAAATAAATCAGACTTGATCAGGACTAGCAGCGGGTGCCACGCCATCTGGGTTTTGGGCGTGGTCAGGGTCTTGTTCGGGGGGCATTTCTGGGTTTTGGCCAAACTCGCCTTCAGGCGACGATTTGCGCGTTTCGCGTTCGCGCAATTTCTCTTCTTTCTTCTTTTTCTTGGCTAACTCGCGTTGGCGTTTTTCGTAGTTGTAATTGGGCGTTGCCATGTGAGCTTTCGTGGGTGGTGGTGGACGTGTGTGCGATTTAAGGCAACAAGTCCAAAGCCCGCAAGTATGCGGGGTGAGTCATCAGCGCGTCCCAAGCTAGCGGCGAAGTTTTGGGCAGCAGTGCGCGACGGCGTTGTTCGCTGGCGTCACTGGCGTGCCATTGGTTTTTCACAAGGCGTTCGGTCAAGCCTGCCAGCATCTCGTCCACCGCATGGCCATCGCCAATGCTTTGGTTGCACAAGAGCACGAGGTCGCAGCCGGCATTCAACGCAGCCACACCGGCCTCAGCAAAGCTGACCGAGCGACCTTCGATGCGACGAGCGCCCTCCATCGACAAATCGTCGCTGAAGATGGCACCGTTGAAATGCAACTGGCCACGCAAGATGTCTTGCAACCAACGTGGCGAGAAGCCAGCGGGCAGTGCATCGACCTTGGGGTAAATGATGTGTGCGGGCATCACGCTGGTCAGCGTGGTGGTGAGCCATTGGTATGGCAAGGCGCAGTCACCCATGATGGCTTTGAGGCTGCGCTTGTCAACGGGGATGTCCACATGCGAATCGGCTTTGACAAAGCCATGACCCGGGAAATGTTTGCCGCAGTTGGCCATGCCCGCCAGCAGCAAACCATGCATGACGCTCTTGGCCAGCGTGGTGGCCACGCGCGGGTCGCGGTGGAAGGAACGGTCGCCAATCACACCACTCTCGCCGTGGTCGAGGTCGAGCACGGGGGTGAAGCTGAAGTCCACACCACACGCACGCAGCTCGCTGGCCAGCACGTAGCCACTGGCGGTGGCGGCATCCATCGCAGCCATGGCGCCGCTGCCGGGATGGTTCTTCTTGTCTTTCATCCACAGCTCGCCCAAGGCGCGCATGGGTGGGATGTGCGTGAAGCCATCGGTGCGAAAACGCTGCACACGACCGCCTTCGTGGTCCACACAAATGAGCAAGTCATCGCGCACGGCCTTGATGTCGGCACACAGTTGGGTGAGCTGCTGGCGATTGGCCCAGTTGCGGCCAAACAAAATCACACCGCCTGTGAGCGGGTGCTTCAAGCGCGTGCGGTCAGCGGCAGTGAGCTGGGTGCCTGCGATGTCAAGAATGAGGGGGGCGTGGTGAGACATAAATCGAATGTTTGTTTTAGCTGTTCTTTTCAACAACACAGTAACTGGTGGCGTAGTCAGACTCGTCGCTCACGCTGACGTGGGCGGTGAGGCCTTTGGCTTCAAACCATGCTTTGAGCACGCCGTGCAAGACGATGGTGGGCTGGCCGCTGGGGAGCTTGGCCACTTCGCACAAGCGCCACGTCATGGGCATGCGCATGCCCAACCCAATGGCTTTGCTGAACGCCTCTTTGGCCGAAAAGCGTGTAGCCACATAGCGCACACCACGCTCGGGCCAACGCTCGCTGCGGGCGCGGTAAGTTTGCATTTCGTTGTCACTCAACACCTTTTGCGCAAAGCGTTCGCCGTGCTTTTCTAAAGACGCACGGATACGGCGAATGTCGCAAATGTCGGTGCCGATGCCGTAAATCATGCAGGCATGCACGCGTTGTAGGCGCGAACGGTGTCGGTGTAGCCCAGCTCTAGCGCGTCGGCAATCAAGGCGTGGCCAATCGACACCTCTTGCACACCGGGCACGGTGGTGAGAAAGGTGTACAGGTTGTCGCGGTTCAGGTCATGGCCGGCATTGATGCCAAGGCCTACTGCCAATGCCGCTTCGGCGGTGGCTTTGAAAGCGTCCAGCACATCGGCTTGTTTGGGGGTGCCGTAGGCCGAAGCATAAGTTTCTGTGTACAGCTCCACGCGGTCAGCGTCGACGGCTTTGGCAGCGGCCATGGCTTCGGGGATTGGGTCCATGAACAAGCTCACGCGCGCACCCAAAGCTTTGGCTTCGGCGATGAGGGGCTTCAAGCGCTCAGCATCTTGCGGAAACGTCCAGCCGTGATCACTGGTGAACTGGCCTTCGCTGTCTGGCACAAAGGTCACTTGATGGGGGCGCACTTGGCGCACAAAGTCCATCAGGTTGTGAAACGGGTTGCCTTCGATGTTGAACTCGCGGTCAGGCCAGGCTTTGAGCAAAGCGGCCAAGTCATGCACATCGCCAGCGCGAATGTGGCGCTCGTCAGGCCGAGGATGCACGGTGATGCCCGCTGCGCCCGCCTCTAGGCACAGCGTGGCTGCGCGTGTAACGCTGGGGATGCCCAAATGGCGCGTGTTGCGCATCAAGGCCACTTTGTTGAGGTTGACCGACAGAGCTGTTTTTGTGTGTTTGGACATTGCGTAAATCAAAGAGATTGCAGGTCAATCATCATCTGCCGAGTGCGCAGTGTTTTGACCCCGCAATGGTAGTGCAGCAAGGCCCGTAGCTGGCCCTGCAAGGCGTTGCGTTGCTCGGGTGGCATCTCGGCACACAAACGCAGCGTGGCGGTGAATGGCGCGTCTGTAGACAGGCTCTCGTGGAGCTGTAGCCACACGCCGCCCGTCAAGCCTGTGCGGTCTTGCGCGTTGTGGGTCCGCAAGCCGCCTTCGGCCACCAACACATACAAGGCATCGGGCTGCAAGGACTCAAGCGTGAGGGTTTGGGTGTTGAGTTCGGGCAAGAAACCAATGTCGCGCAGCAGCAGCAGCTCAAAGGCGCGCAGCGCAGGGGCAATCGTGCCCTCATGGCCAGAGGCCAGCACTTGCACCACTTGGCGGTACAGGTCAAACAAACTGGGATGCGGGTCATCGCGCGCCAGCAAGCGCAGCAACAACTCGTTGATGTAGTAGCCAGACAGCAGCGCCTCGCCGGTGGGCATGATGTGACCACCCACCCATTCAGCGCCTTTCAAGGTGCGAATTTCGGCGTCGCCCGAATAGCTGACGTACAGCGGCTGCAAAGGTAGCAACACCGGGCGAAAGTTGGAGCTGGGTTTTTTAGCGCCTTTGGCCACCAAGGCCACCCGACCAAAGTGGCGGGTGAAGGTTTCCAAAATCAGGCTGGACTCGCTCCAGTCGTAGCGGTGCACCACGAACGCAGGCTCGTCATGGATGCGGGGAATGCCCCGCGACATCGTGAATGTGCTGGACTTACTCGTAGCCAAAGCTACGCACCCGCGCTGCATCGTCGGCCCAACCGGAGCGGACTTTGACCCACAGTTCTAAGAACACTTTGGCGTCGTAGAGTTTTTCCAACTCGGTGCGAGCTTCCATGCCCATGCGCTTCAAGCGCTCGCCTTTGTCGCCAATGACCATGGCTTTGTGGCCATCGCGCTCCACCACGATGGTGGCGGCAATGCGCACCAAACGTTTGACGCCTTTGGTCTTGCCCTTTTCTTCTTCGAACTTGTCGATGACGACGGTCGAGGTGTAGGGCAATTCGTCACCCGTGAGGCGGAACAATTTTTCACGCACCATTTCGGCGGCCATGAATTTTTCGCTGCGGTCGGTCAGCTCGTCAGCCGCGTACATCCACGCTTGCTCGGGCAAGTATTTTTCAGCAATGCCCAAGAGGCGTTGCACGTCTTTGTCGTTCTTGGCCGACATGGGCACAATTTCGGCAAAGGGGTGACGCTCTTGCATGGACTGCAGCCACTGCATGATCTCGGGACGGTTCTTCATCGAGTCGAGCTTGTTCGCCACCAAGATGGTGGGAATGCCAGGCGCGAGCAGCGACAACACTTTTTCGTCGGCAGGGGTAAAGCTACCTGCCTCGACCACTAAGAACACCACATCCACATCACCCACTGCGCCTTGCACAGCTTTGTTAAGCGACTTGTTCAGCGCGTTGCCATGAATGGTTTGAAAACCAGGCGTGTCCACAAACACGTATTGCGATGCGCCTTGGGTGTGCATGCCGGTGATGCGGTGGCGCGTGGTTTGCGCCTTGCGTGAAGTGATGCTGATTTTTTGGCCCACCAAGGCATTGAGCAAGGTGGATTTGCCCACGTTGGGTTTGCCCACGATGGCGATCAGGCCGCAGCGTTGGTCAGCAGGCGCCACTACCGCTTGGCTGGCGACGACACGGTTGCCTTTGCTGGCAGCCAGCATGGCGTCGATGTCTTGCAAGGTTTGTTCGTTTTTGGGAGTAGCCATTATTTGAGCTCTTTGATGATTTGGAGCATGGCTGCTGCGGCGGCTTGCTCTCCTGCGCGGCGCGAGCCGCCAATGCCACGCTCGCAGCGGGCCAGTTCTGGAACTTCACATTCCACGTCAAATGTTTGTTTGTGCGCCGCACCTAAGGTGCCGACCACACGGTAGATAGGCAGCTTGAACTTACGCGCTTGCAGCCATTCTTGCAACTCAGTTTTGGCGTCTTTGCCAACGGCTTGCATGTCGGGGTTGATTTCGACCTTGGCAAAAATGCGTTGCACCAAAGCGTCTGCGACTTCGTAACCCGCGTCCAAGTACACCGCACCCAACACGGCTTCTAAGGCGTCGGCCAAGATGGAGGGGCGCTTTTGACCACCCGAGTTCATTTCGCCCTCGCCCAATCGCAAGATGCCAGACAAACCCAGCTCGACGGCCAAGTGGTGCAGCGTGTCTTGCTTGACCAAGTTGGCGCGCACACGTGAGAGGTCGCCCTCAGGCAAGGTGTGGAGGCGTTGGTACAGCAAGTTGGCAATGGCCAAGTTGAGCACCGAATCGCCCAAGAACTCCAAGCGCTCATAGTGATCCGAGCTGAAACTGCGGTGCGTCAAGGCCTGCGTGAGCAACGCAGAGTTTTGAAATGTGTACTCCAAACGCGCTTGAAGCGTCTCAAGGATTTGTTGTTGAGACAGGCTCGGTCGGGCTGTGCGTGCGCGTGAGGTCATTGAAATGCGCCGATGCGCGAGAGGCTGCCAAAGTTCATCCAAACAAAGAAGGCTTTGCCCACGATGTTTTTCTCTGGCACAAAGCCCCAGTAGCGCGAGTCGAGTGAGTTGTCGCGGTTATCACCCATCATGAAGTAGTGGCCTGCGGGTACTTTGCAAGTCACGCCTTCGACGGTGTAGTGACAGTTGTCTTTGAAAGCAAAGTCGTCAGCGCCCGGCACGAATGAGGGGCGGTCTTTGTCGTTGAGCAGCTTGTGGGTACGCACGCCCGTCATCTCGCTTGACTTGCTGCCCAAGGGCAGCTTTTCTTCAAACTGAGAGATATAGCGCATGCTGTCTTCTTCAAAGAAATCGGTGCGGACTTCTTTGCTCACAGCTTGACCATTGATGGTGAGTTGCTTGTTCAGGTAAGCCACTTCGTCACCGGGCACACCCACCACACGCTTGATGTAGTCGAGGCTGGGCTTAGGTGGGTAACGGAACACCATCACGTCACCGCGCTGCACTGGGTTGCCGTCGGTCAGCTTGAGGTTGAGCACGGGCAAACGCACGCCGTAGTGGTATTTGTTCACCAAAATCAGGTCGCCCACTAGCAAGGTGGGAATCATCGAACCCGATGGGATTTTGAAAGGCTCAAACAAAAAGGAGCGCAACACAAACACCACGGCAATGACGGGAAAGAGCCCTGCTGTCCAATCCAACCACCAAGGTTGCATGTACAGACGCTCTTTGGCCTCAGTCACGTTCACATCGGTCTGAGCAATGCCTTGGGCATGTAACTCGGCCGTGCGTTTGTCGGCTTGGGCTTGCAGGGCTTCAGCCGCGGCTTTGCGCTGAGGCAAGAAATAGAACTGCTCGGCCAACCAGTAAATACCGGTCACCACGGTGGCCATGAACATGAGCAAGGCAAAGTTGCCTTCGATCATGCCCACATACCAAAAACCGGCGTAGCCCACAAAGGCTGCCAGCACGAATGCGGTCAACGTCGCCATTAATCCTCCACCTGCAAGATAGCCAAGAAGGCTTCTTGCGGAACTTCCACCGAACCAATTTGTTTCATGCGCTTCTTACCTGCTTTTTGCTTCTCAAGCAGTTTGCGTTTACGGCTGATATCGCCGCCATAGCATTTTGCCAGCACGTTCTTGCGCAAAGCCTTGATGGTCTCGCGCGCGATGATGTTGGAGCCAATAGCCGCTTGAATCGCCACGTCATACATCTGACGGCTGATGATCTCGCGCATCTTGGCCACCACCGCACGGCCACGGTATTGCGACTGCGAGCGGTGCACGATGATGGACAAAGCATCCACCTTCTCACCGTTAAGCAAGATGTCGACCTTCACCACGTCTGAGGCACGGTACTCTTTGAATTCATAGTCCATCGAGGCGTAGCCGCGTGAGACCGATTTGAGCTTGTCAAAGAAGTCGAGCACGATTTCGCCCAAAGGCATTTCGTAGGTCAGCATCACTTGGCGACCGTGGTACGCCATGTTCATTTGCACGCCGCGCTTTTGGTTGGCCAGCGTCATCACCGCACCCACATAGTCTTGCGGCATATACAAGTGCACCGTCACGATAGGCTCGCGAATTTCGTGCAGCTTACCTTGGTCGGGCATCTTGGATGGGTTTTCGACCATCACCACTTCGTCGCCTGGCATGACCACTTGGTAGACCACGCTTGGCGCGGTAGTGATCAAGTCTTGGTCAAACTCACGCTCTAAGCGCTCTTGCACGATTTCCATGTGCAACAGGCCTAGGAAGCCACAACGGAAACCAAAGCCCAGCGCTTGTGACACTTCTGGCTCGTATTGCAGGGACGCATCGTTGAGCTTGAGCTTTTCCAGCGCATCGCGCAGGCCGTCGTATTGGTTGGCTTCGGTGGGGTACAGACCCGCGAACACCTGGGGCTGAATTTCTTTAAAACCAGGCAAGGCTTGTTCGGCAGGGCCTAGGTTGTTGGGCAGCTTCTTTTCTAAGGTGATGGTGTCACCCACCTTGGCGGCTTGCAGCTCTTTGATGCCCGCAATGATGTAGCCCACTTGACCCGCTTCGAGCGACGGACGTGGCTCGTTGGCGGGCGTGAACACACCGAGGTTGTCGGCGTTGTAGACGGCGTTGGTGGCCATCATCTTGAAACGCTCGCCTTTGCCCAAGCGGCCATCGACCACACGCACCAACATCACCACGCCCACGTAGCTGTCAAACCAGCTGTCGATGATCATGGCGCGCAGTGGTGCGTCTTTGTTGCCTTGGGGTGGCGGCACTTTGGCGACCACGGCTTCTAAAATTTCGTCGATGCCCAAACCTGTTTTGGCTGAGCATGGAATGGCGTCCGTGGCATCAATGCCAATGACGTCTTCAATTTCCGCTTTGGCGTTGTCTGGATCAGCGTTAGGCAAATCCATTTTGTTGAGCACGGGCACCACCTCCACACCGAGGTCGAGTGCGGTGTAACAGTTGGCAACGGTTTGCGCTTCCACACCTTGTGATGCATCGACGACAAGCAACGCACCTTCGCAGGCAGAGAGTGAACGCGACACCTCATACGAGAAGTCAACGTGACCCGGTGTGTCGATCAAATTCAGGTTGTAGACCTGACCGTCTTTCGCTTTGTATTGCAGCGCAGCGGTCTGTGCCTTGATAGTTATCCCACGTTCTTTTTCGATGTCCATCGAGTCGAGAACTTGCGCTTCCATGTCACGCTCTTCAAGTCCTCCACAACGCTGAATCAAACGATCTGCGAGCGTCGATTTGCCGTGATCGATGTGGGCAATGATTGAAAAATTTCTGATGTTGTTCATCAACGGGAGCACTTAAGTGATTGAATTCAAAGGGACATGAGCCAAGAAAAAAGGGCGCGTCATGTGCTGACGCGCCCAGAACCAACAAGCAATGGCAACTGCATAAGTTGGGGATTCATTGTAGGCAAAAACCCCAAATTGCACAGAGGCCTCAACACAACAGTGACCTCGTTGCGGGTTCGCAACATGAATTTACCCACAACTTATTAACATTTTGACATGGAGGGTTTGGGACAACTTGTGGGTGATCTGTGGAGCACCTGTGAAGTTGATCAACCAATCCCGTATCGTGGAGTTTTTGGCTTGCGATATATCGCAAAAACGCATTCAGCCCCTTGATTCTATACAAAAAGGGCTTGAACACTTTAATTAAGTTAGCAAGTACCAACTTAAAAACTATTTTTGGACACGTCAAAAATAGCTTGGAAATCCCCGCATTCCCGACTTCTGTTTAGGGGTTTAACGCACAGGTCGAATCACTGTGTATTGCGCCCACTCGCCTCGGCGAATCAACAAACTGACAGGTTTGCTACGGTCGAGCTTGGCAGTCAGGGCTTCAAGGGCCTGCACATTGGGCGTTTCGATGTTGGCCAAAGCCAAAATCACATCACCCTCTTGAATCCCTGCACGCGAGGCAGGCTCGGCCACCGCATCCACACGCACACCGCCACGCAGTTTGAGTTCTTTCTTTTGCGCATCCGTCAGCTCACTCACGGTAAGTCCAAGCACCTTGGTCACGGTGCCTGTTTGAGGTTTGTCTGCGGCAGACGCCTTCTTCACTGGTTTATCCGCTTCAAACTCTCCCACGGTGATGTGCATGTCTTTGACGCTTCCGCGACGCCACACCTGAATAGCACTAAGCGTACCTGGCTTGGTGTTGCCCACCATGCGCGGTAAGTCGCTGGATTTTTCGATGGTTTTGCCTTCGAACATCAAGATGATGTCGCCCGGCTCTAACCCTGCTTTCTCCGCGGGCGAGCCTTGCTCGACGCCACGCACCAAAGCACCTTGGGGTTTAGACAAACCGAGCGATTCGGCGACTTCTTTGCTGACTTGGTCAATCTGTACACCCAAGCGACCACGCTGCACCTTGCCTGTGGCCCGCAACTGCTCGCTTACGCGTACCGCTTCATCAATCGGAATGGCAAATGAGATGCCCATGAAACCACCTGAGCGTGAATAAATTTGGCTGTTAATCCCCACCACCTCACCACGCATGTTGATGAGTGGCCCACCTGAATTGCCGGGGTTGATGGCGACGTCGGTTTGAATGAAAGGTAAGTAGTCACCTGTGTCACGTTGCTTGGCACTCACGATGCCTGCTGTGACTGAGTTTTCCAACCCAAAGGGTGAGCCAATGGCCATGACCCATTCGCCCACCTTGAGGCGACTGACATCTCCGATCTTGACCGCAGGCAGACCCATGGCTTCAATCTTCACCACAGCAACATCCGTGCGCTTATCGAGGCCCACGAGGCGCGCTTTGAATTCACGCTTGTCGGGCAAGGTAACCATGACTTGGTCCGCACCGTCCACCACATGGGCATTGGTCATCACAAAACCGTCGGATGACAAGATAAAGCCCGATCCCACGCCTTTGGGTTGTGCTTCCTCGTCTTGGCCGCGACGCGGCTGACGCGGTGCATTCGGGTTATTGGGTGAAGGCATAGGCACGCCAAAGAAGCGACGGAAGAACTCTTGCATCTCAGCGTCAGGCTCATTGGCTTGCACATCACGCACGACTGCTTTTTCTAAGGTGCGAATATTCACCACCGAAGGCCCTACCTGCTCCACCAGTTCGGTGAAATCGGGCAAGCCCTTCACCACTTGCGCCGTCGCAGGTTGCACCAGTGCCACACTAAGGCCAGTAGCCCACAGAGAGGCGCACAACAAACCTAAAGAGACTGAACGTTTCAATGCCAATGGACGTGCCATGTTTATTTCCTTCATCACATGTCGGACCGTTGATACACAGCGCGACGTAAATCTTGCCAAGGCTGATCGGAGGCTTGAGAGCCTAACCACAGCCATTGAGACTTGTCTTTGAGTGTGTCAGATGCGGGCTGCCAGCGCAAAAGCAAGGCCTTTTGCACATCCAATGCCACGCGCACTTCACCTAAAGCATCTTCGTGACCCACGCCTTGGTCATGCAAGCACCAGACTTGACCATCCCAAGTGAGCGTACCGACCTTTCTCAGTGCACGCCAGCCTAGGCACATGCCTAGTGCGGTAACACTTGCAGCAACCGCCCAAATCACAGTCACCCTTTGATGCAATGCCCAAGCGAACAACACAACGGATGTGAGCACGATGAAAAACACGTAAAGCCGACGCTGAAAAGCACAACGCCCCACCGGATACGAAACCGATGGGGCGTTGTGCATGGCGAAAGCCTTAGACGCGTTTGAAAACCAAAGCGCCGTTGGTGCCGCCAAATCCGAAGTTGTTTTTGAGCGCCACATCAATCTTCATGTCACGCGCGGTGTTGGCGCAGTAGTCCAAGTCGCACTCGGGGTCTTGGTTGAAGATGTTGATGGTGGGGGGGCTCTTTTGGTTGTGGATGGCCAAAACCGTGAACACACTCTCAATGCCGCCAGCGCCGCCCAACAAGTGACCCGTCATGGACTTGGTGGAGTTCACCACGGTCTTCTTGGCATGGTCGCCCAAAGCGGCTTTGATGGCGTTGGTTTCGTTCACATCACCCAGCGGTGTGGATGTGCCGTGTGCGTTCAAATAATCGACTTGGTCGGGGTTCACACCCGCGTTGCGCAATGCGCTGAGCATGGCGCGGCGTGGGCCGTCCATATTGGGGGCTGTCATATGGCCAGCGTCAGCGCTCAAGCCATAGCCGCCCAATTCAGCGTAAATCTTGGCGCCGCGCTTTTTGGCGTGTTCGTACTCTTCGAGCACCAAAACACCAGCGCCTTCGCCCAAGACGAAACCGTCGCGGTCTTTGTCCCAAGGACGCGAAGCAGTCGCGGGGTCGTCGTTGCGAGTCGACAGTGCGCGCATGGAGGCAAAGCCACCCACGCCCAAAGGCGACATGCAGCACTCAGAGCCGCCAGCAATCATCACGTCGGCATCGCCGTACTCAATGTGACGACCGGCTTCACCGATGCTGTGCAAACCTGTGGTGCACGCTGTGACCACGGCCAAGTTAGGGCCTTTGAAGCCGTAACGCATGGACACGTGACCAGAAATCATGTTGATGATGGACGCTGGCACGAAGAATGGGGAAATGCGACGCGCACCTTTGTTCAGGTATTCGCTGTGCATGTCTTCGATCAGCGGCAAGCCGCCAATGCCAGAGCCGATCACGACGCCAATGCGCGTCGCTTCTTCTTCGCTCAAGGCTTCGCCCGTGGCGAGACCTGAGTCTTGGACCGCTTGCACCGCCGCAGCAATGCCGTAATGAATGAACTTGTCCATGGCACGCGCCTCTTTCGGGGCGATGTATTGATCAAGGTCTAAATCTTTCACTTCACCAGCAAAGTGGCAATTGATTGCAGACGCATCAAAACGAGTGATGTTTGCAATGCCAGATTTACCAGCTAAAAGATTGGCCCAAGCGTCAGCCACCGTGTTACCCACGGGGCTGATACAACCTAGACCGGTCACGACGACGCGACGACGGCTCATGCGGTGTTTCCTAGTAGTTAGGCTTTTTTGTGGGCCAACGCGTAGTCAATCGCGTTTTGCACGGTGTTGATTTTTTCGGCATCTTCGTCTGGGATTTCAATACCAAACTCATCTTCCAATGCCATCACCAATTCCACTGTGTCCAAGGAGTCAGCACCCAAATCAGCCACGAAAGCTTTTTCGTTGGTAACTTGAGACTCTTCAACGCCGAGTTGTTCAGCAATGATTTTTTTGACACGCAGTTCGATATCGCTCATGGATTCCCTCTAAGGGTTGTGAATAAGACCGCTATTTTAACCGGACGGACTGACCGTATTGATTCTGTTTTAAGTTTTGACGCAAATGGCTTTACGCCATGAACATGCCACCGTTGACATGTAACTCTTGGCCGGTCACATAACTGGCGTGTGAGCCAGCCAAATAGGTCACGGCATGTGCAATGTCAGCGGGTTTGCCGAGGTGTCCCAGAGGGATTTGACCCAACAAGGCTTTTTGTTGCTCTTCAGGCAACGAAGCCGTCATGTCGGTTTCGATGAAGCCAGGCGCCACGCAGTTGACCGTGATGCCACGGCTACCCAACTCGCGCGCCAAAGCGCGGGTCATGCCTGCCACACCGGCCTTGGCCGCTGCATAGTTGGCTTGACCGGGGTTGCCCGATGCACCCACCACGCTGGTGATGCTGATGATGCGACCGTAGCGTTGCTTCATCATGGGGCGAATCACGGCGCGTGAGACGCGGAACACGGCCTTGAGGTTGGTGTCGAGCACGGCGTCCCAATCGTCATCCTTCATGCGCATGGCCAAGGTGTCGCGGGTGATACCGGCGTTGTTCACCAACACATGCAAAGCGCCGTGGTCTTTTGTGATTTGGTCAATCAAGGCTTCAACAGCTGCGCCGTCGTTCACATTTAAGTTCGCACCGCGACAGCCTGCGTGGGCAGACAAAGCTTGGGTAATTTTGGCTGCGCCGTCATCTGACGTGGCCGTTCCGATGACCAAGTAGCCTTGTTGAGCTAACTCTTGGGCGATGGCTGCACCGATGCCGCGCGAAGCGCCTGTCACCAAGGCAATGTGTTGTTTGTTGTCGCTCATATTCTTCTCTTCTGATTAAGCCAGCGCAGTTTTGACTTCGGCCATGCTGGCGGGGTCAAACAAAGGCAAGCCAGTTAAATCGGCATCAATGCGCTTGGCCATACCAGCCAAAACTTTGCCTGGGCCGCATTCGACCAAGGTGGTCACGCCGCGCGCCTTGATGGCAGCCACGCACTCAACCCAACGCACAGGGCCAAATGCTTGACGGTACAACGCGTCACGAATGCGGTCGGCATCGGTTTCTACGGTCACGTCGATGTTGTTCACCACTGGAATTTGCGCTGCAGCAAAGCTGGTGGCGGCCAATTTCTCTTTTAAACGGTCCGCCGCAGGCTTCATCAAGCTGGAGTGAAAAGGCGCAGACACTGGCAAAGGCAAAGCGCGCTTGGCACCGTTGGCTTTGAGCACTTCACACGCTTTTTCAACAGCAACTTTGCTGCCAGCAATCACGGTTTGGCCAGGGTCGTTGAAGTTCACCGCCTCCACCACTTCGACTGAATCCGCGCCAAAGGTGGCTTGCGCCTCAGCGCAGCCTGCAATCACTTTGTCGGCTGGCAAACCAAGAATGGCAGCCATCGCGCCCGTGCCTACGGGCACGGCTTCTTGCATGGCTTGTGCGCGGAAACGCACCAATGGCGCGGCTTGCGACAGTGTCAACACACCAGACGCGACCAAAGCGGAGTACTCACCTAAAGAGTGACCAGCGACCACACTTGGAACAGCACCGCCCTCGGCCAACCAAGCGCGGTAAGCCGCCACGGCCGAGACCAACATCACAGGTTGCGTGTTGGTGGTCAAGCCCAAAGCTTCTTTGGGGCCTTCGTGGATGAGCTTGGCGATATCTTCGCCCATGGCGTCAGACGCCTCGGCCAACGTTTGAGCCACCACAGGGTTGTCGCCCCAAGCGTCGAGCATGCCGACTGATTGAGAGCCCTGACCTGGAAATACAAAAGCAAATGAAGTCATAAGGTATTTGAAAAGTTTGTCACACCAAGTCTTGCGCAGACTTACAGCTTGACGAGCACGGCGCCCCATGTGAAGCCGCCGCCCACACCTTCGAGCATGAGGGTTTGGCCAGACTTCACCTGACCGCTGCGCACCGCTTTGTCCAACGCCAACGGAATCGATGCCGCCGAGGTGTTGCCATGATCGTGAACGGTCAGAACGACTTTTTCCATCGGTAGTTTCAGTTTTTTGGCTGTACTTTGGATGATGCGGATGTTGGCTTGATGTGGAATCAGCCAGTCAATGTCGTTGTCTTGCAAGCCCGCTTTGTCCAGCACGGTGCGTGCTGCGCCTTCCAGCAAGCCCACAGCCAGCTTGAACACGGCTTGACCATCCATCTTCAGCACAGGGTCACCCAAGATGTTGCCGTTGCGCACATGGCCAGGCACACACAAGATGCCTACATGCTTGCCATCGGCGTGAATGTCAGTGGCCAAGATGCCAGGCGTCTCAGAAGCTTCGAGCACCACGGCACCAGCGCCGTCACCAAACAACACGCAGGTGGTGCGGTCTTGGAAATCAAGCAAGCGCGAGAAAATTTCAGAGCCCACCACCAACGCACGCTTGGCGTTGCCTGCGCGAATCATGGCGTCAGCCACAGTCAACGCATAAATAAAGCCGCTGCATACCGCTTGCACATCAAACGCGGGCGCACCAGCAATGGCGGCAGCCTCTTCGTCCAGCTGGGCCAACTTGTGTTGCAAGATGGCTGCAGTCGAAGGAAACACCATGTCCGGCGTGGATGTGGCAACGATGATGAGGTCAATGTCTTGGGGGCGGCGACCGGCGGCGGTCAAAGCTTGCTTGCAAGCCTCAAAGGCCAAATCGCTGCTGCTCACCTCAGGGGCGGCAAAGTGGCGGGCACGGATGCCTGTGCGCTCAACAATCCATTCGTCAGAACTTTCCACACCTTGTGTGGCCAGTTCCGCGACCAAGTCTGCGTTGGTCAACCGGCGGGGAGGAAGAAAACTACCAGTGCCAGTGATTCGGGAGAAAAGGGTCATTAATCAGGAGGCTCAGGCCGCGGCGTCTGATTGTCCTAGGGCTAACAAAGGAGCCGCATGGGCAATGCGAGAACGCACACGTTCGAGCAAGTTATGGTGGGCTGCATCATACGCGCGGTTCAAAGCCGTACCGAAAGCCACATCGTCTGCCGAGCCATGGCTCTTAAAAACGATGCCATTCAGGCCCAACAAGGCGGCGCCGTTGTAACGACGATGATCCACCCTATTTTTAAAGTCAGATAACACGGGATAAGCAAAAATACCGGTTATTTTCGTGAGAATGTTGTGTGTAAACGAATTTTTAAGCGTTTCACTGATCTTGTGCGCCAAGCCTTCACTGGCTTTCAAGGCCACATTCCCCACAAAACCATCACACACAATCAGGTTGACCGTGCCTTGGTAGATGTCATTACCTTCGACATTGCCGTAGAAATTCAAATCACCAGAGTTAGCCGCAGTTCGCAGCAATTCACCTGTTTTTTTGATAACTTCATTACCTTTAATGTCTTCTTCACCGATGTTCAACAAACCCACTGTGGGGCTTTCGATGTTGTCCAGCACTGACACCAAGGCCGAGCCCATCACTGCAAACTGCAACAAATGCTGAGGCGTGCAATCGACATTGGCCCCTAAATCGAGCATGGTGGTACCACCACCTTTGAAGTCAGGCATGCGACCGGCAATCGCTGGGCGATCAATACCGTCGATGGTTTTGAGCACATAGCGTGCGATCGCCATCAAAGCACCCGTGTTACCAGCAGATACCACCGCTTGAGCTACACCACTCTTGACTTGCTCAATCGCTACACGCATGGACGAGTCTTTTTTGCGACGCAAGGCCACTTCGATGGGGTCGTCCATGGCCACCACGTCGGAAGCCGCAACCACTTGCGCTCGGGGATGTGAGAAAGACGACAGCGCATCGGGCAGACCCACCAGCAAAAGCTTGGCGTCTGGGTGCGTGTCTAAGAAACGGCGACAGGCCACCAGCGTGACACGCGGGCCATGGTCGCCACCCATGCAATCAACAGCAAGAGTGGTCATGCAGGTTTCTTCTCGTCAAAAAAACAAAAGCCCGAGGCGCCAAAGACAGCCACGGGCCAATGAGGTATGAAGTAATTAAGCTTCAGACTTGGTCTTCAACACTTTGCGACCACGGTAGAAACCAGTGGGGCTGATGTGATGACGCAAGTGAACTTCACCAGTCGTTGGCTCAACGGCTGTGCCGGGAGCTGTCAACGCTGTATGAGAGTTGTGCATGCCGCGCTTGGAAGGAGATTTTTTGTTTTGCTGAACAGCCATGATTGGCTCCTGGAACTAAATGTGGTTAACCGTTGGGCCACAAACCAACCAAGGGTCAGCGTGACACGAAGCCTGAAATTATAGCCCAACTCCTTGAGTTTCAGTGCTTGCGCGTTTTGAGCGACGCCAACACCGCAAACGGATTGGGTTTAGCTTCTGCCAAGATGGCCTCTTCTTCTTTCGAAGTTGGCGCCTGCTCACTCAGACAAGCAGGATGCATAGGCACCAAGGGCAAACTCATGAGCAGCTCATCCTCAATCAAGCCCATCAAGTCAAAGCTATCCTCCAAAACCAACAGATCTTCTTCGGACTCGTCGTCTTCGGCCACCGCAGTTTCTTCATCGGACACAAAGCGGAAATCTTGCTCAATCAGCAACTCAACGGGCACAGGATGCAGGCAGCGTTGACACGTCAAGGGCACGGTGGCCTTGGCTTCCAAATGCAGCCAAATGGCATCTTTGCCGCGTTGATCTGGCTCCATCGCACCTTGCGCCGACCATGTCACATGGCCCGTCACTTCACCCATGCAGTCTTCGGCCAAGCGTTCAAACTCAGCCACGGGCGTGTCACCCTCTAGGTGCATTTGCGCTTTGGCAAAGGCTTTGACATCGAGGGCGTGAAGGTTCTTTGGTTTTTGCATGTGCGGCAGTGTAAGAGAATCCACCCATGTCTATTGCTCAACGCGCCCTGATTTTGGGCTCCACCTCCAGATACCGCCGAGAACTGCTGCAACGCTTACGCGTTCCTTTTGAGGTGATCAGCCCCGACGTGGACGAAACACCGCTGGCGAACGAAACACCACAAGCCCTAGCCACCCGTTTGGCCTTAGCCAAGGCCAAAGCCGTGGCCGCGCTTCACCCCAACGCAGTGGTGATTGGCTCAGACCAAGTGGCCGACCTCAACGGCGAACCACTGGGCAAGCCTGGCACCCATGAACGCGCAGTACTACAACTGCAACGCATGCGCGGCCAAACCGTGGTGTTTCAAACTGCCGTGTCGGTGGTGTGCCAAGCCAACGGCTTTGAACAAACCGAACTCGCGCAAATCAAAGTGCGCTTTCGCGATCTGAGCGACGCCGAAATCGAAGCCTATTTGCGTGCCGAAGAGCCTTATGACTGCGCAGGCAGCGCCAAAAGCGAAGGTCTGGGCATCGCCCTGCTCGACGCCATCGACAACGACGATCCCACCGCCCTCATTGGCTTACCCATGATTCGCACCGCCCGCTTGCTGCGCGCGGCGGGCATTGACTTGCTGGGAGCGATGAAGCCATGACCGCCACACCCCAAAAAGGCACACTCTTCCTCGTGCCCACGCCGCTGGACTTTGGCTGCGACATCCAAGCCCCCATCACTGATGTGCTGCCACAAGAAACCTTGCGCGTGGCCGCAAGCGTGACGCACTGGATTACCGAAAATGCCAAAAGCACCCGCGCCTTTTTGAAACGCGTTGACGCGCATGTGCCACTGGCCAAAACCATTCAAGACAACACCATCACCGAGCTGCCCCGCGAAGTGCACAAAAAAGGCGACCACACAGGTACCTTTGATGCCAAGCCCCTGCTCAAAGCCGCATTGGCAGGTCACGATGTGGGTTTGGTCAGCGAAGCGGGCATGCCTGCGGTGGCTGACCCTGGCTCGTCTGTGGTGCGCGCCGCGCATGAGTTAGGCATTCGTGTGGTGCCTCTGGTCGGCCCTGTGTCGCTGCTGCTAGCCTTGGCAGCCAGCGGTTTGAATGGCCAAAACTTTGCGTTTGTGGGCTACTTGCCGCAAGACGGCGCGGCCCGCACGCAGCGCTTGCGCGAGCTGGAAAACCTCGCCGCCAAACACGGCCAAACCCAACTGTTCATCGAAACCCCCTATCGCAACCAAGCCCTATGGGATGCGCTGGTGAATGGCCTGCAAGGCAACACACGCTTGGCACGCGCCAGCGGTTTGACACTGGCCAGCATGCAAGTGCAATGCAAAACGGTGCAGGCTTGGCGCAGTGCAGGCAAAACATTAATCTCAGGTGAACCGACAGTATTTTTGATTGGCAAATAAGCAGCACATGCACCATGAGAAAAGGCTCCCTGAGGAGCCTTTTCTTTTTGAAGCTGCTGCGAACTAAGCGCTCGTAGCATTTGAAAGATCAGCGCCAATCAACGCACTGTGGGCATGGTCTGCATGGCCCGCACAGCACCTTCACCAATGGCGGCACCAAAACGCTTGGCCAACCGCTCGGCCACATTTTCGTGACGGGTGTAGTCAATCACGTCTTCGGCTTTCACGATTTCGCGCGCCACGTAATCGAGATTGCCCAAGCCATCGGCCAAACCTAATTCAATCGCTTGCTCACCACTCCAAAACAAGCCACTGAACAGCTCTGGCGTTTCTTTCAGACGCTTGCCGCGACCTTCGCGCACCACTTGGATGAACTGCTGGTGAATTTGATCGAGCAAGGTTTGCGCGTGGGCGCGTTGGTTTTTGGTTTGTGGGCTGAACGGGTCTAAGAAACCTTTGTTCACGCCAGCCGTCATCAAGCGGCGCTCCACGCCAAGCTTGTCCATCAAACCAGTGAAGCCAAAACCATCCATGAGCACACCAATGCTGCCCACGATGCTGGCTTTGTCCACGTAAATTTCGTCAGCTGCCACAGCGATGTAATACGCCGCCGATGCGCATGACTCTTCCACCACGGCATACACCGGTTTTTTGTGCTTTTCTTTCAAGCGTCGAATCTCGTCATTGATGATGCCCGCTTGCACGGGGCTGCCACCGGGTGAGTTGATTTGCAACACCACGGCTTGCGAGCCTTCGTCTTCGAATGCGGCGCGCAAGGCTGTCACCACCCACTCCGCACTGGCATCAGCCCCATCGGCGATTTCGCCTTTGATGGCCACCACAGCGGTGTGTGGCTGGCTAGGACTAGAGCCCCCCATGCCGCCTTTGTGTGCCCCCGTCCAAAGCAAAACAACGACCAAGGCCAACCATGCAAAGCGGAAAAAGATGCGCCAGCGGCGGCTAGCACGCTGCTCGGCCAGCGTGGCAAATGCCAAGCGCTCCAAGGTGTCGCGCTCCCACACTGTTTTGTGGCTGGGTTTTTCTGGGGTTTCGTGGTGCTCAGACATGTCAGTACGTTTTCACAAATTAATCTAAAAATTCAAAAGGTTTCAAGTTGTACGCAGTATGCCAGTGGACCACACCATCGTTCTCGCTCAATTCAATTTTGATGAGGCCACCTCGGCATGGGCCACCTGCACATTCGCCTGTGTCTGGGGCGTACTCGGCACCATGAGTGGCGCACAACAGCCAGCGGCCACTGGCATCAAAAAACTGATCCGGCTGAAAGTCCATTTCCATGGCCACATGGGTGCAACGGTTGAGGTAGGCGTGCGGAAGGCCTTCAAAGCGAATGGCGAATGCGCGGCAGGTTTGGCCGGCATAAACCACATCAAACGACACGGCACGGCCACCTTCAGCCAAGTTGGCGCTGTTGCACAAAGGGATGATTTGGACGTCTAAACCAGACATAGGCGTCAAGCGTTAGCCAACAACCAGTCGTGCAACTCCTTCACCGAGTGCGCGACAAAGCGCGGATTCAAAGGCTCAAATTGACCGTGGTCATGCGCGCCATAGCTCACACCCACACTGGCGCAACCCGCGTTCACGGCCATTTGCAGGTCGTGCGTGGTGTCACCAATCATCAAGGTGCGCTCAGGCTCGACACCAAATTCGCGCATCAACTCGTGCAGCATGCGGGGGTGGGGCTTGCCCGCGGTTTCATCGGCGGTACGCGAGCCGTCGAACACCCCTTTGAGTTCGGACGTGTGCAAGGCTTCGTCCAAACCACGGCGGCTTTTGCCGGTCGCCACTGTCAACCAGTGGTGGCGTTCGCGCAAAGCGGTCAGCAAAGACAAGACGCCATCAAACAAGGCGATGTCGTTGGCGTGCTTCATGTAGTGGAAGCGGTAGCGTTCGCCCAGCAGCGGGTATTTGTCTTGCGGCACATCGGGCGCGGCATGGGCCAGCGCTTGCATCAAGGCCATGCCAATCACATACGACGCAGCTTCGTCCGTAGGCTTGGCCCCGCCCACATCCACCACCGCCAATTGAATGCAGCGGGTGATGATTTGCGTGGAATCAAACAGCGTGCCGTCCCAATCGAAGGCAATCAAATCAAACTGGCGCGGCCGTGTGCTCATACGTCGAGGTGCGGTTGAATAATGGGCGGCTGAATACCATCCACGAAGTTTTTCAGCTCAGGCGGCAGTGGCGCTTGCAGGCTGACAGGGCGATGGCTTTGTGGGTGCTGGAACTTGAGCTGCCACGCGTGCAAGAACATGCGCTTGAGGCCCATCTTCTGCAAAAGTTTGTTGTGCTCAAAGTCGCCGTACTTGTCGTCCCCCGCAATCGGATGACCTTGACTGGCCAAGTGCACACGAATTTGGTGGGTGCGGCCAGTTTTGATGGTCACTTCCAACAGCGTGTAAGGCCCGACCGTGCGCGCCACACGCACCAGCGTGATGGAACGCATGCCATTGGGGTCGTCCTTGCCCACCACTTTGACGCGGCGTTCGCCCTCGCCCACGCCGTTTGGAATGGTGTATTTCATCAAGGGCGAGTCAATCACCTTCTTGTTGGAAGGCCACAGGCCCAGCACCAAGGCCAAATAGGTTTTGCCCGTTTCGCGGTCGCGGAACTGGTCTTGCAAGTTTTTCAGGGCGCTGCGCTTTTTAGCCACCAACAGCACGCCCGAGGTTTCGCGGTCGAGGCGGTGCACCAATTCGAGGTTGGCCAAGGCGGGGCGGGCGCGACGCAGTTGCTCAATCACGCCAAAGCTCACGCCACTGCCGCCGTGCACAGCCACGCCAGCGGGTTTGTCGATGGCCATCATGCATTCGTCTTCCATCAACACCGGAAATTCCCGGGCTGGGGCCGGTGCATCGACCTTGGCTTGGACTTGGGCCGACACACGCACGGGCGGCAAACGCACCACATCCCCCGCCTCTACACGTTGCTCGGCCGAGGCCCGGCCTTTGTTCACCCGCACCTCGCCGGAGCGAATGATGCGGTAGACGTGGGTTTTGGGCACGCCCTTGAGATGACGCATGAGGAAGTTGTCTAGGCGTTGACCCGCCGAGTCTTCATCGACCGTGAGTGTTTTTACCGAAGGGACGGGGGTTGGGGCTGAAGCCCCTATAATGTGATTCACCAGCGTTTTGCTCTAAGTGCTTGATTTAACACAGATTAGACCATGTACTGACGAACGCGGTAAGGTCGATGCCCCTTTTGTGCCCGCGACGCAGACCCAGTACCCAAGAGACTGTGTGGCCCGCGCCCCAAAAGTTGAGCCGACGCTCAGAAAACACCGAAACGGAATACCCCAAGTTGTGGAGGCTCTTTTTGAAAAGCCTCCATGACGGATCTCTGCGAGAAGCAAAAACGATGGTTGTGGCAATGTTGATGTTGATGAAACTCTGCACAGAGTGGCTTTTGCCACCGACTGTGTGCAGCGTTGCGCGTCGCACCTTTGCCAGCTGGACCAGCCCTGTCTCCCCTGCACCGGCTCATCAAGCCACGCACTCGACAACAGGACAACCGCGACTTCTTGCCCTTATCCACGCGCCCACCCACCGTCCCCTGCGCTGATCTCACATTGATTAGCGCGGAGGCGACGGTCTCAGCGGCAATTCCCTTCGTTCTCTGACGTCCCTCAGGCATCGTTGGCCCGTCATGGGCCTGTGATGATTTGACACGTGAAGGAACCGCATCATGAAACGGATGCTTATTAACGCAACCCAGTCGGAAGAACGCCGCCTGGCCATCGTCGACGGCCAAAAACTGCTCGACTATGAAATTGAAATCGAAGGCCGCGAACAGCGCAAAGGCAACATCTACAAAGCCGTTGTAACCCGCGTCGAGCCATCGCTCGAAGCCTGCTTTGTGGACTACGGCGAAGACCGCCACGGCTTCTTGCCATTCAAAGAAATCTCCAAACAGTACTTCGCCGAAGGCGTGTCGGTGAGCCAAGCGCGCATCCAAGACGTCATCAAAGAAGGCCAAGAGCTCTTGGTCCAAGTGGAAAAAGAAGAACGTGGCAACAAAGGTGCGGCGCTCACCACCTTCATCAGCTTGGCTGGCCGCTATGTGGTGCTCATGCCCAACAACCCACGTGGTGGTGGCGTCAGCCGCCGCATCGAGGGCGACGACCGTGCCGAACTCAAAGAAGCGATGGACCAATTGGAATACCCAAAGGGTATGTCCATCATCGCGCGCACTGCTGGCATTGGCCGCAGCGCCCCTGAGTTGCAGTGGGACTTGAACTACTTGCTCAAGCTGTGGACGGCAATCGATGGTGCCAAGGGCGCCAAAGGTGCGTTCTTGATTTATCAAGAATCCAGCTTGGTCATCCGCGCCATCCGTGACTACTTCAACCACGACATCGGCGACATCTTGATCGACACCGATGACATCTACGAACAAGCGCACCAGTTCATGGCCCACGTCATGCCTGAGCATGCGGCGCGCGTGAAACGCTACAGCGACGAAACCCCGCTGTTCAGCCGCTTCCAAATCGAGCACCAAATCGAGTCGGCCTACGCCCGCACCGTCAACCTGCCCTCGGGCGGCGCGATTGTGATTGACCACACCGAAGCCTTGGTGTCGGTGGACGTTAACTCAGCCCGCGCCATCAAAGGCGGCGACATCGAAGAAACCGCGACCCGCACCAACCTCGAAGCCGCCGACGAAGTAGCCCGCCAAATGCGCTTGCGCGACTTGGGCGGCTTGATCGTCATCGACTTCATTGACATGGACGAAAGCCGCAACCGCCGTGACGTGGAAAACCGCTTGCGCGAAGCCTTGCGCCACGACCGTGCGCGCGTGCAATTCGGCACCATCAGCAAATTCGGCTTGATGGAAATGAGCCGCCAACGCCTGCGCCCTGCGCTGAGCGAAGGTGCATCCATTCCTTGCCCACGTTGCGGCGGCTCTGGCCACGTGCGTGACACCGAGAGCTCGGCTCTGCAAATTTTGCGCATCATCCAAGAAGAGGCCATGAAGGACAACACGGCTGCCGTGTACGCCCAAGTGCCGGTGGAAGTGGCCTCGTTCTTGTTGAACGAAAAGCGCACTGAAATTGCCAAGATCGAAATCCAACAACGCCTGAGCGTGTTGCTCGTGCCGAACAAGACACTGGAAACACCCAACTACAAGTTGGAGCGCTTGAAGCACGACGACCCACGCCTCGACCGCGTGGAAGCCAGTTACAAAATGGCCGAGGAGTTTGAAGACCCCACCGCCGTGACACGTCGCTCACAAGAGCCTACAAATAAGCAAACGCCCGTCATCAAAGGTGTGTTGCCTGATGCACCGGCACCCGCGCATGAGCCTAAGCCTGCTGCACCTGCGAAAGCACCTGCACACGCACGTGGTCCTAAGCCTGCGGCAAAAGCACCCGAAGCTAAATCGGGCGGCTTGTGGGGTTGGTTCACAGGTTTGTTCAGCAGCGACTCAGAAGAAAAAGCCAAACCTGCCGTGGGCGACAAAAAGCCAGGCGAACGCGGTGAGCGCCGTGATGGCCGCAGTGCCAATGGCCGAGGCGGCCGTGGTGGTCGCGGTGGCCGTGGCGGAGATCGCGCCGAACGCGGTGATCGTCCTGAACGCAACACTGAAGGTCACAACGAGCGCAACGTCGAAGGCCGTAACGAACGCAACGCCGAAGGCGTTGAGGCCCGTGGCGAACGTCCAGCACGTGGTGAACGTGCAGAGCGCGGCGAAGGCCGCGGCCCACGCCAAGACCGCAACCGCGGTGGCCGTGGTGAACCACGCAATGCCGAAGGCCAAGCCGCCCTCGACAACAACGCCACACCTGAAGCTCAAGCCGAAGCACGCTCGAAAGCTCGCAACGAACGCATGGCCCGCGAAGAGCGTGGCGAAGGCAGCAACGGAGGCGAACAACGCGAACCTCGCACTGAGCGCGGCGACCGTGCAGAACGTGGTGAGCGTGGCGAGGGTCAAGGCCGTCGCGAACGCAGCCCACGCGGCGAACGCAACGAAGGCCGTCGTGAACGCGCCCCACGTTTGGACGAAAACGGCAACCCAGAAGTTTTGCCACTCGACAACGCGGCAACCGTTGAAGGTCAAGCACCGCAAGCCGACGAAAACGGTGGCGAGCGTCGTGAGCGCCGCTCACGCGACCGCTACGGCCGTGACCGCCGCGAGCGTGGTGACCGCGCACCGCGTGAAGAAGGTTCTGCAGAACACGCCGACAATGGCACAGCTGCTGAGCACGACCATGCAGCGCATGACCACGCTTCACACGAGCAAGCACCACAAGAGGCACGTGAGCCACGTCAACCACGTCAACCACGTGAACCACGTGAACCACGTGAGCCTCGCGGTGAACGTGCTGAGCGCTCCGACCGCGCCTCACGTCACGCACCTCGTGAAGAAACGCAACACGCAGCACCTGCGGCCCAAGCGCCTGCACGCAATGGCATGCCACGCATCCAAGCGTTCAGCTTGCCTGTAGCAGACATGCAAGCCGTGGCTCAAAGCAGTGGTTTGGAATGGGTCAACTCCAATCCAGACAGCATTGCAGCGGTACAGGCCGCGATTGCTGCCGAGCCCAAGCCCGTGCATGTGCCACGCGAGCGTCCACCCTTGGTGATCCTCGATGAAGGTCCACTGGTGTTGGTTGAAACCCGCAAGGATCTGTAAACCACCCACACCCCGAAAGGGGTGATGAGCACCCAAAGAAAAAGGCCTAGAGAAATCTAGGCCTTTTTTGTTTATCGGTGCAATCGTTTTATGCCGCCACTTCAGCCGCACGCCTCCAGCACAACTGGGCACGTGCCGTGTCTTCTTTTTGTTCTGCCAGCTGCGCCAAGGTGCGCCACGCTTGGCGCTGCATGTCAGCATGGGTCAGTTGCGGTGCAGCAAGCTCCAACATTTGTTGGGCCTTGCCCCACAAAGCGTGATGCCAACACACCATGCCCGCCAAGTAATGCAACTCTACCCAACGTGGGTAGGTTTGACGTGCGCGGTCAATGCTGGCCAACCAATCGGGGTCAGCGGGCAACAACACCAAAGCACGTGCCAGAGTTTGAGCCACGCGCTCGCGAATCACGGGTGTACAGCTGTCGGGCTGCTGCACCATGCGGTTCCACAAGGGTGTGAGCCACGGCATCACGGCCGTGGCTTCGCCGCTGAGTTTGAGCATGCGCTGAGCCGCATGCAACACCACTTCAGGCTGACTGCGTTCGGTGATGTCTAAAGCATCCCATGCGCGTTGCAACTGGGCGCTGTCGTGGGCTTCGTTCAAACTGGCCACCGCCAATTCACGCAACAAACTTTGTGCGGCTGTGTCTGAGAACGCGCCATGCTTGGCGAGCAAACGGGCCGTCTCCAAGGCCAACGCATGTTGTTGATTCAAACGTGTCGCCTTCAAACGCATGCGCAACGCCAGGGTGCGACGTGCAGGGCCATGTCGCAAGCCATCCAACCAACGCAACGCTTCAGACGCATCTCGGTCGCTCAACGCCCAGCGGGCAGCCCCTAAGTAGGCCGATTCAATGGTTTCTTCCACCGCGTCATCCGCTTGCGCTTGCCCCAAGGTCATGACAGCTTGCAAATGTGAGACGCGGGCATCGCGGTCACGCAAGGCATGCGCACTTTCGGCAGCAATCAGGTGCGACAAAGCTCGCAGTTGTTGTGTGTGACGTGGTGCGGGATCGTCTGCCGTGCGCACAGAGGCCAACAAGGACTCCAAAGCCAAGGCGTGCTCGGCTGATTTCACAGCCCGCACATACCGACCGCTCCACAACTGAGACAGTGCATCCAACAGCGCGGCATGCATGGCTCGCTCTTTTTGTTGCAAGCGCCAGCGACGGGCATGGTGCGGCAATTCAAACAGGGCTGACATCGCGCGCCATGCCAAGTGCATCCCCACAAACAACGCCACCGACACCAACAACACCAAGTTCAGCGACAGGTCTACACGGTAAGGCGACCAAAACACCGTCACTGTGCTTTGGTTACCACCGGCCAACAAAGCCGACGCCACCGCCACACCAAAGAGGGCCACAAACCAAAGAGCGGCTCTCATGTCAGCGCCCCGCTGCAGCTGTGGTGAGGGCCGCGATGGTGTCATCCACGCGCGGAATCTCGATTTGTTTGGACTGCGCCAACACCTCACGCGCAAGCGCCAAGGTGGTTTGGCCTTGGCGAGTTTGCATGTCGAAGTAACGAGCCAAATCATCATTGGCTTGTTTCATGTCGGACTGCACGGCATCAAAGTGGCGAGCCAACAAACCCAAACGGGCATTGAGCAAACGCAGCTTCAAGTTTTCGCGCACAAAGTAGCTTTGGTCAGGCGCAAGCATGCTGGCTTCTGGTTTGTCGATACGGCTCACACGAATCAGGTTTTGTACGTCGTCCCAAATGTCAGACAACACCTTCTCCCACCAGCTCATGCTGATGGCTTTGGCCCAACTCGTGGCGGGCACTGGCTGAACAACTTTGGGTTGAGGCGCATGGCCCACCGCATTGAGTAACGGCAAGGTATCGACCACGCGTACCAACTCATCGAGTTTGAACAGCAGTGCCGGTGTGTCAGCCACCGCCGTGGCTTTGATGCGTTCGATGTCACGTGTCACGGCGCGCAACACAGGTGCCAAACGCGGTTGCGCGACTTTGGTCAAGCGTTGCTCGGCCGAGTTGAGCGCGGCCAGCAAAGGCTGCACGCTGCCCGTGAGCTGGGCTTGTTGTTGGGCCAAGCGAATGGCGGACTCAATATCCACCACCAAGTTTTCATCACGCGAACGCGAGAGGCTTTGCATCAGCTCTTCGAGTTGACTGCGCTGCAAGGCCACTTCGCTGAGCTTGGCATCGGTCACCGACAAGCGGGCAGCGGTTTCGCGCGCCAGCTCTTCGGCTTGCTTAGAGGTCACACGGGCTTCCACGGCTTGGCTGCCGGTGTCAGCGCTTTGGCGTGCCAGTTGTTCTTGAATGCCCGAGAGCTTGGCCCACATCAGGCCCGAGCCCACAGCGCCCACCACAGCCAGCGCACCAATGCTGAGCGTGAGCCACTTGCGGGTGTCCGTTGTGTTGCCCGTGTTCGGGCTGTTGAACTCACCCGCACTGGCAAGCGGTTCAATCGTGGGGCCCAAGGGCGGAAGGTTGGAGGTGTCGTCGTGCTCTGGCTTCATGCCAGCGATTCTAATGAGACTAATAAATCTGCTAATGACGGCTTAGATATTTGAATCTCACCAAAGCCCAAGGACCGCGCGGTTTGCGCGATACGGGGATGGGTAGCAATGCAGCGCGCCTTGGCCCAGCTTTGCGCAGGCAAAGCATGTGCAAGGTGCTCAATCGCTTGTGAGCTGCTGAAGCACCACACACTGCCGTCCATCGCTGCCTCGGTTGCTTGTGCTTTTTGTTGAGCCGACCACACCGGTGCACGGCGCTCGTAGGCCACCACAAACTGCGCAGAGGCGCCTGCAGCCTGCAGCTGTTGGGCTAACCAATCGCGGCCTGTGCCGCTCAGTGGCGCATGAGGTGCGACGCTTGGCTCGGCTTGTGCAACGTTGATCGCCACAGCGCTTTCTGCCACAACTGCATCTGCGCACACATCATGGCCTCGCACGATGAGCACGGGCCGCCCCGCTTTCACCTGCACGGCGACACGTTGCCACAAAGCTTCCGAATCAAACTGCGCCGCGTCAGCAGCTGGGCTGTCAATGCACGCTTCGGGCACGCCCGCTTGGCGCAAAGCCTTGTGCGTGCCGGGGCCGGTGGCCCAGCAACGCGGGCCATTAGCCCAAGTAGAGCCAGCGGGTTGGCTGTCGAAGAAATAGCGCACGGCTTGGGCACTGACAAACATCACGGCTTGAAATTCAGCCCATTGCGTCCACGCTTGCACCACAGGCTCTAGGTGTGTGGCAGGCCCCACCTCAATCAAGGGCAAGGCTAGGGCTTGATGGCCTGCGGCTTGTAGCGCCTCGACCCACGTTGAAGCATCGCCTGCGGGTCGGGTGATGATGACGCGCATAGCCAACAACGTGGGTTTAGTGAGCGCCTTGTGCGCGCAACTGAGCCGCCACCGACTCACCCAACACATTGGCGGCTTCGCGTGAGGCAGGGTCAGCCGCATTCAAGGCCTGTTTGGCTTCGGCACGCAACAACACCGGCGCGCCTGATGGGTCGCCCCACGCGGCTTGCAAATGCAGCACGCCGTCTGTCAACGTGGCGTGCGCCGCCAAAGGCATGGAGCAGCTGCCGCCCATGGCACGGCTCACGGCGCGCTCGGCGGTCACGGTCAACCATGTGGCGGCATCGGCCAGCGGGGCCAAGGCTTGGGCCACATCGGCGCGGTTGCTGCGCACTTCAATGCCCAAAGCGCCTTGCCCTGCGGCAGGCAACATCTCAGACGTTTCAAAAATGTGGCGAATGCGCTCACCCAATCCCAAGCGCTTGAGGCCCGCAGCGGCCAACACAATGCCGTCGTACTGGCCTTCGTCGAGCTTGCGCAAGCGGGTGTCGAGGTTGCCGCGCAGGGGCTCAATCTTCAAATCAGGGCGCAAAGCGCGCAGCAGCACCGTGCGGCGCAGGCTAGAGGTGCCCACCACGGCGCCTTGCGGCAAATCATTCAGGTGTGCGTAGGTGGACGACACCCACGCATCGCGTGGGTCTTCGCGCTCCATCACGCAAGCGAGGTCAAAACCTTCGGGCAAATCCATGGGCACGTCTTTGAGCGAATGCACGGCCAAGTTGGCGCGGCCTTCTTCCAATGCCACTTCGAGTTCTTTCACAAACAGACCCTTGCCACCCACTTTGCTCAAGGAGCGATCCAAGATTTGGTCACCTTGTGTGGTCATGCCCAACAACGCCACGCTGTGCCCTTGAGCCTGCAACAAGGCTTGCACGTGCTCAGCCTGCCACATGGCCAAACGGCTTTCGCGGGTGGCGATGGTCAAGGAAACGGGGGGTGTGGGGGCAGTAGACAAAACAAAACTCGCTTTTTCAGAGCCACGACAGGCGTGTGGCGAAATTAATTGCGGCAAATGTTAGCAGGCGCACCCAAGCGGTGAACGCGCAGATCACTCACCCCACGAAGAGGAAAGCGAAGCGCCATCGCGGGAAACTGCCGCCAGCCCGATAAAATCTGACCCATATGACAAACCAACTCGACAAAAAATCCCAAGCCTGGTCCGCCCTGTTTTCTGAACCCATGAGCGAGTTGGTCAAGCGCTACACCGCCAGCGTGTTCTTTGACAAACGCTTGTGGCAAGCCGACATCACTGGCAGCTTGGCCCACGCGGAAATGCTGGGCCACCAAGGCATCATCGGTAAAGACGACCACGCCGCCATTCAAAAAGGCATGGCGCAAATTTGGTCAGAAATTGAATCCGGCCAGTTCGAGTGGAAGCTCGACCTCGAAGACGTGCACCTGAACATCGAAGCCCGCCTCACCCAACTGGTGGGCGATGCGGGCAAGCGCCTGCACACCGGCCGTAGCCGCAACGACCAAGTGGCCACCGACGTGCGCCTGTGGTTGCGCAGCGAGATGGACCTGATCATCGATCTGTTGGTCGATTTGCAAAAGTCACTCGTCACAGTGGCTGAGAAAAACGTCGAGGTCATCTTGCCCGGCTTCACCCACTTGCAAGTGGCCCAGCCCGTGAGCTTTGCGCACCACCTGTTGGCCTATGTGGAAATGTTTGCACGCGACGCCGAACGCATGAGCGACGTGCGCCGCCGCACCAACCGCTTGCCTTTGGGCAGCGCCGCATTGGCAGGCACCACCTACCCGCTGGACCGCGAACGCGTGGCCCGCACACTGGGCATGGTGGACGAACACGGCAACGCACAAGTCTGCCAAAACAGCTTGGACGGCGTGAGCGACCGCGACTTCGCGATTGAGTTCACCGCCGCCGCTTCGCTGTGCATGGTGCACATCAGCCGCATGTCGGAAGAGTTGATTTTGTGGATGAGTCAAAACTTTGGCTTCATCAAAATTGCTGACCGTTTCACCACCGGCAGCTCCATCATGCCGCAGAAGAAAAACCCAGACGTGCCCGAACTCGCACGCGGCAAAACGGGCCGTGTGGTGGGCCATTTGATGGGCCTCATCACCTTGATGAAAGGCCAACCTCTGGCCTACAACAAAGACAACCAAGAAGACAAAGAGCCTTTGTTTGACACGGTGGACACGCTCAAAGACACCCTACGCATCTTCAGCGAAATGGTGGGCGGCCAAGTCAACCCAGCCACGGGTCAAAAAGAAGGCGGCATCACCGTCAACGCCCAAGCCATGGAAGACGCGGCCAAAAAAGGCTTTGCCACCGCCACCGACTTGGCCGATTACTTGGTGAAAAAAGGCCAACCCTTCCGCGATGCGCACGAGACCGTGGCTCACGCTGTGAAAGCGGCCGCCAGCCACAACTGCGACTTGTCTGAGCTGCCACTTGAAGTGCTGCAAAGTTTTCACCCAGCGATCGAAAAAGATGTGTACGACTGCCTGAGCCTGCATGGTTCACTCAATGCACGTAACACGCTGGGTGGTACTGCTCCCGTGCAGGTGCGCGCGCAGATCGAGCGCCATCACAAACGCTTAGGCTGACATGTCAGACGTCAAAGATCAGCGCAGCGCTCTCCAAGCCATCGCGATCTTTGAAGCGACCAAAGGCTTGGCCGCTTTGGCAGGTTTAATTGGCGTTCTTGACCTGCTGCATCGTGATGTGCGTGCCGTGGTCTTGACACTGATTGGTCGCTTTGGCCTCGACCCCGAGGCCCACTACCCTTCTCTGCTGTTGCATTACGCAGACCTGCTGCCAGACACTGATGTGCACCTGTTGGTGATGTTGGTCTCGGCCTACATCGCCTTGCGTTTCATCGAAGCCACAGGCCTGTGGCTAGACAAAGCATGGGGTGAATATTTGGGCGCGCTGTCGGGTGGCATTTACATCCCGTTCGAGGTGACGCATTTCATCGATGAACCCTCATGGATGAACGCCTTTATCGTGGCACTGAATACAGCCATCGTGGGTTACTTGACGTATGCATTGTGGCGACGCCATCAATCCAAGGTACACGCATGACCGACATCCTCACCCTCACCTTGAACCCTGCCTTGGATGTGTTGAGCTCTATCGACCAAGTGAGCCACACGCACAAGATGCGCTGTGGCCCCACGCTCAAACACCCGGGCGGCGGCGGTGTGAACGTGGCGCGTGTGCTGCACCGCTTGGGGGCCAACTGCGTGGCTGCGTATTTGGCGGGTGGTGTCACAGGCGAGCGTCACCACAAACTCATGAGCGCCGAGAAAGTGCGCTGCCATGTGATGCCCATCGCCGAAGAAACGCGCGAGAGTTTTTCGGTGCACGAAACATCCAGCGGCAACGACTTTCGCTTTGTGCTGCCCGGCCCTCAAGTCTCAACCGCCGAAGTTGAAGCCTGCTTTGACTATGTAGCCCAGCACCTGCCCAAACAGTTTTTAGTGATCAGCGGCGGCTTAGCTCCCAGCATGCCCGAGAACTTTTATGCGCGCTTGGCCACCTTGGCCAAACAACATGGCGTGCGCGTGGTGCTAGACACCAACGGTCCTGTGCTGGCCGAGGCACTGACGGTCGGCGTGCATTTGTTCAAACCCAGTTTGCGTGAGCTGCGCGACCTGACGGGCCAAGACTTGCAAACCGAAGAAGCCCAAGTGGCTGCGGCACAGCAGCTGATTCAAAGCGACCAAGCCGAGATCGTTGCTGTCTCGCTAGGCGCAGACGGCGCTTTGGTGGTCAGCGCCACCGAGCAATGGCGGGCCCGCAGCATCCAGGTCGATGTGCAAACCACCATTGGTGCAGGCGATAGCTTTGTGGCTGGCATGGTGTGGTCACTGGGTCGTGGTGACAGCTTGGTCAAGGCATTTCAATATGGCATGGCTTCTGGCGCAGCGGCCTTACTTGCGCCCGGCACCTCGTTGAGCCAAGCCGCAGATGTGCACTATTTGTTGCCGCAAGTGGTGGTCCAAGCCCTTTGATTTCCTCGCTTTAAATTATTTCAATCTCGCTGTCGCACTCTTCACAGGGCGAGTCGTCCACCTCGGGCTACCATCCGTCTCACATTTAGGAGACCTTGCATGCCCGTGATTACCAACATCGAAGACTTGCGCGTTTTGGCCGAAAAACGCGTGCCCCGCATGTTCTATGACTACGCCGACTCTGGCAGCTGGACCGAGGGCACGTACCGCGCCAACGAAGCGGACTTCCAAAAAATCAAACTGCGCCAGCGCGTGGCGGTGAACATGGAAAACCGCACCACGGCCACCAAAATGGTGGGCCTTGATGTGAAGATGCCTGTGGCCATTGCCCCCGTGGGTTTGACTGGCATGCAAAGCGCTGATGGCGAAATCAAAGCGGCCCGCGCGGCTGAAAAATTTGGCATCCCCTTCATCTTGTCCACCATGAGCATTTGCTCCATGGAAGACGTGGCTGCTGCCACCAACGCCCCGTTCATGTACCAGCTCTACATGATGCGCGACCGCGAAGCCATGTCCAACATGATTGAACGCGCGCGCAAAGCCAAGTGCAGCGCCTTGGTGCTGACGCTGGATTTGCAAGTGATTGGCCAACGCCACAAAGACTTGAAGAACGGCCTAACTGCGCCCCCCAGCCCCACCATCGCCAACATCATCAACCTGATGACCAAGCCGCGTTGGTGCCTTGGCATGGCCGGCACACACCGTCACACGTTTGGCAACTTGGTGGGCCACGTCAAGGGCGTGAGCAATATGAAGTCCTTGTCTTCATGGACCAATGAGCAGTTTGACCCCCGCCTGTCGTGGGAAGACGTGGCTTGGGTCAAAGCCCAGTGGGGTGGCAAGCTCATCCTCAAAGGCATTCAAGATGTGGAAGACGCCAAGCTGGCCGCACAAAGCGGTGCAGACGCCATCGTGGTGAGCAACCACGGCGGTCGCCAATTGGACGGTGCGCAATCGAGCATCGAAGCCCTGCCTGCCATCGTGGCTGCCGTGGGCGACCAAATTGAGGTGTGGATGGACGGCGGCATTCGCTCGGGCCAAGACGTGCTCAAGGCTTGGGCTTTGGGCGCACGCGGCACCTTGATTGGCCGCGCCATGGTGTACGGCTTGGGTGCGATGGGCGAAGAAGGTGTGAGCAAGGCCTTGCAAATCATTCACAAAGAGCTGGATGTGACCATGGCGTTTTGCGGCCACACCAACATTCAAAACGTGAACACCAACATCTTGTTGCCAGGCACGTTTCCTACGGCCTAACACTGGGCGCAGAGGCCGCGTCATCAGGCACACTTAGGGGATGAGTCAAGACACCACATCCCCTACCTCCACCAGCCCCACAGGCGTCAGCGCTTGGTGGCGTGCCCTGAGTATTTTTTTAGCCCTTGTGGTGTTCATCGGCTGGGCATTCAGCGCCAGCATGTATGAACAATTCAAGGCGCAAATCCATCACCTAGAAGCCAAGCTGATCGAAGTTCCTCAGGTGCGCGAGGTGTCGGTGCTGCTGGACGAGGCACAAGCCCCCGCCATGCTGCTGACCTATGACGCAAAAAATCAAAAGCTACAAGTGCAGCGCCTCAACGAGGTGAAAGAGGGCCGCGAGCAAAGTTTGCATGTGTGGGCGATTGCGCCAGACGACACGCCTCGCTTGCTAGGCGTGCTCACCAACCGCTACAAAACTCAGCAACTCGACGTCCCCACACAGGCCATCGAAGGTGCGCGGGCTTTGGGCATCAGCGTGGAAAACAAAGATCGCGGTCCACGCAACGGCCAACCACAGCAGCCTTGGTTATTCAAAGGCTGGTTGGTTCAAAAAGCCATTTAAAGCTTTTCGCTCCAAGGCACACCGCCCGTCGCCCAATCGTGGCGAGGGATATCAAAGAACAGCACATCCACGCTCTCGGGCTTGCTGCCCAAGGTTTTGCCGCAAGCCTCGGTGATGGCTTGTGCGAGCTGCTTTTTTTGTTCTGGCGTACGGCCTTCAATCAATTCAACGCGAATGGTGGGCATGTGTTCTCCTTGAGGTTAAGTCGCAACGATTATGCTTGTGGCCTGTGACCTCCTCTGCCCCCCTGACTGCCAAACCTCGCCGCATTGCGCACCTCGACATGGACGCGTTTTACGCCTCTGTCGAGCTGCTGCGCTACCCGCAACTCCAGGGATTGCCTGTGGTCATTGGCGGTGGTCGTCGCAAAGAGGACGACTTGTTGGGCCGCTTGCGCGCAGCACACCCCGAGCACGATTGGGCAGAAGATCGACTCGACGAAATACCGTTGGCATTTTTTCCGCGCCTCTCCGGCTACACCGGTCGAGGCGTCATCACCACCGCCACTTATGCGGCGCGGCAGTTTGGCGTGGGCTCGGCCATGGGCGTGATGAAAGCCGCCAAGCTGTGTCCCGATGCCATCCTGCTGCCCGTGGACTTTGACCAATACCGCCACTACTCGCAACGGTTCAAAGCCATCATCACCGGCATCGCACCGCTGATGGAAAACCGTGGCGTGGACGAGGTATACATCGACTTCACCGAGGTGCCCGGAGGGCAGCGTGAAGGTGGGCGCGTGCTGGCACGGTTGATACAAAAAGCCATCTTCGATGACACGGGTCTCACCTGCTCGGTGGGCGTGGCCCCCAACAAACTGCTGGCCAAGATGGCGAGTGAATTCAACAAGCCTAATGGCATTTCCATCGTCACCGAAGACGATGTGCAAAACCTCATCTGGCCCCTGCCCTGCCGCAAGGTGAATGGCATTGGCCCCAAGGCCGAAGCCAAGCTGGCCCAGCACGACATTCACACCATTGGCAACTTGGCGCAACGCGACCGCGTGTGGCTGATGCAACACTTTGGCAAAAGTTACGGTGCTTGGCTGCACGATGCCGCCCACGGCAAAGACGATCGCCCCGTGGAAATGAGCAGTGAGCCTGTGAGCATCAGCCGTGAAACCACGTTCGAACACGACTTGCATGCCGTGCGCGATCGCGAGGCCCTGAGCGCCATCTTCACCAAGTTGTGTGAGCAAGTGGCGGCTGATTTGCAACGCAAAGGCTATGTGGGAAAAACCATTGGGATCAAGCTACGTTATGACAATTTCCAAAGCGTCACACGCGACCAAACGCTAGACCATCACATGGACCAAGCCAGCGCCATTCGACACGCAGCAGGTCAATGCCTCAAGCGCGTGGACCTCACACGCCGCTTGCGTTTGCTGGGCGTGCGTGTGGGCTCATTGATGAAGCAAGAAGACTGGCAAGCACAGGGCTTGCATGCGCCACAAGCCGCCACGCTGCCTTATACCGAATCGTTGTTTGGCGACACGCCAGATGCGCACTGATCACTGACGTGCAGTGCGCACGTTGGGCGGCATGGCCTGCGGATGGCTGGTGCGCCAAGGGTTGATATCCAAGCCACCACGACGCGTGTAACGCGCATACACCTCTAGGCGCAGCGGTTTGCAGCGGCGTGTGATGTCCATGAAGATGCGTTCCACACATTGCTCGTGAAACTCGTTGTGATTTCTGAAACTCACGATGTAGCGCAGCAAACCCGCTTGATCAATTTGTGGGCCGGTGTAGCTGATACGCACACTGCCCCAATCAGGCTGACCGGTCACCAAGCAATTGCTTTTCAACAAATTGCTGGTCAATGTTTCGGTGGTGGGCGCTTCGTTGAAATTGGCGGTGAGCAACTCGGGGTTGGGCTGGTATTGGTCGCAATCCAAATCCAAACGGTCCAAGCTCAAACCATCCAGTTCATGCACGGGCTCACGGTCAAAGTGGTCGGGCAACACCAGCTGCACGCCCACACTGGCTTTGACAGCCTCGCCATGCCAAATGGCCGCGCTCAGGTCTTGACGCAAGCGCGTTTGCAACTCAGCCATATCCTGCAGGCGCGTGTTGTTGAAGCTGTTCAAGTACAGCTTCAACGATTTACTCTCAATGATGTGCGTGGACTCTGCGGGCACGGTGATGCGCGCCAACGCCACTTGAGGTTTCCCGCGTGTGTTGAGCCAGCTCAACTCATAAGCAGTCCACAAATCAGCACCAAAGAATGGTGGCTGACCGGTGATGCCAATTTCGTCACGTTTGGCTTGACGCGGGATGGGAAACAGCAACGACGCGTCGTACTGGTCCACATACGAAGACGATTTGCCAAGTTGGGATTGTTCAGGCGTGTTCATAGGGGTCAGTCCAGTTTGCGGCGGAATACTTTGCGGTCAGGCTCAGACACCGAGGCGTCAAAGGCATAGCCCTCTGAGTTAAAACCTTCTAAGCCCTTGGGCGTTTTGATTTGGTGGGTGACGGCAAAGCGTGCCATCAAGCCGCGCGCACGCTTGGCATTGAAGCTGATGATTTTGTATTTGCCGCCTTTGTAGTCTTCAAACACGCACTCAATCACGCGGGCTTTGAGGGCCTTGCGGTCCACCGATTTGAAATACTCTTGGGAAGCCAAGTTGACGATGATGGGTTCACGCTCAGCACTCAAACGCTCGTTCAAGTAGTCGGCAATCTGCGTACCCCAAAATTTGTACAGGTTGTTGCCTTTGTCGTTGGCCAGCGCTGTGCCCATTTCAAGGCGGTACGGCTGCATCCAATCGAGGGGGCGCAACACGCCGTAGAGGCCGCTCAGAATGGCGACGTGTTCTTGCGCCCAATCCAAATCCTTGGGTTTCAAAGTTTTGGCATCCAAGCCTTCGTACACATCGCCGTTGAAAGCCAGCACCGCTTGCTTGGAATTTTTCTCTGTGAACTTTGAACGCCACGCTTGGTAGCGGGCCACGTTGAGGCTAGAGAGCGCATCGCTCAAATGCATCAGTGAAGCAATGTCTTGTGGCGTTTTCTCTTTAAGGATGTCGATCAACTCGATGGACTGCTTCACAAACAAGGGCTGCGTGTGCGGCACGTCACCCGCTGGGGTGTCGTAGTCGAGGGCTTTGGCGGGTGAGAGCAAGAACAACATAAGAAAAAAAGGCTTCACGAGGAAGCCTGAATTATCGGGGTCAGAGGAGGCCATCCCCTAGGTAAAATGTGGCGTTTAGCCCTCTGGCCCAACGGCTGCGTTTTGCATGCCGTTTTCTTTTGTCAAAAGCACCCCCATGAGCAACACGCCCGTCCTCCCTATCGAACAACCCGGCCTTGAGCGCCTGTCCAAATCGTTCGAGCCCGTCGCCCTCGAAGCCCATTGGGGCCCCGAGTGGGAAAAACGCGGTTATGGCGTGGCCGGTTTCCGTGGCACAGGCACCCCTGCGGCTGACGCCCCCGCGTTTGCCATCCAGCTGCCGCCACCCAACGTGACGGGCACGCTGCACATGGGCCATGCGTTCAACCAGACCATCATGGACTCGCTCACGCGCTACCACCGCATGTCGGGTTTCAACACCGCTTGGATTCCTGGCACCGACCATGCGGGCATTGCCACGCAAATCGTGGTGGAGCGCCAACTGCAGGCCAAAGGCATCAGCCGCCACGACATGGGCACCAGCCCTGCCGAAGCGCGCAAGAACTTTGTGAGCAAGGTATGGGAATGGAAAGAGGAATCGGGCAGCACCATCACCAGCCAAATGCGCCGCATGGGCGACAGCGTGGACTGGAGTCGCGAGTACTTCACGATGGACCCCAAGCTGTCCAAGACCGTGACCGAGACCTTTGTGCAACTCTATGAGCAAGGCCTGATCTACCGTGGCAAGCGTTTGGTCAACTGGGACCCGGTGCTGATGAGCGCGGTGTCTGACCTCGAAGTGGAGAGCGAAGAAGAAGATGGCTCAATGTGGCACATCCGCTATGACTTGGCCGATGGTTCTGGCTCACTCACCGTTGCGACAACTCGCCCCGAAACCCTGCTGGGTGACGTGGCCGTGATGGTGCACCCTGAAGACGGGCGCTACAGCGCCCTGATCGGCAAGCAGGTCAACCTGCCTTTGTGCGGCCGCACCATCCCCGTGATTGCGGATGACTATGTGGACAAGGAGTTCGGCACCGGCGTGGTGAAGGTCACGCCCGCGCACGACACCAACGACTACCAAGTTGGACAACGCCACAAGCTGGACATGATTTGCGTGCTCAACCTCGACGCAACGATCAACAACAACGCGCCCGAAAAATACCGAGGCCTGGACCGCTTTGTGGCCCGCAAGGCTGTGGTGGCCGACCTCGAAGCCGCAGGCGCTTTGGTCGAAGTGAAGAAACACAAACTCATGGTGCCGCGCTGCGCCCGCACCGGCCAAGTGATTGAGCCCATGTTGACCGACCAATGGTTCGTCGCCATGAACCAAGTGGGCAAAGGCGATGCCACGGGCAAGAGCATCGCGCAAAAAGCCATCGACGCCGTGCAGTCCGGCCAAGTGAGTTTTGTGCCCGAGAACTGGGTGAACACCTACAACCAGTGGATGAACAACATCCAAGACTGGTGTATTTCCCGCCAGTTGTGGTGGGGCCATCAAATCCCAGCGTGGTACGACGAAGACGGCAATGTTTATGTGGCGCGTGACGAAGCCGAGGCGCAAGCCAAGGCTCCGGGCAAGACACTCAAGCGTGATGAAGACGTGTTGGACACGTGGTACTCGTCAGCCCTCGTGCCTTTCAGCACCATGGGTTGGCCCGAGAAGACACCCGACTACGACTTGTATTTGCCTTCGTCTGTCTTAGTGACTGGCTACGACATCATCTTCTTCTGGGTCGCTCGCATGATCATGATGACCACGCACTTCACAGGTCGCGTGCCATTCAAACATGTGTACATCCACGGCTTGGTGCTCGATGCACAGGGCAAGAAGATGAGCAAATCCGAAGGCAACGTGCTTGACCCTGTCGATTTGATCGACGGCATTACCTTAGAGCCTTTGCTGGAGAAGCGCACCCAAGGTTTGCGCAAGCCAGAGACTGCACCGAAGGTACGCAAGCAAACTGAAAAAGAATTTCCAGAAGGCATTCCCGCCTACGGCGCAGATGCCTTGCGCTTCACGTTTGCGGCGATGGCCACGCTGGGCCGCAGCATCAACTTCGACAGCAAGCGCTGCGAGGGCTACCGCAACTTCTGCAACAAAGTGTGGAACGCCTCACGCTTTGTGCTGATGAATTGCGAAGGTCAAGACTGTGGTCTGAAAGAACACACCAAAGAAGAATGCGCAGTAGGCGGCCCATCACACGGCTACCTGAACTTCAGCCAAGCCGACCGTTGGATTGTTTCGAAGCTGCAACGCGTGGAAGCCGATGTTGCCAAGGGCTTTGCCGAGTACCGCCTCGACAACGTGGCCAACACGATTTACGACTTCGTGTGGAACGAGTTCTGTGATTGGTATTTGGAAATTGCCAAGGTACAAATCAACACGGGCGATGATGCGCAGAAACGCGCGACACGTCGCACCTTGATTCGCACACTGGAAACCATTTTGCGTTTGGCGCATCCCATCACCCCCTTCATCACCGAAGAACTGTGGCAAACCGTGGCTGTGGTGGCGGGTCGCATCAAAGCCGACGACCAAGCAGCCTCCATCAGCATCTCGGCCTACCCTGTGAGCCAGCCTGAGCGCATTGACGAGCAAGCTGAAGCCCATGTAGCGCGCGTGAAGTCATTGGTGGATGCATGCCGCAACTTGCGTGGCGAAATGGGTGTGTCACCCGCCACGCGCATGCCTTTGTTTGCACTGGCTGGCAGCGCCGAGGAACACACCTTCATGCAAGGCGTGGCGCCTGTGTTGCAAGCCTTGGCCAAACTCAGCGAAGTCAAGGTGTTTGACGACGAAGCTGCTTGGTCTGCCGCTGCGCAAGCCGCGCCTGTGGCTGTGATTGGCGAATTGCGCGTGTGCTTGTTTATCGAAGTGGATGTGGCGGCCGAGAAGATTCGCTTGGGCAAAGAAGTCGAACGCTTGCAAAACGAAATCGAAAAAGCAGGCTCCAAGCTCAAGAACGAAGCCTTCGTGGCCAAAGCGCCACCCGCAGTGATTGAAGAAGCCAAGAAACGCGTGGCCGAGTTCACTGCCACCTTGACCAAGGTACAAGAGCAACTTGTCAAACTTGGGAAATAAAGCCTCGTTAGACTCAGCGAAAACTTACATTTCTAAAAAATGAAAAACACTCTCACCAAAGCCGTGTTCCCTGTTGCAGGCATGGGCACACGCTTCTTGCCCGCCACCAAAGCCAGCCCGAAAGAAATGCTGACCGTGGTGGACAAGCCGCTCATTCAATACGCGGTGGAAGAGGCCTATGAGGCCGGTATTCGTGAAATGATTTTTGTCACAGGTCGCAGCAAGCGCGCCATCGAAGATCACTTTGACATGGCCTACGAGCTCGAAACCGAACTCGAAGCCGCAGGCAAGCAAGCCCTGCTTGACATCGTGCGCAGCGTGCAACCCGACGACATGCAATGCGTGTATGTGCGCCAAGCACGTGCCTTGGGCTTGGGCCATGCGGTGTTGTGCGCTGAGCATTTGGTGGGTGATGAGCCTTTCGCCGTATTGCTGGCTGATGACTTGATGCGCGGCAAGGCTGGTGGCCCTGGCGTGTTGAAGCAAATGGCCGAGGTGTTTGCACGCACGCAGTCGTCTGTGTTGGCCGTGCAAGAAGTGCCGCTGGAGCATGTGCACCGCTACGGCGTGGTCGCAGGTAAAGACATGGGCAACGGCTTGGTGGACATCCAGCAAATGGTAGAAAAACCCAAAGCTGAAGTGGCGCCCTCGCGCACCACCGTGGCGGGTCGCTACATCTTGACCCCTGCGGTGTTCGAGCGCATCCGTGCAGGTGGCCGCGGCGTGCAAGGTGAGATTCAACTCACCGATGGCATTGCAGGTTTGTTGGCCACAGAGAAAGTGTTGGCCTATTCATACGAAGGCAAGCGCTATGACTGCGGCAGCAAGGTGGGGTTCTTACAGGCTAGCGTTGAGCTGGCTTTGGAACACCACGAAGTAGGCGCCGAATTCCGCGCCTACCTCAAGCAACTCAACGTCGTTTAAGAACGTGAATGAAGTCGCTACCCTCTGTGGTTTGCGACAACAGCTCATTGCCGGTTTGTTTGGCAAAGGCCGCAAAGTCGCGCAATGAGCCGGTGTCGGTCGACACCACTTTCAGCACCTGACCACTCGCCATCGCGGTGAGGGCCTTCTTGGCTTTCAAAATCGGCAACGGGCAGTTCAGGCCGCGCGTGTCCAGTTCAACATCGATGTTCATGCAGGAAACACCCCTGTCGACAAATAGCGGTCACCACGGTCGCAGACGATGAAGGCAATCGTTGCGTTCTCGACTTGTTGCGCAATTTGCATCGCCACCCAGCAAGCACCAGCCGCTGAGATGCCCGCAAAGATGCCCTCTTCGCGCGCCAAGCGGCGGCACATGTCTTCGGCATCGTCTTGGCTCACATAGACCAGCTCGTCCACGTTGCTGGCGTCATAAATTTTAGGCAAGTACTCTTGCGGCCATTTGCGAATGCCAGGAATGCGCGAGCCTTCTGAGGGCTGCGCACCGATGATGCGAATGGCTGGGTTCTTCTCTTTCAAAAAACGCGACACACCGGTGATGGTGCCCGTGGTGCCCATGGCGCTCACGAAGTGCGTGATGCGGCCATGCGTTTGCTCCCACAGCTCGGGGCCTGTGGTTTCATAGTGGATGCGCGGGTTGTCTTCGTTGGAAAATTGGTCGAGCATGCAGCCTTTGCCCTCGGCTTGCATGCGCTCGGCCAAGTCACGGGCGTATTCCATACCGCCGCTCTTGGGCGTCAGAATCAGCTCGGCACCAAACGCCTTCATGGTTTGCGCACGCTCAATTGACAAGTCCTCGGGCATGATGAGCACCATGCGGTAGCCTTTGATGGCTGCGGCCATCGCGAGCGCAATGCCAGTATTGCCGGAGGTCGCTTCAATCAGGGTGTCGCCAGGTTTGATATCACCGCGTTCTTGGGCGCGTTGAATCATCGACAAAGCGGGGCGGTCTTTCACAGAGCCAGCTGGGTTGTTGCCCTCGAGTTTGCCCAAAATCACGTTGCCGCGTTTGGTGCTATCCGCAGCGCCAATGCGTTGCAAGGCGACCAAAGGCGTCTTACCAATCGCGTCTTCAATGGTGGGATAAATCAGGTGTGAATTCATAGCACGCTACTGTGCCATAAGTCTTATGCCTTCAACCGCGTCTCAAACTAGCAAATGTTTTTGAGCTTTAAGAACTGCTTGCGTACGGTTGAAGACTTTCAGTTCGCGAAAAATCTGGTTGATATGAATCTTCACGGTCTGCTCACTGATTGCCAGCCGATCGGCAATGATTTTGTTGGGATGCCCAATTGCGATGAGGTCAAGAACCTCACGCTGCCGCGATGTCAAACGAAACTCTTGGATGGCCTCAGTTGATGCAGCCATCGGATGGCTTGGCATATCCATCAACTCTTTCACTTGATCGCAAATGAACTGACTGACATTGTTTTTTGAAATAAAAGCTGATGCCCCAGAACGAATGGCTCTTTTTTTCCATTCGCTCTCATCCAATCCTGAAATAGCAACCACATGCTTCACATGGGGTTGCGTCCTAAATAGCGTAATCGCATCTTCACCGCTAAGCCCATGCAAAAGGATATCAAGCACCACCACCCAGTCGTGATCTATGGCGTTGTTCAATATCTCGATGCCCTCATTCGTCCCAGCAGCTAGCTCGACTGGAATTTGCCACTTAGCAAACTCAGAACTAAATTTTTCGCCTAATGCATCTCTGTAGACCGGATGATCATCAACTATCAAAAGTGCTTTTTTGCGCATAAGGATCAATTTTTTCTTTGATGCTAAGCAAGATCTTGTCGATAAACAATAGTCAATCAGTTGTACTAAAAATGAACTAACACGTTGCGTGGTTGTTGCCACCCGACTCATTCAAACCTGAACCATGCAGGCAAGATAGATCTAAGGTTCTATAGGCTCTCTTTAAATATCTACTCTTTTCAGCATGAAAATTTGAGGGCATTTATTACTAATAACTCACTGTCCCCTCAATGCTTGCAGTGGACCAGCACCATGCCCGATTCAACACATGTGACTGATTTCGATAATTTTTCATCGATTCAAATTGCGAAACAAAAATCTGCTTACATTGTCAAAACAGCACGATCGGTCACCGTGACCAACATCTTGGCGCCAGTGTTTGCACTCCTGCTTTTTTATGATGATGCAGATCCCATCCATCTCACGATTTGGCTGTCTTACATGGCTGCTGCCACATTTATTCGAACTTGGGTCACAGCGCAGCTTGAATACAAAGAAGAGAAGATTGACAACCCCACACGCGATTTAAACGTCGTCACATTTGGGGTCGCGTTAATAGGCTTTGGCTGGGGGCTAGGCTGGATTTTGTTGGTGCCGGACTTAAACACGATGAATCGAATGATTTATCTGTATGTCACAGCAGGTGGCATGTTTAACGCCATGTTTGGCTATTGCGTTCATTGGCCAACTTTCTACAGCTTCATCATTCCAACCATGGTGCCAGCGATTTCAAGCGTGCTATGGAACAGAGACATGTTTCCATGGCCATTTGCAATTGGAATTTCTATTTTGTTCATCTGCGTGATCAAGATCGCGAAGAATTTTTCCAAAACATTTGAAGAGTCAGTTCGACTGAGATTGCGAAACGAAAAGCTGTATCAAGAACTGTCCATCGAAAGAGATCAATCCATTGCAGCGAATGTCGCCAAGTCAAATTTTGTGGCGTCTGCCAGTCATGATCTTCGCCAACCGATGTACGCAGTCAACATGTATCTGGACTCTCTTGACATTGATGCCATTCCACCTAGCGAGAAAGTGACCATTAGCAAAATTAAGAACAGTGTCGTCACGCTCAATGAGATGTTTGAAGCCTTGTTGAACATCAGCAAGCTAGACAGCCTGAGCTTCAAGTCAAGCAGTCAGCTATTTGAGATTGAGCGATTAGCAGAATCGCTCAAGGAAATCGTGAAACCTCATGCGCTGCATAAGCAACTCCAGATTCAATTCGAGGTGAATTCGAAATATGCCACTGGCGATGATGCTTTATTGAGCCAAATGCTGTTGAACTTAATTAACAACGCAATTCACTACACAGATCACGGAGAAGTCATCGTTAAATTTTTCAACCACGATGACTTCTTGCACATCTCAGTCACTGATACAGGATGTGGCATTTCTATCGACGATCAATCACGTATTTTTCAAGAATTCTTCCGCGTCGATAAAACCAGAGATCACCACGATGGGCTTGGGCTTGGACTGTCTATTGTGAGTCGACTTTGCAAATTGATCGGCGCTGAAATCTCCATCGACTCACAACTTGACCAAGGTACCACCTTCACAATTTCTACAAAATATCCTGTCGCGGAACAGATAGATGTCTTGGATGCGAATATCCATACCGCTCAAGCGAAAACGATAACAACCGCATCGATTTTTGGAAAAACAATTGCAGTCATTGAAGACGACCCCATCGTGTTAGAGGCCTACTCCCAAGCTTTGACAACACGAGGAGCCGCAGTCATCAAAATTGCGTTAGAACTCCAGGCGTTTGAAGACCAAATGGCAATGCTTGACGCAAGCTCAATCGACTTCATCATCAGCGACTACCGTTTAAAAACCAGCTCAGGTGCTGAAATGATCAGTAATTTGCGGGAAGTCTTTAACGATGAAATACCTGCCATGATTGTCACGGCAGACACATCGCCCTCTCATATTCAATACTTCTCTAAACTCAACATTCCAGTGCTGCACAAACCCGTGAGCTTTCAACACGTGATTTCAGTCATTGAATCAAAGCTGTCGACGCATACATAAAGGCCCTCGATCACTTGTTAACAGCGGCACTTGGTACGCCAGCTTCAGAGCCTTCGCCCCATTTAATTTCCACTGAAGATGGCACGGTCAGTTTTTGCGCAGCGTACCGTGGAGGGGCATCAAGAAACAGCACGGAGGCGGTACTGATGCTGGCAATTGATAAAACGAGCATGATGACAAAGCTAGGTTTCATAAGTCTTGAAATGTTCACAGGTGTGTAAGGCCCACTATTGATGAAGCACTGACAACAGAGAAGTTCTAGTCCAAATGTTCTATATGAAAGCTCTCGTTCTCTCGCTAGCATTTAGCTGTGTTTGAACAGAGCACATAGTCATCCTTAGACTGGAAATCCCCGTGCAGAAATGCATGGGGATTTTTTTTGAAGACGAAGTCAGATATTCATCTCAAGGAAGTTCCATGATTTCGTATTCATGCTGCGATGCTAGTGACGAGGGCTATGTCACTCAATACGAAATTCGATCTAGTGCCAATGCGTTACACAGAAATCATTAAAGAAAAAGCAAAAACGCACGATGAATCACCCTTGTCGTAATAAACGCCTTAGCTCCGGAATGGAAATAGGTGGCATTTCAAAAGCAGGCACCTCAAGCGCTGCGTTGATTTGCTGCTTCAAGAACATGCATGTTTCATAGTTAACCGTGTCACGCTCGTTATCAACAGTCACCATGTGATAGCAATCGCCCAGCAAATGAAGTCTTTTAATTTTTGAAGAGAGCAAAGGCAGTGCTTGTTCAATACTTTTCGGATGTGCGGTTTCGTCATCCGCAGCATGCACAAACAGTGCTGGTGCGTGAATGTCATTCAGATGATCCCAAATGTCATCGGCCAACCTCAGACCTTGTGAGATTTGCTTGTAACTTAAGGCATCAGCCCCAGACTCAGCAATGTGGTCTTGGGTCAGCGCGCGCTTAACTCTAGCTCGCATCTCTTCATTTTTAATGCCGTACGGCTCTGCCTCTGCGAATCGATACTTTTGCAAAAAAGGTATGTAGGGCGCTAAGCGAAGTAAGAAGCTATAAAAAGGAATAGACCAACCGTTGTAGGCTAAACAAGCAGACAGTAAAACGATGCAAGTGGGTTGCTCAACTGAGGCAAGCATGAGAGAAAGCGTTGCCCCCATAGACAGACCAACAACCGAAACTGTTTCGCACTTCGCTTTCATCGCCCAGTAATGCTTTTGGGCTTCTTGCAACCAATCTTTCCATGTTTGGGTTTCACTACCAAAGGTGTAGCCTTCGATGTGTGGCGCGTGGACCGTGAATCCGTTTTGGTGCAAGTGCCGAGCAAGTCCTGCAAGCTCGAGCGAATTTGCACCGAGCCCATGTAACATCAGCACCCCATGCGGGCCAGCATCAAGCCTAAGCTCGTCTACAGAATTAGGAACATTACTCATGTTGTTTAAGAATTCTCGCTTGTGGGTTCAACACACGCCGTTAGTTGCAGCTCGTGACAGTTTTTTGATTTTATTGGCGGCATTCATTGTGCGCTATGCCATACAAGATTGGATTGAGCCCTATGCCGTTTTTCACTTCTTCATGGTTGCCTGCGTTGTTGTGGCCATTCGGTACGGATATCAACCAGCTTTTGCATGCTTAATCGCCAGTTATTTCTTGGGCAACTACTTTTTTATCGAACCTTTCGGGACATTTGGTGAAGTAACGACATCCGACTTGATTGAAGCATTTAATTTTTTCTTCGTCACAGCTATCGCCATTGGCGTCATTGAAAAGCTGCAAAGAACGATTCATTCGCAAAAGTTGCTAATCAAAGTAATGAAAGATCGGCAGCGCTCAATGCTATTTCGACAAAACGAACTCATCCAAAAACTTAGATCATCGGGAAACGCACAGTGATCAACGTATCACTGCCTATCAAGCTGTGCTTGTGCGCTGTACTGGTACTTGCTAATCAAACTTGGGCTCAATCTGAGCAGCGTTTTGTGGGTGATGCAGGAATGGCTGTGTACAAAACGCCAGCTATCACTCGAACGACGGACAAAGGCAGCTCAGTCGTTTTGCCTTATGTTTATGCGGACTATGGACAACTCTACGCGCGGGTTGATACGTTTGGATACAAACTACTACCAGTCGGTGCGGGCCACTTAGAGTTGACGACACGGCTTAGTTTCGAAGGCTATCGATCGGAAATTGCGGGCATTAACAATCGCGCAAGGCCAAAGCCGCTTGGTGTTGGAACTTTTCAAGAAACGCCATATGGGGCATTTATCCTCTACGCGTTCCGTGATGCGGGTTCAGGCGGGAGCCTCTTAGATGCTTCTTATGCAGCAGAGTTTGGAGTTGGTGATCTGCACGTTTACCCACAAATTGGCATCGAGCGAAGAGATCGCAAGTATGTCAATAGTCTTTATGGCGTTGGCGCAGTTGAGGCACAACGCAGTGGCCTAGCAGCCTATGCAGCTGGCAATTCCATCTCACCCAACGCTGCGATTGCTTTGGAATATCCCTTCTTGGATAGTTTCAAACTGACCTTTCAAGTTCGTAGACGCTGGCTTGATAAAAGTATCTATGAAAGTCCCCTCGTTAATGTCAAGCAGCAGACATCTAGCTTCATCGCAATTTCACAAACATTCCAATAAGTTCAACCCCGTGCGACTATTACTTATCTTGTTTTTCATTCTGGGAAGCATTGGCAGCTATGCCCAATCATCCCCCGAAGGTCTTTGGATGAGTTTCGACGACGATGGCAAAACGCCCACGGCACTGATTCGTATTGCGAAATCAAATGGGCAATTGATTGGACGTATAGAGAAGGTACTAGATGCTCAATCGGAAACAACTTGCAGCAAATGCTTGGATGACCGGAAAAATCAATCCATGGTGGGCTTAGAAATTATTCGAGGTGCTAAGCACGACGCCCAAAACGGGCAATGGATTCAAGGACGAATTCTTGACCCAGACGATGGCACCGAGTACCGCTTAGTGATAGAGCCACAAAGTGCCGGTCAAGTCTTGGTTATTCGCGGTTACTGGGGTGTATTTTGGCGAACCCAAATCTGGCGCAGACAAGGGCCGTAACCCTTTCTATTACTTGCTCATCTGTTCTTGCATGAGCTGTCGGCGCTTTTGCATTTCCGCAGAGTTGGCTGGCATATCTTTGATGTCACCGTGTTTATGGTCACCCATCTGGGCGTGCATATTGCCACGCATGCCATTGGTGCCTTCCATCTTCTTTCGCATCTCATCTCGCGTCGCTTGCATATCCGCTTGCTGTACGTGATCGTGCATGGGGCCTGCAAAGGCAGCAATCTGTGTACCAGCCAAAAGTGCAATCAATGCAACAGGAATGTATTTTTTCATTTCAATCTCCAATCAAGTTTCAAGACATACGACCCATGGCGCAGCTCACAAATGACTTGGCATTTGCAACACCTGCACTCAAACCTTCAAGGGTTCCCTTTTCGGGATAACCCATCGAGCGAAGCTTCTCTGCCACTTCGGCGCGAGATGCCTCTTCACCTGAGAACTTCACCAGCTTGTTCTCATGATCAACCTCTACGTTGGACACCCCCTGCATAACTGCCAATCCATTCAGAATGGAGCGAGCACAACCACCGCACTTGAGGTTTTCAACTTGAATTTCCATCGCTACAGACATATGCAACTCCTTTTGACTTGACACCTGATGAAAGGATTTCATCTCGGCATGGGTAGAAGTTTGCGCTTCAAGCGCCAAATACCATATGATTTGGATCATATGAAAACAGTTGTTTTGCCACAGGCACTCAAAACCCTTCTACCTCCAGAAATACGGGGAGAGTGCGAAGCTGCATTGATCAAGAAGAATGACCGTGTATTTTTTGCAGGCGCCATGCCCGTGTGGATGTTCTATGTGATTTCTGGCGAAGTCACCCTAGAGCGAAGCGGTATACATGGTGAGTCTGTCGTTCTGCAACGCACTCGCCAAGGGTTTATCAGTGAGGCAAGCCTGAAGGTCTCTCGATACCACTGTGACGCGGTTGCTATTGCGGATACGCATGTGATCAAAGTCCCCGTCAAAGCCTTGACGAAATCATTAGATCAAGACCCTGCATTTGCCAGTCGATGGATCCATATGCTCAACAGTGAAGTACGCCGTTTGCGTCTACATCTGGAGCGTTTGAACATGAAGTCGATCCGCGATCGCCTTGTGCATTTGATTGAGACAGAAGGTAAAGATGGACGATTTCCCATTCCTTCTGGTCTTAAAACGCTTGCAAGCGAATTGGGCGTGACGCACGAAGCCTTGTATCGAGCAATTGCAGCCCTAAAAGCCGAGGGGCTTCTGAAGAAAGAAGATGATCAGTTGATAGTTAGACCAAAGAGGCTTTGACCCTGCGGCCTCACTTGTGAAATAGTTTTCTATGAATTGATGGGGGAGATATGAAAACCAGCGAACATTGGAATACGGTTTATCGCAGTAAAAAACCTGATGCTGTGAGTTGGTATGCGCCTCATCTTGGCGAATCTCTGGACTTGATTGAGCAGTTTTGTCCAGACAAAACGGCGGCCATTGTTGATATCGGTGGAGGTGAATCCACACTGGTAGACGATCTGCTGCAAAGGGGTTACTTGGATGTATCGGTGCTGGATATTTCACAAGCAGCAATTGACTTCACTCGGCAACGCTTGAGCAATAAAGCTGACATGGTGAGCTGGCATGTTGGTGACGTCACCCAATACGACTTTGGAACCAAACAATTTGACGTGTGGCATGACAGAGCGGTGTTTCACTTTCTGACGGAGGAAAGTGATCGACGAGCCTATGTAGAACTCGTTAAACGATCAGTCAAAACAGGCGGCCACGTGCTGATGGCTACTTTTGGACCGCAAGGCCCTGTCAAATGCAGCGGCTTAGATGTTGTGCGGTATGACGATCAAAAGCTGCACGATGAGTTTGGGCGAGGTTTTGAATTGATGGGTAGCAAAGTGTCTGATCATCACACCCCTATGAACACGGAACAGCAATTTTTGTACTGTTGGTGCAAGGTAAGGTCATCCTGAGGTGTGTATGAAAACTCAATTCAAAAACTTCTTGGTTTCGTTTTTCTTGGCAGTGAGCTACGCAAAGATGCCATCGTGACCAAATCGCAAATCAAAGAAATCAGTTTTCACCGCAACATCGCTTATGTGCAATTGACCCGTGGCAACGATCAGCAATGTGTGAATGCTTTGAAAATCCCAAAAAAGATGTTGAGAATTTAAGTTGCCGGATAGACGCAGAGGACTAGAACATTGCTGAACCTAAAAGCCCTGGGTCCGTAGAACTTACTTGCGATTTCATAGTTATTTATCCCTAAGCCGAGATCCAAGCTACGCAAGGCGGCAATGATTTGCCGCTCAGCATGGCAAATGCAGCAAGGCCTGTTTATTGCTTATCTCCTCTCAACCCGACACGGAGAAAAAAATGACAGTCAACACCATTGGACAAAGCACGTACGCCAGCGGACTACAACAAAAGCAGCAAAACATGAACAACATGTTTGCCGCGCTCAAGTCCGGCGACATGGCAACAGCGCAAAAAGCCTATGCATCCTCTGGCATGCCACCTATGGCAGCCAACAACACCAGCCCACTCGGACGCCTATACCAAGCCTTGCGTCACGAAGACTTAGCAGGTGCTCAAAAAGCAGCACTAGACATGCAAGGCAAGAATGGCAAAAGCGCAAACACCGTTGCCAATCCAAACGTCAGCACGCCAACAACGCCCGCCCAAAAGGCAACGGCTGCGTTAGCGCAAGCCAGCCTCAAAGCGCAACAGTCCAGCGTTTTAGCGATGTTGGGCCAAGGCACAAACGTCAACACATGGGGTTAAGTCGCGACGTTTAACTTCTCAGCACTTTTTTATAAAACGATGGAAAATCTGTGTCATAATATCGGTCTTCTCTCCCGTGCCCGGGTGGTGAAATTGGTAGACGCAGGGGACTCAAAAAAGTAATACTTGCGATTTACTTCACGGTTTGCAACGGTATCCGCAACGGTTACTTTTTCTGTATTGCAAACTGTACAAAAAATCCTGTCTTAAAGCTGCAAATGACCATGTAAGGTCAGTTGCTGGACTATTGGCATTCGACTGGCAAACGCCCACTCCCCTCCCCCTGCAAAAACTGTAGAGCCACTGTGCAATGAGCCGCAATGACGAGCCCAGACGCTTTTAGTGGAAGGGTTTGTGGAAGGCCTTTAGACGGTTTACTGAGCGTTTTGTAATCGTGCTTTAGGCAACCTATTGGCGGTTGTCACCTTCGCCGAATGGACAAAATTTGCAAGCTCTAATGGAAGGTCAGAACGCAATTACTACTGCGTTTTGAATGTCGTGTTAACCGACAAAGTTCCCAGTTTTTACACAACCACGCGATTGCTCTACTGCTGCCAAATACTGATCACACTCGTTATTGTTTGCACTGATCAAGGTTGCAGAAAAATACAAAATAACTACAATGTAATTATGAACACATTAAAGTTTGAGTGGGATGAAAAGAAAGCATCTGCAAATCTCAAAAAGCACGGCGTTAGTTTTGAAGAAGCTAGGACTGTCTTTTTTGATGAACAGGCAAAACTGATTGATGACCCTGACCATTCGGACGATGAAGAACGCTTCGTTTTGATGGGCTTGAGCAGTTCATTGCGTGTCATGGTGGTTTGCCATTGCTATCGCGATACTGGAAACGTCATTCGCATCATTTCTGCTCGAAAAGCAACCACAACCGAATCCAAGTTTTACAAGTAAGGTGCCACATGAAAAAAGAATATGACTTTTCCAAAGCACGTAAAAATCCATATGCGTCGCAGCTAAAGAAACAAATCACGATCAGGCTCGATGAAGATTCGATTGGATACTTCAAAGACATTTCAGAGAAGGTTGGTATCCCCTACCAAAGCCTGATTAATTTGTATCTTCGTGACTGTGCAACGTCACACCGCAAATTAAACCTGCAATGGAAATGACATCATCAAAGTCGATGCAATCGCCGGAAGCGAATCCCAGCACATCGCAGACCTCTGCTCGGCTCACGAAATTAGAGATCGACTCCTTAAGACAAAAGAAGAAGTCGATCTCTGATTACGTTCAGAAAGAATTACAAGGATCTTTAGGTCTCAAGCTCGCAGAGCTTAAAAAATCGACCTAAGAACTACTGGCATAGCAGCTAAACAGCCACGCATCAGTTCGATGGTGGCTATACAGCTTGGTGGTTGTTAAGAGCGATGGCACGACAAAAAATGTGCTGAACGTTTTTAACGATAGCAACATGTTGAACAACTTGTTGGCTGACGCATACCGCAAAGATTTCAGCGCAATGCCCGTGACTATGCGTAGTGTGCTGGAACCTCTGCACTTGCTCAACGTGCCTAACGCTGTAGCGCAAAACATTGACCTGTTTATCGAAAACAGCAAAGTGGAAAGCGCGTGGTTCGACGGCAAGAAAGTACAAGCGAACAAACGCTTGGTCTACCGTCAAGCAACTGGTGACTTCTTGCTCAGCAATATTTGCGTTGACGCTGGTGTTGTTGTGACAGCAAAGCCATTGCAAAAGGGCATGTTTACAAAGCTCGATGGCGATGTGTGTTTGAGCAATATTCAACGCCGCAGCATTGAAGTGCGTCTGTTGCACAAGCAAATGTTCAACATGTACACAACAAACTCAACGCAGCGTTTCCAAGCGTTGCCCGAAGGTGGGTTGTTTGCATATCAGTTGAAGCTGGAAAACAAGCTGCAAATTGAAGATGCCGATGGCATTGCTGGCGAAGTGGTTGCACAAAGCATTAAAAACTTTAACCACCCACCAATCAGCTTCCAACCGTTCTACCAAGCTGCAAAAACACTGCACCCGCAAGTTGACCTTTGCGAAGGCGGCTTGGACAGCACGTGGAACTGCGATGTCACAACAGACTGGTTGGCTCATGCAACAAGCGAGTTCTTTGACAACTGGATTGCTGCGTATGCCAAAAAGCACAAGCGCACTATTAACAAAACCCTGAACTTGGGGTTTAGCAAAAAGGGCTTGTCCATTGGCTACGAGTTTGGCGAAGACGGTTACGACTGCGACAAACAACTGGCAATGCAAGGTGCTGTTGGCAAAGCAAAGCTGGTTGTGCGTTCTACGGATTTTGCATTCGTAATGAAGCAATTGGCGGACTTGGACGTCAAAGGTGCTGTGTGCATGGCTGCAAGCAGCGAAGGCATTGAGCTGACCTTTGCAACAGCAACACATCGTTACACCTGCATGGTGCCAGCGTGTGACGAGGATGGTGAACGTAGCTGTGATTTGTTCTCGCAGTACACGCCAGAACAAACAAGTGCCGAGTTGGATTTTGATGCAGATGACGCCGAAATCCATCTCACCGAAGATGAATTTGCTGAATATGCGAAAGGAGCATTGGCATGAATTTGAACAAAGCTAACAGCTTTGCCTTGGGTGCGCCGCACCCTTGTGCAATCTATCTTCCTGCGGTCACGCCTGGCTATATCAACTTAACGCAACAGGGGGCAACCCCTTTGCGTGAGTTGCCTGCCAACTTTGACCTTGAGGACTTGGCGTTTTGGACAGGCAATAGCAAGCTGTTCAATCACAAGTTTTGCCTGCACTCAGTTGGTAGCCAAAAAATTGGCGCAAACTTCACCAGCACATTGTTTGACCGCACCCGTGGCGATTACACAATTGTTGGTGATAGTGGTGGCTACCAAATTGGCAAAGGCAGCTTAAAGGGTTTGGTGAACTTGCGTAAGGGAATGACTGGTGACGCGGCAGTTGCAGCATGGCAGTATGAAAATGCGGAGGCTCGCCGCTGGATTGCAGGCAGTCTCAGCACGTACTTCGACTACAGCATGACCATCGACATGGCGTTGTGGTTTAACACCAAGAACGGCGCTAAGTCACCATTCCACCAATGCACCGATGACCAGCTAATTCAAATGACGCTGGGCAACTTGCGTTATATCGAAGCGAACGGCTTGGGCAAAACCAAGTGGCTGAACGTGCTTCAAGGTACTAACCCGCAAAACACTATTAAGTGGTGGGATGCAGTTAAGTACTTTAAGCATGGCGGCTGGAGTTTGGCTGGTGCGACTGGTTGGCGTGGTGGTTTGCACAACATGCTCATGTTGTTGCTGACAATGCGCGATGAATATGCTTTTGACGCTGGGCAAGATTGGCTGCACATGCTGGGCGTGTCGCAACCAGTGTGGCACATGTACTTCACAGCCTGCCAAAACAAACTGCGTGAAACTGCAAACCCCAACTTGCAATTCAGCTACGACAGCGCAAGCCCGTTCATCTTGGCTGGCATGCTGGACAAATACGCAACGCCGCCTGAGTTGACAAGTGACGAACGCAGCTGGAGCGTTGGCTTTAAAACACTGAATGCTGTGCAAAGCATGGCAAGCAGTGACGAGCTGGCATTCAAGCAAAACACATCACCGCTTGGGCGTGTGTTGCAAATGAAGCATTTGGTCATTAGGCAGCAAGCACATGCTGGTCGCCGTGTAGATGACGTTAGCAATCAGCTGATGGCAAACCACAACATTTGGGTTTACCTAGATGCAGGCCAGCGTGTGAATGACATTGCATTTGGTGCCAAGCAGGACAGAAGTCGCTTACCTCAAAACCATCTGCAAGCCCTGCAAGTGGTCGAGGAAGCGTTTGATGCCCCCAAGCCATTTGCATTTATCGACAAACACAAGGCTTTGCTTGATGCTGTTGCGCCCATGCAGTACAAGTAAAACCTTAAGTTAAGGCTTGCAAGTTTTGGATTTGGCTGCAGACATATCCAACTCTTGCATCTTTACGTACTTGTATAAAGTCTCCCTGCTCACGCCATACTGTGCTGCAATCTTTGTTTTATTCGCGCCTAGTGCCGTGGCGTTAGCAATCATCTGGGCAATGGTGGTTGCGTCAGTAATTTTCTGCATACGCCCACGATAAACACCCCTCTCTTTAGCTTTGGCAATGCCCTCGCGCTGACGTTCCCGTATTAACGTGCGCTCATATTCGGCAAACGCCCCCAGCATGGACAACATTAGCTTGTCCATCGCATCTGTACTATCCCCTCGAAAAATCTTGCCTTCCTTCAGAAACTGCACAACCAACCCACGCGATGTGAGTTCTTCCACCAGTTTCAATAAATCACTGAGACTTCGCGCCAGCCTATCCATGGAATGCACAACCACCACACTTCCCTGAGGCCAATTGCCAGATAGTAGTGCTTGGAGTTGGGGGCGGTCTGTGTTTTTACCGCTAGCCTTGTCCGTGAAGGTGACGGTCAGCTGTTCACCGTCAAGCTGGCGGTCTGTGTTTTGGTCTGCGCTACTTACTCGCACGTAGCCAATACGGATTGGGCTTTGGGTTTGTTGCATGTGTTGCTCCTGTATATGTCAACACAAGTCTGAACATGTCTTGGCAACCTGTCGATCTATTTGTTTCACCACCCTAAATGCACAAAATCAAGGGGGTGTTTTGGTGCCAAGCGAAGTTCACTCAAACTTGACAGGATGCAGGTGGTGATTAATGGCTTGCACTTGCAGTGCAACCCTACTCATTGCATTTTTCACTCACTGGCGTTCGCTCAAACTGCACCTCGTATTTTTTTTAGAATGAATTTATTTTTATTTTCTCTTTCACTAGGAAGCTCAAGCCAAGCCCCTTTAGGCTTGACTTGAAGAAAAACTTTCACTGAGGTCTTTCGAACAACTGATATACGCACAACTTGTTAAACAAGGAAGGCAGGTTTTGCGATCTCCTATTACGTGCCGCCATACGCAACCAACTTGCGCTCTATATCAGGGGAGCATTTGCAAGTTAGCTTGTGGGTTTATTTCATTGGCATCCCACTCACTTTCAGCCTAAATAAAAATTTATAAGCCTACATTCACGCATCTCTGCGTTACCAACCATTTCCAACATCACAAACGTCAGTGCGAGGGAGGGCCCGCAGCGTTTTAAGGCATCCGGTTAAGGGTAGTGTGATGAGGCGAACTGTTAGATAGTTCGTTTACGTCTTACGTTACGACCACGGCTGGGAACGGATTACGGCATCTTCGAGGTGAGCAAACCTATGTCTAACTGATGCAAGTATTTATGTTTTGCATTTCAAGCCACTGGCAATCTTGGTTTTTTATTTCCGTGTTGTTTTCTTGTGCCTGACCGCCATGGTTTCAGGTCGACTTTCAGCAAGGCCACCAATATCGTTATGGCTTTGCAACAGGAGTACAACATGCACATTTATTCAGCCTACGTTCGCGCCAATGGCCTAGTAGTTCAAACCCAAGTCTGCGCCAACAACATCAGTGATGCCATCAACTTGCTCAAGGGCATGTATGGCACTGACAACCTTGTTCACTTGCCACAACTGGTGCGCTGAACATGACACAAGCATTTGACGCCAGCCAACTCAGCAACTTCACGGGCACTGAGCGGTACTACCGCTTGTACCCACATGCAGTGCTTACTGATGGCACCAAGTACTTGGCAGAAGGTGCTGGTGCGTACTGGTTGATGGATGCAATCGCCAGCTACTTGCCACAGTTCACGGGCAAGCAGGACTTTGTTGTTGCCAAGCTGGTACGTACGGGCTGCAAAGCGCAGCTGACACTTGATGATGGCAATGGTCGGGTGCTTGACCAACAACACATCCCCTACACCGACTTCCCTCTTGCCAGCATTCAACTGTATGCATGTTGGGGTGGTGAGTTTTGGGTGCTGATGCTTTGCAGTGAGTACTGATATGGCCTTGAAAAAATACAAAGTGCGAGCTTGCTACACGGTGCATTGCTACGCAATAGTTGAAGCCGCCAGTGAAGAAGAAGCCTACTTCGCCGCCATAGAAATGGATGGTGGTGAATTTGAAGCTGAAGAAGACTGCGGACTTAGTGACTGGAGCATTGAAAACGTGGCTGAAGTCGAGTAGCTAACTTTGGAACGCTGGGAATGCCCTCCGTGTAAATACATGGAGGAAACACCCATGCGAATACAAGAAATATTTACAGACCAAGAATGGCAGCAACTTGAACAGTTAATTTATGCCAGCACGTACAAAGCGATAGCCGCGTATCAGCAGCAACGTGCAACACAGCAGCGCATCGCAAGCAAACCAGCTGCAACACTCAAGCCCCAAGTTGCCAAGAAGGCAAAGACGCTGGCACGTAAGGCCAAGCGCATACCCCACGCTGCACCACCTCGTCCATTGCCCAAGCCCAGCCCACTACCCCAAGCAAAGGCAGAGGCAACCCCTGCGTATCGCCCCGTCAAAACTGCAACTCCATTGCCACCAACTACACGCATGGCTGTTGCTAAAGCAAAACCAGCTGCTCCAAAGACTGCGCCGCCATCAATCACGGACCCCAATTTCGTTGACCAAGCAGCTCGTCGTATGTTGCCACCAGATAAGCGCGGCCCCAACCCCTTGGACTTGCTCACACCATAGCCAAGAACGGGGCTAGAGGCGCGGCAGAGCGTTTTTCTTCAAGGCCGTGTCCGTGTCGATAAACGAGGCTGTCGGCATGGCAGGCACTATGCGAAATGAAAACCTTAAGTTAAGGTTTTCATCCAAGAGCCATGCGTTATTTGGGCACAGCTATGAGGTAGACATCACCATTTTTGTGAATTTCCAAACCGTGTTCAATGCGGAGATGGACAAAGTGCTCGTTAATGGCACCACGTATAGCTCTAAGCTCCTTCATGGTTGCACCTTGGATTAGTGCTTTATCCAGTCGAGCGCTGCCACGAGTGTGCCCAAGCCAATTGGGTGTCACATCGAGTTCACCCTTCTGCCCACTTGCTGCTAAATGCATGACACGAACGGTTGCACGTTTGTCGGAACCAACTTGTCGTTTTTTGGTCATGTATTACCCAAAGAATTAATGATGCAGCATATACGACAAGCAGTCAGCACTGTACAGGCTATGCTAAATGAAAACCTTAAGTTAAGTTTTTCAAAAATATGAAAAATATGAAAAATAGATCATATGACTAGTACCATTTTGAATTAGCACTTATTCAATTCAAAGCGTCTTTAAGACCTTTACCAGCCTTGAACTTTGGCACCTTGGCTGCTTTGATTTTGATTGCAGCACCAGTGCGAGGGTTCCGACCAGTACGTGCAGCACGTTTACCAACGCTGAAAGAGCCAAACCCAACCAAGGTGACGCTGCCACCTTTTTTGAGTGTTTTCTTAACGGCGTCAACAATGCTTTCCAATGCACGACCAGCAGCAGCTTTGCTGATGTCAGATTTGCTGGCGATGTGTTCGATAAGTTCTGTTTTGTTCATTTCTTCAATACTCCTGTTACTTTGCTTGCCCAAGATGGGCAGTGATGAATTGCGGCAACGATTGGGTACGTACTCAATCGCTTTTGCTGCCGCAATGATGCCGGTTGTTCGTAATAGCTAAGACCGCAACGCAAGCCAGTACTTGCACCATCAGCCACCAACACATACGCACAACTACTGCATTGATTAGGTTTCGGTGATAAGGCCAAGCGCCTTGGTCCTTCTCCTCCCATTAATAGTTGTAGCCCAATTGCAGCAAGAACTTGTTACGTGCGTAGGGTTCGCTGGTTGGTGCTGCATCTTGAATGCGGTGTGCAACGTGCGCCTTGAAGAAAAGGCTTTGATAGTTGCCAGACCAGCCAAAGCCAACGTCACTAATGCTTCGGCGATTGTCTGTGCTGCTTACAGGAACAGCTGCAGATGCCTGCCCAAAGTCATAAAACGTAAACCAGTTGTGCTGCAAACCTTCGTAGGTTGGCAATGGGCGAGACAACTCGACCTTGAACAAAGTGGCATTGCTGCCAATCAGTTCGCCAGGGGGATGACCCCATACACCAGAGCTACCCGAAACAGACATGCGTTCGCTGCTGTCCAAGTTTTTGCTCTTCAACGCAGTTTGCGACTTAACCGATGTGGTTAGCGTGAACTGCTCTGGCAACAAACTCACGCGGCTCAGTGACAAAACAGCCTTGCTGAAATTGCCAACTGTTTGTGCACCTGCTGCATCCGTTGCCAGTGCGGTGTCGTTGTTGATTTTCAAATCGCCCACAGTTACAGCGAAGTTAGCTTGTGTCAAACCATCAAAGCCCAACAGTTCACGTTCATCACGGACGTTGACACCAGCTGTAACGGTGTTTGAAGTCTTGGGCGTGACTGTGCTGGTTGAGTTGATTTTGTCTTCCAAGCTCTTGCTGGCAACGTTCAAGCTCAGTTCAACTGTTTGGGCTCGGATGCGGCGAAGTGGGTAAGTGAGTGTTGCGTCCACAACATCAGCCGTGCCTTTAGCGTCAAGTGATGCGTAGGTGTTGCCCAAACTGTACTGTGTGTGTGCAGCTGAAACTTCACCACGCAAACCATTGGACATCAACAAGTTGGAATAAGCAACGCGACCATTCAACAAGCCCGTACGGTTTGTGGTCATGCCACTCAAGCTCAGTCGGTCACCGCTTCCTGTGGGTGAATTGAAATCTGCATTAACGCTCAATCGGTGTTCACCTGTGTAAACGCTTCCATAGTTGTCATAGGTGACAAAACCGTTCTTGGCTTTGGTTGCAGCCGTATCAACCGCAAAGTCGCTGGTGCCCACCTTTTGTCCAGGCATCACATCAGCACGAGTGACTTGCACACCCGGCGTGTCGTTGATGATGAGCATGGCACGCTCTAAAGTGTCAAGCGAAACAATGTCGTACTTCTTCACATCGTCCAACATGCCTTGTACAACGTCATTACGGACAAGTGATTCATTCTTCAAAATGAATTGACCGTAGTTACCTTCAACCACTCGCAGCGTTACCTTTCCATCCACCACTTGTTGTGCTGGCACATACACGCGAGCCACAAAGTAACCCTTGATACGGTAGTAATGCGTCAGCTTTGAAGTTATGTCTTCAAGCTCTTGCAAACTCATGTCTTTGCCAGCCATGCCAGCAATTTGTTCCAACAAGCTACCAGTGTCAATTTCGCGATTACCTACGATGGCAAGTTCGCGGACATTAATCTTGGGTTGATTGTTAGGCAGCTTTTGCATGGGCGGTTCAATTTGAATACCGCCGATGTTGGGCAACTTGCTTTCAGGTTGTTGAATGGCAGGGACCTGTGTTTGATTTAACACGCTGCCAATGTTGGGAACTGTTTGTGCATTTGCAGCTGTACCAGCAGCAAGAGCTGCGATAAATGCGATTTTGTTTTTAGTGTGTTTCATTTTGTAACTCTCTTAGTTGGCTTTCACCACGAATAATTGCTGTTCAACGCCTGTGGGTAGCTTGACGCCACCGTTGACGATCTCAGCAAGAGAGTTGCGACTAACAGGAACACGCACTTCACGGTCACCGCCTGTACCACCACCAGCTGTTGCACTGGATGCAGACTGCTTGATCATCTTCTTGGCATCAGCCAAAGTTACTGTTTGCGTGGGTTCATTTGCATCAGGTGAAGACAGCACTGCCAATGGGTCTTCTTTGTTAAATGGCAGTGTTACATCATTCGGTACAACAGCCACGTTGGTGAACTGTTTAGTTTTGCCTGCTTCACTGTCTCGTGGACTGTTGATTTGTGGACGAGTAATCTCACGAGGAGCATGTGTTGCAGCACTAACTTGACGTTCAACATCTGCTGTTGATGAGTTGGAACTACTGGATGCAGCAGTAATCACAAGGACGCCATTAGTGTTGCCACTTGATGCAATCTGATAGTTGGTGTCAGTCAGTGCATCTTTGACGGTGTAGGTGCCAGCCGCCAAAGTGCCAGCAACCGCCTGAGACGTTACATCGTTGTTGTTGGCGTCATAAACTTTGACAGTTGAAGTGCCCGTAGGTGTGCCACCTGTATATGTCGGCGTTGGCAGTGTGAACGTTTGACCGTATGTCTTGTTGGCACCTGTTAATGTGTAGGTGACAGGTGCTTGACTGATGACAAGTGAACCGTTGGTGTTGCCACTTGATGCAATCTGATAGTTGGTGTCAGTCAGTGCATCTTTGACGGTGTAGGTGCCAGCCGCCAAAGTGCCAGCAACCGCCTGAGACGTTACATCGTTGTTGTTGGCGTCATAAACTTTGACAGTTGAAGTGCCCGTAGGTGTGCCACCTGTATATGTCGGCGTTGGCAGTGTGAACGTTTGACCGTATGTCTTGTTGGCACCTGTTAATGTGTAGGTGACTGCCAGCTTCGTTCCTATTACCCAGATCGTCGTGCCATAAGTAGCTCCACTGACCGACCATCGCAACGTAGGGTAATCCTTTACCAATGCGGTGTCTGTGACGATATCCCAAATGTCTGAATTCGGATTCGCAGTTAGGAAAGTTATAGCCGCCTGCATATCAGCGGTTGTTTTGCCAGTCGCTCCGACAAAAGTACTACCGCCGGAGCCATATGCGATTGTTTGACCTGAAGTTGTTGTGTCCCAAAACGAATTTGTAACGGCAACGTCTGAGTTTGGACTTGGAGCATAACTTCCTGCTAAACCAACGAGTCCTCCAATATTTGTGGCTGAGCTGGCAGTTATGCTGTTCGCAACAAAAACTCTATTTAGAGTCGTAGCTCCAGCGGAGTAAAACCCAAAACCTAAAAATCCGCCAGCAGCCCCTGTTGTCGTCCCACCAACAGTACCAGTTGCGTATGAATTTTGAAATGTTGACCCGCCGCTAATTCCTACAAATCCGCCAACGGCTGTGTATTCGCCCATTTGAGCCACATAATTTGCCCCGCCATTTAAGGTTACTGAGCCAGTCGAATAACTATTACTGATATTTCTTCGTAAAGCTCTACCAACAAATCCGCCGGCACTAACCACGTTACTTGTTGAGGCGTTTACAGATACATTTGCAGCACTTGAGCTATTTAATATATCTGCTCCACTAAGTTGTCCGACCATACCGCCTGCACTTGCCCATTGCCCGACTGGAAGTGCCGACTGGAGCGTAAGTGAAACAGTACCGCTTGTAACTCGCACATTATTGATCTTCGAGCCAGCATTGTTTCCAACTAATGCGCCAGCGTAATTTGCGCTCGAAAGGTCTGTTACTGTGTTGCTAATGGCAACATTGCTCAAGGACAAGTTAGAGATTGATGTGTTGGACCAAGTTCTACCGAACAAACCTGCATCGCGACCTCCGCCGTTGTAAGCAGTTAGATTGTCGATGTTATGCCCTAGCCCATCAAATTTTCCTGCGAATGCTTTAAGCGTGCTTGCACTTTCATTGCCAATTGGCTTGAACCCTTTATTGTTGTTCCAAGAAGCTGTGGCACTGGCATCAATATCTGCCCCCAACACATAGTTGCCCGTAATATTGGAAAATGAATTCGATGAATATGCGAGCCCCTGCAAACTGTTGGTACTACCTGCCGTGATGGCATCAGTTTCTGTACCAAGTGCTGTGATAACGGTCCAGTTAACAGTGCTCCCGTTGGAGCCTAACTTGGTGTCAAAATTCTGTCCCGCTTGCAAGTTAATTTTGACGCTAGGCAAGATGCTGTAGCTAGACGTATTACCACTAGCGACAGCGCCTTGACCATATTGCAAGACTAACTTGCCGCCAGATCCACCACTTGCATCGACGGTTGTATTAATTGAAATATTTCGATCAGCACTCAGCGTCAGGGCATTGCCGCTAGTCCATGTAACGTTGTCATTAACAAAAATGTCTCCGTTGCCACTTGTAGCACCCTGTGCGCTTTGAATTGTGAAGTTACCTCCAGCCAATGCAGTACCAACAGCAGCGCCTGTCATGTCGCCACCACTTGCAGCAACGGTAAAGTCATTGGGGTCAATCAACCATGTACCGTTTTGACCATTGTTTGCGAGTGTGGTTACACGGGCACTATCAGCAACCTTTACATGTGCAGCACTGGTTTCAACAAAACCACCATTGCCACCGTTAGGGGCACGGGCATCTAACGTACCGTCAACTTTTACAGTGCCGTTTTCCATGTCGCCCAGCAAGTAAATCTTGCCTTCTTGGTTGGCAACAGTTTGAGCGCGAATTTCGCCTGTGTTGTTTACAAGACTGCCAAGAACAGCATCAGCAGCTTTTGCAGTCAGCACAACCGTGCCACCATCAGCATAGATGGCCTGCTTGTTCTCCACCAGTGCATCAAGCGTGCCTTGGTCAATAGTCACGCCAACCAATGAGTTGCCGTTGAAATTCAAGCTAACCTTGTCACCAGCCGCCAAAGCAGCAGTACCCATGCGAGCAGTGATGACACCTTGGTTACTGACTTGGTTGCCAAGAAGCGCCACATAGCCGCCATCTGCAGCATTGATCGTGCCGAGGTTGATGACACTGGCACGAGAACCAGTGCGTTCAAACGTTGATCGACCAGCCATAAAGTCTGCATCGCTTTGATTGAGCGTGGATGCCACCAAACCGCCAACGTTGACTTGTGCGCCTTGACCAAACAACACGCCGTTGGAGTTGAGCAAGAACACTTGACCGTTGGCATTTAGTGCGCCGTTGATAACGGATTGTTCATTGCCCACCACACGGTTAAGCACAACAGCAGATGCGTTGGGTTGTAGGAAGTTCACAGTGGCGTTGCTGCCGATGCTGAAGTTTGTCCAGTTGATTGCAGCACGTTGCGTGGACTGCTGCACGTTCATGGTGTTGCCACTTGTGCTGATGGCTGCAGTGCCAGCAGTTACTTGAGCACCAGTGGGCAAGGTGTTGGCTGTTGGCGGTGCAGCCCAAGCCAATGGGGCAACCAACAAGCTGCTCAGCAATACGCTGGCAACGCTAGAACTGATTTTGGAACTTGCACGACCGTTTGAGCGGGTCTTTTCGTGTGCAACAACAAACTTGGAGTGACGAGTGCTCCAAACAAGGCGGTATACGTGATTCACTTTCGGCTTTCCTCATTGACTTGCCAAGCAAGCATTGCTGGCATCAATGGAAATTGTTGAGTCGCCCACTAATTACGTCTATCTGATATTGGAAATGACTATTAAATTTCAGCAATTAAAACTGTAAAATTGACAAAAAATCACCAAACTAAGCGCACAAACATCATGCGCTTATCAAATTCACGGCAATGAACCGAGCAGCTCGTACAAACTATCCACTTCCATTTGGAAATGCGGGTGCTGTAGTTCAAACAGACATTCGCAAATTTAGCGACAACATGTCCAAAGTAGTCACGTCATTGAACGTGTACGAATCTGCTTTGCCAAATCATCGGTTCGCATCTAAAAGCCATGTACTTCACATTAATGGATTGAAAATTGCTGCGGGTGCAAATTCACCAGTGGTGGTTGATGTCGGTCACACTGATGATGTGACACTCATGATTCCTTTTGCTGGTACAAATTACAGCACTTTCGGAAAAAACAAACTCATCTGGAACCCAAAGATGGGGGCCTGTTTCCTGCCTAGCATGGGCAGAGGTGGTAGCTCGGAAGATAGAGCGGTGGTCACGTTAACGATTGACCCCATCAAATTGCAAGCGACGATGCGAACAATGCTTGGCAACTTTGATGAGCGGGAAGTTTGGGCCAATTTATTAAACCCACGAATTGTCCCACTTGAAGTAGGTGGCGTTAAATTTTTGAATGTGTTTGGCGAGTTGTGCAAGCTGATCGACGCTGCACACTTGAATCCTGATTTGCTTAGTTTGCAGGGTATGGATGACATGTTCTATCGCAACATGGCGCTCATGATGCAGCCCGAGTTGTTTTATGCGGCAGTGAACAACCGAATTGGCAAATCCAAGAGTGCAGTAGACACTGTGTGTGATTATGTTTTGGCAAATTTGCACAGTCGATTAACGCTAACTGATTTAGAGAAAATTTCTGGGTTGTCACAAAGGTCGCTGCACACAGCATTTGCAAACAAATTCCAAATGTCTCCAATGCAGTGGGTGAAAGAGCGTCGATTGATGGCAGCAAATACGGCGTTACTGAATGCGTCACCCAATACGACTGTGACGCAGATTGCACTTGACCTTGGTTTCGCCAGCTTGGGGGCGTTTGCTGTTGATTACCGTAAGCGATTTGGTGAATCGCCATCAGCAACTCTAAAAAATAGTCAATAACCTTAACTTAAGGTTTTGTCTGCTCGAATTAGCGTCTATCTGCTGCGACAACAGCCGACCACACACGTTCAAACACTTGGGCTGCACAGACTAGCTGGCGCGGGACAAAAACTGTTGTCGGCTGTTTTCGCGCAAATGCTTAACTTAAGGTTTTCAGCGCCAGCAAAAAAATAGTTTGCAAACTATTTTTAATCACACCCCAGCGCAAAAGTCGTTTGCAAACGAAAAACCATCAAGCCAATCGCTCAGCAGCCATGGTTGCAGTGAGTTTGCTGTAGTGCTGTTCCAACATGCCAACACTTGTACCCATTTGCTTGGCAACTGTGTGCATGTCCATCTGCCCATCCATCAAGGCCATGGTTGCATAGGTATGGCGCAGTGAATACAGGCTGCGGTTTTTGCCAGTCATGGGGTCAACACGCAAGCCAGCGTCTGCCAACAAAAGCTCAAACGATGTGTGCAGACTTTTTGGCCGATCCCCCGAACTGGTAGCAAATACCCAAGCCTCGCTCTTGGCGTTTATGGCTTCATCCAAGTCAGCACCAATGCCCTGCCGCACAGCCAGTCTTGCAAACACATCCACTGCCCAGTGTTTGGCAATTAACCAGCGACCACCAGTTTTTCCACTTACCCAAATACGCAAGTAACGTTGCTCGGTCTTGTTGTCCACATGCCACTCCAAGTGGCGCCACTTCATTGCCATGCTTTCTCGCCCCGAGCGACAACCAGTGCCCAACAAAGCCTCTACATAGTCACGCAGTAAAAGTCGCATTTCTCGGTGATTTTTGCGCTCACCCTGCTTGCTCCATTCAGGCAAAAACGCCAACAACTTCTCCAACTCTTCCCTGCCGAATCCCGGACGTGGTGTGCCCTTTTTACCTCGGCGATTGAGACGTGGCACCCCCACCTTGTCACTCAACCAGCCCTGCTCAACAGCAAAATCCAACACCCTGTTGAACGCACTTGCATGTGTTGCCAATGTGCTGCTGATTGGCACCTTGCCCATCTTTTCATTACGCCACTGCTCGTACTGCCTGACCACTTCCAATGTGATGTTGGGCAGCATGTACTTGCCAAAAAACGGCACTAGGTACTTGTTGATGGTGCGAACGTAATCCTTGTTGGTTTCTTTACGCAAGCCACGCTCAATCTCCAGCTCCAAGACCTTGATGCACTCCTTGGCAACTGCATCAAAGCGTCTGGTCTTTTGGGGAAGACCTTCTTCTTGGCGAAACCTAGCCCTGTCGTACATCTCGCCAGCCACACGCATAGCCCAATCCAGTCGGCGTTGTCTGGTGCTCAAACATCGCCAACGTTCATCAAAAAGTTTGTAACGCACCTGCCAAACTCTGCTGTCAGGCCGCAAATACAACACCACTTCACCATCCCGCATGTGGTGGGTGGTGGCCTTGATGGCTGTGGTGCGAAGTTGTTGCAGCAGCGTGGGCACCAGTTCCGCAGCGCCTCCACTTTGCTGCAAACGTCTTGCATGTTCCAAGAAATTCAGTTGCTTCAAGTTACACCCAATAACTAATCAAATTGAGTAAAACATGGTGGAAAACCGTATATCCACCGTGCAATGGCAACTCTTGTTAAAACAATGGGGCAAAGAAGTGCAAGATGGGGGCAAAGTTTTGGGCACTGGTGACGATAAAGTAGTGATGCTCGTAACCCCACCCAAGCCCATGATCCAAGTTTTTTCACAGCAGGCCAATACGCCAAAAAATCTGTGTCATAATATCTGTCTTCTCTCCCGTGCCCGGGTGGTGAAATTGGTAGACGCAGGGGACTCAAAATCCCCCGCCGCGAGGCGTGCCGGTTCGATTCCGGCCCCGGGCACCACCGCTTAATAAGCCAGCAAACATGCGGGTTTCAGACTAATGAAGGCCAGTCTTAATCGACTGGCCTTTTTCTTTGTCTCGGCGCCATGTAGGCAACATGTAGGCAGCTCGAATGGTCATACAGTTGAAAAAAACGACAGGTTTAGTACTTTCAAAAAGGTGTTGAGGAGTGGCAACTACCGCTGCCATGCTGAAATCCTCCAAGTATCAGCAATGGGCTGTTAGCAGCCTGTTACCTCACCGAGGCTGAGCAACTGTTGCTCGAAAGGGCTTACAGCAGTGCTCGTCTGCCGCAGACAAACCGCATAACTGATGAGTTGGCACAGCCAGCACAGTCACTCTCGGACATGGTGCATCATCTCGGGAACTAAGCGAGATGGAAGCGCCATGCCGAGACTAAAGAAAAACGTTGCCCCGCTACTCGAACGAGCGACCGAATCCCTCACACTTTCCATTGAACTTTTTAACCGGCCAGCGGAGACCGGGCGAAGCCATGGAGTGCTCATCCTTTTGCAACATTCCTTTGAGATGCTGCTGAAGGCGATGATCCTTCAATCCACAGGCTCCATCCATGCCAAGGGGGAGAAGTACACATATGGGTTTGATAAGTGCCTTTCCGTGGCGTCCGAGCAACTCAAACTACTGACCAGTGACGAGAAAGCGACCCTATCAATCTTGGATGCCCAACGGGATCAAGCCGCGCACTACTACATTGATATTTCCGAAGATGTCTTGTATGTGCATGCTCAATCGGGCGTCACCCTGTTTGACACACTGCTTCAAAAGAGCTTTTACAAGCGACTCGCCGACTTTTTGCCAAGTCGCGTCCTGCCAGTTTCTACTCGCCCGCCGAGAGACCTATCCGTCTTGCTGAACAGTGAGCTTGCAGAGGTAGATAGGCTGCTAGCCACGGGACGTAGGCAAGGCGCGCAGGCAGCTGCAAAGCTTCGCACCATCTTGGCGTTTGCCTCGGGAGCCATGCAGGAGGATGGCAGCCGCGTCTCTGAATCCGAGATCGATGTAGCCATTGCCAAGCGCAGAAAGCGACAAGACTGGAAAGTCATCCTTCCCGAGATTGCGCAACTGACCCTCAGCACGGACGGTTCAGGCATTCCAATTTCAATGAAGATTGCCAAGGACGCACCCGTCGAAGTGGAGAAGTCGTACGCCTATCTAATTTTGAGGTAAACGGCCAAAATTATGTGGTCGGTCGCGAATCATGGGAGCATACGATCGGCTTGATGAATTGCCTTTAAAGCAAAACAAAAAGGCGGGGTGATGACATCGCTAGTTATAACGGCTTTGAAGACTGAGTAAGCGTCCTACATGGCACTTTACGGCGATCTGTAAAGCAGAAATCAACCAATACAGCCAATAGAAGTCATATCCGCACTTCTGCCTAAAAAAAGAAATGGGGGCCCTTGAGGGCCCCCACCGCTTCCTGGATTCCCAGGAACGTCTTAGCTTCGGTGAAGCTAAAAATCTACCGCGCTATAAAGCCGACGGATTTCAATTGCTTCAGAAATGCTCTACAACGTCGTGTAATTTCACTTATCAAGAACTGCCAGAACGAACGCTTCGCTTTTGCGCGCCTCACTACTTCAGACCATCCCTCGGCCTTCGCGAGCTCAATAAGCTCAAGAGGGACCCAGTCTTTTTCCAGTCCACTTGCTCGTTTCTTCGCTTCTAACTTTCTCTGACGCTCAGCGCCATTATTTTTTTTTGGCTCAGAATCGTCGCAGACGATTGCAGTGGTTGTTTTCAATCCCTCGGGGACTTCACTTGTCAGACTGACGGTCAGACTGACGATCAGACTGACGCTTTCTTGCTGTTCATTCATGCTGAGATCCTCACTTGAATGAAATTAATGCGCTCCATTGCTGAGCGCAAAGCGGGAGTGAGCGGATAAATCCCTGACGGAAACAGCTCGCCGTCCGTGCTCTCAGACCAAGCCCTGAATGTTCCTAGTTTCAACCAGCTTTTTAGAGTGCTGATGTATCGCTCGGCGATGCCCGGCTCAATGTGAATTTCGCACAAGCTGTCTGGCTTTTTCTCAAGCAGTCGAGCGATATTCAAAAGCATTGACTCCAGCGCAGCCTGAGGTTTTCTTGATCGCTCAACTTCTATGTAAGTCATAACGCCTGTCGCTGAGCGAAAAGCACCATCCGGCACTTTCGCACCTGGTTCTGTTGTGTCCAGCGTCGCCCGGAGTTGCCGTTCTGACCACCACCTACACCCCTCTCCACCGGCGCGGAGCTTCTTCGCAATGATTTTTTGCGCGTGGCTATTGTGAGCAAATGCGTGCAAGTTGACGTGTCGAGTCCCAGGCAACGCAGACAGCGTACTGTCGTCCGGCAGCATAGACCGCATCAAGTCAACGCCTGACTTATTCAAAAGCCAAAACGTTTGCCCAAGGACTTTTTCTTTTCGCATGTAGCCGTCCGCGGCGAGACGCTTAAGAAAGTCAGCTTTTCTGGCTCGACACACATCAAGAAGAATCTCGCGAGTTGTCTGCCCGTGCCCATGCGTCCACGAAATCGCATTTAAGACTTTTTCGCGGTTGCGGGCAACTGGGCTTAGCCGCATCTCTTTTCGCACTTGCTGAGCTATCAGAAGTCCGTGGCGCGACCCTTGTGTTTGTTGCCTCTTAGTTGATGTCATAGTGTCTTTCTTGGTGACTGATTGGTTGGACTCAATCGTCAAAGAAAAAACACTAAAAACTTTCACCAATAACGTCCCCTGCGGGGCGTTATTCGCTGCAGTTTTGGAAGACTTCGGCGCTAGTGCGTCTACGCTTTCCCCAACCGATCAAAGCCCCTTACATCCTTTGCAGGCGGGGCTTTTGGCGCAGCTGGACGCCGCACCTCGGCTCGTGAAATTGCCCTTCGTCGCTAGGCTCCTCCAGCGACTCTCGTTTCTCGAGTCTCGGGGCCACCGCGCACTGCGCGGGCACCCCACTTCCACGTTACTGAACGCTGCCTTGAACTGTGGTGCCCGCGCAGTGCGGGGTGGCGGGGCTAGCCCCCCAGACCTGACCAAACGCTGGGGGCGTTTTGCCAGTGGCCCCAGCGCTAGACGCTACTGACTGGACGTCAGTACCCCTGCGGGGTGGTTGGCTCACTGCCTCAAATCTGGCTCCCCCCTGGCCCGACAGTGTGACTGTCGGGTGTACGGGCTGAATGCCCTCCATCGACGTTGTCGACCAATTCACCTCAAGTTGTTTCGGTGAAGCAGACTCATTCATAACTGTATGACGCGTACAGTTATTGACACGAGTCCAAGTCGGGCGTGACTGCGTCCCGCCCGAAGTCTTCCAGCCGCGCTGTTGTGATACTCGTGAGATCGTCCACGAATGACGCAGTGAATGCACTTTCCATTCGCGCGAATCTACGATTCGTACGCCCAACGGACGATTTGACAAGCCGTCGCCATAACGCCCAAGGCCTTGAGCTTTAACGAGCAGCAACTGGATGCGTGCAGCACGACCGCAAAATACTCCACCCTGGGCTTCGCAATACTTATCCCAATAAACTCGCAGCTCTCCAGTCTCGGGATCACACAAACGCTTGTTTGCGGCAGCGTGAGCAAGCTTCAAAGCGTCTGGTGCATTTGGGGGAATTTCTGGGATGCGTCGCAATTCACGCCAAACGCTCACAGTAGGACCACCTATTTGCTGAAATTGCCTGATCGACCAAGTCGATGCCCACGCCTCGACCCGCATTGCACTCTCCGTAGCAGGTCGATCATGAAAATCAACACCAACGTTTTCTCCGTCGATATTTTTAGCAATATATTTAGCAATATAGCCAGCGGCGCTGCCCTTGGTTCGATCAATTGCTTTGATGACACAGCGATGGTCTTGAGCACCTGGTTCGTCGGGGGTATCTTTTAGTGCATACGTGCGCACCACTTCAGAAACGCTAACTGCATGGTGTCGCTCGCAAAACAATAGCAAGTGCCAATGAGGGGTTGCATCGTGCTGTGGTTCACTCACTCGAAACCCGTAAATGCGGATCCCGTCTCGATGCAACTTCGCACGGATTCGACCCCAAATTTTGGCCAAGTATTTTTGTCCCAAAGCCGGAGTTAGCTTTGGGTCGTATTTTTTGTTATCAATTACAAGAGTGCCGTCGTTAAGCGTTTTGTATCGATGAAATCTGGAGGGACAAGTCAGCGTTACAAACAAGCCAGCATGATTGTTCTCTTGAGCGATGAGGTCAAAACCTCGTATGCGGGTCATTAACTCTGCACGTCGGTTTGACTTCTTTGAAGTACTCAAAGAAGCAAGTTCCGACAAAGAATAAGTCTGCCCAAACTCATTTGTTGCCAGCGTGTCGTCAAGCATGCGCTCATTGCGCCGATTTTGCTGTAGTCGCGCATCCAAACGCTCTTGACTCACATATAGATCACGGGACTTAGAAACCATGCCTAAACGGATGGCTGCTGACTCTAATTCGCAGCCGTGGCGACGGCGAAGTTTTTTGCGCCACCATAGCTCGCAAGTCATTCGGGAAAGCGCTGGACCAATCCGCACCAAGGGTGGCGGGGGGGCAATTCCTCGTCTTTTGCAATACCCTTCCATCGCCTGCCGCAAGCTTGTAGGCTCATTAAGCACTCGGAAAAAATCAAAACACTGTTTCGCTGCTATTTCCGCGAACGCACAAAGATCATCGTCTGATGCAGCTAGTGGAATATGACTCGTCAAAAATGACTCGGTTACTTGCCGCAACTCAATATTGGCTTCTCGATAATTCTGGACATGGTGTTTTTGCCACCGCGCAAGGAGTGATCTCTGCCACCTTGTGGGCAGTCCAGCTACCCGACTTTCAATCCATTCCGCATCGGATGGAATGCGGAGTCTGCGGCTACTTTGGAGTCCTATCACAATCGATCTCCCTCAGAGGCACAAAATTTCACGCAGCTTGTCTACCGGCCATGCCAGTCGCCCATGGACTCTTAAAGGTTCGATGACTTTCTTATCCATCGACCAGCAGCGCAGCGTTTGCGGTTTACGGTTGAGATAAGCCGCCGCTTCTTCAGTCGTCACGTATGGACGAGTCAGGGTACGGATGTCTTGCAGCCCCGATGTGAGTCCGCTACCAATGCTTTTATAAGCTTCTAGTTCCTTCGTTTGCATGAGATTCTTTCTTAAATCGATGCAAACGAGTCTCCTTCAACGCAATCAAATTGTTGAAAAGAATAAAGGCCCATTTGGGCCTTTATTGATGAGTTGAAAGTTGTGAATTTTGGTTAGGGCACTGGTACATCAGTGGCCTCAAGCGTTTCATATAAAGCCTCCAAAGCCTCCCTCTTTTCATTCATGTAATCCCAAGCGTTATATGAACTATTTTGAACGCCGGACACGCCATGACTCATCAAACGTCCTCTTTCCTCATCAGAAAACCTTTGGCTTGCGAGCAAAGTTTCGGTACCAGAACGAAGTCTTTTCGCTTGATGCCCCTCTATTTCCAAACCAAACGATTTCGACCATTTACTAATCGCGCCTGCTGAAATGTGAGTGCTCCCGTCATCAGTCGTGAAGATATACGTACCAGGCTCTCCAGCGTCGTCCATAACTTTCGAACTTAGGCGATATGGGGAAATACTTCTAACGTCTTTTAAGGCTTGCACTGCAGGCGGGATTAAGGGGACTATGTGATGCATTGGAGCCTTTTGTCCGCGCCCCTTACGTTCGTAAATCACAAAATAATTGTCATGCACATCGACTGACTTTAGTTTGCACATTTGCTCGATACGTTGGCCGCCTGTCAACAATAAAAATCGCAACACTGCGGCTTGGTAAGTGGGGTCATGCTTGATCGCAGCCCAATATTTACGCAAGTCAGGTAAAGAAAGAGGGTTTTTGTCGGTCTTAAGAGCAATACTTTTAATCTTAGTGAACGGATTCTGCGCAACTGCAAAATGTTTATAAATTTCTTTAACCGTACCGTTTTTCTCTACTGTGCTGGCACGCTCATATGCTGCATGAGCATAGCTACGTAACTTGCCGGCGGTTCGCTCATTGCCACGCTCGTAAAGTCGACGTATTAGATCTGCGGCTTCACCGGTTGTCAAAGCATTAGCCGCCTTTGTTGCTATCGCTGGGAATGCTTTTTCAACGTGAAGTCGGAACATGCCGCGCACTTTTTCGTGATCATTGCTACCTTCGGCTTCGAGTTCGTCTGCGTAATGCGAAAGCAACGCCATAACGGTATATTTTTTAACTCTTTCTTTCTCGGCACGCGCACGTTGTACTTGTTCTTGTTTTTCGAGCTCTAAGGTACGGGGGTTGATCCCGTTATCACACATCTGTTTGAACTCCACCGCTTTCTTGCGAGCATCCTTGACACTCCAAACGTTCACATCGCCAAGCGTTATGCGCTTTGTTGCTCCGTGCAGCCGGGATTCAAAAACATATGACTTTGACCCTCCGGAGGTAAGCCGCACTTTGAGCCAAGGCATCGTCGGGTCTGTTATGAACGATTGTTTATCTTTTCCCTTGGGACATTCAAGCGCAAGGATGGCCGTCTTGTTGAACTTTTCTTCTTCTTGTTTGGGAGGTAGATTACCTTGTGACTCAGCCATACAATCCATATTCTTTTGAACTAACTACACGGTGATTGATGTAGGCGCCGTGTAGGCAGAGAAAATCAATTCTTCCGAATTTCCATCAACACCCGAATGTTTAATTGCATTACAATAAACGCAATAACTTGTTGATTTTAAACGATTTAATGTGATACATCAATGCAGATCAACTCATCTCAATACAGCATCGTGGGGACTCAAAATCCCCCGCCGCGAGGCGTGCCGGTTCGATTCCGGCCCCGGGCACCATCGGTATCTCATACCGTCCTGACTCGATAGCGCGCCATCAAACTTATGAATGACGACGACTTTTCCGGCATAGTCAGAAGTGGCTCTCAGCACAGTGTTTCGGTTTCTGAACACACAGGCAACGCCAAAACTCCAAAAAACATCGTGGTCTCTCATGAAGAAGAGACCGAAGCTCGCAAGCGTGCGTTTGAAGAAAAAGCGCTAGCCACTTCAGAGGCAGAAAAAGCATTGGCCGCTGCACTGGCTGAACACACTGAACACGTGGCATCAGATAGTGCCGCTATTGACACGAATATCCAAAAAATAGCAACCAACAAAGATCCCATCAATCGCCAAGGCATTGCTGGCGAGGTTGCCGCCAAACCCAACGTGCAAAACGTTTCCACCGATGCGCTGGAGACCAACAAGCAAAAGTTTGGTGCCGAAAAAATTCAAGACAACATACAGTCTGTAGGTAAAGGCAAAGGTGCTGCGGCCAATGTGCAAAGCACTGCTGCAGATGTGGTGGCAGCCAATCAGCAAAGTGTTGACAGCGGCAAGATTGCAACCAATAAGCAAAGCATTGCCGGTGAAAAAAGCACCGAGGCCAATCGCCAAGGCATTTCCACCGATGTCGTCGCCCCAAATCAACAAAACGTGGGTGGCGGCAACATGGCAGCCAACAAACAAAACATCGCTGGAGAGAAAGCGATTGCAGCCAATCGGCAAGACATCCCAACTGATGTCATTGCACCCAATGTGCAGGATATTCCCGTCGGCGGTATCGCTGCCAACGTGCAAGACATCAGTGACAAGCCTCTCACTGCCAACAACCAAGCGATTGCACAAGACACACCGGGTCTTAACCGCCAAGACCTCGACAACAGCCCTGCTGCCACTGCCAATTTGCAAGCTCTGCCAACAGATGATGTGGCCGCCAATCGCCAATCGTTAGGCCAAGATAGCAACACCAAAAACCAGCAAGGTATTCCCACAGACGGCATCAGTACAAATGAACAAACGCTGGCCAAGCTAGGCGTTCAAGATAAGCAACCAGCGATTGCGAAAGACAACTTCAGCACCAATCGCCAAGGGCTTGCCCCAGACCCCAGCATTGCGCCCAACAAACAAGCTATTGGCACTGATGCACCCACGCTCAACCATCAAGCGGCACCACAAGACGCGCTACCCAGCACGAACCGTCAGGGCGTAGACAACGGCAAAATTGAATCGCATTTCGAGCCTCTACCTTCGGGGGAGATGGTTCGCAAAAAAGTGAACTTCGCCGCCGAAGCTGCCAACCTCAATACTGGTGCCAAACCTGTGGCCCAGTCCAGTGCTCGAGCACGCGCTCCACTCACCGCAGCTGAGCAACAAGAAGCCAAGCTCAAACGCGAAAAAATGATGGATGAGTTTCATGGCCGCGTGGCTGGCATCAAACACAATGTGGATGCGCTCAACCACCGCTTGTCTGACTTTGAAGAAAAAGTGCACCGAGAAGATGCCAAGCTGATCAAAGGCAATCCTAAAAATTTCGACATCAACCTCGACTAAAACTCTTGTCACACAGATGCCATGACTTTGGCATCTTCCTGATTACGATCCATGCCTGCCTCAACCGCAGGCTTTTTTGTTTCTGGAGCACTTGTGAGCCATCTTTTTTCTGAATTCACCCTCACCTCGCCATGTGGCCCGCTCACCTTGGCCAACCGTGCCATAGTGGCCCCCATGTGCCAATACTCAGCCGAAAACGGCCAAGCCACCGACTGGCATTTGATGCACTGGGGCAACATGCTCAACAGCGGTGCGGCCATGTTCATCATTGAGGCGACTGCCGTTGTACCAGAGGGGCGCATCACACCGCTGTGCTTAGGCTTGTGGGACGACGCCACCGCTGCTGCCCTACAAGACAAGCTGCATCGCGCACGCCAACTGGCACCCAAAATACCCGTGTGCATTCAACTCGCCCATGCAGGCCGCAAAGCCTCTAGCGCGGCACCTTGGCAAGGCGGACAGTTGCTACCACTCGAACAAGGCGGTTGGTCAACGGTAGGGCCTTCAGCCATTCCCCACTTGTCTCAAGAAACGGCACCGCATGAGCTAGATGCCCAAGGGCTAGAACGCATCAAACAAGCCTTCGCCAAAGCCGCCCAACGCGCCGAAGCCATGGGCATTGACGCCATCGAGTTGCATGGCGCGCACGGCTATTTGTTGCACCAGTTCTTGTCGCCCATTGCCAACCATCGCACCGATGCCTACGGCGGTCACTTTGACAACCGCACACGCTTTCCCATGGAAGTGTTTGAAGCGGTGCGTGCCGTCTTCAAAGGATCGCTGGGCATGCGCATTTCTGCCTCCGACTGGGTGGACAACGGCTGGACACCAGAAGAAACCGCAGACTTCTCACTGCGCTTGAAACTCGCAGGCGCCGACTTTGTGCACATCTCATCTGGGGGCGTGGCCGCCCAGCAAAAAATTGCTTTAGGCCCAGACTACCAAGTACCCTTCGCCAAACTGGTGAAGCAAAAAACCAAGATGCCTACCATCACCGTAGGCCTCATCACCGAGCCACAGCAAGCCGAAGACATCTTGGTGCGCGGCGATGCCGACCTGATTGCCATGGCCCGCGCCTTCCTCTACAAACCCCGCTGGGTGTGGGAAGCCGCCGCCGCTTTGCACGGCAAGGTCGACGCCAGCCCCCAGTACTGGCGCTGCATGCCGCGTGAAGCGCAAGGCATTTTTAATGCCGTGCAAATGGGACAACGATAAAAAACAAAACAGGAGACAACATGAAACACCTCACACATCGCAACCTCAACGCAGGCCTATTGGTCGCGGCAGTCATCTGCACTGGCGCATTCCTTGCACCGCTCGCTGCACATGCACAAACAGATGCCTACCCCAGCAAACCCATCACCTTGGTGGTGCCCAACCCACCCGGTGGTTTGGTGGACACCTCCGCACGTTTGGTGAGCGAGCCTTTGGCACGCATCACCGGTCAATCGGTGGTGGTGGACAACAAACCTGGCGGCAGCGGCAACTTGGCCTACGCCAATGTGGCGCGCAGCGCCAAAGACGGCTACACCGTGTTGGTGTCGTACTCGGGCTATCACATTGCCAACCCCATCCTGATGGACAAGCTGCCGTGGGAGTTGAAAGACCTCACGCCCGTGGGCCTCATCACCGTGGCCACCAACGTGATTGCGGTACATCCTGCTGTGCCTGCCAACAACTTGAAAGAGTTCATTGCTTGGGCCAAACAAAACCCAGGCAAGATTAACTACGCCTCGCAAGGCAATGGCTCGGTATCTCACATTGGTACCGAAATCTTCAAACAGCAAACCGGCATTGAAATGACGCACGTGCCCTACAAGGGGTCGGGCCAAGCAATTCAAGACGTGTTGGCGGGTCAAGTGCAGGTGTTCATCACTACGCCACCGTCTGTGATGGGTCATGTGCAGAGCGGCAAGCTCAAAGCGTTGGCGGTGACTGGCAAAACGCGTCACCCACAACTGCCGCAAGTGCCCACCGCTGCAGAGGCTGGCTTGAGCGGCTTTGAGTTGGAATCATGGGTGGCGCTGTACGTGCCAAACGGCACGCCCAAAGACGTGGTGCAAAAACTGTCGGCTGATGTGAAGCGCAGCATGGAGCAAGCCGAAACCAAACAACGCGCCGATGCCGCAGGTGTGGAAGTGCGCTACCTCTCGCCTGAGAACACCACCAAGCTGCTAGAGCGCGACACCGTCAGTTGGGCCAAGGCCATCAAGGCTGGCAACATCAAGTTCGATTAAACCAACCCGTCTTCCACCCTCGCGTAGCGCAGTTGCAAACGCAGCTCGCGCTTCATGCGCGAGTTCACCATGCGGCGTGACTCGCTCATGAAACTGAGCTGCATGGCTGGAAGCTCGGTTTGCGCCTGCAAGCGGCTGATGCGTGGTGGCTTGGCCAAGCCATACAGGCCCGCCGCCATGTCAAAGTAGTCACCCATCCGCATTTGGCTGTCGTCGTTCACGTTGTAAATGCGTTGGGGCTGACCACGCCATAGCGCCAGCTGACAGGCACGCGCCAAATCATCGGCATGGATGTGGTTGGTGAACACATCGTCAGCCTGCGCCAACACAGGTGTGCCGCGCAACAGACGTTCACGCGGCGTGCCGCCTTCGCGGTCAGGCGCATAAATGCCGGGGATGCGCAACACACTCACCCGCACGACACTGGAGCGCAAACGGCCCACATGGCGCATGCGCGCTTCAGCATCCACGCGTCGTTGCGCTCTGGGTGTGATGGGGTTGACCGTGCGGCTCTCACTCACCCACTCACCCGCACAGTCGCCATACACACCGCTGGTCGAGCCATACACCACGCTGCGTGGTGCGCTGCGGCGCATCAACAAACGGGTCAGCGCCAAAGTGCGCAAGTCTGTACTGCCTTGCAACGGCGGAGGTGCCAAGTGCAACACCCGCGTGGCCCAGCCCGCCAAGCGTTGCAGAGAAGCAGGTACATCCAAATTACCCACTACAGGCGTCACACCTTGGGCGCGCAAGGCCGTTACACGCGCGGGGCTAGAGGTGAGCGCCACCACCCGCACATGGCGCTGCACGCGCACCACGCGCTGGCCCACATCACCGCAGCCGATGATGAGCAAACGCTCGCGTTTGAAGCGAGAAGGCAAGGCGCCGAGGGGGGATTGATTGGAAGGCAAAATACACCCTATAAAAGTTCAAGGATACCCAAAGATGAGTTTCAACATCACGGTCCAACCCAGCGGCCGCGCATTCACCGCCACTTCTGACGAAACCTTGCTGGCCGCCGGCTTGCGCCAAGGCATCGGCCTGCCCTATGGCTGCAAAGACGGCGCTTGCGGTTCATGCAAATGCAAAAAGATTTCGGGTGAAGTTACCCACGGTACCCACCAAGAAAAAGCCTTGAGTGCGGACGAAGAAGCCAATGGCTTTGTGCTCACCTGCTGCGCCACCGCACACAGCGATGTGGTGCTGGAGTCACGCCAAGTGGTGGAAGAAGGTGCCTTCCCCATCAAGAAAATGCCTGTGCGTGTGATCTCGCTTGAAAAAACCTCGCACGACGTGATGGTGGTCAAGCTGCAATTGCCAGCGACTGACCCCATGAAGTTTCACGCTGGCCAGTACGTCGACTTTTTGTTGCGCGACGGCGACCGCCGCAGCTACTCCATGGCCAATGCACCGCACACATTGGCAGAAGGCGCGCCCGCGATTGAGTTGCACATCCGTCACATGCCCGGTGGCAAGTTCACCGACCACGTGTTTGGTGCGATGAAAGAAAAAGAAATCCAACGCATCGAAGGCCCACAAGGCAGCTTCTTCTTGCGTGAAGACTCTGACAAGCCTTTGGTGTTCTTGGCTTCAGGCACCGGCTTTGCACCCATCAAGGCTATCTTGGAACACATGCAACATAAGGGCATCACACGCCCTGTCAGTCTGTACTGGGGTGGCCGCCGCCCTGCCGACTTGTACATGCACGACTGGGTGCAAGCGCAAGCCGCCACCATGCCCAACCTCACCTACGTGCCCGTCATCTCTGACGCGCAACCCGAAGACAACTGGACGGGGCGCACAGGCTTTGTGCACTCTGCGGTGTTGCAAGACCATGCTGACCTCAGTGGTCATCAGGTGTACGCCTGCGGCGCGCCCATCGTGGTGGACTCGGCTCGTGCCGCCTACACGCAAGCGGGTTTGCCGACGGACGAGTTCTACGCCGATTCATTCACCTCAGCGGCTGACAAAGCCTAAACACGAGAAAACCATGCAAAGCCCTCACACCTCTCCACGCCGCCAACTGCTTCGCCTTCTGCCTGCTTTGATGAGTCTAGGGGCGGGACTTTGCATGCACAGCGCACACGCCCAAAGCTTCCCTAGCAAACCCATTCGCTGGGTGGTGGTGGCACCTGCGGGCTCATCGCTCGATGTCATTGCGCGCGCCATGCAAGACAAGCTCAAAGACAACTTGGGTCAAACCGTGGTCATTGAAAACAAGCCACAAGCCGGCGGCACCTTGGGCACCAACGAAGTGGCCAAGTCAGCGCCCGACGGCTACACGTGGGTCATGTCCTACAACGGTCCTTTGTCGTTTGCGCCTTACCTCTACCCCAAGCTGCCCTATCAGCCGCTGAAAGATTTGCAAGCTGTGATGATCACCACATCACAGCCCAATGTGATTGCAGTCAACGCTCAACTGCCGGTGAACACGATGCGCGAAGCCATCACGCTCATGAAAACATCGCCTGGCAAATACAACTTTGCCTCGGTAGGCAACGGCAGCTCATCGCACTTGACGATGGAATACATCAAGGCCATGACCAACACCTACACGGTGCACATCCCCTTCAATGGCAGCCCCCCTGCTGTGATGGCCACCATGTCTGGCGAAACACAGTTCATCGCGTCTGTGCCCACCGTGATTGCGCCCCAAGTCAAGCAAGGTCGCTTGAAGTACTTGGCCGTCACCAGCGCACACCGCTACCCCCTGTTGCCTGATGTGCCCACCGTGGCAGAGAGTGGCGTGCCCGAGCTCAAAGGCTTTGAAGCCTTGGCATGGAACGGCGTGTTGGTGGCCGCAGGCACACCACGCGACGTGGTAGACCGCATCAACAGCGCTTTGAACGCCGCCCTGCACGATGCAGCAGTGAAAGAACGTCTCAAAGCCGCAGGCCTTGAGCCCGTGGGCGGCACACCTGAGCAGTTTGCCAAGTTGATTCACGATGAGTCCGTCAAATGGGCGCCCATCATCAAACGCTCAGGGGCACGCATTGATTAACCCAGCCACCCTGCATCGGTGGATAGCGGCGCTTGCGATTGGCGCTGGCTGCTTTCAAGTGGCGCATGCCCAAACACCTTCCAAACCCATTCGTTTGATCGTGCCCTATGCCGCAGGCGGGCCCATTGATGTCACAGCGCGTGCTTTGGCTGAACGCGTCAAAGACAGCTTGGGCACCGTCATCATCGAGAACCGTCCGGGCGCAGGAGGCAACATCGGCACAGACGCCGTGGCCAAAGCGACACCCGATGGTTCAGTGATTGGCATTGCCGCCACGGCCACGCACGCGGTCAATCCTTGGCTGTACAGCCGCATGCCCTACAACGCGGCCACCGACTTCGCCCCCATCACGCAAATGTTGCGTGTGCCCAATGTGTTGGTGATGAATACCGACACGGCCAAACGTTTACACATTGCCTCTTTGCAAGACTTTTTGCGCTACGCACGCGCTCACCCAGGTAAGCTCAACTACGGCTCTGGCGGCAACGGCAGTGCTGGGCATTTGGCGGGTGAATTATTCAAAACACGTGCGGGTATTTTTGCGGTGCATATCCCATACAACGGGGGCAACCCTGCGCAACTCGCGCTGCTCGCCGGTCAGGTGGATTTCAACTTCGACAACCTCGCCACAGCGGCACCCAACATCAAAAGCGGCAAGCTCTTGGCGCTGGCAGTGACCACGCCGACACGCAGCAGTGCCCTGCCCGAAGTACCCGCCTTGGCAGAAAGCCTCAAAGACTTTTCAGTCGACACATGGTGGGGCTTGGTGGCTCCCGCCGGCACGCCCGCCGCCGTGGTGCAGCGCTTGAACCAAGCCTTCGTGCAAGCCTTGAACGCCCCCGAAACCAAAGTCCGATTTGCAACACTCATGGCAGAGCCCGTGCCAAACACGCCTGTCGCGTTTGGTCAATTCATGGCCTCTGAACTCTCCAAATACGAAGCGGTCGTCAAAGCCAGCGGCGCGCGCGTAGACTAAACGCCATGCACCTCATCACCCCACACCCCGACCTCGAAGTCAAAGACATCGAGATGTTTCGCCCCATGCATTGGCTGGCCTTGGCATGGAAAGACATGGAGCGTTGCCCCACAGCGGGCGTCACACACGGCCTCATCTTGGCGTTGGTGTCGGGTGGTTTGTTTTGGTTTGCTCGCCACGATTTTTGGTGGATTGCCGCCATGCTGTCTGTCTGCATGATCATTGCGCCACTGCTGGCCACAGGCTTGTATGACATCAGCCGCCGCATCGAACGTGGCGAAGAGGCCACCTTGGCCGATGCCTTTCGCATTTGGACCTGTGGCGACAAGCGCTTGATTCAATTTGGGTTGTTATTGGCTTTGTCGAGTGCGGGCTGGCTAGTGTGTTCAGCCGCCTTGATTCAATGGCTGCTGCCTGCCAGCGTGCACACCCCTGCCGACTTTGTGCGCTTGGTGGTGCTGCAACCTCACTTTGGTTTGTTTGAACTGTGGGTGCTCATGGGTGCGCTGTTAGCCGCACCGATGTTTGCCTCAACCTTGGTCACCATTCCGTTGTTGATGGACCACCCCACCCTCACCGTGCAACAAGCCGTGCTCACCAGCTGGCGCGTGGTGGCGATGAACCCATTTGCCATGGCGTGCTGGGCAGGCATTTTGTGCGTCTTCACCGCCTTGGGCATTGGCTCCGCGTTTTTAGGTTTGTTGGGCGTGGTGCCCATGTTGGGCCACGCCAGTTGGCACGCTTACCGTGACTTGGTTGTTTACGACCCTACGGCCCACTGAGTTTTTATGACAGAAGAACAATTCGCCCAATTCGGGCTGACATTCGGCGTGGGCGGCTTCATGCTGTACATGCTGTTCATTATTTTTCAGCTCGCGCGTGAATCCAAAGCTGGCAAGTTCGGTACCTTCGTGCTGTTCTTGGTGCTGGCGTTTGGAATGCTGGGCTTTGTGGCCAAACAAGTGTTGATTTGGATGATGGAGGGCTAAGCCCTCTCCCACTCACCTGCGCAGCGTTATTCGCCCAAATACGCTTCGCGCACTTTGGGGTCGTGCAGCATCTGATGCGCATCCCCACTCAGGGTGATCAAACCCGACTCCATCACATAGCCACGGTCTGCAATTTGCAAGGCGCGGCTGGCGTTTTGTTCGACCAGCAAAATCGTCACGCCTTGGGCTGACACGTCTTGAATGACTTCAAAAATTTTGTCCACCATGATGGGTGACAAACCCATCGACGGCTCGTCGAGCAACAACACTTTCGGGCGGCTCATCAGCGCACGACCCATGGCCAACATTTGTTGCTCGCCACCGGACATGGTGCCCGCCAATTGGTCGCGACGTTCTTTGAGGCGTGGAAAGGTGATGAACACGCGTTCAATGTCCTCCGCAATGGCTGCGTTGTCATCTCGAATGTAAGCACCCATTTGCAGGTTCTCGACGATGGTCATGCGAGTGAAGACACCACGACCTTCGGGCACCATGGCCAAACCTTGTTGCACCAAGTCCCAAGGACCTTGTCCGTCAATGGTTTTACCAGCCAGCTGAATGTGACCACCGCCCAAAGGCAAGAGCCCCGTGATGGCTTTCATGGTCGTAGTTTTGCCTGCGCCATTCGAGCCGATGAGCGAGACCAACTCGCCCTCGCGCACCTCTAGGCTCACGCCCTTGACGGCTTGAATGCCGCCGTAGGCCACCTTCACATCGTGGACGCTCAACAGCACGCTTGCGTTGTCGTGTTTCATCTCAATGCCCTCCCGTGCCGAGATAGGCTTCAATCACTTGTGGGTCGCGTTGCACTTCGGCAGGCGTGCCTTGGGCAATCACCTTGCCGTAGTCAAGCACCGTCACGCGGTCGCACAAACCCATGACCAACTTCACATCATGTTCAATCAACAACACAGTGCGGTGGTCGCGGCGAATTTTGTCAATCAACTCGCGCAGCTGCACTTTCTCAGTGGCGTTCATGCCAGCGGCAGGTTCGTCCAGCGCAATGAGCTGTGGGTCGGTGGCCAAAGCACGCGCAATTTCTAAGCGACGCTGGTCGCCATAGCTCAGCGTGCGCGCTTTGTAGTCAGCCAAGTTGGCAATGCCCACGTAGTCCAGCAGTTCGCGGGCACGTTGCTCAATCGCCAACTCTTCGGCTTTGAATTTTCTCGTTCTGAAAATCGCACCTAGCAGACCAGAACCCGTGCGCACGTGGCGTCCCACCATCACGTTTTCTAGCGCAGTCATCTCAGCAAACAACCGAATGTTTTGAAACGTGCGTGCAATGCCCGCTTGCGCGACCAAGTGGACCTCAGTGGGTTTATACGGTTTGCCTGCCAACTCAAAGCTGCCGCTGTCTGGCGTGTAAAGCCCTGTGATGACGTTGAAGAAGGTGGTCTTGCCAGCGCCGTTGGGGCCAATCAGGCCATAGACCTGACCGCGTTCAATGTGCATGCGCACATCGGTCAGGGCCTGCAAACCACCGAAGCGTTTGGAAATGTCAGAAACATTCAACACGAGGTCGCTCATCGCGCACCTCCTTGTGGGTTGAGGTTTTTGCCATGTTCAGGCGTAGGCCACAAACCGCGTGGTCGCCAGAGCATGATGGTGATCATGGCCAAGGCAATCAGCAGCTGACGCAAGATGGCCGCATCCAAGCGACCATCGGTCATGGCTTGCAAGGGGCTAGCCACATAGCGCAGCACCTCAGGTAAGCCTGCCAACAACAGTGCACCCAAGATGACACCAGGCAAATGCCCCAAGCCGCCCAACACCACCATGGCTACGATCATCACTGACTCCATCAGGCTGAAGGACTCGGGCGACACAAAGCCTTGAAAGGCTGCAAACATCGCCCCCGAAATACCACCAAAGGTGGCGCCCATGCCAAAGGCCATGAGCTTCAAGTTGCGCGTGTTCAAGCCCATGGCTTTGGCGGCAATTTCGTCTTCGCGAATCGCCATCCATGCGCGGCCAATGCGCGAATACTCCAAGCGGTGACACACCACCACACTCACCACCACCAGCGTGAGGAACAGGTAGTAATACAGCGTGACCGACGACAACTCGATGAAGCCCAAATCCAAACGCTTGGACAGCGGGTAGCCAAACACGCTCACCGCATCAATCTGCCCCAAGCCCTTGGGGCCGTTGGTGATGTTGACGGGGTGGTCGAGGTTGTTCAAAAACACACGGATGATTTCGCCAAAGCCCAAGGTGACGATGGCCAAGTAATCGCCACGCAGCTTCAAGGTAGGGGCGCCCAACAGCACACCAAACAAACCGGCCAAGCCTGCGGCCAACGGCAACACCAGCCACAGGCTCAGGTGCAAACCATCTGGAAACATCACTGCAATCCACGGAAACACCTCGGTCAAATGCGGCGAAGCCAAAAGCCCAAACAAATACGCGCCCACGGCAAAGAACGCCACATAGCCCAAATCGAGCAAACCTGCGTAGCCCACCACGATGTTCAAGCCCAGTGCCAGCAACACGTACAGCAGCGACATATCCGCAATACGCACCCAAGCGTTGCCAAAGCTTTGCAACACCAGCGGCAACACCAGCAACACAGTGGCCATCAGCCAACGGTTAGAAAAGAGTTTGTGTGTCATGGTGATCAAGCCCTGTCTGCCACGCGCTCACCCAACAAGCCTGAAGGGCGCAACGTGAGGGTGATGATCAACACAATGAACGCCAAGATGTCGGTGTAGTGGCTGCCCAGCACGCCGCCCGTGAACTCGCCCAAGTAGCCTGAGCCAATCGATTCAATCAGACCCAGCAATAGACCTCCGACGACTGCACCGCCCAAATTACCAATGCCGCCAAACACCGCAGCCGTAAATGCTTTGAGACCAGGCAAGAAACCCATCGCATGGTGCGCGGTGCCGTAGTTCATGGCCCACATCACACCGGCAATGGTGGCCAACACCGCGCCGATGATGAAGGTGGCAGAAATCACCACATCAGGCTTGACACCCATCAGACTGGCCACGCGTGGGTTCTCAGCCGTCGCACGCATGGCGCGACCGAGCTTCGTGCGATTGACCAACCACGACAACACGGCCAAGGCCACGGCGGTGAGGCCCAAAATCATCAGCTGCGTGGGCGTGATCACGGCCTCGCCAATTTCAAATGGCGTGGTGGGCAAGAGCGTGGGGAACGGTTTGTAGTTGGGCTTCCACACAATCATGGCCAGCGTTTGCAACAAGATGGACATGCCAATGGCGGTGATGAGTGGGGCCAGCTTGGGCGCGTTGCGCAGAGGGCGGTACGCAATTTTTTCAATCGCGTAGTTCAAGGCAGCAGCAGCGATAGACGCCACCACCATGGAGATGAGCAACAACACCCAGCCCGGCGTGTTGGGCATGAGGGGCTGCAAAAGACCGATGACCGACCAGCTGCACAAAGCACCCACCATCAACACCTCGCCGTGCGCGAAGTTGATGAGGTTGATGATGCCGTAGACCATGGTGTAACCCAAAGCCACCAGTGCGTACATGCTGCCGAGCACCAAGCCGTTGATGACTTGTTGAAGCAAGACGTCCATTTGTTATTTACCTGCTTGTTTGTTTTTGTCGCGCAAGTGGCGCAACTTGTCGGCGATTTTGATCTCTAAACCACGCTCGACAGGGCGGTAAAAGCCCGTAGTCTCTAAGCCCTCGGGCATGTAGTTTTCGCCCGCAGCAAAGCCGTCTTCTTCGTCGTGGGCATAGCGGTAGCCCTTGCCCCAATCCATGTCTTTCATCATCTTCGTTGGCGCGTTGCGCAGGTGCATGGGCACGGGGCGCGTGCCGTCTTTTTTGATGAGTGCTTTGGCTTCGTTGTAGGCCTTATACACAGCGTTCGATTTAGGCGCCACCGCCAAATACACCACGCACTCGGCCAAGGCCAACTCGCCTTCGGGCGAACCCAAACGTTCGTACACCTCGGCCGCATCCAGCGCCAAACGCAAGGCGCGCGGGTCGGCTAGGCCAATGTCTTCGGCGGCCATGCGAATCAAACGGCGCGCCATGTATTTGGGCTCGGCCCCGCCATCGAGCATGCGCACCAACCAATACAAAGCCGCATCGGGGTCAGAGCCACGCACCGATTTGTGCAAGGCACTGATGGTGTCGTAAAACTGCTCGCCACCTTTGTCGTAACGACGCATGCGCTCGCCCAACACGCGCAGCAACCATGCATCGTTGATTTCTTCTAACTTCTCGCGGTTGGCGGCGACCGATAAGGTTTCTAGCGTGTTGAGCAATCGGCGTGCATCGCCATCGGCATAGGCAATCAGTCGCTCTAGTGCGGCATCGTCTAACGCAGGCACTGCACCAATGGCTTGCGCTTTGGCAATGATTTGCGTGAGGTCTTCCACACTGAGCGACTGCAACACATACACCGCAGCCCGCGACAACAAGGCCGAGTTCACTTCAAACGAAGGGTTCTCGGTGGTTGCACCAATGAAGGTAAACAGTCCTGATTCAACATGCGGCAAAAACGCATCTTGCTGGCTCTTGTTGAAGCGGTGCACCTCGTCCACAAACATGATGGTGCGTTTGGGGTCGAGTGAGTCACGGGCGGCGATGGCCAACTCCACCGCTTCGCGAATTTCTTTCACACCGCCCAACACGGCACTGATGGACAAAAACTGCGCATCAAACGCATCGGCCATTAAGCGAGCGATGGTAGTTTTACCCACGCCGGGCGGGCCCCACAAAATGCAGCTGTGTGGTTGGCCCGATTCAAACGCCACCCGCAATGCCATGCCCTCACCCAGCAAATGCTGCTGACCAATGACTTCGCCCAGCGTGCGTGGACGCAAGCGTTCGGCGAGGGGAATGTGGGTGGAGGACACGCTTAAAAAGGCTTTGATTTGTACAGGCTGTGAGTGTAGCGAAGGGCTTAGGCCCCCTTTCCTCTCATAAACTCAAACTCATTAGGAGAAGCTCCATGCCCCTGAGTACAGCAGACAAAGAATTCGAAAAGCAAGCCCAAGCACTTGGTTTTGATTTCAACGGAGAAATCAAAATCGGTGGTCACTACGCACCTGTGATTCAACACGGGAATGAGGTTTACGTGAGTGGACAAATTCCTCGCGTGGGCGACCAAGTCGTCGTCACTGGCGCTGCCGGTCAAGACGTCACCTTAGAGCAAGCACAACTCGCCGCCAAAATTTGTGCCATCCGAGCACTGGCACTGTTACGAAATCAACTTGGAAGTCTTTCGAAAATTAAGCAAGTTTTACGCATCACGGTGTATGTGCACTCAGCTCACGACTTCACACAACAGAGTGAGGTCGCCGATGGGGCTTCTGATATCTTGTTACGGGTACTAAAAGAAGCGGGTCGACACACACGAACATCCGTTGGCGTTGCTCAATTACCCAAGGGTGCGACCGTCGAGCTTGATTTGATTGCGGCAATTTAAATGAATAACATTCAGTACCAAATCAATACGCCATTAAACACAGACGATGTGATTCGCGTGTTCAACGCTTCCGGCATCATGCGCCCGACTCATGACCCAGCGCGTATTGAAACCATGTTTGCCAACGCCAACCTCATCATCAGTGCATGGCATGAAGGGGGTTTGGTGGGCATTGCACGAGGCCTCACAGACCACCGCTACTGTTGTTACTTATCGGATTTGGCTGTGGACAAAGCCTACCAACGACGAGGCATCGGTGATGCTCTGTTGATGCAAGTTCGCCAAGCACTGGGCCCCGAAGTTTCTTTGATTCTGCTATCTGCCCCTACAGCTATGGGCTATTACCCCAAAGTGGGATTCACCGCCGCAGATAACGCCTTCATCATCAAACGCGAACAGTAATCAGCGCAGCAAACCTGTCGCATGAAACACCTCACGCCAAGCCTCCAACTTGCGTGCCAATGTCCAGCTCGCATTCGCAGGGCTGGTGGACGGCAAACGATACACGGGCAAACCCAAAGCGCGGGTGAGCTTGGCGCGTTTGAAGCTCTCACCGCCGTTGTGCGCAATCGCCACGAGTAAGGGGCAACGTGTGCGCAGGCTTTGCAAGTCGTTGGGCTGTGCGTTTTGAATGTTGGCATCTAGGCTGCCCTCGCGCTCGCAGGCGGCGTACACATCCCACAAGCCCACACCTTGGCTGAGCAACCACTGCGCACGTTCGCCATAGGGCATGGCCAGCACGTCTGCAGCATTGGGCGACAACAAGGTACCCATGATTTTCCAAAACTGATTTTGCGGGTGGCCGTAATACTGCTGTGCGCGCAGCGAGGCTACACCCGGAAAACTGCCCAACACCACCAAGCGTGTATTGGCAGCCAGCAAAGGCGGCAAGCCTTGCAACACGGGCAACACAGCCTGTGTCATACCTGCGCTCAAGGACGAATGACGCTCACGCCTTTGGGCACCGCAAAGTTGAACTGCGCAGCACCCAAGTTGGCAGGGTTCACTTCAAAGCGCTCAAAGCTAAGCACCGAGCGCTGGCCCATGGCGTCAAAAATTTCGAGCTTGGCGAGGCTCACTTGCGCACCATCCGCACGTAGCCCCAAGCGCACCGATTGGATGGTGCTCTCTCGGTTTTTGGGTGTGGCTTGCACCCACTGCAAGCCATCGGCATCGGCTTGCGCGTCTAGGCTGAACTCTTTTTGCAAGCTGCTCAAGTCCACCGCCGTGGCCACCAACGCAGCAGGCGTACTGCCCAAGGCTTGCGCTTGTTTGCGTGCGGTCACTTGCTCTAGGTCGGCGTCATACAACCACAGGGTTTGACCATCGGCCACGATGACTTGCGGGAAAGGTTTGATGTAGTCAAAACGAAAACGTGTGGGGCGCACAAATGAAAACTGGCCTGTCGATGTTTTGCTGCGCACCGTGGTCTGCCCTGCTTTTGCAGGAGGTGTGACCACTTGCGTGAAATCGGCGCGGCCACTTTTGGTGGATTTCAAAAATGTCTCCAACGTGTCCAAGCTGCTTGCGCACGCAACGCCAGCACTTAACGCGGCCATCAACAAAGCTGACGCTATGCGCATCGTGCGCCCACCTCGCACGGTGTTTTTACTCATCACGCTTAGGCACCAAAATTTCGCGCTGCCCATTGCTGCTCATGGCGCTGACCATGCCAGCCTTCTCCATGTCTTCCACCAAGCGTGCGGCACGGTTGTAGCCAATCTTCAAGTGGCGTTGCACCAACGAGATGCTGGCCTTGCGGTTTTTCAGTACCACCTCAACGGCTTGGTCGTACATCGGGTCTTTCTCCGCCGGCACATCACCAAACAAATCGGGACCTGAGGCATTGCCGTCGCCATCGACCGTGCCACCTTCGAGCACGCCTTCGATGTAGTCGGGCTCGCCTTGGCTCTTCAAGTAGTTCACCACGCGGTGCACTTCTTCATCGCTCACAAACGCGCCGTGCACACGCACAGGGAAGCCAGTGCCACTGGCCATGTAAAGCATGTCGCCCATACCCAGTAGCGCTTCAGCGCCCATTTGGTCAAGGATGGTTCGGCTGTCAATTTTGGAGCCCACCGAGAACGCAATACGCGTGGGAATGTTGGCTTTGATGAGGCCTGTGATGACATCCACACTGGGACGTTGCGTGGCCAAAATCAAATGAATACCTGCTGCACGCGCCTTTTGCGCCAAACGTGCAATGAGCTCTTCAATCTTCTTGCCCACCACCATCATCAAGTCGGCCAACTCGTCAATCACCACCACGATGTGCGGCAAGCGTTGCAGTGGCTCAGGCTGTTCGGGCGTCAAGCTGAAGGGGTTGTAAATGAACTCTTCACGCGAAGCGGCTTCGTCAATCTTGGCGTTGTAACCCGCGAGGTTACGCACGCCCAACTTACTCATGAGCTTGTAGCGTTTTTCCATTTCGCCCACGCACCAGTTCAGGCCGTGTGCGGCTTGGCGCATGTCGGTGACCACGGGGGCTAGCAAGTGCGGAATGCCTTCATAAACCGACATCTCCAACATCTTGGGGTCAATCATCAGCAAGCGCACATCACGAGCTTCGGCCTTGTAGAGCAAGGACAAAATCATGGCGTTGATACCCACCGATTTACCTGAACCCGTGGTACCCGCCACCAAGACGTGAGGCATCTTGGCCAAGTCGGCCACGATGGGGTTGCCCACAATGTCTTTGCCCAAGCCCATGGTCAACATCGACTTGGATTCGTTGTACACATCTGAGCCCAAAATTTCGCTCAAACGAATGGACTGACGTTTGGCGTTGGGCAACTCCAAGGCCATGTAGTTTTTGCCGGGGATGGTTTCCACCACGCGGATAGACACCAGCGACAGTGAACGCGCCAAGTCTTTGGCGAGGTTCAACACTTGTGAACCTTTCACGCCGGTGGCAGGTTCAATTTCGTAGCGGGTGATCACAGGGCCAGGGGATGCCGCCACCACACGCACTTCGACGCCGAAGTCTTTGAGTTTTTTCTCAATCATGCGGCTGGTCATTTCCAGCGTTTCAGGGGCCACGGTGTCTTGGCGAATCAGCGGGTCGTCCAACAAGTCGACTTGCGGCAAGCGTGAATCGGTAGCCGCATCGGTGAACAAAGTTTTTTGGCGTTCTTTGGCCACACGTGCACTCTTGGGCACTTCAATCACTTCGGGCTCAATGTGCACGGTGATGGGCGGATGCTCTTTGATTTCTACGCGCTCTTCAAACACCACTTCTTCGCGCTCACGTGCGGCCACCAAGCCGTAGGCCACATCTTCTTCGCGCTCGCGACGTTCGCGCCACGACTCATACATGCCATCAATCCACGCTCCCAAGTTTTCAGCCGTTTGCCCCCATGAGAAGCGAAACACCCATGAAGCACCAACTACACCAAACACAATAAAGATCAAGCCCGAGCCATTGAAGCCCAACCAATTCAAGCTGGGTGGTCCGACCAAGTAGCCCAAGACGCCGCCACTGCTGTGACCGGGCAGGCGGTCTTCAAAGCGGTACATGCGCGTCCACTCCAGACCGGTGCTGGAAATCAGCAGCAAGGCCAAACCCGCCCAAAACGCAAAGCGGGTGTAGCGCCAGCCAGTGTGCTCGGCTTGCGGTTCGCTTTCATCACGTAAACGGTTGGCCAAAGTGGCCAACCAAGCCACCAAGGCAGCGGCGTAGCACCACCACACCGAGTAGCCCAGCAAGAAGAAGCTCAGATCGCCAAACAAAGCGCCCAAGCGCCCACCAAAATTGCGCACCGCGTTACCTGCCCCAGAGGTGGTCCACGCAGGATCAAGTGGCGAATGAGTCAGCAGCGCCAGCAACCAAAAGGTCATGAACACAAAGCCGGCCGTCAGCGCAATTTCTTGCGCGAAGCGGCGAAAACCTGTGGGCTTGTGGTCCGCGTCGGCAGCAGAGGCGCGCGGGTCATTCTTTAATGTATTGAGCGAGTAAGTCATGTCTAGAGGAAGAGCTTACCCGAGCGGCAACCACACGCCGTCAGGGGTAAAGGGAGGTTCTTACAATCTTGCCTTTATTGTCTCTTTGATTGCGTTCCTCAGATGTCTACCCAACAACACGCCCAAGTTTTGATTCTCGGCTCCGGCCCTGCTGGCTACACCGCCGCCGTTTACGCCGCTCGCGCCAATTTGAAGCCTTTGTTGATCACCGGCATGGCCCAAGGCGGCCAATTGATGACCACCACCGAAGTCGACAATTGGCCCGCCGATGTGCATGGCGTGCAAGGCCCAGAGCTGATGCAACGCTTTCAGCAGCACGCTGAGCGCTTCAACACTCAAATCGTGTTTGACCACATCAACAAGGTCGACTTCTCCAAGCGCCCTTTCACCTTGACCGGCGACAGCGGCACCTATACCTGCGACACGCTCATCATCTGCACAGGCGCATCGGCCAAGTACTTGGGCCTGCCTTCTGAAGAAGCCTTCATGGGCCGCGGCGTGTCTGGCTGCGCCACCTGCGACGGTTTCTTCTACCGCGACCAAGTGGTGAGCGTGGTCGGCGGCGGCAACACCGCTGTGGAAGAGGCCCTGTACCTCTCCAACATTGCTTCTAAAGTTCACTTGGTGCACCGCCGTGACACCTTCAAGGCCGAGGCCATCATGATCGACAAGCTCATGGAAAAGGTCGCCGCGGGCAAGATCGTGCTCGAAACCAACAGCACTTTGGACGAAGTGCTAGGCGACGCTTCTGGCGTCACAGGCATCCGCTTGAAGAGCACGGCCGACGGCAGCACGCGTGACATTGCCTCCCAAGGCTGCTTCATCGCCATCGGTCACTCCCCCAACACCGGCATTTTTGAAGGCCAGCTGGCCATGAAAAATGGCTATTTGCTGACCAAGAGCGGCTCAGAGGGCTTTGCCACCATGACCAGCGTGCCCGGCGTCTTTGCGGCAGGCGATGTGCAAGACAACATCTACCGCCAAGCCATCACCAGCGCTGGCACGGGCTGTATGGCTGCTTTGGACGCTCAGCGCTTTTTGGAGCAAGGCGCCCACTAAAAAGCGCTACAATTTCAGGCTTTGCTGAATTCAGCGAAGAAGATGGGTTACCGCCACCCTTTTTGGCGAGGTGAGGCGCTCGTTGGAACGACCGCCGTTGATATGGAGTGTCCACATGGCACGCGTATGTGAAGTAACGGGCAAAGGCCCAATGTCTGGGAACAACGTTTCCCACGCGAACAACAAAACAAAACGCCGTTTTTTGCCTAACCTGCAATACCGCCGTTTCTGGGTAGAGACTGAAAACCGTTGGGTTCGCTTGCGCGTCTCTAGCGCAGCTCTGCGTTTGATCGACAAAAACGGCATCGACGCCGTGTTGGCTGACTTGCGTTCGCGCGGTCAAGCTTAATTCCAGTTACTGAAAGGACACGATCATGGCATCCAAAGGCGGACGCGAAAAAATCAAGCTGGAATCGACAGCCGGCACAGGTCACTTCTACACGACCAGCAAAAACAAGAAAACAATGCCCGAGAAAATGTTGATCATGAAATTTGATCCCAAAGCTCGCAAGCACGTTGAATACAAGGAAACCAAACTGAAGTAATTCAGACTGGCCCAATAAAAAACCCGCCTAGGCGGGTTTTTTATTGTCTGTGCGTTGTGTGTTTACACGCGTGCAGCGCGCATTTGCATGGAGAACTCTTGCAAGGCAGCAATGCCGCTGGTCTCAGCGCGTTTGCACCAAGCTTGCAGGTCCAGTGCCAATTGCGCACGGTTGTGGTGGGTGTTGAGCCACAACTGGCGCAGCTCTTCACGCATCTTCACCATGGTGTCCACCGCTGGCAAAACAGCGCGGGCCTGCGCCAGTTGCTCAACAACGGTCGCAGGCACTTTTTCAGCATCGCGGTGCATCCAGCGCTTCGCAGCAGCTAACACCGAGTCAGCAGGCAAGGTTGACATGCTCGACAGCTCTTGGTTCATGGCCACACGCAACTGACGTGCGTAATTGGCCATGACTTCGTAGCGGTTGGCAATGACAGCCTCCAAGGTCTTTTCATCGGCTACAGGCTTGATGTCACCAAACGCCAACTTAGGCACTGTCTTTTTGACGGTGGCCAAACCACAGGTCTCCAAAATGCGGATGTAGAGCCAGCCCAAGTCGAACTCGTAAGGCTTGACCGACAACTTGGCCGAAGTGGGATAGGTGTGGTGGTTGTTGTGCAACTCTTCGCCACCAATGAGGATGCCCCAAGGCGAAATATTGGTGCTGGCGTCAGGCGCCTCAAAGTTGCGATAGCCCCAGTAGTGCGCAGCACCGTTGATGATGCCGGCCGCTGTGACGGGAATCCACATCATCTGCACGGCCCACACGGTCAGGCCCAAAGCACCGAACAAAGCCAAGTTGATGATGAGCATCAAGACCACGCCCCACACCGAATGCGGGGTGTAGAGGTTGCGTTCAATCCAGTCATTGGGTGTGCCGTGGCCGAAGCGCTCGAGGGTTTCGAGGTTTTCAGCTTCTTTGCGGTACAGCTCAGCGCCCGTGAACAACACGGTTTTGATGCCGTGCACATGGGGGCTGTGTGGGTCTTCCGCTTGCTCGCATTTGGCGTGGTGCTTGCGGTGAATGGAGGTCCACTCTTTGGTCACTTGGGCCGTGGTGAGCCACAACCAGAAACGAAAGAAATGCGACACCACAGGATGCAAGTCCAAAGCGCGGTGCGCCGAGTGACGGTGCAAATAAATGGTCACACTGGCGATGGTGATGTGGGTCAACACCATCGTGACAAGGAACACTTGCCAGCCAGAAAAATGCAGCAAGCCGTAGCTCAGCCAGTTCAATGTGGCATCCAGCCAAGCCCAGTTGGGTAACAACATGTAATGTCTTTCAACGCGTGGAAATCAACTTTCGATTTTAAGGTTTGGGGACTTATTTGGCTACCCAAACCGCGGCAAAGAAGCCGTCTGTCGCATGTAGATGGGGCCAAAGGCGTAAATACAAGCCGTCTGTTGTACAAAGTGACGCCGCGTTGGCTACTTTCAACTCAGTCAAGGTGTCGGCTGCTGACAACGGCACAAAGTTGGGATGGGCGGCGCTGAAAGCTTGGGCAATCACCTCGTTCTCTTCGGGCAACACGCTGCAGGTGGCGTACACCAAGCGACCGCCAGACTTCACCAAACGCGCAGCGCTGGCCAAAATGGAGGTTTGCTTTTCGGTCAGCTCTTGCACGGCCTTGGGCGACTGACGCCACTTGAGGTCAGGGTTGCGGCGCAAGGTGCCTAGACCCGAGCAAGGTGCATCGACCAACACGCGGTCAATCTTGCCGCTCAGGCGCTTCACACGCTCGTCGCGCTCGTGCGCAATGGCGGAAGGGTGGACGTTGGACAACTTGCTGCGCGCCAAACGAGGTTTGAGCGATTCCAAGCGATGGCCCGAGGTGTCAAACGCATACAAGCGGCCCGTGCTGCGCATGGACGCACCAATGGCCAGCGTTTTGCCGCCAGCGCCTGCGCAAAAGTCCACCACCATCTCGCCGCGCTTGGCGTCGAGCAACAAGGCCAACAACTGCGAACCTTCGTCTTGCACTTCAATCGCGCCACGCGCGAACGCATCGAGTTGGCTCAACGCAGGCTTGCCTTCAATGCGCAAACCCCAAGGCGAGAACGGTGTGTCCACCGCCTTGATGCCCGCGAGCTTCAACTCGTGCTGCACATCGGCGCGTTTGTCAGTGAAGGTGTTCACACGCAAGTCCAGCGGTGCGCCGCCATTGAGGCGTTCGACCAAAGGCCAAAAGCCTTCGCCCACTTGGGCTTTGAGCGGCTCCACCAACCACTCGGGCATGTTGTGGCGGTGACGCTCCATCAGGTCAGCAGGGTTCACTGCTTCGCAGGCTTCGAGCCAAGCGGCTTCTTGTTTGTTGAGCGCACCCATCAAAAAGTCGAGTGGGTTGTTGCTGGCATGTTTGGCGCTCTTGGGCGCAGCCTTGGCGGGAGACTGCTCTTTCAGGTGCTGCGCAAAGCCGAGGATGGCCAAGCGGCGCTCTTTGGGGCCAGAACCCGAGGGGGCAAAGTGGTCGTAGCGCAGTTTGTTGCGCAAGACGTTGTAGACGGTTTCAGCCAAGGCTGCACGCTCGCGCGGGCCGAAGGCATAGGTTTTGCGGTAGTCACGGAAAAACTTAGACACCACTGAATCAGCAGGGTGGTCAAACTTCAAAGTGAGGCGGACAAGCTCAGTACAAGCTTCAAGGAGGGCTTTTGGATGCATAGAGTGTATTGTCCCATCCTATGAACGACCAAGACCTCCCCCCATTGCAAGAAACCCCCATCGGCCTCTACCGCCACTACAAAGGCGGCCAATATGAGGTGATTGGCACAGCACGCCACAGCGAAACGCTAGAACCCATGACCATCTACCGTGCCCTCTACGGCGCGCACGGCCTGTGGGTGCGCCCTGCGGCGATGTTCAGCGAAACCATTGAAATGGATGGCGTTGTGCGTCCGCGCTTTGAAAAGGTACGAGACGCTTAAAACTCAAAACGCGCGCGTGTATGCAGGCGCACATCCACACGCGCCGATAATTCGACGCAATGAAAAACATCGTCATCTTGATCTCTGGCGGCGGCTCCAACATGGCCGCCATCGTGCGCACCGCACAGGCTCAAAACTGGGCCAAGCAATTCAACGCGCAGGTAAGCGCCGTCATCAGCAACAAAGCCGACGCCAAAGGCTTGGCCTTTGCCAAAGAACAAGGCATCGCCACCGCGGTCATTGACCACAAAGCCTTCGCCGACCAACCCCAGCCACGCGAAGCGTTTGATGCTGCGTTGATGACCGAGATCGACAAACACCAGCCCCACCTCGTGGTGCTGGCTGGCTTTATGCGCATCCTCACCCCAGGCTTTGTGGCGCACTACGAAGGCCGACTGCTCAACATCCACCCCTCACTCTTGCCAGCCTTCCCCGGCCTGCACACCCACGAACGCGCCATCGAAGCCGGCTGTAAATTTGCCGGAGCCACCGTGCACCGCGTCACAGCTGAGCTAGACCACGGCCCCATCCTCGCCCAAGCCGTGGTGCCCGTACTGCCTGACGACACCGCAGACACACTCGCCGCGCGGGTGTTGACGCAGGAACATTTGATTTATCCGAAGGCGGTGGCAGAGTTGTTAGCCCATTAACAAAGGCCGAGCGAAGAAACTCGCAGCTGAGAAGGCAATGGCCAGCTGACGATTTCTGGTACTCCAGCATGAGGAAGCTGGCCATTGCTTTCTCAGCGAAGCGCCAGAGCACCTCCCGAAAGAAACAGACTCAAGCCAAGAGCCGAGAACTCTTAGGCACATGCGCCATCAAAAACTCCATCTGGTCCGCCAAGATACGGCGGTTACGCAAGATGAAGTCCTCCCACAAAGAAGGCTCATAAGGCGTGTAAAGCAACGGCATACGCGCTTGCTCAGGCGTGCGGTTGCCTTTGCGGTGGTTGCACGATTTACACGCCGTCACCACATTCATCCACGTGTTCGGACCACGTTGGCCCACGGGGCGAATGTGCTCACGCGTGAGTTCTGATTCGTGGAAGTGGTCGCCGCAGTACGCGCAGATATTGCGGTCACGGCTGAAGAGCTTGTCGTTAGTCAAGCCTGATTTCAAATCAAACGGGTTGATGTTGGGCACACCCTTGGTGCCGATGATGCTGTTGACCACAATGATGGACTGCTGCCCTGTGATGGCATTGGTGCCGCCGTGAAACACTGCGACTTCGCCGCCAGATTCCCAGCGTACCTCGTCGGCCGCGTAGTGAATGACCGCTTGTTCCAGCGATATCCACGACTGCGGAAGCCCTTGGGCAGACAGTTTCAAGACCTTCACACCTGACCTCCATTCGCTTTAAAAACGACCGTTGGGGAATGCACATCTATCGCAGACAATATACCTTTATTGCGTGACAGTTTTATGCCTGTCTCCTTTCACCCATTTATGCAAATTTTTCGAGGCTTTCATCACCCGCAATTGGCCAAGGCTTGCGCCTTGACCATTGGCAACTTTGACGGCGTGCACCGTGGCCACCAAGCCATGCTGGCCCTGTTGAAGAACGAGGCACGCCACCGTGGTGTACCCAGTTGCGTGATGACGTTTGAGCCCCACCCACGCGACTTCTTTGCCGAGCAGCACCAACAACCCGACCTCGCCCCAGCCCGCATCGCCACCCTGCGCGACAAACTCAACGAGCTGGCCGCTTGCGGTGTGGACCAATGCGTGGTGCTGCCGTTTGACCAAGCCTTTGCCTCACAACAGCCGCAGGCCTTCATCGAAGACGTGTTGATCAAAGGCCTGGGCGTGAAATACGTGCTGGTAGGTGACGACTTCCGCTTTGGCGCCAAACGCGCGGGTGACTACGCCATGCTGGATGCGGCAGGTGGAAAGCTGGGCTTTGACGTAGCTCGCATGAACAGCTACGAGGTGAAGAACCTGCGCGTCTCCAGCTCCGCTGTGCGCGAGGCCATGGGCCGTGGCGCGATGCAAGAGGTGGCGCAGTTGCTGGGCCGCCCCTATGCCATTTCGGGCCATGTGGTGCATGGCCGCAAACTGGGCCGCGAGCTGAACTGTCGCACGCTCAATCTGCGCTTCAGCCACTGGAAGCCCGCCGCCAGCGGCATCTTCGTGGTGCAGGTGCATGGTTTGGCCGACCAGCCCTTGGCCGGTGTGGCCAATTTGGGCATTCGCCCATCGCTCGACCCATCGGATGTGAACGGCGGCCGCGTGCTGCTAGAAACCCATTGCCTCGACTGGCCCGCCAGCCTAGGCGCCGAGGGGGGCTACGGTAAAATCATCCGCGTGGAACTGCTGCACAAATTACACGACGAGCTGAAGTACGACGGTCTGGACGCCTTGATGCAAGGCATACACAAAGACTGCGACGACGCACGCGCCTGGATCGCAGCCCGAATTTGACGGGGCGTGCAGCCCCTCTTGCTGCACATTGCCCCGCATCTGCCTGATTTAGCTTGCTGCCCCGCGTTTGAGTTTGAGCAGCCGGCCCCTCTTAATGCCTCCGACCTGAGATCGCCATGACAGACAAAGCCACCGATTACCGCGCCACCCTCAACATGATGGACACCCCGTTCCCCATGCGTGGTGACTTGCCCAAACGCGAACCCGCTTGGGCCAAGCAATGGAACGAGCAAGGCTTGTACAAAAAACTGCGCGTGGCTCGCCAAGGCGCACCGCTGTTTGTGTTGCACGACGGCCCGCCCTACGCCAACGGCAAGCTGCACATCGGCCATGCGCTGAACAAAGTGCTGAAAGACATGATCGTCAAGTCCAAGCAATTGGGCGGCTTTGACGCGCAATACATCCCCGGCTGGGACTGCCACGGTTTGCCGATCGAGAACGCCATCGAAAAACTGCATGGACGCAAACTCAGCCGCGACGACATGCAGGCCAAGAGCCGCGCCTTCGCCACCGAGCAAATTGACCAACAACGCGAAGACTTCAAACGCTTGGGCGTGCTGGGCGACTGGGAGCGCCCCTACCGCACCATGGACCCCGCCAACGAAGCCGGCCAACTGCGCGCCTTCAAACGCGTGATGGAACGTGGCTTTGTGTACCGCGGCTTGAAGCCTGTGTACTGGTGTTTTGACTGCGGCTCGTCACTCGCCGAGTTTGAAATTGAATACGCCGACAAGAAGAGCGACACGCTGGACGTAGCCTTCTTGTGCGCCCAACCCGAGAAGCTGGCCGCAGCCTTTGGTTTGCCCAAGTTCGACAAAGAAGCGTTTGCCGTCATTTGGACAACAACAGCTTGGACCATCCCTGCCAACCAAGCGCTCAACATGCACCCCGAAATCGACTACGCCTTGGTGGATACCGCACGTGGCATGTTTGTGTGCGCTGCCTCATTGGCAGAGAAATGTTTGGAGCGTTGGAAGCTCGAAGGCAAGGTCCTTGCCACCGCCAAAGGCGACAAGCTTGGCCTGATTGAATTCAACCACCCACTGTCACATGTGGACGCTGGCTACCAACGCACAGCCCCCGTGTTCTTGGCCGACTACGTGGGTGAAGCTGACGGCACAGGCATCGTGCACAGCGCGCCAGCGTACGGCGTGGATGACTTCAACTCATGCATGGCCAACGGCATGAAGTACACCGACATCTTGAACCCCGTGCAAGGCAACGGCGCCTACGCCGCTGACTTCCCGTTGTTCGGTGGCCAACACATCTGGAAAGCTGTGCCCGTCATTCTGGAAGCGCTGCAAAACGCAGGCCGCTTGATGGCCACACAAACCATCACGCACAGCTACCCACACTGCTGGCGTCACAAAACGCCCGTCATCTACCGCGCGGCTGCGCAGTGGTTCATCCGCATGGATGCGTTTGACAACACCACCGAAAAAACAACTGGCAAGTTCATCACCGACAAGTCCAGCAAATCGCTGCGCGAACTCGCGTTGCACGCGATTGACCAAACCCACTTCTACCCAGAAAACGGCCGCGCACGTTTGCGCGACATGATTGCCAACCGCCCCGACTGGTGCATCTCACGCCAACGCAGCTGGGGTGTGCCCGTGCCGTTCTTCTTGCACAAAGACAGCGGCGAGTTGCACCCACGCACCATGGCCATCATGGACCAAGCGGCAGACATCGTTGAAAAAGGCGGCATTGAAGCCTGGAGCCGCGTGACGGTGGAAGACATCCTCAATCAGCCCGGCGACGACGCAGCCAGCTACACCAAGAGCACCGACATCTTGGAGGTGTGGTTTGACTCAGGCTCGACCTTCCAACACGTGCTGCGCGGCAGCCACAAAGATGCGTACGACCGCAAGCCACACCACGACCAAGGCCCAGAGGCCGACTTGTATTTGGAAGGCCACGACCAACACCGAGGCTGGTTCCACAGCTCGTTGTTGCTGGGCTGCGCCTTGTACGACCGCGCGCCCTACAAAGGCCTGCTGACCCACGGCTTTGCCACCGACGGCCAAGGCCGCAAGATGAGCAAGAGCTTGGGCAACACCGTCGCACCGCAAGAAGTGAGCGACAAGATGGGTGCCGAAATCGTGCGCTTGTGGGTGGCATCGACCGACTACTCGGGCGACCTCAACATCGACGACAAAATCTTGGCCCGCGTGGTCGATGCCTACCGCCGCATCCGCAACACACTGCGTTTCTTGCTGGCCAACGTGAGCGACTTTGACCCAGCGACAGACGCCGTGGCGTTTGACGACTTGCTAGAAATCGACAAGTTCGCGCTGTCTCGCGCTGCGCAAGTGCAGGCCGACATCTTGAGCCACTTCGACAAGTACGAGTTCCACCCCGTGGTGTCTAAGTTGCAGCTGTACTGCTCTGAAGATTTGGGCGCGTTTTATTTGGACGTGCTCAAAGACCGCCTGTACACCACAGCGCCTAAGTCACTCGCACGTCGCAGCGCACAAACCGCGTTGCACCAAATCACCCACGCCATGTTGCGTTGGATGGCCCCGTTCCTCAGCTTCACCGCTGAAGAAGCGTGGACCACGTTTGGCAAGTCGGAATCCATCTTCTTGGAAACTTTCACCAACCTAGTCGCAAGCAATGAGGCACTGATGGACAAGTGGCATGCCGTGCAACAAGTGCGCGAAATCGCCAACAAAGAAATCGAAAACAAACGCACCGAAGGTGCGGTGGGTGCATCGCTGCAAGCTGAGTTGGTCATTCACTGCGATGGTGCAGCGTATGACGCCTTGGCCTCACTCGGCGACGATTTGAAGTTTGTGTTCATCACCTCCAAGGTATCGCTCGTCAAAGGCGAAGGCTTGACTGTCGACGTCAAAGCCAGTGCAGCCATCAAGTGCGAACGCTGCTGGCACTACAGCGACGACGTGGGCCACAACCCCGCTCACCCCACCCTGTGCGGCCGTTGCGACAGCAACTTGCACGGCGACGGTGAAGTGCGTCACTTCGCTTAAAGCCTTCACGAAAGCACGCCATGGCACGTCACACCTTCATCCGCAACACCACCTCGTATTGGGTGTGGTTAGGGCTCGCTTTGGTGGTGCTACTGGCCGATCAGTTCACCAAGGTGTTGATGGTCAGTACCTACCAGTTGGGTGAAGGTTTTGCTGTCACCAGTTTTTTAAACATCGTGCGCGTGCACAACGAAGGCGCTGCGTTTTCGTTCCTCGCCACGGCGGGTGGATGGCAACGTTGGTTCTTCACCGCTCTGGGTGTAGTGGCCACCATTGCCATGGTGTGGATGCTCAAAAAACACCCTGGCCAAAAACTGTTTGGCTTTGCCGTCGCCTGCATCTTGGGCGGCGCCGTGGGCAATGTGATTGACCGCGTCTTGTACGGCTACGTGGTGGACTTTTTGGATTTTTATTACGCTGGCATTCACTTCCCTGCGTTCAACCTTGCCGACAGCGGCATCACGCTGGGTGCAGCCTGCCTCATCTTGGATGAAGTGTTGCGCGTGCGCCGAGGACACTGACCATGCACACACTCTCACCACACACCCTCCCTGTGAGCGAGTTGAATGCTGCGATTCAACACAAAGGCTATGGCGTGATCAGCGCAGCCAGTGTGGCGCAGTGGGCGGATTGTTCGTTGGATGAGTTACGCACTCTGTCCCCTGACTGGGACAACATGCCACCCGACAACTACCTCAAAGACGGTGGCCGCTATCGCCGTCGCCGTCACAGCAGTTTTGTATTTGAAAACGGCGCACTGCACCAAGTGGCACACCGCGCGCATTGGCAATCTCTCGACTACAACGCGCTGCATGGCGGCATGGAACGTTGGTTCGAGCCCATGCTCGACAGCACCGTGGCATCGACCGCGTGGAGCCAACTGCTGATCGCACTTGCGCACACAGCAAGCCAAGTGCGCGGCACGCCCCACACCAAGTGGTGCATCGAAGCACATCAGTTCCGCATTGACACCACAGACGGCATTGGCCGCCCCACACCCGAAGGCGCGCATCGCGATGGCGTGGATTTTGTGGCGGTGTTCATGGTCAACCGCTCCCACATCAAAGGCGGTGAAACCCGCGTGTTCGAGGCCAACGGCCCACAAGGCGAACGCTTCACCCTGAGCGAGCCTTGGTCATTGATGTTGTTAGACGACACCCGCGTGATTCACGAAAGCACGCCCATTCAGCCATTGGCTGAAGGCGGCCATCGCGATACGTTGGTGCTCACCTGCCGCGCAGACAAGTTTCAGGACGCCGAACCCAGCGCCTGAAACACCTGCGCTGTCCTCACAAAGTGATGATGGTGCAACCCGTGGTTTTGCGGGCTTCCAAGTCGCGATGCGCTTGGGCAATGTCTGCCAGCGGATAAGTTTGGTCGATGTGAATCTTCACCTTGCCGCTGGTCACGGCTTCAAACAAATCGTCCGCCATGGCTTGCGTGCTTTCGCGCGTGACGATGTGGCTGAACAAGGTTTGGCGGGTGAGGTAAATCGAACCCTTGGGGCCCAAGATGCCGGGAGAGATGGGGTCTGGTGCGCCTGAGGCATTGCCAAAGCTGGCCATCAAACCAAACGGCGCCAAACAGTCGAGTGACTTGTCCCACGTGTCTTTGCCCACTGAGTCGTAGACCACTTTCACGCCTTTGCCGCCGGTGATTTCTTTCACACGGGCCAAGAAGTCTTCGGTGTTGTAGTTGATGACGTGCGCTGCACCGTTGGCCTTAGCCAAAGCGCACTTGGCATCGCTGCCTGCAGTGCCGATGAGTTGGTAGCCTAAGGCCTTGGCCCATTGGCAAGCAATCAGGCCGACACCGCCAGCCGCTGCGTGGAACAAGATGAAGTCGCCCGCGTGCAAGCCGCCTTGAGGTAGTGTGCGCTTCAACAAATACTGTGCGGTCAAACCTTTGAGCATCATGGCTGCGCCGGTTTCAAACGAAATGGCATCGGGCAATTTGCACACGCACTTGGCAGGCATCACGCGCTCTTCGCAATAGCTGCCGGGGGGCTGGCTGGCATAAGCTGCGCGATCGCCCACTTTCAAATGGGTCACGCCTTCGCCCACGGCGTCGATGATGCCGGAGGCTTCCATGCCCAATTGCAAAGGCATGGGCAGGGTGTAGAGGCCACTGCGTTGGTACACATCGATGAAGTTCAGGCCAATGGCTTTGTGGCGAATGCGAATTTCGCCTGGGCCAGGTTGGCCCACGGTCACGTCAATGAGCTTGAGCTCTTCGGGGCCGCCGTTTTTTTCAATGATGACTGCTTTGGTCATGGGGTGATGCTCCAGATGTGGGTGAATTTTTAAGACGCTGAATCCTGCCATGAAACCAGTGGCTGGGGTGTCGCGTGGGTTATTCAGTCGCTCGGGTAAAGTCCTGCCCTTATGTCTGTTGTCCCTCACGCTCTCACGCCGCGCAATGCGGCGCTTTTGTTGATCCCTCCCCTGCTGTGGGCCGGCAATGCCGTGGTCGGCCGCATGATTGCGGACTTGATGCCACCGCTCACCCTCAACTTGTTTCGCTGGGCCTTGGCCTTTGTGCTGTTGCTGCCACTGGCGCACCACGTGTTGCGGCGCACCAGCCCTTTGTGGGCGCACTGGAAACACTATGCGGTGCTTGGCCTGTTGGGCGTGGGCTGCTACAACAGCTTGCTGTATTTGGCGCTGCAAACCTCCACGCCCCTCAACGTGACCTTGGTGGGGTCGAGCATGCCCGTGTTCATGTTGCTGGTGGGCGCACTGTTCTTCAAACAAACCGTGCGCAAGCGCCAAATGGCGGGCGCGTTGCTGTCAATCTTGGGCGTGTTGGTGGTGCTGTGCCGTGGCGACTGGCAAGCGCTGGCGAATGTGCATCTGGTGGTGGGCGATGTGTTTGTGTTGATGGCCACCGCGTGCTGGTCTTGGTACAGCTGGCTGTTGGCACGCACACAAGAGCCCACTGAAGCGCGTAGCAACTGGGCGAACTTTTTAGTTGCACAAATGGTGTTTGGCTTGTTTTGGTCCGCCGCATTCAGCGGTGCCGAGTGGGCAGGCTTCACAGGCTTGAGCGATGCGCACATCCGCTGGGGCTGGCCTTTGGTGGCTGCGCTGGTGTATGTGGCCGTGGGTCCATCGCTGTTGGCCTACCGATGCTGGGGCTTGGGCGTGCAACGCGTGGGCCCCAACATTGCGGGCTTCTTTGTGAACCTGATTCCCGTGTTCACGGCCACGCTCTCAGCCTTGGTGTTGGGCGAGATGCCGCAGCTGTATCACGCGGCGGCGTTTGCGCTCATCATTGGCGGCATTGTGGTGTCGTCGCGCAAGTAACTCAGAAGGTGCCTGCGTAAGCCCCACCGTCGGTCAAGATGTTTTGACCTGTGATGTAGCCCGCTTGCGCCGAACACAAAAACGCACAGGTGTCACCAAACTCTTGAGGGTTGCCAAAGCGTTGGGCAGGAATGGTTTTCTTGCGTGCCTCGGCCACGGCATCCACAGACTGGCTCGTTTTTTCGGCAGCCCCTTTCATCGTCGCTCTCAAGCGGTCCGTGTCATAGGCACCAGGCAACAAGTTGTTGAGGGTCACATTGTTGGCTGCCAACTTTTGTGTGCGAGCCACGCCCGCCACAAAACCCGTCAGCCCTGAACGCGCGCCGTTGGACAAACCCAAAATGTCGATGGGCGCTTTCACCGCGCTCGACGTGATGTTGACAATGCGGCCAAAACCGCGCGCTGCCATGCCGTCCACCGTGGCTTTGATGAGTTCAATGGGCGTGAGCATGTTGGCATCCACCGTCTTGATCCAGTCGTCACGTTCCCAATTGCGGAAGTCGCCGGGTGGCGGGCCACCTGCATTGGTCACCACGATGTCAAAGTTTTTACCAGGGCCACCGGCCACTAACCAAATGGCGTCACGCCCCTCAGCCGTGGTGATGTCCGCCGCGACGGCGAGGATGGTGGAGCCGAACTGACGCAACTCAACCGCAGCGGCTTCAAGTGCCTCAGCACCACGTGCCACGATGACCACATTGACACCTTCGCGTGCCAAGGATTGCGCACAACCCAAGCCCAAACCTTTGCTGGCGCCACCCACCAATGCCCATTTACCTTTGAGACCTAAATCCATCACTTCGCTCCGTACTTTGAAACAATAAACACACCGCTCACCACCAACAAGGTGCCGATGCCAATCCACACATTCAATGGCTCATTCAACACCCACACGCCCAAGGCGATGGTAGCCATAGGACCAATCATGCCTGTTTGAGCGGCCAGAGCAGCACCAATGCGCTCAATCGCCATCATCACCATCAACACAGGGGCCACCGTGCACGCCAGCGCATTGAGCAAAGCCAGCCACAGCACCTGAACGGGCACATCAGCGGCAGAGAGCGGGCGCAGCACCAGGAACTGAACGATGCAACACACACACGCCACGCTGGTGGCCCAACCCACCAAGCGCAAAGATCCGATGCGATGCACCATCTGGCCACTGAAAATCAAATACATGGCATACGTGACGGCGCTGCCCAAAATCAAGCCACTGCCCAACATCACGTTGGCCCCAGACAAGGTGAGCTCATGCGCAAACACCAACAGCACACCGCTGTAGCTCACGCCCATGGCCATCATGCGAATGGGCTGAATGGGTTTCTTGTACAAGGCCCAGCCCAGCAACATCACCAACGTGGGGTTGAGATACAGAATGAGTCGCTCCAGACTGGCCGTGATGTATTGCAAGCCTAAGAAGTCGAGGTAGCTCGACAGGTAATAGCCCACAAATCCCAGCCCCACGATGTGCAACACATCTCGGCGCGTGAGCGGATTCTCACGCGCGATGGCTTGGCGCTCAGCCCATATACCCATCGCCATAAAAAATGGCAACGCAAACAACATGCGGTACATGATGACCGTGACCGCATCTACTCCATACGTATAAGACAGCTTGACGATGATGGCTTTGCCGCTGAAGGCAATGGCGCCGGCCGCAGCTAAAAGAAGGCCCGGCAAAGCCGGACGTGAGGAATGAGGCATTGAATGAAAGAGTAGCGTTCGCTGGCGAAAACCTGAGTTTATGTGAGGCCTTCGCGTAAGCATGTCACAAACGATCGGTACCATTGGAGGGTATGTCATCTCTTGAACTCACCCTTCTGTATTTGTGCGCTGCCGTGGTCAGTGTGGTGGGTTGCCGACTGCTGCAATTGCCGGCCATGCTGGGCTATTTGTTTGCAGGCGTGGTGATTGGCCCTAACGCATTGGCGCTGGCCAACGACTCGGCCGCCGTTGAACACTTGGCCGAATTTGGCGTGGTGTTTTTGATGTTCGTCATTGGGCTGGATTTCAACCTGCCCAAGCTCATGCGCATGCGCAAGCTGGTGTTTGGATTGGGGTTAGGCCAAGTGGTGCTGACACTGGTAGGGGCCTTGCTGTTCAACCTTGCCGTTGCTTTTGCACTCAAAGAATTGGGTTACATCTGGCGTTTGAGCTGGCAAGCCGCCTTGACATTGGGCAGTGCCCTCGCCATGTCAAGCACCGCCATTGTGGTCAAACTCATGGCCGACCGTGTAGAGCTGGAGTCACCGCACGGCCAACGTGTGATGGGTGTCTTGCTGTTTCAAGATTTGGCGGTGGTGCCACTGCTGGTGCTCATCCCCGCACTGGCCGACATGGGTGAGCACAATTTGTGGAAGGTCTTGTCCATCGCCATGCTCAAAGCCGCAGTGTTGGTGGGCTTGTTGCTGTGGGGTGGTCAACGTGTGATGCGCAAATGGCTGAAGCTGGTGGCACGCCGCAAAAGCGATGAGCTGTTCATGCTCAACCTCTTGTTCATGACGCTGGGTTTGGCTTGGCTGACGGAGCGCGCAGGTTTGTCGCTGGCCATGGGCGCCTTCTTGGCAGGCATGCTGATTGCCGAAACCGATTTCAAACACAAGGTGGAAGCCGACATCCGTCCCTTCCACGATGTGTTGCTGGGCTTGTTCTTCATCACCATTGGCATGAAGCTCGACTGGGAAGTGCTGATCGACAGCTGGGGCTGGGTGTTGTTGCTCTCCCTCGTCCCTCTGTTCCTCAAAGCAGGTTTGGTGTTCGTGTTGGCTCGCATCACTGGCGCACCTGCAGGTGTGAGCCTGCGCACCGCGTTGTACTTGGCGCAAGCGGGTGAATTCGGTTTTGTGTTGTTGACGCTCGGGCTGCAAAACGCGCTCATCCCCGCCGCGTGGATGAGCCCCATCTTGGCGTCGATGGTGTTGTCGATGATTGCCACACCGTTCTTGGTGATGAACGCCGACCGCATCGTCAACCGACTCATCAGCAACGACTGGCTGCTGCAGTCCCTTGCCCTCACAGGGATGGCGCAGCGCTCGCTCAAGATTGAAAACCATGTCATCGTCTGCGGCTACGGGCGCAGCGGCCACAACTTGGTGGATTTGCTCAAGCTCGAAAACATTCCCTACATGGCCCTCGACTCCGATCCAGATCAAGTGCAAATGGGTCGCGACCATGGCCACGATGTAGAGCTCGGGGACGCCACCCGCTTCTCCAGCCTCATGTCAGCAGGCTTGGTGCGTGCCGCTGCCGTGGCCGTGACCTACCCCGACTTGCCCTCAGCGTTGAAGGTGTTGGCATGGGTCAAAGAGCACGCGCCCCACGTGCCCGTGATCGTGCGCACCCACGACGACGAACACCTCGAAGACCTGCGTGCCGCAGGCGCCGCTGAGGTGGTGCCCGAAGTGATTGAAGGCAGCTTGATGTTGGCCAGCCAAACCTTGGCCCACATTGGTATCCCCTTGAAACGCGTGATCCGCTTAGTGCAAGGCCAACGGATGACACGCTATGCGCTGATGCGTGACCCCAACAAAAACAAAGAGGATTTGGAAAGTACTGAGGCCCGCTAAGTCGGGGTCAGGTTCAATAATTCTGATGTGCGGGTGCTGCTAAAAAGTCTCGCCACACACGCAGCCACGCGTCTACCTCGGCCAGCGTGAATCGCCCCTTGGGTTGATTCCAATACGCTACGTCTTGCGGCCCCACATGGCTTGGGTTGAACTGCACACCATTGGCTTGCATGTCCACGTTGAAGGCATCGCCATCGACAAACCATTCTTTTCGCGTGCCTGCTTTGATTTGCGCCATCGCTTGCAGCACGTCATCGCACTGCGACACCTCAGCCATGTCGCTGGTCAGCCAACTGCTCACAAAGCGATTGAGCGGATGTTGCGGGTCAACCACGCCATCGTCCCCCACCCACTCACAGGCGGGGTAGCGCACGGGCTGAGCCCCACTGCCAGGGATAGGCGCTTGCTCTTGAATGAAACAACGAAGAGACATGATGTGCATGTGCGCGTTCAACGACGCTTGCTGTACACGGGATACGCGGTGACACGCGGCTCGAGGTAGCCCTCCACGCGTACGCCGCTGGGTGTGAGCGCACTCCACTTGTCGCCACGAATGGTTTTGGTGGGGCTGAACCAAGCCGCGTTGACTTCGCTCACCACTTGCTCGGCCGTCCAGTCTTTGGGGAACATGGTGTTGGGCATGGGGTTGCCGTTGCGGTCGGTTTTGGTGAGCCATTGGCCTGGATGCTGCGGGTCTGTCATTTGCACTTGGGCGCGGTACACACCCGTGGCGTCAGGGGCAGAAGCTGTGCCTTCCACCACGCGCACATCGCCGTTGAGCAAGGTGTGGCCGCCTGTAGGCTCGCCGGTGTGGCGCTTGTAGTCGGCGCCGATGATGTGTTTGAAATCAATGGGCGAATTGCTGGCAGGCAGCGTTGCCTCAGCCGTGCGTGTGGACTGAGGCATAGCCTCTGGCACCACTGCCACCGACTTGGCTTTTTCATGTGACGCCGTGTTCGATGCACTGTGCGGCGCTTTGTAGGAAAAGAATGCCGACAGCGCAACGACCACGACGGCCAACAAAAGACGATTCAACTTATTCACCCATCACCTCACCTTCACGTCGTGGGTCAGCACCGCTGACCCACAGGGGTTGTCCATTCCTGTTTTGTTTGACCACGGCTTGCAGGCCGCTGGTCAATGCTTGCTCGCGAACCTCGTGGCCGCGCTCGCGCAGAGCCACCAGTGTCGCAGGTGCAAAGCGCCCGCTCTCTAACACCAGTGGTCCGCCCACGCTGCCAAAGTTGGGCAAGGCGATGGCTTGTTGCGGGCTCAGGCCCCAGTTCAACACGCCCACCAAAGTTTTGGCGGTGAAGTGAATGATCATCGCGCCGCCTGGGCTGCCCACACTCATCACCAACTGGCCCGTGGCTTTGTCAAACACCAAGGTGGGCGACATGGACGAACGCGGGCGTTTGTTGGGCTGGACACGGTTGGCCACAAGGCGCCCCTGTGCATCACGCGGGGCAAAGCTGAAATCGGTCAGCTCGTTGTTGAGCAAAAAGCCTTTGACCATTTGGCGTGAGCCAAACGCATCTTCAATGGTGGTGGTCATGGCCAGTGCGTTGCCTTGCCCATCGACGATGCTGATGTGCGAGGTGCCGTACTCAGGCTGCTCCACCATGGGTGCAAAGCTGCTGCGCTGCGCACGCACAGGCACACCAGGCAAGGCTTGCGGCATGGCTGTGGGGCGAATGAGTTTGGCACGTTCACGCAGATACGCAGGAGCCAACAAGCTTTGCCATTCACCGCTGGGTGCGGGTGCAAAGTCGGGGTCGGCCACATAGAGGGCACGGTCTGCAAATGCGAGACGCGAGGCTTCTGTGTACAGATGCAACCAACGCGGGTCGGGTGTGCCATCCGCGAGGTCGGCGGGCGACGACATCAACGACGCAGGCGTGTGCTGCAACATGCCCAGTATTTGGCCTATGGCAATCGCCCCCGAGCTGGGTGGCGGGAAACCACACACGCGGTACACACGGCTTAAAGCGGCATGGTCAAAACACACAGGCGTGCGTTCTTTGGCTTGGTAATTGGTCAAGTCGGTCAATGCCAAGCGACCGGGGTTGCTGGGGTGTTGCTGCACTTTGCGCACCACGGCCTCAGCCACTTCACCGCTGTAAAACGCTTGCACGCCCTCAGCGGCGATGCGTTGCAACACAGCGGCTAGCTCTGGGTTACGCAACACATGGCCGATCGCATGAGGCTCACCATTGGCTTGGTAGAAGTAAGCGCGTGCGGTGGGGTCTAAACGCAAATACGCATCGGCCTTGAGCTGTGCATGCAAACGCGGACTGATGGGAAAGCCTTGATTCGCAAGCGCAATGGCGGGCTCAAACAATTTGCCCCATGGCAGCTTGCCGTGTTGTGCATGTGCTTGCGCCAACATGCGCAACACACCGGGTGTGCCCACCGAGCGTCCGCCCACCACCGCTTCGTGAAAGGCCAGCGGCTTGCCGTCGGCATTGAGCAACATGTCTTCTGTGGCTGCAGTGGGTGCAGTCTCGCGACCATCAAAGGCTTGCACCTTCGCGCCTGCACGAGCGCCGTCGCTGGCAGCGCTGTGCAACAAAAACGCACCGCCGCCAATGCCACTCGATTGCGGCTCCACCAAGCTCAACACCATTTGCACGGCAATGGCGGCGTCCACCGCTGAGCCTCCCGCTTTCAACACATTAAAGCCCGCTTGCGTGGCCAAGGGATTGGCCGCAGCGACTGCAAACTTGTGCGACACCGCATCGGCTTTGCGTGTGAAGCCGGTGGCAATTTCGGGTTGAAGTGGCGCGTTGCTGGTGGTACTGGGTTGCGTGGTGCACGCACCAAGCCACAACACAGCCACTACGGCCCAACTACGCGAGCGAATGCAGGGACTCGCACCGAGCAACAAGTTCATGTGAGGTGCATCACTTCTTAAACACTTTGTTGTGCAAGCGCCGCATGGACAGCCACACCAACAAGCCCACAAACGGCAAAGCACAGGCGGCTGTGAGATCTGGTGAAAACGGCCATCCCACTTTTTCAGCGCCTTTGGCCAAGTAGCTCACCAAGCCGGTGAAGTAATAGGTGATGGCTGCCACCGACAAACCTTCCACGGTGGACTGCAACTTGAGTTGCAGGTCTTGGCGTTGGTTCATGGTGGTGAGCAAGGCTTGGCTGCTTTGTTGCTGTTCAAAGTCGACCCGTGTGCGCAGCAAATTGCTCATGCGCGAGACACGTTCAGACAAGGCGTTTTGACGACGCGCCGCCCAGTCGCAGGTGCTGCGTGCAGGTGACAAGCGACGCTCCATGAACTCGGCAATGGTTTGCATGCCGGGCATGCGCGATTCGGCAATGTCGCGGATGCGGCGGTCCACCAACTCAAAGTAAGCACGCGTGGCCGAGAAGCGCGAATGGGTGCTGGCGTATTGGCCCTCCACCTCACCCGCCAAGCGTGTGAGGCGGTCAAGCAACACCGCCTCGTCGGCGCTACTGGCATTGCGAATGGCATTGGCCAATGCAGCAAATTCACGCTCAGCATCGGCCAACACATGCGAGGCTTGACGCGCCGCAGGAACACCCAACAAGGCCGCCATGCGGTAGGTTTCAATCTCTAGCAGCTGCTGCACCACGCCCCCTTGTCGGCGTGGCGTGAGCGAGCCTGTCAACAACACGATGCGCGAATAGCCGTCGGGATGCAACTGAAAATCGGTGTAGACCTCGCCATGTCCTTCGGCCACGGTAGAGGCCACCAACGTGTCTTCTCGCAGCACCTTGCGCATGTCTTGGTGAATGTCGGGTGTGGACGATGGCAGCAGCCACACATGCAAGCGTGCCAAGCATTCGCCTGGCAACTGGCTCAGCCACTTTTGCGGCACGGCTTGCACTGCCGTCAGTGGATCGCCCTGCGCAAACACGTCCGAAGCCACAGGGCGCATGAAGGTCCACGAGACAAACTCGGTGTGCAGCTCCCAGCGCAAACGAAACGAACCCAAGTCCATGCGTACATGGGTGGTGTGGGCATCGGGTGCGGTCAGATGGTGGTCATGCAGCAGTTGGGCCAAGTGATCGCGACTGGCTTGTGCGCTGGCACGATCCACCCACATGACCACACGCGAGATCACCTGTGGTGCTTGCATGGGCTCTGGGGGGCGTGCATGCACTTCGTTGTGCAAGGCCAGTCGTTGCGCGTGGTCGATCATCTCGGTCTTTCTTTGAGAACTCGTTCAACCATCAATATAAGCGAAGCCAAATCATGCGCCAATGAAAAACGGCACCCAAAGGTGCCGTTTGAAGTTGAAACAGTTTGAACTGAATTAATCTTCCACGAAGGCTTCTTCGCGTTTGGACTTGATAGATGGCAACAGCACAATCACCAAGAGCAAGGCAGCAGCAGCCAACAAGCCAGCAGACAGCGGACGTGTACCAAACACAGACCAGTCACCACGCGACAGCAACAGAGCGCGACGCAGGTTCTCTTCCATCATTGGCCCGAGGATGAAACCCAGCAGCAAAGGTGCAGGTTCCACACCCAGCTTCACAAAGGTGTAACCAACAAAACCAAAGGCAGCCACCATCCAGATGTCGAAGGTGTTGTTGTTGGTCGAGTACACACCGATCGCGCAGAACAGCACGATGGCAGGGAACAAGAAGCGGTAAGGCACAGACAACAACTTGATCCACATGCCGATCAAAGGCAAGTTCAAGATCACGAGCATCAAGTTACCAATCCACATCGAGGCAATCAGACCCCAGAACAACTCGGGGTTGCTGGTCATCACCTGTGGGCCGGGTTGGATGTTGTGAATGGTCATCGCACCCACCATCAAAGCCATCACGGCGTTGGGTGGAATACCCAAGGTGAGCAATGGAATGAAGGAAGTTTGTGCACCGGCGTTGTTGGCCGACTCAGGCGCCGCGACACCGCGGATGTTGCCTTGACCGAATGGCACTTCGCCTGGACGCAGCTTGGTTTTCTTCTCGATGGTGTAAGCCGCAAATGCAGCCAACAAAGCGCCGCCACCAGGCAACACGCCAAGCAATGAGCCCAACGCTGTACCGCGAATGACCGCAGGCAGCATGTTCTTGAAGTCTTCCTTGGTGGGGAACAAACCTTCCACCTTGGCCGTGAACACTTCGCGTTCGTCTTCAGGTTGCGACAAGTTCGAAATGATTTCGCCGTAACCGAACACGCCCATCGCCACCACCACAAAGCCCACACCGTCGGTGAGTTCGGGGATGTCAAAGCTGAAACGTGCCACACCAGAGTTCACGTCGGTACCGATCAAGCCCATCAAGAGGCCCAACACGATCATGGCAATCGCTTTGAGCAATGAGCCCGAAGCCAACACCACGGCGCCGACCAAGCCCAAGATCATGAGCGAGAAGTATTCAGCAGGGCCAAACTTGAACGCGAGTTCTGTCAAAGGAGGCGCGAAGGCCGCCAAGATCAAGGTACCCACAGAACCGGCGAAGAACGAACCCAAGCCAGCAGCTGCCAAAGCGGGACCTGCACGGCCTTTGCGGGCCATTTGGTAACCGTCAATGGTGGTCACCACCGAAGACGATTCACCGGGCAAGTTCACCAAAATCGCGGTAGTCGAACCACCGTATTGGGCACCGTAGTAAATACCGGCCAACATGATCAACGCTGACACAGGAGGCAGCGCGTAAGTGGCGGGCAACAACATGGCGATGGTGGCCACAGGGCCAATGCCTGGCAACACGCCAATCAGCGTGCCCAAGATACAACCGACCAAGGCGTACATGAGGTTGATGGGCGTGAACGCCACACCAAAACCCAATGAGAGGTTTGCAATCAAATCCATTTTTTATTTCTCCCGGCTCAACCAGCGATGAAGGTGGGCCACACAGGCATCTGCAATTTAAGCAGCACGATGAAGGCCAAGTAGCTACCAGCTGACAAGATGGTGGCCAAGATGAGCACGTCTTTCAAGACAAATGAATCACCCGCTTTGCTGGCAATGATGACCAAGGCGTAGATCGCAGCGATCAAGCCCATGGCTGGAACGCCAAAGCTGGGCAAGCCCGCCAACAAAATACCGAACACCACGTTGGCGCCCAACACAAAGACGATGGGCTTCCATGCAAACTTGCCCACGGGTTCACCGTCTTCGGTGTGCTCAACCAATGAGTAAAACGTGATGAAAGCACCCAACACGGCCAAGAAAATGCCGAGCAACATGGGGAAGTAGCCAGGGCCCATGCGAGCACCCGTACCAATGTTGTAGTTGGTTGCGCCCCAAGCGAAACCAGCACCGACCAATGTGAACATCAGGCCGGAGAAAAAGTCTTTTTGACTTTTGATCATTTGTTCTCCTCTATCCAAAAGCAAATATGCGCTGAATTATGGAGGGGGCGCGAGGCCTTAACCGATGTGGGTTCCACCTATTTTTGCGAGGAAAAAATAAGGGGTAAACCCTTATCCCATCAGGCTTTCAGCGGCTTAAAGACTCGCAACCATTTGGTGGCAGGCAATGGCCAACGCGCTTGAATCGCCTCGGCACGTGTCATCAATTCGGCACGCTTGGGGTGGCTGGGCGTGCGCTGCGCCAACACCACTGTGTTGCCCTCGCGGGTTGGTTTGAAGGCCCACAGCGCATCTTCGCCAAAAGCTTTGGCCATCTTCTCCACACTTTGCGCAAAGCTGGAGCTGCGACCAAACAGGTTGACAGTCATGCAGCCCTCGTCGGTCAGCAACTGGCGGCAGTCGGCATAGAACTCGGCGCTATCGAGCACGGGGGATGCAGCCTCGTGGTCATACAAGTCCACTTGCAACGCGTCAATCTGGCCACGCCAGTGATCGTGCTTGGCCACCTCGGCGGCATCGCCCAAGACCACTTGCAGCTTGGCGCTGTCGGCGGGCAGCTTGAACCACAGACGGCAGGCAGCCACCACTTGGGGGTTCAATTCAATCGCGGTGGTTTTCATGCGCAGATGTTTGAACGAAAACTTAGTAAGCGACGCCGCGCCCAAGCCCAGTTGCATGGCGTGCAGCTTGCTCACTTTGTCGATGTCCACAAACAAAAGCCACGCCATCATGCGCTGCACGTATTCAAGGTCGATGTCAAAAGGTTTCTCAATGTTCATCGAGCCTTGCACCCACGGCGTACCGAGGTGCAGGTAGCGGGTGTCGCCATAGTCAGAGAAATTGACTTCTGGGAGTTCGAGTTTTTTCTTGGTTGCCATGGTGTTGTTTTCGTTTTTATGCCTGCATGCCTTCGACCACGAAACGCACGCGTTTGTTGCCCTGCCATTCATCGGCCTCTAAGCGAAATGCCAAATGCGCTAGCGGCGGTAAGGGGTCCACACGGCCAAACCAAATGCCATCCACCGGTTGACCATGGTGGCGGAGTTTGAGCGCCAAATGTTTTTCGCCGACCAATCGCTGACCCAGCACCTCCACCTCTTCGCTGAACGTGGGCGGTGCAAAGCCTTGGCCCCACACTTCGCGCGCCAAGGTGTCGGCCAATTCGGGGCGGCGGTATTCGGGCAACAAGGGGCCGTCGGTTTCTAAACGGCGTTGCAAGGTGGCTTCGTCCAGCCACTCTTGTGCCACTTGTTGCAAGGCTTCTTCAAAGGTGGCGAGGTTGTCCTCTTCCAAGGTGCAACCCGCGGCCATGGCGTGACCGCCAAAGCGCAGCAACACGCCGGGGTGGCGCTTGGCCACGAGATCGAGTGCATCGCGCAAATGAAAGCCGGGAATGGAACGGCCCGAACCTTTGAGCTCATGCCCCTTGCCTGCGGCTTGGCTGGGCGCAAACACAAACGTGGGACGGTGGTGCAAATCTTTGAGCTTGGCCGCCACGATACCCACCACGCCTTCGTGAAAGTCGGGGTCGAACACGCACAGAGCAGATGGTGGCTCTTCTTCAGGGTCGAACATTTCTTGCGCCAGCTCTAGGGCTTGCTCGCGCATGTCGCCTTCAATCTCGCGGCGCTCGCGGTTGATGCGATCAAGTTGTGTGGCCAGCTCGGTGGCGCGGCCCACATCGTCGGTGGTGAGGCATTCAATGCCAAGCGTCATGTCAGACAAACGCCCTGCGGCATTGATGCGGGGCCCCACTGCAAAACCAAAATCTTGTGAAGTGCATTTTTCGCTTGTGCGACCTGCAGCTGCAAACAAGGCGCTCATGCCCGCAGGCATTTGGCCCTTGCGCACACGCGCCAAACCTTGGGCCACCAAACGGCGGTTGTTGGCATCGAGCTTGACCACGTCGGCGACTGTGCCCAATGCAACGAGGGGCAACAGTGTGTCCAGCTTCGGTTGTTGTTCCGCAGTGAACACACCGCGTTTGCGCAGCTCCGCACGCAAGACCAGCAACACATAAAACATCACGCCCACACCCGCGAGTGCTTTGCTTTCAAACGTGCAGCCGGGTTGGTTGGGGTTGACGATGGCGTCGGCCTCAGGCAACACAGCGGCCGGCAAATGGTGGTCTGTCACCAAGACTTGCAAGCCCAGCTTGCGCGCCGTGGCCACACCCTCCACGCTGGCAATGCCGTTGTCCACGGTGATGAGCACATCGGCACCGCTGGCTTTGACACGCTCGGCAATCGGCGGCGTGAGGCCATAGCCATCCACCACACGGTCGGGCACGATGTAGCTCACATGTTTGGCGCCCAGCAAACGCAAGCCGCGCAGGGCCACGGCACAGGCGGTGGCACCGTCACAGTCGTAGTCGGCCACCACGCACAATTTTTTGTTCGCGGCCATGGCATCGGCCAACAATGCAGCCGCAGCTTCAATGCCTTTCAAACCTGTGGGTGGCAACAGTTGCGCCAGCGAGGCGTCGAGCGTGGCGGCATCTTGAATGCCACGTGCGGCATACAGGCGCGCCAACAGCGGATGCACGCCCGCTTGCTCCAGCGCCCAAATGCTGCGCGGTGGCATGTCGCGTGGGATGAATTGCATGGGCTTAGTCTTTCAAAGGCGCAACGGCCAACACGGTGTCTAAAGAAGTCGGGGCCAAGTGCGTGCGCAGGCGTTGCCACAAAGAGGGCTTGGCACTGTCATACACATGGAATTCATGCTCGCCACACAACACCAAGCGTTGCGGTTCACCTGCGGCCACACGCGCCAACATGGGTTCGATGACGTGGGCATCGATGTGCTGCCACGCTTCTAACCAACCGATGAGGTCTTGCTGCAAAGCGCTTTGGCGCAGGGTTTGGATAACAGCTGGCTCTTGTTGTGCAGGCTTGCTCGCATCGCCAGGCAATGCACCCGTGCCATGCACCCAAAACGAGTTGATGGTCAGGCCGCGACCGTCGTTGACGGGGTGGGTGTAGAGCAACATTTGCATTTCGTTTTGCAAACGGCGCAGCAGTGTGGCGGCGGGACTGAGCGCATCAGCGGCCACATGGCTGCCTACCAACCATGGGTCGATGTTGCGGCCAATCACGCGGTCTAGCGAGGCGGTGGGCAAGTCGGCCAACAGCGGCGACTGCGCCAGCCATTGGCCAGGTTTGTAGGCGTGCAAGGCAATGCCATCTTCGGCAAAAAAACTTTGCATGGCATTGAACAGCGTGGCGTCTGTGGCTTCGTCGATTTGCAAATAAGCGGGGTCGCCCAGCGTGACTTGGCCATTGCTCACATGCCAGTTGCACAGGGTGATGAAGGCCCAGCCGACTTGCGCTTCAGGTACATCGCCCGCATGTGCACGGCTCACCGCCAGACCGCGTTCTACGGCTGCGCGTGCAGCCCAAGGCAAGCCGCCATCCGTCACAGGCCAACCCATGGTTTGCGCCCAAGCGCGTTCATGTGGAGGCGACAAAGTGGCCAGCAAAGGTTCTTGCACGGGGTCAACTTGCACATCTGCACGTCGGGCCTGCGTCAGCCATGTCCGAAGATGGGGCAGTTCGGCCTTGGCCAACACCGATGCCTCGGGGCCGTGGGTGGTCCACAGCGAAAACGGAATCAGGGTGGTGTCGCGCACATCATCGGACGGCACAGAGGTCAGCACAGAAGTCATAGGCTGGATTGTCCGTGATGCGGCCTACGAGATAATTCAGCCCACATGCACCCAACCTCCTCCAAACTTCCCTACGAACTGCTGATTGGCTGGCGTTACACGCGCGCGGGCCGCGTGGCCGGTCGAAATGGTTTTATTTCGTTCATCTCAGGCGTGTCCATGCTGGGCATTGCGCTAGGTGTGGCGGCGCTCATCATCGTGCTGAGCGTGATGAATGGGTTTCAAAAAGAAGTGCGCGACCGCATGCTGGCCGTGGTGTCGCACATCGAGCTGCTCGCCCCAGGGGGTGAAGGCTTTGCCGATGTGAACGCGCTCATGGCCCAAGCCAAACAAAACACCGAGGTGGTCGCCGCAGCGCCGTTTGTGGCACAACAAGCCCTGATGGCGCGTGGCGAAGACATGCGCGGCGCGATGGTGCGCGGCATTGACCCCGAACCCGAAACACAGGTCAGCGACTTCACCTTGCAAATCCCACCCGAGGTGCGCGCCACCTTGCAGCCCGGTAGCTTTAACGTGGTGCTCGGTGGCGAGCTGGCCATGGCGATGGGCGTGCGCGTGGGTGACCAAATCACCTTGATTGCCCCAGGCGGGCAAGTCACGCCAGCGGGCGTGATGCCTCGGTTGAAGCAGTTGCACGTGTCGGGCGTGTTTGATTCTGGCCATTACGAATACGACGCGTCATTGGCGCTGCTGCACATGGACGACGCGCAGCGCATCTTCCGCCTTGAAGCCCCCACGGGCGTGCGTCTGAAAATCAAAGACAGCCAACAAGCCCGCAGCGTGGCTTATGACTTGGCACTGCAACTCGGGCCCGACGTCATCGTGCGCGACTGGACACGCCAAAACCGCACATGGTTTGCCGCGGTGCAGGTGGAAAAACGCATGATGTTCATCATCCTCACCCTCATCGTGGCGGTGGCGGCGTTCAACCTCGTCACCACGCTGGTGATGACCGTGACCGACAAACGCGCTGACATTGCCATTCTGCGCACGCTGGGTGCGAGCCCCAAAAGCATCATGGCCATCTTTGTGGTGCAAGGCGCAACCGTTGGCGTGCTGGGCACGTTGGGTGGTTTGCTGCTGGGCCTGAGCGTGGCGTTCAACATTGACGTCATCGTGCCCGCCATTGAAAACATGCTGGGTGCGAGCTTCTTGCCGCGCGACATTTACCTAATCAGCCGCATGCCCAGCGACCCACAAGCCGCGGACATTTGGCCGATTGCCATCATCTCGTTGGTGCTGGCGTTCTTGGCCACCATCTACCCCAGTTGGCGTGCCAGTCGCGTGAACCCGGCTCAAGCCTTGCGCTACGAATGAGGCAAGACATGACACACACACCTGTTCTCACCGCTCGCCACATCAGCCGCCGTTTCACCGAAGGCCCGTTAGATGTGACCGTGCTACAAAACGTCGACCTGTCGGTGCATGCTGGCGAAACCTTGGCCATCGTCGGCTCATCGGGTTCAGGCAAAAGCACCTTGCTGCATGTGTTGGGTGGCTTGGATGAGCCCAGCTCGGGCAGCGTGTCTTTGATGGGCCAGCCCTTGGCAGGCCTCAGTGCAGCCGCCTTAGGTGATTTGCGCAACCAGCACTTGGGCTTTGTGTATCAGTTCCACCACCTGCTGCCTGAGTTCAGCGCGCTCGACAACGTGGCCATGCCCTTGTGGATTCGCCGCATGGACCGCGCCGCGGCCAGCGCCCAAGCGCAGGCCATGCTCGAAGCGGTGGGCCTTGGCCCCCGCATGCACCACCGCCCTGCCGAACTGTCAGGCGGTGAACGCCAACGCGTGGCCATTGCCCGTGCTTTGGTGACGCGCCCCGCGTGCGTGCTAGCCGACGAGCCCACTGGCAACCTCGACCGCAATACCGCTGACAACGTGTTTGCACTCATGCTGCAATTGGCCCGCGAACACAACACCGCGTTTGTGTTGGTGACGCATGACAACGCCTTGGCTGCGCGCTGCGACCGCCAGTTGCACCTGAACGCAGGCGTGCTGCAAAAAACTGATTAACCGCTGAACAAACGGCCACGCGCGTTTTGCGTGATGGCCGCCACACACGGGTGCGAAATGCGGCGCTCCACCGACACCGCAAAAAACTCTTCCACCAGTTCGTCGCTTCGGCCAATCACCTCCACGCCGTATTGCGCCACGGTTTCTTTTTCCAAGATGCCGGGCGACATGAACACGCCCCGCCCTTCGCGGCCAAACGCCGTCATCAACGCCCCATCGTCAAACTCGCCCACCACACGGGGCTGAATTTCGTGGCGCACCAGCCAACCATCAAGCTGTTGTCTCACCGATGAGGATGAACCTTGAATCAGCATGGGCGCATCGTGCAAACACTGCGGGAACTTACCCTTCAAAGTCGCACGCAAAGCCGGCGTGCAAAAAAAGCTCATGGGCGTGGTGCCGAGCGCGTGGTTAAACGCCTTCACGCTGATGCGCTTGGACAGCGGCTCGTCGGCAATCACCAGATCGAGCCGATGCAAAGCCAGCTGCGCCAGCAGATCTGGAAACTTGCCCTCGCTGCCAATCAAGCGCACAGGCTCAGCAATCGACAACGCGGGCTCCAGCAGCCGGTAGGCCACCGACTTGGCCACCGAGTCAGCCACGCCCACCCGAAACTCCAACGTACGCACGCCTGCTTGGGTGTTAGCCATGGCAGCTTGCAACTCAGAGCCCAAAGCAAAGATGCCGTCGGCATAGCTCAAGGCTTTGCGCCCGTCTTCGGTCAGCTCTAGCTGGCGACCGCTTTTGCGAAACAGCTTGCGGCCCAAACTTTCTTCGAGCAATTTGATTTGCCCAGACAGGGTTTGTGGCGTGGTATGCAGCTGCTCCCCTGCGCGCATGACGCCGCCCGCACGGGCTGTGACCCAAAAATAGTACAAATGCTTGAAATTCATAGGCCCATTAAACTTCGATTTTCTCGAACAAATAAAACAATAAATACGAATTTACACGAAGTTAATTTCTGCGTAAAGTCCGCTCAATACCGATAGGAGAACTCCATGCGTTTGAGTACCAAAAGCCGTTTTGCCGTGACCGCCATGATTGATATGGGCATGCGTCAGCACCAAGGCCCCGTGTCATTGGCCGCCATCAGCCAGCGCCAACACATCTCCATCTCTTACTTGGAACAACTCTTTAGCAAAATGCGCCAGCACGGTTTGGTGGAAAGCACACGCGGCCCTGGCGGCGGCTACACCCTGAACCGTGACGCCAACCACATCAGCGTGGCCGACATCATCTATGCGGTCAACAGCCCCGACGAGAAAGAACATGTGTCTGAGGATGCACAAAAAAATGGCTATGTGTCGACCGAAGAGCTGTGGTCACACCTGAACCAAAAAATGGAAGACCACATGCAGTCCATCAGCTTGCACAGCCTGATTGCGGACCAGCTCTCCAAAGCTGGACAAGTGCCCACCCACAATTCGCCCAAGCGCGGCGTGTTTACCCAAAAGCCACAAACCACCGTCACCACCCGAGCACCCAACTCGGTGTTTGCGTTGGGCAGCGTGTAAGCCGCACCACACACGATGTGGATTGACACACATGGCCACCTCGATGCGGCCGAGTTTGACGCCGACCGCGCTGACGTGCACTTGCGTGCACGTGCAGCAGGCGTGACGACCTGTGTGATTCCCGCCGTAGAAGCCGCCAACTTTGACACCGTGCGCTTGTTGGCCCACAGCCAGCAAGACGCTTATGCACTGGGCATCCATCCGCTCTACACCCCCCAAGCCACCGAGGCGCATTTGGCACAACTCGATGCCGCGCTGCACACCCATCGCCACGACCCACGTTTGGTGGCTGTGGGTGAAATTGGCCTCGATGGTTTTGTGCCCGAACTCAACACCCCCGAAGCACTGACCCTGCAGCAACGCTTTTACAAAGCCCAGCTCAAGCTCGCGCAACAATACCAACTGCCTGTCATCTTGCATGTGCGCCGCAGTGCCGACCTACTGCTCAAAGGTTTGCGTGACACACCCGTGGTGGGAGGCATAGCCCATGCATTCAATGGCAGCTTGCAACAAGCGCAGGCCTTCATCGCCTTGGGCTTCAAACTTGGGTTTGGCGGGGCACTCACTTATGACCGTGCTTTGCAACTGCGCCGCTTGGCCACCGAGCTGCCGCTGTCAGCCATCGTGATGGAAACCGACGCACCCGACATTCCCCCGCATTGGCTCTACACCACCGCCGAGCAACGCGCCGCTGGCCAACCCCAAGGCCGCAACGAGCCCGCCGAGCTGCCGCGCATCGCCCAAGTGCTGGCCGAGCTGCGTGGTATTCCCCTAGACGCGCTGGCCGCAGCCACCAGCGCCAATGCGCGAGAAGCCTTGCCACGCCTACAATGAAGGCGTGACTTCCTCCATCCTCAACGCCGACCTGCACTGCCACTCCGTGGTCTCGGATGGCACGCTCACACCTGAGCAATTGGCCGCTCGCGCCAAAGCCAACGGTGTCGAGCTGTGGGCTTTGACAGACCACGACGAAATAGGCGGCCAAGACCGCGCCCTCGCAGCGGCTCACGCCAATGGCATGAAGTACCTCACAGGCACCGAAATTTCCGTCACCTTCGCCAATAAAACTGTGCACATCGTGGGCCTCGGCTTTGATGCGCACGACGCGCAACTCAAGGCTGGCCTGCACAACACACGCGGTGGCCGCGGCGAACGCGCCAAAGAAATGTCCGATGGTTTAGCCAAAGTGGGTATTCACGGCGCGTATGAAGGCGCCCTCAAATACGCAGGCAACCACGAGCTGATTTCGCGCACCCACTTCGCGCGCTTCCTCGTCGAAACGGGTGCATGCCAAGACACCAACGAGGTGTTTCGCCGCTTCTTGACCGAAGGCAACCCTGGCTTTGTGCCGCATCGCTGGGCCACACTCAAAGACGCGGTGCAGTGGATTGTTCAGGCCAAAGGCATGGCGGTCATCGCCCATCCTGCGCGCTATGGCTTCACGCCCAACGAAGAGTTTGCGCTCTTCACCGAATTCAAAAACCACGGCGGTCAAGGCGTGGAAGTGGTGACCGGTAGTCACACACCAGCCGAGTACGTGACCTACGCCGACATGGCGAAAGAGTTTGACCTCTTCGCCTCGCGCGGCAGCGATTTCCACAGCCCCGATGAAAGCCGCATTGACCTAGGCGTTCTGCCTTGGTTGCCCGGCCAACTCACCCCCGTGTGGGAAGCACTCGCTGAGCGAATTCAATAAGCGCATTCAATCAATTAACTCTCAGGTGCACCTCATGTGCACACGGTCATGGCCCAGTTTCTCCAAGTTCACCCCGACAACCCCCAACCCCGTTTGCTCAAGCAAGCGGTGCAACTGCTGGAGCGCGGCGGTATCGTGGCTGTTCCCACAGACTCCAGCTATGCCTTGGTCTGCCACCTCGACGACAAAGCCGCCGTCGAGCACATGCGTCGCATTCGCCAAGTCGACGACAAGCACCACCTCACCTTGATGTGCCGCGATTTGTCTGAGCTGGCCAACTACGCCCGCGTGGACAACCGCCAATACCGCTTGCTCAAAGCCGCCACCCCCGGGGCCTACACCTTCATCTTGGAAGCCACCAAAGAAGTGCCGCGCCGCGTCAGCCACCCCCAACGAAAAACCATTGGCTTGCGTGTGCCGCTGAACAAAACCTTGCTCGACTTGCTCGAACTGCACGGCGCTCCCCTGCTGGCCACCACGCTCATCGCCCCTGGTGAGACGGACCCGATGAACGATGCCGAAGAGATTCGCGACCGTTTTGAACACGACCTCGCCGCCGTGATTGACGCAGGCGCTTGCGCTCTAGAGCCCACCACCGTGGTTGACCTCACGCCCATGGATGGCGGCGGTGACCCCGAGGTCATCCGCGAAGGACGGGGCCCATTGAGCACTTTGGGCCTGTAAGCCGCCTCGCAGCTAGACCCAAAGTGTTGAATGCGACAATGACGCTGTGAATTTCCCTGACCTGATTCAAACCATTCTGATTTACGGCTTGCCCGTGGTGTTTGCCATCACGCTGCACGAAGCCGCCCACGGCTACGTTGCGCACTTGCGCGGCGACAACACCGCTTGGATGATGGGCCGTGTGACGCTCAACCCCATGCCGCACATCGATCCCATGGGTACGCTGGTCATGCCCATCGTGTTGTTTTTGGCCACGGGTGGTAACTTTTTATTTGGCTACGCACGCCCCGTGCCCGTGAACTTTGGTCGTTTGAATCATCCCAAGCGCGACATGATTTGGGTGGCACTCGCGGGTCCTGCTGCCAACTTCTTCCAAGCCTTTGTGTGGGCCTTCGCCATGTATGGCTTGATTGCTGCGGGTGTGGAAGAACGCTATTTCATCGAGGTTTGCAAAGCTGGCGTCAAGGTGAATGCCGTGATGTTTGCCTTCAATTTGTTCCCCTTGCCACCGCTGGATGGTGGCCGAATTTTGGTGGGCTTGCTGCCTTGGAAGCAAGCCGTGTGGTTCTCACGCGTGGAGCCTTATGGCTTTTACATCGTGATGGCCTTGGTGGTTTTGAAAGTCGTCGACACCTTGTGGATGGCGCCCATCATGTCGCTCACCTTTGAGTTGCTGAGCCTCATGCTCAGTCCGTTTGAATTTTTACTGAAGCCTTGAACATGAAAGAACGCGTTCTCTCCGGCATGCGCCCTACTGGCGCTTTGCATTTGGGTCACTACCACGGTGCTTTGAAAAACTGGGTGCGTTTGCAATCTGAAATGGATTGCTTCTATTTCGTGGCTGACTGGCACGCCCTCACCACCCACTACGAAAACCGTGAGGTAATTGAAAAGAACGTGTACGAAATGGTCATTGACTGGCTCGCCGCTGGCCTAGACCCCAACGCTTGCACCATCTTTTTGCAAAGCCGTATTCCTGAACACGCCGAGCTGTTCACGCTCTTGGCCATGGGCACACCGCTGGGTTGGTTGGAGCGCGTGCCCACTTACAAAGACCAACAAGAAAAGCTCAAGGACAAAGATTTGTCCACCTACGGTTTCTTGGGCTATCCCTTGCTGCAAGCGGCCGACATCTTGATTTACAGAGCCAAGCATGTGCCCGTGGGCGAAGACCAAGCCAGCCATGTGGAGCTGACACGCGAAGCCGCGCGCCGTTTCAACCACTTGTATGGCCGCGAAATCAATGCCGAAGAAAAAATCCAAGCCTCATTGGCCAAGCTGCCCAAAGACAGCGTCAAGCGCTTTGAGAAGTCTCGCAAGGCCTACCAAGAAACAGGCGACGTCAAAGCCATGGAAGGCGCGTTGGGCTACATCAGCTCAGCCCCTGAGCTGGACGAACAAGACCGTGAACGTTTGAGCGGCTATTTCAAAGGCACGGGCAAGGTCATCCTGCCCGAACCACAAGCCCTGTTGACCGAAGCCAGCAAACTGCCCGGCTTGGACGGCGCCAAGATGAGCAAGAGCTACAACAACTCCATCGCCATCCGCGAAGACCGCGCCACGATTGAGCACAAGGTCAAGCGCATGCCCACCGACCCTGCGCGCCAAAAGCGCACTGATGTGGGCGACCCCGACAAATGCCCCGTGTGGCAATTTCACATGGTCTACAGCGATGCGGGTCAGCGCGAATGGGTAACCCAAGGCTGTAAAACCGCTGGCATTGGTTGTTTGGAATGCAAACAACCCATCATTGAAGCCATCCTTCGCGAGCAGCAACCCATGCTTGAACGTGCTGAGCCCTACATCAGCAACCCAAAAATTGTGCGCGACATCGTCAATGCCGGTACAGAAAAAGCTCGCAAAACAGCCCGTGAGACCATGCAAGATGTGCGCTCCGCAATGGGGCTAAACTACTAATATTGATCTTGGAGTAATAAAAATGAGTATGTACATCATTGATGACCATCCTTTGGTTCGTCAAGCTATTGCCATGCTGTTGCGCCGTATGCGTCCCGCATCGAAAGTCATCGAATTAGAAAAATTCAGCGAATTGCAAGCTGCCATCATCAAAAATGGTGAGCCAGAGCTATTCATCCTCGACTTGTTGTTGCCTGGCGTCAAAGGCACCTCCGCAGTCAAAGACATCAAAACCATGTACAGCAATGTGCCTTTGGCTGTGATTTCTTCTATGCCTTCAGGCGAAGCAGAAGAGACTTGCATCGAAGCGGGTGCAGACATCTACATCGAAAAATCCGCAGCAGCCAACGACATTTCTTCTGCCATCCAAGGTTTGTTTGCCGCTGAACATGGTGACAACGAAACGGCGGTGGCCGTGGGCGAGACCAAGCTGTCCAAGCGTCAAAAGCAACTCATCGTCATGCTCGATCGTGGTTTGAGCAACCGCGACATCGCCGCCGAACTAGACATCAGCGAGCACACGGTGAAAGTTCACTTGTGGCGCCTGTTCCGTCGTTTGGATGTGAAAAGCCGCACACAGACGCTGCACTTTGCACGCATGAACGGCTTGCTGTAATCAGCACCCACCCCAACAAAAAGCCCCGCAGCTGCGGGGCTTTTTTATTGCAAGGTGTCACGCACCATCAAGTTCAGGCCTTTGCTGCCCGGCTTTACAGGCGTGAGGCTGACGCCATAGTCACCAGGTTGTGCAGTGGCTTGCCCGCTCTTGGAGATGCGCACGCGTACCGTCACCTCGTCCATGCCCGAGAGCTTGGAACTGGGGCTCATGGCGGTGCTGTCGTCAAGCACAAAGTCCAAAGGAAGTTTGTCTGCCGTGGTACGCACGATGGCCACGGGCATGCGTGAGCCTGTCACAGGTGTGGCGTACACAAACACCGTGTCGGTGGGCGCCACCAAACCCTGCAACTCTTTGACCACAGTCACACGGCCACTGATGCTGCTCGCAGCCATAGCGGCTTTGTTGGCTGGCGCCTCGGTCGCTGCATTGACTGCACGTGGCGGAATAGCAGGCAAGCCCATTTTTTCACGGGCTTCGGCAATGGCACGGTCTAGCTCGGGCGCATCGGGTGAATCAGCAGGAACAACCTCGCGGGCACGTTCCCAATAGCGCAAGGCGGTTGTGAAATTCATCTCCGCATACGACGCACTCCCTGCCAAAAACAAGGCATTGAGGTGATGCGGGTCAGCCGTGAGCACGCGCTGGATGATGGACCAAGGTTCGCCCGCGAAGCTGCCACCATTTTTTTGCGCCAGCACTTCAGCACGCTCAATCGACAAGTTGTCATCACGGCTCAAAGACAAAGCTTTAGCAAATGCTTCGGCAGACTCTTCAAAGTGGCCACGCACACGTTGAACGCGACCAAGCATGACCCAGCCTTCCATGCTATTCGGTTCGTCTTGCAAGCGGCGCGTGAGCGCGGTGGCCATTTCGGTCAACTTTTCTGGTGTCACTTCGGCGGATGAATCCACGCCTTGCGTCAAAGCCCGAGGGTCGAGTGCCGCAGGTTCACCCAACACGCTGTACATCAACAGGGACGACACGGGCACCACAAACACCAACACAGCGATGCTCCACCAAGGTTTACGCCACACCACGGTGGACGCAACAGCCACAGGTTTGGCGTCTTCATCAAGGCTCACCACATCGGCCAACAAGCGTTCAGACAGCTCATCACGCGCAGCTTTGAGTTCTTCGTAGTTCAAATTGCCCAGCACAAACTCACGGTCCAGCTCGGCCATTTGATCGCGGTACACCGCAGCATTGGCTTTAGCGGGGTCGTTGATGGCGTCGGCTTGGTGCGCGGCCAAACGTGCGCCTTGTTGTGAACCACGCCACAGCGCCACGCTCAACACGAGCAACACCACAGCCATCATGGCCACAGCCACATAAATAAAAGCGAGTGCGGGATTCACATCAACCTTTCAACAGTTGCTTGGCGCGCTCTCGCGCTTCGTCACTCAGCGCAACAGGCGCAGCCAAGGCACGGCGTTGACGCAAATACATGCCAAGAAAGACGGCAGCCATCACCAACAACACAAACGGGCCAAACCACAACACCCACGTCAAAGGCTTGACCTCGGGGCGGTACAGCACAAAGTCACCATAGCGGGCCACCAAGAAGTCTTTGATTTCTTGGTCCGACTTGCCCGAACGAATCAGCTCGCGCACTTCGTTGCGCAAGTCGTCAGCCAACTCAGCGTGGGACGAGGCCAAAGATTCGTTCTGACACACCAAGCAACGCAACTCTTGCGAGATATCGACCAAGCGCGCTTCGAGTTTGGGGTCTTCGGCCATTGGCACCGCCTCACGGCCTGTGCTGACAGACGCAAACAACACAAGGCTCATCGCCATAGCGACACGGACAACGAGACGCGTCATGATTTGTTCAACTCCGCAATCAGAGGCAAAACCTTTTCAGCCAACAACGCCGGCGTCATAGCACCCACAAATTTGTAGCGAATCACGCCCGCCTTGTCGATGACATAAGTCTCAGGCACGCCGTACACGCCGTAGTTGATGCCCACGCGCCCGTCAAGGTCCATCACCGAGGTCACATACGGGTTGCCGTGACGCTTGAGCCAGACTTGGCTGCGCTCGCGCGCGAGCTTGAGCTTTTCATCAAACGGCGATTTGTAAGCGGGGTCTTGCGGTTGAATTTCTTTGTAGCTCAGACCGACGATAGGCACTTGGTTTTTTTCAGAAAATGCCACGAGCACGGGGTGCTCTTCGCGGCAGGCGACGCACCAAGTGGCCCACACATTGAGCATCCACACTTGGCCTTGCATGTCGACGGGCGAGAACTTGGCATCACCCGGTTCAAGCGTGAACAAAGTGAAGTGCGGCGCAGGTTTGCCAATCAACGGGGACGGAATTTCACGCGGGTCGCGCTTCAAGCCCACGGCCAAAAACACCACCAGCCCCATGAAAAGCACGAGGGGAATCAAGACTTTTTTCATTGGCGATACCTCCGGTCCAGTGCAGCCAACACGCCGCCTAACACCATCAGCAACACACCACCCCACAGCCACGGCACAAAGGGCTTGTAGTACACGCGCATGCTCCATTCGGTGCGCGCATCGTCCAGCGGTTCGCCCAGCGACACATACAAATCGCGCATGAAACCAGAATCGATACCCGCTTCGGTCATGGCCATGGCCGATGAGAAATAGCGACGTTTTTCGGGCTGCAAGATTTCAATGACTTTGTCGTTGCGCAGCACTTGCACATCGGCACGCACGGCCTTGTAGTTGGGGCCGCGCACCTCATCGAGCGAATTCAAGCGGAAGGTGTAGGGCGCGATGGTGACCACATCACCAATTTGCATGCGCACATCGCGCTCGACCTCGTAGCACTTCACGCCGGTGATGCCAATCACCAACACGGCCATGCCAAAGTGCGCGATGTGTTGGCCCCAGAAAGATGCACCAATGCGACCCGGCTTGCTGACGCGCAGGATCACTTGTTGCGCGGTGCCCAAGGCCACCCAGCAGCCGAGGAATAAACCAAACGCTGCGCCGAGTGACCAACCACCCAACACAAACGGCAGCAGCACGGCCAAAGCGACCGCACCGGCAAAGGTCCAGCGCAGCTTGTGCGCAATCTCGCGCACATTGGCATCACGCCAACGCGCCACCGAACCCGGAATGATGAGGAACACCGTGGGCACGAGCAGCGGTGCAAACACGGCATTGAAATAAGGCGGCCCCACCGACAGCTTGCCCAAGTTGAGCGCATCAATGATGAGTGGGTAAATCGTGCCCAGCAACACCGCCGCCGTGGCCACCACCAACAACACGCTGTTGGCCAGCAAGAACGATTCGCGCGACACCAACTCCATGCGACCCCCTAAGGCCACACGCGGCGCACGCCACGCGAACAGCGTGAGCGATGCCCCCACCACCACGGCCAAGAAAATCAACACGAACACACCACGCTTGGGATCAGACGCAAACGCATGCACCGAGGTCAACACGCCTGAGCGAACCAAGAACGTACCCAACAGCGACAACGAAAAAGCAGCAATCGCCAGCAACACCGTCCATGCCTTGAAGCTGCCGCGCTTCTCGGTCACCATCAAGGAGTGAATGAGTGCCGTGCCGACCAACCAAGGCATGAGCGAGGCGTTTTCAACCGGATCCCAAAACCACCAGCCGCCCCAGCCGAGTTCGTAATACGCCCACCAAGAACCGAGGCCAATGCCAAAGGTGAGAAAGGTCCAAGCCACCACCGTCCAAGGACGCGACCAACGCGCCCACGCGGCATCCAAGCGACCGCTCATCAAAGCAGACACCGCAAACGCAAACGCCACCGCCATGCCCACATAGCCCATGTAGAGCATGGGCGGATGAATCACCAAACCTGGGTCTTGCAGCAAGGGGTTCAAGTCCTTGCCATCTAAGGCGGCTGGCAGCAAACGCTCAAACGGGTTGGAGGTGGTCAAGATGAACAGCAGGAAACCCACCGAAATCAAACCCAACACGCCAATCACGCGCGCCACCATGTCGAGTGGCAAGCTGCGCGAAAACACCGCCACAGCCACCGTCCACAGCGACAGCAACAACACCCACAGCAAGAGCGAGCCTTCATGGCCACCCCACACCGCCGCGAATTGGTAAGGCTTGGGCAACAGGGAGTTGGAATGCTGCGACACATACAGCACAGAGAAATCGTTGTTCAAAAACGAAGTGGCCAATGCACCAAATGCAAACGCGATCAACACAAACTGCAAAGCTGCTGTTGGGCGAGCCAATGACTGCAACGTGATTTGTGTTTGTGGGTTGCGCACCAAGGTGCCTGCAATGGGCAGCACGCCTTGCATCACCGCCACCACGGCAGCGAGCATGAGCGCGAAATTACCGAGTTCTGGAATCATGGATTGCCTTTAACGGGGGCTGGCGTTTGCACGGACTTGGCTGCTTTGGCAGCAGTCGCTTGGTCCATCGCATGCTGCGCTTCTGGCGGCATGTAGTTTTCATCGTGCTTGGCCAACACTTCGCTGGCCACAAACACACCGTCTTCACCCAGCTTGCCCTGTGCCACCACGCCTTTGCCCTCTTTGAACAAATCGGGCAACAGGCCCACATAGGTAACGGGCATTTCGTGCACGGTGTCGGTGATGACAAAGCGCACGGTGTTGCCCCCGCCTGCGGCGGCGTTGTCACGCACCAAGCTACCTTCTTTCACCATGCCGCCCGCTCGGAAGGTGCGGCCTTTGGGTGCTTCGCCTTGGCTCACTTGCGTGGGCGTGAAGAAAAACACCAAATTGCTTTGGAAGGCATTCAGCACAAAAGCTGCTGCTGCACACAACACAACAATGCCAGCGGCAATCAGTGCAAATCGTTTGGTTCTGGGTTTCATCACATCAATTCTTCAACAGGTAATTGCGCCACCGCCTGCTCGGCTTTCAATTGATCCAGCACCACACGGTGCGCCCAACGGGCTTGCCACACTTCCACGGCCAACAGCAAAGCGGTCACACCCACACTGCCCCACACATACACGGCATAGCCGCCCATGGCCCAAAACTGGCTCCAGCTTTCCCACCTCATGGCTTCACCTCTTCGAGTTCGTGCACCCAAGTGGCATGGCTTTCACGCTGCAAGATGAGCGTGCGCACGCGGTACAACACCAAAGCGATGGTGTAAAACCAAAACGCCAACGCCATGAGCAACATGCTCCACAACATGAGCTCGGCCATGCTGGGTGCTTTGGTGAGCGACACCGAGGCACCTTGGTGCAAGGTGTTCCACCACTTCACTGAGAAATAAATGATGGGCACGTTGATCGCACCCACGATGGCAATGAGTGCACCGGCTCGGTCACTGCGGCGCGTGTCGTCAATGGCCGACGTCAACGCGATGTAGCCCAAGTACAAGAAAAACAAAATCAGTTCAGACGTGAGGCGTGCGTCCCACACCCACCATGCGCCCCACATGGGCTTGCCCCAGAGGGCGCCGGTCCACAAGGACAGAAACGCAAACATGGCACCCGTCGGTGCCAAGGCGCGGGTCATCATGCCCGACAGACGGGTGTTGAAGGTCAGGCCCAACACGCTCCAAAACGCCATGGCCAAGTAAATGACCATCGACATCCAGCTCGCAGGCACATGCACGAAGATGATGCGATAGCCTTCGCCTTGCTGAAAGTCAGTGGGGGCCACCGCAAACCCAAGCCACATGCCCGCCAGCATCAACAGCGTGGCCAGTACGGCAAACCAAGGCCACGCCTTGCCCGCCAAACCATAAAAAGTTTGCGGTGCAGCGTAATGAAACCAATTTGTTTTATTCATTCCAACGCGATCCGTAAAGCCGCTGCACATGCAAACGGGCTGAAAAATGCCGCAGGCAACAGCATGGCCATCAAAATTGAAAAGTGCGCCTGTGCGCCCAAACCGCTGGCTTGCGCTTCCACCGCGCCAGCACCAAACACCAGCACAGGAATGAACAAAGGCAACACCAACAGCGACAACAACACCCCACCGCCACGCACGCCCAAGGTCAATGCGGCACCAATGCCGCCCACCAAAGACAAAATGGGAGTGCCCAACAACAGGGCCAACGTGAGGGTGACCAAGGCCTCAGCCGAAAGGTCAAATTGCAGTCCTAAAACAGGGGCCAATAATACCAACGGCACCCCTGACACCAGCCAGTGCGCCAAGAGTTTGGCACTAACCAGTAAGGGCATTGGCGTGGGCGACAAAGCCATTTGCTCTAAGGTGCCATCGCGGTAATCGGCCTCAAACAAACGCTGCAAGGCCAACATGCTCGACAGCAGTGCGCCTACCCACAGCACGCCGGGTGCGACCAAGCGCAAGGTGTTCAGCTCTGGGCCAATCCCCAGCGGGAACAAGGCGGCCACCACCACGAAGAAAAACACCGCCGTCAACACCTCGCTCTTGCGACGCATGGCCAAGAGCAAATCGCGCCGCAACACGGCCATGAACGCTCCGCCACTCATGCCACGCCTTTCAATCGGTAGGTTTGCACAGCCACCGAGTCGCCGTTGGTACGGGTCAACGCCACAGTCTGATGGCTGGTGAACAACACCATGCCGCCGTTGGCCACATGTTCGGCCAACAAGCCGCGCAGACCATCAACGGCTTTCACATCCAAAGCCACGAAGGGCTCATCCAAGACCCACAGCGGGGCTTGGCTAGCCAGCAAACGTGCCAAGGCCGTGCGGCGTTTTTGACCTTGCGACATCACGCGCAGCGGCAAATGCTCACGCCCACGCAAGCCCATGCGTGCCAAAGCCACCAAGGCTTGTGGTTCGCTCAAGGTGCGCCCCGATACGGCGGCATCGGACATGAGGTTTTCTAAAGCCGTCAGCTCCTCTTTGAGCGACAAGCCGTGGCCCAAATAAAACAAAGACGAACGAAATGCTGAGGCGTTTTGCTGAATGGTTTTGTCGTGCCAACACACCTCACCCGCATCCGCAGGTGACAAGCCGCAGATGATGCGCAGCAAGCTGGTTTTACCCACGCCGTTGTCGCCCTCTAGGTGCAAGGCTTGACCTGCTTGCAAGTCAAAGCTGACATCGGCAAACAGGGGCTTGTTGCCACGGCTGCAAGAAAGATGGGAAACGCGCAGCATGGTTTAAATGAACGTCCCTGCGCAGGTCAGCACTTGGCCACCCGTGCTCATCTTGAAGCGCGCAATGCCTGCGCTGCGCGTGGTGTTGACACCGCCCAAGTCGAGCTTGCGCACACCGCGCTCGCGTAACTCTTCGATGCCTTTCCACAAAATCAAGTTGTGAGCATGCAAGTCGCGGCCCGCATCACTGGTCCAACCCACTTGGTAGGTGGCGGCTTCGCCGTGGATCAAAAACATCATGCCTGCCACGCGGTCGCGGCCCACATCAGCACGCATGGTCAAAATGGTTTTGGTCGGTTGTTGGCGAGAGGGCACATACAAGTCGAAGAAGTGCAGCGGCAAGCCATGCAAACCGCGTTGCTCGCGTTGCTGCATTTCGGCATCCAACAGCCAACGGTATTGGCCAGCATTGGTACCCACGCGGTGGATGGTGAGCTCGGAGTTTTCGGCACCGCCCAAGCGGTGACGCCAGCGCTTGTCCAGCTGCGCACGCAACTCGTCCATAGACAAGGTGAGGTCGAGCATCACTGTGCTGTGCCCTGTCATCACACGACGCCAGCGCGAGAGGCCCAGCTCGGGGCCTTGCGCTTCTTGAGGTGTCACTGCCACTACGCGCAAATTTTTCAAAGGAATGGTTTGCTTCAACGCTTTGTAAACACGTGCCTTGTCAGCGCCAGACAGCGGCTGCAACCACACAGGCCCCAGCGAGCACAACGCCATGTTGGCCAAGCCGCCTACCAAACGGCGCACGATGAATTGGGCCAAGGCCACGGGTGCGCCGTCTTGCTCGACATAGGCGCGCAACACGCCCACGCCCAGCGTTTTCATGCATGCGCCATAGGCCCAGTCTTGTTGCAAAGGAGCCGCAGCGGCGGCATGGTGCGCGTCCCACACGGGATGGGTCAAGGTGTCCCAGTTGACTTTCATGCGCCTAGAATCCTCACACCATGTTGAACAAACTTCGCCTTCGCCGCCAAGCTGAGACCGTGATGGGTCATCGCTTGGAAGAACCCCGCCTCACGCTGGTGTTGATGCTGTGGGTGTTTGTGTATGTGGGCTTGCCTCTGTTGGTCATCAGCAGCTTGGTGGATTTGCTCATTCAACAAATCACGGGCAGTTGCACCGGTTTTTGGTGCTGGTTTTAAACAGAGAACCATCGTTGTTTGCACGGCCTTAACGGGGCACGCTGCAAGGCCCTGTGATGTTGACACGCACTTTCTTGCCCATGTAGGTGGTGTCGGTGTAGGCGCTCACGATCACCGTGGCTTGCTCAATCCGAATCTCTGACTCTGCGCCTGTCACCTTGTGCTTTCGAAACGCGCCCATTTCTTTGGCAGTCGTTAAGTTTTTGCCTGTAAAATCTTCGGTGGCCAAGCTATTGGCGATCATCAAATAAGGCTCAGGGCCGTTCATCTTGAGAAAGATGTTTTTACCCATGGATTGAATTTCAATCACCACTTTTTGCGGCTTGATCTTCACATCCTCCATGGCAGGAATGCTGGCTTCGACCTCACAAGGCATTTTGAAAGTTTGCGCAAATGCAGAAGGTACAAAAAAGCTCACGACCAACAGCGAGGCTTGCAGCAAACGGGAGAGGTACATCGTCATAGCTCCCATTCTAAGAAGGCTGAGACGGAGCTTCGGTTTTGCGATGCGCGACTCGTTGGGCGCGGTAAATGCCGGCATGGCCCGAGCACACATAGCTCATCACACAGGCCAGCGCGGCAAACACGCCAATCTCGGCACCAAACAACTCCATAGCCATCAGGGTTGAGGCAATGGGGGTGTTGGCAGCCCCCGCAAACACGGCCACAAAGCCCACAGCGGCTAATAGTGCAAACGGCACATCCAGCAACGGCGCTAAGGCATTGCCCAAGGTGGCACCGATGTAGAACAAAGGTGTCACTTCGCCCCCCTTAAAGCCAGTGCCCAACGATGCAATGGTGAAAACCATCTTGCCCAAAAAGTCAGTCGGCGCGAGTGGATGGGCAAACGCCTCCACCATCACCGGAATTCCCAAACCGATGTAACGGTCAAAGCTGCCCCACATCACCACAGCCGCAATCACGGCACCGCCCAGCAAGGGGCGCAGCGGTGCGTAGGCGATGTGCTTTTTCATCACACCACTGAGCGCATGTGTGCCATCGGCAAACACCTTGCCCGCCAAGCCAAATAGCGCCCCCGCCACGACCATGGCGACCAGCAACCACGCCGTGATTTCAGGCACCAAGCCCACCTCGTACTGCGTGTGTTGCACGCCCCACAGCAAGCCCACTTGGTCGGCCACCACTGCAGCAATCACACAAGGCAGCAAGACATCGAGGCGCAAGCGGCCAATGGCCAGCACTTCCAACGCAAACACGGCACCCGCCAACGGCGTGCCAAACACGGACGCAAAACCCGCGCTGATACCGGTCATCAACACCATACGCCGATCAACGTGGTTGAGTTTGAAGACATGCGTGAGTTGGTCGGCCAATGCGCCGCCCATTTGCACCGCTGTGCCTTCACGGCCCACCGATGCGCCAAACAAATGCGAAATCACCGTACCGCCCAACACCAAGGGGGCCATACGCAGAGGCACCACTTTTTTGGGATCGTGAATTTCGTCAATCAGCAAATTGTTGCCAGCCTCGACATGCTGGCCAAACTTGAGATACAGCCAGCCCACACAGAAGCCTGCCACGGGCAAGCCCCAAATCAGCCAACGGTTGGCTTCGCGGGTGTAGGTGGCCCAGTCGAGTGAGAAAAGAAATAAAGCGGAGGCAGAACCTGCAAGGACGGCCACCAAAACGGCCAACACCACCGCCTTGGCTATGTAATAGAAAAGCGCGATCAAGACTTGGCGGCGGGGCTGGTGCATGCGCATATTTTCGCCCATCACATGAAGGACAATTTTCGACATGGATGTATTCAATCAACTGACCCTGGATTTGGGCATGCCCTTCACATCGACAGAGCTGGTTTTTGGCGTGCTCGCTTGCATCTTGGCCATTTGGTTGGGCGCACGGCTGGCCAAAAAGCAAGCGCATGCGTTCTCAGGGCAAGCACACGACAGCGGTTTGCCAGCGGTCACCTTTGCAGACTATGGCGACATGCGTTTTTTGCATTTGGGTACACCCGCCGTGCAAGGCTCGATGAAACTGAGCAAACCGTTTGACATCCACCTCGACTATTTGCAACGCATGATGGGCTGGCTGCTGTTTGTCGATTTAGATCAAGTTAGCCATTTGCATGCCATGCAAATGGGATTAGGTGCGGCTTCGTTGACCAAGTTTTGTCACCACCATTTGGACATGCGTACCACCGCCATTGAACTAAATCCAAACGTCGTCACCACATGCAGGCGGTGGTTCAATCTGCCCAAGGACAACGCCAAATTGCAAGTGCTGCTGGGGGATGCCGCCGAAGTGGCGAGTCAAGACACATGGCGAGGCAAAGTCGATGTGTTGCAAGTCGATTTGTATGACCAAGAAGCAGCGCGGCCCATGGTCGACAGCGATGTGTTTTATGCCAATTGCCGAGCACTTCTCACACCGAACGGCTGCATGGTGGTGAATTTGTTTGGGCACGACTCAAACTTTGAAGAGAGCATGCAAAAAATTGCCAACTCATTTGGCACCGACGCTTTGTGGGCGTTCAAGCCCACCACAGCCGGCAACACTGTTGTACTGGCCTTTGGCACACCTCGCACAGTGAGCAAAGATGCCTTGCTCATACAAGCCCAAAAGATCCAAACGCGTTGGCCTTTGCCTGCAACAAAATGGCTAAAAGTATTCGCCCCCATCAAGAAAAAGCCCCGATCACCATAGGTGTCGGGGCTTTTAAGGCTTGGCGGAGAAGGAGGGATTCGAACCCTCGGTAGGGTCGCCCCTACGCTTGATTTCGAGTCAAGTACATTCGACCACTCTGCCACTTCTCCTGATTCGGTGTCGTTTGTCGAAGCCACAATTCTATCAGGGGCGACGTGCGCCAGCGCCGCCCAAGGGCTGCACCACCACACCCGCGCCAGCAGGTGCACCGCCCGTGCTCCCAACAGGGCTGACGGTCATCGAAGCCAATGAGCCACTGAACAAACCACTGTCTTCAATCTCAATCGTGGCGGCACGGTCAGCGCGGGTGAACACCAGCAGACTCTTCTTGCCACGCACCGAGGCCACCATTGCCCAACCTTGGCGAGGCAACTGCTCGGCAAAGAAGTTGTAGCTGGCGTTGGCGTCGTTGGGTAACTCAAACACCGCACGGCCCAACCAGCTCTCACCCACGCCAAAAATCAACGATTCACCAGTGCGCAATTTGGTGCCCACAGGCAAAGGCATACGACCGAGTTGCTCCATGCTGGGGCGTTGACCGTTGTCCGCATTGGATTGCGAATCATTGGTGGTCGCGCAAGCAGTCAGCAATGCGGTGATCAACAACAAAAGAAGTTTTTGCATTTCAACCTCGCAACTCAGCCACGCCACCCATGTAAGGGCGCAGCGCTTCTGGCACGCGGATGCTGCCATCGGCTTGTTGGTAGTTCTCCAACACGGCCACCAAGGTGCGGCCCACAGCCAAGCCAGAACCGTTCAAGGTGTGCACGAGTTCGTTCTTGCCTTGGGCATTTTTGAAACGCGCTTGCAAACGACGCGCTTGAAAGGCTTCACAGTTCGACACCGAGCTGATTTCGCGGTAAGTGTTTTGCGCAGGCAGCCACACTTCAAGGTCGTGTGTCTTGGTGGCACCAAAGCCCATGTCGCCGGTACACAGCAACATCACACGGTAAGGCAAGCCGAGCTTTTGCAACACAGCTTCGGCGTGGCCTGTCATTTCTTCCAAGGTCTCGTAGCTTTTTTCGGGATGCACGATCTGCACCATCTCGACTTTGTCGAATTGATGTTGGCGAATCAAACCACGCGTGTCGCGGCCTGCGCTGCCCGCCTCGGAACGGAAGCAAGGTGTGTGTGCGGTGAGCTTGATGGGCAGCTCGTTTTCAGCCAGCACCACATCGCGCACGAAGTTGGTCAAGGGCACTTCGCTGGTAGGAATCAAGTAGAGCGCTGTGCTTTCGCTCGTGGCTTCGCCCTCTTGGCCGCCCTTTTTGGCGGCAAACAAGTCTTCTTCAAACTTGGGCAACTGGCCTGTGCCTTTGAGGCTGTCGGCGTTCACGATGTAGGGCGTGTAGCACTCGGTGTAGCCGTGCTCTTGGGTTTGCACATCCAACATGAACTGCGCGAGGGCACGGTGCATGCGGGCGATTTGGCCCTTCATCACAGTGAAGCGTGAACCCGAGAGCTTGACGCCCATTTCAAAGTCGAGACCCAAAGGCTCGCCCAAGTCCACATGGTCTTTGGGCTCGAAGCCCAAGGGTGCGGGTTCGGTACCGGTGGGGCTCCAGCTGCGCAACACCACGTTGCCGTGTTCGTCTTCGCCGGCAGGCACGCTGTCGTGCGGCAGGTTGGGTACGGCGAGCAACAAGGTTTGCAACTCGGCTTGCAAGGCGTCTAAGCGCACGGCTGAGGTGTCGAGTTCGGTTTTGATGTCGGCCACTTGCGCCATCACGCCGTCGGCGCTCTCGCCTTTGGCTTTCAGCATGCCAATTTGTTTAGACAGCGCATTGCGGCTGGCTTGTAGCTCTTCGGTACGTGTTTGCAGTGTTTTGCGCTCGGCCTCTAAAGCTTGGTACGCATCCACATTCAAGAAGGCTTGTGGGTTTTTGCGCTTTTCGAGTTTGGCAATGACGCTGGGCAGGTCGCGGCGCAGTTGGTTGATGTCGAGCATTGAGTTTCAGTCCTTTTACTTCAGCCCTTTGGGCAGAGGGAATTTGATGGTTTCTTCCACACCATCGAGGGTTCGTACAGACACGGCGCCCAAGGCGCGCATGCGGGCAATGACTTGTTGCACCAAGATGTCGGGTGCTGACGCACCGGCGGTCAAGCCCACACGGGTCACGCCAGCGAACCATTCTTCTTGGAGTTCATCGGCGTTGTCGATCATGTAGCTTTGAGCGCCCGAGCGCTGCGCCACATCACGCAAGCGGTTGCTGTTAGAGCTGGTAGGGCTGCCCACCACGATGACCAACTCGACCTCGTTGCTCAACACCTTCACCGCGTCTTGGCGGTTTTGGGTGGCGTAGCAAATGTCTTGCATCTTCGGCTTACGAATATTCGGAAAGCGTGCCACCACGGCTTCGGTGATGAGGGCGGCATCGTCCACGCTGAGCGTGGTTTGCGTCACCACGGCCAAGCGCTCGGTTTGCTTCGGGCTGACGTGTGCCACATCGGCCACGTCTTCCACCAAGTAAATGCCATCGAGCAACTGGCCCATCGTGCCCTCGACTTCAGGGTGGCCTTTGTGGCCAATCATGATGAACTCAAAGCCTTCTTTGTGCAGCTTGGCCACCTCCACATGCACCTTGGTCACCAGCGGGCAAGTGGCATCAAACACGTGGAAGCCGCGTCGAGCCGCTTCTTCTTCCACCGCCTTGGGTACACCGTGGGCGCTGAACACCAGCGTGGCGCCTGCGGGCACGTCGGCCAAGTCCTCGATGAAGATGGCACCACGGCTTTTGAGGTCAGCCACCACAAAGGTGTTGTGCACGATTTCGTGACGCACATACACGGGTGCACCAAACTTTTCTAACGCACGGTCCACGATGTCGATGGCACGGTCCACGCCCGCGCAAAACCCACGGGGCGCAGCGAGAACAATTTCTTGCAGGCTGTTGTTGCTCATGGCGATTTACAAAATGCCGATGACGTGCACTTCAAACGTCACAGGCTGGTTAGCCAAGGGATGGTTGAAGTCAAACAGCACTTGGTCGTCGGTGACTTGTTGCACCGCGCCCGCAAACGAGCCTTGGCCTGTGGGCGCAGGGAACTGCACCACATCGCCAACGTTGTATTGCTCATCGGGGTCGCCAAACTCTTTGAGCAAGCTCTTGCTCACCCATTGCTGCATGTCAGGGTTGCGCTCACCAAAGGCCAAGCCCGCAGCCAGCTCAAACGTGGTGTGCGCGCCCTCTTCCAAGCCCATCAAATGTTGCTCCAACGCAGGCGACAACTCACCCGAACCCAGCGACAGGGTGGCGGGTTTGTCATTGAACGTGTTGATGACGTCGCCTTGCGGTCCCGAAAGCCGATAGTGCAGCGTCAAAAAAGAAGCGGGGCCGATGGTAGGGTGAGCGTTGGATGCAGTCATAGGACTCTCTGTGTTGAACCGACTATTGTAGAAAGCTCTCAATATGGACCGAATGCCCGAACCGATGACCATTGCGCAGCTCCCCGCCGAGATGCGCCCACGCGAAAAGCTGCTCAAACACGGGGCTTCGGCGCTGACAGATACAGAGCTACTGGCTTTGTTTTTGCGCACAGGCATCAAGGGCAAAAGCGTGTTTGTGATGGCGCAAGAGCTGCTGGACCGCTTCAAAGGCTTTGCGGGCCTCATCCACGCCAGTGCGTCTGAGCTGAAAACCTTCAAAGGCATGGGCGGCGACGCCAAACGCTCCCAGCTGGTGGCGGTTCTGGAGATGGCTCGCCGCGCCCTGACCCAACAACTGACCGAAACCACGGTGATGAACTCACCCAATGCGGTCAAACAATACCTGCAACTTGAGCTGGCTCAGCTCAAACACGAGGTCTTTGCCGTTTTGTTTCTCGATGCCCACAACCGCCTGCTGTCATATCAGCCCATGTTTCGCGGCTCGCTGTCACAGACCATGGTTTATCCGCGAGAAGTGGCCAAGACAGCCCTCGCCTTGGGTGCCGATGGTGTGGTGCTGGCCCACAACCACCCGGGCGGCACGGTCAAGCCCTCGCAAGCCGACATGAAACTCACCCGCACCTTGCAAGAAGCGTTGGCGCTGATTGACGTGACCGTGCGCGACCACATCATCGTGGCGCAGGGCAAGTATTTGTCAATGGCCGAAGAAGGCTTGCTGTGAAAGACTTGCTGCTACTTGGCTGAAACGATGGCACCTCGCAGCGCCAAATTCAGCCGGTCAATCACCTCAGCCCAATCTGAATCGTCTGACAATTTTTCTTTCAGCAAAGAGGCCTGAGCATGGCTCCAAAATGGCGCATCCTCTAATCGGGTGGATGAATTCAAAGGCGAGTGTGTTTGGATGAATTGACGAATGCTGGGCGCATCATTGGGCAAACCCAGTTGTGCAAAAAGATCCGTGAAACCGTGAAAAACTTTGTCCATACAACCTCCTCCTTTTTAGGCGCCAAAATTAAAGCGTAAGCCTGTTAAGGCATCTTCGCTCGAACCACTGATTTCAACAAGCTCAAGTCTCAAAAAATATACTCAGCCTAGGACTGCTGTGTCAGTACGACGGCAGACAAAACTGAACCAAGCCAGCATTGGCATCACGAAGAAACACCGCATGAAAGCCAAATCACTGCAAGACTTAGGCGCCATACGACAGCAAGTGAACGCAGCAGCCCTCGCTGCCGCCGCGGCAGAAGAAGCACGTCGCGACGCTGAGCGCCGTGCTGAGGCAGAACGCAATTTATTCACCCACGCGGTGGGCCATGTCAAACCCATTGCCGCCAAAGCGCGTGTGCTCATCACCCCACAACGCCCAGCCGCGCGCCCCCTGCAGCAAACGCTGGACGACAAAGCCGCACTGAGCGAGAGCATGAGTGACGAGTTTGATGTGAGCACCCTGCTTGATGTGGATGATCAGCTCAGCTTCAGACGCCCCGGCATCGGCACCGACGTGACACGCAAACTTCGCAAAGGTGAATGGGCCATGCAAGGCCAGCTCGATCTGCACGGCTTACGCAGCGACGAAGCCCGCGAAGCCTTAGGCCAATTTGTGCGCGACGCCAAACGCATGGGCTGGCGTTGCGTGCGCGTGGTACACGGCAAAGGCCTAGGCTCACCTGGCAAAGAGCCGGTGCTCAAAAGCAAAGTGCAGCGCTGGTTGGTGCAAAAAAACGAGGTGCTGGCCTTTGTTCAGGCCAAACCCTCAGATGGCGGTGCCGGCGCGTTGGTGGTGTTACTGGGGCCCAGCAACATCTAACGTGGACAAGGCTCACACGCCTTTGTTACGCATCCAATCTGCAGTTTGAAAAAAACTGTTCTTCAAACGCGTGCGCAAGCCTTCAGGCACCTGGGTTTCGCCCATCGCTTGGTCCATGCACGCCACCCATTGGTCGCGCTCTTTGATACCAATCGCAAATGGCATGTGACGCATACGCAAACGTGGATGGCCATGTTTCTCAACATAGTAGTCAGGCCCGCCCAACCAGCCGCACAAGAACATGAACAAGCGTTCGCGTGCGTTGGCCAAGTCGGGGCCGTGTGTGGCGCGTAGGTCTAGGTAGCCCGGTTCTAAATCCATCAGGTCGTAAAAACGGTCAACCAAGACACGTACGCGCTCTTCACCGCCTAGCCATTCAAAGGGGGTATCAAAAGGTGGTTTTTCTTCGATTTGCATAGAGCCGATTGTCACCACTCTTGGATGGCCAACCGCTGACGATGCGCCACCAACTTGGAATGATTTCTAAAAAATCAATCGGGTTTGATGTTGGCCGTGCGAATCAGGCGACCAATGCGCTCGTACTCGCCAGGTAAAAATTTCGCCAAGGTGGCTGCATCACCATTCGCGGGTGTCACACCGACGCCGTTGAGCTTTGCAATCACATCAGGATTCTTGAGCGTTGTAGACAGGGCTGCGGACAGTTTGGCCACCACATCCTTGGGCGTTTTGGCCGGTGCAAACACGGCGTACCAAGCCGAAAAGTCGAACTGCGGAAATCCAGCTTCAGCAAACGTGGGGACGTTCGGGAAGTCTGCCAACCGCGCAGGCGCCCCGACAGCCAGTGCACGCACTTTGCCCGATTTGAGCAACGGCATGCAGTTGGTGGCAGTGTCAAAAATCACCGGCACACGCCCGCCCATCAAGTCCAAGATGTGCGCATTGCCACCTTTGTAGGGCACATGTGTCATGTCAATCTTATTTTGCGAAGTGAACAGTTCACCCGCCAGATGCAAGGGTGAACCGTTGCCCGAAGATCCATACATCACACCCTTAGGATCTTTTCGCGCAGCATCGACCACATCCTTCAAGGTCTTGAAGGGCGAGTCGCTGAACGTAATGGCGATGATGGGCGCACTGCCAATCATCCCTACCGGCTCGAAATCCTTAAGCGGGTCATAGTCGGCCTTGAGCATATTTGGGCTTGCCGCATGCGTGGCTAAGCCGCCAATCAGCAGGGTATGACCATCCGCAGGCGCACGGGCCACGGCACTGGCGCCTAGCAGCGCTGCAGCACCGGGTTTGTTGTCAACCATGGCGGTGGCGTTCAATGCCTCCGCCATTTTTTGACCAATCAAGCGACCCAACATGTCATTGGCGCCGCCAGCCGGATAAGGCACAACGAAGGTCATGGTTTTACTTGGAAACTGACCTTGTGCCATCGCAGATAAACCTAGGCTAGACATCAAAGCGGATGCCAACAAAGTACGACGGGTTGTGGTGTGTTGATTAATCATGGATGCACTCCTGAGTTGCGCATTAATACTGTTTGTTAGTTCGTGGGCCTATTTCATTCGAGCCGAATATTGGCTTCTTTGATTAATTTCTGAGACTTGCTCATGTCGCTGGCTTGAAATTTTTGGAATTCATCCATACGGCCACCAGAAACAATCAATCCTTGTTGAACTAGCGTGTCTTTTAAGTCGGTGGCAAGGGCTTTGTTCACCTGAGCGTTCAACAGTTCTTTGATGTCGTTGGAAACTTTGGTGGGTGCCCACAAACCGTACCAGCTGTAAAACTCATAACCTGGAATGCTCTCCCCCACAGTGGGAACATCGGGCAGATTAGGCGCACGTTTAGCTGAGGTCACAGCAACAACACGCAGCAAACCGCTCTTGTGGTACTGCAACGAACCAAGAATCGGATCAATAAAGCCATCAATTTGTCCGCCAACCAAATCTTGGAAAGCGGGTGCTGTGCCCTTGTAGGGAACAACGGTGTAATCGAGTCCGCCATTTTTCTTCAAAAGTTCAGTGGCCAAATGTCCTGCTGAACCCACCGACCCAACGGCAAAAGTCATTTTTCCAGGATTCGCTTTGGCATAAGCGATCAACGATTTCACATCCGTCACAGGTAGGTTTTTATTGATGGAAACCGACAAAGGTGCTTTCGCAACCAAAGCAACGGGTGAGAAATCGTTTTCAACAGAATACGGCACCTGCTTCATCGTCATGGGTGCCGTCGTGAATGTGGAAGCATTGAAGAGCAAGGTATATCCGTCTGCTGGCGCTTTAGCAACAACATCCGCTCCAATAATGCCATTGCCACCCGCTCTGTTTTCAACAATGAATTGCTGTCCGAGTTGCACACTGAGTTTCTGTGCGAGTTGCCTGCCGACCGAGTCCAGAGTGCCACCAGGCGGAAATGGAATGATCATCTTGACTGGTTTATTGGGGTAAGTCTGTGCAAACGCAGAGTGAGAAACAGACAGTGTCAACAATGAGGCGAGGACCGCACCCACTATTGGAAAATTAAAACGTCTCATCGTTATCTCCTTTTTATAAAAATTAAAGCGACGATCCACCGCACATCACCAAGTGCTGCCCTGTCATCGCACCTCCAAACGGCCCCACCAAAAAAGCGGTAAGCGCCGCGACCTCAGCGACACCCACAAAACGACCGATAGGAGGCAACTTGGGTGGCGTGTGTGCACGCGCTGGATCTCTTAAAAATGGAGTGTCAGTTGCGCCAGGGGCTATCACGTTGGCTGTGATGCCACGCGGTGCCAGTTCCGCCGCCCATGAGCGCGTCATACCAATCAAGGCCGCCTTGGTCGCCGCATATTGACTTCTTGTGGGGGCACCGTTGGCAACTCGACTGCCAATCAGAACAATGCGAGCCCCATCAACCATCGAAGACAACAGGCCATTGGCAAGCCCTTCCGCAGCTTGCACATGGACCTTCCACATGGCGAGTCCATCCTCTGAATTGATCGTCCCTAATGCCGCTGTTCTCATAAAACCCGCCGCATGCACAAATGCATGGATGGGTTGGCCATCCATTTGAATTTGCTGGCAAACAAGAGAAAGCCCAGCAATGTCTGAGACATCAGCCTGAACAATTCGAAGACGCTCGTGCGTCCATGACATGGGCGAACGACAGACACCCATCACATCCCAACCGTCTTGCAACAGTCGTTCAGTAATTGCGCGTCCGATTCCAGAGCTGCATCCGGTGACGACGGCTTTACGAGACACATTCATCCTTCGTGACACGGACTAGTGAGCCGCGTTTGAAACAATCCAGTCAGGCATCACTTTGGCATGACGGATATGTTGACGAAACACTGTGTAGGCGACATGCAGTGCTCCATCTGCTGTTTGGCGCAATGAAGGATATGAGTACTCTCGGTTGACACTGCGTGCCGAGTCATTGCTCATGCAATACCCATCGCCGACTTCAAGATGACGCTTCCAAGGCCACGTTTGCCCATCATCCTCTGACAAAGCAAGCGTCATGGGAGCTCTTGGTGCACCCCAAAATGCACGGCGCGCATTTGAAACATGAGATGACTTGACTTCATGCTTCGAAGCATCATCGTCCTCAAGTTCATCGTACAAAGAAGCCCGACGTTCTGTCGCATCCAGTGCACTGCTGTGATTGAAAATCATGGCCAAACGACCGTCTTTCAATCGCAGCGCTTGAATGGATGAGTTGTTATTTGGCAGCTCTGTTGGGACAGGCGTTGACCATGTCAGACCGCCATCGACACTGCTGGTCGTATAGATGAAATCTGCCCAACGACTTCTGAAAAATGCGAGCAGCTTGCCATCCGCAGCAGGAACGATGTTCATATGGACACAACCCATGCTGTTTGGCACTTCGATGCGTGTCCAACTCTTGCCTTGATCCGTCGAACGAAGGACGGCACTCAGATCATGACTGCCATCCCACTTCTCCCCTGGAAGGATTCGACAATCAAACGTAGGCAGCAGCCATGTACCGTCTGTGTGGACATGAATGGGTTGGCGAACAAATGTCCCAAGTGCCAAGCCATCCATTTGCTCCGTTGCCCCCCAAGACATGCCGTTATCTTTGGAAATTCGTCGGCGAACAATGGCTGTGTCTTGATTGCCAGACTGCTGTGCGGTGTGCAGCAGCCAGAGTTCCCCATTGGGGGCAGGAAAGAGAATCGGATTTTGTTCCGAGCGCTCAGCATCATTTGACAGCTGTACAGGCGTAGACCATGTCTCAGATTCAGGATTCAACTTAGACATGAAAACAGAAATGTCTGATTTACCCTCCATCGATCCACCAAACCAAACACAAGCAAGCGTTTGATCATGGAGCACCATGAGATTGGCGGCGTGCGCTTGAACGCACAACGATTGCAAATCGGCCACCTGCCGTTTGGGATCTTCTTGATGCACAGACAACTGAGCTTTGTTCATACGGCGTCTCCTTAAGACTTGTTCTTGAATGACTGACGCGTTTCAGGAGAAGGGCCAGCCACCAAGTGACCCGCTGGTAATTTCTTTCCTGCCAATGTGTCAATGATGTTTTGCGCAGTGAGCGTGGCTACTTTTTTCGCCGCATTTCGCGTGACGCCTGCGACATGCGGTGTCAAAACGACATGCCCCATCGAGAGCAAGGGGTTGTCTGATTGAATGGGTTCAACCTCAAAGGTATCTAAGCCTGCACCGCCCAGATGACCGCTTTTCAATGCGTCGATCAGGGCCGCCTCATCAAGGATGGCGCCCCTTGCCGTGTTGATCACGATGCTGCCTTGCTTCATCAAACCAAGCTCTCGTGTGCTGATCATTCCCTTGGTTTGTTCAGTCAACGGGCAATGCAAACTCAAAATATCAACCTGAGCCAAGAACGTATCGAAATTGTTTTCCAATCGAAACTCACCCGCATCTTGACGACGGGTACCGCTGAACACTACGACCTCAGCCCCCATGGCTTTAGCCAAACGAGCCGTGCTTTGCCCAATGCTGCCAAAGCCCACGATGCCAACGACTGAGCCACGGAAATCACGGCCTAGCCAAGAAGTCCCCTCCCAACCGCCGAGCTTCACCTTCGCATCCAGCGTGTTCAGATTTCTAACCAGCGTCAACATCAGCGCCACAGCATGCTCAGCCACGGCGTCTGCATTGGCACCAGCTGCCACCGTGACCGTCACGCCTCGTTTCGTCGCCTCACCCAGATCAACGCTGTCAACACCTGCCCCATTTTTAGCAATGATTTTTAAATGCGAAGTTGAGCCCAAAACTTTGGCGGAGAATGGTTTAGACCCTCTCAGCAAAACCGCATCGACTTTTTCCGTTGACAACTTCTGAATCAAGGTTTCTTCGTTGATGGGCTCCTCCATGAATTCAATGTGCCCGCCTGCATCACGCAGCATCTGCTGCGCTTCAGGAAGCAAATGTTGAGCCGTCACAAGAACATGAAATGAAGACATTGTTTACTTTCGAATTTCAAAATTGCATTGAAGAATCAACCATTCAATGCAGGCAAAAGTTTTTTAGGATTCAATAGATTTTTCGGATCCAGTGCTCGTTTGACTTGCCACATCAGCTCAAGCTCAACGCTTGTTTTGTATTGCGTCAAATCATCTCGCTTGGCTACGCCGATGCCGTGTTCGGCAGAGATGGAACCGTTCAGGCTGTGAACCAAATCATCAACCGCTTTAGAAACAGATGTGTAATGGTCGTTCAAGTAAGACTTGGCATCTTGGTCAGCAGGTCGCAATGGGTTGAAGTGGACGTTGCCATCCCCCATGTGCCCATAAATCACCATACGGCTGTCAGGTGCCAAGGACTTCACGCTCGCCATCGCCTTCTCAAGAAATTGAGGGATGCTAGACAGCGGCACAGACACATCACACTTGATGCTGCCACCCGTGCGTGTTTGGGCATCGGAAATCTCTTCACGAATGCGCCAAAACGCTTGAACGTTGGAAAGATTGGAAGCCACAGCGGCATCGTGGGCCAACGCTTTGTCCATGCCAGCTTCCAGAACTTCCATCATCGTGTTGTCCAGAACGTCCTGAGAACCTGTCGACGTCAGCTCCAGCAAAATCATCCAAGCGGGTCTGCCTGCTAACGGTGGCGTGATGCCCCCCAGATACGCGCAGACCAAGTCCATGGCATCCGCAGACACCAATTCAAATGCAGTGACAAGCGGTCCAGCCATTCGTTTGGCAAGGCCCAGAAGCTCGACGGCGGCAGCGGGACTCTCAACGGCCACAAATGCCACGGCCACAGATTGAGGCTTGGGCATGAGTTTGAGAACTGCGCTTGTGATGATGCCAAGCGTGCCTTCTGAACCCACGAAGAGATTTTTCAAGTCATAACCCGTGTTGTCTTTGCGCAAACCCTTCAACGAAGAGTAAATACGACCATCGGGCAAAACCGCTTCAATACCAAGCACCAAATCACGCATATTTCCATAGCGCAGAACTGCGGTTCCGCCAGCATTGGTCGCCATATTGCCGCCAATTTGGCAAGAGCCTTCCGAGCCAATTCGCAAAGGGAATAAGCGATCAGCTTGCTCAGCGGCGGCTCTGGCACTGCTCAAGGTCACGCCGGCTTCAAGCGTCATGGTGTCGTTGACGGTGTCAATGGCGACCACCTTGGACATGCGACGCAAATTCAACACAATGCAATCTGCAGCAGGATCAGCTTCGGGCACGGCGCCACCCATCAAAGATGTGTTGCCACCTTGGGGAACGACTTGAATTGAATGGTTGTGACAAAAACCCATCACACGACTGACTTCATCCGTCGTTGCGGGCAAGACCACAGCCATCGCATTGCCGCGATACAGTTTGCGGTAATCCGTGGTGTAGCTCTCGGTATCCGCCTCTGCCGTCAGGCAAGCGTTGGCACCCACAATACGGATCAGCTCAGAGATCAATTTTTCACGCGTGTTCATTCTTATTAATAACCTGCACTAGGTTTCTCTGGTGATGGGATGGATGTATCTAAGAAGGATGAAGCCAGCTTGCGAGCAGCATTTGCAAACATCACGATGTCAACGCCAGTGGCAACGAAGGTGCAGCCCAGCTCAAGGTAGCGACGCGCTAATTGAGGATCTGACGTTAAAGTGCCCGCGGCTTTACCGCTCGCAACAATGGTTTTCATGGCTGATTCAATGGCAGCCTGCACATCAGGATGGCCAGGATTTCCCAAATGCCCCATAGAGGCAGCCAAATCTGCGGGTCCGATGAAAACGCCATCCACACCGTCTACGCTACAAATTTCATTTAAGTTTTCAAGTGCAAGAACAGACTCTGCTTGCACCAGAAGGCACACCTCATCTCCGGCCATCTTGACGTAATCAGCGCGTGCATTCCAGCGTGAAGCACGACCCACTGCGCTGCCAACACCTCTGACGCCAAAAGGTGGGTAACGCGTTGCTTTCACAATTTGTTTGGCCTGCTCAGCGGTGTCCACCATGGGGACCAAAAGATTTTGAACGCCAATTTCAAGCAACTGCTTGATGGGCGCGACATCGCCATTCACCGCACGGACAACGGGCTGCGAACGATACGGCGCCACTGCCTGCAATGAGGCCAAGGTGCTTCTGAGATCATTGGGCGCATGCTCACCGTCAATCAACAACCAATCGAATCCAGCCGACGCACTGACTTCCGCCAAATAAGCATCTGACATTGCCAACCAAAATCCAATTTGCGCTTGCTTGTTAGACAGTGCGGCCTTGAATGAATTACCCACTACAACGCCTTGCATCATTGAACCCCTTGGCAAAGGTACTTGATGTGCTGATAGTCATCTAGGCCATGCACCGAGCCTTCTCGGCCATAGCCGGATTCCTTGACACCACCGAATGGGGCCGCTTCAGCGGCTACGGCACCTTCGTTGATACCCACGATGCCAGACTCAAGTGCTTCAGCCACACGCCAAATACGCGCTGGGTTTTGCGTATAGAAATACGCAGCAAGACCAAATGGCGTGCCATTGGCCTCAGCAATCACTTCAGCTTCCGTTTCAAACTTAGTCACCGGCGCGATGGGGCCAAAGGTTTCTTCACAAGCGCACGCCATGTTGGGCGTCGCATGGATCAACACTGTCGGCGCGTAATACGCGGCGCTAGGTGCATCCCCTCTGGTGATTCGATGCCCCCCCGTCATGATCACGGCGCCTTTGGAAACAGCATCCTTCACGTGGCGATCAATTTTTTCTACCGCACGTTCATTGATCATGGGTCCGATTTGAGAATTGGGATCTATGGCAGGCCCTACATGCAATGCGGCCACACGCTGCGAGAGCTTCTGCACGAATTCATCGTGAACTTTGGCTTGAACATAGACACGATTGGGACACACACAGGTTTGTCCACCGTTTCTAAATTTTGCGACCATCAATCCATCCACAGCCGCATCAATGTCTGCGTCTTCAAAGACGATGAACGGTGCATTACCGCCCAACTCCAATGAGAGCTTCTTCAGCGTATCAGCCGACTGTCGCGCCAGATGGATGCCCACAGGCGTACTACCCGTAAAGCTGATTTTTCGCACACGCTGATCGGCAAGCCACACATCGACAACTTCAGAGGCACGCTCACGAGATGCCGTCACGATATTCAACACGCCCGCAGGAACCCCTGCTTCATGCGCGAGCTTGACCAGTGCCAGTGCCGTGAGCGGCGTATCTTCCGCAGGCTTGGCAATCACCGTGCAGCCAGCAGCCAGTGCGGGTGCAATCTTTCGAGCAATCATGGCGGCTGGAAAATTCCATGGCGTGATCACCGCCACAACACCCACAGGCTCTCGCAACGCCATCAAGCGCTTGCTGCGAACTGGCGTAGGAATGATTTCGCCATTTGAGCGCGTGGCTTGCTCGGCAAACCACTCCACATAGCTGGCGGCGTACAGCACTTCGCCACGACCTTCGGCCAAAGGCTTGCCCTGCTCTCGTGAAATCAACTTACCAAGATCATCTTGATGTTGAATGATCAAGTCATTCCATTTTTTAATGATGGTGGCTCGGTCCTTGGCAGGCACCTGTTTCCAACTGTGAAAAGCTTGATCCGCGGCTTCAAGTGCTGATGTCGCATCCGACGCACAACCTGCAGGCACCTTCGAAATCAGGTGCCCATTACTCGGATCGGTCACTGCGAGCCATTCACCTGCAATTGCGCTTGGGCACCAGTTGCCGTTGATGAAGTGGCGCGATTCAATCAGGTCTTCGCGAGACATATTTAACGAATTAGTTTGTGTCACTTTTAACTCACGATCCCAATATGCCAAGGTACGAACTCGTGATCTCCGAGTCCCAGAAGTTCGCTTTTTGTCGGCTCGCCAGAGGCGTGGCGCAAAATAGCCTCAAAAATTTCCTGCCCCATTTCTGGCAGGCTCACATTGCTGTCGAGAATCACGCCGCAATTGATGTCCATGTCACCTTTGAGGCGTTCATACATCGCTGTATTACTGGCCAGCTTGATGGTGGGTGCAGGCTTTGAGCCAAACATAGAGCCCCTGCCCGTTGTGAAGCAAATCAAATTTGCACCACTCGCAATTTGCCCAGTGGCCGACACAGGGTCGTAGCCAGGCGAGTCCATGAAGACGAAACCTTTTTGATCGATGGGCTCTGCATAGGCATAAACACCTTGCAAAGGCGTGGTGCCGCCTTTCATTGCGGAACCCAGCGATTTTTCAAAAATATTGGCCAAGCCACCTGCTTGATTTCCAGGTCCAACAACGCCGTTAAATTGGCCGTTATGTCCATGTGTGTACTCTGCCCACCAATCCAATTGGTCGAGCAATTTCTGCCCCACCTCAGGAGTCACTGCGCGACGCGTGAGCATGTATTCGACGCCATGAATTTCAGGCGTTTCTGACAAGATGGCCGTGCCGCCATGCCTGACAAGAATGTCCATGGCAGCACCTAACGCTGGATTTGCCGTGATGCCAGAAAATCCATCTGAGCCACCGCATTGCAGTCCGATACTGATGTGGCTGGCCGAAACGGTTTGTCGTTTGTATGCGTTGGCAAGGGGCAGCATCTCTTCTACGGCCTTGATACCCGCGTCAATCATCTCCTGAGTGCCACCGACTTCTTGCATCACAAATGGCTTGAGCAATCTTCCCGCTTTCAACCCTTGAGACTCAACCAAATCTGCCACTTGATTGCGCTCGCAGCCCAAACCAACCACCAGCACGCCAGCCATATTGGGATGCTTGGCATAACCCGCCAAGGTGCGTCGCAACAAATCAAAATGGGGACTCGGCGAGGACATGCCGCAGCCTGTTGTCTGAGGAAATGCCGCTACGCCATCAATGTTCGGATAGTCTTTCAAACGTTCGGGTGTGAAATGCGCCGCGATGCGAGTGATTGCGGTGGCAGAACAGTTCACCGATGCAAGAAGGCCAATAAAGTTTCTTGTGCCGACGCGCCCATCTTCACGCACATACCCTTGAAACGTGGCTCGCTCAGACTCGGGCACGTAATCAACTGGACGCACATCTAAACCAAATCCAGGATCTCGGTCAAAGTCAACCAAGGCAATGTTGTGCGAGTGGACGTAATCACCTGGCTCAATGTCTCTGGCCGCAACGCCAATGACAGCGTTGTATTTTTTAATTTGCGCACCCTTTTGAATTCGTTCTGCGGCCACTTTGTGCCCAGCTGGAATTTGAGCTCTTGCCCGAGCCGCTAAGTTAGGCAACTCTTGTCCCATCGCAATTGGCGCTTTCGCGATGAGAACGTTATCGTTAACATGCAAACGAATGAGATTGTTGTGGTTCATGCTCAACCTTTGGCCATCAATTCACTCAGATTCAAACGACGAATGAGGTCCGTCTCTTCTCGGTAAACCTGCATGACATATTTTTTGTAATCAGGCCCATCCAAGTACATCAATGGCGAGTCAATTCGAGCTGCGACAGCTTTGAACTCCTCGCTGTTCACGGCTGCCTTAAATGCCTCACGCAATTTTTTCTCCGCACCGGCGGGAATTCCTGCAGGCCCGCCAATGCCATTGGGCGCTTCAACCACCAGGTTGAAACCTAACTCTTTCAATGTGGGCGTCGTGGCGAAACGCTCTGAACGCTTCTCGCCAAACGTGGCAAGCAATCGCATCTTTCCACCTTCAACATGAGAAGCCCACGATCCGGAGTCAACCAGCATGTCGACCTGTCCACCTAACGTGTCATTGAGGGCGGCTGCTCCGCCTTTGTACGAGATGGCATTAAATTCCACGCCTGCAACGATGGCGAATTGCTCCATGCCCACATGCGTGGCACCACCCACACCCGCATGGGCGTAGCTGACCTTGCCCGGGTTAGCCTTGGCATAGGCCACCATTTCTTTGACCGTTTTGAATCGAGATTCCGCCAGCACGGCAATGCCAAATGTTTGACCAGATGTGCGCGCCAAGTACGTGAAGTCTTTGAGTGGGTTCGCCTGTAAAACACCCAACTGTGAGAATCGTGTGACGGAAATTGGAATTTGCCCAATCGTGTAACCGTCTGGTTTCGCAGAGGCCAGCGCTTTTGCACCAATCATTCCTGCCGCACCCGCTTTGTTTTCTACGGCAATGGGCTGTTTCAGAATTTGCGAAGCCACTAGGCACATGGCTCGCATGGATTGATCCGCTGTGCCCCCTGCTGGCCAAGGGCAAATGAACGTGATGGGTTTGCTAGGGTACGCATCGGCTGCAATGGCCAGACTTGGCGCAAGCAGCACACCACCCGAATAGGCAACTCCCTCAAGAAATTTCCGGCGAGTTTGTTTCAGACTTGTCATAGGGCATCTTTCAAGTGGTTTTTATCCATTCAATGCCGCCATCTTCCTTTCTTGAAACATAACTGTCCAATGCATAATTGGAATAGATTCATGAGCTAATGGTTAACATTCTCCAAACATGGCACAAATTGACAGAGCGCTGCGCTCCAACCTCAAACTTCGACATCTTCAACTGGTTGTGGCTTTAGACGAGTTTCGCCACCTTGGGCGTACGGCCGAGTTCCTCACCGTCACTCAACCTGCAATTTCAAAGATGTTGACCGAGGTCGAGGACATGCTGGGAAAGCAATTGTTTGACCGTTCTCGGCGCGGCACGGAGCCCACCATCGCGGGCCTCGCCATCGTCAGATTTGCGCGATCCGTTCTCGCGGAATACGAGCGAACCAGAGAAGAAATTGACGCCCTTGAAAAGGGTGTTGCGGGTCGTACCAAGGTAGGCTTTATGGTTGTTGCCATGCCGACGCTACTCGCCCCAGCTGTCGCGCAGCTCAAAAGCGAGTCACACATCGCGACCGTGCTCATGGAGGAAGGCGATCTCACGCACTTGTTGCCGAAATTACGTCTAGGGGAGTTGGATCTTTTTGTAGGAAGGCTAGAGCCCGGCTATGCATCGCCCGATTTGCTCACCGAAGCGCTCTACGACGAAAAAATGTGCATTGTTGTGAAACAAGGACACGCTTTGTCAAGCCAGAAAAAAGTCACTTGGGAAGACTTACAAAATTTAAGATTTGTTACCCCACCCTCATGGGCGTCCATGCGCGTCAAGTTTGAACAACAATTTTTCAAGCATGGACTTCAGCCGCCCAAAGACATTGTTGAAACCGCATCATTTCTAGGCCAGATCACCTTCATCTCCGAACAGAATTCGGCCGCCTTGATGGCGCAATCTGTGGCAGAGCATTTCTCTGATCGCGGGCTGGTTCATATCGTGAACCTTGAGGTACCTGTTGACGTTCCGCCGGTTGGACTGATCACCATGCGAGATAGAAAACCAACACCGATCACCCAACGGTTATCGGAAATTATGCGCATCAACGCGCAAGCAAAGAAGGCCTCGAACCGCCATAGGAAATCTTGATAGCCATCAGGCCCGCCCAACCAGCCGCACAAGCGTTCGCGTGCATTTGCCAAGTTGGGGCCGTATGCGGCGCGTAGATCAAGGTAGGTTCAGATGTTTGGCCGCCTCACGCATCGTCAAGCCTGACAGGTTGGTGCGGTGTTGCACCAAAAAGTCGGTCACCGTTTGGGGATTCCAGCGCGCATAGTCGCGCAACGCCCAGCCAATGGCTTTGCGAATGAAAAACTCTTTCTCATCGGCCAGTTGTTGTGCGTAATCAAACAAGCGCGTAGTGTCGGTGTCTAAGCGCCAACCCAGCTGATGCAACATGGCCGAGCGGCGTACCCAAAAACTTGGGTGTTTCAGCCAGGCATCCATGACCTGGGCTGCATCTGGTTTTTGCTGCGCCGCTGCGTACAGCACCTCGGCGATGACGGCACTCAGCCCATCCACGGTTTCCCACCACGACTCGCGCAACAGCAAGGCTTGTAAAGCGGGCAGATTGCTCACGCTCAACATGGCACTGTGTTTGCGCAGCAAGTCCACGGCGGTGTAGCGATATTCGCGCTGCGGCTTTTGCCACAGCAGCTCGGCAGTGATCAGTAAATCATCTGCGCTTTGCCAACGCACTTTGCCAATGCCTTTCACCGCTGCACGGCGCACGGGCGCTGGCAAACCCAAGAACTCAAATTGGTTGATCAGGTAGGCTTTCATGGCCTCAGCTCTTGTCTCATCAGCCAAAGGCGCTAAGGCGCGTTGCACCGCGAGCAAAAACTGCTGAGGTGCCATCGTCACAGCACTCATGACGCCTGTCGCAAGGTCTGCACCACTGGGCGACGCAGCACATCGCGCAAGCCCCACCAGCCCGCAACTAAGGCCAGCAATGCGCCCACCACGGCACCCAACACAGGCACCCAAGGGCTGGCCGTCCATTCGAATTCAAAAGCAAAGCGGGCCAAACCCCAGCCCATGGCCATAGCCACGCAAGTGGCCAAGAAGCCAGCGAGCGCACCCACGCCAGCCAACTCCGCACGTTGCACATTCGCCAGCAGTTGGTTAGACGCGCCCAACGCACGCAGTACAGCGTATTCGCGCGCACGCTCTTCGCGCGTGGCCGTGACAGCCGCAAACAACACAACCAAACCTGCCGCCAAGGTGAACAAGAACAAAAACTCCACCGCGCTCACCACTTGGCCCAACACGCTTTGCACTTGGTTCAAGGTCGCGCCCATGTCTACGCTGGTGACGTTGGGGAAGCGGCTGATGAGTTGGTTGTCGAACGTAGGCGCAGGTTGACCAAGCGCAGCCTGACGCTGCGGCGCACGAAAGGCAGCGATGTAGGTGGTCGGCACCTCAAAACCTGCATCTGTGGTCAAGTGGCTGACGGGGTACATGACAAAGAAGTTGGCACGCATGGACGTCCAATCCACACGTCGCACCGACGTGATGCGTGCTTCGCGCAACATCCCTGCAATGTCAAAACGCAAACGATCTCCCATCTTGAGGTTCAAGGTTTTGGCAACGCCTTCTTCGATGCTCAAGTCGTTCGGATTTTCAGCTTGCCATTGGCCTTGGACCACGGTGTTGTGCTCAGGCTTTTCTGCGCTGAATGAGACGTTAAATTCTCGGTCAGCCAAGCGTTTGGCGCGTTCGTCGGTGTAGCTATCGGGCGTGACGGTGACATCGTTCACCGCCACCAAACGACCGCGCACCATGGGGTACCAATCCAACTTATGCACGCCGGCTTCGCGCAAGGTTTGTAAAAACGGTTCAGCTTGCGTGGGTTGAATATTGATGACAAACCGATTGGGCGCATCCGCCGGCGTGGCATTGCGCCAGCTGCTGATGAGGTCTGTGCGTAGCAACACCAACAACGCCAAGGCCAACAAGCCCACAGCCAATGAACTCACCTGCACCATCGCATAGACGGGGCGAGCACTCACCTGACGCGTGGCCAGCATCAACCAAGGCGGTGCACTGCCCTCGACCACGCTACGGCGCAGCACTTGTACGGCCAACCAAGCCATGCCTGCAAACAACAGCACCGCGCCTGCAAAGCCGCCGACCACCATGAGGCCAAGTTTCAAATCACGGCTGACAGCAATCAACAACACCGCAAAACCTGTCAATCCCAAGGCCCACACACTGAGCGTGGTGGCTTTGAGTTCGCCCACATCGCGACGCATCACGCGCAGCGCAGGTACGCTGGCCAGCTGCAACACGGGTGGCAAACCAAACGCGAGCAACAAGGTCAAGCCTGCGCTCAAGCCGTACACCACAGGCCATACGCTGGGGGCTGGCAATGCGGTCTCGACCAAGCCTTTGAGCAAGGCCACGAACACCCCATGCACGGCATACCCCAAGGCCAAACCCAACACGCTGGCAAAGGTACCCACCCACACAAACTCGGCGGTGTACGACAAGGCGATATGGCGTTGGCTCAAGCCCAACACGCGCAACATGGCGCAATCATCCAAGTGACGTGTGGCAAATGTGCGTGCGGCCAACGCCACAGCTACGGCGCTCAACAAGGCCGCCAACAAGGCAACCAGGTTTAAAAACTTCGCGGCACGGTCTAAGGTTTGGCGCATCTCGGGGCGTCCCGCTTCGAGCGACTCCACGCGAACACCACGCACTTCTGGCTTTTTGCTCTCGGCGTCAACCCAAGCCAAAAAGTTTTTGGCAGCAGCGTCTGGGCCGACCACGGCATAACGCCACGTGATACGGCTGGCAGGTTGGATCAAAGCTGTAGCGGCTAGGTCGACACTGTTCATCAACACACGCGGCGCGAAGTTCATGAAGCCCGCACCGCGGTCTGGTTCGTGCACCAACACGCGGCTGATGCGCAAGCGGCTGTTGCCCAGCAACACGCTGTCACCCACATCAAGGCCTAAGGCTTCTAATCCGGCGGCCTCCACCCACACTTCGCCGCTGGCAGGGAGGTGGGTTGTTTTCTCCGCAACGTCTGCCTGAGACAAGCTGCTGGCCACTTGAAGTTCACCACGCAAGGGGTAGCCCGCCTCGACGGCTTTGAGTGCCACCAAGCGGCTGCTGCTCTCCATGCCGTTTTGCGATGCGCCACGCGCCATGGTCGGAAAGCTCAAGGTGCTCACGCCTTGCAAGCCAGCATCTTTGGCGCGTTGCACGATATGCGCAGGGGTAACTTGGTCGCTCACCACCACCACATCGCCGCCTAGGAGCTGACGGGCATCGCGCTGCAAACCACCGTTCAAACGGTCTGCCAAAAAGCTCACCGAACTAAGCGCCGCTACCCCCAAAGCCACAGCCACCACCAGCAAGCGCAGCTCACCCGCACGGGCATCACGCCAGAGCGTGCGCCACGCTTGCGTCCACCATGTCACGCCAGTGGGTGGGTTTTGATTTGGGTTGGCAACTTGGATGCGCTGATTCATACGGGGTTCACCTTTTGCACGCCACCTACAGCCAACGCGGGGTCTAACTGCAAACGCGCCGACGCGGTGTAACAAAGAAAGTGTTTATTGGTGGCACGACCAATCGCACACAGCTGCAAGCGCGTGGCCACGTCATAGCCCATTTGCGTGATGCCGCTGCGCGACACCACCACGGCCACGCCCATTTGCGCAGACTTCATCACCATCTCGCTGGTCAAACGACCGGTGGTGTAAAAAATTGAATCGGCGTTGGCGGTGACACCGTTCATCCACATCCATCCTGCGATGGTGTCGATGGCGTTGTGACGGCCCACGTCTTCGACAAAGACTTGCATTTGCTCGCCACTGAACAGCGCGCAACCGTGCACCGAACCTGCTGACTTGTATGTGCTTTCTTGCAAACGAATGGCGTTGAGCACGCCATACAAACGCGCTTGGCTGATGCGTGCATCGGGCAGCGTCACGTTATCGATCTCGCCCATCAAGTCGCCAAACACGCTACCCTGACCGCAGCCAGTGGTCACCACGCGCTTTTCGGTGCGCGCTGCAATGTCAGCAATGCCGTGGCGGGTTTTGACAGCGGCCACACCTGCGCCGTCTTCACCGGCTTCCCAATCGACAGTAATGGATTCGACCTCGCTCACATCCCCCACCAAACGCTGGTTGCGCAAATAGCCCAACACCAATAGCTCAGGGTGTGCACCCAAGGTCATCAGCGTGACGATTTCGCGTTTGTCCACGTACACCGTCAGCGCACGCTCGGCAGGAATAGACACCTGCTCGCGCGCACCATGCTCGTTGACCACATCGATGTGACGGGTCAGTTCAGCTTGGGCTTGGGTGAGGTATGGCAACACGGTAGAGGGAGAAGATGCGATAGACATAAGCCGACAAGGCTACAACAAAAAGGGCCGACACCTTTCGGTGCGGCCCGATCACAGCGACGCTGTATGGATTATTTTTTAGCCGGTGCAGCAGGAGTAGCAGCTTTGGCTGTCGCTGCTGGGGCAGATGCTGCCGCAGCAGGTGCAGAAGCAGCGGCCTCAGGTGGCGTGTAGACAAACTTGCCGGGATCAGCACACGGGGGTGTGGCCTCGGGCTTGCCTGCTTTGGCTTTGTTGGTCTTTTGCACTTGGGCGGCGACTTTGTCTTGCGACTTGCACAGCAAGTAGGCATCGACCTTGCCCGCATGGGCTGTTTTAGCGGCCGCTTCAGCAGCCTTGGCTTTGGCTTCGTCGTTGGGTGCGGGCAATTTGGCAAAGGCCGTGGCGCTGACAGCAGCCAAGATCAGTGCGAAGAGTGCTTTGTTCATTTTGTTCTCCTGTTCAGCGCGTCAAACGTGCGCTGTGGTGCCCGAAGTTTCTTCGGAGCGGTGGGCTGGAATCTTGCCAGCCTTGATGTCGTTGTGCCAGAGTTCGTGGTGCTCTTTGGCCCACGTCTCGTCCACATAGCCGGTTTGCATGGCTTTGTAAGCGCCTTCCATGCCGATGGTGCCCATGTAGATGTGGCCCATGAACATGGCAATCATCAACAAAGTGGCCACGGCGTGAATCATGTGCGCCGTTTGCATGGTGCTGCGCTCGTACACGAGGAAAGGAATGATTTTGTCGAGCACAAAGCCAGACGCCACCACCACCAAGCCGAGACCAAACACACCTGCCCAGAACACCACTTTCTCACCCGCGTTGAAACGGTGCGAAGGCACTTCTTTGCCACTCAGCAAACCACCACCTTTGAGAATCCATGTGATGTCTTCTTTGCTAGGCAAGTTGTCTTTCGCAAACGTCACAAACACGATGATCAGTGAGACCGCAAACATTGGGCCTGCAAAGTTATGCGCGTTCTTTAACAAGTATGTGATCCAACCAAACAAGGTGTCGCCAATGATGGGCTGAATGAGAAACTTGCCAAATGCCATGGTGATGCCAGACACAGCCAAGACCACAAATGCAATGGCATTGGCCCAATGCGCTGAACGCTCGAACGGTGTGAAGCGTTCAATCTCGACACCCGTGGGCGCACCGTGCAGTTTGATCATGCCTTTGCGCCAGTAGAACAAGGCAATCGCGCCGAAAACGATCAGCAACAGTGAGCCACCATAAGGAATGATCCAGTTGTTACGCACCTGGCGCCATGCCTCACCGCCATTGGTGAGGCGTGAGCCTGGGTATTGCACAAAGGGTTGAATCAACACGCCAGCTTCTGGTGCTTGTGACTTGGGCAGGCTGCTGTAGCCTTCCATGCCAGCACCTACACCACGCCACATGGGCGCATTGTTGCCGGGTTGAACTTTGCCGCGTTCACCGTTGGTTTGTTCGGCGTAGCCGGGTGAATCGCTGGCGTCAGGCTTGACGTCTTGGATGTTGACGCTCTGCACGGCCGAGGCCGCCGCAGGCGCTTTGTCTTGCGCGACAGCCGACAGTGCGAACACCGTCAACGCTGCACACAACACCGATTGAAAAGAGCGGTACATGATGTGCCCCTTGGTTTACGGTGCACGACTGTGGTCGTTCATGCCGTATTGGCCGCGTGCGCGCAGGTGTTGTTCCCAGCTGTTTTTGTCACCGGCTGTCCAGCCAGGCGCGACAAAACTGTTGCTCGCACCGCTGAAAGCTGTGGCGTCATTTTTGGTGCCGAGGGTTTGAGCCTTCTCACCGCAAGCGGTGAGAGCTGCCACGCTCAACACGATGAGTGACATGCGTTTCATCATTTCTTCACTCCTTCAACTTTGGCAGGTGCCTGACCGACTTGCTTAGAGCCATACGCAGTGCCCCAGCCCCACACTTCAGCACCTTTGTTGCGCTTGACCACGCGGTTGCGGAAGATGTCGGCCACCATGTCACCGTCACCGGCGAGCAAAGCTTTGGTCGAACACATTTCGGCGCATGCAGGCAACTTGCCTTCGGCCAAACGGTTGCGACCGTATTTCTCGAACTCGGCTTGGCTACCGTTGGCTTCTGGGCCACCAGCGCAGAACGTGCATTTGTCCATCTTGCCGCGCACACCAAAGGTGCCTTGGCTTGGGAACTGAGGTGCACCAAAGGGGCAAGCGTAAGAGCAGTAGCCGCAGCCAATGCAAATGTCTTTGTCGTGCAAGACCACACCTTCGTCGGTCTTGTAGAAGCAGTTCACAGGGCAAACTGCCATACAAGGCGCATCGGAACAATGCATACATGCGACGGAGATCGATTTCTCGCCGGGAACGCCATCGTTCAAGGTGACCACACGGCGGCGGTTCACACCCCATGGGACTTCGTGTTCGTTTTTACAAGCGGTGACGCAACCGTTGCACTCGATGCAACGCTCAGCGTCACAGATAAATTTCATGCGTGCCATTTAATTCTCCTTAGGCGCGTTCGATGTTGCAAACGGTGGTTTTGGTTTCTTGCATCATGGTGACGCTGTCATAACCATAGGTGGTGGCCGTGTTGACCGCTTCACCGCGCACGATGGGCGCTGCACCTTTGGGGTAGTACTTGAGCAGGTCTTCACCTTGCCAGCGACCTGAGAAGTGGAAAGGCATCCAAACGGTGCCGGTGTCCACACGCTCTGTCACCAACGCTTGCACGTTCAAACGTGCGCCTGTGGGGCTCTTCAACCACACGCGCTCGCCGTTGCGAATGCCGCGATCGGCTGCTGTCTTGGGGTTGATTTCCACAAACGCTTCTTGTTGCAACTCGGCCAACCAAGGGTTGGAACGGGTTTCTTCACCGCCACCTTCGTACTCGACCAAACGGCCAGAGGTAAGGATGAGCGGAAACTTCTCGTGCACCTTGTCTGCAATGTTCTTGTCTTGAACCGTTTTGTACAAAGTGGGCAGACGCCAGAACGCTTTCTTGTCAGCGTGTGTGGGGTACTTCTCCATCAAGTCAGGACGCGTGCCATACAAAGGCTCGCGGTGTTGAGGGATGGGGTCTGGGAAGTTCCACACCACGGCACGCGCTTTGGCGTTACCGAACGGATGGCAGCCGTGGTTTTGCATGAACACACGCATCATGCCGCCTGAGTTGTCGGTCTTCCAGTTCTTGCCTTCGGCCAATGCTTTTTCTGCATCAGTGAGTTCGTCCCACCAGCCGAGTTTCTTGAGCAAGACATGATCGAGTTCAGGGTAGCCCGTGGTGATGTCCGCGCCTTTGGAGTGCGAACCATCTTCAGCCAACAGGTTTTTACCTTCGCGCTCCACACCAAAGTTAGCGCGGAAGTTACCGCCACCGTCCATGACGTGCTTAGAGGTGTCATACAGGTTGGGTGAGCCTGGGTGCTTGAGTTCGGGCGTGCCGTAACAAGGCCATGGCAAGCCGAAGTAGTCGCCACCAAAGTCGTAACCGGTTTCTTTGTCTTTGCCGCCTTTGGACTTGAGGGTCTTGACGTCAAACAAATGCATGTTGCGCATGTGCGCTTTCAAGCGCTCTGGACTTTGGCCGGTGTAGCCAATGGTCCAAACCGACTTGTTGATTTCGCGCAAGATGTCTTCGGGCATGGGTTCGTCCATGCCTTTGACTTTTTGCAGCTTGTAGTTCTTGACCAACTCTTTGCCAAAGCCGAGCTTGTCGGCCAATTGGTACATGATCATGTGATCGGAGCGGCTTTCCCACAAAGGCTCGATGACCTTCTCGCGCCATTGCAGAGAGCGGTTCGATGCTGTGCATGAACCGCTGGTTTCGAACTGCGTCGCAGCGGGCAACAGGTACACCGCACGGTTGGGATTAAGGTCTTCGGCTTTGCCGGGCATCGCGGCCATAGCAGCCGTGGCAGATGGATAGGGATCAACCACCACCAACAAGTCCAACTTGTCCATGGCGCGCTTCATTTCTAAACCACGGGTTTGTGAGTTGGGTGCATGGCCCCAATAGAACACGGCCTTGAGGTTGCTGTCTTGGTCGATGAGTTCGTTCTTCTCAAGCACACCGTCAATCCAACGTGACACGGTGATACCAGGCTTGCTCATCATGCCGGGGTTGGCAAAGCGGCCTTTGAGCCAATCGAATTCCACCCCCCACGCTTTGGCGAAGTGTTTCCAAGCACCTTCGACGATGCCGTAGTAGCCAGGTAGTGAATCAGGGTTAGGACCGACGTCAGTGGCGCCTTGCACGTTGTCGTGGCCACGGAAAATGTTGGTACCACCGCCGGACTTGCCCACGTTGCCCAAAGCCAATTGCAAAATACAAGAAGCGCGCACGATGGCGTTACCAATGGTGTGCTGGGTTTGACCCATACACCAGACGATGGTGCCGGGGTTGTTCTCATGCAGCATGGTCGCCACTTTGAGTAACTGGTCAGGTGTCACACCGCAAGCTTCTTGAACAGCTTCAGGCGTCCACTTGGCCATGACTTCTTCTTTGACCTTGTCCATGCCAAACACGCGGTCGTTGATGTACTTTTTGTCTTCCCAACCGTTCTTGAAGATGATGTGCAAGAGACCAAACAAAAAGGCAATGTCAGAACCCGAGCGAATGCGCACGTACTCGTCGGCCTTGGCTGCTGTGCGTGTGAAACGTGGGTCGACCACGATCATCTTGCAGCCGTTTTCCTTGGCGTGCAGCATGTGCAACATCGACACAGGGTGGGCTTCAGCCGCGTTGGAGCCGATGTACATGGCGACCTTGCTGTTTTGCATGTCGTTGTACGAGTTGGTCATCGCGCCATAGCCCCAAGTGTTAGACACACCGGCCACTGTGGTGGAGTGACAAATACGGGCTTGGTGGTCGCAGTTGTTACTACCGAAGTAGCTGACAAACTTGCGCAGCAAATAAGACTGTTCGTTGTTGTGCTTCGAAGAGCCGATCCAGTACACGCTGTCTGGACCAGAAGTTTTGCGCAGCTCCAAAAGTTTGGCGCTGATTTCATCCAATGCGGTGTCCCAGCTGATGCGCTCGTACTTACCGTTGACCAACTTCATGGGGTAACGCAAGCGGAACTCACCGTGGCCGTGCTCACGCAAGGCTGCACCTTTGGCGCAATGCGCGCCGAGGTTGATGGGGGAATCAAACACTGCTTCTTGGCGCACCCACACGCCGTTTTCAACCACGGCATCGACCGCGCAACCCACGGAGCAATGGGTACAGACTGTGCGTTTGACTTCAATCTTGCCTGCACCGTCATTCGACACGGCGCCAGAGGCGTTGGCTTTTTTGACCAAGCTCAGTTGCGTGGCAGCCAAGCCCACACCAATGCCCAAACCAGAGCGGCGCAAAAAGCCACGACGGTCAAGGGTTGGCAAAGCTTGTGACAAGCCGCGCTGCAAGCGGCCAACAAATGCAGAGCCGCCAGAGGTCTTGGCAGCTGAATCAGTTTTACGGGTCAACAACATGTGTGTCTCCTTCAGACGCGAGCGGTCTGGTAGTAACGCTTGACGTGTTCGCTCAAGCTGTAACCGCCACCGTTTTCAGGCGCGGGCGGGAGTTTGTTCAGTTCAGCAGAGGGGGTGTCGAGACCGGGCAACGCCGTGACGGCTGCAGCGGCAGCACCAGCGGCGGCGGCACCCATAAAAAATCCACGGCGCGACGCAGTCGCTTGTTCGGTGGCTTGTTCTTTTTTCATTTTTAGCTCCTCGTGATGTCGTGGGTATGCACGACTTTGCATACTGTACCAATGAAGTGAGTTTGTCCAATCCGTATTAACGGCAGAAAACTCAAAACGCATTCAAATGTCTTCTTTTTAAAATTTCCTTGTCGCGCATGCGTCACGCGCTTTCACCATCAGGCCAACATGTCAAAGCCTTGGGCTTCGACACTGGTGAACGCACGGGTCAACTCAGCCAAAGCGGCATAAAAACGGGCACGCGGCGTGGCTTGCACAGCATCGCAAAAAGCAGGCAACCAAGTCTGCACATGGGCTGCAAAAAACTTGGCTTGCTGTGTGAGGTTAGACACCGCCACATCGTCCCCCGCCACCAAAAAACGCATGACCTCGAACACGTAAGACACATGGTCTTCGGTTTCAGACATGGTGGTGTCGTCCCGACCTAAACCAAGTGCTGCCAAATCGGTGCGCAGTTGGGCCAAGGGCTTTTCATTCAAAAAGCCGGTCAAAAAGTGCGAGGCGTACACATACACCTCGGGCTTGCCCACACCGCCAAACAGGGCGTTGTGTTCGCTTTGAATGGCCTTGTCATCCATATCGCGGGCCACGCCCACCAACTGTCGCCAAGGCTCTTCCAGAAAACCTCCCGAGGCGGGTGCATCGGTGGCCGCCACGCGCAATTGCGCCAACAGCTCGGGGCGCGGAGGGGCGTAGAACAACTCTGAAATCAAACCGTACAACTCAGCGCGTGCGGTTTCTTCGTCGAGAGCGGAGGACAAATGAAGGTCGGTCATAGAAATAGTTAGACGATTTTTTGCTCGTCGCCGGCAGAGTAAATGTCAATCACGCGGCAGTCGCCACACATCTTGAGGCGCTGCAGCGCCTCGCCTTGGAACATCGAATGTCCCGCCAATTTGCCCAACATGGCCTCGATGCCTTTGAGCGTGCCAAAGGGTTTACCGCAACGCACGCAACCATAAGGCTGGGTTTCGTTGAGCACGCGGACTTCTTTGCGCTGCGTGGTAAGCAACAAACGCGGCACAAGGTTGAGCGCTTTTTCGGGGCAGGTGCTGACGCACAGGCCGCACTGCACGCAGTTCTTTTCAAAGAAGCGCAACTGCGGGGCTTGTTGGTTGTCTTGCAGCGCGTTGGCGGGGCAAGCGCTGACGCAGCTCATGCACAAGGTGCAGCTGTCTTTGTTGACCTCGATCGAACCGAATGGCGAGCCGTCTTTGGGCAAAGCCAAGGCGTCGGGTGCATCGGTGGTTTTCAAGACCGGTGCATGTTCGAGCAAATGGTCAATCACCATGCTCAGCGTGCTGCGCTTTTCCGCCATCACGGCAAAGGTGGCAGCGGGCACGGTGCTGCTCAAACGTTGCTGGCCCGTGGTGAGGCGTTGCAGCTCGGCATCGAGTTCCATCGCTTGCGTGGCATGCACCAACTGCACGGGCATACGACCGGGCTTGGCGTAGCCCAAGCCTTCGAGCATGGCCTGTGCTTGCGCCATTTGCGCTTGCAAGCCGTCGGCATATTGCGGGGCCTCTTCGGCGGTGCGGAGTACCAACACTTGGGCCGCACCATAGGCCAAGGCCGTGAGCCACACATCCAAGCCAAGGCTGGCGGTGTGCCACAGCGACACGGGAATCACATGCGCAGACAGGCCTTTGGCCACTTTAAGTTGCGCGGCACGGCCCAACTCATTCACCAAAGCTTGTCCCGCGTCTTGGCTGTGCAGCAAGATGACGGCGTCCTTGCCACCTGCTTTTTGGTAGGTGCTGAGTAAGGTCTTGAGCTTGACGCCTTGCTCGCTGGCACGCGGGTAGGCATAAGTCAGCGCGCCTGTGGGGCACACCGTGGTGCATGCACCGCAGCCCACACACAGGTTGGGGTTGACCTTGATTTGTTGACGCGACTTGTCAGAGCTGACTGCCTCTGCAGAGCAAATGTCCACGCAAGCGTTGCAGCCCACTTTTTCGTTGCGGCTGTGTGCACACAGTTTTTGTTTGTAGTCAAAGAACTTGGGCTTTTCAAACTCACCCACCAGCTCGCGCAAGCGCAGCAAGTTGGCAGCCGTGGCGCCGCGGAAATAGCCTTGTGGCAAGGCATGGCGGTTGAAGGCGCTTTGCTCGCGCAGGTCGAGCACGAGGTCGAACTCGGCGGTTTCTTCTTGCGCTTCGCGCTGAAAGTTGATCGCGCCGACTGCGCCGCAAGCGGTCACGCAATCGCGGTGTGCGCTGCACTTGTTCAGGTCAATTTGGTAGTCGAGGCCAATCGCCTGCTCGGGGCAAGCGGCCACACAGGCGTTGCAGCGTGTGCACAGGTCAAGGTCGATGGGGTTGTTGTTTTGCCATGTGAGCTTGAACGCGCCCAGCCAACCGTCCACACGCACCACTTGGCCACCCAACACGGGGTAAAGGCGGTTTTGTTCGCCACCGGCCTCGCCTGCACCTTGGGTGAACAGGGTCACGTTCAGTGTGTCGGCCAACAGGGCCGCAGCTTGTTCGGCTTCATCGAGTTTGCCCAAAATCAGCAAGCGCCCTGCGCTCTTGAACGTGACCGTGGGCACAGGTTCAGGTTCGGGCAAATGCGCCGCGGCTAACAAGGCAGCAATTTTTGGAGACGCGTTCTTGGCATCGCTACTCCAGCCACCGGTCTCTCGGATGTTGACGAATTTGATGACCGATGTTTTGGCCTGCGCCTCGACAGCCAAGTCACCAAACAGGCGCTGCTCTTGGGTGCAGGCCACCACCACGTCGTCGGTGCCTTGCACGGCTTGCACAAACGCGTTCGCCTCACGGCGACACAACGAGGTGTGCAGCGTGAGCGGCTCAGACAGGCTTTGGCTCAGTGCCTTCGGGTCTAACGGTTGGGTCTGGTTGCAGTCGCAAATCAGCGTGGTCATGCGTGGTGGGCTCGATGTTGGAATTGTTTTCAGCAGAGACGGACTGTGCCACGACTTTGGTGTCTTCTACTGCAGGTGTGTCACCCGCGTTGGTTTGTGCTGCTTTTTCGGGCGCGTCGTCAAACAAGTTCAAAGTTTTAGCACTGGTCATTTGACGCAGCATGGCCATGGGCAAAGGGTCGGGCTGACTGTAGTCGTCGATGTAGATGTCCATGCGGTCCATCACATTGAAGTGCGGATCGCTGAACAGTTTTTTCATCGCCGCGTTTTTCACGTCAGGCGCGACACCGCGCGCCATGAAACCCGTGAAATCAGACTCAGGCGTGAGTTGCTGGGTATCGGCCAGCGTGGGTGCAGGGCGATCTGCGGGCTCGCGGGTCTCGGCAGGTGATGTCGCACTGGGTGTGACATCCTGAGAGGGGCGCGTCACAGACGCTGCAGCACCGACAGAAGCAGCGGTATTGGGTACACGGGTTGGCGGGTTGCCAGACTCTGAAGCACTCGGCTCCGCCAGCGAACGACCTTCACGCACATCCGCTTTGCGGCGCGACCAACGGTTTAAAAAACCAGCGGGGGTGTCGTCATTGGCCATGACCACCTCTTATTTTTTCGGTACTCACCGAAGCTGGATTACCAAAGCGGTCTTGCAACGCTTTGAAGCTATCAGGGCGTTTGCGACGCTTAGCTTCGACCACCAAATGCGCATCCATGAATTCAGCCATCCATGCCACCACCTCAGACGGCGCAGGCACTTGGTCGACGTTTTCTTGGGCATCAAGCCAACGGCCTGCATCGTGGTAACTCAGGCTCACCATTGCGGGCACGGCCATCACCTCGTCGCTGATGCTTGGCTCTTCTTCCATGCGCCACAACACAAACCAGCACGGGGCAGGTGAGGTGGCGTTGAGGTAATAGCCTTCGGCATCGTCACGAAACAGCTCCACCGTGAAACCTGGGTGTAGCCAAATTTGCTCATCGTCGGTTTGTCGCAAACAGCGGGGCTCGGTGCCGAAATGCGCCTCATGCGGCACCAAGTCGTGACCGGTCACATCGTGCAACACCCAGCGCCAAGGCTGCCAACGGCTCATGGCGCCTGGCACACGCTCACGGCGCATGACCACAGCGACTTGAAGACTCGGGCGTTGAGACATGGAACGGCTCAAGTTTCTTTGGAAATCTTGATGCTCGGAAATTTGCTAGAAAAGTCTTTGGCTTTCGCCGCAATCTTCACAGCCACTTGGCGGGCCACCGCCTTGTAGATGCCGGCTACTTCGCCTTCAGGGTCGGCCACCACGGTGGGCTTGCCGCTGTCGGCTTGCAAGCGAATTTGCATATTGAGGGGCAGCGCGCCTAGGTAGTCCATGCCATATTGCTCAGCCATCTTCTTGCCGCCATCCGCGCCAAAGATGTGTTCAATGTGACCGCAGTTGGTGCACACATGCACTGCCATGTTTTCGACCAAACCGAGGATGGGCACGCCCACCTTTTCAAACATCTTGATGCCTTTTTTGGCATCGAGCAGCGCAATGTCTTGCGGCGTGGTGACGATGACCGCACCGGTCATGGGCACGCGCTGGCTCAGCGTGAGCTGAATGTCGCCCGTGCCAGGGGGCATGTCGACGATCAAATAGTCCAGCGATTTCCAATTGGTTTGGCGCAGCAACTGCTCCAGCGCTTGGGTGGCCATGGGGCCGCGCCAAATCATGGCTTCGTCTTGGTCCACCAAGAAACCGATGGACATGACTTGCACGCCGTAGTTCTCAAGTGGGTCCATGGTTTGGCCATCGCTGCTTTCGGGACGGCCTTCAATGCCCATCATCATGGGTTGGCTGGGGCCATAAATGTCAGCATCCAACAAGCCCACGCTCGCACCTTCAGCCGCCAAAGCCAAAGCCAAGTTGGCGGCGGTGGTGCTCTTGCCCACACCACCCTTGCCCGAAGCCACGGCGATGATGTTTTTGACTTGCGGCAACAAAGCCACACCGCGCTGCGCGGCGTGCGCCACGATGTTCATGGTGATGTTGGCCGACACGTTGTCCACGCCCGCCACGCCTTTGGCCGCGGCAATCAGCTCTTTGCGAAAACTCGCAATTTGGCTCTTGGCGGGGTAGCCCAGCACCACGTCAAACGACACATCACCGCCTTGAATTTGCAGGTTCTTCAAAGCTTTGGTCGTGACGAAGTCTTTGCCCGTGTTGGGATCAATCACGGTTTGCAGGGCTGCGGTGAGGGCTTGTTCGTTCAGGGCCATAAAAATCTTTGTTCTAGGAATAGGAATTGCGCGCAAGTCTAGCGCGAGGAAGCGGCCTGCACAGCAGGCAGGTCATACGTGGGGTAAGGTCAGTTTTTACGCGCCACCCAATAAGCCGCACCCTCAGCCCCATACCGCTCGTCATGCGGCACATTCGGCTCCAGCTCAAAGATAGAGCCCGGCAGCAGGTGCTGGGTGTGGCCATTCATGGTCAGCCACATCTCGCCTCGCGTGAGGATGGCGTGCACGCCAAACGCGTGGGTGTGGGTGTCGAGCACGGTGTTGGGCGCCCATTCGCGCTCGATCACCTCATCAAAGCCAGCGGCAAGGGCTTTTTGGCGGAATTCGTCAAAGGTGGGGAAGTTCATGACCGCATTCTGTAGGAACTAAAATCGCCCCCTTCGCCCTAAGGTCTTGCCTCCAAATGTCTCAGCGCCAGCTATTCGTCACCACCGCCCTGCCCTACGCCAACGGCAACTTCCACATCGGCCACATCATGGAGTACATCCAGGCCGACATCTGGGTGCGTTTCCAGCGAATGCAGGGCCACCAAGTCGATTTCGTGGGCGCGGACGACACACACGGCGCACCCATCATGATCGCCGCCGAGAAGGCGGGCATCACCCCACAGCAGTTCGTGGCCAACATCGCCGCAGGCCGCAAGCCGTATTTGGACGGGTTCCACATCCAATTTGACAACTGGCACAGCACCGACGCGCCGGAGAACCACGAACTGGCACGCCAGATTTACCGCGACCTGCGTGACATCCCAGAAGCACAAGGCGGCTCACTGATCGAGCGCCGCACGATTGACCAGTTCTTCGACCCCGAGAAGAACATGTTCTTGCCCGACCGTTTCATCAAAGGCGAGTGCCCCAAGTGCCACGCCCACGACCAGTACGGCGACAACTGCGAGGTGTGCGGCGCGGTCTACGCCCCCACCGACCTGATCAATCCTTTTTCGGCTTTGTCGGGTGCCAAGCCTGAGTTGAAGAGCTCTGAACATTTCTTCTTCAAACTGTCTGACCCGCGCTGTGTTGAGTTCCTCGAAAAGTGGACACAAGACGGCAAGCTGCAACCCGAAGTGGCCAACAAGGTCAAAGAGTGGTTCACCGTGCGCACCAACCCCGATGGCACCACCAGCGAAGGTTTGGGCGACTGGGACATTTCGCGTGACGCCCCCTACTTTGGTATCGAAATTCCAGACGCACCCGGCAAGTACTTCTACGTGTGGCTGGACGCGCCCGTGGGCTATTTGGCCTCGTTGAAAAACTTGCTCGACAAACGCGGCGAGAACTACGACGCCTACATGGCCAACCCAGCGATGGAGCAATACCACTTCATCGGCAAAGACATCGTCACCTTCCATACCTTGTTCTGGCCCGCCATGCTGCATTTCAGCGGCCGCAAGACGCCCAACAACGTGTTTGTGCACGGCTTCCTCACCGTCAACAACGGCGAGAAGATGAGCAAGAGCCGTGGCACGGGCCTGGACCCACTCAAGTACCTCAGCCTCGGCATGAACCCCGAGTGGCTGCGTTATTACTTGGCCACCAAACTCAACAACCGCAACGAAGACGTGGACTTCAACGCTGAAGACTTCATGCTGCGCGTCAACAGCGATTTGATTGGCAAGTTCGTCAACATCGCCTCACGTGCCGCGGGCTTCTTGACCAAACGCTTTGAAGGCAAGCTCACGCAAAGTTTTGGCGAGCAAGGCACTGCGTTATTGAATGACATTCACGCCGCCAAAGACAGCATCGCCCAAGCGTATGACGCCCGCGAATACGGCAAAGCCGCTCGCGAAATCATGTTGCTAGCCGACAAGGTCAATGCGTATGTGGACCAGCACAAGCCTTGGGATTTGGCCAAAGATGCAGCAAACAACGAAGCTCTGCACCAAGTGTGCTCGTTGCTCATCAACGCCTTTGCAGAGCTGAGCCGCTACTTGGCCCCTGTGTTGCCATCACTCGCGCAAGCGGTCGAAGCCTTCACAGGCACCTCCATGCAAAACTGGAACGCCACTGGCTACGTGGCAAACATTCAACCCTACCAACACCTCATGCAACGCGTCACCCCCGAACAACTCGAAGCCTTGTTTGAGCCCCCTGTCGTGGTGGAAGAAAAAGTCACCCCAGGCGGCGAAGAAATCGCCCCCACCATCAGCATCGACGACTTTGCGAAGGTCGATTTGCGCATTGCCGAAATCGTCAACTGTGAAGCGGTGGAAGGCTCGACCAAACTGTTGCGCCTCACGCTTGATGTAGGCGAAGGCAAAACACGTAACGTGTTCTCAGGCGTGGCCAGCATGTACAAACCAGAAGACCTCAAAGGCAAGCTCACGGTGATGGTGGCCAACTTGGCCCCACGCAAGATGAAGTTTGGCGTGTCTGAGGGCATGGTGCTTGCCGCCAGCCACGCAGACGACAAGGCCGATGCTGGCATTTACGTGCTCCACCCATGGCCCGGCGCAAAACCCGGCATGCGCATCCATTAATTGGGTTCTGACCCCAATTGGCTTTATGTTCAAACCCAACTTAGTCCACGCCCTACAAGGCTACACGCGCCAACGCTTTTACCAAGACGTGGGTGCGGGTATCACGGTGGGTGTGGTGGCGTTGCCGCTGGCCATGGCGTTTGCCATTGCGTCGGGGCTCAAGCCCGAGGCCGGTTTGTTCACCGCCATCATTGCGGGGTTTTTGATTTCGGCGCTCGGCGGTAGCCGCGTACAAATTGGTGGCCCAGCAGGCGCGTTCATCGTCATCGTGTATGGCATTTTGGAACGCTATGGTTTGGCCAATTTGATGATTGCCACCGCGATGTCAGGCGTCATGTTGCTGGCTATGGGTTTGCTGCGCTTGGGCACGCTGATTCGTTTCATTCCAGTGGCGGTGGTGATTGGGTTTACCAACGGCATTGCCGTGCTCATCATGGTGTCACAGCTCAAAGACTTCTTTGGTCTGCAAGTCAAAGCCATGCCGGCTGACTTCTTTGGCATCTTGCGCACCCTCAGCGACAACATCAGCAGCTTCAACGGCGAGTCCTTGGGTTTGGCTGTGATGTGTTTGGTGGTGTTAGCGTTTTGGCAATTGGCCTTGCCTCGCTTAGCGAACGCCATGCCCAGCACCAAAAACTTTGCCACCATCCCCGGTTCTATCGTGGTGCTGGTGGGCGCGACCATGGCCAGCAAGGCGATGGGCTTAGACGTAGAAACCATCGCCTCTCGCTTTGGCAGCATTCCCAGCAACTTGCCTGCGTTTGCATGGCCTGATTTCAGTTGGGAAACCGCCAAGTTTTTGCTGATCCCCGCCACCACGCTGGCCTTGTTGGGCTCCATCGAATCGCTCTTGTGCGCCCGCATCGCCGACCAAATGATGGCCGACGGCCCCTACGGTGATCGACACGACGCCAACCAAGAGTTGATGGCCCAAGGCATTGCCAACCTCGTCACGCCTTTCTTCGGTGGCATGCCCGCTACCGGCACTATTGCTCGCACCGTGACCAATGTGAAAAACGGTGGCAACAGCCCTGTGGCCGGCATGGTGCACGCGCTCACCTTGTTGGTGGTCATGTTGGTCGCAGCGCCCTTGGCAGGCGATGTACCGCTGGCGGCGCTCTCAGCCATCTTGATGTTTGTGGCGTGGAACATGGGCGAGTGGCACGAGTTTGTGCACCTGCGCCAATTCCGCATGACCTACCGCATCACCTTGCTGCTGGTGTTTGCCTTGACGGTCATCGTGGATTTGACTGTGGCTGTGGAAGTGGGACTGATGGCGGCTTGCCTGACCTTTATCTACCGCATCTCAAGTTTGAGCCGTACCGAGCAAGTGCACATCGACAGCCATCCAGAACTGGCTGGCTTGGAAGCCAAAGTACAAGCCCATCGCCTTTATGGCGCCTTGTTCTTTGGGGCCGTCAAACTGGTGGAAGCCATCGAGGAACACCTGCCCGAGCAAGCCTTGGTGCTGGATTTGAAAAACCTCATTTACATCGACACCTCAGGTGCTGACTCGCTCATGGCCTTGGCTCGGACTTGCCGCAAAAGGCAGGTCCGCCTCATCTTGTGCGGCGTGGACCACCAACCGCTGGACATGATGCGCCGCTGTGGCCTGCTGGCTCAGCTGCCCGAGCAAGACCTGATCCCTGATTTGGGCCAAGGACTGGCAACCGCCCTCGGTCGTTAAAATCTTCGCAATTTCGAAACATCCCATTTAGGAAAACCACCATGTCGATTTTTCAGCGTGACAACTACAGCTCTGAAGCCACTCAGTTCATCGAGTCGCTCAAGGCCAAAAACCCTCAGCTCGAAAAAGCCCAACGTGATGGCCGCGCTTTGCTGTGGGACAAACAAGTGAACACCGAAATCCAGCAAGACATCGAAGCTGGTCGCGTGGCGCAAAAGCCGTACGTGTACCAAACGAACGCTTAAAGCAATCCGTGCAACCTGCTGACACCACCCTGCCCAACGACGAGGCAAGCACTGCCTCTGTTATGCCAGAGGTGGTTGACCACGTGGCCGTGGCCCGCCTGTATGGCGAGCCGCTGTTTGCCATGCCGCAGGATTTGTACATCCCGCCAGACGCGCTCGAAGTTTTCCTAGAAGCCTTCCAAGGCCCGTTGGACTTGCTGCTGTACCTCATCCGCAAGCAAAACTTCAACATCCTCGACATCCCCATGGCCGCGCTCACGCGCCAGTACCTGAGCTATGTGGACGAGATCCGCAGCCGCAACCTCGAGCTTGCCGCCGAATACCTGCTGATGGCCGCCATGCTGATTGAAATCAAATCACGCATGTTGCTACCGCCCAAAAAGGTAGCTGAAGGCCAAGAGCCCGAAGACCCCCGCGCCGAGCTGGTGCGCCGTTTGCTCGAATACGAGCAAATGAAGCTGGCAGCCGCCAAGCTCAACGAAGTGCCGCAATTTGGCCGTGACTTCATGCGCGCGCAAGTGTTCATTGAGCAATCGCTGCAACCACGCTTCCCAGATGTGCATGTGGTCGAGCTTCAACAAGCGTGGGCCGATATCTTGAAGCGTGCAAAGCTGGTGCAACACCACAAAATTTCGCGCGAGGAATTGTCGGTGCGCGAACACATGAGCATCGTGCTGCGCAAACTGCAAGGCCAACGCTTTGTCGAGTTTGAAAACCTGTTCGAACCCGAGCAAGGCGTACCCGTACTGGTGGTGACCTTCATCGCCCTGCTTGAACTGGCCAAAGAAACGCTGATTGAAATCACACAGGCCGAGGCTTTTGCCCCCATTTACGTGCGTTTGGCCTACACACCCACGTAAGCGGCCCAACCTTCTAAAGCCACATTGAGGCAACTATGAGCAACACCAACGCTTCGCCCTACGGCACTTTGCCCCCCGCTTCCCCCGTCGCCGCCCGCAAGCCCATCAGCTTGCCCCGCTTGAACGAGCTGCGCGCGCGCGGTGAAAAAATCACCATGCTCACCGCCTACGACGCCACCTTTGCCGCCGTGGCCGATGCTGCGGGCGTGGAATGCATCTTGGTGGGCGACTCGCTGGGCATGGTCTGCCAAGGCCTCACCAGCACCGTGGGTGTGACGCTAGACACCATGCGCTACCACGTGGAGAGCGTGGCCCGTGGCATCCGCCGCGTGCAAGGCACGGCATGGATCATTGGTGACCTGCCTTTTGGCAGCTACCAAGAATCCAAAGAGCAAGCACTACGCAGCGCAACGGTTTTGATGCAAGCGGGTGCGCACATGGTCAAACTCGAAGGCGGCGGCTGGACCACCGACATCGTGCATTTCCTTGTCGAGCGCGGCATTCCCGTCTGCGCGCATTTGGGCCTCACCCCACAAACCGTGCATGCCCTAGGCGGCTACCGCGTGCAAGGCCGTGGCGACTCGGCCACCCAACTGCGCCAAGAAGCGATTCGTTTGCAAGACGCAGGCGCCACCATGGTGGTGCTGGAAATGGTGCCCGAGCCACTGTCCACCGCCCTCACGCAAGAGCTGCCCACCTGCCACACCATTGGCATTGGCGCGGGCAACGGCACGGCAGGTCAAGTGCTGGTGATGCACGACATGCTGGGCGTCAATTTGGGCAAAAACCCCAAGTTTGTTCACAACTTCATGGAAGGCCACGCCAGCGTGCAAGCTGCCATGAGCGCCTATGTGACCGCCGTGAAGAACGGCACTTTCCCCGACAACGCCAAGCACGCGTGGGCTTGATCAAGCCTTAGCCCTTAAGCCCCCCTTTTTCGTTTCATGCAAATCGTTCACACCCTCGCGGACCTGCGCCGCGCCTTAAAGCCCGCCGCCCTGCGCGCCTTTGTGCCCACCATGGGCAACCTGCACACAGGCCACCTTGAGTTGATGCAAATGGCTCGCCAAGAAGTCGACAAACGTGCAACAACAGGCGGCATGACCGTGGCCAGCATCTTCGTCAACCGCCTGCAATTTGGCCCCAACGAAGACTTTGACACCTACCCTCGTACGCTAGAAAACGACTGCGCTTTGCTCGAAGCCAACGGCTGCGACGTGGTGTTTGCGCCCAGCGAAAAAGACCTCTACCCCGAACCCCAAGTGTTCAAGGTTCACCCACCCGCGGAGCTGGCCGACATCTTGGAAGGCGCGTTCCGCCCCGGCTTCTTTGTGGGCGTGAGCACCGTGGTGCACAAGCTCTTCAACATCGTGCAACCCGACGTGGCCGTGTTTGGCAAGAAGGACTACCAACAACTCATGGTCCTCCGCCGCATGGTGCAGCAAATGGCTTTGCCGATTGACATCATCGGCGGCGAAACCCGGCGCGCCGAAGACGGCTTGGCCCTTAGCTCACGCAACGGCTACCTCAGCGCTGAAGAACGCGCCGAGGCTGTGCACCTGTCGATGGCTTTGAAGGGCCTGGCTGCGGCTGCCCGTGCAGGCAATGCCGCTGGTGTGTTGGATGTGAAAGCTGCCGAAGCCGCTGCAATGGATGCCCTGCGCCAACGCGGCTGGGCCCCTGACTACATCACCCTACGCCGCCGACATGACTTGTCGCCTGTGACTGGCCCTTGTGCTGAACCGTTGGTGGTGTTGGGTGCGGCTAAGTTAGGGAAGACGCGGTTGATTGATAACCTCGAAGTTTGAGTTTTCTGTTTGGCGCAATCTTCTCGTCTAGGAAATGGGCGGGTGACGATTTCTGGTACCCCAGCATGAGGAACCCGCTCATTCCCTAGACGAGAAGCGAGCTCAGCAAAAAAGCTATTCGCCCTTAGCCCCACGCCCCATCAGCAAAGCCACCGCTTGAGCTGGCGTGATATCGCCATCTAGCAACGCAACAACGGCCTGAGCAATCGGCATGTCCACACCCAAGTGCTGCGCGCGTTGCACCACAGTGCGGGCGCAATACACGCCTTCGGCGACGTGGCCAAGTGAGTCCACCGCTTGTTGCAAGGTCATACCTTGGGCCAAGGCCAAGCCCACTTTGCGGTTGCGGCTGAGGTCGCCTGTGGAAGTGAGTACCAAGTCACCCAAGCCCGACAAGCCCATGAAGGTTTCGGTCTTGGCACCCAGTGCCACGCCAAGGCGTGTGATTTCGGCCAAGCCGCGTGTGATGAGTGCGGCGCGGGCGTTGAGGCCCAGCTGCAAACCATCACACAAACCGGTGGCGATGGCCAAGACGTTTTTGACTGCGCCGCCTACTTCCACGCCCACGATGTCGTCGTTGGCGTACACGCGCAGGCTGTTGTTGTGAAAGGCTTGCACCATGGCGTCGCGCGTTGCGGCATCGTCGCTGGCAGCCACCAAAGCGGTAGGCATGCCGCGTGCCACTTCTTGTGCGAAGCTCGGGCCACTCAAAGCACCGCCGCGCAGCGCGGGGGCCACTTGGGCACGCACTTCGTGGGCCATGCAGCCATCGCCGTTCAAGGCCGCTTCAAACCCTTTACACAACCATGCCACAGGCACGTTGCTGCCCAAGAGGGGCGCGAGTTGCGTGAGCATCCCGCGCAGGCTGCTCATGGGCGAGCCGATGACGACCAAATCTTGCTCGGCCAACCAAGGGCCGAGCGGTTCTGACGACACTTGCACGCCTGCGGTGAAGGGCAAGTCAGGCAAGTAGCGCGTGTTCACACGCTCGGCTTGCATGGCTTGGGCCTGGGGAACATCACGTGCCCACAGCGTGACGGTGTGGTGTGCGCCGGCGTTGATCGCCAGCGCCGTGCCCCACGCGCCTGCACCTAAAACGGCAATCTTCATGTCGACGGCCTAAACGCGCAATTACTGAACCGAGCTAGCCGCTTGTTGCTGCTGCTGTTGTTCGTACATGGCTTGGAAGTTGATTTCGGCCAAATGCACAGGTGGGAAGCCTGCACGTTGGATGGTGTCCGCCACATTGCCACGCAAATAGGGGTAAATGATTTGTGGGCAAGCGATGCCGATGACGGGGCCCATTTGGTCTTCAGGCAAGTTGCGCACTTCAAAAATGCCGGCTTGCTTGGCTTCAACCAAAAACACCACTTTGTCAGCGAGTTTGGTGGTGACAGTCGCGGTCACGGTCACTTCCACAATGCCGTCGGTCACTTGTTCCATGCCCACGCCCAACTGAATGTCCACCGAAGGTTGCTCGGTGCTGGTCAGGATGGCGGGAGAGTTGGGTTGCTCCAAAGACAGGTCTTTCAAATAGACGCGTTGAATTTGAAACACGGGCGTAGCTTGTTCGTCTGACATTGTTATTTCCTAAAACAAAAAAATGCCCGCATCGGCAATACCGAAGCGGGCAGCAAATCGGGATGGCTGAATTATGTCAGCTCAAGACTGCAACAAAGGCAGCAAACCGCCTTTGGCGTCAAGCGCCACCAAATCATCACAGCCGCCCACGTGCGTGTCGCCAATGAAGATTTGCGGCACTGTGCGGCGGCCCGTGATTTCCATCATGTGGGCACGCGCCTCGGGGTCGGTGTCGATGCGAATTTCTTCAATCTGGGCCACGCCCTTGGCGTTCAGCAGTTGCTTGGCGCGAATGCAATACGGGCAAACGGCGGTGGTGTACATCTTGACGGTTGACATGGCGCTCTTTCTCAGGTGATTTGGCTTGGGCTCATTAAGCTTTAGCAACGGGCAGGTTAGCTTCTTTCCAAGCTTTCAGCCCACCGTGCAGCGAATGCACCTTCTCGTAACCCAGTTTTTGCGCGATGGTTTGGGCACGCTTAGAGCGCGCGCCAGCCGCACACACCATGATCACGGGTGTGCTTTTGTTTTTCACGGCCTTGTCCAAACGGGCTTCCAGCTCGTCCAGCGGCACGTTCACAGCGCCTTTGATGTGGCTTTGGGCAAACTCGTCTGCGCCGCACACATCAATCACCACGCCTTTTTCGCGGTTCATACATTGCACCGCTTCTGTAGGCGAAATACCGGTGGCTGCAGCACCTTGCACCACGGGCAGCAGCAAAAAGAAACCACTGCTCAGGGCAATGGCCATCAACATCCAGTTGTCGAGAATAAATTTCACGGGGAATCCAGTTCAGGGGGTTAAAAGTATCGAGTCAGGGCAGCATTCTAAAATCATGGCCAATCTTTCACTGACTCTGTTGATTTAAACCATGTACAAGCTCGTATTAATCCGCCACGGCGAATCCACTTGGAACCTTGAAAACCGCTTCACCGGCTGGACCGATGTGGACCTCACCCCCACTGGCATCGAACAAGCCAAGAACGCAGGCAAGCTGCTCAAGGCCGAAGGCTATGAGTTTGATGTGGCCTACACCAGCGTGTTGAAACGTGCCATTCGCACCCTGTACCTCGCGTTGGACGAGATGGATTGCACCTGGTTGCCCGTGGTGAAAAGCTGGCGATTGAACGAGCGCCACTACGGAGGCTTGCAAGGCTTGAACAAAACCGACATGGCCAAGCAATACGGCGACGACCAAGTGCTCATCTGGCGCCGCAGCTACGACACACCACCACCCGAACTCGAAGCGACTGATCCTCGCAGCGAACGCGGCGACCCCCGCTACGCCAAGCTCGACCCTGCACAAGTGCCATTGACCGAGTGTTTGAAAGACACCGTGGCCCGCGTCATTCCCTTCTGGAATGAGTCGATGGCCCCAGCCATCAAAGCAGGCAAACGCATCGTGGTGGCCGCACACGGCAACTCGATCCGCGCCTTGATCAAATACTTGGACGGCATCAGCGATACCGACATCGTGGGCTTGAATATTCCAAACGGCATCCCACTTGTGTATGAGTTGGACGAGAACCTCAAACCGATTCGTCACTACTATTTGGGCGATGCCGAAGCGGCGGCCAAAGCAGCAGCTTCAGTGGCGACACAAGGCAAAGCCTAATCAGCCCACGTGCAGCGCGCCTTCTGGGCGCGTTGTATATTGAGCACTTACTAAATTTGTCCATTCTCGAAGGCCACATGCGTCAAAAATTCAAGATTGCAGGCTGGGTTGCCATCGGCGCCCTGACCGGCGCACTGACCACCGTCTCGCTGCAAACGGCTGCGCGCGCCAACATGGCGCCCCTGCCGCTGGAAGAGCTGCAACAGCTCGCCGCGGTATTCAGCATGGTCAAGAGCGATTACGTCGAGCCTGTGGACGAGAAAAAGCTCATCAGCGACGCCATCACAGGCATGGTCGCCAGCCTTGACCCACATTCGCAGTACTACGACAAAAAAACCTTCAAAGAATTCCGCGAAGGCACCACCGGTCGCTTTGTAGGCGTGGGCATTGAGATCACACAAGAAGAAGGCCTCATCAAAATTGTGTCCCCCATCGAAGGCTCACCGGCTTTCCGCGGTGGCATCAAATCAGGTGACATGATCACCAAGATTGACAGCACAGCGGTCAAAGGCCTATCGCTCAACGATGCTGTCAAACGCATGCGCGGTGAACCCGGCACCAAAGTGCAACTCACCATCTACCGCAAAGACGAAAACCGCACCTTCCCCGTGAACATCGTGCGTGAGGAAATCAAAACCCAAAGCGTTAAAGGCAAAGTCATGGAGCCCGGCTACGGCTGGATTCGTCTGAGCCAGTTCCAAGACCGCTCGGTGGACGACTTCACCAAGAAGCTGGAAGACATCTACAAACAAGAGCCCAAACTCAAAGGCTTGGTGCTCGACCTGCGCAACGACCCCGGTGGTTTGTTGGATGCAGCCGTGGCCGTGTCTGCCGTGTTCTTGCCAGAGAACATCAATGTGGTGTCGACCAATGGCCAATTGGCTGAAAGCAAGTTTGTTTACAAGGCCTCACCCGAGTTTTACCGTCGCAACGGCAGCAATGACCCTGTGGCCCGCTTGCACCAAGCGACCAAAGGTATTTACCGCACCGTGCCATTGGTGGTGTTGGTGAACGAGGGCTCGGCCTCGGCCAGCGAAATCGTGTCGGGAGCTTTGCAAGACCACAAGCGCGCGACCATCATGGGCAGCCAGACCTTTGGCAAGGGCTCGGTGCAAACCGTGCGCCAACTGGGCCCTGACACTGCATTGAAAATTACCACGGCGCGTTACTACACGCCAAGCGGTCGCAGCATTCAAGCCAAAGGCATCGTGCCAGATGTGTTGCTGGACGACACCGCTGAAGGCAGCCCTTACGCCATTCTGCGCATGCGTGAAGCCGACCTCGACAAACACTTAGAAAGTGGCCAAGGCAAAGACGCCAAAGACGCTGCCAAAGAGAAAGAAAAAGAGCAGGCCCGCGAAGAAGCCATGAAGCGTTTGGAAGAAGAATCCAAAAAGCCCAACAGCGAACGCCGCCCACCCGAGTTTGGCAGCGACAAAGACTTCCAGTTAGAGCAAGCCATCAAGCGTCTCAAAGGTCAACCCGTGTTGGCCAGCAAGACGCAAAGCGAGCGTCCTGCTGAGAAGAAAGACAAGTAATTCACGTGTAGCCCTGCGGTGAACGACGACCAACTGCTGCGCTATTCGCGCCACATCCTGCTGGACGATGTCGGCATCGAAGGCCAGCAATGTCTGGTCGACAGCCATGTTCTGGTGGTCGGTGCGGGGGGGTTGGGCTCTCCTGTTGCCTTGTACCTAGCAGCCAGCGGCGTAGGTCACATCACGATAGCTGACCATGATGTGGTCGACCTCACCAACCTGCAACGCCAAATCGCCCACACCACGGCGCGTGTGGGGCACCCCAAAGTCGAATCAGCGTCGCAAGCCATGTTGGCCCTTAACCCAGAGGTGCGTGTGACCGCGCTAGCCAACAAGCTAGACGCAGCCCAACTAGACGCGCTCGTTCCCACCGTGCAAGTGGTGGTGGATTGCTGTGACAACTTTGAAACCCGCCAAGCCGTGAACGCCGCGTGTGTGAAACACAAAGTGCCGTTGGTATCAGGTGCGGCCATTCGCATGGACGGCCAGTTGGCCGTGTACGACTCGCGTGACGACAAGTCCCCCTGCTACGCCTGCATCTTCCCGCCCGACCATGCGCCTGAAGAAGTGCGCTGCGCCACGATGGGCGTGCTCGCACCACTGGTGGGTGTGATCGGCACCATGCAAGCCATGGAAACCGTGAAGCTCATCACAGGCATAGGTTCTCGCTTGACGGGCCGCCTGCAAATGCTGGATGGCCGTGGCATGGAATGGAACGAAGTGCGCTTGCAGCGCAACCCAAGCTGCCCTGTATGTGGCGAGAAACACTAAGCCACATCACGCAGTAACGCTGTGGCAACTTCGACCTTAGTGCGGTGCATCGGTTGCGGGCAAGTGGCAAGAGCCAAACCGTTTTCTAAACCACCTCGGCTGCAAGGCTCGCCCATCTGAGAACAAGCCCAAGTGCTGCGTTTGCGCTTGCAACTGCAGGGCCTCATACGGACCTGCGTGGTGTTTGTAACTGTACGACCACGCATAGCCCTGCCCCACCATCCACGCGCCTACATCGTGACCTTGGCGCGTGAGCTGTGCCAGCAAACGGCCATAACTGTCCCGCGTGCGGGCATGCACCTCCACCACTTGACCTTGCAGCGCGGCGTGCAATGCGGCGCGTGACTGTGGGCCCCACGGTTGGCAAATCTCTGGTGCATCGATGCCCAGCAGACGCACCTTGTGCGCCTCGCCACCTTGCACCGGTTGAACCCACACGGTATCGCCATCGCTCACGTGCGTGACGATGGCGGACCATGACCACGCTGAGCCGCAACACACCGCAAGTAACAAAACAAAACTTCGCATGACGCGCATTGTGCAAACCATCGCACAGCAGATGGTGAGCCAGCCGTTACGATTAGCGCATGCACTCTGCAAAGCATTTCTTCCCGTTTCTTAGCTGGCCTAAGCCAACCCCTCACCTGCTCAAGAGCGAAGCCTTCGCAGGCCTGAGCGTGGGCCTCATGGTCATTCCGCAAGGTGTGGCTTATGCGGCGTTGGCGGGCATGCCACTCATCACCGGTATTTACGCCTCACTGTTGCCTGCGCTGGTGGCGGTGCTGTTCAGCGCATCGCCACGTTTGTCGGTGGGGCCCACGGCGCTCACGTCCATCTTGATTGCAGCCTCGCTCAGCGGCATGGCCGCACCTGGCAGTGCCGAGTGGGTCAACCTCACGGTGTGGCTGTCGCTCATGACGGGCTTGTTGCAAGTGCTGTTGGGCTTTGCGCGTTTTGGCTGGTTGTTGAACTTGGTCAGTTCGCCTGTGTTGATGGCCTTCACACAAGGCGCGGGCGTGCTCATCATCTCGTCGCAAGTTCCGGCGATGTTGGGTTTTACAAACGGCTGGTCATCAGCCATCACGGGCGTGGGCATTGACTGGGCCAGCCTGGTGTTTGGCTTGGTCACGCTGGTGTTACTGGTGTTGGCACGACGCTGGCGACCCACCTTCCCCACCGTGTTGGTGGTGGTGCTGGGCGCAGCGGGCGCTAGCTGGGCGCTGGGGCTAGAAGCATCGGGCACAGCGGTGGTGGGTGCGTTGCCACAAGGCTTGCCTGCGTTGTATATGCCCAGCGTCATTGAGTGGGACATCTTTAAGCAGTTGGTGTTGCCCACCTTGGTCATCACGTTGGTGAGTTTTTTAGAAACTGCATCAAGCGCCAAAGTCGACAACGACCGCAGCGGCAAACGCTGGGACCAAGACCAAGACTTGATTGGCCAAGGCTTGGCCAAAGTGGCGTCGGGTTTGTGCGGCGCGTTTCCCACCAGCTCGTCGTTCAGCCGCTCGGCACTCAACCTGTATGCGGGCGCTCAGTCGGCATGGGCCACCATTTTTTCGGTGGCTGTGATTTTGGTCATCCTCTTGTTCTTCACTGCGGTGTTGCAGCCCGTGCCGCAGTCGGTATTGGCGGCCATTGTGGTGGCAGCGGTGCTGGGGCTCATCAAGCCGCGTGCGTTTGTGCAACTTTACAAAATCAACCGTGTCGAAGCGGCTACGGCGGTGGTGACGTTTGTCATCACCCTGCTCTCAGCTCCGCGCTTGTATTGGGGCGTGCTGGCTGGCGTGGTGATGGGCCTGAGCCACTTTTTGCACACGCGCTTGCACCCGCGCATCATTGAAGTGGGCCTGCACCCTGACGGTAGCCTGCGCGACCGCCACTTGTGGAAACTACCACCTTTGGCACCTCACCTTTACGCCCTGCGCATGGATGCCGAGCTGGACTTTGCCGCCGCCAGCACCCTAGAGCGCGCCGTGATGGAGCACCTAGGCCAGCACACCAACGTGGCTCATGTGTGTCTGTTTGCATTGCCGATTAACCGCATCGATGCCACCGGCGTAGAAAGTTTCGCCAAGCTAGAAGCCATGCTGCGCGAGCGCGGCATCAGCCTGCACATCAGCGGCATGAAGCTACCGGTAGAAACCGTGCTGCACCGCGCAGGCTGCCTACAAGCGCATGCAGGACTGCACCTGTATCGCACGGATGCGGAAGCAATTCAACAGCTGCGACAACTCGAGGCGTTGCCTGCGGATATGGGGTGGTGTATTTGAACGGGGCCAACTAGAATACTGTTTTTATAAACAGTATTCGATGCATCTCCGCTCCCTCTTTGTCGACTTCAACAGCTACTTCGCTTCGGTTGAACAGCAGCTCAACCCCGCACTGCGCGGGCGGCCTGTAGGCGTGGTGCCGGTACTAGCCGAAACGTCGTGCTGCATTGCCGCCAGTTACGAGGCCAAGGCGCTGGGCATTGGCACAGGCACGGGTGTGGCCGAGGCACGGCGGCTATGCCCCGACATTGCCATCGTGCTGGCTGACCACGCCAAGTATGTGGAAATGCACCACCGCGCCGTGGCGGTGGTGGACACGATGGCGCCGGTGCGCCAAGTACTGTCGATTGACGAGATGGAGTGCGAGCTGACCGGCCGCTGGCAACAGCGCGAGCGTGCGGTGGAGCTGGCCGAACGCATCAAGACCGAGGTGGTCGCGCAGCTGGGCGAGTGCATGAGCACCTCGGTGGGCATTGCGCCCAACACGCTGCTGGCCAAGCTGGCGTCGAACATGCAAAAACCCGATGGACTGACGGTGATTGAGGCGCACGAGCTGCCGCAGCGTTTGTATGAGCTCAAGCCCAAGGCGATCAACGGCATTGGCCCGCGTATGGTGCAGCGGCTAGAGCGCTGCGGCATTCACACGATGGCGCAGTTGTATGCCGCACCGCGCGAGGTGCTGCGCACAGCATGGGGCGGCGTGGCAGGCTCTGAGATGTACGACAAGCTGCGCGGCCAGTGGTATGGCCCGCGCGAGACCGTGGCCAAGTCACTGGGCCACTCACACGTGTTGCCGCCTGATTTACGCAACCCCACAGGCGCGTTTGCGGTGCTCAACCGCCTGACGCAAAAAGCCGCCATGCGATTGCGCAAGCAAAACGTGTACGCCACCAGCATGAGCGTGCATGTGCGCTGCCGTCACGCGCGTGGGGGCCATGTGGGTGACGACCGCGCCGCGCAGGTGGGCGAAACACAAGACACCGCATTTTTACTACACACACTCGAGCAGCTGTGGCACAGCGGCCTGCACCTGCTGGCTCAGCCTGTGACGGTTGGGGTTCAACTGCATGGCCTCATTGAAGTGGGTCAGCACACGGGCGATTTGTTTGGGTTTGCAGAAGCAGCCGCTGATGCAGTGGATGCAGGAACTGCGCCCGAGCCTACAGGCTCGTTATCTGCACGCGTGGCCCCCGCCAAAGACCGCCGCAAACTGATGGCGGCGATCGACATGCTCAACGGCAAGCACGGCAAAAACACGGTGTACTTTGCCAGCGCGCAAGCGGGGCTAGACCATGCGCCGATGCGGATTGCGTTTAACCGAATTCCTGATTTGGAATCGGAGCGATAAAGCGCGTTAAGCCGTGACGATCCACCCCTCCAGCGGGTCACATTCGGGCAAGCCATAGTGCGCATCGCCCTCTTCGTGGTGGGCTTGAGCCCACGCGGCTTGCACCATGCAAAGCACGGCGTCTAGGCTGTCACCACTGGCATCGTCCACCAAGGTGTCGTGCTGGGCATGGGTGAGTTTGAGGCGCAGGCCCAAACGGGTTTGCCCCACCTCCAGGGCTTGCAGCAGTTGCTTGCGCGCAATCAAGCGCTCTGGCGTTTGTTTGGCCTTGTCGTCGCTTTTGTAGCTGGTGTTGCCAATGAGCTCACGCGCGAGCAAGCCGGGGTAAGCCTCTAGCGCGATGCGGCGTGACGCAGGCTCGTCGGCGCACACGGCAGGTGCGTGCAAGCGGGGCAAGGTCACACCAGCCTCCATCAACAAGGGCACGCCTGCGTGCAGCATATAGGCCACGGGCGGGTTGACCCACTTCATCGACGGGCTTGAGCCCGCAGGCGCGTCGGTAGCGCGGTGAGCGAACTTGCCGCCCACGGGACGGGCATCACAAAAAGCTTTGAAGGTGGCGCGAATGTCAGCACGGCTGAGCGCGGTGTAGTGCTGCATGCAGGCCAGCCAATCGATGGGCCACTTGAGGTACTCAACCAATTCGCGCGGCAAGCCAAAAGGCAAATCAAAACCACCCACCCACGCTTGAGGCTGTTTGAGCCAATCGGCAAAAGAGGCAAGGGTGTCAAAGCGCAGCAGGCTTTGCAGCTGCACGCGCCCCGCTTTGGCGTGGCCAATCGCCACGACGATGGGTTTGCGTGGGGTGGGGCTGCTGCTGAAATCGCAGCCCACTAAGAGAGGTGAGGCAGTCATGCCAGCGTGATGCTGGCGGCGTTCAAGCGCGGCCGATGATGGACGCCGTGGCCATCAGTTCTTCCAACAGCGCGAATGACACATGGCCAGACACGGAGTAAGGATCAAGCTCTGCGGTTTCGGAATACTTCAACACGATGGAAGGGTTGAGTTTGTCCAAGCGCACTTGGCCCATGGTCCAACCACCGAAGCGGCGCTCGGTGATTTCTTCGTAGGCCAACACCACCACATCCTTGTGGCGTGGGTCTTTGACGATCTGTGTGTAGAGTGCGTTCACTTGGTTGCGACCGCCTTCGATGGCTTGCAAGTAAATGCCACCGCCGTAGCACAGAACGCCGGTGATGCCATTGCTCAGGTTGTGCTCACGCGAGCTGGCCAAGATGGATTCGGTTTGCTCTGGGGTTTCGGGGTGAACGGAGCGGCTCACATACAACAGACGAACGAGCATGGCATCAACCTTTAGGAATCAGAGACAAAAATTCGCGGCGCAAGTTGGGGTCTTTCAAGAAAGCACCGCGCATGACCGAGTTGATCATTTTGCTGTCCATGTCTTTCACACCGCGCCATGACATGCAGAAATGGCTGGCTTCCATGACGATGGCCAAGCCATCGGGCTGTGTTTTTTCTTGAATCAGATCGGCCAGTTGCACCACGGCCTCTTCTTGAATTTGGGGGCGACCCATGACCCATTCGGCCAAGCGCGCGTATTTGGACAAACCAATGACGTTGGTGCGTTCGTTGGGCAGCACGCCAATCCAAATCTTGCCAATGACGGGACAGAAGTGGTGGCTACATGCGCTGCGCACAGTGATGGGGCCGACGATCATCAGCTCATTCAAATGCTCAGCGTTGGGAAATTCGGTGATGGCTGGCGCTTGCACGTAGCGGCCTTTGAAGACTTCTTGCAAGTACATCTTGGCCACGCGACGGGCAGTGTCGCCGGTGTTGTGGTCATGCGCGGTGTCGATCACCATGCTGTCGAGCACGCCTTGCATCTTGACTTCGACTTCGTCTAGCAAAGCTTCCAATTCGCCAGGCTCAATGAACTCGGCGATGTTGTCGTTGGAGTGAAAACGCTTGCGTGCGGCGGCAATGCGCTCGCGAATCTTCACAGAAACCGGCGTGCCTTCGAAGTTGTCTTTTGCAGTCATGGGGATGATGGTATCAGCGAAGCAAAAACCTTATGGCAGCCCTGTTCAGTAGCGTTTACCAGTTAAGAACACACCAAAGCGCAGCACGGTGGATGCCAGTGCATCGACCGTGCGTTCCCACCAGCCACGGCTGAGGTAGGCCTCGGGGTCGACGCGGGTTGCACCGCGCTCGATGGCGTCGATCAAGCTGGCCTGCAAAGCCCTGGCCAATGTCGGGTTGTGAGCCACCACATTGGCCTCGCGCGCCAGCAGAAGACTGAAAGGGTCCAGATTAGACGAACCAACGGTGAGCCATTTCTCATCCACCACAGCCACCTTGGCGTGCAAAAAACTAGCGTGGTATTCGTAAATCTCCACACCTGCCGCCATGAGCTGGCCATACAACTGGCGTGCCGCACGGTAAGGCAAAAAATACTCGTACTGGCCTTGCAACAGCAAGCGAACACGCACGCCACGGCGCGCCGCCATGACCAGCGCACGGCGCAAGCGCAAACCCGGAAAGAAATAAGCACTGGCCACGATGATGTCGTGGCGCGCGACACCAATGGCTTTGCGATACGTGCGCTCAATGTGCACACGATGGCGCACGTTGTCGCGCAACACCAATTGAATTTCGCCACGTCCCGGCAAATGCAAACGTTGCTTGGTCCCCCGCAGGGCGTCTAGCGCACCACCGAGGTCTTGGCTGCGCAACTCGCGCACAGCCTCAATGCGTGACCACAGCTGCGCCATGGTGGCATGCACTGCAGACACCAAAGCGCCACGCAGGCTCACGGCGTAATCCAGACGGGGCGACTTCAGCAGGCCTTGCACATGCGGATCAAGGTAATCGTCGAGTATGTTGATGCCGCCACAAAACGCAATGGCTTTGTCCACCACACAGAGCTTGCGGTGCAAACGCCGCCAACGACTGGGCAACCAAAAACCAATCCCCACAGCGGGCGCATACACACGCACGTGCACGCCGGCTTGCGCAAACTGGTCGTCCCACGGAGCAGGCAACTCACCCGTCCCTACCCCATCGACCACCACACACACGCGAACACCGCGTTGTGCAGCGCGCATCAGGGCATAGGCCACATCCGCACCTGAGCCTGCAAAATCAAAAATATAGGTCTCTAACAGCACCTCATGCTGTGCTGCATCCATAGCCTCGACCATGGCCGCGAACAAATCCACACCACCTGTGAGCAAGCGTATGTCGTGTGGATGTGCGTGACTCATGGAGCGTCCCACGCAAACTCCACCAGCAAGGGCAAGTGGTCAGACATGCGGCCCCAAATCGGGCCACGCGGCACATGGGTGCTCACGCGGTGCACGCCACGCGCGTACACATGATCCAGCTGCGCCAAAGGCAAACGCGAAGGATAGGTTGGGTATTGCTTGCCCATGTTGGTGTGAAGACCCACCGTGGCCATCATGCGCGACACGGCGCTGCCCCAATCGTTGAAATCGCCAGCCACCAACAACGGCGCATCAGCAGGTACTTCGCGCGCAATGAAGTCGTGCACTTGCTGCGTTTGTCGCAAACGGCTGCCAGGCAAAAGCCCGAGGTGAATGACGATGACATGCACCTCACGCGCTTGCATTTGCAAGGTCACGTGCAACAAACCTCGTTGCTCTAGGCGGTGGTCGGACATGTCTTCATGGCGATGTTCAAGCACGGGCCAGCGGCTGAGCAATGCATTGCCGTGTTCACCATGTTTGGTGATGGCGTTGGTGCGGTACACGGGCGTGTAGCCCTCTGGCGCTAAAAAGTCAGCTTGCGCTTGGTCGGGCCAATGCTTGAAACGACCGGCTTGTTGGCGGTTGAAGGCACGCACTTCTTGCAAGCACACGATGTCGGCATCGAACTGCTCGACCGCATGGCCTAGGTTGTGTATTTCTAAGCGGCGCGCAGGGCCTAGACCTTGCACACCTTTATGAATGTTGTAAGTGGCGACTTTGAATGTTTTCATGTTCAGCACATAAGTGTGCCTCAACCGCAAGCCACCCTCTCGGCCCCACTCTATGATGAAGCCATGCTCACCCCACTCGATCACTTGCCCACATGGCGCGCCGAAAGCGGCGCTGCCGCGCCCCGCCGTGTGGTGGCCGCGGATGACACGATGTCAGCCGATACCGCCTACCGACTCGCTTGCGAAGGCACAGGTTTGTTGTGGCAAGGCGACTTTCACAACGCACGCCAACTGCTGCAAGCCTTGGCTCGCCGCACTGAACGCAAACCCAAAAAATCCAAAAAGCCAGAAGCCAGCATCGCGCCCATGCAAGCCTTCAACTTGCACCGCCAAGCCTTGGGCCAACGTGCCCGCATTTTGGCAATGGTGATCGTCCCGCTAGAAGGGGACTACACCATCCCTCTGCGCCGTGCCCCTGACCTCAAACAAGCTTGCACGGAAGCTTGGGGCCCCGCCAACGGCGAAGCCTGCATGGTGTCGCTGCGCGAACTGCTGGGCGTGGTGGGTGCGCACGAATGGCGCAAAAAAGGCGTGGAGATTGCTGCATTGGGCGAAGCCCCCAACAACCGCATCTACCCGCACTACGGGGTGTTTTCGCCGGTGCGCGGCGAGTATGTGGACCTCGTAGCGAATACACAAATCAAAGACAAATCGCTTGCGTTTGACATTGGCGTGGGCACCGGCGTGTTGTCAGCCGTGCTGGCCAAACGCGGTGTGCAACACATCGTCGCCACCGACCAAGACCCACGCGCCCTCGCCTGCGCACGCGAGAACCTGCAACGCTTGCAGCGCCTCGACAAAGTGGAATTGGTGCAAACCGATTTGTTCCCAAACGGCAAAGCGCCTTTGGTGGTGTGTAACCCACCGTGGGTGCCTGCACGCCCCAGCTCCCCCATCGAACATGCGGTCTACGACGAAGGCAGCCGCATGCTGCGTGGTTTTTTAAGTGGCTTGCGTGAGCACTTAACAACCAACGGCGAAGGCTGGCTTATCTTGTCGGACTTGGCCGAACACTTAGGCCTACGCACCCGTGAAGAACTGCTGTGCTGGATCAGTGAAGCGGGCTTAAAGCTGGTGGACCGCCACGACATCAAACCACGTCACGGCAAGGCCACCGACGACACCGACCCACTGCATGCGGCTCGTGCCAAAGAAGTTACTTCTTTGTGGCGCCTAGCAGCTGCTGCTTGAGCCACGACAACCAGCCGAGGCCCTCAGCACGCATAGGCTGCGCGGCCACCTCGGGTGGCACAGAAGCGGTCGCGGGCTCGATGGGTACAGGTGGTGGTGCCATCACCGGCTGTTCGGTCACAGCAGCATCTAAGGGAATCACCAACTGCTCCGGCTCGCGCTCAGGGAGTGAGGCAGCGGTCATGGCCGGCACAGGCTTGACTTGCGGTGCAGCAGGCACCTGGAGCGACTGCAACACAAACTGCGTCACCGCCGCATTGAACGGGACCGGATGTGCAGCCCCCGCCACTTCGAGCACTTGCACTTTGGGAAATTCGCGCTGCAGATCTTTCACCTGCTGAGGGGTGCACACCCCTGAATCACTGCCATGCATCAACCGCACAGGACCTTTGAAGCCGCTGATCAAGTGACCAAACTTCATGCCTTTCCAATCTTTGCGATACGGCAAATCAAAATGCGCTGGCGATTGCACCGCCAGCACCGCGCCGATGCTCACGTTGAACTTTTCAGCCATCTCTTCAGGCGTGGGTAGGCGACCTGCTTTTTTCATGCCGTCGTACAAACCGTAGATGGACATCCAAGGCAAATCCAAACCAATGTCATTGAAAAACAAACCGCTGATGTGGTTGCTTTCTTCATGTGCCAAATACATGGCCAAGATGCCGCCCATGCTGGTGCCCAACACCTCGATACGCGGCACGGGCTTGCCTTCGGGCATCAGCACTTCACGGATGAAATGCACGATGTCTTCCAAATACACCTGCATGGTGTAACCCTTGTCGCCGGGCATGGGGCTAGAGTCGCCGCGTCCACACAAGTCCAGGCTGATCACGCGCAAGCCATGCACGCCCTCGGCGGCTTGCAGCAACGGGTCAAACGTCGCACGGGTTTCTAACAAACCCGGCAAGCACAGCAACACATAGGGGCTTTTGACATCGCCCACGGCGCTGTAAGCCACATGACGATGGGCTTTGGGTGCATCAAACAAAAGGGCGGGAAATTTGGAAACTGTCATAGATAGTGGTTCATCCTAGCCCATTAGGATGAAAGTCATTGGCAAAGATTGAATACGATGGCGACATGTCTGCACCCGCCCTCCTCCAAGTCCGACACCTCAGCTTCGGCCCCATTCAAAACCTCACGTTCAATTGGCCTGCGGGTGTGAGCTGGGTTTGCGGCGACGAAGGCCAAGGTAAAACTACGCTGCTGCGTTTGCTAGCTGGTGATGTGCAGCCCACAGCTGGTTCAGTCGTCGTGCCGCAAGGTGGTGTGTTTTGGGTAGACCTACAAAGCCCTACACACGACACCACCACCGTGCAAGCCTGCTGGGATACGCTGCGCACACGCTATCCCAACTGGGATGACGAACTGCTGCAAGACTTGGCTGAAGCACTCGACATGCGCCCTCACTTAGAAAAGCATCTTCACATGCTGTCCGCAGGCAGTCGCCGCAAGGTCATGGTGGTGGCCGCGTTGGCCTCAGGTGCGACAGTCACGCTGCTAGACCAACCGTTTGCCGCACTCGACTTGGCATCGATTCGCACCCTCCAAGAGTTTTTGCACGAAGCGCAAGAGCACCCCAGCCGCGCTTGGATCGTGGCGGACTACGAAGCACCTAGCGATCTGCCATTGTTGAATGTGTTGAACTTAGCTGAATCGCGATAAATCGCCGACATGAAAAAAGGCTCCCTCGGGAGCCTTTTTCATTTGCACCGAAGTGCAGCTGAACCAAAACTTTAAGCCTTGGCTGCATCCAAGTTGCGCAAGCGAATGTGCAACTCACGCAATTGCTTCTCGTCCACAGGGCTAGGCGCTTGGGTGAGCAAACACTGAGCACGCTGTGTCTTGGGGAAAGCGATCACGTCACGGATGGATTCAGCACCGGTCATCAAAGTGACGATGCGGTCCAAACCGAAAGCCAAGCCGCCGTGTGGAGGCGCGCCGTATTGCAATGCGTCGAGCAAGAAGCCGAACTTGAGCTGTGCTTCTTCAGGTGTGATCTTCAAAGCGTCAAACACTTTTTGCTGCACGTCAGCGCGGTGGATACGGACTGAGCCGCCGCCCATTTCCCAACCGTTCAACACCATGTCGTAGCCCTTGGAGATGCACTTCTCGGGCGCGGTGACCATCCAGTCTTCGTGGCCGTCTTTGGGCGCGGTGAAGGGGTGGTGCACAGCGGTGTAGCGCTGGCTTTCGTCGTCGAACTCGAACATCGGGAAGTCGACCACCCACATCGGGGCCCAACGGTCTTCGAACAAACCGTTCTTCTTGCCGAACTCGCTGTGACCAATCTTGATGCGCAAAGCACCGATGGCGTCGTTGACGATCTTGGCTTTGTCTGCACCGAAGAAAATCAAGTCGCCGTTTTGCGCGCCTGAGCGCTCGAGCACGGCGTTGAGTGCTGCATCGTGGATGTTCTTGACGATGGGCGACTGCAAACCGTCACGGCCTTTGGACAGGTCGTTGACGCGGATGTAAGCCAAACCTTTGGCACCGTAGATCTTGACGAACTCGGTGTACGCGTCGATCTCGCCACGGCTGATGCCGCCGCCTTCCACAGAACCGTTGGGCACGCGCAGGGCCACCACGCGGCCGCCCTTCATGTTGGCTGCACCTGAGAACACTTTGAAGTCCACATCGCCCATGACGTCGGTCACTTCGGTGAACTGCAATTTCACGCGCAGGTCTGGCTTGTCAGAGCCATAGATGTGCATGGCATCTTGGTAGGTCATGACTGGGAACTCGCCCAGATCCACGCCAATGGTGTTTTGGAACACGCGCTTGATCATGCCTTGGAACATGTCACGGATTTCTTCCTCGCTCAAGAACGAGGTTTCAATATCAATCTGGGTGAATTCAGGCTGGCGGTCTGCACGCAAGTCTTCGTCGCGGAAGCACTTGGTGATTTGGTAATAACGGTCATAGCCCGCCACCATCAACAGCTGTTTGAACAACTGAGGTGACTGTGGCAAAGCAAAGAAATGACCGTCATGCACACGGCTGGGCACCAAGTAATCGCGCGCGCCTTCGGGCGTGCTCTTGGTGAGCATGGGTGTTTCGATGTCCACGAAGCCGTTTTCGTCAAGGTACTTGCGCACTTCCATTGACACTTTGTAGCGCAGCATCAGGTTGTTTTGCATGTACGGACGGCGCAGGTCGAGTACGCGGTGTGTGAGACGTGTGGTCTCAGACAAGTTGTCGTCGTCAATCTGGAAGGGAGGCGTGACCGACTCGTTCAACACGATGAGTTCGTGGCACAGCACTTCAATCTTGCCGCTCTTCAAGCCTTCATTGGTTGTGCCATCCGGACGAGCGCGCACCAAGCCTTTGACTTGGATACAAAACTCGTTGCGCACGTTCTCAGCCACTTTGAACATCTCGGGGCGATCGGGGTCGCACACCACTTGCACGTAGCCTTCGCGGTCACGCAAGTCGATGAAGATGACGCCGCCGTGGTCACGACGACGGTTGACCCAGCCGCACAGGCTCACGGTTTGGCCATTGAGGGCTTCGGTCACGAGACCGCAGTAGTGGGAACGCATTGCCATTTTTAGTTTCTCTTTTCTTGAATGACTGCAGTGCCGGGAGAGACGGCACCCATGGAAATCACATACGTCAACGCTTCGTCAACGCTCATCTCAAGCTCAATCACATCGGTGCGAGGCACCAATAAGAAAAAGCCGCTGGTTGGGTTGGGGGTGGTCGGCACATACACGCTGAGGTGTTCGCTATTGAGCTTAGAGGCCACTTCGCCCATAGGCGCGCCCGTTTGGAACGCAATGGTCCACATGCCTGCATGGGGGTACTGCACCAGCAGAGCTTGGCGAAACGCATTGCCGTTGCTGGAGAACAAAGTGTCTGACACTTTTTTAACGCTGGTGTAAATCGACTTGACGATGGGAATGTGGGTGAACAACTTGTCCCACTGCTTGACCCACCAGCGACCGGCCACGTTGGACACCAACGCGCCTGTGATGAGCAAGCCCACTAGCACCAGCACCACGCCTAAGCCCGTCATTTGGCGCAAAGAAGTGAGTGTGTCGTGCGAAACCAAAGGCCCTACCGTGCCAAGGAACATCCCGTCCATGACACCGACGAGCCATGTCAGCACCCAGACCGTGATGGCCAAAGGCGTCCAGACCAAGAGGCCTGCGAGCAGGTATTTTTTAATCGGCATGAAAGACCCAGTGAAATTTAAAAATTAGTGACACGCGCAACCGCCGCCACAAGCGGCTGGCGGTGTGCTGGAGGCAGTGTCTGAGCTGGTGGTCGATGCTGTGTCGGTGGCAGCAGCTGCGCCACCGGCCACCGAAGCAGGCGCCGATGTGCCGCCCGAGCCACCTTTGAAATCGGTGGCGTACCAACCCGAGCCTTTGAGCTGAAAGCCCGCAGCCGTGAGTTGCTTAGAAAACGTGGGTTTGCCGCACGCTGGACAGTCGGTCAGCGGGGCATCTGAAATTTTTTGCAGGACGTCCTTGGCATGGCCGCAGGACCCGCATTTGTAGGCATAAATGGGCATGGCGAGACGGGTTCGGTAAAACCCTGAATTATAGGTGCCTAGCCCCTATTTCAAGGGCAAGGCCCCACCTCATCCGCCCTCTTTGGCGCACTAGGCGCTCGGCTTTAGGCCGCACCCACCAGTTTGTGATGACTACCGTGAGCATTGCGAATGGCTTGTGGTCCCAAAGACCCCACCAACATGCCCGTCAAACTGGCCAACACACCGGCCAATTGCGCCGGAAACTCATCGCCCGCAGGCGTGGCCAAGAACAAGCCCCAGGTGAGCAAGCCCAACACCAAGGCAAAGATCGCCCCCTGCGTGGTGGCCCGCTTCCAATACAGGCCAAACGTCAACGGCACAAAAGCCCCCACCAGCGGCACCTGGTATGCGCCCGACACCATTTCGTAAATCGATGTGCCTTGCATGCGAATGGCATAGCCCAACACCAACACACTGAACACCAACACCGTCACGCGCATGGCCCGCAGCTCTTGTTGGTCGCTTTGATGCGGGTGAAATTGACGCCAAATGTTTTCGGTGAACGTCACGCTAGGCGCCAACAACGTGGCCGACGCACACGATTTGATGGCCGAGAGCAATGCGCCAAAGAACAAGACCTGCATGACAAACGGCATCTGCGTCATCACCAAAGTGGGCAATACTTTTTGCGGGTCATCGGCCATCAACGCGGCAGCTTGCTCAGGCATGATGATCATGGCGCTGACCACCAAAAACATCGGCACAAAAGCAAACAAGATGTAGCAAATGCCACCAATCACAGGACCATGCGTGGCGGCCTTGAGGCTGTTGGCTGACATGACGCGCTGAAACACGTCTTGCTGTGGAATTGACCCCAACATGATGGTGATGGCCGAGGCAAAGAAGAACAGCACGTCTTTGGTGTTGGGCTCGGGCCAGAACTTGAACATGTCTTGGCTGATCGCCAACGCAATCACCTTGTCCGCACCACCGGCCTGCCCTGCGGCAAACACAGCCAAGATGGACAAGCCCACCACCAAGATGATCATCTGAATGAAGTCGGTGATCGCCACCGACCACATGCCACCAAACAAGGTGTAGGCCAAGATGGACACCACGCCAATGACCATCCCCAGCTCTAGGCTGACCACGCCCTCAGACAACAGGTTGAACACCAAGCCCAAAGCCGTGACTTGTGCTGACACCCAACCGAGGTAGCTGACCATGATGATGAGCGAGCACACCACTTCTACCGTGCGGCCATAGCGTTCACGGAAGTAGTCGCTGATGGTGAGCAAGGTCATGCGGTAGAGCTTGCCCGCGAAGAAGAGGCCCACAAAGATGAGGCAAAAACCAGCGCCAAATGGGTCTTCCACCACGCCGTGCAAACCACCATTCACAAACTTGGCAGGAATGCCCAGCACCGTTTCAGAGCCAAACCACGTGGCAAACGTGGTGGTGACGATCATGGCCATGGGCAGGTGACGACCTGCGATGGCGAAGTCAGACGAGTTCTGAACGCGCTTGGCCGCCATCAAGCCAATGGCGATGGTGACCAGCAAATAGACGATGACGAGTGTGAGCAGCACGGGTCAACTCCGCAAAGTGATTAAAAGTAGTGATGCAGACGCACATACATCTGCATGGCAACGAGGCCAACCAAGAAACCACCACCCACCCACATCAGGCGTTGCAGCATGCGGTTGGTGCGGCGTTGCTCTTCGATGAGCTGTTGCAACTGAGCACTGCCATCGTTTTGGCGGTGCTTCAAAAAGTCGTGCACCAAGCGCGGCAATTCAGGCAAGAGCTTGGCATAGCGCGGCGCTTCGGCCACCAACTGGTTCCATAATTTTTTGGGGCCCACTTGGTCGAGCATCCACGTTTCCAAGAACGGTTTGGCGGTGCTCCACAAATCCAACTCGGGGTCGAGCTGACGGCCCAAGCCTTCGATGTTGAGCAGGGTTTTTTGCAACAACACGAGCTGCGGCTGAATCTCGACATTGAAGCGACGCGAGGTTTGGAACAAGCGCATGAGCACCATGCCGAGCGAAATTTCTTTCAGCGGGCGGTCAAAGTAAGGCTCGCACACGGCACGGATGGCGGACTCCAACTCGTCCACACGCGTGTCCGCAGGCACCCAGCCCGACTCCACATGCAACTCGGCCACGCGCTTGTAGTCGCGACGGAAGAAGGCGGTGAAGTTTTGCGCCAAGTACTCTTTGTCGTATTCGGTGAGCGTGCCCACGATGCCAAAGTCCAGCGAGATGTAACGGCCAAACGTGGCGGGCTCAAGGCTGACTTGGATGTTGCCGGGGTGCATGTCCGCGTGGAAAAAACCATCGCGAAACACTTGCGTGAAAAAGATGGTCACACCATCGCGGGCCAGCTTGGGGATGTCCACACCCGCTTCGCGCAAACGGTCGGTTTGGCTGATGGGCACGCCCTTCATGCGTTCCATCACGATGACGTCGTTGTGGCAGAAGTCCCAAATCATTTCAGGAATCAACACGAGGTTGAGGCCTTCCATGTTGCGGCGCAGTTGCGCGGCGTTGGCGGCTTCGCGCACGAAGTCGAGTTCGTCGTGCAGGTACTTGTCAAACTCGGCCACCACTTCGCGGGGCTTCAAGCGTTTGCCATCAGTCGACAAGCGGTCCACCCAACCGGCCATCATGCGCATGAGGCTCAGGTCTTTGTCGATCACGGTCAGCATACCGGGGCGCAGCACTTTGACAGCCACTTCGCGCGTCGCACCGTTGCGGTCTTTGATGACCGCAAAGTGCACTTGCGCGATGGACGCACTGGCCACGGGCTGGTGCGTGAACTCCACAAAAATCTCGTGGAGCGGACGACCAAACGAGCGCTCGATGATGGCCACGGCGGCGTCTGATGGGAATGGTGGCACGCGGTCTTGCAACTTAGCCAGTTCGTCCGCCAAATCCGTTGGCAGCAAATCGCGGCGGGTGGACAGCACTTGGCCAAACTTCACAAAGATGGGGCCAAGGTGCTCTAGCGCCTCACGCAAGCGCTGGCCGCGTGGGGCCGATAAATCGCGTCCGATGGACACAATACGTGCCAACACACGCAAACCTGGTTTTTGGAAACTGGTGAGTACCAGCTCATCCAAACCGTAACGCAAGACGATGAGAACGATGTAAATACCGCGCAGCAAACGGGTCATCATGGCGCGACCTTCTGTGTTTGTTGTTGCACAAAACTGCGCAGCGCATCGATGATGCGTTTGGCGGTTTGCACCAAGGTGTGAGCAGGGGCATCGCCAATGAGGCGGGCTACATCTTCTTCGGCATCCCAACGCACGTGGTCAATCAGCCAATTGACTTCAGCGGCCAACTGCACATCACCTTCGATGCGAATGGCGGGCTTCTCGCCTTGCAAGACGGTCTTGGCCAATTCAAACGGCGAAGGCTCGTTCACACGCAGCACGAGGTCGGCAGCTTTGCCACCTGCATCGGGCGTGATGAACTCCACCAAACCCGCAGGTGTGAACGCGCATTGAAACACTTGGTCACGCCAGCACACTTGCACTTGGCGGCCTTTTTGGCGCTGCAAACGGTCGCGTGCGGCGGGCTCTTGCATGAGCACGTGGTTCAACAAGAGCACCACGCGCTGCTGCACTTCAGCCACAGCCCAAGCGGGCGGTGTGAGGGATTGCGGGAAATCGGTGGGAAGTTGGGCGCGCAACGTGTCTGCTGCGTCGGCCAACCAAGAAAAAGGGGACTGTGTTGCCATAGTCCCCGATTATTCCTTGTTTGAGTGCCCTTCTTGGAGCACCCTGATTTCTTGCCAGCTTATTGCAGGGCTTGCACGCCTGCGACCAGCCAACCCAAGCTGCCGTCTTTGGGCTTGGTCATGTTCCACACTTCGCGGAACGGTGTAGGGCCTGAAGATGGCTCTTCACGAATCAGGCCCGAGAACTCAACGCTGGCCATGTAGTTGTTGCCCACATCTTCAATACCCAACAGGTGCGCATCGAGCATGACCACATCGGTGTGGTTGACTTGGCCATTGGCTGTGGTTTCGCGTTCAGCCAATTGGGTTTTGATTTCGTCCAACATGCTGTCCGTCATCATGGCGCGCAAGGCACCGATGTCTGAACGGTCCCACGCTTGCTGCAAAGTCATGAAGTTTTGCTTGGCCGCATTGACAAAACCTACCGTGTCAAAGTCAGCGGGGATGCCCCAAGTTTGGTTGCCACCCAAAGCAGAACCAATCATCGAACCACCGCCCACAGGGGCGAAGTCAGTGTGCGTATCCACAGGACGGGCTGACGAGTCGTTACCGACGTTCTTGGGGTTGTACTGGGGCAAGGTGCTGGGGTTAACAGGTGCGCCAGCGCCTTCAAACGCGTAAGGGCTGTTGTTGGTCACTTCAGGTTGGCGGCGACGCATGACGGCACCGATGACCATCATCACCACCAAGGCCAACAAACCGAACATGAGGAACTGACCAAACTCAGCGCCAAAGCCGAGTGAATGTGCCAACCATGCGAGGCCCAAACCAGCAGCCAAACCGCCGAGCATTCCGCCCATGCCACCAAATCGTGACGGCTGTGGTGCGGGTGCAGCAGGTGCATGCGGTGCTGCAGTTGGCGTGGCAGCAGGCGCAGACTTGGCAGCTTCGCGCTGCGTCACATTGCTGGACTGCTGGCCCATCGATTTGCCACCGCCTAAACGTTTGGCGGCCTCGGCGTGCATCGTGGCAAAGGCCATGGCCACCACAAAAAGGGCTGTCAAAAGTTTTTTCATTGCGTCATCTCCAGTTGTCGTGTTGTTATCTATCAGCACTTGATTCCAACATGAAGCGCGACCACACCGGCGCTCATGTTGTGAAAATCCACATGGCCAAAGCCATTTTGTTTCATGAGGGCTTTCAGCTCCTCTTGGCCAGGGTGCATGCGAATGGACTCGGCCAAGTATTGGTAGCTCGATGCGTCACCCGCAATCATCTGGCCCAGCTTGGGCAAGATGTTGAAGGAGTACCAGTCGTAGGCTTTCTCCAGCGGCTTGGCCACTTTGGAAAACTCGAGCACCAGTAACTTGCCATTGGGCTTGAGCACACGGCACATTTCGCGCAAGGCGGCGTCTTTGTGCGTCATGTTGCGCAAGCCAAAGGCCACGCTGACCAAGTCAAAGTGGTTGTCGGGGAAAGGCAGCTTTTCGGCATCACACACCAAAGTGGGCAACACCACACCATGGTCGAGCAAACGGTCGCGACCGGTACGCAACATGGCTTCGTTGATGTCGGTGTGGACCACACGGCCCGTTTTACCAACCTTCTTGGCAAAGGCCATGGACAAGTCGCCTGTGCCGCCTGCAATGTCGAGGACTTGCGAGCCCTCACGCAGGTCCGCCACCATGACGGTGTAACGCTTCCACACACGGTGTAAGCCTGCGGACATCAGGTCGTTCATCACGTCGTACTTGGACGCAACCGAGTCAAACACGCCACGGACGTGTTTGGCTTTTTCTTTTTCGTCGACGGTTTTAAATCCGAAATGGGTACTGCTCATATTGCTAATGGTATCAATGCGCGTGGCTGCTGCAGCCTGCGCCTGCTTTTTCGGGCATGGGGGCGTCGCGGTCGGTGCCCGCCTCTTTCAGGCGGCGTTCGTAGTCGGCCCACAGTTGGTCTTGCTCGGAGCCTAAGAAATACAGGTATTCCCAAGTGAACAAACCGCTGTCGTGGCCATCGCTGAAGGTGGGTTTGATGGCGTAGTTGCCCACGGGCTCTAGGCCTTCGAGATCGACCAAGCGCTTGCCGGTTTGCAGCACCTCTTGGCCGGGGCCGTGGCCCTGAACTTCTGCCGAGGGGCTGTAGACACGCATCAGCTCAAACGGAATGCGAAAACTCGCGCCGTCGGCAAAGCTGACTTCCAACACACGCGATGCGCCATGCACCGTGATGTCTTGGGGCGCGGGGGTATTTTTTTGCAAACCAGCCATGAAGTTTCCTAGTTAAACGAGCACGCGCTCAATGCCACCGGCATTGGCGTTGGCCACGTAATTGGGCATCCATTGCTCGCCCAACATCTTGCGCGCCATCTCGACCACGATGTAGTCGGCTTCGAGCAAACCGTTTTGCAAATCGTCGCCGTAACGGCTCAGACCTTGCAAGCAGCTGGGGCAGCTGGTGAGAATTTTCATGTCGCCTTTTGCAACGCCAGTCATAGCGCGCAACGCGGCTTCGTCTTTTTGCAACTCGGCTTCTTTGCGGAAGCGCACTTGCGTGGAGATGTCAGGACGCGTCACACCCAAGGTGCCAGACTCGCCGCAGCAGCGGTCGCTCTTGCGCACTTGGTCACCCACCAACGCTTTGACCGTTTTCATCGGGTCTTGTTGCTTCATCGGGCTGTGGCATGGGTCGTGGAACAGATAGCCAGCTTGTTGCTCAGCGCTGAGCTTGATGTCCTTTTCCAACAAGTATTCGTGGATGTCGACGATGCGGCAGCCGGGGAAAATTTTGTCGAACTGGTAGCTTTGCAACTGGTCAAAGCAGGTGCCACAGCTCACCACCACGGTTTTGATGTCGAGGTAGTTGAGCGTGTTGGCCACGCGGTGGAACAACACGCGGTTGTCCGTGATGATTTTTTCAGCCGTGTCGAATTGGCCCGAACCTTTTTGCGGATAGCCGCAGCACAGGTAGCCGGGTGGCAACACGGTTTGCACGCCCGCATGCCACAACATGGCTTGCGTGGCGAGGCCCACTTGGCTGAACAACCGCTCAGAGCCGCAACCAGGGAAATAGAACACCGCCTCGGTTTCAGAAGTCGTGGTCTTGGGGTCACGGATGATCGGCACGTAGTCTTTGTCTTCGATGTCCAACAAAGCACGCGCGGTCTTCTTGGGCAAATTGCCGGGCATCTTTTTGTTGACGAAGTGAATCACTTGCTCTTTGATGGGCGCAGTGCCCACTGAGGCAGGCGGCGCCTTGGTTTGCTTGCGCGCCACCACTTGCAATGCGTCGTGCGCGAAGCGTTGCAGCTTCATGCCCACGCCCACCATCGCGCTGCGTGCAAACTTGATGGTTTCTGGGTTGGTGGCATTGAGCATGAACATCGCCGCCGCATTGCCAGGACGGAAGCTCTTTTTGCCCATCTTGCGCAACAGATTGCGCATGTTCATGGACACATCGCCAAAGTCAATCTTCACAGGGCAAGGTGTGAGGCACTTGTGGCAAACCGTGCAATGGTCGGCCACATCTTCAAATTCTTCCCAGTGTTTGATGGACACACCACGGCGGGTTTGCTCTTCGTACAAGAAGGCTTCCACCAACAACGAGGTGGCCAAAATTTTGTTGCGTGGGCTGTAGAGCAAATTGGCGCGTGGCACGTGGGTCGAGCACACAGGTTTGCACTTGCCGCAACGCAAACAGTCTTTCACGCTGGCAGCGATGTCGCCAATGTCGGACTGCTGCATGATGAGCGATTCGTGGCCCATCAAACCAAAGCTCGGTGTGTAGGCTTGGCTCAAATCGGCATGGCGCAACGAGGTGTCCGCCTCTTGGTTGCGCAGCAATTTGCCTTTGTTGAAGCGGCCTTCTGGGTCGACCTTGGCTTTGTAGTCTGCAAAAGGTTTGAGCTCGTCATCGGTCAAGAACTCCAGCTTGGTGATGCCAATGCCGTGCTCGCCCGAAATCACGCCGTTGAGCGAACGCGCCAACACCATGATGCGTGCCACGGCCTCGTGGGCGGTTTGCAGCATGGCGTAGTTGTCGCTGTTGACGGGAATGTTGGTGTGCACGTTGCCATCACCGGCGTGCATGTGCAGGGCTACCCAGACGCGGCCTTTGAGCACTCGTTTGTGAATGGCGTTGCACTCGTCCAAGATGGGCGCGAGTTGCGCGCCCGTGAAGATGTTTTGCAACTGCGCACGGATTTGTGTTTTCCAGCTCGCGCGCAAAGTGTGGTCTTGCAACTGCGGGAACAGTGCATCGCACTCGTTGAGCCACTGCTGCCACAGGCCACGCACTTCGCCAATCAGCGAACGGGCTTGTTGCACACGGTCTTCCAACAACTCAGGGGTTGAAATCTCGGCGGCATCGTCTGACTTGCCCAAGGGCAAATTGCCTTTGGCAAAGAAGTCTTCCAACGCATCGCAGAGTTCGAGCTTGTTGCGCAGGCTCAATTCGATGTTGATGCGCTCAATGCCATCGGTGTACTCGGCCATGCGTGGCAAAGGAATCACCACGTCTTCGTTGACCTTGAACGCGTTGGTGTGGCGGCTGATCGCAGCTGTGCGTTTGCGGTCGAGCCAAAACTTTTTCCGCGCCTCTGGGCTCACGGCCACAAAACACTCACCGCTGCGGGTGTTGGCCATGCGTGAGACTTCAGAGGTGACGCGTGCCACTTCATCGGCATCGTCGCCTGCGATGTCGCCAATCAACAGCATCTTGGGCAGGCCGCCGCGCTTGCTCTTGGTGGCGTAGCCCACAGCACGCAGGTAGCGGTCGTCCAAATGCTCTAAGCCTGCCAACAACACGCCGCTACGCTTTTGCTCGGCGAACATGTAGTCTTTGATTTCCACGATGCTGGGCACCGCGTCTTTGGCGTTGCCAAAGAACTCCATACACACGGTGCGTGTGTGCACGGGCATGCGGTGAACAATCCAACGCGCGCTGGTGATCAAACCATCGCAGCCTTCTTTTTGCACGCCGGGTAAGCCGCTGAGGAACTTGTCGGTCACGTCCTTGCCCAAGCCTTCTTTGCGGAAGGACTTACCGGGGATATCAAGGCGCTCTTGGCGGATGAAGGTCTTGCCGTCGGCTTGGTAGTACTTCAACTCAAAGCTGGCCATTTCGGCATCGTGAATCTTGCCGAGGTTGTGGTCCACGCGAACCACGTCTAGCCACTCGGCATCGGGTGTGACCATGCGCCAGCTGGCCAAGTTGTCGAGCGCGGTGCCCCACAAAACGGCTTTCTTGCCGCCTGCATTCATGGCGATGTTGCCGCCAATGCACGAGGCTTCGGCGGACGTGGGGTCCACCGCAAACACAAAACCCGCGCGCTCAGCCGCATCGGCCACGCGTTGGGTCACCACACCGGCTTCGGTGTTGATGGTGGGCACTTTGTGGGCGATGCCAGGCAGGTCGACCATTTCGACTTCGGTCATGGCTTCAAGCTTTTCGGTGTTGATGACCGCGCTCTTCCACGTGAGCGGAATCGCGCCACCCGTGTAGCCTGTGCCGCCGCCACGCGGGACGATGGTTAGCCCGAGGTCGATACAACCTTTGACCAAGCCCGCCATTTCTTCTTCGGTGTCTGGGGTCAACACAACGAAGGGATATTCCACACGCCAGTCGGTGGCGTCGGTCACGTGGCTCACACGTGAGAGGCCATCGAACTTGATGTTGTCGTTGGCCGTGTGCTTCTTGAGCAAACGCGCTGCTTTTTTGCGCAGCGCAGCAATCGCTTCGAATTGGGTGTTGAAAGTTTCAATCGCACGGCTGGCGGCTTGCAGCAGTTGGCCCACCATGACGTCACGCTCGGTGTCGACATCAGGTGTGCGGCGTTGCGCCACTTCGCCGAGACGGTGATGCAAAGCTTCCACCAACTGGTGGCGGCGCTTCGGTGTATCGAGCAAGTCGTCTTGCAAATAGGGGTTGCGTTGCACCACCCAGATGTCGCCCAACACTTCGTACAACATGCGAGCCGAGCGGCCGGTGCGGCGCTCTTGGCGCAAACGCAGCAGCAATTCCCAAGCATCGGCGCCGAGCAAACGCAGCACGATTTCTCGGTCAGAGAACGAGGTGTAGTTGTAGGGAATTTCGCGCAGTCGCGGGCTTTCTTCAGCCGTGGCGAGCAGGTGGTTCAGCGAGGTGGGAGCATTCATGGTGTGATGTGCGCGCTAAGGCGCATTGGGGGCGCGAATTAAGGGGCCAATTTTACCGCAGGGGGCTTGGGTGCTTGGCTTTTGGCGGCTGAGAGCACTTACTGGGGTTGGGGGTGTCTTGTGTTGGTTTTTAGGGGTATTGGTGGTGACGTGGGGTTTGAAAGTCACTTCTGGACGGTGAGTAGGCCGTATGCACGTTGGCTCCTCTTCGCTGCGCTCAGAATGTCGCTCACCGCGCACACGGCCCGATCACCTTCTTGCACAGGGTTGAGATGCGCTTCGCGCACGAAAATGCTAGCCCAAAGCCCAAGGCGAACAGCCGGTGTGTACGGTGAGCGACATTCTGAGCACAGCGAAGAGGAGCCAACGTACACACCGGCTGTTCGCCTTGGGCGCTTCACATTAACGCTGCCAACCCTTGCACATCAACCACTGGGCGGTGCCACAAGCGATGACCAAGGCCGAATAAGTAGCCATTTTTCCGTCAACACCCCACAGAACTAGGCCGCCAGCTAAGACCGCTGTACCTAAAACACCGCTCACCACGGTCTGTTTCAGCAAACTCCAGCTGGCCAAAGGCAACCACCAACGGGCGGTGAAACGGGCCACGAGCACGCAAAACAGGGCCACACCCCATGCTGGTGCAATGAAGTTAAAAGTGTGAAAGATTTGTTCTAAAGGGCCCATGTGAGTAAATTTTATAATCTGCGTTATGGCAGTCTGGGCTTTGGGCCTCAATCACACGACAGCCCCGCTTGATTTGCGGGGCCGTTTTGCTTTTGCGGTCGAACAAATGGGTCCGACCCTCGCGACCCTGCGCCATTCTTTTGCACCCGACAGCGAGGTGGCCATCCTATCCACCTGCAACCGCACCGAGATTTACTGTGCAGGTGACGAGGCCCAAATGCAGCAAACCTTGGCTTGGTTGGCACAGTCCGGCGGTGTATCTGCCGACGATCTGAAAGGCCACACCTACGCCCTGCTGGAAGCCGATGCTGCTCGTCACGCTTTTCGCGTGGCCAGTGGTTTGGATTCGATGGTGCTGGGCGAGCCCCAAATTTTGGGTCAGATGAAAGACGCGGTGCGTGCCGCGTCTGAAGCCGGTGCATTGGGCACCACGCTCAACCAACTCTTCCAACGCTCATTTGCTGTGGCCAAAGAAGTGCGCAGTTCCACCGAGATTGGCGCGCACTCCATCAGCATGGCTGCTGCTGCCGTGCGCTTGGCCAGCCAGTTGTTTGAAGACCTCAGCGAAACCCGCGTGCTGTTTGTAGGCGCGGGCGAAATGATTGAGCTATGCGCCACGCACTTTGCGGCCAAGAACCCCAAGGCCATTGCCATTGCCAACCGCACGCTGGAACGCGGCGAGAAGCTGGCCACTCAATTCAGCGGTGAAGTCATGCGTTTGGCCGACTTGCCTCAGCGACTGCATGAGTTTGATGTGGTCATCAGTTGCACCGCCAGCACCCTGCCCTTGATTGGCTTGGGCGCGGTGGAGCGCGCACTCAAACAACGCAAACACCGCCCCATGTTCATGGTCGACTTGGCTGTGCCGCGTGACATCGAGCCCGAGGTGAAGTCGCTCGAAGACGTGTACCTCTACACCGTGGACGATTTGTCGGATGTGGTGCAAACCGGCCAAGCCAACCGCCAAGCCGCGGTGGCCCAAGCCGAAGCCATCATCGATGCCGGTGTGCAAAGCTTTGAACACTGGATGGACCAGCGCAGCAACGTGCCGCTGATTCAACAACTCAACGCGCAAGCCGAAGACTGGCGCAGTGCTGAGTTGGCTCGCGCTCGCAAAGCGATCGCCAAAGGTGACGATGTGGATGCCGTGCTAGACGCCTTGTCACGCGGCCTGACCCAAAAAATGCTGCACGGTGCGATGGCCGAATTGCATGCGGGTGACGCCGAGTCGCGCGAGCGCGCACGCCACGCGATTGAGCATTTCTTTTTGCGCGGCAACCGTTAGGCGCTGACCCCATGAAAGACTTTCTGCGCGCTCAGCTTGAGCGCCATACCCAACGCTTGAACGAACTCGATTTCTTGCTGTCTCGCGAAGACATCATGAAGGACATGACCCAGTTCTTGGCGCTGTCACGCGAACACACCGACGTGACGGCCACCGCAGGCCGCTACGCGCGCTACCAACAACGCGAAGCCGATTTGCATGCCGCGCAGCAGATGCTGCAAGACGGTGGCGATGACGCCGACATGCGCGCCATGGCCGAAGAAGAAATTGCCAGCGCCCAAGCCGAACTGCTGCAACTAGAAGCCGAGTTGCAGCGCATGTTGCTGCCCAAAGACCCAGACGATGCACGCCCTGCATTTATCGAAATTCGCGCAGGCACGGGTGGCGATGAGTCCGCCTTGTTTGCCGCCGATTTGTTGCGCATGTACATGCGCTACGCCGAGCGCCAAGGGTGGCGCAGCGAAATCGTGAGCGAATCGCAAAGCGAGCTGGGCGGCTACAAAGAAGTGGTGGTGCGCATGGACGGCGGCTCAAGCGGCGACGGCGTGTATGGCTGGCTCAAGTTTGAGTCGGGTGGCCATCGCGTGCAGCGCGTGCCTGCGACCGAAACCCAAGGCCGCATCCACACCAGCGCCTGCACGGTGGCGGTGCTGCCTGAGCCAGATGAAGCCGAGGCCATCAAAATTAACCCATCCGATTTGCGCATCGACACCTACCGCGCCAGTGGTGCAGGTGGCCAGCACATCAACAAAACAGACTCTGCCGTGCGCATCACCCACTTGCCCACAGGCATCGTGGCCGAATGCCAAGACGGCCGCAGCCAGCACAGCAACAAAGCGCAAGCTTTGAAAGTATTGACGGCCCGCATTCAAGAAAAAGACCGCACCGAGCGCGCCGCCAAAGATGCAGCCATGCGCAAGGGCCTGATTGGCAGCGGTGACCGCAGTGACCGCATCCGCACCTACAACTTCCCGCAAGGGCGCTGGACCGACCACCGCATCAACCTCACGCTTTACAAACTCAACTTCATCATGGAAGGTGATTTGAGCGAGGCGATGCAAGCCCTGAAGCACGCGCACGAAGCCGAGCAACTGGCGGCATTGGAAGGCAATACATGAGCCTGATGCAGCCCCGTGGTTTGCCTGTCATGTCAACAACCGGTGCAAACACATCCGAAGCACAAGCCACACCCACTGTGGCGCAAGCGGCTGCCTGGGCGCAAACCTTAGGCCTGCCCCGCCTTGATGCCCAAGTGCTGTTGCTGCACGCTTTGGGCCGCGCACCGCACGACCGCGCATGGCTATTGGCGCATGGCGATGACCCGCTGAATGCCAACGTGCAAGCCACCTTTGCTGCCCATGCACAACGCCGCCTGAACACCGAACCCGTGGCCTACATCACGGGTCAAAAAGAGTTTTTTGGTTTGCCCCTGCACGTGGACCAGCGCGTGCTCGACCCACGCGCCGACACCGAAACTTTGGTGGAATGGGCACTGTCCTGCTTGGCCGATACACCGACCCCAGATGTGGTGGACCTTGGCACAGGCAGTGGCGCGATTGCTCTGGCACTGAAACATGCACGGTCCGATGCACAAGTGAGCGCGGTAGATGCCAGCGCCGATGCCTTAGCGGTGGCCAGTGCCAATGCCAAACGTTTGGCATTGCCTGTGGACTTTCACCACGGCTCGTGGCTAGCCCCCTTGAACGGACGCACCTTCGACGCCATCGTGTCCAACCCGCCCTACGTGGCCAGCGATGACACTCACTTGGCCGCGTTGAAGCACGAACCTTTGTCCGCGCTAGCTTCTGGCGTGGACGGCTTAGACGACATTCGCCTGATCGTGCGCCAAGCCGCACAACACCTCAAACCCAACGGCTGGCTACTGCTCGAACACGGCTACGACCAAGCCCATGCCGTGCAAACCTTATTGGGCAACCAAGGGTTTGTGAACGTACAAAGCCGTCCTGACCTTGCGGGCATCTTGCGCTGCACAGGCGGACAATGGCCGACAGTGAAATAATTAACTTTTGATTTGGAGAGAAACCATGAGCGACACACAACAACGCATCGACGAACTCGTAAAAGGCAACGACGTGTTGCTGTTCATGAAAGGCAGCGCCAGCTTCCCCATGTGTGGTTTTTCGGGCCGTGCGGTGCAAGTGCTCAAAGCTTGCGGCGTTGACCCCAAAGCCATCAAAACCGTGAACGTGCTGGACGACGCAGAAATTCGTCAAGGCATCAAGGAATACAGCAACTGGCCCACCATCCCACAGCTCTACATCAAGGGCGAATTCATCGGTGGCTCCGACATCATGATGGAAATGTATGAGTCGGGTGAGCTGCAAAAAGTCATCAACGGTTAATCACCCAAGCCCGCTTGCAGCGGGCTTTTTTATTGCACCGGCACCAAGAGCTGGTCGGTTTTACATTGGGCGTTGCCGTAACGCTGCAGGCATACATTGGCCGAGCATGAGGCAATCGCCATGTTGCGCACAGCTTCGTTTTGGTCGACCACCACTGTTTCTTGGTAGGGGATGTATTCGGGCCGCGTGATGTCGTTGCAAATGGTGTTGGTATGCGCACCATCACGTGTAGAGAAACAAGTGCGCATCCCCGTCGACACATAAATCACGCGCTGGCGTGTTTGCACCACTTGCACTTTGTTCTCTGGGTAATCCGCCCACGCAGCGGGCGCACACTCACTTTCGACAGCTCGATAAGCTTTGGTCGCACAGCCTGACAGCAGCATAGTTGCCAACACGAGACACCCGAGTTTCATTGCCACCCCTTTTGCGCCGCCAGCACAGCATTTGGATATTGTGCTTGGCCGCGGCTGCCGTTGTAGCGGCCAAGTGCCAAGAACAAATTACCCTCTTCAACGTTCAAGTAATGCCGCAAGATGACGCAACCAAAGCGCAAATTGGTTTGCGCTTGAAACAGCACACTGGCATCGCCTTCGGCCAACACACGCGTCCAAAACGGCATGACTTGCGTGTAGCCACGCGCACCCGCGCTGCTGATGGCGAATTTACGAAAACCACTCTCCACTTGTATCAAACCCAACACCAAAGAAGGCTCTAAACCCGCACGCTGGCTTTCGTACCAAACGGTTTGCAAAAATTCTCGACGCAAATGTGGGCTGGCCAGCTCATGTGCCAACACATCGGGCGTGCCGTTTGACGTGGCTGCAGCGATGGCCAGATTCGACGGTACAGGACTGGTTTTGCGACGTTGTAGTTGTTTTTCTAAACGTGCCTCGGTCTGCATGAGCCATTGCTGGAATGCGTTGGCAGCCTTCACATCGGCGTGAACCAAGGTGGGTGGGCCCGATTGATGCACCGCTGCGCTCAGCGCAGTGCGTACCGAATCGATCAAAGGCTCTTCGCGCTGCGTACCTGCTTGTACGGCGGCACTGATGCACGCACAAAACAAAAGCGGCCCCAAACGGAGCCGCTTTACAACCATCGCCCATGGCGCGCGCAGCACACGACTGAAAAGACGCAGGCTGCGGGCCATGAGAATCACAAACCGAGCTTGGCTTTCACGTGCGCCAACACATCGGCCACGGCCACTTTAGTGGACTCGGGGTCGCGGCGGTGTTGGTACTCGACCACGCCATCTTTCAAACCTTTGTCACCAATGGTCACGCGGTGTGGCACACCAATCAGCTCCCAATCGGCAAACATCGCGCCAGGGCGCTCGCCACGGTCGTCCAAGATGACGTCCACGCCCAAGGCCAACAGTTCCTCGTAGAGCTTGAAGGCTGCGGCTTTGACGTCTTCGCTGCGGTCCATGTTCACTGGGCAAATCACCGCGGTGAACGGCGCAATGGCATCAGGCCAAATCATGCCGCGCTCGTCGTGGTTTTGCTCGATGGCGGCAGCGGGCAAACGGGTGACGCCAATACCGTAGCAACCCATTTCCATGAATTGCGGTTTGCCGTTCACATCCAAGAACGTGGCGTTCATGGATTGGCTGTATTTGGTGCCGAGGTAGAACACATGGCCCACTTCGATGCCGCGCTCAATGGCGAGCACGCCTTGACCATCCGGTGATGCGTCGCCTGCCACCACATTGCGAATGTCAGCCACCACATCAGGCTCAGCCACGTCGCGGCCAAAGTTCACACCGGTCATGTGGAAGTCCACCTCGTTGGCGCCACAAATCCAATCGGCCATCACCGCCACATCGCGGTCGGCCACAATTTTCAAAGGCTGCTTCAAGTTGGCGGGACCGAGGTAGCCAGGCTTGCAACCGAAGTGGTCGTCAATCTCAACGGTGGTGGCAAAGCGGAATCCATTTTCAAAGCCGGGCAACTTGCCCACTTTGACTTCGTTCATGTCGTGGTCGCCACGCACGAGCAAAAGCCACACTTGCGATTTGACGACTTCGCCTTTGTCATTGAGCGTGTCGGTGGCCAACACCAATGATTTGACGGTGGTACTCAAGGGCACACTCAACAAATCAGCCACGTCTTCGCAGGTGCTCTTTCCGGGCGTGGCCGTTTTCACCAACGCTTGGGTCGCTGCACCACGCGTTTGCGCAGGGGCCAAGGCCTCAGCCTTTTCTAGGTTGGCGGCGTAGTTGCTGGTGGGGCAATAGACGATGGCGTCTTCGCCGGTAGCGGCAATCACTTGGAACTCTTCGCTCAAGTCGCCACCGATGGCGCCGCTGTCAGCGGCCACGGCGCGGTAGGTCAAACCGAAGCGGTCAAAAATCTTACGGTAGGCATCGCCCATGATTTGATAGCTTTGCTTAGCTGAGACTTGGTCACGGTCAAAGCTGTACGCATCTTTCATGATGAATTCGCGGCCGCGCATCAAACCAAAACGTGGGCGACGCTCGTCGCGGAATTTGGTTTGAATTTGGTAGAAGTTTTTAGGCAACTGCTTGTAGCTGCGGATTTCTTGGCGAGCGATGTCGGTCACCACTTCTTCGCTGGTGGGTTGCACCACAAAGTCGCGGCCATGGCGGTCTTGGATACGCAACAGCTCAGGGCCCATCTTGTCGAAGCGACCCGTTTCTTGCCACAGTTCAGCGGGCTGGACTACAGGCATGGTCAGCTCAATCGCACCCGCTTTGTTCATCTCTTCGCGCACGATGGCTTCGACCTTGCGGATCACGCGCAAGCCCATGGGCATGTAGTTGTAAATGCCAGCCCCGAGCTTTTTGATCAAGCCCGCGCGCATCATCAATTTGTGGCTGACCACTTCAGCATCAGCAGGGGCGTCTTTGAGGGTGGAAATGAGAAACTGGGAAGCTTTCATGCGTGCAATCGAATCGTCAATTTAGTAGGGAATTAAGGCAAATTCTGAGTGAAGTGCTGCAGCTCTGTGCATAATCGACTCAGTTTAAAAATTTGAGGTTCGATTATGCTTGACCGAGAAGGGTTCAGACCCAACGTCGGCATCATCTTGCTCAACCAGAAAAATCAGGTTTTTTGGGGCAAACGCATCCGCACCCACAGCTGGCAGTTCCCGCAAGGCGGCATCGACCGTGGCGAAACGCCAGAACAGGCCATGATTCGTGAATTGCACGAAGAAGTGGGGCTCAAGCCAGAGCATGTGCGCATCGTTGCCCGTACCCGTGATTGGTTGCGCTATGAGGTGCCAGACCGGTTCATCCGCCGCGACGCGCGCGGTTTTTACAAAGGCCAAAAACAAATTTGGTTTTTACTGCAAATGGTCGCGCCTGACCACCATTTGAATTTGCGTGCCACCGACCATCCAGAGTTTGACGCTTGGCGTTGGAATGACTATTGGGTGCCGCTGGACGTGGTGGTCGAGTTCAAACGCGGTGTGTACGAAATGGCGCTGACCGAGTTGTCACGCTTTTTGCCACGCCAAGACAACCGCAGCCGTTATTTGCGAGGTGCTGCACACCACCACCCTGCACAAGACAGCGCGGGCATGCCCAAACAGTTTGGTGCGGTCATGAACATAGAGTTGCCGCCTGGTGCCACGTTTGACCCAGACCCGCAAGCGGCGCTGCGTCAACCGCGCGAAGGCTCATAAAAAAAGCCCACTTCGGTGGGCTTTTTCTTATTTGGAGAGCACCAAATTGTCGCGGTGCACCATCTCTGGCTCGGCAGCGTAGCCGAGCAACTCGGACATTTGGCTAGAGGGTTTGCGGCACAGCAAACGCGCTTCAGCGGCGGCGTAATTGGCCAAACCGCGTGCCACTTCTTGACCTTTGCCGTCCAAAATGGCAATCACTTCGCCACGCGAAAAATCGCCATCGACACCGGTCATGCCAATGGGCAAGAGACTGGAGCCATCACTTTTCAACTTACTCACCGCGCCATCGTCGATGGTGACGGAGCCGCGCAGTTGCAGATGGTCGGCCATCCATTGTTTGCGGGCTTGTTGCTTTTGGGTTTGCGCCACCAACAAAGTGCCAATGGCTTCGCCTTGGGTCAACCGCACCAAAGCATCGGGCTCGCGACCCCATGCAATCACCGTGGATGCGCCAGAACCTGCTGCACGTTTGGCTGCCAAGATTTTGGTGATCATGCCGCCCTTACCGATGCTTGAACCTGCACCACCCGCCATGTCTTCGAGCTTAGCGTCGCCCGCGCGTGCTTCGTGCACAAAGGTGGCTGCAGGGTCACGGCGCGGATCCGCGGTGTACAAACCTTTTTGGTCCGTCAAGATGATGAGGGCATCGGCCTCGACCAAGTTGGCCACCAAGGCGCCTAAGGTGTCGTTGTCACCAAACTTGATTTCGTCGTTGACCACGGTGTCGTTCTCGTTGATGACGGGCAACACGCCGTGCGTGAGCAAGGTCAACAAAGTAGAACGGGCATTCAGATAACGCTCGCGATCAGCGAGGTCAGCGTGCGTGAGCAAGACTTGGGCAGAGCCCAACCCGTTTTCGCGGAGCTTGGTTTCGTACATGTGGGCCAAGCCCATTTGCCCAACAGCAGCGGCCGCTTGCAACTCGTGCAGTTCTTGCGGGCGCGTGGTCCAGCCCAAGCGCTTCATGCCTTCGGCAATTGCTCCGCTGGACACCATGATGACTTCACGGCCATCGCGCACCAAAGCGCTGAGTTGGCGACACCATTCACCAATCGCTTGTTCGTCCAAGCCACGACCTTCGTTGGTGACCAAGCTAGAGCCGACCTTGACCACGATGCGTCGTGCATCGCGCAACACAGTGGAAGTCGAAAGCGTCATGGCTACTTATTCAGGCGTGGGTTCAGCAAAGCGCGGATCCACGTACTCTGGCGGTTGCTCAGAGACTTGTTGCGCCTTGATGTGTTTGTAGATGTCTTTGATCAGATGCTCGCAACCCTCACGCGTGAGCGCTGAGATTTGGAACACAGGACCTTTGTATTTCATACGCTTGACGAAATCGGCTACCAAGGCATCACGCTCATCGGCTGCGACCATGTCGAGCTTGTTGAGCACAATCCAACGCGGCTTGTCGTACAAGGCTTTGTCGTATTTTTTGAGTTCGTTGACGATGGCCTTGGCTTGCGCCACAGGGTCCACGCCTTCATCGAACGGCGCAATGTCCACAAGATGTAGCAACAAACGTGTGCGCTGCAAGTGGCGCAAAAACTGATGACCCAAGCCTGCGCCATCTGATGCACCCTCAATCAAACCCGGCACATCGGCCACCACAAAGCTTTGCTCAGCGGCCACGCGCACCACACCTAAGTTGGGGTGCAAAGTGGTGAAAGGATAGTCGGCAATCTTGGGACGCGCATTGGAAATGGCGGAAATCAGCGTGGACTTGCCCGCATTGGGCATACCCAGCAAACCCACATCAGCCAAGACTTTGAGTTCCAGTTTGAGTTCGCGTTTTTCACCAGGCCAGCCTGGTGTTTTTTGACGCGGTGCGCGATTGATCGCGCTCTTGAAACGCATGTTGCCAAAGCCACCGTCACCGCCCTTGGCGATGGTGATGACTTCGCCTGGGGTGAGCAGCTCAAACAACACGTCGCCGGTTTCGGCGTCGCTGATGATGGTGCCCACTGGCATTTTCAAAGTGATGTCATCGCCAGCATGGCCGAACATGTCGGAGCCCATGCCGTGTTGGCCGCGTTTGGCCTCGTGGCGGCGTGAGTAACGGAAGTCCACCAAGGTGTTGAGGTTGGGGTCAGCCACAGCGAACACATGCCCACCGCGCCCGCCGTCCCCACCATTGGGGCCGCCAAACTCTTTGTACTTTTCATGACGGAAGGAGACGCAGCCGTTCCCCCCATCACCAGCGGCGATGTCGATATAGGCTTCGTCTACGAATTTCATGGGTCTAGTTTAAAAAGTAAAGCCCCGACAAGTCGGGGCTTTGTCACAAATCAGTTTGAAAAAATCAAACAGGTGTGATGTTGACCATGTGCTTGTTCAAAGCGCCTTTAACGCCGAACGAAACGTGGCCATCAACCAATGCGAACAAGGTGTGGTCTTTGCCCACGCCGACGTTTGCGCCGGGGTGAAACTTGGTACCACGTTGACGCACGATGATAGAGCCAGCAGAGATCAACTCACCGCCAAAAGCCTTCACACCGAGCATTTTGGGCTTGGAATCACGCCCGTTGCGCGTAGAGCCGCCGCCTTTTTTCTGTGCCATGTCAAATGCTCCTTAGCCGTTGATGGAAGCAATCTGCAGTTCTGTGAACTGCTGACGATGCCCTTGGCGTTTTTGGTAGTGCTTACGACGACGCATTTTGAAAATGCGAACTTTGTCGTGTTTACCGTGAGCCACGATGGTGGCTTTCACAGTTGCGCCGGACACCAAGGGAGTGCCGATCTTGAGTTCAGCGCCGTTACCGACTGCCAACACTTGATCGATCACGATCTCTTGGCCTACGTCCGCAGCAATCTGTTCTACTTTAATTTTTTCGCCAGCAGCAACACGATACTGTTTGCCACCGGTTTTTATGACCGCGTACATGTGAGACCTCTAGATAAGAATCTATGTGGATATCTACGGACGGATTTCCGCAGAGCCCGAAATTATAGCAGTGAAAGGCCTAGTTCTGCCAATCCCTATAATCCAGCAGCGTTTCGGCGCGTCTCGTCTTATTTCTCCTAGTCACGCTTTGTCCACTACTCCAGCCAACCCCTTAGCCCTGATTGCTGCCGATATGGCAGAAGTTGACCGCGTCATCGCGCAACGCTTGGATTCGGGCGTGCCATTGGTAGGCACCGTGTCTCAGTACATCATCTCCGCAGGTGGCAAGCGCATTCGTCCCGCCCTGCTCTTGCTCATGGCCGGCGCCTTGGGCTACACCGACGCGCAGCGCCACAACTTGGCCGCCGTGGTGGAGTTCATCCACACGGCCACCTTGCTGCATGACGATGTGGTGGACGAATCCACCCTGCGCCGTGGCCGCCCCACCGCCAACGAATCGTTTGGCAACCCTGCCAGCGTGCTGGTGGGCGACTTCTTATATTCCCGCGCCTTCCAAATGATGGTGGACTCCGGCGAAATGCGCGTCATGGAAGTGCTAGCCGAAGCCACCAACGTGATCGCAGAAGGCGAAGTTCTTCAGTTGATGAACATGCACGACGCTTCGCTGGACGAAGCTGGCTATTTGCGCGTGATTCGCTCAAAAACTGCCAAGCTCTTTGAAGCCAGTACGCGCTTGGCCGCGATCTTGGCCAAAAGTTCACCCGACGTTGAAACCGCTTGCGCCGACTACGGCCAAGCCCTAGGTACCGCCTTCCAAGTGATTGACGACGTACTCGACTACGACGGCGACGCCAAAGAGCTTGGCAAAAACTTAGGCGACGATTTGCGGGAAGGTAAAAACACCTTGCCGCTCATCATCGCCATGCAGCGTGGCACGCCTGCACAACGCCAAATCATTCAAAGCGCGATTGAAAATGGTGAGATGGAGGCCTTGGCTGAAATCGTAGACATTGTCCGAAGCACAGGCGCACTGGAAGCCACCCGCGCCGCAGCTAGTGCGGAGGCAGAACGTGCCATTGCAGCCCTGAATATCTTGCCCGCCAGCGCTTATCGTGAAGCGATGCACGACTTGGCGGCGCAACTTCTTAACCGCCGCAATTAACCGGTAGAACCCATCGAATGCACGATTTAGACAAGCCCTATACCGACAGCATTCAGCAATGGGATATTGCTTGCGATTGCTTCAAAGCAGAATTTAAATTCGACCCAAATGAAATTGTCACGATTGATACGATTCGTGAAATGTTTGCTGAACTCGTGGATGGCCACGAACTGTCGCAAAACGCCTCGATTTCTTTGATGTTTGCCTTGTATTTCTTAGGCTATATGACGCTGCTGGAAATTATGAAGGCCAAAGATGAGGCTTTTGAAATCGGCAATATGAACGATTTTTATTTAATACTGGATCGCGCTGACCAATGGGCGCATCAATCGATTGACCCTACCAAACTGGCGGAGTCTGCTGCAGCGGTTATTCAAGCCACGCAGCAAATCATGCAAAAACTAAATCTGACGCGTTAAATCAAGCGCGTCAGAAACAATTACTCTTCAACTAATTTACAGGGCATTTTGATGCCCTTTTCTGTGCGTTTTTCTTCGCAATAACGCATTGCACGACGCTCACCTTCGGCTGACATTTTGATGTGAATTGAGCAGCGGAATGCCATTTTTTCGCCATCAGAATGGCTATCAAAAGCGGCCGCGCAATGACTCATCTCATTCATTTCTGGTTTTAATTCTTTCCACACAGAGCGCAAAGAATCAGGCAACTCACTGACGTGCATGGAAGGATAAGGACCAATCGGCTTTGCCAAAGCGGTAAAACCGATCAATGCCAAGGCATAAACCAAATGTTTAAAGCGATTCATGATTCAGTCTCGGCAAAATATGAATTAAGCGGCAGCTGATAGCGTGATCAGGGCTGAATCCAAAGTGCCAGCAGCTTTTAAGGCTTGGACCCAAGTTGGCGAAACACCGCGACCTGTCCAAGTTTGCTCTGGGTTGGCTGGGTTGCGATATTTAGGTGCCACTTTTTTGCCAGCCAATGCACCTTTTTTAGCGACCTTAGCTGCCTTAACTGGTTTGCCTGAACTCAAAGCTTTCGCGATGTCAGCAGCTGTCAGGCCAGCATCTTTAGCCATGGCAACAATTTTCGACAACACTTTGTCATTTGATTTGGACTTCAAAGCCTGCTCTTTTTTATCCAAAAGTTCGCGCTGTTTACGAATGGCGGCGAGTTGATTTGCGACGGTTGTGCGTGCCATGAAATATTCCTATTCAATATGTTTTAAAAGATGTGTATATATTTTAAACATAATTCAAATAATTAAAAAGCCCGCAATAAGCGGGCCTTTATTAATTTGATTTGATTTGATTTGAATTTAATATTAATTCAAAGCGTCTTTCAAACCTTTGCCTGGTTTGAAACGTGGCACCTTAGCTGCTTTGATTTTCAAAGCAGCGCCTGTGCGTGGGTTGCGCCCTGTACGTGCAGCGCGCTTGCTCACGCTGAATGTGCCAAAGCCGACCAAGGTCACGGTGTCACCTTTTTTGAGGGTCTTTTTGACGGCGTCAATGATGGATGTGAGTGCACGGGTCGCAGCTGCTTTGGAAATGTCAGATTTGGTTGCGATGTGCTCAATCAGTTCTGTCTTGTTCACGTTAAATATTCCTATTGTTGATTTAATTATCAGCAATGCTGATTTGTGCAGTTTACTTAAATTTATCTCTTTGGGAATACACCCTTTGGCGTATTTTCAAACCATGCTCTTTGTAATGAGCACTCGCCCCTGATTCAAACCCTGTGACAAAGAATGCCACTTCACTAAGGGGCACGCCATGAACACACCGCCAGACACTGCCACGAAAACGCTAGATTCGTTGCTGCAGCAAGCCCTGGCACAAGGCGCATCAGATGTGCATTTTGAAAGCGGTGAGGACTTTTTCCGCGCTCGATTTCGCATCGACGGTCTGTTAAAACTTGCAGCGACACCCGCCTTGTCTTTGCGAGATGCCGTTGTGTCGCGTATCAAGGTTTTGGCGCGCATGGACATTGCCGAAAAGCGGTTACCGCAAGATGGGCGAATTCAATACCCCTATCTTGACCAGATCATGGATTTGCGCGTGAGTTCGTTGCCCACCCTGCACGGCGAAAAAATTGTGGTGCGCATTCTGAATTTCAGCCGCGAGCGTCCAAGCTTGGCCGCGTTGGGCTACGAGCCGGATGACCGAGGCAAGCTGGTGCAAGCCCTTGGCCAACCCCATGGTTTGATTTTGATGACCGGCCCCACAGGTTCTGGCAAAACTTTGTCGCTGTACAGCTGTCTCGAGTTGCTCAATCGCATCGAAGTGAATATTTCCACGGTCGAAGACCCTTCTGAAATTCACCTCCCAGGCGCCAATCAAGTCAACATCCATGAGCGTGCAGGTTTGACATTTGCAACAGCACTTCGCGCGTTGTTGCGGCAAGACCCCGATGTGATCATGGTGGGTGAAATTCGCGATACAGAAACTGCCGAAATCGCGATTCAGGCGGCACAAACGGGGCACTTGGTTTTATCCACGCTGCACACCAACGATGCACCTGGCACATTGGCACGCTTACGCCACATGGGTGTGGCCGCATTCAATGTGGCCGCCAGCGTGAGCCTGATTACCGCACAACGATTGGTGCGAAGGCTGTGCGAGCACTGCAAACATCCGATGGATGCAGCAGAAATTGATTTCTTATTCAGCGACCTCAACCCGCAAGATCGCCAAGCCATTCCGCCACACATGCGTACACATGCCGCCCCCTACAAAGCGGTGGGCTGTGATGTATGTGACCAAGGTTACAAAGGGCGTATCGGGCTGTACCAAGTCATGCCCATCAGTGAGGCGATGCAAGCCCTCATCATGCACAACAACGACGTCCAAGCATTGGCGGCTCAAGCGGCACTTGAGGGCGTACGCACTCTGCGCCAAGCCGGGTGGCTCAAGGTCTTACAAGGCATCACTACCATCGAAGAAGTGATGGCACTGACACACCATGGCTAAGCGTCGCTACACATGGCGTGGCATAGACCGCCGAGGGAAAAGTATCACAGGTGAAGTGGATGCAAATACCCCAGAAGAGGTTAGATCGCTGCTGCAACAACAACGCATTCGCGTGACACGTGCGCAACGGCAATTTGAAATGCCGGCTTGGTTACAACTCCAAACCAAGTCGCGCGCATCGACACGCGACATCACCCGATTCACGCGCCAACTGGCCACGCTACTGCACGCCGGCGTCCCTCTGTTGCAAGCTTTTGACATTTTGGAGCGAGGTGAAGCCATTGCGCCCCTCAAAACCATCGTTCGCGAACTGCACACACGCATCGAGGGCGGCATGGCGCTGAACCAAGCCTTACGCCAACACACAGAGTTTGATGCGCTCTATTGCAATCTCGTCGCAGTGGGCGAGTTGGCAGGCATGCTAGACACCATGCTGGATCGCTTGGCTCACCACCTAGAAGCATCCGAAGCCCTGCGCAGCACCGTTCGCACAGCACTGGTGTATCCCTGCGCCGTGTTGGGAGTTGCGGCTGTTGTGTTGGTTTTAATTTTGGTGTTTGTGGTACCTGCTTTTCAAAACATCTTTCATTCATTTGGGGCTGAATTGCCATGGCTCACACGATGGGTCATTGCACTCAGTGAGAGCATTCAGCGCTGCGGACTCTGGCTCGTCCTGTGCCTCGCCATCAGCACATGGTGGTTGCGGCGAGAGATACGACAACGCACCCATTGGCGACGTTATTTGCACGGACTCTTGCTTCGTACGCCTATCGCAGGCCCGCTGACCCAGCACGTTTGCATTGCGCGGTGGACACGCACCTTGGCCACCTTGTTTGCGGCAGGTGTGCCACTGACCGAAGCCTTAGAAGCGGTCCAAGGTGTGACGGGGCATCTGCTGTTTCAAGCTGCCACACAAGCCATTCAAGCGCAACTCATCCAAGGCCGAGCTTTGTCGCTGGCCTTGGAAAGTACTGAAGGCTTATTCCCCAGCATGGTGGTGCAGATGTGTGCTGTGGGTGAAGAGTCAGGCACACTTGACCACATGCTTGCAAAGACCGCCGAGCATTTCGAGCGCGAGGTCAACAGCACGGTCGCCCGACTGTCTACACTCTTAGAACCTTTCATCATGGTGGTGTTAGGTTCATTCATTGGCGGTTTGGTGATGGCTTTGTATCTTCCAATTTTTCAACTGGGGCAAGTGGTATGACATGGGACATGGCCCTGGCTTTTGGGCTTGGCTTACTTGTTGGCAGTTTTGTCAATGTGCTGATTCACCGCTTACCTCGCATGGTCGTGGCGCCCCCTTCGCCCGAGGGGGATGCACCGCGCTACGACTTGTCCTGGCCTGCATCGCATTGCCCACACTGCCGAACCCCGCTCAAGCCATGGCACAACATCCCCGTTCTCAGCTACCTGTGTCTCAAAGGCCGCTGCAGTTTTTGCCAACAGGCCATCAGCGTGCGCTACCCCATCATTGAACTCACCACAGCCTTGGTTTGGCTAAGTAGCACGTGGCATTGGGGCTTCAACGCCACGGGGTTGTGCTGGGCTGGCTTTGCCACTGTGCTGCTGGCTTTGTCTGTGATTGACTGGCAAACCACCCTTCTGCCAGACGACCTCACGCAAGCCTTGGTGTGGGGAGGCCTCATGGCCTGCGCGCTGGGCTGGCTGACCTTGCCGCTCACCCAATCCCTATGGGGTGCCGTGGTGGGCTATGTGTCTTTGTGGTCCATTGCCACAGCGTTTGAGCGCATCACAGGCAAGCAAGGCATGGGCGCTGGAGACTTCAAACTCCTCGCAGGACTCGGTGCTTGGTTAGGCCCATTGGCGCTGCTACCTGTGCTGATGTTGGCCAGTCTCAGCGGCGCCATCGTTGGCTTGGCTCTGAAATTCACCCACCGATTGCGCGAGGGCGGTTACATCCCCTTTGGGCCCTTCTTAGCGCTGGCAGGTTTGATGGTGGCTGTCATTGGCATGGACCCCATCGCGCTTTGGATGGGTTGGTGAGTTTTTGCATAGACTTGGCAACATGACATCTAGGCCCACCCCACTTCGCATCGGTTTGACGGGTGGCATTGGCAGCGGCAAAAGCACCGTGGGCCAGATGCTGCAGGCGCATGGAGCGGCCCTGATTGATGCAGACGCCATCGCACGCAGCGTGACTGCCGCGCACGGCTCGGCCATCCCCGCGATTGCACAAACCTTTGGTTCCGAATTCATCACCGCGGAGGGCGCAATGGACCGCGATCGCATGCGAGCCCACGTGTTCCGCCACCCGCCAGCCAAACAAGCCCTCGAAGCCATCATCCATCCTTTGGTGATGCAAGAAGCGCAACGTCAAGCGCAAGAAGCCATCGCCAAAGGCCATCAAACCCTGGTGTTTGATGTTCCTTTGCTGGTCGAATCAGGAGCACGATGGCGCACCCAAGTGGATCGCATCTTGGTGGTGGACTGCTTGGAAGAAACACAAATTCAGCGCGTCATGGCTCGCAATAGCTTAAGTCGTGAGGTCATTCAAAGCATCATCTCGGCGCAAGCCACACGCGCTCAAAAATTAGCGGCTGCTGACTGGGTGATTCACAATGAAGGCCTCAACCTAGAAGCACTAGATGCCTACGTGAAAAGCCTACCGATTCCTACGACCTAGACCCAAAGTTCAACCCTTGTGAAAGGGTATGATCCTCACAATTACCAAAGTCCATCACTGAGCTGTTTTCCGCGTGATTCTGTACGAACATCCCTTCAACGAACGTGTGCGCACTTACCTGCGTTTGGAGCACCTGTTTCAGCGTTTTGAAGAGCTCACCACGCGCAACCATCCCGTCGACAACCACTTTGCGCTCACCACCTTGTTTGAGTTGGTCGAAGCCGGTGGTCGTACCGACCTTAAATCCGATGTGCTCAAGGATTTAGAGCGTCACAAACAACAATTCAGCGCTTTACGCGGCAACCCCTCGGTATCTGAAACTGCATTGCAACAGTTGCTCGACAACATCGAGCATTGCTATGTTGGCCTCAACGGCGCCGTGGGCAAGATTGGTCAAAACATCAACGAAAACGAGTGGCTCTCTGCCTTGCGTAACCGTGCGGCCATTCCAGGTGGCACCTGCTGCTTTGATTTGCCCGCCTACCACGCTTGGCAGCAACAAAGCCCTGATGTCCGTCGCGCCGATATCTTGCGTTGGTTCGAAGTGTTTCAACCCATGAAAGACTCTGTCAACCTGTTGCTCTCGCTGATGCGCGACACTGGTACCACACAAAAAATGATGGCCATGGGTGGTCAGTTTCAACAATCCTTGGCGCAAGGCAAATTTCAGCTCATGCGCGTGGCGATTGACCCCGCATTGGGTTTCATCCCCGAAATCAGCGGCAATCGCCTGATGATTTGGGTGCGCATGATGCGCCAAGACGGCGATGGGCGTTTGCAGCACAGCACCGACGACGTGCCCTTTGAAATGGCTCTTTGCGTTTAAGCCATGAACGACGCTGAGGTTCGCATCGTTGTGTGCCCCCAATGTGGCGGCCCTAGCCGCTACGAGAGTGCCAATAAATACCGCCCCTTCTGCGGCGAACGCTGCCGCAACATTGACCTAGGCGCTTGGGCCAACGAAGAGCATCGCTTGCCCGACCAAACGCCGCAAGACGACGCCGACTTCGAAAACACACCGCTCCAATAAGCTGTTGCAGGTAGCCTTAGGCAGACCTACGCCGCTCAACTGCTGTGTGTGTTTCCTTCAAAACCACGCTCTTGCGCAAACCACTGCAACACGGGCACTGTGCCGGGCAACACGGGTGTCACCTTCACGGGGAGTTGCTGCCATGCAAATGACTGTGATTCCAACATTTGCAACTCGCCTGTCCATTGCGTGACCTTGCAAAAGTTCAACTGCACCAAGGCATGTGGGTAATCGATGCGCTCGGTTTTCCAAAGCGTGCAGTCTTGGATGGTGATGCCAATTTCTTCTTGCAACTCGCGGCGCAGGGCAAGCTCGACGCTTTCACCTGCTTCGAGCTTGCCGCCTGGAAACTCCCAATAGCCCGCATACGCTTTGCCGTCGGGACGGCTGGTGAGCAAGAAGGCCTGGTCCGCACGGACCAACACCCCCACCGCCACTTGCACCAAGTTGCGATCGGCTGAACGCGGTTGGTCTGCATCGACCACGCGCACGAAAGATTCGGTCATGGGTTAAGCGACGTGTTTGCCCGCGTAATCGCGTGCAAACTGATAGGCGACACGGCCGCTGCGCGAAGCACGCTCTAAAGCCCACACCAACGCTTCAGGCTTGGCAGCTTCAATCTCAGCAGCTTTGAAACCGAATGAGGCCAGCCATTGCGCGGCAATGGTCAAGTATTCGTCTTGGCTGAAAGGGTAAAAACTGACCCACAAACCAAAGCGCTCGGACAAAGAAATCTTCTCTTCCACACCTTCACCTGGATGAACTTCGCCATCGTCGGTGTGCGTGTACGTGAGGTTTTCTTTCATGTACTCCGGCAGTAAATGGCGGCGGTTGCTGGTGGCGTAAATCAACACATTTGGCGTGGCCGCTGCAATTGAACCATCCAAGATGGACTTGAGCGCTTTGTAGCCTGGCTCGCCATCTTCAAAACTCAAGTCATCGCAAAAGATCATGAACTTTTCGGGACGCTCTGACACCAACTCAATGATGTCAGGCAAGTCGGTCAAGTCGTCTTTGTCGACCTCAATCAAACGCAAACCTTGTGCGCCGTATTCGTTCAAGCAGGCCTTGATGAGTGACGATTTACCCGTGCCACGTGCGCCCGTAAGCAACACGTTGTTGGCAGGTAAGCCCTTCACAAATTGCTCGGTGTTGCGTTGGATTTTTTCTTTTTGGCCATCAATTTCTTGCAAGTCAGCCAAACCGAGTTTGGCCACATGACGCACCGGCTCTAACCCACCGCGGCCGTTGTTGCGCTTGCGGTAACGAAAAGCCACGCTGGCAGACCAATCAGGTTCCGCCATGGGTTGTGGCAACACTTGTTCGATGCGCGCCATCAATGCTTCGGCGCGTTGCACCAAACGCTCGAGGGGGTGAAGCGCGTCCGTCATCAGCTGCGGTAGTCAGCGTTGATGCTGACGTAGTCATGGCTCAAATCACAGGTCCACACCGTGTCGCTGGCTGTACCGCGACCGAGGACCACGCGCACGATGATTTCAGATTGCTTCATCACGCGTTGGCCATCTTCTTCGCGGTACTCGGGGTGACGGCCGCCTTGAATGGCCACATGCACATCGTCCAAATACAAATCGATGCCGGTTTGGTCGAGGTCGGTGATGCCCGCATAACCCACCGCTGCCAAGATGCGACCCAAGTTGGGATCGCTGGCGAAGAAGGCTGTTTTCACCAGTGGTGAGTGCGCAATGGCGTAGGCCACTTGACGGCACTCGGCGCTGGTGTTGCCACCTTCCACGCGAACCGTGATGAACTTGGTCGCGCCTTCACCATCGCGCACGATGGCTTGCGCCAGTTGACGCGCCACTTGCAACATGGCTTGCAGCAAGGCTTGGCCTTCTGCGCTTTGCAAACTAGTGATGGGCGCGTGGTTGGCTTTGTTGGTGGCAATGACCACGAACGAGTCGTTGGTCGAGGTATCGCCATCCACCGTGATGCGGTTGAACGAGCCTTCGGCCAAAGCCAAAGAGAGCTCCTTCATCAACACAGGGGCCACGCAGGCATCGGTGGCCACATAGCCCAACATGGTGGCCATGTTGGGGCGAATCATGCCGGCGCCTTTGCTGATACCAGTCACGCTGACGGTAGCGCCACCAAGTTGCACTTGCGTACTCGCCGCCTTGGGCACAGTGTCGGTGGTCATGATGCCCTCTGCAGCATCCGCCCATTGCTGTGAACTGCCCACGTTGCCTGCCGCAGCGATGGCCGCTGGCATGCCCGCGATGATGCGGTCGTGAGGCAGAGGCTCCATGATGACGCCTGTAGAAAACGGCAACACTTGATTAGGAGAAAGATTCAAAGCTTGCGCGAGCGCAACGCAAGTTTCGCGTGCGCGCTTCAAGCCCTCTTCACCCGTGCCCGCATTGGCATTGCCGGTGTTGACCACCATAGCGCGAATACCTTGGCTGGAATCCAAATGCTCGCGGCACACCTGTACGGGTGCTGCACAAAAACGGTTTTGCGTGAACACACCGCTCACGGAGGCACCTTCGTCAATCAAGACAACCGTCAAATCTTTGCGGTTGGCTTTACGGATTCCTGCTTGTGTGACACCAATGCGCACGCCTGCAATGGCGTGCAAATCTGCGGGGTTGGGAGGCGTGAGATGAACTGGCATAAAACTTAGACCAACTTTCCGTGGCATTGCTTGTATTTCTTACCGCTGCCGCATGGGCATGGCTCGTTGCGACCCACGACGGGCATTTGCGCAGCAAAGGTCGCGTCATCTGCGGTGGTCACCGCTTGCCCTGATTCATCAGGTGCGGTGTAGGTCACGTTGTGCAAATTCTCGGCGCGGTCTTCCAAGTCGGTGGCGGCTTGTTCGATTTGTTCGGTTGATTCAATTTTGACCGTCATCAGCACGCGGGTGACTTCGTTCTTCACCAAATCGAGCAACTGGCCAAACAACTCAAATGCTTCACGCTTGTACTCTTGCTTGGGTTGCTTTTGGGCATAGCCGCGCAAGTGAATGCCTTGGCGCAAATAGTCCAAAGCGGCCAAATGCTCACGCCAATGACTGTCGATGTTTTGCAGCAAGACCACGCGCATGAAGGGTGTGAATTGCTCAATGCCCACGCGGTCGAGCTTGGCTTGGAAAGCGGCATGCGCCGCTTCAATCACTTGTTCAAGAATCTCTTCATCGGTGATGGCCGAAGCCTGTTGGACAGTTTCTTGCAATGGCATCTCAATGAGCCACTCTTGCAACAACGCACGCTGCAAACCAGCGATGTCCCATTGCTCTTCCACCGATTCTTCAGGCACGTATTGGCGCACCAGATCGGTGAAGCTGCCTTCACGCAAGTTGGCGATTTGAGCGGTCAAATCGGTGGCATCCAAGATGTCGTTGCGTTGTTGGTAAATCACACGGCGTTGGTCGTTGGACACATCGTCGTATTCCAACAATTGTTTGCGAATGTCAAAGTTGCGCGCTTCCACTTTGCGTTGCGCACTTTCGATGCTGCGCGTGACGATGCCCGCTTCAATCGCCTCGCCTTCAGGCATCTTCAAACGGTCCATGATCGCTTTGACGCGCTCACCTGCGAAGATGCGCATCAGTGAGTCATCCAAGCTCAAGTAAAAACGTGATGAACCTGGATCACCTTGGCGGCCCGAACGTCCACGCAACTGGTTGTCAATGCGACGTGACTCATGTCGCTCGGTCGCAATGATGCGCAAGCCACCGAGTGACTTCACATAGTCGTGGTCTTTGGTCCATTGCACACGCAAGGCGTCGATTTGCTTTTGTTTTTCTGCATGGTCCAGAGCCTCGTTGGCTTCGACTTCTGCAATCGCTTTTTCAACGTTGCCGCCCAACACAATGTCAGTACCACGACCTGCCATATTGGTGGCGATGGTGATCATCTTGGCACGACCGGCTTGCGCAATGATGGTGGCTTCGCTGGCGTGCTGCTTAGCGTTGAGCACTTGGTGAGGCAACTTGGCCTTCTCCAACATTTCAGCAATCAGCTCAGAGTTTTCAATTGAGGTGGTGCCCACCAACACGGGTTGCCCGCGCTCGTAGCATTCACGGATGTCGTCAATTGCTGCAACATATTTTTCAGCGGTCGTCTTGTAAACGCGGTCCAACTGGTCTTCGCGTTTGCTGATGCGGTTGGGTGGAATCACCACCGTTTCCAAACCATAGATTTCTTGAAACTCGTAGGCTTCGGTGTCGGCCGTACCGGTCATGCCACCGAGCTTGTTGTACAAGCGGAAATAGTTTTGGAAAGTGATAGAGGCAAGCGTTTGGTTCTCCGCTTGGATCTCCACGCCTTCCTTGGCTTCCACCGCTTGGTGCAAGCCATCGCTCCAGCGACGACCCGACATCAAACGCCCCGTGAATTCGTCCACGATGGTGATCTCACCGTTTTGCACTACATAGTGTTGATCGCGGTGGTACAAGTGGTTGGCACGCAAGGCAGCGTACAAATGGTGCATCAAGCTGATGTTGGCGGGGTCGTACAGGGATGCGCCTTCAGGCAGCAAACCATTGGCACTCAAGATGCGCTCCGCGTTTTCATGGCCTTGCTCAGTCATGAACACTTGGTGTGATTTTTCATCCACGGTGAAATCACCTGCTTCGATGACGCCTTGCCCTGTATGTGGGTCTTCTTCACCGATCTGGCGCTTGAGCAAGGGCACGATGCGGTTGATGGCCACGTACTGCGCGGTGTGGTCTTCGGCTTGGCCGCTGATGATGAGCGGCGTGCGCGCCTCGTCGATCAAGATGGAGTCCACCTCATCCACGATGGCGTAGTTGAGTTTGCGTTGCACACGGTCTGCGGCTTCGTAGACCATGTTGTCGCGCAGGTAGTCAAAACCGTATTCGTTGTTGGTGCCGTAGGTGATGTCGGCAAGATAAGCAGCTTGCTTTTCTTCACGTGGCATCTGTGGCAAGTTGATACCTACAGACAAGCCCAGCCAGTTGTACAAGCGTGACATCCATTGCGCATCGCGGCTGGCCAAATAATCGTTGACCGTTACCACATGCACGCCGTCGCCTGTGAGGGCATTCAGATACACAGGTAAAGTGGCCGTGAGGGTTTTACCTTCGCCGGTGCGCATTTCAGAAATCTTGCCTTGGTGCAAGGCAATGCCACCGAGCAACTGCACATCGAAATGGCGCATTTTCATGACGCGCTTAGAGGCCTCACGCACCACGGCATAAGCCTCGGGGAGCAAAGCGTCTAAGGCTTCACCATTGGCCACACGTGTTTTAAATTCGTCGGTTTTAGCACGCAAGGCGTCATCGCTGAGCTTCTCTAACGTTGGCTCGAACGCATTGATTTGCGCGACGGTTTTGCGGTATTGCTTGAGTAGACGCTCATTGCGGCTGCCAAAAATATGAGTCAGGAAAGATAGAGCCATGCGAGCACTGCGGGGGTCTTGTTTTCACTTAAAAACAAGGGTCGCAAAATCCTTTTTGAAAGGCTTGATAGAAGCTGAGAATTTTAACCGTCAGCAGCCCCATAATTGCCGCATGGCCACTCGCTCTACGCCTCATCCAGACACACTCGCGGCTTACCGTGCGTTGGGCTACAGCACGCCACCTAAAGCCAAGGTTTCGGTGCGCGGCAGATCGCAAACGCTAGAGCAAGTGGTCGACTCGGCTCCCTCACTGGCGCAGTTTTCGGCAATTGCGCGAGACACCCAAAACCGACTCAAAGCGATTGCCCCATTACTACCCGCATCGCTACGCCCACTGGTGCAATCCGGCGGGGTAGAAGACGATGCTTGGTGTCTGCTGGTGCCTAATAGTGCGGTTGCAGCCAAACTGCGCCAAACACTCCCCGCTTTATGCGCCCATTTGCGCACCAAAGGCTGGAATGTGAACATCATTCGCGTGAAAGTAAGCGGAACACGCTAAAGTCAAATCAGCCAGCCAAAAGAAAAACCACGTAAACAGAACCTCTTAAACGTAGAGCTCCTTACCAAATCTTCGATTTAATTAATGCTCATTTCCTCGGGGATTCTTGACATACATTGCTATTTTTTCGCTAAGCAAAATAAGTTCTGCCGTGTGGGCTTTTAACAACACGTGATTTACATGGGCTTCGGCCTCGCCGCTTTTTCCATTTTTTGCTTTTTGACTTGGCTTTTTCCAGAAAGTACGCCTGAATGCGTGACCTAACTAACTGGATCACCAAATGGACGAGAAATTACTAACGCCTTCCGAACTAGCAGCTCACTGGAGCATCAAACCCAAAACCTTGCAAAAGTGGAGAACTAAGGGCTACGGCCCTCAGTACCTAAAAATTTCCCGTCGAATCCTCTATCCAATGCGGACTATTCTTAAATTTGAAAAAAGCACTTTGCAGCAGTCCACGGCTCAAAACCCGGTATCGGAAACATCCAAACCACTGAAGTGCGATGAGGTCGCTTTCATCCTCAAACTGCCAACGCACTGGTTCAGAAATACATACAAGAGACAAGAGCTGAACATTCCACACCTTCGCGTCAACAAAGAGATCTGGTTCAAGCTAAATGAAGTGAGGGCTTGGGCACGTCAGTACAAAGCCGAAATTGAAAAGCAAACTGCCGAAAGCCAGCAAACGGGGCAAAGGAGATCACAGGGAGTAGCGATCGATCGTTTACTTTCAATATGACATCCGTACCCCCTTTGGTTCGGATTCTTGGCCAAACTTATGTCGCCAAAACACCATTCCATCAACTAGTGCATCAAAATTCAGCATGTATGCGGAATGCATAAACATTCACAGGACTCCCATTGCAGTTCCGACATTGAGCGAACAACTGCAATAGGCTGAAAGCAGACCTTTGGCATTCCCCCAAACCTGTAGACATATTTCACAGCTTGCTTTCTATTTCCGATGCGCAATGCATACCCAAACGATTAAGCAAATGCCGGTCTTTTTCTGCTTGAGGGTTGTTTGTCGTCAGCAACCTGTCGCCGTAAAACATGCTGTTGGCTCCCGCCAGGAAACACAGCGATTGCAGACTTTCAGGCATCTCTTCGCGCCCAGCGGACAAGCGCACCATGGCACGCGGCATGCAAATGCGCGCAACGGCAATCATGCGCACAAACTCAAAGGGGTCCAGCTGCTCCGTTCCTGACAAGGGCGTGCCTTCCACTTGGACCAGATTGTTGATCGGCACAGACTCAGGATAGGGGGCCAAATTGGCCAGCTGCACGATCAAGCCAGCGCGCTGGCGACGTGTCTCGCCCATGCCGACGATGCCGCCTGTGCAGACTTTCAGGCCCACATGGCGAACGCGCCCCAAGGTGTCCAGCCGATCCTGATAGGTTCGGGTGGTGATGATCTGGCCGTAAAACTCGGGTGCGGTATCTAGGTTGTGGTTGTAGTAGTCCAGGCCTGCCTCTTTGAGTTGTTCGGCTTGAGCTTCTTCCAGCATGCCTGCGGTCAGGCAGGTTTCGAGCCCCAATGCTTTGACTTCACAAATCATTTCGCCAATCTGCTCGATGTGACGGTCTTTGGGTGCACGCCAGGCTGCCCCCATGCAAAAACGTGTGGCTCCGCTGGCTTTGGCTGCACGAGCTGCCTCCAAGACTTCGTCCAATGGGAGCAGCTTTTCGGCTTTGAGACCGGTATCGAAGTGCGCTGATTGCGGGCAGTATTTGCAGTCTTCCTCGCACCCGCCCGTTTTGATGGACAGCAGCGTAGAGAGCTGAATGGCGTTGGGATCAAAGTGTTCGCGGTGAACTTGCTGCGCCCGAAACATCAGATCGTTGAAAGGCAGCTCCAGCAAAGCGTTCACTTCATCAACCGTCCAGGGTTTCACGTTGCGACGGTCAGCATCGGTGGTGGGCGTCAGTGTTTGGATTTGATTGGTGTTCATGAGGTCTCCATGGCTTGACGCAAGGCGTCGAGGTTTAAATGCGCGGCAACAGCCGCGGGACTGGGGTCTTGCAGGCGTGGAACCTGACCCCAGCAGGGTGCATTCAGGCCAGCAGATAAGGCGGCCAGATTGTCTTCAACATAGGGCATGGCGGGGTCCACGGTGTTGGCGACCCAGCCCGCCACATGCAATCCGCGTGAACGAATCGCCTCGGTAGTTAACAAAGCGTGGTTGATGCACCCTAGGCGCATGCCCACCACCACAATGACGGGCAGATGGAGATCGACTGCCATATCGGCCGTGTCCCAGCCATCAATGAGCGGGACACGAAAACCGCCCACACCTTCCACAAAACCGATGTCGCCAATGGCCAGTGTCTGCCGTACGGCCGCAAGCAAGGGTGTGCGTTCAATGCGCAGGCCTTCCAGCTGGGCTGCAATATGCGGTGCGCACGGCGTGCGCAATTGCAAAACACCCACTTGCGCATCGGTCAGCGAGACATTGGATGCGGCGCGCAGATTTCGCACGTCATCGTTGACCCAGCGGCCATCCACAAAGTCTTGACCTGCAGCCAAGGGTTTGATGGCCACGCTGCGCAGGCCAAGACTGGCCCCCAAAAAGGTGAGGCCCGCTGTGACCGTGGTTTTTCCGATTTCGGTATCGGTTCCAGTGATGAAGAAAGCGCTCATTCGGCCTCCATGCGCTGTGCTGCTGTTTCGATGGCTTGCAACAGACGATCGACATCGCTGGTGGTGTGTGTGGCGCACAAGGTGATGCGCAATCGGGCTTGGCCAACGGGCACGGTCGGAGGGCGAATGCCTGGCACACGAAAACCCGCTGATTCCAGTTGGGCAGCCAAGGCCATCGCCACAACATTGGCGCCAACAACCAACGGTTGAATGGGCGTGGATGAATCGGCCAAACGCCAGCCAAGATGGGTACGGTCTTTCAGAATGCGACTCAACCCTTCACGCAATTGGCGCTGCAGCGCTAACAAATGTGCACGACGCTGTTGACCTTCTTCGTTCTCGATCAGATCAAGACTGGTCAGCAAAGCATGGCTGACCGAAGGCAAGGACGCTGTTGTGAAGATATAGGTGCGTGCGGCTTGAAGCAGGTATTGAATTACGCGCTCATGGGCAGCCACAAAAGCCCCTGAAAGACCTGCCGCCTTACCCAGCGTGCCCACCAAAATGAGGCGCTCACTGGACAACCCAAAGTGTTCCAATGCACCCCGGCCGAATTGACCCAGAACGCCAAAACCATGGGCATCGTCAAGGATGAGCCAAGCATCATGTTCTTCAGCCAATCGCAGTAATTCAGGTATGTGTCCCAAATCTCCGTCCATGCTGAACACCGTGTCACTGACGATGAGCTTGATCTTGGCGGCGCTGGCCACCAGAAGCTCGCGCAGCGCAGCCATGTCGGTATGTGCAAAGCGTTGAACAGGTGCTTTGGCCAGTCGCATGCCATCGATCAAGGAGGCGTGGTTGAGTTCATCCGAGAAGAATTCGGCATCTGCGTCACCCAAGGTTGTGGTCACAGCCAGATTAGCCATGTAGCCCGTGCTGAAGCCCAAGACACGAACCTTCGGAATGTGAGGGGCAAACCAATCGGCCAGTCTGTTTTCCAGACGTTCATGTGCCAGCGTATGTCCACTGATCAAATGCGAAGCACCAGAGCCGCCTGCCCAAATTTCAGCCCCTGCAGTCAATGCTTGGGCTATGCGCGGGTGGTCAGCTAAACCAAGGTAGTCATTGGCGCAAAACATCAGTCGCTCGCGTCCTAAGCCATCGGGACCTCGCACTTTTTGATGTGGTGATGTCGGTGACTCTGCGGCTCGCAACACACGCGTTTGATCTTGCGCGGCAATGGCGTCCAGTTTGTTTTGCAAATGGTCAAGCAGCATGTTGTAAGACCTCGTTCAGCGTGGCGTTCACAGCATCGGCCAAAAATTTCGCCGATGCTTGGTTGATCAGGTAAGGTGGCATCAGATAGACCGTGGCTCCGATAGGCCGTATCAGCAACTCATGGGTTCGCGCAGCGAGATGGAATCGTTCACTGAATCGCTCGCCAGGCTCCATGACATCAAAGGCCAAAATCATTCCTCGTTGACGGAAATTTTTCACACGCGGGTGATCGGCCAGTGACGCAAAGGCTTTGGCCAGTTCAACAGCTTGTACGCGATTGGTGTCGATTTGGCCCGCATCAAATCGGTCCAGCACGGCATTGGCGGCAGCACAGGCCAGTGCGTTGCCGGTGTAGGAATGGGAGTGCAAAAAACCGCGTGAAATATCTTCACTCCAGAAGGTCTGGTAGACCGCTTCTGTGGTCAACACCAAGGACAAAGGCAAGGTGCCGCCCGTGATGCCTTTGGACAGGGTGATGAAGTCGGGCCATTGTTCTGTGTCGACCTGTTCCCAAGCAAAGAAGGTTCCTGTTCGTCCACAACCCACGGCGATCTCGTCAGCGATCAGATGGATGCCAAATTCACGCGTGAGTGCGCGCACCTTGCGCAAGTATTGCGATGAGTGCATCACCATGCCTGCTGCACCTTGAACCAAGGGCTCAACAATCAAGGCGGCGATTTGATCACCTCGTTCATTGAGCAGGTCACGCAAGTGGGCCAGCGCCAGATCTTCATTGTTCAAGCGGCTGTCGGGTGACTCGACGATGTGGGCGCGCATCAATAGCGGGTCATAGGCATCACGGAAGATGGCGACGTCGGTGACAGCGAGTGCGCCGATGGTTTCGCCGTGGTAACCGTTTTTGAGGCAAATGAATTCACGTCGCTGTGTTTGCCCTAAGTTACGCCAACTGTGAAAGCTTTGCTTGAGTGCGATTTCGACCGCACTCGCCCCATCGGATGCGAAGAAAACATGCCCCAGTGCCCCGCTTGTCCGCGCACTCAGTCGTTCAGCCAAACGAACGGCCGGTTCATGCGTGCACCCAGCCAACATGACATGAGGCAAGGTATCCAGTTGATGTTTGATGGCCGCATTCAACTCAAGGTCGGCATGACCAAAGAGGTTGACCCACCAAGAGCTGTTGGCATCGAAATAGCGTTGTCCTGCTGTGTCAAAAAGCCATGGACCTTCGCCACGCGCCATGGGCAAGGGGGGCACTTGTTGAGCGCGCGCCATCTGCGTACAAGGATGCCACACAGCGGCCAGACTGCGCTGGGCTAAAGCGTTGTTCAGCAACGATGTGTTGGTTTGAGAGACCAATGGCGAAGCTGCAGCACTGGGTTGCATGTGGGGCAAGCGCATGGTGATGAATCAATAGAAGCGCTCTAACCGCCATCCTCGACGGTGCTAAGCTAAACAGCATCACCTTACGGCGATACCACCCTGTTGGCCGGTATCCGGGCTGGCGAAAATTCGGTCGCCTTCCCAAGCTTTGCGCTCAGTGGCTATTGACCGAAGTAAGAAATGAATCTCATCCGCTTACCGTTGCGAGGTCAGCGCAGGTTGGGCTTTTCCTGAAAAGGATTCGCCACCATGCTTCCCGTTTAACTGCAATGTGTGACACACAGTGCGAGCACCAACTTTTTTAAGTTTAGCGCAGGTACTTTGCATTTCTTCTGCCCAAATTATGACTTTGGCATGGGTGCAAAATTTCAATTTAAGCGTTGCAAGCCATATTTAAAAACATTTAAACGGTGATGCTTATTTTTGGCATGACAACGCTATAAAAGCACTCGAAGCACAGATCAAGCTGAGGTACAACTGGTCATCTGACTGCATATGCAGTAGCTGCTCACAAATCAAGGCAAATGACACTAAGTTCTGCCAAGTTACCGAATATCGCCAATGACAATTGGTCACCTTAAACCGGTCGGCGGATAAATCAAGAAGTATGAATCCGAACGGCAACAATCGCTGCAGTGCCGACATCCATCGAACAACCGTAATAGGCTGGTTGCGGTCGTCGCGCAACAAAGTCCAAACCAAGTTAATTAGCAATTTAAACGTGAGAATCAATGACGCTGAATGACAGCTATCAAGGCATTCACAGCTTTTTGTGCATGTTCACCTTCAGCGTGCAATTCAACCAAATCATTGTGTTCCGCACTCAAGGACATGACCTCAGTGACTGACTTTGCATTCACTGTGCGGCCATGACATGCCACTGTGATTTCACCGTCAAAATGTGAAGCGATCACTGCAAACTCGGCTGCGACATGTGGGTCAAGACCTTCTTTGCCAGTGAGTTTGAGCGTGATGGGAAGTGTGTGTTCGATCATATTTGCACCCTTGTTCCAAGTTCAACAACAGAGTTATCTGGCAATCGGAAGAACTCCACAATGCCACCCGAATTGCGCGTCATCGCTGAGAATAATTTTTCTCGCCACTGAGCCATACCGCCACCAGGTGTGGAAATGACTGTTTCGCGACTTAAGAAATAAGATGTTTCAAAAACAGGTACGTCCAGACCCATCTCTTTGCAATGAGTCAATGCTTTGGGCACATCAGGCGTATTCATAAAGCCGAACTTAATCCAGACTTGCCAGAAATGCTCGCTCAGACGCTCTACGCGAACACGTTGTTTCTCTGACACCCATGGCACGTTATCGAACTCCACCGTCAAGATGATGTTCTTCTCGTGCAGGACTTGGTTGTGCTTCATGTTGTGAAGCAAAGCTTGTGGAACAGTCTCTGGGTTTGCCACCGCATAAATAGCTGTACGCTTAGCCAAGTGTGTATGGCCAGAATCAATGTGCTGAATAAAGGTGTTCAAGTCCAAACCATCTCGGCGAATGGTGTCCACCACCAGCTCGCGCCCACGAGACCATGTCGTCATGATCATGTACAGAGTCAACCCCATGGCAAGCGGCAACCAACCGCCGTCGAAGAATTTGATAATGCAGCCAGCAAACAGGAATGAATCGATGCTCAGGAAAAACAGTGTCGCCCCAACAGCCAAAGGAGTTGGCATCTTCCATGCATCGTGAACGACGAAGAAAGTCATGATCGTTGTAATGACCATCGTCAACGTGACGGCAATACCGTAGGCACCGGCTAATGCAGACGAACTACGAAACGCCACCACTGCCAACACCACTCCAGCCAATAAGATCCAATTCACACTCGGCATGTAAATTTGTCCAACCTCTTGTTCAGAGGTGTACTTGATGTCCATGCGAGGTAAGAAGCCAAGCAAGATAGCTTGCTTAGTCATTGAATAGGCACCAGAGATCACTGCTTGAGACGCAATGATTGCAGCTAAAGTTGCAAGCACCACCGCTGGAATCATGAGATCGTCAGGGAACATGCGAAAGAACGGGTTTTCAATCGCAGTGCCATCACGCATCAGTAATGCCCCTTGCCCCATGTAATGGAGCACCAGACTTGGCATGACCAAGCCCATCCAAGCAATTTGAATTGGCTTGCGCCCAAAGTGCCCCATGTCGGCATAAAGCGCCTCAGCTCCAGTCAGAGCCAAAACCACAGCGCCAATAGCAGCCAATATGAACGGGCCACGGTCCATCAAGAAACTAGCCGCATGCATTGGGTTTAGCGCTTGCAAAATTTCTGGCATCTGCATGATTTGGATGATTCCAGTACCACCCAGAATCAAAAACCACATCACGATGATGGGACCAAAAAACTTACCGACGAAGTTAGTTCCCCATCGTTGCATGACAAAGAGTGCGACAAGCACTGTCAGAGCGATTGGAACCACGTACGGTTGCAAACCAGGTGCAACCACTTCCAAACCTTCCACCGCACCCAATACTGAGATTGCGGGTGTGATAACGCTGTCGCCATAGAAAAGCGTTGCCCCAAACAGGCCAAGCAGCAGCAAGAAGTGTCGCAACTTCGGGTTGTGCTTCACAGCGTTTGCGGCCAACGCAGTAAGAGCCAAGGCTCCGCCCTCGCCTCGGTTGTCAGCACGCAAAATCAAAATCACATACTTGAGTGTGACGATGAGCATCAAAGCCCAAAAGATGGTTGAGACTGCACCGATCAAATTCTCAGGCGTCAAGGCAATGCCCGTCGCTGGCAAGAAAACCTCTTTGACCGTGTACAGCGGGCTGGTACCGATATCGCCGTACACCACGCCGATCGCGCCCAAAGTCAACGCGGCGGTTGACTGACGCTTGATGTGCGCCGAGGGGTTGTCTGAATCTATGACTGACATGAGCACTCCTATTAAGTGCCCCAAGGTTGCCAGTTCCCGCGTTAGGAAAGCATAAGTATGCGAATTTGAAAACTATTCGACTAATCTATATCCGACGCCTGGCTCAGTCAGCAACAAGGTGGGTTCTGTGGGGTTGACTTCGAGCTTTGCTCTCAACTGCCCCATGTAGAGCCGCAGGTACTGTGTTTGGTCGACATTTTCTGCGCCCCAAACATCAACCAGCAATTGGCGATGCGTGACAACTTGACCAACTTGACGAACTAAACGTGCAAGCAGCTTGAACTCCGTCGGTGTTAAGTGAACAGGCTGCCCTGCTTTCAACACGGTGTGCTTAGCCAAATCAATCTCTAGGCCAGCACATTGGTAATAAGTTTGCGCAGCTACTACGACGGTCCCACGATGGCGCAAGGTGACACGCATGCGAGCCAGTAATTCACTGATACTGAACGGTTTAACCAAGTAGTCGTCCGCCCCAGCATCCAGCAAATTCACTTTGTTGACATCGTCATGTCGAGCCGAAACGATCAAAATTGGCAAAGCGTATTGAGCACGGACAAGTCGCAAAAAATCCCCGCCATCGCCATCAGGTAACCCCAAGTCCAAGACAAGAAGGTCCAATGGATTCTCGGACGACATGGCGTGCTTAAGTACGGCGCTGGCATCAGCAACGCTTCCACTCGCGACGACTTCATAACCTTCAACGATCAATGCGTCACGCAGGGTTTGTCGCAACTCACGGTCATCTTCAACGAGCAAGACCTTCAACGCCATGTTCTAACTTTCCGAAATCAGATCAGGTTGGATCCCAACCGGCAAGGATAAACACATCACTGCACCATGTGGCAATCGATCTTCGACCCAGAGCTTTGCATCGTGAACTTTTGCAATTGCCATACAAACTGCTAATCCAACTCCCATGCCTCGACGTAGTTGGTTATCTTCAGATGCATCTGCTTGCGCCTCTTCAGCATGTACGCGCTCAAAGGCGTGAAATACCTTGTCTTTCCAAGCATTCGAAATACCTGGCCCTTCATCCATCACTCGGACAACAAGTTCATCATTCAAAACAACAGCCTTGATTTCGATTGCTGTTTCTTCAGGGCTGTACTTCGCAGCATTCTCAATCAGGTTATCAAATAGCTGGACCAGCAAAATGGCATCGCATCGTATGAGTGGCAGGTTGTTAGGAACTTCCACCAAAATATGTCTTGTTTGATAACGCTTTCTAGCTTTTGATAGGACAGACCCCAAGATTTCCTGCAATGACTCCCAATCCTTCTTGACATTCAAGGGACTTGCATCGAGACGAGCCAGCTGCAAAGTATTGGTTGTCATCCTATTTAAGTGCTGAGCTTCCTCCAGCACAGTTTGCGCAAGATCGGAAACTTTCTCTGTGCTGAGCTTCGCTGCTTGGTCATGAATAACGGAAGCAGCCCCCATGAGGTTCGCTAGTGGCGTACGGTAATCGTGCGAAATAGATGTCAGCAGCGTGTTTCTCAACAAATGGCTCTTAGCCTCTGTTTGTGCCAACTGGGCTAAAAGCAAGGTTTGGGTGCGTTCAATCTCCAATCCAAACAAATCACAAACTTGCTGCAATAAGTCTCTGTTGAACTGCGTTGTTTTTTTTGAACTGATGTCTTTGAATGCAACAGCACCCAATGCACGGACGCGCCCACGCAGAGGAAGGAATAACGTCAATTGATTTTCATGACGCCCTGTACCGGGCCCCAGAGCCCCGAACTGCTGAAGGTCTGGACCAAGCCTTCAACTCCATTGATGCTCAAAAGGAATCTGGTCACGCGTTTATCAAGAGCCAAAGCCATGAGGGCTGGATCTCAGTCAAAGATGACTACGACGATCCTGCTTACTCAGGCGGCAACATGGAACGCCCTGCCCTGCAGCGTCTGCTCAAAGACATCAAAGCAGGTCGCATCGACATGATCGTGGTCTACAAGATCGATCGTTTGTCACGCTCGTTGGCTGACTTTGCGAAGATGGTCGAAGTGTTTGATGAGCACAAGGTGAGCTTCAGTGCGGTCACCCAGCAAATCAACTCGGCAACATCGATGGGGCGCTTGATGCTCAACGTGCTGCTGTCATTTGCTCAGTTTGAGCGCGAGGTCACCAGCGAGCGCATCCGCGATAAGTTTGCGGCCAGCAAGGCCAAAGGCATCTTCATGGGTGGCGCGGTACCGCTGGGTTACCGTGTTGAAAACCGCAAGCTGTGGGTGATTCCAGAAGAGGCTGAAGTCATACGCTTCATCTATGAAGAGTACGCCCGCGTGCGCCGCACCGTTGATGTGTTGCAAGCCCTTGAACAAAAAGGGATCAAAACACGTAAGGGCAAAGCGTATTCACGACAGTCCATTTTTGCGATTCTGCGCAATCCCTTGTACCAAGGCTTGATGGCTCACAAGGGCAAGACCTATCCGGGTCTGCACGATGCCATCGTCACCCAAGAGATGGTGGATGCGGTGCGCCCAATATTGGATTTGGAACCGTCCGATCTGCGCTCGTTGGCCCAGTCACGCCACAACCCACCAGCGCTGTTGCGCGGGTTGTTATTCGCACCCAACGGTCACCGCATGACACCGGGCTTCACTGTTAAGAAAGCCAATGGTGGTCACCGTTATCAGTACTACCAAGACCTGCACACCGTTCGGTTTGGAAAAACCGCAGATGGGTTCGGATTGATTACGGCATCACAGATTGAAGGAATCGTGGTCAAGCATGTCGTCGCCGCATTGCAATCGCCGGAATCCATCCAAGCGGTTTGGGATGAGATTCGCAAGCAACACCCAGACATCGATGAAGGGCACGTGCTTTTGGCGATGCGCAACATGGGCGAAATGTGGTCTGAGATGTTCCCGCAAGAGCAAATTCGAATTGTTCGTTTGCTCATCGAACGCGTCCAAATCACAGACACAGCGATTGAGATTGATTGGCTGCACTCGGGTTGGTTGCAACTAGCGTGTGAGCTTGCGCCCAACAGCATCGGCGCGGAGTTGGCAGAAATGGAGCAAGCATGAACCGAGTCAAAACGATTCTGAGCCAGATGGGCAACGCTAAAACTGTGCGTAGCGGGAAAAAGGAAGGGCTTCGACTCACCACAGTCATTCCAATGCGCATTGAGCGCCACCATGCAACCAAGGTCATCATCAGCCCCGAAGATGAAGACCCCAGAACCAACGCCAAACCTTGGCAGGCGACTATGGATGCCAAGCTCATCAAAGCGTTGGGCAGAGCGGTCTATTGGCAGCATCTCATCGACACGGGGCGTGTGGCCAACATGACTGAGCTTGCGCGTGCCGAAGGGATGGACAAGGTGCGTGTGCACAAGATCTTGAAACTGGCTCGCCTGTCGCCCTCTATCGCCGAGCGAGTTGCCTGCGCCAAGGGCCCTGTAGGCCTCTCCTTCGAGTTCTTTATGAGAAAGCAACTGCCAGACAGCTGGGAGGAACAAGAGGGCTTAATCGCGGGTTTATCAACGAAGTTCAAATCACCTGAGCTCACCACCTCTGAGCTCAAACAGGATGCCCGCAAAGCCGCATAGATAGGGCATCTTGGGCTGGGACGACCAACGGAAAACAGAGAACAGAGACGAGAAAGGGCTGCATTGCAGCCCTTTTTGCTTGGATATGCGAGGTGTGTGACAACGCATCCTCGGCGCGGAGCCCGCACACACAGGGGCTTTGCGCCAAAAGAAAAAGCCTCGAGGATATCGAGGCTTTTAAGGTGGTGCCGCTTGTCGGAATCGAACTGACGACCTACCGCTTACAAGGCGGGTGCTCTACCAACTGAGCTAAAGCGGCGCAGGCAGAATTCTAACCTAACTTTGACGCGTTATTTCACGCGTGTGAGTGTTGGGCGACCAGAAGGTGATGTCGGTGTAGGAGGCTCATCGTCTGAACCACTGTCTGCGTGCGGTGTTTCCACAGCACTCAACGCAGGACGCACAGGTGCAGATTTTTTAGGCGCAGGAACTGCATCAGACACAACCCCCATGGGGAATGACATACCTTGCCCGTTTTCACGCGCGTAAATTGCCATCACACGATTGATGGGAATGATGATTTCACGCGGCACACCACCAAAGCGGGCTTTGAATTCAATGAACTCATTGCCCAGTGTCATACCTGCCGTGGCGTCATAGCCCACGTTCAACACAATCTCACCGTTTTTGACGTACTCCATGGGCACTTGCACGGTCTCGTCGACCAAAACCGCCACATAAGGCGTAAACCCGCTGTCCGTACACCACTCGTGCAAAGCACGCAGCAGGTACGGACGGGTGGAAGATGCATCTGGAGCGTTCAGCATACGAATTACTTGCGCATGACCTTTTCAGAAGGCGTCAATGCCTCGATGTAGGCTGGGCGCGAGAAGATGCGCTCGGCGTACTTAAGCAAAGGTGCCGCATTCTTCGACAAGTCGATGCCGTAGTGATCCAAGCGCCACAACAGCGGTGCAATGGCCACATCGAGCATGGAGAAGTTTTCACCCAACATGTACTTGTTTTTCAAGAACACGGGGGCCAGTTGTGTCAAACGGTCACGGATGTGTGCACGTGCTTTTTCCAAAGCTTTGTCATTGGCTTTGGCAACGCGAGACTCCAAAGTCGACACGTGTGTGAACAATTCTTTTTCGAAGTTCAACAAGAACAAACGCACGCGAGCGCGTTCGACAGGATCACCAGGCATCAGTTGTGGATGTGGGAAACGCTCGTCGATGTACTCGTTGATGATGTTGGACTCATACAAGATCAAATCGCGCTCAACCAAAATTGGCACTTGACCGTATGGGTTCATCACATTGATATCTTCGGGCTTGTTGTAAAGATCAACATCGCGAATTTCAAAATCCATGCCTTTTTCAAACAAGACGAAACGGCAGCGATGTGAGTAGGGACACGTAGTTCCCGAGTAAAGCACCATCATGATGGGCGGCTCCTAAAAATCAAAAAGAGTGGCAGGCAAACCTGTCACTCCGTGAGGTGACAACAGGCACAAGGCCTGTTGCCGAATTTGCGCAATTTACTTGATGTCTTTCCAGAAGGAAGCATTCAAGCGCCATGCGATGAACATAAAGCCTGCCAAGAACAACAACACAAACACACCTAGGCGTGTACGTGTGGTTTGTGCTGGCTCGGCCATCCATGTCAGGTAACCAACGAGGTCAGCCATGGCTTCGTCGTACTCTTTTTCGGACATCTTGCCAGGCTTGATTTGTTCCCAACCTTTGAAGACTTGTTGGCCATCGTGTGACTCAAACACAGCACGGCGCTCGCCTTGCAACTCCCACAGCACATGAGGCATGCCCACGTTCGGGAACACCAAGTTGTTCCAGCCCGTGGCTTTGGCTTCGTCACGGTAGAACGTGCGCATGTAGGTGTAGAGGTAGTCTGCACCTGTGCCATTGTGGCCAGCACGTGAACGTGCGATCACGGTCAAATCAGGAGGCGTTGCACCAAACCACTCTTTGGCCTGTTTAGGGTCAATGTTGGATTTCATGGTGTCGCCGACTTTTTCAGTCGTGAACAGCAAGTTGTCTTTGATCTGCTGCTCAGTCAAACCGATGTCTTTCAAACGGTTGTAACGCATGAATGCGGCCGAGTGACAGTTCAAGCAATGGTTCACAAAGATCTTGGCGCCATTTTGCAAAGCAGCTTGATCGTTGATTTTGTTGGGTGCCTTGTCCCATGCAATGCTGTCGCCAGATGCTTGCGCACCTGCCACCACACCGAGGGCCAATGCCAAGCTGAGAATGATTTTTTTCATGGTTATGTTCTCCGTGAATCTCAGTGAGGCGTGAAAGTGACGCGGTCTGGCACTGGCTTGGTTTCGCCAATGCGGCTCCAAATAGGCATCAACAAGAAGAAGCCAAAGTAGAACAAAGTACCAACTTGCGACACACGCTCACCGATGGGTGATGGTGGCTGCACGCCCAAGTAAGCCAAGGCGATGAAGTTCACCACAAACACACCGTACATGTATTTGTGCCAATCAGGACGGTAGCGAATCGACTTCACAGCACAGTTATCCAACCATGGCAAGAAGAACAAGATCACGACAGCGCCGCCCATCACAACCACACCCCAGAATTTGGCATCGATTGAGAGCATCAGCAAGGACACGAACACAGCCGCACCCACCACACCCGCTTTGATCACTTTAGGCAAGTTGGTTTTAGCTGCACCGAAGTAGGCGCCAGCCAACACGCAAGCGATCAAGACGTACATCATTTCGCTGGTGATCGCACGCAACATCGAATAGAAGGGCGTGAAGTACCACACTGGCGCAATGTGCAACGGTGTCTTCAAGGGATCTGCAGGGATGAAGTTGTTGTATTCGAGGAAATAACCACCGAACTCAGGTGCGAAGAAGATCACAGCACTGAACACCAACAAGAAACCGCTCACGCCCAAGATGTCGTGCACGGTGTAGTAAGGATGGAAAGGCACGCCGTCGAGAGGGTGGCCGTTGGCATCTTTCGGTGCGTTCGGGCCTTTGATTTCCACGCCGTCTGGGTTGTTAGAACCCACTTCGTGCAACGCAATGATGTGCGCCACGACCAAGCCCAACAGGACGAGTGGTACAGCAATCACGTGGAAGCTGAAGAAACGGTTCAATGTGGCATCGCCCACCACGTAATCACCACGAATCAGCAAAGCCAAGTCGGGGCCCACGAAAGGCACAGCAGCAAACAAGTTCACGATCACTTGAGCGCCCCAATAGGACATTTGCCCCCAAGGCAGCAAGTAACCCATAAAGGCTTCAGCCATCAAGGCCAAAAAGATGGCACAGCCGAACACCCACACCAACTCGCGTGGCTGGCGGTATGAACCGTAGATCAAGCCACGGTACATGTGCAAGTACACCACCACAAAGAACGCAGAAGCTCCCGTCGAGTGCATGTAGCGGATCAACCAGCCCCATGGCACGTCGCGCATGATGTATTCCACAGAGGCAAACGCCAAAGCTGCATCAGGCTTGTAGTGCATGACCAAAAAGATACCGGTCACGATTTGAATCACCAGCACCAACATGGCCAAGGAGCCAAAGAAGTACCAGAAGTTGAAGTTTTTGGGCGCGTAGTACTCAGACACGTGCTCTTTGACCATCTTGGTCAAAGGAAAACGGTTGTCCACCCAGTTGAGCAGTTTTTCGCCAGCGCTGGCGTTTGGGGAGATTTCTTTAAATTCAGCCATGGTGTGTCCTATCAGGCTTTCTTGTCTTCGCCAATGAGCAACTTGGTTTCAGACAGGTACATGTGTGGCGGGATTTCGAGGTTGTCTGGTGCGGGCTTGTTTTTAAACACGCGACCAGCGATGTCGAACGTCGAACCGTGGCAAGGGCACAAGAAGCCACCCAACCAATCGGCGGGCAACGAAGGCTGTGCGCCAGTTTGAAATTTGTCTGAGGGAGAGCAGCCCAAGTGGGTGCAAATACCCACGGCCACGAAGATCTCGGGCTTGATGGAGCGGTGTTGGTTCTTGGCGTAGGCAGGGATAGGGTATGCCTTGCGCTCAGAAGCAGGGTCAGCCAATTGAGATTCGGTCTTGTTCAAAGACTCAACTTGCTCTGGAGTGCGTTTGACAATCCAGACGGGCTTGCCGCGCCATTCCACTGTCATTTTTTCGCCTGGTTTCAAGGCGGAAATATCGACTTCAACCGCAGCACCGGCAGCCTTGGCACGCTCGGAAGGTTGGAATGTACTTACGAAAGGCACAGCAACTGCTGCACCACCGACTGCACCTGCGCATGTCGAGGCAATCAGCCACGTGCGTTTACTGGTGTCTACTGGGGTGTCACTCATGGGATTCCTCAAACAATCATCACTGGTTGGGCTAACAATAGATTGTAGCTGACCGACACAAGCGCCTATTTAATTCGAAGTGCTTCCACTGCAAGGCTGAGGTAAGACAGTCATAATCCGAATACTTTTCTACACAAGGAGTTTCACATGCTCAAAGAGTTCAAAGCCTTTGCCGTACGCGGCAATGTGATTGATTTGGCAGTGGGTGTCATCATTGGCGCCGCCTTTGGAAAAATCGTTGATTCCGCAGTCAACGACTTGATCATGCCCATCGTGGCCGCTTTCATTGGTCACCTCGACTTTTCTAATTTCTTCCTTGTCCTCGGTCACGCCCCTGAAGGCACGGCGATGACGCTGGATGCGATGAAAAAAGCAGGTGTCCCCGTGTTTGCCTACGGCAACTTCATCACCGTCGCAGTGAACTTCGTGATTTTGGCGTTCATCATTTTCTTGATGATCAAACAGATCAACAAACTCAAAGGCGCCACCGAGACGGAAGCTGCCCCTGCCGAGCCCAAAGAAGAAGTGCTGTTGCTGCGCGACATCCGCGACAGTCTAAAAAAATAAATCAGTTCAGCGGCGCATGGCGCGGGCCATCGCCACAGCAGCGAGCAAACTAGACGCATCGGCCTTGGCCGAGCCCGCCACATCAAAAGCGGTGCCGTGGTCGGGGCTGGTGCGCACCAAGGGCAGGCCCAGCGTCACGTTCACACCCTGTTCTACGCCCAAGTACTTCACCGGGATCAAACCTTGGTCGTGGTACATCGCAATCACCACATCAAACTCTCCGGACTGACCATTTTTGGCACGCGCACGCATGAACACCGTGTCTGGCGCAAACGGCCCGCTCACCTGCATCCCTTCGGCACGCGCTTGCTGCAGCGCGGGAATGATGATGTCTAGCTCCTCGCGCCCCATCAAGCCGCCCTCGCCCGCATGCGGGTTCAAGCCGGCTACCGCCATGTGCGGTGCACGGCCTGTCGCGGCCAGCTCAGCCGCATGGGTGATGCGCAGAGTTTGCAAAATATTGTCGATCGTCACAGCCTCAATGGCTTGACGCAGCGACACATGGATGCTGACCAACACGGTTTTAAGCTCAGGATTGGCCAACATCATGCGCACGGGCATGTCTGCCACCGCAACGCCCGCATGGACCGCAGCACAGGCTTGCAGCATTTCGGTATGACCAGGGAACGGTACGCCTGCTGCAAACAAAGCTTCTTTGTGCAGCGGCGCAGTCACCACCGCCGACACCTCACCACGCAAAGCAGCTTGCGCAGCCCACACCACGCTGTCGGCAGCCAGCTTGCCAGCGGTGGCGCTGATGTGCCCCCATGCAGGCAATTGATCCGAAGCCAAGGGCTGTGACACTTGCAACACAGGGATGGTGAATGGCGCTTGAACCTGCGCAGCCTCATGCACATCCGCCACGAGCTGTACGTGCATTTGTGGCGCGTGATAGTCGCACTGAGCCACTAACAATGCCGCACGCTGCATGACGGCCAAATCACCAACCACCACGCAGTCTTGCAATTGCTCAGGTGCATCGCGAAACGCTTTGACGATGATTTCTGGGCCGATGCCCGCGGCATCACCCAGTGTGATGGCCATTGGGTTGAAATGTTCAGCCATGCGCTTAGCCCATCATGCGGGGTTATCAATCTCGATGAACTGGTGACTGATGCCCAGTTGCTTGGCCACGTGCGCCGCCACAGCAGGCGCACCAAAACGCTCGGTGGCGTGATGACCGCAAGCCAAAAAGGCCACGCCTGTTTCACGCGCCAAATGCGCTTGAGGCTCGGAAATCTCGCCCGTGATGAACGCATCGACACCGGCAGAAATGGCGGCGTCGAAATAACTTTGCGCCCCCCCAGTGCACCACGCCACTTTGCGAATTTCACGCGCAAGCGTTTGCACCACCACAGGCTCGCGCTGCAAAGCTTGCGACACCACAGCCGCCAAAGCATTCACATTCGCAAACGCTTGACCATCAGCGCGTGTGCCCCACAACCCTAAATCTTGTTCGCCAAACACGCCTTGTGCTTGCAAGCCCAAGCGTTTACCAAGTTGTGCGTTGTTGCCCAATTCGGGATGTGCATCCAACGGTAGGTGATACGCGAACAAATTGATGTTGTGCGCCAGCAGCAACTGCAAGCGTTGCTTCATCCAGCCTGTGACAGTGCCGTCTTGACCACGCCAAAACAAACCGTGATGCACAAAGATAGCATCGGCCTTCACATCAATCGCCGCTTCGATCAAAGAACGACTGGCTGTGACGCCAGACACGATGTGGCGAATGGTGTCTGCCCCCTCCACCTGCAAGCCATTGGGGCCGTAGTCTTTGAAACGCGCAGGCTGCAACAGCTCCGTGCAGACATTGAGCAAGGCTTGGCGTGTGACGGTTTGGCTCATCATGACGGCCTTACTTTTGAATTTTTGGCTTAGGGCGTTGGGCGGGGGTCACATCCAACGTGAGGGTTTGATTGCGGCGCACCACATCCAACTTCACGCTTTTGCCGGGGGTGAGCGCTGCAATTTGCGTCAACAACTCACCCACATTTTTCACAGGCTGACCCGCCACTTTGAGCAGCAAGTCGCCAGGGCGCAAACCGGCATTGGCCGCTGGCCCGTTTTGCAACACGCCAGTGATGATGACGCCTTCGGTTGGCTTCAAACCAAAGGTCTCAGCCAATTCAGGCGTGAGTTCCATCGGCTCAATGCCGACCCAACCGCGAGTGACCTGACCATCGCGTACGATGCCTTCCAACACTTGGCGAGCCGTCGACACCGGAATGGCAAAACCGATCCCCATGTTGCCGCCCGAGCGTGAATAGATGGCGGTATTGATGCCAATCAGATGGCCGTTCACATCCACCAACGCGCCGCCCGAATTGCCAGGGTTGATGGCAGCATCGGTTTGGATGAAATTTTCAAAGGTGTTGATGCCGAGTTGGTTGCGCCCCAAAGCAGACACGATGCCACTCGTCACGGTTTGACCCACACCAAAAGGGTTGCCAATCGCCAGCACACGGTCGCCCACTTGAGCGGTATCGGAGTTACCGAGAGTGATGACGGGCAAACGGTCTAAGTTGATGCGCAGAATGGCCAAGTCGGTGTCGGGGTCAGCGCCAATCACTTGTGCCATGGCGCGGCGGCTGTCGCTGAGCGTGACTTGGATCTCGGCGGCACCTTCAATCACGTGGTTGTTGGTGAGGATGTAACCCTCGGGGCTGACGATGACGCCGCTTCCCAAACCTTGCTGAGGGGCTTCGTCTTCACGGTCGCCGTAAAAAAAGCGAAACCATGGGTCGTTTTGTAAATCTTGCTTGGAAGTTTGCGCTTGCATGGTGGCAATGCTCACCACTGCAGGTGATGCCACTTTGGCGGCAGAACTGAGACTGCCAGGCATGGGCACGCCAGAGGCATGAGGCGCGGCCTCAATCAGGGTCACACCATTGAAGGAGGTCGCACGTTGGTTGAGCCAATCTGGTTTCAACGTGACCACCACAAACCAAATCGCCACCAACACGGTGACGACTTGAGAGAACAACAACCATTGACGTTTCATGGCGTGCTTGCGCGGCACTTATTCGGCGTCCGGCGCTTGGGTGTGTTTGATAAACAATTGTGCAGCCCAGATGCCAATCTCGTACAAGACGCACATGGGAATGGCCAGCGCGAGCTGCGACACCACATCGGGCGGCGTCACGATGGCCGCAATGATGAACGCCAACACAATGAAGTAAGAGCGGAAGTCTTTGAGTTTTTCGATGGTCACCACATTCATGCGGGCCAACACAATCACCACGATGGGCACTTCAAACGCCAAGCCAAAAGCGATGAACATGCTGATGACAAAACCCAAATAGGCCTCGATGTCAGGCGCCGCCGTGATGCTTTTGGGCGCAAAGCTTTGGATGAACTTGAACACTTGGCCAAACACAAAGAAGTAGCAAAACGCCACGCCCACCATGAATAGCAAGGTGCTCGACACCACCAAAGGCAACACCAATTTCTTTTCGTGCGAATACAAACCAGGCGCCACAAATGCCCACACTTGGTACAGCACCACAGGCAGTGCCAGCAAGAATGCGGTCATCAGCAAAATTTTGAGCGGCACCAAGAACGGTGAAATCACCGAGGTCGCAATCAGTGTGGCACCGGTGGGCAACTGTGCCACCAAAGGTGCCGCTAACAAGTCGTACAACTCAGCAGGGCCGGGGTACACAGCCAATGCAGCGCCCGCCACCAACACAGCGATGGTGGCTTTGACCAAACGGTCGCGCAGCTCAATCAAATGCTGCACAAACGGCTGTTCGGTGCCAGCCAATTCGTCGGTAGAAGGGGTATCAGACATGTTCAGAACGCTTCACAGGGCGGAAACGCGCCACACGTGCGGCGCCAGATAGAGCCTTGGTGCGCACACCTTGACGGGCTTTGTACCAATGCGGTGTTGCGCTGCGCTTGAGGCGCCATTTTTTGCCTGGGTTTTCATACGTCGGAGGCGGTGGCGCCAACGGCTCGTAAGGGTCGGACGACAAACCTGCCGTGGTCTCAGCCCAGTCTTTTTCGAAGTCTGCGCTGGCAGTGTGGACCGAGTGCTCCACATCGCGCGCCGCACTCTCCATCGTCTCTTTCATTTTCTTGAGCTCGTCGAGCTCCATCGTGCGGTTGACTTCGGCTTTGACGTCAGCCACATAGCGCTTGGCTTTGCCAATCATCGTTCCCATCGTGCGGGCTACGCTGGGTAAGCGCTCTGGCCCAATGACAACCAGCGCAACCGCACTCACTACCGCAATTTTGGAAAAGTCGAGATCAAACAAAGCAGGCGATCAACAGCGATTAAGACTTGTTCTTGACTTCAACGTCAATGGTGTTTTTGTCGGCTGACACAGCGGCAGCAGGCGCTGCTGGCTTGTCTTCAGCAGGCGCACTGCCGTCTTTCATGCCGTCTTTGAAGCCCTTCACAGCACCGCCCAAGTCAGAGCCCAAGTTTTTGAGCTTCTTGGTACCGAACACCATGATGACGATCAGCAACACGATCAGCCAATGCCAAATTGAAAACGAACCCATGTATGACTCCTAAGTAATTGTGTGAATTCTAATCAGCCACGCAGCCAAGGACGTGGACCACCCATGACATGCCAGTGCATGTGATGGACTTCTTGGCCACCCTCAGCCCCAGTATTGGTCACGATGCGAAACCCACCTTCGGGGTAAGGTCTTGCGCCTTCTTGAAACGCCAACTTAGGCGCCAACAACATCATGCGACCCAACAAACCTTCGTGCTCAGGCGTGGCATGCGCCACAGAAGGAATGTGCAATTTTGGGATGATCAAAAAGTGCACCGGCGCCCAAGGGTTGATGTCGTGGAACGCGAAGATGTCGTCGTCTTCGTACACCTTGCGTGAGGGAATCTTGCCCGCGATGATTTTGCAAAAAATGCAGTTGTCGTCTGTCATGCTGTCCTCACTCGCCTGCGGCTTCGCGTGCTTGCGCTTTGCGCAAAGCTTTTTCTTCCAAACCGCTCAGGCCTTCGCGGCGCGCCAGCTCTTCAATCACGTCAGAGGGCTTCAAGCCATAGTGCGCCAAAGCAATCATGCTGTGAAACCACAAATCGGCCACTTCGTACACCAGCTTGCTGGCATCACCGCCGTGGTCCACATCTTTGGCGGCCATCACGGTTTCAGTGGCTTCTTCGCCAATCTTCTTCAAAAAGGCGTCAGGACCTTTGTGCAGCAAACGCGAGACATAGCTCTTCTCGGGGTCGCCACCGTTGGCGGGCTTGCGGCTTTCAATCACGTCGGCCAGACGTTGCAGGGTATCTAAATTAGTCACAGGGGTCGAACTCATGGTGTTCACTTGTAAATAGATTCGGGGTCTTTCAGCACAGGCTCGCAAGCGTGCCATGCTTCACCTTCAAGGCGTTGGTAGAAGCAGCTATGGCGGCCAGTATGGCAGGCAATGCCGGGCTCGTGCCCTTCTTGCGTCACCTTGAGCAACACCACGTCGTTGTCGCAATCGATGCGAATGTCGTGCACCGTTTGCACATGACCCGACTCCTCGCCCTTGAACCACAGTTTGTTGCGTGAGCGGCTGAAATAAACAGCACGCTTCAACTCTGCCGTTTTTTGCAAGGCCTCGTGGTTCATCCACGCAAACATCAGCACGTCGCCGCTGTCTTTTTCTTGGGCGATCACAGGCACCAGCCCTTTGTCGTCCCACTTGATGGCGTTTAGCCAGTTATGACTCATAGTGGCCTCTTTGGTTTACAAACGCACAGGAATTCCGCGCTCACGCATGCGCTCTTTGGCCTGCTGCACGGTGTATTCGCCATAGTGGAAGATGCTCGCCGCCAGCACGGCATCTGCACCGCCTTGTTGCACGCCGTCGGCCAAGTGGTCGAGGTTGCCTACACCGCCTGAAGCAATCACGGGCACGGGCACGATGTCGGACACGGCACGGGTGAGCTGCAAGTCAAAGCCGCTCTTCGTGCCGTCGCGGTCCATGCTGGTGAGCAAGATTTCGCCTGCGCCGTAGTCGGCCATTTGCTTGGCCCACGCCACCGCATCCAGACCCACGTTTTTGCGGCCACCGTGGCTGAACACATCCCAGCCGGCGCCCACGGGCAAACCGTTGGCGCCCAAGCGTTGTTCGTCTTCCGCGGTGCGGCGTTTGGCGTCGATGGCCACGACGATGCACTGCGCGCCGTATTTGGCCGACGCATCGCGAATCACTTGAGGATTGGCAATGGCCGCCGAGTTAAAGCTCACTTTGTCGGCCCCTGCGTTGAGCATGCGGCGCACGTCGTCGACGGTGCGCACACCACCGCCCACGGTGAGGGGGATGAACACTTGGCTGGCCACAGCTTCGATGATGTGAAGAATCACATCGCGCGCGTCGCTGGTGGCAGTGATGTCAAGGAAAGTGAGCTCGTCTGCACCTTGGTCGTTGTAGCGTGCCGCGATTTCCACAGGGTCGCCTGCATCACGCAGCTCGACGAAGTTGACGCCTTTGACCACGCGACCACCGGTCACATCGAGGCAAGGAATGATGCGCTTAGCAAGCATAGAGATCCAAAGAGTTCTTCAAGAAACGGTCAAACGCTGCCAGCCAACCCATTGGCCTCCAGCGGAAATTGAGATGGGCTCAAACACCTGCGCGGCTTCCACGCACAACATGCGCGCAAAGCCTTGTGAGGGCATGTCGGCCAGTTCGGCGCATTTGCCCTCGCCTGGGTTCCACACCACTGAGTTAGCCCATGAAGGGCTTTGTTCAATTTGCAATGTACTTGTACCGTCTTGCAAATGCAGCGGTTTGGCCGAGGCGCTTTCACCCCATGAGTACACGCGGTCAAACTCACCATCAAAGTACAGCGCCTCGTCGGCCAAACCATGCACATCGGCCACCGCATCCCATTCGGGGCGGCTACCTAGGCCACGCAGTTCGGTCAGGTCAATGTCGTCCACTGCAAAGTAAGTGTGCAGTGCGCCAGTGAAGTGCAAATCGTTTTGCGCTTCGGTGTTGTTGACCGTCAGCGTGAGGGTCAGCTGGCCGGGTGTCAACGCCACACGCAGCTGGGCCACGAAGGCTTGTTGCCAAATGGCGAGCGTGTCGGCGTTGGTGCTGAGGGTGAAGTCAATGTGCGCATCGTCATCACCGTTTGTCATCGCATCGCCCGCTGTCCAATCCATGTTGCGGGCGAAACCATGCTTGGGCAAGGTGCCGCGTTGGTTGAACTGGGGGAAGCACACCGGCACGCCGCCACGGATGGCTGATTTGCCATCCCACAGGTTATTAGGGCTTAGATACAAACGCTCGCGGCCTTGGCTGACCCACGACAACACATGCGCGCCTTGTAAGGCCACCAACACGGTATCGCCGCAAGGCAAGGTCAAGCGCTGGCAGGCAAGGCCTTGGTGAAACTCACCGCAAGCCGCGCTGCCGGCGGCTGTGGCATTAGCCATTGAGTTCGTCAGCGCGGGCTTGGGCTTTTTCAAAGTCCAAATCGCCGCTGTAAATGGCGCGACCGCAAATCACGCCTTCCACGCCCTCGCCTTCCACGGCGCACAGCTGTTCGATGTCGGCCATGTTGGACAAACCGCCAGAAGCGATGATTGGGATCGACACGGCCTGCGCCAGTTTGACGGTGGCGTCGATGTTGATGCCCGTCAGCATGCCATCGCGACCGATGTCGGTGTAGATGATGGACTCAACGCCGTAGTCTTCAAACTTTTTGCCGAGGTCAGCCACGTCGTGGCCTGTGAGCTTGCTCCAACCGTCGGTTGCAACTTTGCCGTCTTTGGCATCGAGGCCGACGATGATGTGACCACCAAAAGCGGCACATGCATCCTTTAAGAAGCCGGGGTTCTTCACGGCAGCGGTGCCGATGATGACGTAGCGCAAGCCAGCATCGATGTATTTTTCAATCGTGTCGAGGTCGCGAATGCCGCCCCCCAATTGCACGGGGATGTCATGACCCACAGCTTTCAAAATGGCTTTGATGGCCGCTTTGTTTTGCGGTGTACCGGCAAAAGCGCCGTTCAAGTCCACCAAGTGCAGGCGACGTGCGCCTTTGGCCACCCAGTTGAGCGCCATTTGCGCTGGGTCTTCACCGAAGGTGGTGGATTGCTCCATGTCACCTTGTTTGAGGCGCACGCAATGTCCGTCTTTGAGGTCGATGGCGGGAATTAAATACATGATGGCGTTAAAAGTTCAAGGGTTCCAGTGCAGAAAGTTGCGGTACAGGGCCAAGCCATGCGCCGCGCTTTTTTCCGGGTGAAATTGTGTCGCAAAAATGTTGTCGCGCGCCACGGCACATGTAAAAAGGCCGCCGTAGTCTGTTTGGGCCGCACTGTGCTCTAGATTGGCAGGGCGGGCGTAAAAACTGTGCACGAAATAGAAGTAGCTACCGTCGGGCACATCGGTCCACATGAAGTGCGGACGTGTGGGTTGCACTTGGTTCCAGCCCATTTGTGGCACCTTGAAGCGGCTGCCGTCGGGTTGTGTACGGCCCGCCAAATCAAACTTCACAACCTCACCTGGAATCAGGCCTAAGCCGGGTGTGTCGCCCTCGGCGCTGTGGTCCAGCATCATTTGCATGCCCACGCACACGCCAAACAAAGGTTTTTTGTGGGCGGCATCCATGACTGCATCAAACATGCCGGACTCGCGCAACTCACGCATGCAATCAGGCATGGCGCCTTGGCCGGGCAACACCACGCGGTGCGCGTCGCGCACCACCTGCGGGTCAGATGTGACGACCACTTCGGCATGGTCCACCAGTGAAGCCGCATGCATCACCGCCTGCGCCACCGAGCGCAGGTTGCCCATGCCGTAATCAACGACTGCGACTTTGTTATTCATAAGCGCGAGGGATCACAAACTTCCCTTGGTCGATGGAATCATGCCGGCGGAGCGTGGGTCGAGTTCGAGTGCAGCACGCAAGGCTCGGGCAAACGCTTTGAACACGGTCTCTGCTTGGTGATGCGCGTTTTCGCCACGCAAGTTGTCGATGTGCAAGGTCACAAACGCGTGGTTCACAAAACCTTGAAAAAACTCAAACGCCAATTGGCTGTCGAACTCGCCAATCATGCCGCTCTTGAACGGCACGTGCATGACCAAGCCTGGGCGGCCAGAGAAATCCACCACCACGCGACTGAGCGCTTCGTCGAGCGGCACATAGGCGTGGCCGTAGCGGCGAATGCCTTTTTTGTCGCCCACGGCTTTGGCAAACGCTTGACCCAAGGTGATGCCCACATCTTCCACGGTGTGGTGGCCGTCGATGTGCAGGTCACCCTTGGCTTGGATGTCGAGGTCAATCAAACCATGACGCGCGATTTGGTCGAGCATGTGGTCAAAGAAACCAATGCCTGTCGAGAGCTTGGATTGGCCCGTGCCGTCGAGGTTGATCTTGACGGTGATTTGGGTCTCGGCCGTGTTGCGGCTGACTTCGGCAGTACGTGCTGCTGTTTGGGATGTCATGTCGTGACTTTCGATGAAGAGAGAGCGGCTTGCAGGGCAGCCAAGAGTTGTTTGTTTTCCTCGGGCGTGCCGATGGTCAAGCGCAAGCAGTTGGCCAGCAATGGGTGCATTTTAGAAACGTTCTTCACCAGCACTTTGTGGGCCTTGAGCACCTCAAACGCGCGGTTGGCGGCATCGGCCTCACCATTGAAACGCAGCACCATCATGTTGGCTTCGCTGGCGTAGGGTGTGACGCCTGCCATTTGCTGCAAAGCCTTGAACAGCGCTTCGCGCTCGGTGCGAATGACAGCCGCTTGCTGGGCGAACACCTCGGTGTGCTCCAGCGCAAACAAAGCGCATTCGGCGTTGAGCACGCTCACGTTGTACGGCGGGCGCAGTTTGTCAATTTCGCTGATGAGCGCGGTGGGCGCAATCATGTAGCCCAAGCGAATACCAGCCAAACCAAACTTGGACAGCGTGCGCATCAGCAACACATGGGCATTGGCCGCGGGGTGTTGGCGAATTTCGTCCAACCAGCTTTTGCTGGAAAACGGTTGATACGCTTCGTCCATCACCACCAAGCCACCGTAGGCACTGACCTGCGTGATGAGACGGCGAATGGTGTCGGCGTCCCACAAATTAGCCGTGGGGTTGTTGGGATAAGCGATGTAAACAATGGCGGGCTTGTGCTGCGCGATGGCGGCAGACATGGCGGCTTCGTCCAGCTCAAAGTCAGCCTTGAGCGGCACGGCGATGTATTGCAAGCCTTGCAGCTGCGCGCTCATGCCGTACATCACAAAGCCGGGCTCTGGGGCCACAACTTTGGCGCGATCTTGAGCGCCGGGGACGGCACAAGCTTGTGACAACAAAGAAATGAGTTCGTCAGAGCCGTTGCCCAACATCAGGCTCAAGCCCGCAGGCAAATCAACGTATTGCGCCAGCGCATTTTTCAGGTCATCGATGCGCGCGCCGGGGTAGCGATTGACGTCCACCGCGCCCAAACGCGCGCCGAGTTTGGCTTGCAATTCGGGCGAGAGCGTGAATGGGTTTTCCATCGCGTCGAGCTTGACCATGCCCACCGAGTGCTGCACGGCATAGGCGTGCATGGCTTGGACATCGGGGCGAATGAAACGCAGGGCCTTGTTCGTTTGAGTCGTCATGTCGGTCAATCTTTCTTCAAACGGAACTCAGCCGCCATGGCGTGGGCTTGCAAGCCTTCGCCATAGGCCAGCACGGCAGCAATCTTGCCCAACGTTTGTGCGCCCTGCTCGCTCACCTCGATCAAGCTGCTGCGCTTTTGGAAGTCGTACACGCCCAAGGGCGAGCTGAAACGCGCTGTCCCGCTGGTGGGCAACACGTGGTTGGGGCCAGCGCAGTAGTCGCCCAAGCTTTCGCTGGTGAACGCGCCTAAGAAGATGGCGCCTGCGTGCTTGAGCAGCGGCTCCCACGTGTGGGGCTCGTTGCTCGACACCTCTAAGTGTTCGGGCGCAATGCGGTTGCTGATGGCGCAGGCTTCTTCCATGCTGCGTGTGTGGATGAGCACACCGCGGCCATTGAGCGATTTTTCGATGATGTCTTTGCGCGGCATTTGCGGCAGCAAGCGTTCGATCTCGGCTTGCACACGGTCGATGTAGGCTGCATCGGGACACAGCAACACGCTTTGCGCCAACTCGTCATGCTCGGCTTGGCTGAACAAGTCCATCGCCACCCAATCGGCAGGCGTGGAGCCATCGGCCAACACCAAAATTTCGCTGGGGCCTGCAATCATGTCGATGCCCACGGTGCCAAACACGCGGCGCTTCGCAGCGGCCACATAGGCGTTGCCGGGGCCGGTGATTTTGTCGACCGCTGGCACCGTGGCTGTGCCATAGGCCAAAGCAGCCACGGCTTGTGCGCCACCGATGGTGAAGGCACGGCTCACGCCGGCCACATACGCAGCGGCCAACACGAGCGGGTTCTTTTCACCTTTGGGTGTGGGTACCACCATGATGATGTCTTGCACACCCGCGACATGCGCGGGAATGGCGTTCATCAACACGCTGGATGGATACGCGGCTTTGCCACCGGGCACATAGATGCCCACGCGATCAAGCGGCGTGACCTTTTGGCCCAGCAACGTGCCATCGGCATCGCGGTAGGTCCAGCTTTCGCCACTGGCTTTCTTTTGCGCCTCGTGATAGCTGCGCACGCGTGCGGCGGCCGCTTGCAAGGCGTCGCGCTGCTCAGCGGGCAAACCGTCGAACGCGGCTTTGAGTTCGGGTTGCGTCAGCTCCAACGCGGACATGTTGTCAGCCTTCAGACCGTCAAAGCGCTCGGTGTACTCCAGCACGGCGGCATCGCCACGCTTTTGCACGTCGGCCAAGATGTCGGCCACGCGTTGCTCGATGGCTGCGTCAGTGTCGGCAGACCAATGCAGACGCGCTTTGAAATCAGCTTCAAAGGTGGGGCTGGTGGTCGAGAGACGAAGCGGTTTGGCCATCTTGTGTACGTGTGGTGTGAGAGGTTATTTGCCTGCCGACAAAGCAGCAGAGAAGGCGTCGATGATGCGGCGAATGTCGGCCTGCTTCATCTTGAGCGCGGCTTGGTTGACCACCAAGCGTGAGCTGATGTCCATGATGCGCTCGACTTCCACCAAGTGGTTGGCTTTGAGCGTGTTGCCGGTGGACACCAAGTCCACGATGGCATCGGCCAAGCCTGTGAGTGGGGCCAATTCCATGGAGCCATAGAGCTTGACCAAGTCGACGTGCACACCTTTGGTGGCGAAGAAGTCACGCGCGATGGTGGTGTACTTGGTCGCCACTTTCAAGCGTGCGCCTTGTTTGACCATCGCTGCGTAGTCGAAGTCAGAACGCACCGCCACGCTCATGCGGCATTTGGCGATTTGCAAATCGAGGGGTTGGTACAAACCATCCGTGCCGTGCTCAATCAAAGTATCGAGGCCCGTCACACCCAAATCAGCGCCGCCGTATTGCACATACGTGGGCACGTCAGACGCACGCACCAACACCACGCGCACGTTGGCGTGATTGGTAGGCAAGATGAGCTTGCGAGATTTTTCTGGGTCTTCGAGCACCTCAATGCCTGCGGCTTTGAGCAGCGGCATGGTTTCGTCAAAGATGCGGCCTTTAGAGAGGGCGAGTGTGAGCATTTCTTTTTCTTTCATGGCGTGAGCGCCGCCGGGCCGCCCCAAGGCGCGAGGGTCCCCTCGGGGGGCAGCGAAGTACACGAAGTGACGAGCGTGGGGGTCATCACTTGACTCTTTCGATATCTGCACCGATAGCGCGCAGCTTGGCTTCCATCTTGTCGTAGCCACGGTCCAAGTGGTAGATGCGGTCCACCAAGGTTTCGCCGTCGGCCACCAAGCCAGCAATCACCAGCGAGGCAGAGGCGCGCAAGTCGGTGGCCATGACGGTTGCACCCGAGAGCTTTTGCACGCCTTCGAGCACCGCCACTTTGCCGTCGATTTGGATGTGTGCGCCCAAGCGCACCAACTCGTTGACGTGCATGAAGCGGTTTTCAAAAATCGTTTCGGTCACCTTCGATGCACCCTTGGCAATTGCATTCAACACCATGAACTGCGCTTGCATGTCGGTGGGAAAACCTGGGTACTCGGTGGTGCGGAAGTTTTGCGCCTTGAGGTGTTCATACGCGGGCGCAGTGCCTTGGATGCGAATGCCTTCTTCGTTGGCAGTGACCGTTGCACCTGCATCGCGTAGCTTGTCGATGACCGCGTCCAAATGGTCGGCACGGGCGTGACGCAAAAACACATCGCCGCCAGTCGCAGCCACTGCGCACAAGAACGTGCCGGCTTCAATGCGGTCAGCCACCACTTTGTGGGTGCAACCGTGCAAACGTTCTACGCCTTGGATGTGGATGCGACTCGTGCCGTGGCCTTCTATCTTGGCACCCATGGCAATCAGCATTTCGGCCAAGTCTGGAATCTCTGGCTCTTGCGCGGCGTTTTCCAACACGGTTTCGCCGTCGGCCAAAGCCGCAGCCATCAGGAAGTTTTCTGTGCCGGTCACCGTGACCATGTCGGTGGCAATGCGTGCGCCTTTGAGGCGTGTGCGACCGCCGCCCAATTTGGCGACCATGTACCCGTGGTCCACATCAATCTCAGCACCCATGGCTTGCAAGCCTTTCAAGTGCTGATCCACAGGGCGCGAGCCAATGGCGCAACCGCCGGGCAACGACACCTTGGCGTGGCCAAAGCGGGCTAACAAAGGACCAAGCGCCAGCACCGAGGCGCGCATGGTTTTCACCAGCTCGTAAGGGGCTTCGGGGTTGTTCAAACCACCGGCGTCCAAGCTGACGGTGCCGTCGTCTGCACGCTCGGCTGTCACGCCCATGTTGCGGATGAGCTTGAGCATGGTGGCCACGTCTTGCAGCTGCGGCACGTTTTGCAACGTCACAGGTTGGTCGGTCAACAAGGCCGCGCACAGCTCGGGCAAAGCGGCATTCTTGGCGCCTGAAATCAGCACCTCGCCATTGAGGGAGCGGCCACCGCGAACGAGTAATTTATCCATAGGGTTTCTTAAGCTTTAGAAGCAGCTTGCCACTCGGCAGGCGTGTAGGTTTTCATGGACAAAGCATGCACTTCGTCGGTTTTGATTTTTTCGCCCAAGGTGGCGTACACGCGTTGGTGGCGTTGGATGAGGCGTTTGCCTTCAAACTCGGCCGACACCAAAGTGGCATACCAATGACGGCCATCGCCCTCGACGTGCAAATGCTCGCAAGGCAAACCCGCGGCGATGATGGCTTGTAGTTGTTCTGCTGTCATTTAAAAACCTTCATCCTCGAATCTTGTAACCCGTGCGCAACAAGTGCAGCGCGATGGCTGACACCAAGCTCAAGCACACCCCCACCACGCCCAAACTCAACCAAGGCGATACATCGCTTTGACCAAAGAAGCCAAAACGGAAACCGTCAATCATGTAGAAGAACGGGTTGAGGTGGCTCACGCTTTGCCAAAAATTCGGCAATGAGTGGATGGAATAAAACACGCCGCTCAAAAACGTCATCGGCATGATGATGAAGTTTTGGAAAGCGGCCATTTGGTCAAACTTGTCGGCCCACAAACCCGCAATCAAACCCAACGTTCCAAGCATCAGCGCGCCCAACACCGCAAAGGTGAGCACCCACAGAGGCTGGGTTGGCATGAGCGAGAAATTCAGCACTGACGATTGCCACACAAACAGCACGCCCGCCAGCAACACGCCTGCACCCACCAACAGGCCGCGCACCATGGCCGACAGCGCGTAGGCAAAGTACCAGCTCCAGTGCGAGAGTGGCGTGAGCAACAAGAACACCAAGTTGCCCATGATCTTGCTTTGCACCATGGACGACGAGCTGTTGGCAAACGCGTTTTGCAGCACGCTCATCATCACAAGGCCCGGAATTAAAAACGCGGTGTAGCTCACGCCGTCGTACACCTGCACATGTGCTTCGAGCACATGGCCAAAAATCATCAAGTACATCACCGCTGTGAGCACAGGTGCCGCCACAGTTTGGAAACTGACTTTCCAAAAGCGCAACACCTCTTTGTAAAACAGCATGGTCCAACCGGTCATCATGCTTTCACCTCTTCGCTTTTGTGCATCACATCAAGAAAAACGTCTTCCAAATCGGCTTTGCGAATTTCCACGTCTTGCGCATGCAAACCTGCTTCACGCACGGCAGCGAGGTAGCGCTCAATCTCCAATGCATCGTGCGCTGGGAACTGAACAATGCGTCCCGTCACACGCGCCATAGCAGCAAGTGCCGGTGGCAACTCGGCGTCGAGCTTGAAGCGCAACACGTTGCTAGAGGCGGCTTTGAGCAACTCGGTGGTGCTATCGAGAGCCACCACTTTGCCGTTTTTCAGCATGGCAATGCGACCACACAAAGCTTCGGCTTCTTCGAGGTAATGCGTGGTCAGCAACACGGTGCTGCCCTCGCGGTTGAGCTTGGCGATGAACTGCCACAAGGTTTGGCGCAGCTCCACGTCCACGCCAGCGGTGGGCTCATCGAGCACGATGACAGGTGGCTTGTGCACCAAAGCCTGCGCCACCAACATGCGGCGCTTCATGCCGCCAGAGAGTTGGCGCATGTTGTGATGGGCTTTGTCGGTGAGGCCGAGGCTGTGAAGCAGCTCGTCAATCCAGTCGTCGTTGTGCTTGACGCCAAAGTAGCCTGACTGAAACTTCAAGGCTTCACGCACATTGAAAAATGGATCGAACACCAGCTCTTGCGGCACCACGCCCAACATGCGGCGGGCTTGGGCAGATTGGGTGGCCACATCGACGCCGTGCACCAGCACCGAGCCAGAGGTGGCCTTGGCCAAACCAGCCAAGATGCTGATGAGGGTGGTTTTGCCCGCGCCGTTGGGCCCCAAGAGCCCAAAGAACTCGCCTTTTTGGACATCAAAACGCACGCCATCGAGCGCCTGAAACGGGCCTCGGGCGGTTTGGAAAGTTTTGGAGACGGACTGAAAAGAAATAGCGGGCATGAGTAGCCTTTGATTTTAAGGCTTTACCAATGCCCTGACTTGGCGACGCCTGCAGGAGCGCCGAAAACCCGTTTTAGTGGAGCAACGCACTCAAGCCATAGACCTTGGCCAAGGCTTGGGCACGCTCAGGCAGGCCTGTCACACGCAACTGCGCACCTTTGGCTTGCACCGCACGGCGGCAAGCCAACACCACCGCCAAGGCCGAAGAGTCAAACTGAGTCAGCGCAGAAGCATCCAACACCGCCTCACCGCCTTGGTCGAGCTGGGTGGTCAAAGACGCCACCAAGCCATTCGCCACGGATTGGGCTTGCGCCTGCATCAACACAGCAGGCAAGGCGATAGAAGCGTTGGAAGTGCTCATGGTTTATTTGGAGGTGCGGGCGTTGGTTTTATTGCGGTCGGTCAAGCTGGCCACCAAGCCATCCACGCCTTTGGCATTGATTTCTTGCGCAAACTGAGTCTTATAGTTTTCGACCAACCAAATACCCATGACGTTCATGTTGTAGACCCGCCATGAACCGTCTGCTGCCTTCTCAACGCGGTAGTCCAGTTGAATCGGGTCGCCTTTGCCGCGCACTTCTGTGCGAACCAAAATCTCTTTGTCGTCAGCAGCCGCACGCAAAGGCTTAACCACAATGGTTTGATCATTGACTTGGCTCAGCGCACCTGCATAGGTACGCACCAACAAAACTTTGAACTCTTCCTGCAAACGCTTTTGCTGCTCTGGCGTGGCTTGTCGCCAGCCTGGCCCCACAGCAGAAGCGGTCATGCGCAAAAAGTTGACATTGGGCATCACACGTTGATCGACCAACACAATGATTTTGTTCACATCACCGGTTCGGATGGACTTATCCGCCTTGATGGCATCCAAGATATCGGATGACACACGCTTGATGAAAACATCGGCAGCCTCATCCGCCGCATACGCAGGAACAGACAAAGCTGTAGCGATGCCCAGCAAACAGGCTATCCAATGACGACGTGACAACAAACGATTCATGGCTTCAATTCCAATTAATTCAATATTTCTTTAACGTGCAAGACCGTCATTTGGACGACGCAGGCACTGGCTCGGCACTCGGGTCTAGCAACTCATCTTCGTCTGGCGGATTACCGTCATACACCTGATTGCGACGGAATTGCAAATACGAGTCACGCGTAAAGCTGTACTTATCAATAGCCGCGCTACTCAACAAATCCGTTGTTTTCAACAAGGTCGCACGTTTATCAATGATGCGCGTGAAGACGGCTGCATTGCGCTCGGCCACAGCATCGTGATTGCTCACAGGATCCAATGAAAACTCAAGTGGCAACACCGCCGCATCGCGCACTGTGGAAGGACCCAAAACTGGCAACACCAAATACGGCCCATTGGGCACACCCCAATACCCCAATGTTTGACCAAAGTCTTCAGGGTGGCGCTCTAAACCAATCTCTGTGGCCACATCAAAGATGCCGTAAATACCGAACACGGTGTTGACCGTCACGCGCATGAACGACGCAGCCGTGTCGTGACCTTTGAGCTGCAAGCCGCTGTTGACGGTTGAAAGTAAGTCAGACAAGTTGCGAAAGAAATTGCTCACACCCGTTTGCACAAGCTGCGGGACATAGTCGCGATAGCCCGTGGCGACAGGTTTTAAAACGTTGTCGTCTAAGGTGTCGTTGAACTTAGAAATGCTACGGTTCATGGGCTCCAGTGGGTCTTTGGGGTTGGCATTCGGCCCCGTGGCGCAACCCGCACTCACCAGCATGAGTGCCACCACGCCCCATCGGACACCCCATTGACGCCAAGAGACCCACATCACTTGCCACCCTTTTCAGGCGCAGGCTCCGCAGCCTTGTTGAACAAAAACTGGCTGATCAAATTTTCCAACACCACCGCCGATTGCGTGGCTTGGATGCGGTCTCCATTGGCCAAGTTGTCGGCCTCAGAGCCTGCCTCGATGCCAATGTATTGCTCGCCCAACAAACCGCTGGTGAGAATTTTCAAAGAGCTGTCTTTGGGGAATTGGTAACGGCTTTCAATGCTCATGATGACCGTGGCTTGGAAGGTTTTGTCATCGAACGTGACGTTTTCCACACGCCCCACCACCACACCCGCACTCTTGACGGCCGCTTGGCGCTTCAAGCCGCCAATGTTGTCAAAACGACCGCTGACGGTGTAATTGGATTGGAAATTCAAGGTCAACAAATTGGCTGACTTCAAAGCCAAAAACAAAATGGCTGCCGCGCCCAACAGCACAAACAAGCCTACCCACACGTCATTTTTGGAGCGTTGCATTGCTTCCTCGATTCATCAAATACTGAACATCATGGCGGTGAGGATGAAGTCAAACCCCAACACAGCCAACGAAGCGACCACCACCGTTTTGGTGGTGGCGCGCGAAACACCTTCGGGCGTGGGCTGTGCTTCATAGCCTTGCAACAGTGCCACAAACGTGACGGTCACACCAAACACGATGCTTTTGACCACGCCATTGCCCACGTCTTTCCACACGTCCACGCCGCCTTGCATCTGGCTCCAGAACGAACCGGCGTCCACGCCAATCATCAACACACCCACCATCCAGCCACCCAAAACACCCACGGCACTGAACACCGCCGAGAGCAAAGGCAAGGCGATGATGCCGCCCCAAAAACGCGGACCCAAGATGCGGCGCACGGGGTCGACCGCCATCATGTCCATGGCGCTGAGTTGCTCACCCGCTTTCATCAAACCAATTTCAGCAGTCAACGACGTACCGGCGCGTCCTGCAAACAGCAATGCACTGACCACAGGCCCCAGTTCGCGCACCAAGCTCAAGGCCACCAACAACCCCAAAGCCTCAGACGAGCCGTAACGCTGCAAGGTGTAGTAGCCCTGCAGGCTGAGTACAAAGCCCACAAACAAACCCGACACCGCAATGATGGCCAGGGAATAGTTGCCCAAGAAATGCACTTGGTCGCGCACCAAACCAAAGCGGCGCATGTTGCTGCCGAACTCAGCCATCAGACGCACAAACAAGCGCGCGCCCAAACCCAAACCGGCCAAATAGCTGCGCACGGAAAAACCTAAGTCGGCGATGAATTTCATGCGTCACCCTCCACACCAAAGTCTTGCGCCACGGATGGGCCTGGGTAATGGAAACGCACAGGGCCATCGGGCGCTGCCGTGACAAACTGCTTCACCAACGGATCCGTGCTGTGACGCACTTCGTCCGGTGTGCCTTGCGCTGCGATCTTGCCGTTGGCCAACACAATCACTTGGTCGGCGATGTGAAAAGTTTCATCCAAATCGTGCGACACGATGACACTGGTCAGACCCAAGGTGTCATTGAGCTGGCGAATCAAACGTGCGGCAGTACCAAGTGAAATTGGGTCCAAGCCAGCAAAGGGCTCGTCGTACATGATGAGTTCAGGATCGAGTGCCATGGCACGTGCCAAGGCCACACGACGGGCCATGCCGCCCGAGACTTCGCTGGGCATCAAATCGCGCGCGCCACGCAGGCCCACGGCTTCGAGCTTCATCAGCACGATGTCACGAATCATGGACTCGCTCAAATCGGTGTGTTCACGCAGCGGAAAAGCCACGTTGTCAAACACACTCAAGTCGGTGAACAACGCACCAAACTGAAACAGCATGCCCATGCGGCGACGCACAGCATACAAATCGGTGGGGTTGAGTGAGGCCACTTCTTGACCATCGAATGTGAGGCTGCCTGACTGCGCGCGGTACTGCCCCCCAATCAAACGCAACACCGTGGTCTTGCCACCACCCGATGCACCCATGAGTGCCGTGACTTTGCCGCGCGGCACAGTCAGCGTGATGCCATCCAAGATGAGGCGATCGCCATAGCCAAAGCGAATGTCGCGCAGCTGGACCAACGCATCAGGGTTTGTGTTTAATCGGGAAGTGTTAGTCATAGAAACAAAAGCTGGCCTATTGATGAAAACAGGCCAGCTTTTGCTATTTTAGATCCAAGCCGTGAATGGCTTGTAAAGATGAGGAATTAACGCGGCAAATCGCTCGCGCCCATCAAAAACTCATCCACAGAACGCGCCGCTTGACGACCTTCGCGGATCGCCCACACCACCAAAGATTGGCCGCGACGGATGTCGCCAGCGGCAAACACTTTGGGCACGTTGGTGGCATAGCCACCGGTGAACTCGGTCGTTGCCTTGGCGTTGCCGCGTGCGTCTTTTTCAACGCCGAAGCCTTCCAAAATGGTCGCCACAGGGTTCACAAAGCCCATCGCCAACAACACGAGGTCGGCCTTGATGATTTCTTCGGTGCCTGCAACCTCCACCATCTTGCCGTCTTTCCATTCCACGCGAACGGTTTTGACGCCCGTGACTTTGCCGTTTTCGCCGACAAACTCTTTGGTGGAAATGGCAAATTCGCGCTTGAGCAAACCTTTTTCGGCGCTCTCGTCGTGGCTAGAGCTGGTGCGCAGCTTCAGCGGCCAGTAAGGCCACACCAAAGGCTTGTTCTCTTGCTCGGGTGGCATAGGCATCACCTCGAACTGCACCACGCCCAAAGCGCCGTGACGTGTGCTGGTGCCCACGCAGTCAGAGCCAGTGTCGCCACCACCAATGACCACCACATGCTTGCCGTCAGCGCGCAATTGGTCTTTGACCTTGTCGCCGCCATTGACCTTGTTTTGTTGTGGCAAGAACTCCATCGCGAAGTGAATGCCCGCCAAGTCGCGGCCAGGGGCTGGCAAGTCGCGTGACTGCTCTGAACCACCGGTCAACAACACAGCGTCAAAGTCTTTTTGCAGCTGTGCGGGGCTGATGGTTTCTTTGGCCCAGTTGGTGACCTTAGAACCCTTGGGCAATTCACCCACCATCACGTTGGTGCGGATGGTCACGCCTTCAGCTTCGAGCTGCTTGGCGCGGCGGTCGATGTGCGACTTTTCCATCTTGAAGTCTGGAATGCCGTAGCGCAACAAACCACCGATGCGGTCGTTCTTTTCGAATAAGGTCACATCGTGGCCCACGCGTGCCAATTGCTGAGCAGCGGCCATACCGGCAGGGCCTGAGCCCACAACTGCAACCTTCTTACCAGTCTTGTGCTTGGCGGGCTTTGCCACCACCCAGCCTTCAGACCAAGCTTTGTCGATGATGGCGTGCTCGATGGACTTGATGCCCACGGCGTCGCCATTGACGTTCACCACGCAAGCGGCTTCGCAAGGTGCGGGGCAGATACGACCGGTGAACTCGGGGAAGTTGTTGGTGCTGTGCAGCACGTCAATCGCGTTTTTCCAATCGCCTTGGTACACCAAGTCGTTGAAGTCCGGAATGATGTTGTTGACTGGGCAGCCGTTGTTACAAAACGGTGTGCCGCAGTCCATGCAACGGGCGGCTTGTGCGTTGGCTTGTTTGTCGTCCAAACCAATCACAAATTCGTCGTAGTTTTTCAAGCGCTCTTTGACGGGCTTGTAGCCCTCTTCGATGCGCTCAATTTCCATAAAGCCAGTGACTTTTCCCATGATTCAAATCCTTTTACTGGTGCTGTGCATTACTTGGCGGCAACGGCTTTTTTGGCCGCAGGAGCTTTGGCAGTCTTGGCTGCGTTCAACTCGCCCAATGCACGCTTGTATTCGTTGGGGAACACTTTGACGAACTTGGCACGTGCGGTGTCCCAGTTGTCCAGCAAGTCACGGGCGCGCTTAGAGCCCGTCCAACGGTGGTGGTCTTCGAGCAACTTCTTGAGTTGCGCTTCGTCAGTTTGGTCACGGTGCCAAATGGCGCGTGGCACAGAGGCTTCTTGCTCAGCAGCAGTCAACACTTTTTCCATAGAAACCATGGCGGTGTTGCACTTCTTGTCGAACTGGCCGTCTTCGTTGTACACGTACGCCACACCGCCGCTCATACCCGCAGCGAAGTTGCGGCCGGTTTTACCCAACACCGCGACTGTGCCGCCTGTCATGTATTCGCAACCGTGGTCGCCTGTGCCTTCGACCACGGCGGTCGCGCCAGACAAACGCACTGCGAAACGCTCGCCAGCCACACCGGAGAAGAACGCTTCACCGCGTGTCGCACCAATCATCACGGTGTTACCCACGATGATGTTGTTGACGGCTTCGCCACGGAAATCGATGCTGGGGCGCACCACCACGCGACCGCCCGAGAGGCCTTTGCCGGTGTAGTCGTTGGCATCACCAATGAGGTACAGCGTGATGCCGTTGCACAAGAACGCGCCGAACGATTGACCGCCCGTGCCTTCGAGTTGGATACGGATGCTGTCATCTGGCAAACCTTCGGGATGCACCTTGGTCACTGCACCAGACAACATCGCACCGACCGAGCGGTTGACGTTGCGGGCCACTTCCATGAACTGCACCTTCTCGCCGCGCTCGATGGCGGGCTTGGATTTTTCGATGAGTTTTTGGTCTAGTGCTTTTTCCAAGCCGTGGTCTTGCACATCGACGTGGTAGCGAGGAATTTCTGGGCCCACTTGCGGCACAGCCAACAAACGAGCGAAGTCGAGGCCAGAGGCTTTCCAGTGTTCGATGCCAGCACGCATGTCGAGCAAGTCGGCGCGGCCGATCATGTCGTCGAACTTTTTGATACCTAACTGCGCCATGATTTGACGCACTTCTTCAGCGATGAAGAAGAAGTAGTTGACGACGTGCTCAGGCTTGCCTGTGAACTTCTTGCGCAGTTCAGGGTCTTGTGTGGCCACGCCCACGGGGCAAGTGTTCAAGTGGCACTTGCGCATCATGATGCAACCCTCGACCACCAGCGGTGCCGTGGCAAAGCCAAACTCGTCAGCGCCGAGCAAAGCACCCACCGCCACGTCGCGGCCGGTTTTCATTTGACCGTCGGCTTGCACGCGCACGCGGCCACGCAAACCGTTCAACACCAAAGTTTGTTGGGTTTCGGCCAGACCGATTTCCCAAGGTGAGCCGCAATGCTTGATAGAAGACCAAGGCGATGCGCCTGTGCCACCGTCGTGGCCGGCGATCACCACGTGATCGGCCTTGCACTTGGCAACGCCTGCGGCAATCGTGCCCACGCCGATTTCGGCCACCAACTTCACGCTGATGTCAGCATGAGGGGCGACGTTCTTCAAATCGTGAATCAGCTGAGCCAAGTCTTCGATCGAATAGATGTCGTGATGTGGAGGGGGAGAAATCAAGCCCACGCCTGGCACGCTGTAGCGCAGCTTGCCGATGTACTCAGACACTTTCGCGCCTGGCAACTGACCACCTTCGCCGGGCTTGGCGCCTTGGGCCATCTTGATCTGAATTTGGTCAGACGAAGACAGGTATTCGGCCGTCACACCGAAGCGGCCAGAAGCCACTTGCTTGATGCGTGAACGCAGGCTGTCGCCCGCCTCCAAAGGCATGTCCACTTCCACCACATCAGCGCCGATGACGCTCTTCAAAGTTTCACCCTTCTTGATCGGGATGCCTTTGAGTTCGTTGCGGTAACGCGCTGGGTCTTCGCCGCCCTCGCCCGTGTTGGACTTGCCGCCAATGCGGTTCATCGCCACGGCCAAGGTGGCGTGTGCTTCAGTAGAGATAGAACCGAGCGACATCGCGCCAGTGGCAAAACGTTTCACGATTTCGCTGGCGGGTTCGACCTCGTCCACAGAAATGGCTTTGCTAGGGTCGATCTTGAAATCGAACAAACCGCGCAAGGTCAGGTGACGCTTGTTTTGGTCGTTGACGATTTGTGCGTACTCTTTGTACGTGCTGAAGTTGTTCGAGCGTGTGCTGTGTTGCAACTTGGCAATCGCGTCAGGCGTCCACATGTGCTCTTCGCCACGGGCGCGCCAAGCGTATTCGCCGCCAGCATCGAGCATGTTGGCGAGCACGGGGTCAGCACCGAAGGCTGCCTTGTGCATGCGAATGCCTTCTTCGGCCATTTCGAAAATGCCGATGCCTTCCACGCGGCTCGGTGTGCCGGTGAAGTACTTTTGCACGGTTTCGGTGTTGATACCGATGGCTTCAAACAACTGGGCGCCGCAGTAAGACATGTAAGTCGACACGCCCATCTTGGACATGATCTTCGACAAGCCTTTGCCAATCGCCTTGACGTAGTTGTAAATGGCTTTTTCGGTAGACAAGTCTGCTGGCAAATCTTTGTGCATAGCAGCCAAAGTTTGCATGGCGAGGTAGGGATGAACCGCCTCTGCACCATAACCTGCCAACACGGCGAAGTGATGTACCTCGCGGGCACTGCCTGTCTCGACCACCAAACCAGCGGTGGTGCGCAAGCCTTCACGCACCAAGTGTTGGTGAATGGCAGACAAGGCCAGCACCGCGGGAATCGCCACTTGGGTGGCGCTCACAGCGCGGTCGCTGATGATCAAAATATTGTGGCCGCCTTTGATGGCATCCACAGCCTCGGCACACAGCGAAGCCAGCTTGGCTTCCACGCCGTCATGGCCCCAGACCAAGGGGTACGTCATGTCGAGCGTGGCGCTCTTGAACTTGCCATGCGTGTGCTGTTCGATGTCACGCAACTTGGCCATGTCGGCGAAGTCCAGCACAGGCTGGCTGACTTCCAAACGCATGGGTGGGTTGACTTGGTTGATATCGAGCAAGTTGGGCTTGGGGCCCACGAACGACACCAAGGACATCACGATGGCTTCACGGATCGGGTCGATCGGTGGGTTGGTCACTTGCGCGAACAACTGCTTGAAGTAGTTGTAAAGCGGTTTGTTCTTGCTAGACAACACAGCCAAGGGGCTGTCGTTGCCCATCGAGCCGATGCCTTCTTCGCCATTGATGGCCATAGGAGCCATCAAGAACTTGATGTCTTCTTGGCTATAGCCAAACGCTTGTTGCAAATCCAACAGCTCAGGGCTGGCATCTTCCAAGCCAACACCACGCGGTTCAGACGCGCCAGCTGGCAATTCTTTGGCGCTTTCGCCAGCCACCGGATGAGCCACGTCATCCAAGCGGATGCGGACGTTCTCAATCCATTGCTTGTAGGGCTTGGTGTTGGTCAGGCCAGCTTTGAGTTCTTCGTCGTCGATCATGCGACCTTGTTCAAGGTCGATCAAAAACATCTTGCCGGGCTGCAGACGCCACTTTCGCACGATCTTGCTCTCAGGCACGGGCAACACGCCAGACTCAGAACCCATGATGACCATGTCGTCGTCGGTGATGCAGTAGCGTGATGGGCGCAAACCGTTGCGGTCCAGCGTGGCGCCAATTTGGCGGCCGTCGGTGAACACGATAGAAGCAGGGCCATCCCATGGCTCCAACATCGCGGCGTGGTACTCGTAGAAGGCCTTGCGGCGCTCGTCCATGGTGGTGTGTTGCTCCCATGGCTCGGGAATCATCATCATCACGGCTTGGCTGATGGGGTAGCCGGCCATCGTCATCAACTCGAGGCAGTTGTCGAAGGTGGCGGTGTCAGACTGGTCAGCGAAGCTGATGGGATAGAGCTTTTGCAGGTCGTCGCCCAACACAGGGGAAGACATCACGCCTTCGCGGGCCTTCATCCAGTTGTAGTTGCCTTTGACGGTGTTGATCTCACCGTTGTGCGCCACATAGCGGTAGGGGTGAGCCAAGGGCCATTCTGGGAAGGTGTTGGTGGAGAAGCGTTGGTGCACCAAGCCGAGAGCGGACACGCAGCGCTCGTCGGTCAAGTCGCGGTAATAGGTACCGACTTGATCGGCCAGCAACAAGCCTTTGTAAATGATGGTGCGGCTAGACATGCTAGGCACGTAATACTCTTTGCCATGCTTCAAGTTCAGGTGCTGAATCGCGGCACTGGCTGTTTTGCGGATGACATACAACTTGCGCTCAAGCGCGTCTTGCACGATCACGTCATTGCCACGACCGATGAAGATTTGACGGATGACCGGCTCTTTTTCGCGCACGCGTGGCGACATAGGCATGTCAAAGTTGACCGGCACATCGCGCCAGCCCAACAACACTTGGCCTTCGGCTTTGACCGCGCGGTCCAGCTCTTGCTCGCAAGCCAAGCGCGACGCGCTTTCTTTGGGCAAGAACACCATGCCCACGCCGTACTCACCGAGGGGCGGCAAGGTCACACCTTGTTTGGCCATCTCTTCGCGATACAGAGCGTCGGGCAATTGAATCAAGATACCTGCGCCGTCGCCCATGAGTGCATCTGCACCCACAGCACCACGGTGGTCGAGGTTTTCCAAAATTTTGAGCGCTTGACCCACGATGGCGTGGCTCTTTTGACCCTTGATGTGAGCGACAAAGCCCACGCCACAGGCGTCATGTTCGTTGGATGGGTCGTACAAACCCTGAGATTGCAGTTGTGCTTTATCGGCAGCCGTGGTCATGGCGCATTCCTCAAAAATTCAGCGGGACAAGAAGGATACTGCACTGCAGCATCCATGCCAAGAAAAATAATTGGGGTCAGAACCTAATTAATTGAATCTCAGATTTATCAAATATTTAATTAGGGACAGGTTTATGGCCCTTGCCAAATGGCCTGCCCGCCTTGGTTTTGAGCAAACGTCTTTCAGTTTGCGTCTGCAAATCAGCCACAAACCGCTCATCCCCCAGCGCCCAACCACTGAGCGTGGCATCGGTCAATGCACCCTGCTGGTCCGCGCTGATGCCGGTGTGCACCAATTCGGCGTATGCCGCCTCACGCGCGAACGGCGTGTTGCCCAAGGTCCAATACAAGGCATGCGGCGTGATGAGCCTGTCGGTGCGATGCCCTGCGTAATGCCCGTAGCTCGACCATGCGTAGTTCTCAGGCTGTGCCACCATGTGTGCGCGCACGGGGTTGAGGTCGATGTAGGCCATGCAGGCCAGCAAGTAACGGTCGGTTTGGATGAGCGTGGAGCGATAGCGCCCTTCCCACAACGTGCCGGTACGTGCGTGCACTTTGTTGAACACCTGCACATAGCTGCGACCCACGGCCTGCATCATCTTGGGCAAGCCCTGGTCTTCTTGCGGGGTGAGTAGCAAATGCAGGTGGTTGCCCATCAACACATAGGCGTGAATGTCCACCTTGTGCGCGCGGCTGTGCTCGAACAGCAAATCGAGCATGCGCTGGTAATCCGCAGTGTTGCGAAAAATGTCTTGTCGGTTGTTGCCTCGCAAAATGACGTGGTGCGGGTAACCGGTGACGGTGAGACGAGGAAGGCGAGCCATCTGCCGATGGTAATTCGAACCTGACCCCGATTAATCACGCGCTAATTTTGAATCGTGTCTCAGCCAACTCTTGCAAGCCAAACTCTTCCAGCAAAGCGGTCAATCGCTCCGCTGCACTGCGCTTTTTCTGCCCCGTGTACTTGGCCAAGATGAGTTCGTTTTTCATGCTGTGCTCCCAGCCCACCAGCTCGGTCACGGTCACCTGGTAGCCCATCGCTTCTAGGTACAAACAGCGCAACACGTTGGTGAGCTGGCTGCCCATCTCACGCGTGTGCAGTGGGTGACGCCACAGCTCGGCCAACGGCGTGCGTTGCAAATTGAGCGCTTTGTTTTTGTTCAGCGCGCGTGCCAGCTCGGCTTGGCAACACGGCACGAGCACCATGTACTTGGCTTTCTTTTGCAGGCCAAACGCAATCGCATCGTCGGTCGCGGTGTCGCAGGCATGCAGCCCAGTGACCACATCGATCTGGTCGGGCAAAGCATCGCTGTGCGCAGACTCGGCCACGCTGAGGTTAAGAAACTTCATGCGCTCAAACCCCAAACGCTGCGCCAGTGCTTGGGACGATGCCACCAACTCGCTGCGCGTCTCGATGCCGTAAATACTGCCGTTGCCCAGCCCCTTGAAAAACAAGTCGTAAATGATGAAACCCAAATACGACTTACCCGCGCCGTGGTCAGCCAAGGTGGGGCCTTGCTCGCTAGTAGGCAGCTCTTTCAACAATTTTTCAATGAACTGAAACAGGTGATACACCTGCTTGAGCTTGCGACGCGAATCTTGGTTGAGCTTGCCGTCGCGGGTGAGGATGTGCAGCTCTTTGAGCAACTCGATGGACTGGCCGGGGCGCAGGTCGAGCTGAGAACTTGGGTCTTGGGCCTTAGACGCAGCAGCGGGTTTGTGTTTGGACATAGCTCAATTGTGCCGCGGGAGTACGTTGCTCAGTAACGGCCGCACCACCAGCACGAGAGAAATATCCCGCAGCCAAGCGGCGCAGTCGGCGCGCGATGCGGCGCCATCACGGCGCGTCAGCGACGTTAAGCCGCAGCGCGTAACGGCTGTGCTGCTTGGCGAAGCGAACGAATGAACGAGCGAACGCCAACAGTTAAACGGCCATCAATCCCGAAGACGCGCATGAATCCCCAAAGCCTTCCACCCCGCATGCCCCAACTTATTCAACACCTCAATGTTGCGTTCAAAGATGAGCGACGCATCGGGATAAGCCTCGACAGCTTTGTCAAGGCTGGCTTCGCGCAGCAAGTGCAGCGTGGGGTATGGCGTGCGGTTGGTGAAGTTCTCAATGTCGTCCACATCTGTGCCGCCAAATTGATAGTGCGGGTGAAAGTCGGCCACTTGCAGCACACCGTCTAGTTCTAGGTCCATCAGCACGTCGTCGCAGTCGGCCAAGAAATCGTTGAAGTCCAAGAAGTCGGGCAAGGCGTTGGGCGCAATCAGCAGCGTGGTGTCTAGCTTGTCTGGGTCGGCTTCGGCCAAGTGTTGCAACTCTTCGCGCAGCATAGCCAGCACGTCGGCCGGTTCGGACGAGGCGCACACGCGGTAACGCACCATGTCTTTGACCACCACTGCTTTGGCGAAGGGGCACAGGTTCAAGCCCACCACGGCTTCTAGCAACCACTTTTGGGTGTCTTCGATGGCTGTTCGCTCTTGGTCTGCGGTGAGTGCACTGGTCATATCTGAATTAGTCATGTTTTTCTTTCTTGTGCAGCGCGCGGCCAATGAAATGCGCCAACACAGCACCCGCCAAACTGAGCGTGGCGGTAACGGCCCACGTCCACTGCCAGCCGCCTGCGCTGGCTGCGACCCAGGCCACCAACGGTGGCCCTGCAAACTGACCCAGCGCCGAGAGCTGCTGCATGTAGCCCACAGTGGTGGACACCGTGCCTTCGCTGGGAGCCAAACGCAGCGCGCATGAAAACAAAGTGCCGGGAATCAAACCGCCCACGGCCGAGAACATCACCACACACGCAAAGCGCAGCGAGGTGGGCAAGCCTTCGCCCTGCCAAGTGGCATACGCGCCGACAGCGCCCAAGGTCATGCAAGCAAAGCCAATGGACAGCAAACGCTGCGCGGGCCAGCCGCGTTGCAACAAACGGCCCGATAGGATGTTGCCGCTCACATTGGCCAGCGCCACGCAAGCCGACAACATGCCTGCCGTGCCCGCAGCCAGCCCCAGCTCGGCATAGACCGTGGGCAAAAAACCCACCACGGCCAACCACTGCGAGGAGTACACCGCAAACGTGAGCGCCACCAACCAAGGGCCGGGGCTTTGAAGGGTGAGCGCCAAGCGCTTAGGCCACGCATCGTTGGTAGCGTTGTGTGTGGGCGCAGACGGCTGCATATGGGGCACGCACAGCCACACGGCCACCCACGCGAATGCGGCCACGGCACCCAGCAGCCACCACCACGCAGACCAGTTCAAACCCGCAATGACCCAAGGCCCCAACAACAACGCCAGCGCACTGCCCGTGGGCATGTAGGTGCCCCACCAGCCCATGCGCCCGCTGAGCTGCGATGCATCCACCGTGCGGCGAATGAGCGCGGGCGCAGGCATGACGACCAGCAAAAATCCCAAACCTTCTAGCGCGCGCAAAACCAACAAGCCACTGGCATCTGCCACAAACCCACCGCTGATGCTGGCGAATGACAACAAGCCAAGCCCCACCAACATGCTGCGGCGCAGACCCAAACTGTCAGCACTCAAACCGACTGCAAGGCCCAGCGTCATGCTGGCAATTTGCACGGCAGACAACAAGAAACCCGCTTGCACCAAGGTGATGTGGAGGGCGTCTTGCAGCACAGGCAGCGCGGGCGGCAACTTGCCCACATGCAGCGCAGCGCACACACCTGCAAACACGATGACCCACGAAGGGTGGATGCCAAAGCGGTGCTTGCTCATGTTGAGTAAATGCAGCTAGGTTTATGCCGTCAAGCGTGCGTGTTCACGCGTGGCAAAACGGTCGGTCATGCCGGACAAGTAATCGGCCACGGCACGCGGCACATCACTGCGTTGGGCGTAGGCGGCGGGCATTTCTTGGGGTTTGGCCAAGTAGACATCGAACAGGTCTTTCACCACAGCGCGCGCGCCATCGGTGGTTTGCATGACCTGCGGGTGGCGGTACAAGTTGCGAAACAAAAACGACTTGAGCGCTTTCGACTCTTCATACATCGCCGCGCTGAACTGCACCAGTGCTGAGCACTGACGCGCCTCGTCTGCGCTGGCAGGGGCGTGCTGTTGCAAAGCGGCCCGTGTGGCGTTGATAACGTCGTACACCTGATCACTCAACATGCGGCGAATGGTTTCGTACAACACGCGGCGGCCTTGTAGCTGAGGGTACTCAGCCAAGGTTTGCGCGTGGTAGCGGGCAAACAGCGACACGTCTTGCATTTGTTCGAGCGTGAGCAAACCAGAGCGCACGCCGTCGTCAATGTCATGCGCGTTGTAGGCAATGGCGTCGGCCAAGTTGCACAACTGCGCCTCAAGGCTGGGCTGTGTGCCGTTCAAAAAACGGGCGGCAATGCCGCCGGGTTCTTGCGCGTTGATGAGTTCTGCATTGCGGCGCGCACAGTGCTTCAAGATGCCTTCGCGAGTTTCAAAACTCAGGTTCAAACCATTGAACGCGGGGTAGCGCTCTTCAAGCTCGTCCACCACGCGCAGGCTTTGCAGGTTGTGTTCGAAGCCGCCGTATGGGGCCATACATTCGTTCAATGCGTCTTGACCGGCGTGGCCGAAGGGCGTGTGACCGAGGTCATGGGCCAAAGCAATGGCTTCGACCAAGTCTTCATTCAAGCTCAACGCACGGGCGATGGAACGGCCGAGCTGTGCCACCTCTAACGAATGCGTCATGCGCGTGCGAAACAAATCGCCTTCGTGGTTCAAGAAGACTTGGGTTTTGTAGACCAAGCGTCTGAAGGCTGTGGAGTGAACGATGCGGTCGCGGTCGCGCTGGTGCGGGTTGCGCACGCTGGAGGCGTGGGCGGGAAGTGAGGGTTCTGCGTGGCGGCGGCCACGGGACTGTTCAGGCAGGCAGGCGTAGGGCGCGAGTTGCGTCATTGAGCACAGCAATCGTCAATGACTTGGGCCACCAAGGCATCGGGCGCACCGCGCACGATGGCGGCGCCTGGTTTGTCGATGAGGACGAATTTGATTTCGCCGGCTTCGGCTTTTTTGTCCACGCGCATGTGGTGCAGGTATTCGTCTGCGCCGAGTTTGGGGCCCACGATGGGCAGACCTGCACGTTCAATGAGGGCGGTGAAGCGTGACACAAAGGCCTCGTCCACCAAACCCAAACGTTGCGACAGGTGCGAGGCCATGACCATGCCGCAACCCACGGCTTCGCCGTGCAGCCATTCGCCAAAGCCCAAGCCTGCCTCAATCGCGTGACCAAAGGTGTGGCCAAAGTTGAGGATGGCGCGGATGCCGCCTTCGCGTTCGTCTTGGCCCACCACCCAGGCTTTGATTTCGCAGCTGCGCTTCACAGCATGTGCCAACGCTTTTGGGTCACGCGCCAAGAGCGCGTCGAGATTGGCATCAATCCAATCTAAAAATTGCATGTCGGCGATGGGGCCGTATTTGATGACTTCAGCCAAGCCTGCGCTCATCTCGCGTTGGGGCAAGGTTTGCAAAGTATCCAGGTCACACACCACGCGTTGCGGTTGGTAGAACGCGCCAATCATGTTTTTGCCAATGGGGTGGTTGATAGCCGTTTTGCCGCCCACCGATGAATCAACCTGAGCCAACAAGGTGGTGGGCACTTGCACAAAGGGCACGCCACGCATGTAACAAGCGGCAGCAAAGCCGGTCATGTCGCCCACCACGCCGCCGCCCAAGGCGAACAGCACAGTTTTGCGGTCAGCACCTTTGCCCAGCAGTTCGTCAAAAATCAAGTTCAGCGTTTGCCAGTCTTTGTGGCTCTCGCCGTCGGGCAAGGCCACGGTATGCACGTGTTTGTAAAGCGGCGCGAGGGCGGCTTGCAAACGCTCGGCGTAAATGGGGCCCACCGTGTCGTTGGTGACGATGAGGGCGGCCGAGGCTTTGGGCAAATCAGCCCACGTGTTGGCGGCGTTGAGCAACTGCTCGCCAATCAAGATGCTGTAACTGCGGTCGCCCAAATCAATGGCAACGCGTTCAAGGTGTGAGGTGTTCGACATGGCTCAGATTCGGTGTGGAGGCGACACGCGTGGGCGGTCAGCCGGCGCAGGTGGCGAAACGGGTTTGATGTGCCCAGCCAATTCGAGCTGCGCCACGATCATGTTGACTAAGGTGGCCACATTGGGGCGACCGGTTTCGATGACGTAGTGCGCGGTTTCGCGGTACAGCGGATCACGCTTCTCCATCAACTCGCGCAAGCGCGCTTGCGGATCGGCCACTTGCAACAAGGGACGGTTTTGGTCGTTGCGCAAACGGCGAAACACTTCTTCGGGGCTGGAGCGCAAATAAAACACATGGCCGTGTTGGCGCAAGCGTTCGCGGTTGATGGGGCGCAAAACCGAGCCACCACCGGTAGACAACACGCCGTGATGGTTGTGGCACAAGTCGGCAAGCACGTCAGATTCGAGGTCGCGAAAGCGGTCTTCCCCTTCGCGTTCGAAATATTCGCGGACCGAGCAACCCAAGCGGTGCTCAATCGCGTGATCCGAATCCACAAAGGGGAGGTGAAGTCGTCGAGCGAGTTGACGCCCAACGGTCGTTTTGCCGGAACCCGGCAGACCCACCAAAACCAACAACATATGCTTTCTTAACGTGCAACGGCACTGTGATCGAGCATTTTAGGCGTTATGAAGACCAGCAATTCTTGCTTGGCTTGGGCGATGCGGCGGTTTTTGAACAAATAGTCCAACACCGGGATATCGCCCAAGAGCGGAACTTTGTACTCGTCCTCTTGCTCACTGGTCTCGTAAATGCCGCCAATCATGACCGTGCCGCCGTTTTCCACCAGCACTTGGGTCTTGATGTGCTTGGTGTCAATCGCAAAACCAGCAGGGGTGATTTGGCCCACGTTGTCCTTGGAAATATCGAGCTCCAACACGATGCCCCCTTCGGGCGTGATTTGTGGCGTGACCTCCAGTTTGAGGTTGGCCTTACGAAACGCCAAGGTCGAGGCCCCGCTGGCGGCCGCTACTTGGTAGGGCAATTCAGTGCCCTGCTCAATCACCGCCTTGACTTGGTCTGCCGTGACCACGCGCGGGCTAGACACGACCTTGCCTTTGCCATCAGCTTCGAGCGCGGACAGTTCAAGGTTGAGAAAACGGTTTTTGGCCGAGTTGAAGATGGACACGGCAAAACTGGCGGATGCAAAGCCATTGAGGCTGGCCGCGGGCAAGTTGACGAATTGACCCGAGGTGTCCAGCGCCTTATTGGCGATGTTGAAACTGGTGGCTTGCTGCGTGGTGGGGTTGGCATTGGCCATCACGTTGGTCGTCGTTGGCCCCCACACCGTCTGAGAACTGCCCTGCCCCATGCCGCCTAAACGCACGCCAAGGGTTTGGCCAAAAGTGTCGCTGGCTTGCACGATGCGCGCTTCGATCATCACTTGGCGCAAAGGAATATCTATCTTGGCAATCATGTGCGCCACTTGGTCGAGGCGCTCGGCAATGTCGGTGACAAACAGTTGGTTGGTGCGAGCCTCGGCCATGGCGCTGCCGCGCATGCTGAGGATGCGCGAGCCACCGCCCATAGATGAAAGGCTGAACGGTGTAGCGCTTGCTGGGGATGAGTAACCAATCCCCCCACTGCTCAAGCCACCCAAGCCGCCGTAACCAGCCCCTGCGCCATAAGCCCCCATCGCAGGCAACACCGTGCCACCTTGGATCTGCGTGAGCACATCCACGGCTTTGGCGTAGTTCAACGCGAAGCCACGGGTTTGCATAGGCTCTAGATTTTGCGCAGCCAACTTGCTTTCATATTCGAGCTTTTCACGCGCAGCTACTTCGGCACGCGGCGCAACCCAAATGACGTTGCCTTGTCGGCGCACGCTCAGGCCTTTGGCTTGGGCCATGATGTCCAGCACTTGGTCCCATGGCACTTTGTGCAGCTTGAGGGTGAGCGCACCCGTGACACTGTCCGACGTGATGACGTTGAGCCCCGTGAAATCCGCCACGATTTGCAAGGCCGTGCGCACCTCGATGTTTTGAAAGTTCATCGACATGGGCGTCCCGCTGAAAGCAGGTTTGGCTTCTTCGCTGTGCAACGGCGACAGGCCTGACACGCAAAGCACCACGCCGCAGAACCAGCTTGCGCGACGCGCGAATCGTTGCCAAGGATGTGTCATGGTGCAGCCTCATGCAAAGGCAAACGCAGCTCGCGGGTTTGCCATTCGCCTGTGGGCATCAATGCCAACTCTTGCACCACCAGCTGATCGGGTTGAACGGCCAGCACTTTGCCAAAGTTTTGGCCCAAATGGCTGCCCACACGCACACGGTGCACGCCCGCCATAGGGCTGTCTTTATGAGCGCCTGCAGAGGGCAGCACTTTGACCAACGCCTCCACCTCCCCCTTAGATGCAATTTGACCCACGTATTGCAATCGCTCGCGCGGGAAAGCTTCAAGCGCATCACGCGGACGCAACAGCTCTGGCGCGACCCAACGGACGTAACTGGGGTGTTGCTGGGCATGGGTGCGTTGCGCATGTGCCCACCCTGTGGCACTGAAGGGGTCTGCTGCGGATGCCGCCCCCGCTGAATGGGCACTGGCCAGCTCAAATGTGGCGTCCGTCGCGGTGAGCTGCGGCACAACCGCCAACACGTGCGCAGAAATGCCACCCCGCGGATCCGCGGTGAGCTCCAGCGATGACACCGTCACGCCTGGCGCAGCGATGGGCCATTGCGCTAGCCAATTCAGCCACCCCTCCCATGCGCCATGGACCTTCACATGCACAGGCAACTCTTGGAGATGTAGCGCATCCAACGCGAGGCCGTGTCTCGGTTTGTCTAAACCGAACTGAGCCAATTGCAGTCCTTGCGCCTGAGCCAACTGCGCCAGCACCGCAGCATCAGCCAACGACAGCGGCGGTTGGTTTTGCTGTTGCATCAATTGCGCGGTTTGCACGCGCAAGGCTTGGGTGGTTTCTTGTTGCGTCAGAAGCTGGGCCCGCGCTTCAAGCACCTCCTCCCAAATCTGCCAACTGTGTTGCCACCAAGGGCTGAGCAACAACACCCCCAGCAGACCTGCCCCCACAAACGAAACCATTTGACACGCTCGGGGCAAGCGCCAAGGTTGGCGCCAATTCTGTTGCAGCAAGGACCTAGTCAGCCACGTCATCACACACCCACTTTCAAATCAGCTTCGATGCGAAATTGCCAAATGGGCAAGCCCGTGGCAGAGACAGCAGGCATGACTTGCAACTGCGGCAACTCCGGCGCTTGCGCCCAAATATCAAGGGCCTTGAGCTGCGTCACCAGCTGCTGCGCATGTGCGGCCGACAAAGCTTCGCCGTGCACCGTCCAGCGTGCGCCTTGCTGTTTGACACGGCTCACCCACACACCCTGCGCGGCTTGGCTGAGCACACGGCTCCATTGCAAGCTTTGCGACTGCAAGACATGGCGTGCTTGGAGCCAACGGGCTTGCTCGGTGTGACGGTCTTGCAAGGCTTGGGCTTGCTGATGCGCTTTTTGAGCATCAGCCAAGTCGCGCGCAGACGCGACCACATCGCTCACCTGCGGCTGCTTGTTGCCAGCTACAGACGCCATGACCATGGCAAAGCCCGCCGCCAAAAACGCCCCGCCCGTGATCCACATAACCACGCCCAACAGCCATGCGCGACGCAACACATGATGTGTGTCTTCGCGGTGCGTCAAAAAGTTGGTGCCTTCACCATGCCAAGCGCGCAAAGCTAAGCCAAAAGCCGCCTCGCACTGCAAGGCCAACACCACATGGGCTTGGGGCAAGGTGCCCCAAGCATCGCTTCTTTCGGTGCGATGTACCGCGTCTTGGCGGGGTTCGACCACCACAGCTTTCACACCTGCAAGTTGGGCCACCCGTTGCAACACTTCCACCCGTGGGCGTGGCACGGCTTGCACCCAATAGCGTTGCTCACCTGCAGGTGCAAGCTCGGTGTCGATGCGGTAGTCGATGCACACTTCGGTCACGTCATCGGGCTGCAAAGACTGCACCTCGGCCTGCAATTGGAACGCCACATCGTCTGGCGACAGGTCTGCGGTCAGCGTGACGAGATGGTTAGACACACAAGCACTGTCTAAACCGATGTAGGCCATGTGGGGGCGATAGTCGCCGGCCTGCAAATACGTTCGCAACCATTGGCCCAACTCAAGCGCCTGCAACACCTCGCCCTGTGCCATCCATCCCTTAGGGAGCTCCAAGCGTTCCGCGCAACACACAGCATCGGGGTGGGCAGGCGACCCATTGAGCACCACAAGACTGCACACCTCAGGGCCGACATCGAGCCCCATCACGCTGAGGCGACGCGAACGTGAAAGAGGCCACCATGAGGTCCATCGCATGAAGCACATCCTTTTGACAAGGGTTGAAATATTTGGCATTTCAACGCGTTGACAAACGGCTGCGGAGGTGTTTGACTCGCGACTTTTGTGATGAAAGCGTGTTTTTATAATCCTTCCCACTTATGGCGACACACCACACCCCTGAAGGTTCGAAAGAACACACAACTGCACACGCAGCCCCCCGTTCCATGGCGAGCCGACTTTTGCTGTGGTCCCTAGGTCTTGCGGCTGCCGGCGTGCTGGTGGTGGGCCTGTTGGTCGCTGTGGCATTGGCGATGGCCTACCCCCAATTGCCAGACATCTCCGACCTGGCAGATTACCGTCCCAAACTTTCGATGCGGGTGTATTCCGTGGAAGGCACGCAGATTGGTGAATTTGGCGAAGAGCGGCGCAACCTCACGCCCTTCAAAGACATCCCCAAAGTGATGAAAGACGCGGTGTTGGCCATTGAAGATGCACGTTTTTACCAACACGGCGGCGTGGACTACATCGGTTTGTTGCGCGCCAGCTTGGCCAACTTAGGCCGTGCCAAAAGCCAAGGGGCATCCACCATCACCATGCAGGTGGCGCGCAATGTGTACCTGTCATCTGAAAAAACCTTCACCCGCAAAATTTATGAAATCTTGCTGACCAGCAAGCTTGAGCACATGCTCAGCAAAGATCAGATTTTTGAAATCTATCTGAACCAAATTTATTTGGGTAACCGTGCATACGGCTTTGCTGCGGCGTCTGAGGCGTACTTTGGCAAGCCCTTGAAAAACATCAGCATCGCCGAAGCGGCCATGTTGGCCGGCCTGCCCAAAGCCCCATCGGCTTACAACCCCATCGTCAACCCCAAGCGCGCGCGCGCGCGCCAGCTCTACATCATTGAGCGCATGGAAGAAAACGGCTTCATCACCAAAGAACAAGCCGTGGCCGCCAAGCAAGAAGAGTTACACATCCGAACCGCCATGAGCAGCCTCAACACGCACGCCGACTACGTGGCTGAAATGGCGCGTCAGTTGATGTTTGCGCAGTACGGTCCTGAGATCTACACACGTGGCTTGAACGTGTACACCACCATCCGCGCCAGTGACCAGCAGGCTGCGTACTTTGCACTGCGTCGCGGCATCATGGACTTTGAACGCCGTCAACACTACCGTGGCCCTGAGCGCTTCATCAACTTGCCAGAAAAAGCAGCCGAGCTGGAAGACGCGATTGACGATGCCTTGATTGAGCAAGGCGACAAAGGCGACTTGTTGGCGGCGGTGGTATTGGAAGCCACGCCCAAAAAAGTTCGCGTGATGCGTCAAAACAGTGAGGTGATCGAGGTCACCGGCGAGGGTTTGCAACCCGTGCAATCGGGCTTGTCTGACAAAGCGGCCCCCAACATCAAGTTGCGCCCGGGCGCGTTGGTGCGCATCACCAAGACGGCCAAAGGCGGCTGGGAAATCACCCAACTGCCTGAAGTGGAAGGTGCGTTCGTGTCCATCGACCCACGCGACGGTGCGATTCACGCACTGGTGGGAGGCTTTGACTTCAACAAAAACAAGTTCAACCACGTGACTCAAGCGTGGCGCCAACCCGGCTCGAGCTTCAAGCCTTTCATTTATTCAGCGGCACTGGAAAAAGGCTTCACGCCCATGACGGTGGTGAACGACGCGCCGTTGTTCTTCGATGCCAGCGTCACAGGCGGTCAACCGTGGGAGCCCAAAAACTACGACGGCACGTTTGAAGGCCCCATGACTTTGCGCAAAGGCTTGGCCAAATCGAAAAACATGATTTCGATTCGCGTGCTGCAAGCTGTGGGCGCACAAAACGCGCAAGACTGGATTGCCCAGTTTGGTTTTGACGCAGAAAAACACCCGCCCTACTTGACCATGGCTCTGGGTGCTGGCTCGGTCACGCCCATGCAAATGGCAGCGGGCTACTCGGTGTTTGCCAACGGTGGCTACCGCGTGAACCCCTACCTCGTGACCAAGGTGACAGACCAAATGGGCAAGACCTTGTCTGAGTTCATCCCCTCACCCCCAGATGAATCAGCCCGCGCCATCGATGCCCGCAATGCATTTGTGATGACCAGTTTGCTGCAAGAAGTCACCCGCTCAGGCACGGCTGCACGCGCACAAGCGACCTTGAAGCGCCCCGACATCTATGGCAAGACCGGTACGACCAACGACTCAATGGACGCATGGTTTGCAGGCTATCACCCCACACTCACAGCGGTCACTTGGATTGGTTACGACACCCCGCGCAAACTGGGCGACCGCGAAACGGGTGGCGGCTTGAGCTTGCCGGTGTGGATCAGCTACATGCAACACGCTTTGCAAAATGTGCCGATTACCGAACCAGTTCCTCCCGCTGGCCTGAGTCATGAAAGTGGCGATTGGGCCTATACCGAGTACAGCAAAGGCGCAGGCGTGAGCAGCCTAGGCATGGACAGTCGCTCAAGCAATAGCAACGAACAGTTGCCGGCCAACGACGAGAAAAAACGAATTCTCGATTTGTTCAAGAACTAAAAACAAGGGCGCTGATAGCGCCCTTGTTTTTTTATCGCAGAGTTGCGTTATGCGTGGAAGGTGAGCGCCAGCCCCGTTTGGGCGCTGGCGTCTTTGCTTAAGCGCGCAAAGAATTCGCCTTGGCCTTTGGTGTCGGCCCATTGCTGGCCATCGAACTTGAAGTGGTAGCCGCCCGAACGCGCCGCCAACCACACCTCATGCAGCGGTTTTTGCAAGTTGATGATGATTTGACTCTTGTTCTCAAACGTCAGCGTGATCATGCCGCCCACGCGCTGGTTATCGATGTCGGCCTCGCCCTCATCGTTGATGCGGTCACAAGCCAATTCAACGGCTTTGAGCAGAAGTTCTGCGCGGTCTAAGAATTCGAGATCGGTCATTACAATTTGCGCCATGGGTATTGAACAAAAGATTCTAGTCACGGGCGCAAGCCTACGTGTGGGTGTGGTCTCTGCGCTGTGCGTGACCGCAGTGCTAACGGCCTGCGGTCAAAAGGGCGCGCTTTACATGCCCAACGACCCTGAATTTCAGCAACGCGCCAAACTGCCCGAGATTGTGCGCCGCCAATTACCGGGCAACACCACAGCTACCTCTGCCACACCTCCCGCCAGCGCTGCCTCGGCTGCGACTGGGCGTTAATTTTTCAAGAGCCATTTGATGACACACACCACGCTTGCCGGTGCGCCTTTTGTGGCCACACAGAACAACGATTTGTATTTGGAAGGCGTCAAACTCGCCGACCTCGCACACGCACACGGCACGCCCTTGTTTGTGTATTCCAAAGCCGCCATGCTCAGCGCCCTCGCCGCTTACCAACGCGGCTTTGCTGGTCGCAACGCGCGTATTTGCTACGCCATGAAAGCCAACTCGTCACTGGCCGTGTTACAAGTGTTTGCACAAGCAGGCTGCGGTTTCGACATCGTGTCAGGCGGCGAGCTGGACCGTGTCATCGCAGCAGGCGGCGATGCGTCTAAAGTGATTTTCTCGGGCGTGGGCAAAACACGCGCCGAAATGCGCAAGGCTTTAGAAGCAGGCATTGCCTGCTTCAACGTGGAGAGCGAGGCCGAATTGGAAGTGTTGAGCGACGTGGCACAAAGCATGGGCAAACGCGCGCCCATCAGCATTCGTGTCAACCCCAATGTGGACGCCAAAACCCATCCCTACATTTCTACAGGCCTCAAAGGCAACAAGTTCGGCGTGGCACACGAACGCGCCCTCGCCACCTACCAACGCGCCGCCAGCTTGCCTGGGCTTCAAGTCACAGGCATTGACTGCCACATTGGCTCACAAATCACCGAGTCCACGCCCTACCTTGATGCGATGGATCGCGTGCTCGACTTGGTGCAAGCCATTGAAGCCGCTGGCATTGCCATTCACCACATCGACTTTGGCGGTGGTTTGGGCATCAACTACAACGGCGACACACCACCAGCTGCTGATGCGTTGTGGGCACAACTGTTGGCCAAGCTCGACGCACGCGGCTACGGCCAGCGCCAGCTGATGATTGAACCCGGCCGTTCACTCGTGGGCAACGCGGGTGTGTGTTTGACCGAGGTGTTGTATCTAAAGCCCGGCGAACAAAAGAACTTTTGCATCGTCGACGCCGCGATGAATGACCTGCCGCGCCCAGCAATGTACGAAGCCTTCCACCAAATCGTGCCTGTGTCTGCACGTTCGGGTGAAGCAGTGACGTATGACGTGGTGGGCCCTGTGTGCGAAAGCGGCGACTGGTTGGGCCGTGACCGTCAACTGACCGTGCAGTCGGGTGATTTGCTGGCCGTGTTGTCCACCGGTGCTTATTGCATGGCGATGTCTAGCAACTACAACACACGTGGGCGTGCGGCTGAGATTTTGGTGGACGGCACTCAAGCGCATGTGATTCGTCGTCGTGAGACAGTGGCAGATCAGATGGCTTGTGAGTCGTTGGTTCGCTAAGTTTTTGTTTTCGTGCCGGCCACGAGCCTACGCAGCCGAAAGAGCAGTTCCACCCCTAGCACCGAGGCATACACAAACACCTCAGCAAAATTGTTCTTGCCCGCCCGCATCCAAAAGAAGTGCAACACCGCCAACACCGCCACGATGTACACAAGGCGATGCAACCACTGCCAACGCTTGGCGCCTAACCATCGAATGGCGCGGTTGAACGAAGTCAGCGCCAACGGCGTGAGCAGCACAAATGCACTGAACCCCACCAAAATAAACGGACGCTTGGCGATATCTGCCGCAATTTCCGTCCACTCAAAACCCATGTCCAACCAGCTGTAACACAGCAAATGCAACACCACATAAAAGTAGGTGAACAAGCCAAACAGGCGCCGCAGTTTGACCAACTCGGGCAAGCCACACATCACCCGCAACGGGGTGACAGCTAAGGTGATGCACAGCAAACGCAGCGTCCAATCGCCAGTAGCGCGAATCAAATATTCAGCGGGGTTGGCGCCCAAGGCGTTGTTAGCAGCACCCCATACCAGCCATACGAATGGCAAAAAGCAAAGCAACCACGCCACAGGTTTGGCACTGCGATGCTGCAGGGCTTTGTGTAAGGCGGCTTTCACATCAATACAGTTTGCTCAGGTCCATGCCTGCGTAGAGCTGGCCCACTTGCGCTTCGTAGCCGTTGAACATCAAGGTCTTGCGCTTTTTGGCAAACAAGCCGTCTTCGCCAATGCGTCGCTCGGTGGCTTGACTCCAGCGAGGGTGGTTCACATTGGGGTTCACGTTGGAATAAAACCCATACTCTTGCGGTGCTGAACGCCCCCATGAGTTGATGGGTTGCTTGTCAACAAAACGAATTTTCACCAAGCTCTTGGCACTCTTGAAACCGTATTTCCAAGGCACCACCAAGCGCACAGGCGCACCGTTTTGATTGGGCAACACCTCGCCATACATGCCAAAGCTCAGCAGCGTGAGCGGGTGCATGGCTTCGTCCATGCGCAAGCCTTCAACATAGGGCCAATCGAGCACGCGCGATCGCACGCCGGGCATGGTTTTGGGGTCGGCTTGGGTGATGAACTCCACATACTTGGCGCTGCCCAAAGGCTCTACGCGTTTGATGAGCTCGGCCAGCGAGTAGCCCACCCACGGCACCACCATCGACCAGCCTTCCACGCAACGCAAGCGGTAAATGCGCTCTTCCATAGGGCTGAGTTTGAGCAACGCATCTAGGTCAAAGCGGCCAGGTTTTTTCACAAGGCCTTCGACCTCGACCGTCCACGGCTTGGTTTGCAAGGTGTGCGCGTATTTGGCGGGGTCTGATTTGTCAGTGCCGAATTCGTAAAAATTGTTGTAACTGCTGGCGTCGGCGTAGGTGGTGATTTTCTCCATGGTGTTGGCACCACTCACGCGGCTCACAGCCCCCGTCAACGGGGCCAACTTACCGGGTCGCATCACGACTTCGCTGGGTGTTTGTGCAAACGCCTCTCGCGAGGCCCATGCGGCCAGCGACACGCCAGCGACGCCTGCAGCCACTTGTTTGAGCCAGTCTCGGCGTTGGGTGTACACCGCCTGTGGCGTGATTTCGCTGCTCAAGGCATGCACAAAACCTGAGTCAGAACTTTTGGAAAATTGATTGAAGCGCACGAGAACTTCCTTTGACTGAACAGTTTTCGCATTGTGAGGCAAAGTCAATCCTCTCTTACGCCATGCGCAGAAAGACCTTCACGCCAAAAACAAAAAAGCTGGCACTTGGCCAGCTTTTTTGGGAAGAGTCAAACTCTGAATTAACGCAAACCAGCAATGTAGTCAGCCACCGCTTTGATTTCGCGGTCATTCAACTTAGCAGCCACACCGCTCATTTGAGCGCTGTTGCCACGACCCACGTTTTGTGGACCTGTGCCTCGGGTGCCGTGTTCACGGAAGGCCGTTAACTGAGCAATGGTGTAGTCGGCGTGTTGACCAGCCAGGCGTGGGTATTGAGCTGGGATACCAGCGCCTGTTGGGTTGTGGCAACCTGCGCAAGCAGCGATTTGGCGATCGGCCACGCCACCGCGGTAGATGCGCTCACCCAAAACAACCATGTCTTTTTCTTTGGCGAAGTTAGGTGCAGATGCTTTAGAACCCACCCAAGCCGCCACGTTTTTCATGTCAGCATCCGACAGGCCTGCAGCCATGCCGCTCATGATGGCGTTGGCGCGTTTGCCAGATTTGAACTCTTGCAATTGCTTGACCACATAGTCTGGGTGCTGTTGCGCCAGCTTGGGGTAAGCAGGTGCGCCGGAGTTGCCGTCGGCACCGTGGCAAGCTGCACAAACAGCGGTGTAAGTGGCTTCACCTTTAACCAAATCAGCCTTAGCAGCAGGGGCTGCAGGCTCAGCGGCATGAGAAAGGGCGGGGGCTACCAAGGCAGCAGCAATCAGCAAAGAGGCAATCAGCTTCATAAGTGTTCTTTGGTTAAGGGGTCTCAAAGACGTCGAAAAACTGGGGTGATTCTACAATGCTGCATGAACCAGCCAGACCCACACGACACCCCCGCCCAAAATGACATGCCCGAGGTGCCCGAAATCGCGGTCCTGAACGCTGAGTTTGAGGCCCAACGCGATGCAGACCGCGCCGCGGCCAAAGCCGCTTTCGAGCTGTTGAACCCCAAAGACCAAGCCAAATACGCCATGGGCTGGTTGCACACCGCGCGCTTCTTGACCACCGCAGCCCAGTTGCACCACCTGCCCACCTACGACCTGCCAGAAATTGCGTTTGTAGGCCGCTCGAACGCAGGCAAATCGACCTGCATCAACGTCTTGACCCAACAAAAACGCTTGGCTTACGCCTCCAAAACGCCCGGTCGCACGCAACACATCAACTTATTTGCCATGGGCCGCCAAGGCAAAACCGATGCCGTGCTGGCTGACTTGCCCGGCTACGGCTATGCCGCTGTGCCCAAGCAAGACAAGATTCGTTGGCAACAAGTGATGGCCAACTATTTGCTCACCCGCCCCAACCTGCGCGCGGTGGTGCTGATGTGTGATCCACGCCACGGCTTGACCGAACTGGACGAAATTTTGTTGGACGTGATTCGCCCACGCGTGGAAGAGGGTTTGAAGTTTTTGGTGCTGCTCACCAAGGCTGACAAGCTCAATAAAACCGATGGTGCGAAGGCACTGCAAATCACCAAGCTGCAAGCGGGCGGCGGTGAAGTGCGCTTATTCTCCGCCCTGAAGAAACAAGGCGTGGACGAAGTGGCCACCACCCTGTACCAGTGGATGCACCCCTAAATCAATAGAGTTCAGGCGCGCCCGGCGGGCGTGTCTTGAAACGCTTGTGCACCCAAAAATATTGGGCTGGCATGGTGTTGATGAACACCTCCAAGCGTTGGTTCATCGTGGCCGTATCGGCCTCGGCATCCTCTGTGGGAAAGTCATTCCACGCCGGATGCACCACCACCTCGTAGCCCGCATCCATCATGCGCGTGAGAACCGGTACCACACGCGCACGCCCCAATTTGGCAAAGCGTGAAAGCGATGGCACGGTAGCCGCTGGCTCGCCATAGAACGGCACAAAGATGGATTCACTCGGACCAAAGTTCATATCGGGCAACAAATACAGCAGCTCGTGTTGGCGCAAGGCACTGACGATGGGCTTGACACCATCTTCGCGACGAAACAAACGCACATGACCAAAGCGTTGGCGCCCTTTGGCCACCCACGCATCCACAGCCGCATTTGACTGCGGTGTGAAGATGGTGGTGAAGCGCAAAGGCATGTTGAGCGTGAGCGCCGTCCACCCCACATCCAAGCCCATGAAATGCGGCGCGAACAACACCGTGGGCTTAGTCTCTAACAAAGCGGCCACTTCACCCGACAGCTGCACGCGCGATTGGATGCAAGCGGCACTGCGGTGCCACAGCCAACTGCGATCTAGCCACGCTTGCGCGAAATACACAAAGGTTTGGCGTGTGAGCGCATCACGCTCGGCCTCGCTCAAATGCGGGAAACACACCCGCAAATTGGTTTGCACCACACGGCGGCGCGATGGAATCACCACCATCAGCAAAGCGCCCAAGCCTGCACCTAAGGCACGCAACCACGACAGGGGCAAATACCCCAAACCACGCAGCACCCACAAACCGAAATTGCTCAACATGGTTTAGCCTTCTGCGCGCGGTTGTTTGTCACGCGCGTAGCCCCACAGGTATTGACTAGGCGCATCCAGCACCATGCGCTCCACGCCGCGGTTGACTGCAGCAGCAGCCACCTCGGGCGACACGCTGGTGTCTTTCATTTCGGGGGCGTCAAAGGGCAGCATGTGCATGCAAAAGCCTTGGCCTGCTGGCAAGCGTTCGCACCACGTCATGATGACTTGTGCGCCCGTTTGCTGCGCCAGCTTGGCCAACAAGGTCATGGTGTACACATCACGACCAAAAAACGGCGCCCACACGCCTTGGCCTAAAGGTGGCACTTGGTCAGGCAAGATGGCCGTGTACCCACCGCTGCGCAAAGTTCGAATGAGGGTGCGCACACCCGCCAATGACGTAGGCGCGGAATCTAAAAAGGGGCGCGTACGCGCATTGGCAACCAAGGGCTCCAGCCACGCTTTGCGAGCGGGGCGAAACAGCGCCACCATTGGGCCGTAGGTGGGGCCAAATTTTTCGGCAATCGCTTGTGCGCCAATCTCCCAAGCACCCAAGTGTGGCGACATGATGATGGCGCCCTTGCCCGCTTGCATGGCGGCTTCAAAGTACTCGGCACCGTCCCATTTCACCAAGCCGTCCAGCTTGGCGCTGTGCGGACGCATCCACACCCAAGGCAGCTCAGCCACCATGGCACCAATGGCGGCTACGGCAGGACGCGCATCGCGCCACGCCACACCAGCTGCCTGCACATTGGCTTTGAAATTGCGGCGATAGCTAGGCGACAACCACCACACCAACCACCCCAGCACAGCGCCCAACCGCTGCATCAAAGGCAGAGGCATGCGTGCAAGGAAGTGAAAAATGCGCGTGGTAAGAGACATGTACTTTTTAATGACTTTGTTAAATCCATTAGAATTGCGATTGTCGCCGAGTTAAAGAACTACTTGCAGGGCGACGACACACCACGGTGTGAGAGTGAGGGCGAAGCCTAAACCACTGCTAAAGCGTTCGCTGGGCTCCAAGTTTTCAGGGTCGGCAACGCCGACAAACCCTTTGAAAACTTAGGAGCTTTTTTCATGTCTAGCAATTACCTCTTCACGTCTGAATCCGTTTCAGAAGGCCACCCAGATAAAGTGGCTGACCAAATTTCAGACGCGATTTTGGATGCCATCTTCGAGCAAGACCCACTCTCACGTGTGGCGGCCGAAACCCTGACCAACACCGGCTTGGTCGTGTTGGCTGGCGAAATCACCACCAACGCGCATGTCGACTACATCGAGGTGGCACGCGACACCATCAAGCGCATCGGCTACGACAACACCGACTACGGCATCGACCACAAAGGTTGCGCCGTGATGGTGTGTTACGACAAGCAATCCAATGACATTGCCCAAGGCGTGGACCGTGCATCTGACGACCACCTCAACATCGGCGCGGGCGACCAAGGCCTGATGTTTGGCTACGCTTGTAGCGAAACGCCAGAGCTGATGCCCGCCCCCATTTACTACGCCCACCGTTTGGTCGAACGCCAAGCCCAGTTGCGCAAAGATGGCCGATTGCCTTTCTTGCGCCCTGACGCCAAGAGCCAAGTGACCATGCGCTACGTGGACGGCAAGCCGCACAGCATTGACACCGTAGTGCTGTCAACCCAACACAGCCCTGACCAAAGCGAGTCAGCCACGAAGATGAAAGACAGCTTCGTGGAAGCCATCATCGAAGAAATCATCAAGCCCGTGTTGCCCAAAGAGTGGTTGCAAGACACCAAGTACTTGATCAACCCCACAGGCCGTTTCGTCATCGGTGGCCCACAAGGCGATTGCGGTTTGACGGGCCGCAAGATCATCGTGGACACCTACGGCGGCGCATGTCCTCACGGCGGTGGCGCGTTCTCGGGCAAAGATCCATCCAAGGTGGACCGCTCTGCTGCTTATGCCGCACGCTACGTAGCCAAAAACATCGTGGCCGCTGGTTTGGCAAAGCAATGCCAAGTGCAAGTGGCTTACGCCATTGGCGTGGCACGCCCCATGAACATCACGGTGAACACGGCAGGTACTGGCGTGATCTCTGACGACAAGTTGTCAGCCTTGGTGGCCGAGCACTTTGACCTGCGCCCCAAAGGCATCATTCAAATGCTCGACTTGTTGCGCCCCATCTACAGCAAAACTGCGGCTTATGGTCACTTTGGTCGTGAAGAGCCAGAATTCACTTGGGAAAGAACCGATAAAGCTGCGGCACTTCGTGCAGCAGCCGGTCTGTAAGACCGCCTCGCGAAAGCGAGGTATCGGTTCTTGGGCGAAGCTCATATCGCTTGCGATGTGAGCGGAGACCAGAAGTCGTATTTAAGGGTTTCTCGTTTTTGCGGGAGGCCCTTTTTCTTTGTCCTCGGGGATGCGAGTTGGGGTAGGCAGACGCGGCTTACATCGCTTCGCGACGAATGGCGCCGCATCTGCCTACCCCAACCCGCATGTCGTTGTTCGAAAAAGTTCATGCGCAAAAGGTTTTTGTTTTAGCTGCGCGCACTAATAGAAGCTTGGGTGGCCTCCCCCAATAAGGCGCCATTCGTCGCGCAGCGATGTAAGCCGTTTGGGGGATGCCACCCAAGCTTCGCAGCAACGTCAAAGCAAACAAGCAACGAACGAAAATCAGAGTTCCGAAGACTGCTGCAACGCCCACATCTGCGCATACCGCCCATTCAAGGCCAACAACTCAGAGTGCGCGCCCCGCTCCACAATGCGCCCTGCATCCAACACCAAAATCTCATGCGCATCCACCACCGTAGACAAACGGTGTGCAATCACCAAGGTGGTTTTGTTCTGCGCAGCGCTTTGCAGTTCAGCCTGAATCGCTCGCTCATTCGCGCTGTCCAACGCAGAAGTGGCTTCGTCAAAAATCACAATCGGTGGGTTTTTCAGCAAGGTGCGTGCAATCGCCACGCGTTGCTTCTCGCCGCCCGACAACTTCAACCCGCGCTCGCCCACCATGGTGTCGTAGCCCTTGGGTGTGGCCGCAATGAAGTCGTGAATGTGTGCCGCTTTGGCGGCGTGCTCCACCTCCGCCTCAGTGGCATCGGTGCGGCCATAGGCAATGTTGTAGCGCACGGTGTCGTTGAAGAGCACCGTGTCTTGCGGCACGATGCCCATGGCACGGCGCACGCTGCCTTGCGTGACGTGTCGAATGTCTTGACCGTCAATGGTGATCGCGCCCGAGCCCACGTCGTAAAAGCGAAACAGCAAGCGCGCCAAGGTGGATTTACCCGAGCCCGAAGGCCCCACCACCGCCACCGTTTTGCCCGCAGGAATCTCGAAACTGATGCCATGCAGGATGGGGCGCGTGGCTTCATACGCAAACACCACCGACTCAAACTTCACCGTCGGCGGGCCGCTTAACTGAAGCGTTGGGGCGTTCGGCGCATCGGCCACTTCACGCTCTTTTTCCAACAGCGTGAACATGCGATCCAAGTCCGTCAGACTTTGTTTGATTTCACGGTACAGCACGCCCAAGAAGTTCAACGGGATGTAAAGCTGAATCATGAAGGCGTTGATCATCACTAAGTCACCCAAGGTCATGCGCCCATCGACCACACCTTGCGTGGCACGCCACAGCATGCCCACCAAAGCCACGGCGATGATGAGTTGCTGCCCCGTATTGAGCAACGACAACGAGGTTTGCGCTTTCAAGCGCGCGCGGCGCAAGGCCTCTAAGCTTTTGTCGTAACGCGCAGCTTCAAAGGCTTCGTTGTTGAAGTACTTCACCGTTTCGTAGTTAAGCAGCGAATCCACCGCTTTGGTGTGTGCCGCTGAATCAAACTCGTTGGCTTGTCGACGAAAATGCGTGCGCCACTCGGTGACGCTGATAGTGAACACGATGTACAACGCCAACGCCGCCAGCGTGATGCCAGCAAACCACACATCAAACTTCACCGCCAAGATGCTCAGCACCAAGGCCACTTCAATCAGCGTAGGCACCACGCTGTAGAGTGAATATGAGATGAGTGATTCAATGCCACGCACACCGCGCTCAATGTCGCGCGTCATACCGCCCGTCTGGCGCTCTAAGTGAAAGCGCAAGCTCAGGCCATGCAAATGCTGAAAAGTCTCCAATGCAATTTGGCGCGCCGCACCTTGCGTGGCTTTGGCAAACACCAACTCACGCAGCTCGGTGAATGCCGACACGGACAAACGCAACACGCCGTACACCAGCAGCAAAGACACAGGCACCACGATGACCGCCATCGGGTCATTCGGCTTGAACGACATGGCGTCAATCAGCTCTTTGAGCAGCAGGGGCACGCCCACGTTGGCCAACTTGGCACCCACCATGAAGGTCAAAGCAGCCAGCACCCGCCATTTGTATTGCCACAAATACGGGAAGAGGCGCTTTAGGGTTTCGCTGTCGGGACGCTGTTTAACGTGTTGCCCCGCAGGGGCAGAAGAATGGGCGTGATGACGCATGTTGCACAATGCCAAAAAGTAATTCTTCGATTGTGCCTATGTCTCACTCACCCAACCCTCACGCCGAACCCCTGCCCACCGACCAAGAGTTGGTCTTAAAGGTCATCCCTATGCCCGCCGATTGCAATGCCAATGGCGACATCTTTGGCGGCTGGGTCATGGCGCAGGTGGACTTGGCCGGTGCGGTGCTGCCCGCTCGCCATGCACGCGGACGCTTTGCCACCATTGCGGTGAACGAGTTCATCTTCAAGCATCCCGTCAAAGTGGGCGACATCTTGAGCTTTTTCTCGCGCGTGCAACGCATCGGCAACACGTCTATCACTGTGAAAGTGGAAGTTTTTGCCGAACGCTTCAGCTCGCAAGGCGAATACATGAAAGTGACCGAAGCCACCCTCACCTACGTGGCGATCGACAAAGATGGCAAGCCACGCGCCATTCCCAAAGACTGAACATTAAGAAACGATGTAGGCACCTGTACCGGTGGACATCAGCGTGCCATCTGGCCCGCGAAACTCCATGCGCGACGTGCCCACACGCGTGCCCACACGCAAAGCATGGGCGTGGATGGTGAAGTGCTCACCAATGCCGGGGCGCAGATAGTCCACCCGCAAATCAATCGTGCCCAATTTGGCAAAGCGCTCTAGGCGTTCTGTGGGTGACTCTTTCATGTGCTTGGCGGCCAAGCAGGCCATCACCGCCGCACTGCCAATCGCGTCCAGCACCGCACTGATGACGCCGCCATGAATGCGGTTGTAGGCGTAGTGACCCACCAACTCTGGACGCATGTCAATGCGCGCCACCACTTCTTCCGGCGTGACGCTCACCAGCTTTAGGCCGAGGGTGTGGTTGAAGACAATTTTTTCTTCATAGATTTGTCGAAAGCCTTCGAGGTACTCAGGCTCAAACACAACAGGGCTAGCGGATGGTTGCGTCATGTGTGCATCCATCAAAGCTTAGAAAAGTCAGGCTTGCGCTTTTCCATGAACGCGCTGAATGCTTCTTTGGCCGCTGGCTCTGTGAGCATGCGACCAAACGAAGCGGCCTCTTCGTTCATCTGTTTTTGCACCAATGCAGCTTGACCTGCTTTCATCAAACGCTTGGTTTCTAACAACGACGACAAAGGCTTGGCCGCCAGCTTGCGCGCTTGCACTTGCACATAGCTGTTCACCTCGGTGGGTGGCAACACGCGGTTGACCAAACCCACTTCTAGGGCCGCTTCAGCCATGAAAGGCTCACCCAACAGCAGCGCCTCAGCCGCGCGGTGGTAACCCATCATCTGCGGCGCCAGCAAACTAGACGCGGCCTCTGGGCATACGCCCAAGTTGACAAACGGCATGGCAAACGCTGCGTTGTCACCCGCATACACCAAGTCACAGTGAAATAAGAGCGTGGTGCCAATACCAACAGCAGGGCCCGCCACCGCAGCCAACACGGGCTTAGGAAACGCGGCAATATTACGCAACAAACGGAACACGGGCGCATCTGGCGTGGAAGGTGGGTTGTTCAAAAAATCAGCGATGTCATTGCCTGCGCAAAACACGGCTTCGTGGCCTTGGAACACCAACACACGAACATCGGCGTTGCGCTCTGCCTGCTCGACGGCATCGGCCAACGCGGTGTACATGTCGGCAGTGAGTGAATTCTTTTTGTCAACGCGGTTGAAGGTCAGGGTCATCACACCAGCGTCGATGTGGCTCAAAATTTCTGTCATGGTTTTCCTTGTTACTGGGCGCGCAACCAAACTTGCGTGCGATAGAAGGGGCCGATATAGCCGCGTACTTGCAGTTTTTTCCCGCCCTCTTGCGGCACCATTTTCACGGTGTACTCCTTGCCATTTTCGGGGTCCAAAATTCTGCCGCCATTGGCCCACAAATTTTCACCTGACGTATCAGGCTTCACACCTCGGACGATTTCCATCCCTAGGATGGCTTGACCCTTGCGATCGTCTTTGCAGTCATCACAATTCTTTTTGGCATTCGGATCATTGCGCAGAGATTTCACAACGCGACCGCTGAGCGCGCCATCTTTGTCAACGATTTGGATTTCAGCTTTGGCTTCGCCTGTTTTGTCATCGATCGAATGCCAAGTGCCCACAGGCGTCATTTGTGCAAAGCTGCTGCTTGCCGCCAACAACATCAAGGCCACCAGTGACTGGGGAATGTGTATCTTTGTCATGGTTGCAATTTACTCCATTCAAGCGGTGAAACAACTCAGACAAACACCGCCTCTGTCTCCATCAGCACAGCAGCGCCCGCGCGCGCTGTCAGCATGAGCGATGCGGTTTCTGGGAACAACTTGGCAAAGTAGAAACGCGCCGTTTGCAGCTTGGCTTGGTAGAACGGGTCACGGTTGCCTTCGGCGATTTTTTGCAAGGCCACTTGCGCCATCCGTGCCCAGAAGTAGCCAAATACCAAATGGCCTGCCACGCGCAGGTAGTCCACCGCGGCGGCGCCCACTTCGTCTGCGTTCTCCATGGCTTTGTAGCCGATCTCACCGGTGAACTGCGTCATTTGCTGGCCCAGCTTGGCCAGCGGGTTGATGAACTCGGCCATGTCTTCATCGCCTTGCGCTTCGGCCACCAACTCAGCAATGTGCTTGCCAAACTTCTTGAGCGAAGCCCCTTGGTTGCCCAACACCTTGCGCCCCAACAAATCCAAACTTTGGATGGTGTTCGTGCCTTCGTAAATCATGTTGATGCGGGCATCGCGCACGTATTGCTCCATGCCCCATTCGCGAATGAACCCATGGCCGCCAAACACCTGCATGCACGACGAAGTCGCTGTCCACGCGTTGTCGGTGATGAAGGCTTTCACGATAGGCGTGAGCAAGGCCACTTGCTCAGCAGACTCGGCACGCACCGCTTCGTCAGGGTGGTTCAGTTCGCGGTCAATCAACATCGCACAGTGCAACGCCAGCGCCCGGCCACCTTCGGCGTAAGCACGTGCCGTGAGCAACATCTTGCGCACATCGGGGTGCACCAAGATGCTGTCGGCGGGTTTGCTGGGATCTTTGGCGCCCGTCAGGCTGCGCGACTGGATGCGGTCTTTGGCATACGCCACGGCGTTTTGGTAAGCCACTTCGGTCAGGCCCAACGACTGCATGCCCACCCCGACGCGCGCGGCGTTCATCATCACAAACATGGCAGCCAAACCTTTGTTGGGTTGCCCCACCATCGTGCCCACCGCGCCGTCCAACACCATCTGGCAAGTGGCATTGCCGTGAATGCCCATCTTGTGCTCTAAGCCACCGCAGTAAATACCGTTGCGCTCACCCAGGCTGCCATCGGCAGTGACATGAAATTTAGGCACCACAAACAAGCTGATGCCTTTGCTACCGGCCGGTGCATCGGGCAAGCGTGCCAACACCAAGTGCACGATGTTGCTCACCATATCGTGCTCGCCCGCACTGATGAAAATTTTGCTGCCGGTGATGCGGTAGGTGCCATCAGCCTGTGGCTCGGCCTTGGTACGCAAGAGGCCCAAATCGGTGCCGCAATGGGGCTCAGTCAAACACATGGTGCCGGTCCACTCACCGCTGGTGAGCTTGGGCAGGTACAGCGCTTTTTGTGCATCCGTGCCGTGTGCGTGCAGCGCCTCGTAGGCGCCGTGTGTGAGACCGGGGTACATGGTCCACGCTTGGTTGGCGCTGTTGAGCATTTCGTAAAAGCACTGATTCACCACCACAGGCAAGCCTTGGCCACCGTACTCGGGGTCAGCACTCAAGGCTGGCCAGCCACCTTGCACGTATTGGTCATACGCCGCTTTAAAGCCATCGGGTGTTTTGACTTCGTGCGTGTCACGGTTGAGTGTGCAGCCTTGTTCATCTCCCACTTGGTTGAGCGGAAAAATCACCTCGGACGCAAACTTGCCGCCCTCTTCCAACACGGCCGCAATGGTGTCGGCATCCATGTCGGCATGCTTGGGCATTTGCTTCAAATCATCGGTGACGTGCAGCACTTCGTGCAGCACAAATTGCATATCGCGCAGAGGTGGGGTGTAGCTAGGCATGGTTTGTCTCCTTACTTTTTGGATGAAGTGGTGCGCTTGGCACTTGTTTTGGGAACTGGTGTGACATCACTTGCGCCATAGCGCTGCAAGATGTTTTCAAAGCCTTTGAGGGTGCGGGCCAATGATTTGGAAGAACGCAAAAACCGCGCTTCGTATTGCAGAGCCAAGATGAGACCATGCAACTCAAACACCATTTGCTCGGCGTCGATGTCTGCCGCCAAATGGCCTTCGTCGCGCGCTTGCACCACGGTGCGGTACACCGCTGCCAACCACGTTTTCACCGAACTTGCCAAGGCATCGCGCACAGGGCCCGGACGATCATCAAACTCAGCGGCACCGCTGATGTAGAGGCAGCCTGAATCAATTTCGGCCGAGGTACGTTTGGTCCAATTGGCAAACAGTTGACGCAGGCGAGGCAACCCACGCTCGGCTTGCAAAATAGGAATGAACACTTCGTTTTCAAATCGCACGTGGTATTCACGCACCACCGAAATTTGCAGCTCTTCGCGTGACCCGAAGTGGGCAAACACGCCCGACTTGCTCATGCGAGCCACTTCGGCCAAAGCGCCGATGCTCAAACCCTCCAAGCCAATTTGCGTAGCCAAGCCCAATGCGGCGTCCACAATGGCGGCTTTGGTTTGTTGGCCTTTTTGCAGTGCTTTGTTGTCAGATGCGGCGGTTTTGCGAGAAGCGGTCATGCGAGACTCATGAAAAGAAATTCAAAATAGAACGGTCGTGCTATTTTGCACGATTTTCGAATCTTTAAACTACGCCTCTATGCAAGCCACCAGAATTCTCGCCATCCGCCACGGAGAAACCCTGTGGAATGTGGACACCCGCATTCAAGGCCACCTCAACATTGACTTGAATGAAACAGGTCGTTGGCAAGCCGAGCGTGTGGGCCACGCCCTGGCCGAAGAACCGATTCACGCCATTTACAGCAGCGACTTGCGCCGTGCTTTTGAGACCGCGCAAGCCATCGCTTTAGCCCCTACGCGTTTGGCCGCCAGCACACCAACCCCCGCAGAAGTCACCCCACATTTGCAATTGCGTGAGCGTCACTTCGGCCACCTGCAAGGCAAGACATGGGCCGAGATCGAAACCGAATACCCAGAGGAATGCAAACTGTGGCGCGGACGTGACCCACATTGGGCACCCAAAGGGGGTGAATCACTCACGGCGCTGCGCGAACGCATTCGCAACTGTGTGGATGAATTGGCCAGCCAACACCTAGGCGGACAAATCGTGCTGGTGGCACACGGTGGTGTGATGGATGCGCTGTACCGTTTGGCCACCAACCAGTCCGTCGAAGCCCCGCGCACTTGGCACTTGGGCAATGCCGCCATCAACCGTTTACTGTGGACGCCTCAAGGCTTGAGCCTCGTGGGCTGGGGCGATGTGTCGCACTTTGACGAAGCACATGGATCGTCGCTTGACGAGACCAGCACTTAACGCACGGACTTAATCGGCGGACACCTCGCCAATCGCCTTGGGCGGCGTGACGCCCAAGTGACGATACGCCGCCAAGGTGGCCATGCGACCACGCGGCGTGCGTTGCAAGAAACCTTGCTGAATCAAATACGGCTCAATCACGTCTTCAATCGTGTCACGCTCTTCACCGATGCTGGCGGCAATGTTGTCTAGACCCACAGGGCCGCCGTCAAAGCGGTGTATCACGGCTTCGAGCAGTTTGCGGTCCATCAAATCAAAGCCTTGCGGGTCCACGTCCAACATGGCCAATGCCTTTTTGGCGATGTCTTCGGTGATGCGCCCCGTGCCCTTCACATCTGCATAGTCGCGCACACGTCGCAACAAACGGTTGGCAATGCGTGGCGTGCCACGTGAGCGGCGTGCAATCTCAAAACCACCCGCCACATCCATCGGCGTGTCCAGCAAGCCCGCACTGCGCACCACGATGCGTTGCAGCTCTTCGGCGGTGTAAAACTCCAAGCGCGACACAATGCCAAAGCGGTCACGCAGTGGGTTGGTCAACATGCCCGCACGGGTGGTGGCGCCCACCAAGGTGAAGGGCTGCAAATCAAGCTTGATGCTGCGCGCAGCTGGGCCTTCGCCAATCATGATGTCGATTTGGTAATCCTCTAGCGCGGGGTACAAAATCTCTTCCACCACGGGCGACAAGCGGTGGATCTCGTCGATGAACAACACGTCGTTTTTCTCAAGACCCGTCAGCAAAGCTGCTAAGTCTTTCGGCTTTTCCAGCACTGGCCCGCTGGTGGAACGAAGATTCACACCCAGCTCTTGGGCAATGATGTGACTCAGCGTGGTCTTACCCAGACCGGGGGGCCCGAACAGCAGCACGTGGTCAAGTGCTTCGTTGCGCTTCTTGGCCGCACCAATGAAGATTTCAAGCTGCTCGCGCACCTTCATCTGGCCCACATACTCTTGCAGCAGCTTGGGGCGCAGGGCGCGCTCAATCGCCTCTTCGTTGGGCGATACGGGCGCCGCAGACACCACGCGGGGCGTGGGGGCGAAATCGTCAGTTTGGATGCTCATGGTTTATTTGGCCAAAGATTTCAACGCCAGCTTGATGCCGTCACTCACGCCCACATCGGTGGGCAATGCTTTGAGTGCGGCTGATGCTTCTTTGTCGCTGTAGCCCAACGCCAACAGCGCTTGCAAGATGTCGCTTTGGTGGTCGGGCGTGGAGAACATATTGGGGCCGAGGTCTGCGCCCAACTTGCCTTTGAGCTCCAGCAACAAACGCTCAGCCGTTTTCTTACCAATGCCCGGCACTTTGGTGAGACGACCTGCTTCTTGGTCAGACACGGCACGGGCCAACTCGTCCGCACTCATGCCACTCAAGATACCTAGCGCTGTGCGGGGCCCCACGCCAGAAATCTTGATGAGCAAGCGAAACGTGGCACGCTCAGACGCCGTGCCAAAGCCATACAAAATTTGCGCGTCTTCACGCACCACAAAGTGGGTGAGCAAGGACACTTTTTCGCCGGTGGCGGGCAGGTTGTAAAACGTGCTCATGGGCACATCGACTTCGTAGCCTACGCCGTTGCAGTCCACCAAAACTTGGGGTGGATTTTTCTCGCTGAGGATGCCTGTTAACTTGCCTATCATTGGGGGACCTTTTTAGGGATTATCGACTTGATTCTTCGCCACACCTTCACCCCGCATAACAACACCCGTTTGTCGCATCTGTGCGGCCCTACCGACGAACATCTGCGCACCATCGAACTGGCCTTAGACGTGAAAATCGCCCACCGCCACGAGCAGTTCAAAGTGGATGGGCACAAAGCTAAAGCTACCCGCGCCATGGAAGTGCTGCAGGCCTTGTACGAGCGCGCGGCCAAAGCCATCCCGCCAGAGCAAGTGCAGCTCATGCTCGCCGGTGACAGTGCGATGGAAGAGGACGGCATCCCCACACTGCAAACCCGCCGCACGGACTTGCGTCCACGCACACCAACCCAAGCGGCCTACCTCGACAACATTGCTGCGCACGACATCAGCTTTGGCATTGGCCCAGCAGGCACGGGCAAAACCTATTTGGCCGTGGCCTGTGCGGTGGATGCACTCGAGCGCAGCGCGGTGCAACGCATTGTGCTGACGCGCCCCGCTGTCGAGGCTGGCGAAAAACTGGGTTTCTTGCCCGGTGACTTGGGCCAAAAAGTCGACCCTTATTTGCGCCCCTTGTACGACGCCTTGTATGACCTGATGGGTTACGACCGCGTGCAAAAAGCGTTTGAACGCAATGCCATTGAAATTGCGCCCCTCGCCTTCATGCGCGGGCGCACACTCAACAACGCTTTCGTCATCTTGGACGAAGCTCAAAACACGACACCTGAACAAATGAAGATGTTCCTCACCCGGATTGGCTTTGGTGCCAAAGCGGTGGTGACAGGTGACGTGAGCCAAATCGATTTACCCAAAGGCCAGCTGAGTGGTTTGATTGATGCCGAGCGCGTGTTGAAACGCGTCAAAGGCATTTCAGTCACACGTTTCACCAGTGCCGATGTGGTGCGCCACCCGTTGGTGGCTCGTATCGTCGACGCGTATGACGCGCAACGCAGCGCCACCACCGGCGCCCCTTCACGCAAACAATCTTAAAAACATGGCACTGCCTACCTTAGACCTCACCCTGCAATTTGGCGATGTGCCCAATGCCGCACGTCACCGCGCTGCATTGCCCCGCGCTTTTGTGAACCGTTGCATTCGCAGCGCATTGGCGCATGACGCCGAAATGACGGTGCGCATCGTCGACGCCGAAGAAGGCCAAGCACTCAACAGCAGCTACCGCAAGAAAAACTACGCCACCAATGTGCTGACGTTTGATTACGCCCAAGCGCCCATGGTGATGGCCGACCTCGTGCTGTGTGCGCCTGTGGTGGCCGCCGAGGCCAAAGAGCAAGGCAAATCACTGCAAGAGCACTACGCGCATTTGCTGATTCACGGCGCGCTGCACGCGCAAGGCTATGACCACGAAACCTCTGAAGCGGATGCCATCGAGATGGAAACGCTTGAGATGTTCATCATGGCCAACCTTGGATTGCCCTGCCCGTATTAACGTAGGGCTCAAGCCTCATTGATTGAGCTGTGCATAACGCGGCCATGCCGCATCAGCCAGCGGAGATTACCGCCCTGACGCGTCTTCCAGCAAACGCACTTTCACTGTCTTACCCTTGACGCGCCCCGCGTTCAAACGCTTGACCGCCTCGCGCGCAATGCTGCGCTCCACCGCGACGTAGGTGGAGTATTCGTTCACATTGATCTTGCCAACTTGCTCTTTGGTGAAGCCAGCATCGCCTGTGAGCGCGCCCAACACATCGCCTGCGCGGATCTTCTCTTTGCGCCCACCCACAATTTGCAAGGTCGCCATCGGCGGCTGCAAGATGCCGCCTGCGGCAGGCGTGAGGCTGCTGAGCGGCGCCCAAGTGGACTCACGGTTTTGCAACTGTTCAATCTTGCCCACGTTCCCCATCTCGTCCATGCTGGCGAGCGACAAGGCCAAACCTTCGGCATCGCCACGACCTGTGCGACCAATGCGGTGGATGTGCACCTCGGGGTCGGGCGTCACGTCCACGTTGATGACGGCTTCTAAGTTCGCCACATCCAAGCCACGCGCCGCCACATCGGTGGCCACCAACACCGAGCAACTGCGGTTGGCGAACTGCACCAGCACTTGGTCACGCTCGCGTTGTTCGAGTTCACCAAACAAAGCCAAAGCGCTGAAACCTTGGGCCTGCAACACCGTCACCAAATCGCGGCATTGTTGCTTGGTGTTGCAAAACGCGAGCGTTGATTCAGGACGGAAGTGGTTGAGGAGTTGCGACACCGCATGCAAACGCTCGTTGTTGCTGACCTCATAAAAAATCTGTTTGATTTTTTGTGCATCGTGTTGCGCTTGCACTTTCACAGTTTGCGGCTCCCGCATGAACTGCGAGGCAAGCTTGGCAATGCCTTCCGGGTAAGTGGCCGAGAACAACAGAGTTTGGCGGTCTTTGGGGCACTGACGCGCCACTTTGGCGATGTCATCGAAGAAGCCCATGTCCAACATGCGGTCCGCTTCATCCAGCACCAACATCTTCAAACCTTGCAGGCTGAGTGAGCCGCGTTCTAAATGGTCCATGATGCGGCCGGGCGTGCCCACCACCACATGTGCACCGTGTTCGAGGCTGACGGTCTGCCCACGCAAGGCCACGCCACCACACAAGGTGACCACTTTGATGTTGCCCACGGCGCGGGCCAAGCGACGAATTTCTTGCGTCACTTGATCGGCCAATTCGCGGGTGGGGCACAAGATCATGGCTTGTGCATCGAACTGTGCAGGGTCGAGCTTTTCAACCAAAGGGATACCAAAAGCGGCCGTCTTGCCGCTGCCGGTGCTGGCTTGCGCAATCAAATCACGCCCTGCCAATGTGAGGGGCAAGCTCGCAGCTTGAATGGGGGTCATCTGGGTGTAGCCCAGCTGCGTCAAGTTATCTAGCGAAGAGGCCGCGAGGCTCAGAGAAGCAAAGGTCGTAGCGGTATGTTTTGTATCGGTCATGCACCGATTATCGTGATTGGGATGGTCACGGGACCATCGTTGACCAAATGCACTTTCATGTCTGCGCCAAAGATGCCGGTTTGTACCTGTGGGTGCTGCGCTTTGGCTTGCACCACAAAGGCGTCGTACAAGCGCCGGCCTTCTTCGGCGGGGGCGGCACTGGTAAAGCTGGGGCGCGTGCCGCTGCTGGTGTCTGCAGCCAAGGTGAATTGGCTCACCACCAACAAACCACCGTTCACATCGGTCACACTGCGGTTCATCTTGCCGGCCTCGTCGTAGAACACGCGCAGCTTCAAAATTTTGTCGAGCATTTTTTGCCCCAAGGCTTCGGTGTCGCCTTTTTCAGCGCACAGTAGTACCAACAAGCCTTGTGCAATCTCACCGACAGTTTGACCGTCCACCACCACACGGGCTTCGCTCACGCGTTGCAAAACTGCTTTCATTCATGTCTCTTTCTGAGGGCCTCGGCTCACCACCTCGGCATGCCGCGTGGCTTAGTTCACGTCGAGCGGGTCGTCCAGATGCGCTTCCACATCGTTGGGCAGCAACTGAATGGTGGCGCGCAAACCGGGGACTGCCTTCATCAGCGATTGCTCCACGTTGGCACGAAACATGGCGGCACGCCCCAGCGTCCACTCGGCAGGCATGTGCATGTGCAAATCCACAAAGCGACGTTGGCCTGCTTTGCGGGTGATGATGTGGTCGAAACGCACGAGGTGCGTGTGGTCGGCCCCCACCTCTTCGTGGACCATCGACAGGTCGTGCAACACCGTGTTGATTTGCGCCAGCACCTCGGGCTCGACCGCTTCATCCATCAAGCCTTGTGATGCCCCCCAAATCAAATGCCAGCCTTCTTTGAGGATGTTCAATGCCACACCAATCGCAACCACGGCATCCAACCACAACCAACCGCTGTAGCTGACCAAGGCAATGCCCACCGCCACACCGGCAGAGGTCCACACATCCGTCACCAAGTGACGTGCATCGGCCTCTAGTGCAATCGAGCGGTGTGTTTTGGCCGCACGAAACATGACCCAGGCCAGCAAACCATTCAGCGCAGAACTGGCCACCGACAAGGCCAAACCAATACCCACTTGCTCTAAGGGTTGCGGGTCAAAGATGCGATGACCCGCTGCCCACATGATGCCCAGTGCAGCCACCACGATGAGGATGCCTTCAAAGCCCGACGAAAAATACTCGGCCTTGTGATGACCATAAGGATGGTCCTCGTCCGCAGGCATGGCCGCGACGGTGACCATCATCAGCCCAAAGATGGCGCTGGCTAAGTTGACCAGCGACTCCATCGCATCGGACAACAAGCCCACCGAATCGGTGAGGTGCCACGCCAAGGTTTTGAGTGCGATGGTGATGCATGCCACCACAACCGAGGCCCAAAGCAAGCCTTTGGGCGAGAGCCATTTTTCAAGTGTGTGGGTGTTCATGCGCGCAGTTTAGTGACGGTCGATTAAGCCAATGTGACACGCGCAAATTTGCGCTTGCCCACTTGCACCACAAACGTTCCGGCATCGAGCTTCAAGCCTTTGTCGCTCACCACGCTGGAGTCCACACGCACACCACCGCCGTCAATCAAACGGTTGGCTTCGCTGCTGGAAGGCGCCAAGCCAGCGGCTTTGAGCAAAGCGCCAATGCCCATGGGCGCGCCGCTGAGCGACACCTCTGGAATTTCATCGGGCACACCGCCTTTGCTGCGGTTAATAAAGTCTTGCTCAGCAGCCTCAGCCGCTGCGGTGCCGTGAAAGCGGGCCGTGATTTCTTTGGCCAAGGCGACCTTTGCATCTTTGGGGTTGCGACCACCTTCGATTTCTTTTTTCAGCGCCTCTATGTCGGCCATCGACTTGAATGACAGCAAGGTGTACCAGCGCCACATCAACACGTCAGAGATGGACAACACTTTGGCAAACATGGTGTTGGGTTCTTCGCTGATGCCGATGTAGTTGTTCTTGGACTTGGACATTTTTTCAACGCCATCCAAACCTTCGAGCAAAGGCATGGTCAAGATGCATTGCGCTTCTTGACCGTACTCGGCTTGCAAATGGCGGCCCATGAGCAAGTTGAATTTTTGGTCGGTACCGCCTAATTCCAAATCTGACTTCAAGGCCACCGAGTCATAGCCCTGCATGAGCGGGTACAAGAACTCGTGCACGCTGATGGGCGTGTTGGCGTGGAAGCGGTCATGAAAATCGTTGCGTTCCATCATGCGCGCCACGGTGTACTTGGACGCGAGCTGAATCATGCCCATCGAACCCAGCGGAATGCACCACTCGCTGTTGTAGCGAATTTCGGTTTTGGCGGGATCCAACACCAGCGAGGCTTGCTTGTAATACGTCTCGGCGTTCACCTTGATTTGCTCAGGCGTGAGCGGCGGACGCGTGCTGTTGCGGCCAGATGGGTCGCCAATCAAACTGGTGAAATCACCAATCAAAAAGATGACTTGATGTCCCAAGTCTTGCAACTGACGCATCTTGTTGAGCACCACTGTGTGGCCAATGTGGATGTCGGGTGCCGTAGGGTCCAAGCCCAATTTGATGCGCAAAGGTTGGCCTGTGGCTTCGGAGCGCGCGAGCTTTTTCAGCCAGGCGTCTTCGGGAATCAGTTCTTCGCAGCCGCGCTTGGTCACAGCCAAGGCTTCGAGCACGCGATCGGTGACGGGGTGAGTTTGTAAAGATGCTTGATTCATAAGGATTTTTTACCGTGCAAGGTATACTCACCGGTTTGGTGTTTGCGCCTGATTTTAGAGGCCCAAACCTTGAGGCCTTGGGCTTGTCGCCCCGCCTTTGACCTACTGCCGGAGATTCCCCCTTGCAGCCATTCTTTTCTTTGTGGGCCGCGCGCCTGCAAAACAGCCTTCACAAGCATCCCCGCCGCCTCATGGCTGGTGTCGCCATCACCCTATCCGTCCTCGGCGGTGGTGCATTTGCCGTCGCGAGCCTAGATGCGGGCGTGGCCAGCATGCCGCTTCACCAAGTGGTGGAAAGCGTCAACACGCTGTCGCTGCCTGACGCTTTGCCTGACGCCAAATCATTGCAACTGTTCCGCTCCGACGTCACCCGCTCCAGTGACTCAGCAGACAGCTTGCTATCGCGCCTTGGCCTCGCCGATGCCGAAGCTACGGCTTATCTGCGCAACGCACGCACAGCACGCCAACAATTCATTGGCCGCGCAGGTCGCCTCGTGAGCGTTGAAGGCGATGCCGAGCACCGCCTCACACGCCTCACCGCGCGTTGGGCCAATGACGATGGCGAAAACTTCACCCGTTGGGTGTTGGAGCGCACCGCCAACGGTTTCACAGAACGCGAAGAAACCGCTCGCCTCAACGTGGGCACGCGCATGGGCAGTGGCTCAATTCAAAGCTCGCTGTTTGCGGCCACCGACGATGCCGATATTCCTGACAGTGTGGCCAGCCAGTTGGCTGACATCTTTGCTGGCGACATTGACTTTCACCGCACCCTGCGCAAGGGCGACCGATTTGCCGTGGTGTACGAGTCGCTCGAAGCCGATGGTGAAGTGCTGCGCACTGGCCGCGTGTTGTCTGCTGAGTTTGTGAACAACGGCAAAACACACCAAGCGTTTTGGTTCAAAGAAGCCAACGCCAAAGAAGGCGGCTACTTCAACGCCGATGGCGTCAGCCTGCGTCGCGCGTACTTGGCCTCGCCTCTCGCTTTCTCGCGTATGACCAGCGGCTTCAAGATGCGCTTTCACCCGATTCTGCAAACATGGCGCGCCCACCTCGGTGTGGACTACGCCGCGCCCACCGGCACGCCCGTGCGTAGCGTAGGCCAAGGCATTGTGGATGTGGCTGGCACACAAAACGGTTTTGGCAATGTGGTGATGGTCAAGCACGCAGGCGGCCAAACCACGGTGTATGCCCACTTGAGCCGCATCAACGTCAAACGTGGTCAAACCGTCATGCAAGGTCAGACACTGGGTTTGGTCGGCGCCACAGGCTGGGCCACTGGACCTCACTTGCACTTTGAATTCCGCGTGAACGGCATCCACAAAGACCCCGTCACCATGGCACGCCAAAGCGTGGCGGTGGAAGTGTCAGCAGCTGCGCGTGAGCAGTTCAAACGCTACACAGCTACTGCTCAAGTGGACTTGGCGGCCGCGGCAAGTACACAAATCAGCCGCGCTGAGTAAATGCCGGCCGCCATTGCGCCGCTTTTCATAGGCTTGATGTCGGGCACTTCGCTCGACGGGGTGGACGGTGTATTAGCCGACTTCACAGGCACACAGCCACGCATCTTGGCACACCATGCCATGCCTTTTGCGCCAGCGCTCAAACAAGAACTGCTCGCACTCAACACCCCATCTGACAACGAGTTGCACCGCGCAGCCTTGGCCGCCAATGGCCTCGTGCGTGTGTATGCGCAAACGGTACAAGCCCTGTTGGCTGACACACAAACAGCTGTCAGCGACGTCTGCGCCATTGGGGCTCACGGTCAAACCGTGCGCCACCAACCCGGCGCATTTGATGGCACAGGCTACACCTTGCAACTCAACAACCCTGCGCTCTTGGCAGAACTCACAGGCATTGATGTGGTGGCAGACTTCCGCAGCCGTGATGTGGCAGCCGCCGGTCAAGGCGCGCCGCTCGTGCCCGTGTTTCACCAAGGTATCTTTGGTCAAACCAACCACACCGTGGGCGTATTGAACATTGGCGGCATTGCCAACCTCAGCGTGCTGCACGCCAACGGCGATGTGTTGGGTTTTGACTGTGGCCCCGGCAACGCATTGCTAGACCACTGGTGCCAAGCACACACAGGCTACGCCTTTGACAACAACGGCGCATGGGGCGCCAGCGGTACCGTGATTGAGCCTTTGTTGCGAACGATGTTGGCCGAGCCTTATCTGCACCAAGCACCGCCCAAAAGCACTGGGCGCGATTTGTTTCACCCCACGTGGTTAGCGCACCAACTGAGCGGCTACGCCAATGCCGATGCTGCCGACGTGCAAGCCACCCTCACCGAGTTCACCGCACGCGCATGTGTGGGCGATGTGCAGCGTCATGCTGCCGATGCGTCTGAACTCATCGTGTGTGGTGGTGGTGCGTTGAATGGTTGGCTCATGCAACGCTTGCAGGCGGGCTTACCCCGCGTGCGCGTGCTGTCATCCGCTGAACGCGGCATGCCACCTTTGCAAGTGGAAGCCGCCGCCTTTGCGTGGCTGGCGCGTCAAACCGTGCTGGGCCAGCCTGGCAACCTACCAAAAGTAACGGGCGCCCAAGGCGCCCGCATACTGGGTGGAATTTTTAAAGCCTGATTAGGCTGAGAACGACGAACCGCAGCCGCAAGTCGATGTTGCGTTCGGGTTTTTAATGACGAACTGAGCGCCTTGCAAGTCTTCTTTGTAGTCAATCTCAGCGCCCACCAAGTATTGGTAGCTCATCGCATCGACCAACAAAGACACGCCGTTTTTGTTGATGGTGGTGTCGTCTTCGTTCACGACTTCATCGAACGTGAAACCGTATTGAAAGCCTGAACAGCCACCACCTTGCACGAACACGCGCAACTTCAAATCAGGGTTGCCTTCTTCCGCAATCAAATCCGCCACCTTGGCAGCTGCGCTGTCGGTGAAGACAAAGGGAGATGGCATTTCTGTTTGGACGTTTTCGGCAACTGCGCTCATGTGAGGACTCCTGAATCAATGCGTAAAAGTATATCGCTTTACTCGGGTATAGCGCTGCGCGTGGGCTAGAAACGCTATTGCCGATGGGGACATTCCCCCAAACAACAAAAAAGCCGCAAGGGCGAACCCATGCGGCTTTTGGCAAAACAGGAAGCGGATTAACGCTTGCTGAACTGCTTGCGGCGGCGAGCAGAGTGCAAGCCAACCTTTTTACGTTCAACTTCGCGAGCATCGCGAGTCACGTAACCGGCTTGTGACAGGACGGGCTTCAAAGCTGCGTCGTAGTCGATCAAAGCGCGGGTGATACCGTGACGCACTGCACCAGCTTGGCCAGACTCACCACCGCCGTGCACGTTGACTTGAATGTCAAACGCTTCGCCGTTGTTGGTCAGCATCAAGGGTTGCTTCGAAATCATGATCGAGGTTTGAC